>Ga0207874_1000001_pt1 | contig 484117 bp, 426 predicted proteins | sample HigsolmetaAR201D_FD_184833 | JGI IMG/M metagenome (GOLD analysis project Ga0207874, IMG submission 184833) | Ionic liquid and high solid enriched microbial communities from the Joint BioEnergy Institute, USA - AR20-1-D (SPAdes) (version 2) ... | reverse complement strand
GGACAGTGAAACGCCTCAGCGCCGATGATAGTGCGGATTCCCGTGTGAAAGTAGGACATCGTCAGGCAGTTATTCCCCCGAAACCCCCTCACTCCCAGCGAGTGCAGGGGGTTTAGGCTTTTATACGACCCAAAAAAACACCGCCCCTCCTCCGCCAGGGAACCGCAGGTACAGTCGGCACTCTCACCCACATGCCCATCGTTTCAGGAGGGTCGATGTTCCGTGCTCTGTTCGCGCTTGCGTTCTCGACGCTGCTCGGTTTCCTCGCGGTCGAGGGGCGTGCCGCCGATGCCCTGAACCTGAACGTTCCCGGCGTGCAGGCCGGCCCCTCGATCGAAGGCATCCACGAATACCGCTTGGCCAACGGCCTGCAGGTGCTGCTGGTGCCGGATGCCTCCAAGCCGACCACCACGGTCAACCTGACCTACCGGGTCGGGTCGCGCCATGAGAGCTACGGCGAAACGGGCATGGCGCACCTGCTCGAGCACCTGATCTTCAAGGGCTCGCCGCGCTTCCCGAACCCCTGGGCCGAGTTCACCCGCCGCGGCCTGCGCGCCAACGGCTCGACCTGGCTGGACCGCACCAACTATTTCGCCAGCTTCGCGGCCAACGACGACAACCTGCGCTGGTACCTCGAGTGGCAGGCCGACGCGATGGTCAACAGCCACATCGCGCAGCGCGACCTGGACACCGAGATGACGGTGGTGCGCAACGAGATGGAGCGCGGCGAAAACAGCGCCGGTCGCATCCTGCTCGAAAAGGGGCTGGCCACGATGTACCAGTGGCACAACTACGGCAAGAGCACGATCGGCGCACGCTCGGACGTCGAGAACGTCGACATCGCGCGGCTGCAGGCCTTCTACCGCCGCTACTACCAGCCCGACAACGCGACGCTGATCGTCGCGGGCAGCTTCGACCCGCAGAAGACGCTCGCGTGGATCGTCGAGTCGTTCGGCAAGCTGCCCAGGCCCGAGCGGGAGCTGCCGCGGCTGTACACGCTGGACCCGGTGCAGGACGGCGAGCGCTCGGTGACGCTGCGGCGCGTCGGCGGTGTGCCGATGATCTACGCGCTGTACCATGTGCCGCCGGGCGCCCATCCGGACTACGCGGCGGTGGAGCTGCTGAGCCTGATCCTCGCCGACACCCCGTCGGGACGCCTGCACCGGGCGCTGGTCGACAAGCAGCTGGCGGCTGGCGTGTTCGGCTTCTCCCAGGCACTGGCCGACCCCGGCTTTGCCGTCTTCGGGGCGCAGCTGGCGCCCGGGCAGGACGTGGAGCGGGCGCGTGCGGTGCTGCTGGAGGTCATCGAGTCGATCGGGAGCCTGCCGCTGACCGAGGAAGAGTTGCGCCGGGCGCGCGCCAAGTGGCTGAAGGACTGGGACCTTGCGTTCGCCGACCCGGAACGCATCGGCGTGGCCCTGTCGGAAGCCATCGCGGCCGGCGACTGGCGGCTGTTCTTCCTGCTGCGTGACCGTGTACGCGGCATCGGGCTGGCAGACGTGCAGCGCGTGGCGCAGGAACGCCTGCTGGCCTCGAACCGCACGCTGGCCACGTACCTGCCGACCGACGCGCCGCGGCGCGCGCCTGCGCCCGAGCGTGTCGATGTCGCGAAAATGCTGGAAGGCTACCAGGGCGATGCCTCGGTGGCCCAGGTGGCGCCGTTCGACCCCACGCCGGCCAACATCGAGCGCCACACTCAACGCCATGCCTTGCCCAACGGCATGCAGCTCGCGCTGCTGCCCAAGCCGACGCGCGGCGCGATGGTCCGGGCCGAGCTGCGCCTGCGCTTCGGCACCGAGCATTCGCTCCAGGGGCTGGCCACGGTGGGGCAGCTGACCGCGGCGCTGCTCGACAAGGGCACGCGGACGCGGTCGCGCCAGCAGATCCAGGACCGGCTGGACGAGCTGGGGGCGGACATCGACATCTCGGGCGGCGCGACCGGGGTGGCGGTCTCGATGGCCGCGCGTCGCGACACGCTGCCCCAGGTACTGGAGCTGGTCGCGGAACTGCTGCGCGAGCCGGCCTTCCCGCCCGAGGCGCTGGAGGAGGTGCGCAAGCAGGCGCTCGCGCGCATCGACGCGCAGCGCCAGGATCCCGAGGCGCAGGTGGACCTCCTCCTTGGCCAGCGCTTCAGCCCCTATCCGCCCGGCGACGTGCGCCACGTGCCCTCGTTCGACGAGCGCGAGGCCGCCGTGCGGCGCGTCACGCTGGACGACGTGCGGCGTTTCCACCAGCGCTTCTACGGCGCCTCGCACGCGCAGTTCGCTGCGGTGGGCGATTTCGACGCCGAAGCGGTGCGCGCCGTGCTGGCCGAGCGGCTCGGCAACTGGCGCAGCGGTGAGCCGTATGCCCGGGTGCCACGGCCGTACGTGGAGGTGCGGCCCGAGCGCCTGGTGGTGCGCACGCCCGACCGCCAGAACGCCTACCTGCGCATGGACCTGGCACTGCCGGTGCAGGAATTGCACCCGGATTACCCGGCGCTGATGATGGCCAACTACCTGCTCGGCCAGGGCGGCAACTCACGGCTGTGGACGCGGGTACGCGAAACCGAGGGGCTGTCGTACAGCGTCCATGCCTACCTGGGCTGGAATGCCTGGGAGCCGTATACGGTGTGGAGCGCCAGCGCGATCTTCGCGCCGCAGAACCTCGAGCGGGTCGAGCAGGCGATGCGCGAGGAGATTGCCCGCGCGGTGGCCGAGGGCTTCACGGCCGAGGAGCTGCAGCAGGGGCGCGAAGGGCTGCTGAACTTCCGGCGCCTGTCGCGTGCACAGGACCGCAACCTGGCCGTGGCGCTGGTCGAGAACCTGCACCTCCAGCGCAACTTCCTGGTCTCGCAGCAGGTCGACGAGGCGCTGGCGCGCCTGAGCGTCGACGAGGTGAACGCCGCGTTGCGCAAGTATCTGCAGCCACAGCGCCTGGTGGTCGGCGCGGGCGGCGACTTCAAGTGAGCCGCCGGGCCGGTGCGAGGCCCGGGCCGGGCGTTCAGCCGGCCTTGAACGGCGAATGCTCGCGCAGCTCGTCGACGTAGAGCCCGATGTGCTCGCCTTCGTGCGCGAGATACTCCGCGACGGCGTCGGCAAAGGCCGGATGGGCGAGCCAGTGGGCCGACCAGGCCTGCACCGGCAGCAGGCCGCGGGCCATCTTGTGTTCGCCCTGCGCGCCGCCTTCGAACACCTGGTAACCGTGCGCGATGCACCAGTCGAGTGGCTGGTAGTAGCAGGCCTCGAAATGCAGGCAGGGCACGGCCTCGAGCGCGCCCCAGTAGCGCCCGAAGGCCCGCCGCGCCAGCGGGTCCAGCGCGACGAGCGAGGAAGCGATGCGCCGGCCGTCGCGCTGCGCGACGAACAGCAGCCAGTGCTGCGGCATGTGCTCGGCCACCCGCGTGAAGAAGTCGCGCGTCAGGTAGGGCGTCGAACGGTGCGCGTGGTAGGTCGCGCAGTAGCAGGCGTGGAAGAAGTCCCAGTCGTCGGCCGTGATCTCCGGCCCTGACAGGCAGGTGAAGCTCACGCCTGCTTCGGCGACGCGGCGGCGCTCCTGCTGGATCTTCTTGCGTTTCTCGCGCTGCAGGCTGGCGAGAAAGTCGGCGAAGTCGCGGTACGGCTCGGGCGTGCGGTTGTGCCAGTGGAACTGCACCGTGCGGCGCATCATCCAGCCGCGCGCCTGGGCCGCCTGCCGGTCGGCCTCGTCGAGGAACAGCAGGTGCACCGAGGACAGCCCATGGCCGCGCACGATGTGCTCCATCGCGGCCAGCAGCACGGCGCGCACCGCGTCGTCGCGCGCCAGCAGGCGCGAGCCAGGCACCGGGGTGAACGGCACCGCGCCGACCAGCTTGGGGTAGTAGGCCAGGCCGTGGCGACGGTAGGCGTCGGCCCAGGCCCAGTCGAACACGAACTCCCCCCAGGAGTGCGACTTCAGGTAGAGCGGGCAGGCGCCCACCAGCTCGCCGTCGCGCTCGACGGTCAGGAACTGCGGCTGCCAGCCGGTGTCTGCGGTGGCGCTGCCCGAGGCGTGCAGGGCCTCGAGGAAGGCATGGGACAGGAACGGCGTGGGGTGCGGCGAGGCGGCCAGCAGCGCATCCCAGCGCGCAGCATCCACGTGCGCGGGATCGTCATGCAGCCGAATGACATAATCGTCCGACACCCTCGACGGGTCCTTGTCTTCCACGTTCGTCGCGTCAGCGTTCTTCGATGTCATCCCCTGCATCCGTCAAGGCGGCAGTCGCCCAGTTCAACCCCGTGGTCGGTGATCTCGCAGGCAATGTCCGCAAGATCGTCGAGATGGCCCGTGCCGCCCATGCCCAGGGCGCGCAACTGGTGGTGACGCCCGAGCTTTCGATCTGCGGCTACCCGCCCGAAGACCTGCTGCTGCGCCCGGCCTTCGTGCGCGCCTGCGAACAGGCGGTGCGCGACTGCGCCGCGGCGCTCGCCGACCTGCCCGGCCTGTACCTGGTGGTGGGCCATCCGCAGTCGCGGAGCGCCCAGGGGGATGTTAGGACCAAGTCGATCGTCGCGCAGCGCTGTTTCAACGCGGCCTCGGTGCTCGCAGGGGGGCAGGTGCTCTCGACCTACGCGAAGCGCGAGCTGCCCAACTACCAGGTGTTCGACGAGCGCCGCTACTTCGTCTCCGGCCGCGAGGCGGGCTGTGGCCCGGTGGTGTTCGAGGTCGGTGGCCTGCGCTTCGGCCTCAACATCTGCGAGGACGCATGGTATGTCGAGCCGGCGCGCAGCGCGCGCCAGGCCGGTGCCGACGTGCTGCTGGTGCTCAACGCCTCGCCGTACCACGTCGGCAAGGTGCACGAGCGCGAGGAGCGCATGGCCGAGCGCGCGCGCGAATCGGGCATGCCCATCCTCTACGCCCACCAGGTGGGCGGGCAGGACGAGGTGGTGTTCGACGGGGCCTCGTTCGCGATCGACGGCAGCGGCCGGGTCGGCGCGCGCGCGCCGATGTTCGAGGAACACCTGCTGGTGGTCGACGTGACGCGCGAGCGCATCACCGGCACGGTGGCCGCGGTGCCCGAGCTGGAAGCGCAGGTCTGGGCGGCGCTGGTCACGGGGGTGCGCGACTACGTCGGCAAGAACGGCTTCCCCGGCGCCATCATCGGGCTGTCGGGCGGCATCGACTCGGCGCTGGTGCTCGCGGTCGCGGTCGATGCGCTGGGGGCGGACAAGGTGCGCGCGGTGATGATGCCCTCGCCGTACACCGCCGAGATCTCGTGGATCGACGCACGCGACATGGCCGCGCGCCTGGGCGTGCGCTATGACGAGTTCCCGATCGCGCCGATGTTCGACGCGTTCCGGGCCAGCCTGGCCGAGGAGTTCAGGGGCCTGCCCGAGGACACGACCGAGGAGAACATCCAGGCCCGCATCCGCGGCACGCTGCTGATGGCGCTGTCGAACAAGTACGGCTCCATCGTGCTGACCACGGGCAACAAGAGCGAGATGGCCACGGGCTACTGCACGCTCTACGGCGACATGGCCGGCGGCTTCGCGGTGATCAAGGACGTGGCCAAGACGCTGGTGTACCGCCTGGCCGAATGGAAGAACCGCCAGCCGACACGGCGCGCCGACGGCACCATCGGGCCGGTGATCCCGGAGCGCATCATCACCCGGCCGCCTTCGGCCGAGCTGCGCCCCGACCAGACCGACCAGGACAGCCTGCCGCCATACGAGGTGCTCGACGCCATCATGCAGCGCTACATGGAGGACGACCAGAGCATCGAGGAGATCGTCGCCGCCGGCTTCGATCCCGCGGACGTCGAGCGGGTGACGCGGCTGCTCAAGGTCAACGAGTACAAGCGACGTCAGGCGCCGGTCGGCATCCGCATCACGCACCGCGCGTTCGGCCGGGACTGGCGCTATCCGATCACGTCGAAGTTCCGCGCGTAGACTAGACTAGAGCCAACGATTTCAGCATCACGGAGCCGACATGAAACAGATCACCGCCATCATCAAACCCTTCAAGCTCGAGGAAGTGCGCGAGGCCCTGGCCGAAGTCGGCGTCCAGGGCCTCACGGTCACCGAGGTGAAGGGTTTCGGCCGCCAGAAGGGCCACACCGAGCTGTACCGCGGCGCGGAGTACGTGGTCGACTTCCTGCCCAAGGTGAAGGTCGAGGTCGTCGTGAAGGACGATGACGTCGAGCGCTGCATCGAGGCCATCGTCAAGGCCGCCAAGACCGGCAAGATCGGCGACGGCAAGATCTTCGTCACCCCGGTCGAGCAGGTGGTGCGCATCCGCACCGGCGAGACCGACGAGGCCGCGATCTGACGCCGCGCGCGATCGCCGCGATCGAACCCGCCCTCGGGCGGGTTTTTTGTTGCCGGCTTCAGATGCGGCTGTAGTCGTCCGGCTCGGTGGCGGTGAGCGCCAGCTGCGCGAGGCGCTCGAGCAGGGGCAGCGGCTGCGTGTCGACCTGCAGCAGCTCCATCTGGCGCTGGTCGACGAAGCCGGCCTGCTGCGTGTGCTGCATGAAGGCGATCAGGCCGTCGTAGTAGCCGTCGGTGTTGAGCAGCCCGACCGGCTTGTCGTGGTAGCCGAGCTGGCGCCAGGTCCACACCTCGAACAGCTCCTCGAAGGTGCCGATGCCGCCCGGCAGCGCGAGGAACGCGTCGGCGCGCTCGGCCATCATGCGCTTGCGTTCGTGCATGGTCTGCACGATGTGCAGCTCGGTCAGGCCCTGGTGGCCCATCTCGCGGTCCATCAGCGCCTGCGGGATCACGCCGACCGCGGTGCCGCCGGCGGCCAGCGTGGCGTCGGCGACCTGGCCCATCAGGCCGGCGCGGCCGCCGCCGTAGACCAGCCGCCAGCCCTTGCGGCCGATCCAGGTGCCGACCTCCCGGGCCACGCCGGCATACGCCGGAGAGGCGCCCAGGCGCGAGCCGCAATAGACACAGACGGAAAAAACGCTCATGGGAGACACAGACCTTTCATGCAGGGGGGAGGCCGGGGCGCAGGCGGCGGGGCAGGGGAAGGCGCGCTCAGCGCTTGCCCTGGGCCGCGGGCGGCACCCACGGCACCAGCTGGGTGCCGCACAGCGCATCGTGCCAGAACTGCCGGCGCGGGTGCAGGAAGGACAGCGCCGCGTAGCACAGCACCCAGGCGAGGATGATGCCGAAGACGGCCCACCCGCTCACCGTCAGGCCGAGCCACCACAAGGCGAGCAGGGGCGGCGCGAACCAGACCCAGCTGCACAGGTAGCGCGCGATCGCACGGCCGACGCCGACCGGCTGGCCATCCACCGTCAGCAGTCGCACGTGCCAGGTCTGCATCGCCAGCGTCTGGCCCGAGCGGGTCCACAGCCACACGAAGTACAGGCCGACGACGACCAGCAGCACCAGCCCGAGGCCGGTGCGGCCCTGCAGGGCATGCTGCTGCCGCGTCGCGGTCGAGTAGATGAAGGCCGCGGTGAAGCTGACGCCGAACAGCAGCACGCCTTCATAGAGGAAGCTCGCGAGACGCCGGCGCAGCGGCGGGGCTTTCTGGCGGGCGAGGTCGGTGCTCGCCGTATCGGAGGAAGGCGCTGTCATCTCGGGCGCAAACGGGTAAAGGGGACGGGGCACGCAAGACCTTGCGTCGTCGCAGCGACCAAAGCGTGACCGGCACCTGTGCAGCAGCCGGCCGCGGCAACCGCAAGGGCAAATCCGAAACCGGAAATTATCGCATTCGCCACACCCTGGCCCGAGATCCGGCGCAGCAGCGCGCGGCAACCCGCGGCGAAATGCCATAATGCTGCTTTGCACAACATACGGGTCTCGACTCGGACGCCCGACCTGGGTTTCCCCGTTCATGACCGCGCAGGCTCCACACCCGTCTCACGAGGACGTGGAAAGGAGCACCGATCGTTTTTCGTTAGAGAAATTCAGAAAGGTTCGAAATGGACATGTCTGCCGCGGAACTCAAGCGTGCCGCCGCCACGGACGGCAAAGCCCCCCCGCAGAACCAAACTCCCGCGGAGCTCAACGGCTCCGAAATCCTGGTGCGCTGCCTCCAGGCCGAAGGCGTCAAGTACATCTGGGGCTACCCCGGCGGCGCCGTCCTCTACATCTACGACGCGCTGTACAAGCAGGACAGCATCGAGCACGTGCTCGTGCGCCATGAACAGGCGGCGGTGCATGCGGCAGACGGCTACGCGCGCGCCACCGGCAACGTCGGCGTCGCGCTGGTCACCTCGGGTCCGGGCGTGACGAACGCGATCACCGGCATCGCGACCGCCTACATGGATTCCATCCCGATGGTGATCATCACCGGCCAGGTGCCCACGCCCGCGATCGGGCTGGACGCCTTCCAGGAGTGCGACACCGTCGGCATCACGCGTCCGATCGTCAAGCACAACTTCCTGGTCAAGGACGTGCGCGACCTGGCCCGCACCATCAAGAAGGCCTTCCACATCGCGCGCACCGGCCGGCCCGGCCCGGTGGTGGTCGACATCCCGAAGGACGTGTCGCTGAAGACGACCACCTTCGAGTATCCCGAGACGGTCGAGATGCGCTCCTACAACCCGGTGCGCAAGGGCCACGGCGGCCAGATCCGCAAGGCCGTGCAGCTGCTGATGCAGGCCAAGCGGCCCTACATCTACACCGGTGGCGGCGTGATCCTGGGCAATGCCTCGGCCGAGCTGCGCGAGCTGGTCGACCTGCTCGGCTACCCGTGCACCAACACGCTGATGGGCCTGGGCGCCTATCCGGCCAGCGATCCGAAGTTCCTCGGCATGCTGGGCATGCACGGCACCTACGAAGCCAACATGACGATGCAGAACTGCGACGTCCTGCTGGCCGTGGGGGCCCGCTTCGACGACCGCGTGATCGGCAACCCGGCGCACTTTGCCTCGGTGGCGCGCAAGATCATCCACATCGACATCGACCCGTCGTCGATCTCCAAGCGCGTCAAGGTCGACATCCCCATCGTCGGCGACGTCAAGGACGTGCTGCAGGAGCTCATCGCCCAGATCAAGGAGCAGCAGCTGCGCCCGGACACCCAGGCGCTGTCGGCTTGGTGGGGCCAGATCAACGAGTGGCGCAAGCGCGAGTGCCTGAAGTACCGGCACTCGGACGAGGTCATCAAGCCCCAGTACGTGATCGAGACGCTGTGGGAGCTGACCCGGGACCGCGAGACCTACATCACCTCCGACGTCGGCCAGCACCAGATGTGGGCTGCGCAGTTCTACCGTTTCGACGAGCCGCGCCGCTGGATCAACTCGGGCGGCCTGGGCACGATGGGCGTGGGCCTACCGTACGCGATGGGCATCAAGCTGGCCAAGCCCGAGGCGGACGTGTTCTGCATCACCGGCGAGGGCTCGATCCAGATGTGCATCCAGGAGCTCTCGACCTGCCAGCAGTACCAGACGCCGGTCAAGATCATCTCGCTGAACAACCGCTACCTGGGCATGGTGCGCCAGTGGCAGCAGCTCGAATACAGCGGCCGCTACTCGCACAGCTACATGGATGCGCTGCCCGACTTCGTGAAGCTGGCCGAGGCCTACGGGCACGTGGGCCTGAAGATCGAGAAGCCGTCCGAGGTGGAGCCGGCGCTGCGCGAGATGATGCGCCTGAAGGACCGCACCGTGTTCCTCGACGTGCGCACCGATCCGACCGAGAACGTCTGGCCCATGGTCCAGGCGGGCAAGGGCATCACGGAGATGCTGCTGGGTTCCGAGGACCTCTGACGGCCGGCAAGCCCGGCAAGGGCGCACCCGTTACCGCGGGGCGTCAGGCGCCGGGCGGACGGCCCGCGAGACTCGGGCGATACTTCCTCCCCTGATCGAAAGGCGTGGCCAAGGGCCTGCGGTTACCGCCGCCGGCCTGAAGAGCGCGAACGACGACACATGAAACACATCATCGCAGTGCTGCTGGAGAACGAACCCGGCGCACTTTCCCGCGTGGTGGGCCTGTTCTCGGCCCGCGGCTACAACATCGAAAGCCTGACGGTGGCGCCGACGGAAGACCCGTCGCTGTCGCGCATGACCATCGTCACGACCGGCTCGGACGACGTCATCGAGCAGATCACCAAGCACCTGAACCGCCTGATCGAGGTGGTGAAGGTGGTGGACCTCACCGAGGGCAGCTACACCGAGCGCGAGCTCATGCTGATCAAGGTGCGGGCGGTCGGCAAGGAGCGCGAAGAGATGAAGCGCATGGCCGACATCTTCCGCGGCCGCATCATTGACGTGACCGAGAAGACCTACACCATCGAGCTCACCGGGGATGCGGCCAAGCTCGACGCCTTCATCGAGGCGATCGAGCGCACCTCGATCCTCGAGACCGTGCGCACCGGCACCAGCGGCATCGGCCGCGGCGAGCGCATCCTGCGGGTTTGAACTTTTTTTCGTGAACGAGTGGCAAGTGAAGCGGTGAACATGTGAGGTGGGGCATTCGACGCGGTTGGCACTCGTTCACGCGGTCGCTCGGTCACCTGTTCACAAATACAAGTTGGAGAAATACATGAAGGTCTATTACGACAAGGACGCCGATCTGAGCCTCATCAAGGGCAAGAACGTCACCATCATCGGCTACGGCTCGCAAGGCCACGCCCACGCGCTGAACCTGCGTGACAGCGGCGTGAACGTGACCGTCGGCGTGCGCCGCAGCGGCGCGTCCTGGGCCAAGGCCGAAGCCGCCGGCCTGAAGGTGGCCGAGATCGCCGAAGCCGTGAAGACGGCCGACGTCGTGATGATCCTGCTGCCGGACGAGCAGATCGCCGCGGTCTACAAGGCCGACGTCGAGCCCCACATCAAGCAGGGCGCGTCGCTCGCCTTCGCGCACGGCTTCAACGTGCACTACGGCCAGGTCGTGCCGCGCGCCGACCTGGACGTCTGGATGGTCGCGCCCAAGGCCCCGGGGCACACCGTGCGTGCCACCTACGCCCAAGGCGGCGGCGTGCCGCACCTGGTGGCGGTGCACCAGGACCGCTCCGGCAAGGCGCGTGACCTGGCCCTGAGCTACGCCGTGGCCAACGGCGGCGGCAAGGCGGGCATCATCGAGACCAACTTCCGCGAAGAGACCGAAACCGACCTGTTCGGCGAGCAGGCCGTGCTGTGCGGCGGCACCGTCGAGCTGATCAAGGCCGGCTTCGAGACGCTGGTGGAAGCCGGCTACGCGCCCGAGATGGCCTACTTCGAGTGCCTGCACGAGCTGAAGCTGATCGTCGACCTGATCTACGAAGGCGGCATCGCCAACATGAACTACTCGATCTCGAACAACGCCGAGTACGGTGAGTACGTCACCGGCCCGCGCATCGTGACCGAGGAGACCAAGAACGCGATGCGCGCCGTGCTGAAGGACATCCAGACCGGCGAATACGCCAAGAGCTTCATCCTGGAGAACAAGGCCGGTGCGCCGACCCTGGCCTCACGCCGCCGCCTGACCGCCGAGCACCAGATCGAGGTGGTGGGCGAGAAGCTGCGCGCGATGATGCCCTGGATCAAGGCCAAGCGCCTGGTCGACCCGACCAAGAACTGATCGCACCTGGCTGCCGCCGGTCGCAGCGACCGGTGGCGCGCCCGTGCGCCAACCGCCCGCAGGTCTTCGGACCCGGGCGGTTCTTTCATCCCATGGCGCCCGGAACACTTGACCGGTCCGTACTCCTGCATACAGTTAGCACGAACGAACGCAAACAGTTGCACAGGAGGAAGACCAATGGATACGCAAACCCTGGTGGATTCGCTGGAGGCGAGCCTGGGCCGCCACCTGCCCACGCTGGCCGGTGCCCTGGCCATCCTGGTGCTCGGATGGCTGCTGGCGGTCATCCTGCGCGCCGGCGCCCGTCGCGCGATGGCCGCGCTGCGGGTCAACGAGCGCCTGGCGCAGAACCTGGACCGCCGTGTGGACGTCGAGCAGATCGTCGCGTTGTCGCTGTTCTGGGTGGTGCTGTTCTTCACCCTGCTGACGGTGCTGAACGTGCTCGACCTCCAGGCGGCGTCCCAGCCGCTGGCCATCCTCGTGTCGCAGTTCACCGGCTACCTGCCGCACCTGCTGGCCGGCATCATCGTCTCGCTGCTGGCCTGGACCTTGGCCAGTCTGTTGCGCGCGCTGGTCAACAAGGCGCTCGCGGCCACCCGCCTCGACGACAAGCTCGCCGAGCAGGCCGGCATGCAGGCGATGAGCCGCAGCGTGGCCAACGTGCTGTTCTGGCTGGTGATCCTGTTGTTCCTGCCGGCCATCCTCTCGGCCTTCCAGCTGCACGGCCTGCTCGAGCCGGTGCAGGGCATGGTCGACCGCGCCCTGGGCATGCTGCCCGACATCGTCGCGGCCGGGCTGATCGGCTTCGTCGGCTGGCTGGTGGCGACCATCCTGCGCGGCCTGGTGAGCAACCTGCTGGCCGCTGCCGGTGCCGACGCGCTGGGCCAGCGCATCGGCCTGGCCGCCGGCGCCAGCCTGTCGCGCCTGGCCGGCACGCTGGTGTTCATCCTCGTGTTCGTGCCCAGCCTGATCGCCGCGCTTGACGCGCTGCACATCACGGCGATCTCGCATCCGGCCACGCTGATGCTGCAGCGCTTCTTCGATGCGGTGCCGAACATCATCGCGGCGGCGCTGATCCTGCTGCTGACGTGGTACGTGGCGCGCTTTGCCGCCCAATTGCTGGCGCGGCTGCTCTCCAGCCTCGGGTTCGACCAGTTGCCCGCCAAGCTCGGCGCCGGGCACATCTTCGCCGGGTCGACCCAGGCCTCGGACCTGGTCAAGGGCATCGTGGTCTTCTTCGCGATGCTGTTTGCCACCGTCGAGGCCGCCAACCAGCTGGGCTTCACCCAGGTGCGCGACATCGTCTCGATGTTCATCGCCTTCGGCGGTGACGTCCTGCTCGGCGCGGCGATCCTCGTGATCGGCTTCTGGCTGGCCAACGCGGCCTACCGCGCGATCGACCAGGCCAGCGGCCCGCACACCACCGGGCTGGCCGGGGCGGCACGCGTGGCCATCCTGGGGCTGGTGCTGGCCATGGGCCTGCGCGCGATGGGCATCGCCGACGACATCGTCAACCTGGCCTTCGGCCTGACGCTCGGCGCGGTCGCGGTGGCCGTGGCGCTGTCGTTCGGGCTGGGTGGCCGGGAGGCGGCCGGCAAGCTGATGGAGCACTGGCTGTCGCGCTGGCGCAAGGACTGAAGTGGCCGGGACGCGCCCAGGGGCGCGGGGGAGGGAGGGCTCGGCCCGTTGAGGGCTGTTGTATCCTCCCGACCATGATCCACTCGACGCAACAGGCATGACCGAGCCGCAGGATCCCGCGGGCACGGCCGTGCCCGACCTCTCTGCCCGGCCCCGGCGCAAGGGCATCTACATCCTTCCCAACCTGTTCACGCTGGCTGCCCTGTTCGCCGGCTTCTACGCCGTCGTCATGGCGATGAACGGGCGCTTCGACCTGGCCGCGGTCGGCATCTTCAGTGCCGCCGTGCTCGACAGCCTCGACGGCCGGGTCGCGCGCATGACCAACACCCAGAGCACCTTCGGCGAGCAGATGGACAGCCTGTCCGACATGGTGTCCTTCGGGGCCGCGCCTGCGCTGATCGTCTATGAATGGGCGCTGCAGGGCCTGGGCAAGCTGGGCTGGCTGGCCGCGTTCATCTACTGCGCCGGTGCGGCGCTGCGGCTGGCGCGCTTCAACACCAACATCGGCATCGTCGACAAGCGCTTCTTCCAGGGGCTGCCCAGCCCGGCGGCCGCGGCGATGGTGATCGGCCTGGTGTGGGTGATGGACGACTTCGGCTACAAGGGGGTCGAACACATCCCGTGGCTGGCCTGGACGGCGTTCGGCTTCACGGTCTACGCCGGCCTGACCATGGTCACCAACGTGCCGTTCTACAGCTTCAAGGACATCAGCTTCCGCCGCTCGGTGCCGTTCATCGTGATCGTCGCGATCGCGCTGGCGTTCGCGGTGGTCGCCTACGACCCGCCACGCGTGCTGTTCGGGCTGTTCGTGCTGTACGGCCTGTCGGGCTACGTCGTCTACCTGGTCAAGAAGTCGCGCGGCAAGCCGGTCAGCGTGATCGCGGTGTCGACCGACGAGCCCGACGAGCAGGGCCTGCACCAGTAGCTGCCCCCGGGCCGGGCCCGAGGCCGCAAGGGCAGGGCCCGTGGTATATTGACCGCATGACGATCCGCATCGCCGCCATTTCGCTAGCGCTTCTAGGAGTGCCACGGGCGCGCTGATGAGTCACGTCTGAAGATTTCACGCATCAACGGCCCGCAAGCGCACAGCTGGCGGGCCGTTTTGCATTGGACACACCCACGACACGGCATCCACACGACGGAGTTCACCATGGCCGACAAGCTGATCATTTTCGACACGACCCTGCGTGACGGGGAGCAGTCGCCCGGCGCCTCGATGACGAAGGACGAGAAGCTGCGGATCGCGCGCCAGCTCGAACGCCTGCGTGTGGACGTGATCGAGGCGGGCTTTGCCGCCTCGTCGAACGGTGACTTCGAGGCGGTCAAGGCGATCGCCAACGCGGTGAAGGATTCCACCGTCTGCTCGCTGGCGCGCGCCAACGACCGCGACATCGCGCGCGCGGCCGAGGCGCTGAAGGGGGCCAACTCGGCGCGCATCCACACCTTCATCGCGACCAGCCCGCTGCACATGGAGAAGAAGCTGCGCATGACGCCGGACCAGGTCTACGAGCAGGCCCGACTGGCGGTGCGCTTCGCGCGCAACCTGTGCGGCGACATCGAGTTCTCGCCCGAGGACGGCTACCGCTCCGAGATCGACTTCCTGTGCCGCGTGCTGGAGGCCGTGATCGACGAGGGCGCGACCACCATCAACATCCCCGACACGGTCGGCTACGCCATCCCCGAGCTGTACGGCAACTTCATCAAGACGCTGCGCGAGCGCATCCCGAACTCGGACAAGGCGGTCTGGTCGGTGCACTGCCACAACGACCTCGGCATGGCGGTGGCCAACTCGCTGGCCGGCGTGAAGATCGGTGGCGCGCGCCAGGTCGAGTGCACCATCAACGGCCTGGGCGAGCGCGCCGGCAACTGCGCGCTGGAGGAGGTCGTGATGGCGGTGCGCACCCGCCGCGACTACTTCGGGCTGGAGGTGGGCATCGACACCACCCAGATCGTGCCCGCCTCGCGCCTGGTGTCGCAGACCACCGGCTTCGTCGTGCAGCCGAACAAGGCGGTGGTCGGCGCCAACGCCTTCGCGCACGCCTCGGGCATCCACCAGGACGGCGTGCTCAAGGCGCGCGACACCTACGAGATCATGCGCGCCGAGGACGTGGGCTGGTCGGCCAACAAGATCGTGCTGGGCAAGCTGTCCGGCCGCAACGCCTTCAAGCAGCGCCTGCAGGAGCTGGGCATCGAGCTGGAGTCGGAGGCCGAGATCAACGCCGCGTTCCTGCGCTTCAAGGACCTGGCCGACCGCAAGAGCGAGATCTTCGACGAGGACATCATCGCGCTGGTCCGCGACGAGAGCGTGACCGCCGAGCAGGAGCACTACCGGCTGCTGGCGCTGTCGCAGAGCTCCGAAATGGGCGAGCGCCCGCACGCCAAGGTGGTGTTCGCGATCGGCGAGGAGGAGCACCGCGCCGAGGCCGTGGGCAACGGTCCGGTCGACGCGAGCATCAAGGCCATCGAGTCGAAGGTGCAAAGTGGCGCGGAATTGCTGCTGTATTCGGTCAATGCCATCACGTCCGGCAGCACAGAATCCCAGGGCGAGGTGACCGTCCGTCTGCAGCATGGCGGCCGGGTGGTCAACGGCGTGGGGGCCGACCCGGACATCGTGGTGGCGTCCGCCAAGGCCTACCTGGCGGCGCTCAACAAGCTCCACAGCAAGGCGGAGCGCGTCGCGGCCCAGGGTTGACGGGTGTGAATTTGTGACGTTCACCCACGACTTGAGAAAAGACTTGTAAGTTTTTGATCTTGCGTGGCTTTTGCCCTTCGCCTACACTCGCTTGGCCGAGTTACTGGAGGTTGCCGTGTTGGCGTGGGGCAAATGGTTGCGGTCGCAGGGGTGGTTGTCGGTCCTGATCGCCTGCCTGGTCGCGGCTGGTCCGGCCACCGTGGACGCCGCCGCGAAGAAGGGTGACGGCAAGCGCCCGGCCGCCACCAGCGTCTCCAAGGGCAAGAAGGCCGCCGGCAAGCGCCCGGTCGCGAGGAAGGCCAAGGCCGCACCGCGCGCCAAGACGAAGGCCAAGAAGCAGGCCGTCACCGCGTCGGCCAAGCAGCGCGGCAAGTCCTCCGTGCGGCGCGTCGCCGCCGTGGTGCCCGCCCGGCCGTCCTATGGCCATGCCTTCGGCCTGCACGAGACGGCCGACCCCCTGGGCCTGAAGTCCAGCGTCGCCCTGGTGGTCGACCAGGACACCGGCGAGGTGCTGATCAACAAGAATGCCCAGGCGGTGCTGCCGATCGCCTCGCTGACCAAGCTGATGACGGCGCTGGTCGTCATCGAGGCGCAGCAGCCGCTGGACGAGGTCCTGACCATCACCGCCGAGGACGTCGACACCGAGAAGGGCAGCAGCTCGCGCCTGGCGCTCGGGACGCGGCTGACCCGCGGCGAGATGCTGCACCTGGCGCTGATGTCGTCGGAGAACCGCGCCGCCAACGCGCTCGGGCGCCACTATCCGGGGGGACTGCCGGCCTTCGTCGAGGCGATGAACCGCAAGGCGCGCGAGCTCGGCATGCAGGACACGCACTATGTCGAACCCACCGGGCTGTCCAGCCGCAACCAGTCGACCGCGCGCGACCTGGCCCTGCTGGTCAAGGCCGCGTACCAGTACCCGCTGATCCGCGAGCTGTCGACCTCGCCGGAGTACGGGGTGGCGATCGGCAAGCGCCAGCTGCACTACCGCAACACCAACGGGCTGGTCTACAAGGACGACTGGGATATCGGCCTGCAGAAGACGGGCTACATCTCCGAGGCCGGACGTTGCCTGGTGATGCAGGCGCAGCTGGCCGGCCGCAAGCTGATCATGGTGTTCCTCGACTCGGCCGGGCGCTATTCACGCATCGGGGATGCCGAGCGCGTGCGCCGCTGGATCGAGGAGCTGGATTTCTCCAGGGACATGGAGACCGAGGACGGCGATCCGATGCCCCGGGTCACGTCCTGACCACCGCAGCGCTGCCCTGACGAACAGCCCGGCCCTGCCGGGCTGTCGCATGGGCGGGGCCTCAGCGCTTGGGCGGCTTGTAGCCGAGTGCCGCGGAGATCTGCGCGGCGGTGTTGGTCAGGTGGTCGAGCCAGCTTTCTTCCAGCCGGTCGGCCGGGGCCGAGATCGACAGGCCGGCGACCAGCTTGCCCTGGTCGTCGTGGATGCCGGCGGCCATGCAGCGCACGCCCAGTTCCAGCTCCTCGTTGTCGCGCGCCGTGCCGTACTGGCGCACCTTGGCGAGCTCGCGCTCCAGCGCGGCGAGGTCGGTGATGCTGTTGCGGGTGTGGCCGGCCAGCCCGGTGCGCGTCGCATAGGCACGCACGCGCTGCGGGTCGTCATGGGCGAGGAAGAGCTTGCCGACCGAGGTCAGGTGCAACGGGGCGCGGCCGCCGACCGCGCGCACCACCTGCATGCCCGAGCGCTCGCTGTAGGTGCGCTCGATGTAGACGATCTCGTCGCCCTGCCGCACCGAGAGGTTGACCGGCTGGTGGGTCAGCTTGTGCAGCTCGCGCATCGGCCCGAGCGCCGCGTCACGCACGTCCAGCCGCGCCTTGACCAGGTTGCCCAGCTCGAGCAGGCGCATGCCCAGCCGGTAGCTGCCGGCTTCCGGGCGGTCGACGAAGCGCCCCAGCGCCAGGTCGTTCAGGATGCGGTGCGCGGTGGAGGGGTGCAGCCCCGTCTGCTCGCTGATCTCCTTCAGGGAGACGGGATCCTGATGGGCGGCGAGCACGTCCAGCAGGGCGAACATCCGTTCCAGGACCTGGATGGTGGGAGTACTGCCCTCGGTTTTTTTCATAGCTGAATTTTCGCTCAGAACGGTTCATTTTTGCATGGCGAAAATTCCATGTGACGTCGGCACGGGAGCCACCATAATCGGCCGTATGAAAGTGGGCTTCTTCATCACCTGCCTGGTGGACCTGATGCGCCCGCGCATCGGTCTTGCGGCGATCCGCCTGATCGAGTCGGCCGGCTTCGAGGTCGAGGTGCCGATGGCGCAGACCTGCTGCGGCCAGCCGGCCTACAACTCGGGCGACCGGGCGACGGCGCAGGCGCTGGCGCGCAAGCTGCTGGACGAGTTCGAGCGCTACGACTACGTCGTGATGCCGTCGGGCTCGTGCGGCGGCATGGTGCGCACGCACTACCACGAGTTGCTGGCCGACGATCCCGAGCTGTCGTACCGTTATGCGCGCCTGCAGCCCAAGGTCTACGAACTCACGCAGTTCCTGGTCGAGGTGGCCGGCGTCACCGACGTGCCGGGGCGCTACGACGGGGAGGTGACCTACCACGACTCCTGCGCCGGCCTGCGCGAGCTGGGCATCAAGCAGCAGCCGCGCGCGCTGCTGCAGCACACGGGCGCCAAGCTCAAGGAGATGGCGCAGTGCGAGCAGTGCTGCGGCTTCGGCGGCACCTTCTCGGTGAAGTACGGCGACATCTCCGCGGCGATCGCCGACGAGAAGTGCGAGCACATAGCCGCCAGCGGCACCGGCGCCGTGGTGCTGGGCGACCTGGGCTGCATGCTGCACCTGGAAGGCCGGCTGCGCCGTCGTGGCGACACGACCACGCGGGTCATCCACATCGCGGAAATCCTCGCCGGGGAGGCCTGAGCCATGCAGGTCCAGTCGATGCACTTCAAGGCGCGCGCCGGCGAGCGGCTGGCCGACCAGCGCCTGCAGAAGAACCTCAAGAAGCTCTCGACCAAGTTCGTGACCGCCCGCGCCCAGGTGGTGCAGGAGCTGGAGGAGTTCGAGGCGATCCGCAACGAGGCGGTGCGCCGGCGCAAGGCCGCGCTCGCGAAGCTGGACGTGTGGCTGGAGCGTTTCGAGCGCGAGGCGACCCGGCGCGGGGCAACGGTGCTGTGGGCCGAGACGCCGGCCGAGGCGGCGCAGCTGGTGGTGGAGATCGCGCGCAAGCACGAGGTGCGCCGCGCCACCAAGACCAAGAGCATGGTCTCCGAGGAGATGGCGCTGAACAAGGCCCTGGAGGCCGCCGGCGTGCAGGTGACCGAGACCGACCTCGGCGAGTACATCCTGCAGATCAACGACGGCGAGCCGCCGAGCCACATCATCGCGCCGGTGGTGCACAAGGACAAGGAAGAGATCTACCAGCTCTTCATCAGGACGCACCAGCTGCCGCGCGAGCCGGGCCGGGTGCCCGAGATCCCGGAGATGACGCGCGAGGCGCGCCAGGTGCTGCGGTCGCGCTTCCTGGCCAGCGAGATGGGCATCACCGGCGGCAACTTCCTGGTCGCCGAGACCGGCTCGGTGGCGCTGGTGACCAATGAGGGCAACGAAGGACTGTGCACCGCGGTGCCGCGCGTGCATGTGGCGATCACCGGCGTCGAGAAGGTGCTGCCCACGCTGGAGGACCTGGCCACCATCATGCGCCTGCTGCCGCGTTCGGCCACCGGGCAGGTGATCAGCAACTACTTCTCGCTGCTGACCGGCCCGCGCGGCGCCGGCGAGCGCGACGGGCCGGAGCACATGTACTTCATCCTCGTCGACGGCGGCCGCACCGGGCTGCTGGGCGGCGACTTCGAGGAGATGCTGCGCTGCATCCGCTGCGGCGCCTGCATGAACCACTGCCCGGTCTACCAGAAGATCGGCGGCCACAGCTACGGCTGGGTGTACCCGGGGCCGATGGGCTCGGTGTTGACCTCCAGCTATGTCGGGCTGGAGCAGACGCTGGACCTGCCGCAGGCTGCCACGATGTGCGGGCAGTGCCACGTGGTCTGCCCGATGAAGATCCCGCTGCCGGACCTGCTGCGCAAGCTGCGCGAGCGGCAGTTCGAGCGCGGGTTGCGGCCCTGGCCGGAGCGCCTCGGCCTGCGCGTGTGGGGCTATGTCGCGCAGCGGCCGGCCCTGTACCGGACGCTGGCGCGCCTGGGGGTGCGGGTGCTGCGCTGGATGAGCGACGACGGGCGCATCCGCCGGCTGCCGTTGGCCTCGGGCTGGACCGACACGCGCGACCTGCCCGCGCCGGCCGGCAAGACGTTCAAGGAGCTCTACGCTGAGCGGCGACGCTGAACGCCGCCGCTGGCTGCGGCGCGCCTGCGTGCTGGGGGGCAGCTGGCTGCTGCCGCGCCGGCTTCTCGCGCAACCGCCGACGCCTGCGCCGGCCTCCGCGCCGCCGGTGCCGGCCTGGATCCATGTGCCGCGCGCCACCGGCCGGCTGCGGGCCGCCGATCTGGGGCTGGTGATCAACACCGCGGATCCCTATTCGGTGCAGGTCGGGCGCTTCTACGCCGAGGCGCGGCGTCTATCGCGCGAGCAGGTGCTGGAGCTGGCGCTGCCGGTCCGCCCGTCGCTGAGCGAGGCGGAATTCGGGGTGCTCTCGGAGGCGATCCACGGGCGCTTCGGGGCTGCGGGTCAGGGGCCGGTCCAGGCGCTCGCGCTGGCGTGGCGCGAACCGTACGCGGTCGGGTGCCACGCGCTGACCGGGGCGCTGGCGCTGGGGCTGGACGACGCACTGTGCCGCCACAGCTGCGCGCCGTCGCGGCCGTCGCCCTACTTCAATTCCGCGTCGGCGCAGCCGGCGAGCGACCACGGCTTGCGCCCGTCCATGCTGCTGGCCGCCCCGGACGTCGAGGCCGCCATCGCGTTGGTCCGCCGCGGCGTGGCCGCCGACGCCACGCTGGGACGGCGCGGGGCGCCGCCGGTGGTGGCCCACCTGGCCGTCACCGACGACCGGGCGCGCTCGGCGCGGCTGCGGCTGTACCCCCCGAGCGGCCTGTTGCGCCGGGCGGGCGTGCGGGTGCGCGCGGGCGTGCAGCGGCCGCCCGCGCCGGACGACCGGGTGCTGCTCTACCAGACCGGGGCGGTCCGCGTCGAGGGACTGGAGCAGGTGCGCTTCGTGCCGGGTGCGCTGGCTGACCATCTCACCTCGTTCGGTGGCTGGCTGGCAGGCGGGCGCGGGCAGATGAGTGCCCTGGCCTGGATCAAGGCCGGCGCGACCGCCAGCTACGGCACGGTCAGCGAGCCCTGCAATCACCCGCAGAAGTTTCCCCATCCCCAGGTGCTGCTGTTGCACTACCTGCAAGGGTGCACGGCGATCGAGGCGTACTGGAAGAGCGTGGCCTGGCCGCAGCAGGGGTTGTTCATCGGCGAGCCGCTGGCCGCCCCGTTCGCGGCACGTCCCTGAGGTCGCGGCGTGCGGCGGGGCTTCAGCGTCCCCGCCACTGGGTGCGCGTGGCGATCCAGAACTTGCGCAGCGGCGTCAGCGAGATGCGCTGGTGCAGCACCTGGAAGTTCTCGCGCTCGATCTCGCGCAGCAGGGTGCGGTAGATGTTGGCCATCATCAGCCCGGGCTTCTGCGAGCGCCGGTCGGCCTCGGGCAGCAGGCGCAGCGCCTCGTCGTAGCAGGCGTGGGCGCGCTCGGCCTGGAACTTCATCAGCGCGACGAAGCGGTCGCTGTAGCCGCGGTTGAGGATCTCGTGCGCCTTGACGCCGAAGCGTTGCAGCTCGTCGACCGGCAGGTAGATGCGCCCGCGCCGCGCGTCGTCGCCGACGTCGCGGATGATGTTGGTCAGCTGCAGCGCCAGGCCCAGCTTGTGGGCGTACCGGATGGTCGCCTCCTCGGTACGGCCGAAGATCGCCGAGGCCACCTCGCCGACCACGCCGGCGACCAGGTGGCAGTATGTCTGCAGCCCGGCGAAGTCCAGGTAGCGGGTCTGCTCCAGGTCCATCTGGCAGCCGTCGATCACCGCCTGCAGGTGGGCCGGTTCGATGCCGTAGGCCGCGGCGTGCGGCATCAGCGCCTGCATGACCGGATGGCTGGGCTGGCCGGCGAACGATTGCGCCACCTCCTTGCGCCACCACAGCAGCTTGGCCTGCGCGACGCCGGGTTCGCTCACCTCGTCGACGATGTCGTCGATCTCGCGGCAGAACGCGTAGAAGGCCGTGATCGCCGCGCGCCGCGGCGGCGGCAGGAACAGGAAGGCGTAGTAGAAGCTGGACCCGCTGGCGGCTGCCTTGTCCTGCACGTATTGTTCGGGAGTCATCACGCTGTGGTGTCGGTCGTTGAGGCAGGCAGCTGGCGGCCCAGCGCGCGCTGCAGCAGCACGACGCCGTCCCACGCCCCCAGCACGGGCCGCTCGTGCAACGCTGCATAGTTCGAGCGGGCGATTTTCTCAAGAATCCTCAGCGCACCCTGCACGGCCAGGCGCAGCCCGCAGTCGGCCCGCCCCGGCAGCCGCCGCGCCAGCGGCGCGCCCTGTACCAGCAGGCTGCGCGTCCACTCGACCAGTTCGCGCACCATCGCCTGGGTGGCGGGGGTTTCCTGCTGCGCCACCAGCGAGGCGACCGGCACGTGGTGGCGGCGGCACAGGTCCAGCGGCACGTACAGCCGGCCGCGCGCGGTGTCCACGCTGAGGTTGCGCCAGTAGCGGGTCAGCTGCAGCGCGCTGCACAGCGCGTCCGACTGGCGGCGGGCGGCCTCGTCGTCCAGCCCGTGCAGGATCAGCAGCAGCCGGCCGACCGGGTTGGCCACCCGGGCGCAATGGGCCAGCAGCGCGTCCTGGCTGATGTAGCGGTGCGTCGTGACCTCCTGCTCGAAACCGGACAGCAGCTGCTCGAACGGGGCCATGGGCAGGTGGAACTCGCGGCGCAGCCGGCCCAGGGCATCGAACAGCTCCGGCCAGCGGTCCGAGGGCGGGCGATCCGCATAGACGGCGTGCAGGTCCTGGCGGCAGGCCTGCAGGTCGGCCAGCCGGTCCAGGGCCGGGCGCTGGCCGGCCTCGGCCAGGTCCGCGGCGGTGCGCGCGAAGCGGCACACGGCGACGACGGCCGGCCTCAAGGGTGGGGGGCAGAGCAGGGCGAACGCGGGAAGACGGGTGAACAACTGATGGGGCACGGGCTGCATTGTCGGTGCTCCAGGGCGGCACCTGCCGCGCCTGCCCTCACGAGCTGCTGCACCGCATCATGGATTTGACAGCGCGCAAGCACCTCTCCTACATTACTGACCAGTCAGTCATTATTTCCCGAGGAAGCCTCCCATGCCCCGCCTGTCCTGGACCTGGGCCGCGCCGGTCGCGCTCGCGCTGGCCGTGTCGGCCTGCTCGCGGCCGGAGCCGGCGCCCGAGCCGGTGCGTGCCGTCCGCACGATGACGATCGCAGACGCTGCCGCCACCGCCTCGCTCGAGTACGCCGCCGAGGTGCGTGCGCGCACCGAGTCGCGCCTGGGGTTCCGGGTGCCGGGGAAGATGGTGCGGCGCACCGTCGAGCTGGGCGACACGGTGCGCAAGGGGCAGCTGCTGGCCGAACTCGACCCGCAGGACCTGCGGCTGAGCCAGGAGGCGGCGCAGGCGGCGCTGTCGGCGGCGCGCGCGAGCCTGGAGCAGGCCGAGGCCGACTTCAAGCGATTCAAGGAGCTGCGCGCGCAGAACTTCATCAGCCCGGCCGAGCTGGAGCGGCACGAGACCGCGTTCAAGTCGGCACAGGCCCAGTACCAGCAGGCGTTGGCGCAGGCGAAGGCCCAGGGCAACCAGGCCGCCTATGCGGCGCTGACGGCCGATGCCGCCGGTGTGATCACCGCGGTCGAGGCCGAGCCGGGGATGGTCGTGGCCGCCGGCACGCCGGTGGTCCGGCTGGCGCATGACGGGCCTCGCGACGTGGTGTTCTCGGTGCCCGAGGACAAGATCGAGCTGTTCCGCACGCTGGCGCGCGAGGGCACCGAGTTGCAGGTGCGGCTGTGGAGCGCGCCGGACGAGCTGTTGCCGGCCAGGGTCCGCGAGCTGGCCGCGGCGGCCGACCCGGTGACCCGCACCTACCTGGTCAAGGCCGACATCGGCCGCCCGGACGTCAAGCTGGGTCAGACCGCCACCGTGCAGGTGCGCCTGCCCCGGGTCGAAGGCGTGGCCCGGCTGCCGCTGTCGGCGCTGGTCGAGCACCAGGGCGGCAGCGCGGTGTGGCTGGTCGACACCGGCACGATGACCGTGCAGCTGCAGCCGGTGCGCGTTGCCGGCGCCGAGGGCAACCAGGTGCTGGTGCAGGAGGGGCTCCAGCCCGGCCAGGTGGTGGTGACCGCCGGCGTGCACACGCTCACGCCGGGCCAGAAGGTGCGCCTGTACCGCTACCCCGCGACGGCTTCGTCGTCGGATGCGGCCGCCAACTGACCGCGGGGAGGCAGCGTGAGCGATACCACCGCCAAGGACGTCCCCACCTCGCGTTTCAACATCTCGCGCTGGGCCCTGGAGCACCCGGCGCTGACGCGCTACCTGATGGTGGTGCTGATGCTGCTGGGCGCGGCGGCCTACACCCAGCTGGGGCAGGACGAGGACCCGCCGTTCACGTTCCGCGCGATGGTCGTGCGCGTGTTCTGGCCCGGGGCCACCGCGCAGCAGATGGCCGAGCAGGTCACCGACAAGGTCGAGAAGACGCTGCAGGAGGTGCCGTACGCCGACCGCATCCGCAGCTATTCCAAGCCCGGCGAGACGCTGATCATCTTCGAGCTCAAGGATTCCTCCCCGCCGGGCGAGGTCGCCAACGTCTGGTACCAGGTACGCAAGAAGGTCGGCGACATGCGTGCCACCCTGCCGCAGGGCGTGCTGGGGCCGTTCTTCAACGACGAGTTCGGCGACGTCTACGGCACGATCTACGCGCTGTCGGCCGACGGCTTCAGCTACGAGGAGCTGCGCCAGCACGCCGACCGGGTGCGCCAGCGCCTGCTCAAGGTGCCGGACGTGGCCAAGGTCGAGTTCTTCGGCGTGCAGGACGAGAAGCTCTACGTCGAGGTTTCGCAGCGCCGCCTGGCGCAGATGGGCATCGACTTCAACCAGGTGATCGCCCAGCTCGGCGCGCAGAACGCGGTCGAGGGCGCCGGTGTGCTGCTGGCCGACGGCGACAGCCTGCAGGTGCGCATCGGCGGGCAGTTCGACTCCGAGGCCGACCTGCGCGCGCTGCCGATCCGTGCGGTCAACCCGAACACCGGCGTGGCGAGCACGATCCGCCTGGGCGACATCGCTCAGATCCGGCGCGACTACGTCGACCCGCCCGAGGTCAAGGTGCGCCACCAGGGCCGGGAGGTCATCGCGCTGGGCATCTCGATGGCCAAGGGCGGCGACATCATCGCGCTGGGCGAGCGCCTGCGCGCTGCGGTCGCCGAGATCCAGCAGGAACTGCCGGTCGGCATCGAGATGAGCCAGGTGCAGGACCAGCCGGCGGCGGTGGCCAGCTCGGTGGGCGAGTTCGTGCGCGTGCTGGCCGAGGCGGTGATCGTCGTGCTGGCGGTCAGCTTCGTCAGCCTGGGCCTGCACACCCGGCCGCTGCGCATCGACATCTGGCCCGGGCTGGTGGTGGCGATCGCCATCCCGCTGGTGCTGGCAATCACCTTCATCGTCATGTACTACTGGGGTGTCGGCCTGCACAAGGTGTCGCTGGGCGCGCTGATCATCGCGCTGGGCCTGCTGGTCGACGACGCGATCATCGCGGTCGAGATGATGGTGCGCAAGCTCGAGGAGGGCTACGACAAGATGCGCGCCGCCACCTTCGCCTACGACGTGACCTCGATGCCGATGCTCACCGGCACGCTGATCACCGCCACCGGCTTCCTGCCGATCGGCATGGCCAAGTCCATGGTGGGCGAGTACACCTTCGCGATCTTCGCGGTGACCACCGCGGCGCTGCTGATCTCGTGGGTCGTCTCGGTCTACTTCGTGCCCCACATCGGCGTGCTGCTGCTCAGGACCAAGCCCAAGGTGCAGGGCGAGGCGCACGAGCTGTTCGACACCCCGTTCTACAACCGCTTCCGCGCGGCGGTGAACTGGTGCGTGCAGCACCGCTGGACCACCATCGCGCTGACCGTCGCGGGCGTGGCGCTGGGCGTCGCCGGCATGGGCAAGGTGCAGCAGCAGTTCTTTCCCGATTCGAGCCGGCCGGAGATCCTGGTCGACCTGTGGATGCCCGAGGGCACCAACTTCCGCGCCAGCGAGGACGTCGCCACCCGCTTCGAGGCGCGGATGATGAAGGAGCCGGGCGTGGCCAACGTCACGACCTGGATCGGCAGCGGGGTGCCGCGCTTCTACCTGCCGCTGGACCAGATCTTCCCGCAGTCCAACGTCAGCCAGGCGATCGTGCTGCCGGAGGACCTGGAGCAGCGCGAGGTGCTGCTGCGCCGCCTGCCGGAGATCCTGGCCGAGGAATTCCCCGAGGTGCGCGCGCGCGTCAAGCTGCTGCCCAACGGGCCGCCGGTGCCGTACCCCGTGCAGTTCCGCGTGCTGGGCCCGGACGTGACCGAGCTGCGCAAGTGGGCCGACGAGGCCAAGGCGCTGCTGCGCGCCCACCCGGCCATGCGCCAGGTCAACGACAACTGGAACGAGTCGGTCAAGGTCCTGCGCCTGGAGATCGACCAGGACAAGGCCCGCGCGCTGGGCGTGACCAGCCAGGGCATCGCCCAGACCTCGCGCACCCTGCTGTCGGGCATGACCATCGGCCAGTACCGCGAGGCCGACCGCCTGATCGACATCGTGCTGCGCCAGCCGCAGGACGAGCGCGACGCGATCACCGACCTGGCCAGCGCCTACGTGCCGACCGCCAGCGGCCGCGCCATCCCGCTGACGCAGATCGCGCGCATCACCCACGCCTGGGAGCCGGGCGTGCTGTGGCGCGACAACCGCGACTTCGCGGTCACCGTGCAGGGCGACGTGGTCGAAGGCGTGCAGGGGCCGACGGTCAGCATGGCGCTGTGGCCGAAGATGCAGGAGCTGCAGGCGCGCATGCCGGCCGGCTACCGCATCGAGATGGCCGGCACGGTGGAGGAGAGCAGCAAGGGCCAGGCATCGATCTTCGCCAACGTGCCGCTGATGCTGTTCCTGACCTTCACGCTGCTGATGCTGCAGCTGCAGAGCTTCTCGCGCTCGGTGCTGGTGTTCCTGACCGGGCCCATGGGCATCGTCGGGGTGGCCGCGGCGCTGCTGCTGCTCGGCCGGCCGTTCGGCTTCGTCGCAATGCTGGGCGTCATCGCCCTGATGGGCATGATCATGCGCAACTCGGTGATCCTGGTCGACCAGATCGAGCAGGACCGCCGGCGTGGCGTGCCGACCTGGAACGCCATCGTCGAGTCCGCGGTGCGGCGCTTCCGCCCCATCGTGCTGACCGCGGCGGCGGCGGTGCTGGCGATGATCCCGCTGTCGCGCAGCGTGTTCTGGGGGCCGATGGCGGTGGCCATCATGGGCGGCTTGATCGCCGCGACGGCGCTGACGCTGCTGGCCCTGCCGGCCATGTACGCCGCCTGGTTCCGGGTCCGGCGGCCCGAGGACGAGAAAATCGCGCCGGCTGCCGGCTAAAATAGCAGGTTCGCCGAATTGCCCAGGAGGGGAGCCCAGGCTTCCCTCTTTTGATTTGCGCGGGTGGCGAAATTGGTAGACGCACCAGGTTTAGGTCCTGACGCCAGCGATGGTGTGGGGGTTCGAGTCCCCCCCCGCGCACCACATTCAAACGAGAGAGCTCACCATGGCCGTGACTGTTGAAACCCTCGACAAACTGGAACGCAAGATCACGCTGACGCTGTCGGCGGACGCCATCAAGAATGAGGTGGAGTCCCGCCTGAAGCGGCTTGCCCGCACGGTCAAGGCCGACGGCTTCCGCCCGGGCAAGGTGCCCCTGAGCATCGTCGCCCAGCGCTATGGCTACTCGGTGCAGTACGAGGTCGTGAACGACAAGGTTGGCGAGGCGTTCGCCCAGGCGGCCGCGGAAGCCCAGCTGCGCGTGGCCGGTGCGCCGCGCATCACCGAGAAGGAGGGCGCGCCCGAGGGGCAGCTGGCCTTTGACGCCACGTTCGAGGTCTATCCGGACGTCAAGATCGGCGACCTGTCGACCGCCGAGGTCGAGCGCGTCAGCTCGGAAGTGACCGACGCCGCGATCGACAAGACCCTGGAGATCCTGCGCAAGCAGCGCCGCACCTTCGCCCAGCGCCCGGCCGCCGAGGCCGCGGCCGACGGCGACCGCGTCACGATCGACTTCGAAGGCAAGATCGACGGCGAAGCCTTCGCCGGTGGCAAGGCCGAAAACTTCCAGTTCATCCTCGGCGAAGGCCGCATGCTGGAGGAGTTCGAGAAGGCCGTGCGCGGCATGAAGGCCGGCGAGTCCAAGACCTTCCCGCTGAAGTTCCCGGACGACTACCACGGCAAGGACGTGGCCGGCAAGGAAGCCGACTTCCTGGTCACGCTGAAGAAGGTCGAGCAGCAGCATCTGCCCGAGGTCGACGAAGCCTTCGCCAAGTCGCTGGGCATCGCCGAAGGCACCGTGGAGGCGCTGCGCGCCGACATCAAGAAGAACCTCGAGCGCGAGGTGAAGTTCCGCGTGCTGGCGCGCAACAAGAACGCGGTCATGGAAGCGCTGCTGAAGATCGCCGAGCTGGACCTGCCCAAGGCGCTGGTGCAGAACGAGGTCGACCGCATGGTCGCCGGCGCCCGTGCCGACCTGAAGGCGCGCGGCGTCAAGGACGCCGAGAAGGCCCCGATCCCCGAGGACCTGTTCCGCCCGCAGGCCGAGAAGCGCGTGCGCCTGGGCCTGGTGGTGGCCGAGCTGGTCAAGGCCAACGAGCTGCAGGCTAAGCCCGAGCAGATCAAGGCCCACATCGAGGAGCTGGCCCAGAGCTACGAGAAGCCGCAGGAAGTCGTGCGCTGGTACCTGAGCGACGCCCAGCGCCTAGCCGAGGTCGAGGCGGTGGTGCTGGAAAACAACGTCACCGAGTTCGTGCTGTCCAAGGCCAAGGTGACCGACAAGGTGCTGCCGTTCGACGAGCTGATGGGCGCCTGAGGCGCGCGTCAGCCCCAAGCGAAGGCGCCGGCAGCCCCGGCGCCTTCGTTTTTATCGGGCTATGCTTGTCAATCCATAATCCATCCCCAGATTCGTGCAGATCGACCGGAAGGAATCCATGAGCGCACTGGACACTCAGAACCTGGGCATGGTGCCCATCGTCATCGAACAATCGGGCCGCGGCGAGCGTGCCTACGACATCTACAGCCGGCTGCTGCGCGAGCGCGTGGTGTTCCTGGTGGGTCCGGTCAACGACCAGACCGCCAACCTGGTCGTGGCGCAGCTGCTGTTCCTGGAAAGCGAGAACCCGGACAAGGACATCTCGCTGTACATCAACTCGCCGGGCGGCTCGGTGAGCGCGGGCATGTCGATCTTCGACACCATGCAGTTCATCAAGCCGGACGTCTCGACGCTGTGCCTGGGCATGGCCGCGAGCATGGGTGCCTTCCTGCTGGCCGCCGGCGCCAAGGGCAAGCGCTATGCGCTGCCGAACTCGCGCATCATGATCCACCAGCCGCTGGGCGGCGCCCAGGGCCAGGCCACCGACATCGAGATCCAGGCCCGGGAGATCCTGAAGCTGCGCGAGAACCTGAACCGCATCCTGTCCGAGCGCACCGGCCAGCCGCTGGAGAAGATCCAGAACGACACCGAGCGCGACTTTTTCATGTCGCCCGACGAAGCCCGCACCTACGGCCTGATCGACCAGGTGCTGGAGAAGCGCACCTGACTCTGCCGGACGGCGGGTCAATCCTGGCGCCAGGCCGCAGATACCGTGCGGTATTTGGTGGGCGAAAACAGGACGCGCAGCGGGGCCTTTTTCCTGATCCGGGCCCCGTTTTCATTTGACTTATCATCCTCCTCAGAACCCCAGCTTTCCTGCACGCCATGCCCGAGAAAAAAGGCTCTTCCAGCGAGAAAGTCCTGTACTGCTCCTTCTGCGGCAAGAGCCAGCACGAGGTGAAGAAGCTCATTGCCGGCCCGTCGGTGTTCATCTGCGACGAGTGCATCGACCTGTGCAATGACATCATCCGTGACGAGGCGCCCGCCGAGGGGGGCGACACCAAGTCCGGCCGCGGCGACCTGCCCGTGCCGTCCGAGATCAAGGCCATCCTCGACCAGTACGTGATCGGGCAGGATGCGGCCAAGCGCATCCTCTCGGTGGCGGTCTACAACCACTACAAGCGCCTCAAGCACATGTCCGGCGGCTCGCGCAACGACGACGTCGAGCTGGCCAAGAGCAACATCCTGCTGATCGGCCCGACCGGCTCCGGCAAGACGCTGCTGGCGCAGACGCTGGCGCGCCTGCTGAACGTGCCGTTCGTGATCGCCGACGCGACCACGTTGACCGAAGCCGGCTACGTCGGCGAGGACGTCGAGAACATCATCCAGAAACTGCTGCAGAACTGCAATTACGACGTCGAGAAGGCGCAGCGCGGCATCGTCTACATCGACGAGATCGACAAGATCAGCCGCAAGGCCGACAACCCGTCGATCACCCGTGACGTCTCCGGCGAAGGCGTGCAGCAGGCGCTGCTCAAGCTCATCGAGGGCACGATGGCCTCGGTGCCGCCGCAGGGCGGGCGCAAGCACCCGAACCAGGACTTCCTGCAGATCGACACGACCAACATCCTGTTCATCTGCGGCGGCGCGTTCGACGGGCTGGAGAAGGTGATCCAGAACCGCTCCGAGAAGTCCGGCATCGGCTTCGGCGCGACCGTCAAGAGCAAGAGCGAGCGCAAGGTCAGCGAGATCTTCCGCGAGGTCGAGCCGGAGGACCTGATCAAGTTCGGCCTGATCCCCGAGCTGGTCGGGCGCCTGCCGGTCGTCGCGACCCTGGGCGAGCTGACCGAGGACGCGCTGGTGCGCATCCTGACCGAACCGAAGAACGCCCTGGTGAAGCAGTACCAGAAGCTGTTCTCGATGGACGGGGTCGAGCTGGAAATCCGCCCGTCGGCGCTGGCGTCGATCGCGCGCAAGGCCCTGCAGCGCAAGACCGGCGCGCGCGGCCTGCGCTCCATTCTGGAGCAGGCGCTGATCGACACGATGTTCGAGCTGCCGACGCTGGACGGCGTTCAGAAAGTGGTGGTGGACGAACACACCATCGAGGAAAACACCAAACCCCTGCTCGTGTATCGCGAGCAGGCCAAGGCGAGCGCGTGAGGCGCAGCGGACACCGCTGCAGGCCGAATCGACTGGTCTTGTCTTGTAAAGAATCGCTCAAGCCTCACATGGGGCTTGAGAAAGAGAGGTAGCGATGTCTGGACATCCCGTTTTGCCCCCCGATCCCATCGAACTGCCGCTGCTGCCGCTGCGCGACGTGGTGGTGTTCCCGCACATGGTGATCCCGCTGTTCGTGGGGCGTCCCAAGTCCATCAAGGCCCTGGAGTCGGCCATGGAGGCCGGGCGCCAGATCATGCTGGTCGCCCAGAAGGCCGCCGGCAAGGACGAACCCAAGGCCGACGACATGTTCCCGGTGGGATGCATTTCCAGCATCCTGCAGATGCTCAAGCTGCCCGACGGCACCGTGAAGGTGCTGGTCGAGGGGCTGCAGCGGGCCAACACCGTACGCATCGAGGACAACGGCGAGCACTTCGTCGCCGAGGTCCGCCCGGTGCCGCCCGGCCTGGAAACCTCGCCCGAGATCGAGGCACTGCGCCGTGCCGTCACGCAGCAGTTCGACCAGTACGTCAAGCTGAACAAGAAGATCCCGCCGGAGATCCTCACCTCCATCGCGGGCATCGACGATGCCGGCCGGCTGGCAGACACCATCGCCGCGCACCTGCCGCTCAAGCTGGAGCACAAGCAGGCCATCCTCGACCTGTTCCCGGTCGCCGAGCGCCTGGAGCGCCTGCTCGAGCAGCTCGAGCACGAGGTCGACATCCTGCAGGTGGAAAAGCGCATCCGCGGCCGCGTCAAGCGCCAGATGGAAAAGAGCCAGCGCGAGTACTACCTGAACGAGCAGGTCAAGGCCATCCAGAAGGAACTCGGCGAGGGCGAGGAGGGCGCCGACCTCGAGGAACTCGAGAAGCGCATCAAGGCCGCCCGCATGCCCAAGGAAGCGCGCAAGAAGGCCGAGAGCGAGCTCAAGAAGCTCAAGCTGATGTCGCCCATGTCCGCCGAGGCGACGGTGGTGCGCAACTACATCGACACCCTGGTCAACCTGCCCTGGAGCAAGAAGACCAAGATCAAGCACGACCTGGGCTTCGCCGAGCAGGTGCTCAACGAGGACCACTACGGCCTGGAGAAGGTCAAGGAACGCATCCTCGAGTACCTCGCGGTGCAGCAGCGCGTCGAGAAGGTCAAGGCGCCGATCCTGTGCCTGGTCGGCCCGCCGGGCGTGGGCAAGACCTCGCTGGGGCAGTCGATCGCACGCGCCACCGGCCGCAAGTTCGTGCGCATGGCCCTGGGCGGCGTGCGCGACGAGGCCGAGATCCGTGGCCACCGCCGCACCTACATCGGCTCCATGCCGGGCAAGGTGCTGCAGAGCCTGGCCAAGGTCGGGACGCGCAATCCGCTGTTCCTGCTGGACGAGATCGACAAGCTGGGCATGGATTTCCGCGGCGACCCCTCGTCGGCGCTGCTGGAAGTGCTCGACCCCGAGCAGAACCACACCTTCAGCGACCACTACGTCGAGGTGGACTTCGACCTGTCCGACGTGATGTTTGTCGCCACGTCGAACTCGCTGAACATCCCGCCGGCGCTGCTGGACCGCATGGAAGTGATCCGTCTGTCGGGCTACACCGAGGACGAGAAGCTCAACATCGCCCAGCGCTACCTGCTGCCCAAGCAGATGAAGAACAACGGCGTGAAGGAGGACGAGCTCGAGGTGCGCGAGGACGCGATCCTCGGGATCATCCGCTACTACACCCGTGAGGCCGGCGTGCGTTCGCTGGAGCGCGAGATCTCCAAGATCTGCCGCAAGGTGGTCAAGGGCCTGACCCTCAAGAAATACGAGGGCAAGGTCGTGGTCACCGAAGAGAACCTCAACGAGTTCCTTGGCGTGCGCCGCTACCAGTACGGCCGTGCCGAGAAGGAGAACCAGGTCGGCCAGGTGGTCGGTCTGGCATGGACCGAGGTGGGCGGCGACCTGCTGACCATCGAGGCGGCGGTGATGCCCGGCAAGGGCAACATCATCCGCACCGGCCAGCTGGGCGACGTGATGAAGGAGTCGGTCGAGGCGGCCCGTTCCGTGGTGCGCAGCCGTGCCCGTCGCCTGGGCATCAAGGACGAGATGTTCGAGAAGCGCGACATCCACATCCACGTGCCCGACGGCGCGACGCCCAAGGATGGTCCGAGCGCGGGCATCGCGATGACCACGGCCTTCGTCTCGGCGCTGACCGGCATCCCGGTGCGTGCCGACGTGGCGATGACCGGCGAGATCACGCTGCGTGGCGAGGTCACGGCCATCGGCGGCCTGAAGGAGAAGCTGCTCGCGGCGCACCGTGGCGGCATCAAGACGGTGCTGATCCCCGAGGAGAACGTCAAGGACCTGCAGGAGATCCCCGAGAACGTGAAGAGCCAGCTCGAGATCGTTCCGGTCAAGTGGATCGACAAGGTGCTCGAGATCGCCCTCGAGTCCACGCCGACGCCGCTGCCCGACGAGGAGCCGGCGAAGGTCGAGGCTGCCACCAAGGACGGCGCGGCCGAGGTCGCGGGCGAGGTGCTCAAGCACTGATCGGAAATTTTCGGCAACCCTCTTGCACGACGCAGGAAAACTGTCATAGAATGCGAGCTTCAGCGCAACGCTGATGGTCTTCGAAAGAAGGCGTCGGCCGAGGGTTGAAGCCCATGCGGGAATAGCTCAGTTGGTAGAGCGCAACCTTGCCAAGGTTGAGGTCGCGAGTTCGAGACTCGTTTCCCGCTCCAGATGCTGAAGGGAAGCTTCTTCAAACAAGCAGCTTCCCTTTTTCATTGGTACCATCTCGGTCCGTTGTCGCCGCGAGGCAACGGCCCTCCCCAAGGCGGGGTAGCAAAGTGGTTATGCAGCGGCCTGCAAAGCCGTTTACGCCGGTTCGATTCCGGCCTCCGCCTCCAACCCTTGCGGGAGCCAAGAGACACGCACGCGGGAGTAGCTCAGTTGGTAGAGCGCAACCTTGCCAAGGTTGAGGTCGCGAGTTCGAGACTCGTCTCCCGCTCCAGATCCTGAAGGGAAGCTGCCCGGCCGGCAGCTTCCCTTTTTCGTTGGTACCATCACGTTCCGGTTGCCCGCGGCGGGCGACCATCCTCTTCCCCTGGGCGGGGTAGCAAAGTGGTTATGCAGCGGCCTGCAAAGCCGTCCACGCCGGTTCGATTCCGGCCTCCGCCTCCATCTCTCTTTCGTGTTCTCTCTGCTGGCCCGCAGGCATCGTGTGCCAGGCGGGCATCCGCTGCGCGAGCAGCGTCGCGAAGCACTTTGTAGCGGCGCCCCGGGGCACGCTTCGATATCCTTGCGCGCGATTCGTGCGCCTGGTTGCCTATGGATGCGAAGCTGCTCGAGCCGATCTGCGAAGACCGCCCGTGTGGTGAAGACCTGTCGTTTTCGTCCGAGTTCGACACGATCCGCGAGTTGCGACGTGAGGACGACCCGACGCTGGAGCAGGGGGCCTGGGTCACCCCGCTGAAGGTCGCCGACTGGAAAGCAGCCGAAGCCATGTGTGCGGACCTGCTGCGGACCCGCACCAAGGACCTGCGACTGGCCGCCTGGTGGTGCGACGCTGCGGCGCGCAACCGGGGCTTTGCCGGGCTGGCCGAAGGCCTGGAGCTGTGCACCCGGCTGTGCGAGCGCTACTGGGCCGGATTGCATCCGCTCGCCGAGGACGGCGATGTCGAGCAGCGCATCGGCAACCTCGGCTGGCTGCTGCAGCGCTTGCGCGTGCTGGTGCAGCTGCTGCCGGTCACCCGGTCGCCCGACGGGAGCCTCACGCTCGCCGACCTGGCGGCGGCGCGGGCCCTGCAGGCGCAGATCGACAGGAACCCCGAGGATGCCGAACGGCTGGCAGAGAACCGGGTCACGCTCGAACGGTTCATGAAGTCGCTGCGCGACACGGCCCCGGCGCATCTGCAGCAGACGCTGGAAGCGGCCCGGCGTTGCGAAGCCGCCCTGCAGGACCTGCAACGCACGCTCGATGGGCTGTTGGGCGATGAAGGGCCCGGTTTTTCGGCGGCACGAGATGCCCTTGCTGCCGCGGTCCACGAGATCGAGCGCCTCGCGCGCGAAACGGGCATGCTTGCGGCCGGCCCGGCAAGCGAGGGGCCGACGTCGCCGGCGCCCGACGGCCCGCCGGCTTCCGTCGCCGTGGCCGCAGCTGCGGCACATCCCGTCGACGAAGGTCCGATCCGCACGCGTACGCAGGCCCTGGCGAGGCTGCGCGAGGTGGCCGAGTTCTTCCGCCGTACCGAGCCCCACAGCCCGGTGGCCTATCTGGCGGCCAAGGCCGCAAGCTGGGGCGAGATGCCGCTGCATGTGTGGCTACGCTCGGTGCTCAAGGATCCCGGTGCGCTGGCGCACCTGGAGGAACTGCTCGGCGTGGAGGCGGCAGGACCCGAATCGGCTGGCTGACCGGCGGGGGCGCGTGGCGCGCGGCCGGGCAGGCGCATCACGGGAGGTGGCGCCCCGTGCTTGCGGGGGCGGCAACCTCTACTGGCTGATCCGGAACTCGATGCGGCGGTTGCGCGCCCGGCCCTCGGGGGTCTGGTTGCTCGCGATGGGGCGGTCCGGGCCGGCGCCCGAAACGCCGATGCGCGAGGGCGTGATGCCCTTGCTGACCAGGTAGTTCTTGACGGCATCGGCGCGTGCGAACGACAGGGCAATGTTGGCGTCCCGCGCCCCCAGCGAGTCGGTGTGGCCGATGACCTCGATCTGGCGCGCCGACAACTGCACCAGCGTCGGCAGCAACTCGTCGAGGATGCGCTGGCCTTGCGGGGTGATCACCGAGCTGCCGGGCTCGAATTCGATGATCCGGTTGCGCAGCACCTCGTCGATCAGGGGCTGCTCGCTTGCCACCACGCGCAGGGCGTTGCGTATCGTGTAGGTCGGGTTGAGCCGGGTGGCCATCGCACTGGCCACCTGTTGTCGCAAGGCCTCATTGGCCACTTCGCCCTTGAGGTGGACCTGGTTGCCCTGGATGGTCAGCTCACCGCGGCTGACGCGCTGGAGGTCGGGAACCAGCATCTGCTGCACATAGCCTGCCCAGTTCGGCGGGGCGACGACGCTGCCGACCGCGATCTGGTCCACCACGCGGTCCCGCCCATACAGCTCGTGCAGGCGCATGAGCACCGAGGCGCGCGTGGCTTCGTCCGGCACGGTACCGGTGACGACCACCTGGTTCGGGTGGGGCTGGGCGGGCAGCACGGTCGCAGGGGCGACCTGGGCCAGTGCCGGCAGGGCCGGCAGCAGCAGGGCGGACATCGCCAGTTCAGCGAGGCGGCCGCGCATCGGTTCATTCGCCGAGAAAGGCTTCCCGGAACGTCTCCACCGACTGGCGCAGCGACAGCTGCGGTTCGCGCAGGTAGCACGAGAGTTTCTTGACGCCATAGTCCTCGTCCACATGGTCCTCGACCCACTGGCTGCGGGAGAAGTCGACATGCTCATGGTGGCCCGCCTGCGCATCGAGTACTGCGCGCAGCGTGCGGGGAGACGCGCCATGAAAGCCCACCACCAGCGACGGCCGTCCCTGCCGCCGGGTGATGAAGACCGCGAGTTCGCAGTCACTGCGCCGCAGGAAGCGGCTGACCAGATCCAGCCACAGCGTTGCGATGAAAGGCCGGTACAGCGGATCGCGGGTGAGCGGCAGCACCAGCCCCTTGTCGAGCCGCGAGCACCCTTGCTGCAGTACCGGCTGCAGCAGCATGCCCAGGGCCAGCAGGGTCTGCCGCATCGAGACGCGATGGCCGGACTGCTCGAGCATCTGTTCCAGGCTGGCCAGCGTCTGCATCTCGAGGAAGTCGACGAAGTTGGCTTCGTAGGCGCCGGCGGTGATTTCCAGGTCGACGCTGGTGTGGCTCAACTGCTGCTGGACTTCGGACAGGTGGCTGGCCTGGTGCGCCAGGCGGGCGGTGTTCTCGAAGCGGGTCCACAGGCGCGTCAGCGCCAGCGGGCTGCGCGCCATGAAGGCCAGCGGCTGGGCCACCTCGAACGAGCCGGCCGTGAGGAAGGGAAAGCGCCGCCCCGAGCTGTCCTGGCTCGGGATCAGGTGCCCGGCCAGTCCGACCGTGCTGCGCGAGCCAAGAAAGGCGAACTGCACCGGCGGTGCCGCGTCGTAGACCAGCTTCCAGCGCGGATCGGTGGCCATCAGCTCCACGGTCTGTGACAGCCACTGGTCGAGCGTGTGGATGAGGGTGGCGTGGTTCGCGCTGCGGATGAAGTCGCCGCGCGACGGCACCTTGCCGAAGTAGACGAGGTTCACGGGCACTGTGAGCGGACTCATGACGCGGTGGACACGATGGAAGACGCCGGCCGGGACGCGGCCGGTGCGGCGGGCGGATCGCCGGCGATGACGCTGGGCAGGACGGCACCGCGCAATGCGGCGCCAGAGGCTGTGTGGTGGGTGGGCGCGGCGGGCGACGAGGCCGGTGTGCTGATGATGCGCAGCTGCACGGCCACGCTGAGGTCACCCTGCGTCCACCGGAGCTCGTGCAGGCCGTTTGGCAGCTTGCGCTTCTCGGCGCTGTGGACCATCTTTTCCAGTCCGAAACGTCCCGGGAAGTTGATGAACTCGACGGTGCGTCCGTCGAAGCGCACGCCCGTGATGCGAACGCCGGGCGTGCCCTGCGCGGCAGGCCAGACGAAATGGGTCCAGCTGGCAGCGGTGTTGCGGTAGCGCATGAGCTGGCCGTCGATCTCGACCGTGTATTCGGTCAGTCCCGGCGCCGGCTGCGGCAGCAACTGGAACACGGTCTGCGGCTCGGCTGCGGCGGTGCTGCCCGCCGGCGCGCTGGCCCCGGCCAGCGGTGCCACCCAGCTGGCGAACTGCAGCGTGAATTCGGGCCGCAGGCGCACGCCCATGTCGGCCCAGGTGCGCGGCGTCAGCGTGTCGCCGCGGCGTGTGACGAGCGGGCCCAGGGTCTGTTCGGAGAACTTCGCGATCGCGCCTTCGGGACCGAAGATCTTGGCGATGTCCGCTGGCGTGGCCTCGATGCGGGCGTCGCGCGAGAACGGGTACTTTCCTGCCAGCGTGCGCTGGAAGGGCTCGTAGACCTGGGCGTGCCAGACCCGGTTCAGCTCGCCCTCGGCGGGCGGGATGATGGCAGCATAGGCCTGCATCAGCGGGCGCACCAGCAGCGGACGCAGGGTGGCCTTGGCAGTGTCGCTCATGCCGACGAGCATCTGCTCGTCGACCAGGCGCAAGGCCTCGGCCAGTTCGGAGTCGCCGCCGGCCAGCGTTTGCTGCATCAGCTCGCGGCTGGACGGGCCGGTGTCGCCCTGCTGCTTCATCCGGTTGAAGCGGCTGCGCACCTTGCCTAGCGCGTCCAGGTACTGCCGCATCAGGGGCGGCGTGTTGTCGCGGGGGGCCATGAGGCGCGCCAGACCGGCGAACTCCTTGCCGATCGGCCCCATCGGGATCTCGGCCCTTCCGGCCTGCAGGTCGACCTCGACCTGCACGCGCGGCGGTGCCTGGCGCAGGAGGGTCTGCTTGAACCAGGCAACGAAACCCCGCTGCGTGCGCTCGAGGCGTTCATTGAGCAACGAGGGGTTGTCCCAGGAGGTCTCCTCGTGCAGCGTCTGCATCAGGCGCCCGATCGGGGAGACGGCCGGGTCGCCCAGGCGGTTCATCCGTGCCACCGCGACGTCGAAGCTGCCGAACTCCCGCACGCTGATGCCCTGCATGAACCGCTGCCATTCGCGCACGTACTCGGTCTTGTACATCGTGACCAGGGCCTCCTGGATCTGCTCGGGGCTGCCTTCCAGCGTCAGGTCGTCGTGCAGCGTGCTCTTGAGCACCCAGTCGTCGCTTTGCAGCTCCTTGTGGGCGGCCTCGCGGATCGCGTCCTTGACGTAGCCGTCCCAGGCGGCACGGGTGAACGTGCCCGGGATGGCATGGCTGCCGGCCACGATCTCCTGGTCCTGCTCGCCGACGATGCGCGCGACGGTCACCGGGGCGAAGCGGGTGGCGGCACGCGCCTTGATCTCGGCATAGACGCGCTCGCGCGCAGGCATGCCCCTGACGACGCGGCGCAGGGTGTCGCGGGTCTGGTCCAGCAGCGCGAGGTTGTTGGGCACCTGCGGGAACTCGGGATCGGCCAGCTGGGTGATCGTGAACGCGATCAAGTTCTCGGCACTGCGGATCATCTGTTCGCGTGGCATCGCGCCGCGGTTCATCTCCAGCCAGCCGCGCCAGAAGCGCGCGAACTGGTCGCTCAGGTGTCCTGGCTCCGCCTGGCGGCGGTCGGCCAGCATCACGTAGGTCTTCAGCGCGTTGTAGGCGTCGGTGACGTTGCTCGCCGATGCCGCCGTGTAGGGGGTGGTGGCTTCGGCGCGCGCAGCCACGGTTACCGGGCCCGGCGCCGGCACCTGGTCGGCCGGCAGGGGGACCAGCTGGTCGGCGTTTGCGTTGACCTTCGCCAGGTAGCTTTCGATGCTGCGCGCCACCGGTTGCAGCAGCAGATCCCGGATGCCCGCAAAGAACTCCCGACGCAGCTGCGCCTCGATGTGCTCGCCCTGGTACAACCCCAGGCTCAGCGACCACGGCCGGTTGCTGCGATAGGCCTGCAGCTGCGCGAGGCGGTCGCGCAGCACGTCGAGCGCTTCCAGTCGGGACTGCAGGTCGGTCCGGTCGGCCTGGAGGCGCACGACCTGCTCGAGATCGGCCCGGACATGGTCGACCAGCTGCCGGTTGCCGATGTAGGACCAGGCCCAGGCCGACAGGGCGAGGCCCAGTGCGGTGGCGCAGCCGAAGAAGGCGGCGTAGCGCCAGTGCAGCTTGCGCCGGCTGGTGTACTGGCGCACCAGCTGCCGGTCGGCGAAGATGACTCGCGAGAACAGGTCCTTGAGGAAGAAGCCGCTGTCCGAGTAGACCGCCGCCGTGGTGGCGTCGTGCAGCTGGAGTCCGAAGCGTTGCGCGACGCGTTCGCTGGAGCGGCTGCTCGCCGTGCCCTGCTGCACTGCGCTGGTGAAGTAGAAGCCCCGGAAGATGGGGCGGAACTGGTAGGGGTTGTCCTCGAACAGCGTGGCGACGAAGGTCCGCAGCACGGGCTTGAGCGAGGCGAACTCGAGCGGGAAGGTCAGTACGCCCGGCGGCAGGCGCTCGCCACGGTGCAGCGAGAGGCGCGCGATCGACCCGGCCTTGAGGCCTTCGTAGAGCTCGTCGAAGTGGCGCTCGAACGCGGCGACGGCATCGACCTTGCCGTCCGCGTCGTAGGGCAGCGTCGCGCCCCAGACGCGGTCGCGTTCGGCGCGGTCACGGTCCTCGAAGAACTCGACGAACCCGCTGATCAGGTCGGCCTTGGTGAAGACGACGTAGACCGGTGCGTGCACCTCCAGCCGCTCGGTCAGTTCCTGCACCCGCTGGCGCAGCTGTCGCGCGAGCTGGATCGCGAGCTCGGGTCTGCTGCCCGACAGTTCCGCAATGCTGGCGGCGATGACGATGCCATTGATCGGCGCCTTGGGGCGGTGCTTCTTCAGCAGCGCCAGGAAGCCGTGCCATTCCTCCCGGTCCTCCTCGTGGACCGCGTAGCGGCCGGCAGTGTCGAGCAGGATGCCTTCGGTGGTGAAGAACCAGTCGCAGTGGCGGGTCCCGCCGATGCCCTGGATGATCGCGCTGCCGTTGTCGGCGAACGGGAACTGCAGGCCGGAACGGACGATGGCCGAACTCTTGCCGGCGGCCGGGTTGCCGATCACGATGTACCAGGGCAGCTCGTACAGCGCCGCCGTGCCGGAGGTCTGGCCCAGCCTCGAGGTCTTGATCGTCCTGACGGCCTCGAGCATGCGCCGGCGCAAGGCCTCGACCTCGCCGCGTTGTCGGGCCGGTGCGGCCTTCACCGCCTGGTCGGCCTGGTCGCGCAACGCATGCTCGAGTGCCTGTGCCGCCCGCCGGGCACGCTGCCGCTGCACGAAGCGCACGACCAGCCAGGCGAGCAAGGCCAACCCCAGCGCGGCGAACGCCCAGTACAGCGCCAGCTCAAGGGTGCGGGCACCCAGGAGCACCACGGCAGCCAGCGCAGCGAGGCCGATGAGCCCGAGGGTCCGGGGATCCAGCAGCAGATCTCGCAGTCGTTGCATGGTCAGGCAGAAGGGGCAGGGGACGTGGCGTCGGTCATGCCGTCGCCGCGATGGTCGGCGGGGACACGACGACGGCCAGTCGGTCGCGGGGATGCAATGCCGTCATCACCAGCGCGGGGCCGGTCTCGGACAGCGCCTGCGCGGCGCCCAGGACCAGGCTGCACAGGCCGCCCGCGACACCGGTGTCGCCGCAGGCCAGTCCAAGCCGTACGCACTGCTCGGCCACGTCGAGCGTCGGGCACAGCTGCATCACGGTCTCCATCACTTCAGTGGTGCAGGAGTGCCGCAGGTCCGCATCGGTGACGATGCCGGCCCAGTGGTCGGGCGTCAGGCCGGTGCGCGCCACGGCCTCGCGGGCGGTGTCGAGCAACGTGCCGCTGTCGACGCGACCGGTCGTGCCGGCCGGCTCGCTGCGTTGCCGCATCGCCATGCGATGCACGCGTGCGCCGGATGCCGTCGGGGACGTGCGATCGTCCGGGCGGTTCCCCGGCACGAACAGCGCAACCGCCGCCCCCTCGCCGGGGACGACGCCTTGGGGGTTGCGGGTCGTGTGCAACCGACCCTGCCGCGCGAGTGTCCGTACACGCTGCTCGTCGAGCAGGCTGTCGCAGGCGAGCGCCAGCAGCGGCCCGGGTCGTCCCGCTTCATGCCAGCTGGCGATCTGCCGGTCGATGCGCAGCAACAAGGGGGTGGGGCCTTCCACCGGTTCGACGATGAGCGGCCATCCTGCGGTGGACAAGGAGGCTTCCTCCAGCATCCGGGCCAGCCAGCTTTGTGCAAGGGCCTGCTCGAACTCGGTCCACGTGGCGGGCATCCCCCAGTACAGCGTGCAGGTCGGAACCACTTCGCGATCGTCGCCGGCAGGGTGGGGCCCCAGGCCGCACGCCGGCAGGCGCTGTGCGACGGTCTCGAGCACTTCGGCCAGCGGCCCCGAGAGCAGGGCCAACGCGCGCAGCAGCGCGTCCGACGGTTGCCGTCCTTGCCAGCCCACCTGCCGGAAGACCAGGGCCGCCTGCAGGTCCTGCAGCACGGCGCGGACCGGTTCGATGTCGAGGTTCCGGTCCCGGGCGGTCAGCAGCGGAAAACCCTCATCGTCGCGCAGCACCTCGTCCGGTTCGGGCAGCGTCGTGCCTGCAGCGAGCGTCGCGAGCGCGCTGCAAGCGTCGCGGCCGACGGGCAGTTGCAGGCTGGCAGCGAGCAGCAGGGCGGACGCCGCAGGTGCATGGGTCTCCGCGGCCTCCGGGGTGGCCGACGCCGCAGCCGGTGCCGTGGCAGGCGCATGGCGGCGCACACGCAGGCGCATGGCGGCGAGCACCACTGCGAACAGCAGCAGCGGCAGCGCCAGCAGGTACAGCACCACGTCCTGCGTGGCGACCGCATGCGCCGTGACCCGCCAGCGCCAGAGTGTCACGGCCCAGACGACGACCGTGATCACTGCCAGCAAGCCCGTGAGCTTCAGCAGCCTTGCCACCTTCCTCGCTCCGTGGCGTCAGAGGTCGGTGCTCGTGAGCTGGCTGGCGATCAGCGTGGCGCCGCAGGCGGTCCTGTCGCCATGGCGCGCGGCCGGTTGGCCGTCGATCAGCATGGTCGGGTCGCCGGTGACGATCACGGTGGTGCGTCCGTGCCCCTTCTTCGGGCAGGTCACCTTGTCGCCGACACGGGCGATGCGCCTGCCGTGCGTGTCCGTCGTGCCGGAGGCTTCGATGACCTTGCCACCGTGGCTGGTGACATCGCCAAGGACGATGAACGGTCTTGCCATGATGTCCCTCCCTGAACGGTTTTTTTGTGGGCGCGAGTCTAACGAGACAACGGGTGTATCGGCTACTGCTTGTTTTCGGGGGGCGGGCCCGGATGGCGCAGCTCGACGTGGCCCAGGTCGCGCAGGCGCCAGCGGCCGCCCCAGGTGAGTCCGAGCGACTCGGCCACTTCGCCGTAAAGCTGGTAGCCGCGCAGTGCCCAGGGGTCCTGTTCACTGATGACGACGCGTCCGTCGCGCAGGAACGCGATGTCCGCGGCGAGTCCGTACTGGTGGTAGCTCTGGAACGGTCCGGCGTGCGTCACGTGCGGCCCCATGGCCTGCAGCATGGCCTGCCGTTCCGGGCTGCGATAGCCTTCGAGGAGCACCATCGGGTAGCCGTGCTGCTCCTGCATGATCCGGAACACCAGCAACAGCCGTTGCCGGAACTCCGGGTCGAGGCGTTCCCACTCGCGATCCGCGCCGGACAGCAGTGGGCGGGTCAGCTCGAGCTCCGGCGAGGTGAACACGTCCGGAGGCACCGCCGGCGGAGGCACGAGCTGTTCTCCTTGCAGCAGCCTGGCGACCAGTGAGCCGCTGTCTGCCGGCGCTTCGCGGTAGCCGTCCAGCACGTGATGGTCACGCAGCAGGCAGACCACTGCGGGGGGCAGCACGATCAGGGCGAGGACGGCCCCACAGGCACTGCGGCGCCGTCGCAGCCAGGAGCAGCAGCGGCGCACCCCGTCGCGCAAGGCCCCGAAGACACTCCGGCAGCGTTGCCGTCCCGGCGCGTGACCGTCGGTCAGCGACCGCCGCCGTCCGTCTGCGAGCCCGGTCACCAAGGTCGCCATCCACGCCCGCGGCGCGGGCAGGAACACCACGGCGAGGACCAGGCAGGTTCCCAGGAAGCCGGAGGCCAGGATCAGCAGTGGCAGCGTCATCGTGTAACCAAGGTTTTCGTTGCTGCGCCTGCGGGGGGCCGCTTTATAGAATCCCCCCCGGGCTCGTCAGAGGGTGCTCATCGCAGCACGCATACGAGGGAGGAAGTGGCTTGAACCACGACACGACAGGTGCAAAGCACCGGCCGTCCCTGTTTGCCGACCCGCGCAGCGCAGGCGACGACATCGAGGAGCGCGACCACGGTCCTGTCAGCATCCTCTCGTGCATCGAAGCCCCACCGTGTTCCTCGCGCTTGCGTTCCCGCGGGGCCGGGGCCAGGCGTCGCCGCGCGATGCGCCTGCTGTGGCCCATGGTGTTGACGGCTGTCACGGCAGCCCTGGGCGGGTGGCTTCCGAACCGGCAGGATGGGATGGAACTCGGTGCGGATGCGGCGCAGCAGGGGACACCTGCACCCGGTTCGCATGCGCCGGCACCGGACACGTGGACCCAGGGCGACACGGGGGACCACAAAGTCGCGGTGATCGAGATGGCCGCCGGGCCGGCGGCCACCCGCGACGTGTCGCCGGGCATGCCCGGTTCGGCCATAGGTACGGACGGGATCTCCGGCGCACGCGGCGACGAACGCACCGGGGCTGCGGCACCGGATGCGGAAGATGGAATGGTCACCCCCGCGGCGGTTGCGGACAGCCTGGCCCAGGCGACGCCAACCCAGCGTCGCGCCTCGGCGCATCCGGCTGCGCGGCCCGCCGCCAAAGCTGCGTCGCCACGCGACCCGGACGTCGACCTGCTCGAAGCGCTGGTCTCGCACGTGGCCGGCTCAGGTCGCGGTCGCGCCGCGCCCGCGCCGACACCGCGCCTTGCGGCACCACCCGACGCCGGGCCGGCGCGCGACGTCGTGTTGCAGCAGGATCCGCCGTTGCCCACCGGCGAGCTGGTGCAGCGCTGCATGCAACTGGGCGGGCTGGAAGCCCGGCTGTGCCGGGCGCGGATCTGTTCCGGATTGTGGGGGCGCGACCCTGCCTGTCCGGCATCCTCGCATGCCGATGCGGAGGTGCGTCCCTGATCCCATCCGGTCGGACCGCAGGCCGGTTCGACGACGCAGGACGGGCGGTGGCAGCGAGCCTGGCCGAGCGCGCTCATGGCGGACTCACGGCAACGTGATCGTCAGGTGCGCGGATTGCGGAGGCAGTCGGACTAGTTGCTGGTAGCCAGCCAGCTGGCTTCTGGTCGAGTGATCGAGCGACCAGCGCAGACCGAGGAAGGCCGCGAGCCCGAGCAGTGCGAACACGCCACCCATGACCCAGAGGGGCACTTCGTTCTTCAGTGCATGGCTGATCCGGTCGGGGGGCGCCCAGTGCGGCGCAAAGGCGGCACGCCGGCCTTTCAGGTGCGCGATCTCGTCGCCCAGGCGGGCCGTCAGGTAGTTCAGCTTCTCCGTGCCTTCGAGCAGGTACTTGCCCTGGAACCCGAGCAACAGGCACATGTGGAACACCTCCAGGACCTGCACCCGTGCCGCGCCGTGGCGGCGCAGTTCTTCCAGGCGCTGGAAAAAGTTTTCGCCGGCCAGCTGGTCACCGAAGAACTGCACCTGCAAGGGTTGACGTTCCCAGGCCTCACGGATGCGGAACGACGACGTCAGCACGGTTTCGTCGACCAGTGCGCAGAACGCGTACTTGGAGAGGTAGATGTCCTCGGCGGCGACATGCAGGCGGTCGGCCTCGCGTTCGAATTCGCGCAGGAAGGTCTTGACCTTGTCGCGGAACGTGTCGGCGTCGGCTGGGGCATGCTTGTTCTTCAGCAGGAACAGCATGTAGAAGCCGTCGTACATCAGGTCCAGGAGCGTGCGGGCATCCGCCGGAGAGTGGGGCGGCGGTGCGACGGTGGCCGGACCGGGGGCTGGCCGGAACAGCGACGGCGGTGTGGAGGCGGGCGTGCTCATGCGTTCACCGCAATCAGTTCGATCGTCAGGTCGTTCCATCCCTGCGGGGCGTAGATCGCCACGGCCTGGGCCTGCAGCATGCGCTCATAGAGTGCGCCGCGGGGTTCGAGCGCGAAGTAGTAGGTGCCCGGACGCACCGGGACGGCTGCCGGCACCTGCGGGGCATGGACCAGCCGAATCCCCGGCATGGCCGAGAGCACCAGTTTGTCGACGTCGTCCGGCGCCCCGAGCTTGAAGCGCAGCGGCACGGCCTCGACCAGTTCCGCGGGCGGCATCGCAGCCGCCACGCCGAGGTAGAAGCTCGTCGACGGCGTGAGCTGACCGGCATCGAGGCGACCCTGGTGGAACGACGGCTTGGTCTCGCTCAACGCGATCGAGAAGTAGCGCGTCGAGATGACCGTCTCGAGCAGCTCGCGGATGATGTGGTCGAGCCGGACGAAGGCCGGTCCTGGGTCGGCATGGTGGTAGCTTGGCAGGTCCGCCAGCGTGAAGGTCTTCGAGAAGGTGAGCAGCGCGCCGGCCAGTTGCAGCAGGGCCTGGAACAGGCGTTCCGGGTGCAGTCCGGGATGGCGCAGGAGATGGGACAGCGCCGCATGGCTCGAACTGGCAGTGTGGAGCAGCCAGAAGGACGCCACGTCGCCGGAGCGGAACTCAATGACGTGCTTGGCAGGTTCGCGGTGGAAGCCGTACAGCGCGTCGACCTTGGCCTGGAGCACGTCGAGCAGGCGGCGCAGCATCAGCGCCAGCGCCGGTGACGATTGCACCGAGGTGCAGGGCGGGATGAAGCGGCCGTCCAGCTCGAAGCTGCCGCTCGAGGTGCGCCGCACGCGCAGCACGGGCAGGCTGACCAGGTGATCGCGCGGTTCGTGCCCGGCCAGCAGCCGCGCCCGCTTGCGCAACAGCGAGACTTCGGCGGTCACTGCCGCGGTGTACCAGTCCGGCGCTTCCTGGTTGCTCTGGACGTAGCGCACGCCTGCGTCGGGGCTCTCTGCATTCGCGACGAAGTTGCTGCCGGCGCTGCGCAGGGGGGCGATCGCCAGGTGGAAGGTCGCTTCGGCGCTGTGGTCGGACAGGCCATCCAGCGACACGGGCGGCGGCAGCTCGTCCTCTTCCGGGGCTCGGTAGAGTTCCCCGTCGGGAAACACCACCTGCAGTTCGAGCACGCGCAGGACACCGGCGTGCAGCGCATCGCTGTCGACCTTCAGATGGCGCAACCCCCAGGCATACGGATGCAGGATGCGCGCGGTCTGTGCCAGTCGCCACTCGTGGTAGGCGTCCTGGCGCTGGAAATGCTGGGGGCGAAGGAAGAGGCCTTCGCCCCAGAGGACTTTGGCTGAGTGGATCACTGCCGGTGAACCCCTTCTTCCTGGGGACCTGGGCACGGGCCCGGGCCCATGGTGGTCAGCTGCGACGTGGCATGGAGCGGTTCGCCTGCGGCGACGCTGAGGCTGCACGCGTGTGCGCCCAGCGTGATGCCGGTGTCCCGGACCGCGTCGGCCGAAAAGGCATACCGCCAACGCTGCGGCGCAGGCGCGCGGAACAGCGCGACGACGCCGATGTACGGGGCTTCGCGCGTGACGCGCTCCAGGATCTCGTGGCGTTGGTCGGGTAGCAGTTGCAGGTCGCGGACCTCGACGATGTCCTCGCCCAGTTGCGCCTGCTCGCGCTCGCGGTCGCCGAACGTTTCATACGGCGCCTGGAGGAAGGCCTGTGTCCGCCTGAGCTTGTAGATGCGGGTCACCAGCGCGAGCGAGCGCCCCGAGTCGTCGACGTTGAGCGAGGGGCTGGCATGGATGATCAGCTTCACCGGACGTGCTGGCCGGCTGAGGTCCGGCAGCTGCGGCTCGGGCGCCTTGAGCCCGACGACCTCGAGCGCCTTGTCCTTCACCGAGCCCAGCACCTGCACGGCCTTGGTTGCCGTCCCGCAACCGGCCAGCAGGCACAGGCAGAGCGCGACCAAGGTGCGTACCGCCACGACGGCGTGCGGCTGGTTCACCGCCTGCATGAGCGACCCTTCCCTGAGAGGCTTGTTGTAGTCGTTGCAAACGGCGCCGTAGTGTAGTGGTGCAGCGGGGCGTGTCGATCCCCTTCAACACAGGGGTGCTTGTGACGCCGAGTTGGATGAGGTAAATGCGTGTAACACACCTATAGAGGGGGGTGCGGGTCGCCAAAGAGTTCGGTTTTAATCCGCGCCGTTCAAAGTACGCGGTCCTGTTCGATCAGGGCACGTGGACACGAGGTGAGGGAGGGTCTCTTTGAGAGGCGATGGAACGATCCGGCGCATGGCCGCTGCCGTCGCAGTGGTGGCCGTAGCCGGGATGACGGCATGCACGACGACACCGAGGAGCTCGGCTCCGGTCGTCGATCTGGCGCAGGCACTGGACGAAGCCACCGCGGCGCAGCAGCAGGGCGACGTTGCCAAAGCCCTGTCGCTGCTGGACGCCGCAGCGCGCGCGCACCCTGGCAGCAAGCAGCCATGGCTGAAGACAGCGCAGATCCATTTCGACGTGATGAACTACGGCGCGGCCATCGTGGCTGCCCAGGAAGTGTTGCAGCGTGACACCTCCGATGTCACGGCGCGCAGCATCCTGGCCGTCAGCGGCCTGCGGGTCTCTGCCGATGCATTGGCCCGCCTGCGCCAGGCCAACGCCGTCAGTGGTTCGACCCGCAGTGAAGCGGAATCCCTGGCGCGACTGATCCGTGATGCCCTGGGCGAACCGGTGCTCGTGCCGACGCCCGCGGCGGCCATGCCAGGTCATGCCGCTGCCGGGGAGCGCCCGCATGCGGGCCGCGCCGGCGGGGCGTCGGAGCGACGTGGACAGCGCGCGGTGCGCAGCACGCCTTTGCCTGCCGCACCGGCCTTTGGCGGGGGCGGGCGCCATCCGTTCGAAGCGCTGCAGTGACTTTCCTGACAGGACGAAGGACTTCCCATGGCCAAGCGAGACAGTGTCCAGAAGCGGCTCGAGAAGGTTCGACCGCCGCGTGTGCAGCTGACCTACGAGGTCGAGATCGGCGATGCGATCGAACAGAAGGAGATCCCGTTCGTCGTGGGGGTCCTGGGCGACTTCACCGGACAGCCCGCTCCGGACAAGCCGCAACCCCGGCTGAAAGACCGGAAGTTCATCAACGTGGACCTCGACAGCTTCGACGAGGTCATGGCCGGCATGGCTCCCCGCGTTTCCTATCGCGTGAAGAACCGCCTGTCGCCCGAAGGAGGCGAGTTTGCGGTCGACCTGCGCTTCAACAAGCTCGATGACTTCCGGCCGGAGTCCGTCGTCCAGCAGGTCGAACCGCTGCGCAAGCTGCTGGAGGCTCGGTCCAAGCTCGCGGACCTGCGCAACAAGCTGGCCGGCAACGAGAAGCTCGAAGACCTGCTGGCCGAGGTGCTGGGCAACACCGAGCGGCTGCAGCAGCTGGGCCGCGAGGCCGGGCAGGGCAAGGAGTGAACGATGCGCACACAAACGGCCGCAGCGATGCAAGCAGACCAGCCGGTCCTGGAGCGGGACGCCAGCCTGCTGGACCAGATCGTCGAACAGAGCAAGGTGGCCAAGTCGGCAACCGAGCACGCCCGGGCCCGGGACATCATCGCCGAGCTGGTGCGCGAAGTGCTGCAAGGCACGGTGGTGGTGTCCGACAACCTGTCGGCCACCCTGGATGCGCGTGTGGCCGAGCTGGACCACCTGATCTCGGTCCAGCTCAGCGAGGTGATGCATGCGCCCGAGTTCCAGAAGCTGGAGGCGTCCTGGCGGGGCCTGCACTACCTGTGCAAGCACACCTCCACCGGTGCGATGATGAAGATCAAGGTGCTCAACGCGACCAAGAAGGACCTGATCCGCGACTTCAGCACCGCGATCGACTTCGACCAGAGCACCCTGTTCAAGAAGGTCTACGAGGAGGAGTTCGGCACCTTCGGCGGCGCACCCTTCGGCGCCCTGATCGGCGACTTCGAGATCGGCCGGCAGCCGGAAGACATGTACTTCATCGAGCAGATGTCGCATGTGGCCGCCGCAGCCCACGCCCCGTTCATTGCAGCGGCATCGCCGGAACTGTTCGGGCTCGAGTCCTTCACGGATCTGGGCAAGCCGCGCGACCTTTCCAAGGTGTTCGACACGGTCGACTATGCGAAGTGGAAGTCGTTCCGCGAGTCCGAGGACGCCCGCTATGTCGGCCTGACGCTGCCGCGTTTCCTGGGACGCCTGCCGTACAACCCCAAGGACGGGACCGTCGTCGAGGGGTTCAACTTCGTCGAACAGGTCGACGGCACCGATCACCAGCGCTACCTCTGGGTGAACACCGCCTATGCGTTCGGCGCCCGGCTGACGGCCGCATTCGAGAACCACGGCTGGTGCGCCGCGATCCGCGGGGTAGAGGGGGGCGGGCTGGTGGAGGACCTCCCGACGCACACCTTCAAGACGGACGATGGCGAGGTCGCGCTGAAGTGCCCCACCGAGATCTCGATCACCGACCGCCGGGAGAAGGAACTCAGTGACCTGGGGTTCATACCGCTGGTGCATTGCAAGAACACCGACTACGCCGCGTTCTTCGGGGCCCAGTCGGCGCAGAAGCCCAAGAAGTACGACTCCGATGCCGCCAATGCCAACGCGTCGCTGTCCGCGCAACTGCAGTACATGTTCGCGGTGTGTCGCATCGCGCACTACATGAAGGCAATGATGCGCGACAAGATCGGCAGCTTTGCATCGGCAGCGAACGTCGAGGAGTTCCTCAATCGCTGGATCTCGCAGTACGTCACGTCGGACGATGCCGCGTCCCAGGAGACCAAGGCGCAGTACCCGCTGCGCGAGGCGTCGGTCCAGGTCTCCGAGGTTCCGGGCCGTCCAGGGGTGTATCGGGCGGTTTCCTTCGTTCGTCCTCACTTCCAGCTGGACGAACTTTCGGTTTCCCTGCGTCTCGTCGCGGAGTTGCCGTCGGGAAGCAAGGGCTGAGATTCATCACCAAGGCAAAAAATCAGGGAGGATCATTCATGGCCAAGGACATCTACGTCGAGTTCAAGGGCAGCGACATCAAGGGGGACTCGCGGGATTCCAAGCACAAGGACACCGTCGAGGTGTACTCGTGGAGCCACATCGTCAAGCAACCCAAGTCGGCGACCGCATCCACCGCAGGTGGCCACACCGCGGAGCGCTGCGAGCACGGTGAGATGGTGTTCACCAAGGACATCGACGGCGCCACGCCCAAGCTCTTGCAGGCCTGTTCGGCCGGCACGGTGATCAACGACGTGATCATCTACTTCTATCGTGCGCATGGCGGCAAGAACAACGTCGGCAGCCCCTCCAACTCGCAGAACCGACACCAGTACCTGAAGATCGAGCTGAAGAACGTGATCGTCGCCTCCGTGGCACCGACCGTGTCCGGCGAAGGCATCCCGTCGGAAACCTTCACCCTCAAGTACTCGGCGGTGCGCTGGACCTATGACGAGCTGAACATCAGCGGCGACAAGTCCGGCAAGGTGAACATCTCCGGCGCCTGGGACCTCGCGCGGAACGTGCCCAACTTCGGCTGACCTGCACGACGACGCTCGCTGAAGGCGGACCTTGCCCTGCCTTCTGTCCTCGCTTGGCCTGCCGCGCCGTGTCCCGCTACACGCCCAGCCTGTTCGATCGCCTGCTCGACGACGACCCCCAGGTCGAGTCGGAGCCCACGCTGGTCCGGCTCTCGCTCGAGCAGCTCAAGGACAGCGTCGCGCGCGACCTGGAGGCCCTGCTGAACACGCGGTGCGGCCTTGCGGCCGACGTGTTGCAGCCGTGGCGGCATTGCCGGACCTCCATCCTGTCGTTCGGGATGATCGATTTCGCCGACCTCACGCTTGCCAGCCCCAGGGATCGCGACCTGATCTGTCAGTCCATCGAGGCTGCCATCCGGGCGCACGAGCCACGCCTGCGCGTGCCGAGGGTGAGCCTGGCGGGGCCTGACGGTCGCGGGGAGAGCCGGCTGCGGTTCTCGATCCATGCGTTGCTGCGGGTCGGCCAGGCCAGCGAGCCGGTCAACTTCGACGCGTCGCTGCAGACCACGACGCAGCAGTATGCGGTGCGCCGCGCAGGCGGTGAACCGGTGGCGGGCTGAGGGGCGTCGATGGAAGCGTTGCTGCCCCATTTCGAAAGGGAGCTGGCGTTCCTGCGTGGCCACGCCAAGGAATTCGCGCAGCGTTATCCCAAGATCGCCGCGCGGCTGATGATGGCCGGCGACGTGTCGGAGGATCCGCACGTCGAGCGGTTGATTGAATCGTTCGCCCTGTTGGCGGCCCGGGTGCACAAGCGGCTCGATGACGACTTTCCGCTGTTCACAGAGGCGCTGCTGGAGGTGCTGTACCCGCACTACCTGCGTCCGTTTCCGTCCTGCTCGATCGCGCAGTTTGTCCTCGGCGAGGGGGCCGCGCAGATGACCGGGCCGCACCGCATCGAGCGACACACGATGCTGGTGTCGCGGGCTGTGCGCGGCGTGGCGTGTCGCTTCCGTACCAGCTGCGCGGTGGAGCTGTGGCCGCTGCGCCTGACCGAGGCTGCTTTCCGGATGGCGGTGGCGGCTCCGGAAGGCACACGTGTGCCGCCGCGGGCCACGTCCATGCTGTCGCTGTGCCTGGAGCTGCTGTCGCCGCAGATGGAGTTCGACGCCCTGGCGAACCGGTCGCTGCGCCTGTACCTGGACGGAGAGTCCTCGCAGGTCGGCGTGCTGCGCGAGGTGCTGTGCGCACAGGTGGTGGGCATGCTGGTGCAGACCGCGCCGAGCGGGCCGTGGCAGGGGCCGTGCGACCGGCCGGTCGCCCTGGCTGGGTTCGGGGACGAGGAGGCCCTGGTCGAGCAGGACACCCGTTCGCAGCCCGCCTATGGGCTGCTCGCGGAGTACTTCGCGTTTCCGGAGAAGTTCAACTTCATCGACCTGCCGTTGCCCGATGCCGGGAGCCTGGCTGGCGCCGGACGCAGCCTGAGCCTGCACCTGCTGCTGGCCGGCCTGCGAGCCGATTCGGACGAAGTCCGGCTGCTGGAAACCATCACCGCGCAGAACTTCCAGCTGGGCTGCGCGCCGGTGGTCAACCTGTTCGAGCAGAACGCCGATCCGATCCGGGTGACCCATGCCAGCACCAGCTACCCGCTGGTGGTCGACAGTCGGCGCGCCCACGCCTATGAAGTCTCGTCGGTACGCAAGCTCTACCGGGTCCGCCAGACCCCGCAGGGCGAGACGGTGGAACAGTTCCGTCCGTTCTTCTCGCTGCGCCATGACGACCTCGCACGAGATGACGCTACGGAGGCCGGCGGGCGTTATTGGTACCTGCAGCGCGATCCGCTGGTGGCTGAACACAGTCCAGGGTACGAGACGGCGCTGTCCATCGTCGATGTGGATTTCGACCCGGCGGCGCCGCAGACCGACACGCTGTCGGTGCAGGTGATGGCCACCAACCGGGACCTGCCGACCCTGCTGTCCATCGGCAACCGGGGCGGCGACTTGTTCATCGAGGGCGGTACGCTGGCGCACGAGATCCGCATGCTGCGCAAGCCGACACCGACCTGCCGGTTCCCGCGCGGACGCGGGCTGTTGTGGCGCCTGGTCTCGCACCTGTCGCTCAACCACCTCTCGCTGACGGCCGGTGGCGTGGAGGCACTCAAGGAGATGTTGCGCCTGTACGACCTGCGGCAAAGCGCCGTGAACCAGCGCCAGATCGACGGCATCGTCGCCGTCGAGTACCGCCCCGCCACGGCCTGGCTGCCCGGCCAGCCGTTCGCGACCGTGGTGCGTGGCACCGAGGTGCGCCTGAGCGTGGACGAGGCGTACTACGTCGGCAGCGGGCTGCGCCTGTTCGCCGAGGTGCTGGATCGCTTCTTCGGCCTGTATGTCCACGCCAACAGCTTCACGCAGCTGACCCTGGTGTCCGCGCGCAACCAGGAGGAACTGTTCAGATGTCCACCCCGCAACGGCGACCGGCGACTGGTGTGATCGCGCAGCTGCTGGCGGCGCCACACCGTTTCGGCTTCTTCCAGGCCGTGCGGTTGCTGGAACGGTGGCTCGTGCACGGAACGGAACAGGGCCCGTCGCAGGGGCTGGAGCGGCGCCTGCGGTTTCGCAACTCGTTGTCGCTGGGCTTTCCCGCCAGCGAGATCGAAGCGTTGCGCGTGCGGCGCCGGCAGGAGGGGACCGCCGATGCGGTCGAACCCGGTGACGTCGAGTGCATCGAGGTCACGCCGGCGTTCATGGGACTGCTGGGCAGCCACGGCACCTTGCCGCTGTACTACACGGAGACCCTGGCGCGGCGCGAGGCATTCCGGAAGGACTTGGCTGCGCGTGCCTTCCTGGACATCTTCCAGCAGCGGGCCGTCAGCCTGTTCTACCAAGCGTGGAAGAAGCATCGCCTGGCACTGCAGTACGAGGCCGACCGGGACAACCGCTTCCTGCCGGTCGTGCTGGCCCTGGCCGGCCTCGGCCAAGCCGCGCTGCGCCACCGGCTGCGTGGGGGCGACGGCGGGGTGCACGACGAGTCGCTCGCCTGTTTCGCGGGCATGCTGCAGCAGCGTACGGTGCCGCGGGGGGCGCTGCGGCAGCTCTTGTGCGAGTACTTCGGCGTGCCGGTCGAGATCGAGCCGTTCGTCGGTCACTGGTATCCGCTGCCGGAGACTGCGGCCACCCGGTTGGGGATGCGCCACGGCGTGCTGGGGCTGGACGCGGTGATGGGCCCGCGGGTCTGGCAGCGCGACCTGCGCCTGCGGGTGGTGCTGGGGCCGCTCGACGGCCGGACGTTTCAGCGCTTCCTGCCCCGGGGCTCCGGGGCGCAGGCCCTGGAAAAGCTGCTCACCCTGCTGACCGGCGTGACGCTGGAGTACGAGATCCGCCTGCGCCTGCGCAAGGAGGATGCGCTCGGGGTCACGCTGGGCGGCACCGATCCCGGGCCGGCCAGGCCCGTCGCGCACCGCCTGGGTTGGAACACCTTCCTGAGAACCTGCCCGGAAACCCGCGACCGCGACGACGCGGTCTACGAGATCCATGCCACGAGTTGACCGGCCCGGTACGCGGCGCCGGCCATCCCGCATGCCGTCACCTTCCACATGTCCCACACTCTGAAGACGCTGATCTCCAAGCTGAATCCGACCACCCGACGCGCGGCCGAGCGTGCAGCCAGCCTGTGCATGTCACGCGGGCACTACGAGGTGGATGTGGAACACCTGTTCCTGGCCCTGCTCGAGGACCCCCGGTCGGACCTCGTCGTGCTGTGCCGGCGCTTCGACGTGCCGTCGGTGCAGCTCCAGCAGGAGCTCGAACAGGCGCTGCGCGAGTTCCGCGGCGGCAACACCCGTACCCCGGTGTTCTCGCCCCACTTGCCGGTGCTGTTCGAGCAGGGCTGGCTGATCGCGTCGCTCGAGTCCGATGCGGCTCGGGTGCGCAGCGCTCACCTGTTGCTGGCGCTGCTGACCGAGCCGCGCCTGAGCCAGCTGGCCTTGCGCAGTTCACCGCTGTTCTCGAAGTTCCTGCCGGACGACCTCAGGCACCGGCTTGATGCGCTCACGCAGGGGTCCGAGGAGGCGGTCGAGGCATCGTTGCCGGCAGCCGTTGACGGTGGCACCAGCGGGCCAGGTACCACCCTCGTCGAGGCGACCGGCCGCACGCCGGCCCTGGACCAGTTCACCTCCAGCCTGACCCGGCTGGCACGCGAGGGACGGATCGACCCCGTGGTCGGGCGGGAAGCCGAGATCCGCCAGGTGATTGACATCCTGTTGCGCCGGCGCCAGAACAACCCCATCCTGACCGGCGAACCCGGGGTCGGCAAGACGGCGGTCGTCGAGGGCCTCGCGTTGCGCGTCGCGCAGGACGACGTGCCGTCGCCTTTGCGCGGTGTCGATGTGCGCGTGCTGGACATGGGCCTGCTGCAGGCCGGGGCGTCGGTGAAGGGCGAGTTCGAGAACCGACTGAAGCAAGTGATCGACGAGGTCCGGCGCAGCCCGCAGCCGATCATCCTGTTCATCGACGAGGCGCACACGATGATCGGCGCCGGTGGACCGGCCGGGCAGGGCGATGCCGCCAACCTGCTCAAGCCGGCGCTCGCCCGCGGCGAACTGCGGACCATCGCCGCGACCACCTGGAGCGAGTACAAGAAGTACTTCGAGAAGGACGCTGCGCTCGCCCGGCGCTTCCAGGTCGTCAAGGTCGACGAGCCCGACGAACCGACGGCGATCGCGATGCTGCGCGCGATGGCCGCCCGCATGGAGCAGTACTTCCAGGTGCGCATCCTCGAGGACGCGGTGACGGCGGCGGTGCGCCTGTCGGCGCGTTACCTCAGCGGGCGCCAGCTGCCCGACAAGGCGATCAGCGTGCTGGACACGGCCTGCGCGAAGGTGGCGCTCGGGCAGCGTGCGACGCCGGCCGTGATCGAGGACGCACGCCGGCGGCTCGAGCGCATCGACCTGGAGATCCGGGCGCAGGAGCGCGATGCGGCAATCGGCCGCGGCGATGTCGTCCGCCTGGCGCAGTTGCGCAGCGAGCGCGAGGCGGTGGCGTCCCGTCTGGCGCAGGACGAGGCACGCTGGCAGCAGGAGCGCGCGCAGGTGGAGGAGATCCTGCGCATGCGCGCCGAACTCGAGCGTGCCGGCGCCCCTTCGTCTTCCGAGGGCGGGAAGGGCAGGCGCCGGAATGCGGTGCATCCGGCGGTCCCGCTGCCGCTGCAGCAGAAGCTCGACGAGCTGGCCGCCCTGCAGGGCGAGGCCCCGCTGGTGCCGCTGCAGGTGGATGCGCATGCCGTGGCAGACATCGTCGCCTCCTGGACCGGCATCCCGCTGGGCAAGATGGTCAAGGACGAGATCCGGGCCGTGCTGCACCTGCAGGAGATGCTGCAGGCGCGGGTGGTCGGCCAGCCCCACGCGTTGCAGGCGGTGGCGCAGCGGGTGCGCACCGCGCGGGCTCAGCTGCAGGATCCGCACCAGCCCAAGGCGGTGTTCCTGTTCATCGGCCCGAGCGGCGTGGGCAAGACCGAAACCGCGCTGGCGCTGGCCGAGGCGCTGTACGGTGGCGAGCGCAACCTCGTCACCATCAACATGAGCGAATACCAGGAGGCGCACTCGGTGGCGGGATTGAAGGGGGCGCCGCCGGGCTACGTCGGCTACGGCGAGGGGGGCGTGCTGACCGAGGCGGTGCGTCGCAAACCGTACAGCGTCGTGTTGCTCGACGAGGTCGAGAAGGCGCATCCGGACGTGCTGGAGCTGTTCTTCCAGGTGTTCGACAAGGGCGTGATGGACGACGCAGAAGGGCGCGAGATCGACTTCCGCAACACGGTGATCATCCTGACGTCCAACGTCGGTTCGGCGACCATCATGCAGGCCTGCCTGAACAAGCCTGCCGAGGAACGTCCGGATCCCGAGGCGCTGATCGAGCTGCTCAAGCCCCAGTTGTACAAGGCTTTCAAGCCGGCCTTCCTCGGGCGCCTCGAGGTGGTGCCGTACTACCCGCTCGCCGACGAGGCGCTGGAGCGCATCATCCGGCTCAAGCTCGACCGCATCGGGCGACGCGTCGCCGAGTATCACAAGGCGCGCTTCGACTACGACGAGGCGGTGGTCGAAGCGGTGCTGGCGCGCTGCACCGAGGTCGACAGTGGCGCCCGCAACGTCGACCACATCCTCAACGGCACGCTGCTGCCGGAGCTGGCCGAGAAGGTGCTCGCCCGCATGGCGGACGGCGTCGGCCTGCGACGCGTCCGGGTCACCACCGGCGAGGACGGGCGGTTCGCCTGCCGGGTGAGCTAGCCGGTGGCACGGGGAGCATGCCGCTTCCGGGCGACCCGGGACGAGGCGTGCCGCTAAACTCAGCGGCTGCTGCACGCCCGGGTGGTGAAATGGTAGACACAGCGGACTTAAAATCCGCGGCCTTGAACAAAGGCGTGCCGGTTCGAGTCCGGCCCTGGGCACCATGCAACGCAGGTGCCGCGCAGCGCCTCATCCTCTCCCGAAGCATGATGATCCGGCACCGGACCGACGGTCGGTCGCCGAGGAGAATCTCATGGCCTGGTTTCCGCAAAGCGCACTGAACGAGGGGGTGCGCAAGCGCGAGGTCTTTGCCTGGGCGATGTACGACTTCGCCAACTCCGGCTACACCACGGTGGTCCTCACGGCGGTGTTCAACGCGTACTTCGTCGGCGTGGTGGCCGGCAATGCGCAGTGGGCGACGCTGGCGTGGACGGCCTCGCTCGCGGCCTCCTGCGCACTGGTGATGCTCACCATGCCCACGCTCGGCGCCTATGCGGACCTGCGGGCGCTCAAGAAGCGCTTGCTGGCGTTCACGACCGCCGGCTGCGTGCTGAGCACCCTGGCGCTGGCGTTCGTCGGCAGCGGGGACGTCGCGCTCGCCGTGGTCGCGATCATCCTCTCCAACACCTGCTACGCCTACGGGGAGTCGCTGATCGCGGCCTTCCTGCCCGAGCTGGCGCGCCACGAGGCGCTCGGACGCGTGTCGGGCTGGGGGTGGAGCTTCGGCTACTTCGGCGGCATGCTGTCGCTGGGGCTGAGCCTCGGCTACGTGCTGTGGGCGCAAGCGCAGGGGCTGTCGGCGCAGCAGTTCGTGCCGGTCACGATGATCATCACGGCGGCCGTCTACGGGTTGGCCTCGCTGGTCACGTTCGCCTGGTTGAAGGAGCGTGCGCGTCCGCACCCCGGGGCGCTGGCCGACAACGGGTTGCGCGCCTCGCTGCAACGGCTGCGCGAGACCTGGCGGCATGCGCGCCGCTATCGCGACTTCGTGTGGCTGCTGGCGTGCACCGCGTGCTACCAGGCGGGCATTGCCGTGGTGATCGCGCTGGCGGCGGTGTATGCCGAGCAGGTGCTGGGCTTCCAGCAGGCGCAGACGATGGCACTGGTGTTCCTGGTCAACATCGCCTCGGCGCTGGGGGCGTTCGGCTTCGGTTACCTGCAGGACCGTCTCGGGCACAAGCCGTCGCTGGGCATCACGCTGGCCGGATGGATCGTGATGGTGGCGCTCGCCTACCTCGCGACGGGCCCGGGGCTGTTCTGGATGGCGGCGGTGGTGGCCGGGCTGTGCATGGGCGCGAGCCAGTCGGCCGGACGCGCGCTGACCGGCGTGTTCGCGCCGCCGCGGCACCTGGCGGAGTTCTACGGCCTGTGGACCTTCGCGGTGCGCCTGGCGGCCATCGTCGGCCCGGTGACCTATGGCCTGGTGACCTGGTGGACGGCCGGCGACCATCGGCTGGCCATCCTGTCGACCGGGCTGTTCTTCGTCGCGGGGCTGCTGTTGCTGCGGCCGGTCGACGTGCAGCGCGGGCGGGCCGCCGCCGTGGCCGAATGAGGCTCAGGCCCAGGCCTGCACCTGTACCGGGAAATCGAGCCAGCGCGCGGTGATGCGCGCGAGATGATCGACCGCGCCGCTGGTGTGGGCCTCGACGTGGCGGGGCCGTGCGGCAGGCTCCGGGACGGCCGGCAGCGAGTCAAGCATCTTCTGCGCCTGGGTCACCGTGTGGCGGGCCACCGCCTGCGCGGTATCGACCAGCTGCACCTGCGGCCCCATCGCGCGCTGGATCGCCGCGGCCACGAAGGGATAGTGGGTGCAGCCGAGCACGACCGTGTCGACGTCGTGCGCGCGCAACGGGGCGCAATAGCGTTCGACGAGGGCGAGCACCTCGGGCGCCTCGGGGTTGCCGCTTTCGATGGCGTGCGCGAGCCCGGGGCAGGGTTGCAGGTGGAAGGCGGCCCGTTCGCGCAGGCGTGCGAGCAGGGCCTGGAACTTGGCGCTGGCGAGCGTGCCTTCGGTGGCCAGCACGCCGATGCGGCGGTTACGCGTGAGGGCCACGGCCGGCTTGAGACCAGGCTCGACCCCGACGATGGGCGTGTCCGGGTAGGCGTCACGCAGGACCTGCGCGGCCGCGGCCGTGGCGGTGTTGCACGCGACGACCAGCACGCGGGCGCCGCGCTGGAGCAGGAAGCGCGCGATGTGCGTCGAGCGTTCGATCACGTAGCCGGTGCTACGCTCGCCGTACGGGGCATGGCCCGAGTCGGCGACGTAGACCAGGTGCGCCAGCGGCAGCTGGCGTTGCAGCTCGCGCAGCACCGACAGTCCCCCCACGCCCGAGTCGAACACGCCCACCGTGACCGGCGGGATCGGGGCAGGGGCGGACATGGGGCAGGGGGCAGGCAGGAACAGGCGCGGCAGTCTAGCAAAACGGCGGGCCTGCGCTTTGCCGCAAGGTTTCCGGTCCAGCGGCGACTCAGGGCAAACCCGCAGGTCTGGTCCGGTTGCCGGCCCGGCGTTGCCGGTAGAATCTCGCCAAAAAAAGAACGAACGTTCGTTTTTGAATCGTGCGACGATCGGGCGCAGTCGCCTGGGCGTCAGATGTCGATCTGCACCGCAACATAGAATCGGGAATTAACGTTTACGTCAATCAAAGGAGAACGTCGCATGAAGGCACTGGTCCCGGTCAAGCGCGTCGTCGACTACAACGTGAAGGTACGCGTGAAGTCCGACGGCACGGGAGTTGACATTGCCAACGTCAAGATGAGCATGAACCCCTTCGACGAGATCGCCGTCGAAGAGGCGGTGCGCCTGAAGGAGAAGGGCGTGCTGAGCGAGGTGGTGGCCGTCTCGTGCGGTGTCACCCAGTGCCAGGAGACGCTGCGCACGGCGATGGCCATCGGCGCGGACCGCAGCGTGCTGGTCGAGACCGGCGAGGAGCTGCAACCGCTGGCCGTGGCCAAGCTGCTCAAGGCCCTGTTCGAGAAGGAGAAGCCCGACCTGGTGATCCTCGGCAAGCAGGCCATCGACGACGACTGCAACCAGACCGGCCAGATGCTTGCCGCGCTGCTGGACCTGCCGCAGGCCACCTTCGCCTCGAAGGTCGAGGTCGCCGACGGTTACGCCACCGTCACCCGCGAGGTCGACGGCGGCCTGGAAACCGTCAAGCTCAAGCTGCCCGCCGTCATCACCACCGACCTGCGCCTGAACGAGCCGCGCTACGTGACGCTGCCCAACATCATGAAGGCCAAGAAGAAGCAGCTCGACGTGGTCAAGCCCGAGGAACTGGGCGTGGACGTGGCCCCCCGCATCAAGACCCTGAAGGTCAGCGAGCCGCCCAAGCGCAGCGCCGGTGTCAAGGTGGCCGATGTGGCGACCCTGGTCGACAAGCTGAAGAACGAAGCCAAGGTGATCTGAAGGAGTTGACGAGATGACTGCACTGGTGATTGCTGAACACGACAACAACTCCCTCAAGGGCGCCACGCTCAACACCGTCACCGCGGCTGCGCAGTGCGGCGGCGAAGTGCACGTGCTGGTGGCCGGCAGCAACGCGGCCGAGGCCGCGAAGCAGGCCGCGCAGATCGCCGGAGTGACCAAGGTGCTGCACGCCGACGCGCCGCACCTGGGCGACGGCCTGGCCGAGAACCTGGCAGCGCAGGTGCTGGCCGTGGCCGCTGGCTACAGCCACATCCTGTTCCCGGCCACCGCCTCGGGCAAGAACGTGGCCCCGCGCGTGGCCGCCAAGCTCGACGTGGCGCAGGTCTCCGACATCACCAAGGTCGAGAGCCCCGACACCTTCGAGCGCCCGATCTACGCCGGCAACGCGATCGCGACCGTGCAGAGCACCGACGCGGTCAAGGTCATCACCGTGCGCACCACGGGCTTCGACGCCGCGCCGGCCACCGGGGGTTCGGCGGCCGTCGAGAGCGTGCCCGCGGTGGCCGATGCCGGCATCTCCAGCTTCGTCGGCCGTGAAGTGACCAAGAGCGACCGCCCCGAGCTGACGGCGGCCAAGATCATCGTCTCGGGTGGTCGTGCGCTGGGTTCGGCCGAGAAGTTCAACGAGCTGCTCACGCCGCTGGCCGACAAGCTCGGCGCTGCGCTGGGGGCCAGCCGCGCCGCGGTGGACGCCGGCTACGCGCCGAACGACTGGCAGGTCGGCCAGACCGGCAAGATCGTCGCGCCGCAGCTGTACATCGCCTGCGGCATCTCCGGGGCGATCCAGCACCTGGCGGGCATGAAGGATTCCAAGGTGATCGTGGCGATCAACAAGGATCCCGAAGCGCCGATCTTCAGCGTGGCCGACTATGGCCTCGAGGCCGACATCTTCACCGCCGTGCCGGAGCTGGTGAAGCTGCTCTGAGCGAGGCTTTGCTGCCATGACGACGAACCCGTTTGCCCGTCCCTGGTCGGGCAGCGGGTTTTTTTCCGCCCCGATCGCATCGATTCTGCAGTTCACGATAGAGGAGACGTCACCGTGAGTTATCAAGCGCCCGTCAAGGACATGCTTTTTTGCATGAAGGAACTGGCCGGCCTGGAGGAAGTCGCGAAGATTCCCGGATTCGAGGACGCCGGGGTGGAAACGGCGCAGGCCGTGCTGGACGAGTGCGCTCGCTTCAACCAGGAAGTCCTCGCCCCGCTGAACTGGGAAGGCGACCGCAACCCCGGCAGCTGGAACGACGGCCGGGTGACGACCGCGCCCGGCTTCAAGGAAGCCTTCAAGCAGTTCGCCGAAGCCGGCTGGCAAGGTTTGCAGCATCCGACCGAGTTCGGCGGCCAGGGGCTGCCCAAGACCATCGGTGCGGCCTGCGGCGAGATCCTCAACAGCGCGAACCTGAGCTTCGCGCTGTGCCCGCTGCTGACCGACGGGGCGGTGGAAGCGCTGCTGACCGCGGGCTCGCCCGAGCAGAAGCAGCTCTACATCCCGAAGATGCTGTCGGGCCAGTGGACCGGCACGATGAACCTGACCGAGCCGCAGGCCGGTTCCGACCTCGCGCTGGTGCGCACCCGCGCCGTGCCGCAGGGCGACGGCACCTACCGCATCAGCGGCCAGAAGATCTTCATCACCTACGGCGAGCACGACATGGCGGAGAACATCATCCACCTCGTGCTCGCGCGCACGCCCGATGCTCCCGAGGGCGTCAAGGGCATCTCGCTGTTCATCGTGCCCAAGTTCCTCGTCGACGCCGACGGGTCGCTGGGCAAGCGCAACGACGTCTATTGCGCGTCGATCGAGCACAAGCTGGGCATCAAGGCCAGCCCGACCGCGGTGCTGGTCTACGGCGACGACAAGGGAGAAGTCGGCCCGGGCGCGATCGGCTACCTCGTGGGCCAGGAGAACCGCGGCCTCGAGTACATGTTCATCATGATGAACGCGGCGCGCTTCGCGGTCGGCGTGCAGGGCATCGCGGTGGCCGAGCGCGCCTACCAGAAGGCCGTGCAGTACGCGAAGGAGCGCATCCAGTCGCGCCCGGTGGACGGCTCGCTGCCGGCGGCTGCGCCCATCATCCACCACCCGGACGTGCGCCGCATGCTGATGACGATGCGCGCGCTGACCGAAGGCTGCCGCGCGATGGCGCTGGTGGCCGCGGCCGCCTACGACGCCGCGCACCATCATCCGGACGAACAGGTGCGCAAGCAGAACCAGGCCTTCTACGAGTTCATGGTGCCGCTGGTCAAGGGCTACAGCACCGAGATGAGCCTGGAGGTGACCAGCCTGGGCGTGCAGGTGCACGGTGGCATGGGCTTCATCGAGGAGACCGGCGCGGCGCAGTACTACCGTGATGCGCGCATCCTGCCGATCTACGAAGGCACGACCGCGATCCAGGCCAACGACCTGGTGGGCCGCAAGACCGCGCGCGACGGCGGCCAGGTGGCCAAGGCGATCGCCGCGCGCATCGCCGAGACCGAAGCGCAGCTGGCGCGTCGCGACAGCGCTGCGGCGCGCGCGATGCACCAGCGGCTGCAGGCCGCGCGCGAGGCCTTCGTGCAGGTGGTGGACTTCGTGGCCGGGTCGATCAAGACCGCCCCGAACGCGGTGTTCGCCGGCAGCGTGCCCTACCTGATGCTGGCGGGCAACCTGGTGGCCGGCTGGCAGATGGCGCGCGCGCTGATGGTCGCCGAGGACAAGGCGGCCGCCGGCGAGGACGTGGCCTACATGCAGGCCAAGGTCGCGACCGCGCGCTTCTATGCCGAGCACGTGCTGTCGCGGGTGCCGGGCATCCGCGACAGCATCCTGGCCGGCCACGAAAGCGTCACCGCGCTCGCGCCCGAAGCGTTCTGAAGCTGGGTCCGCCGGTCCTGTCGCAAGGGTGACAGGGCCGGAGCCCGATTGTCCCGAAAGATTCGACCGGTGCGCCGTGCACGCACCGCATCCAGGAGACTGCCGTGCCTTTGCCTTCCGTCCTGCAGAACCTGCCGTTGCCCATCATCGGCTCGCCGCTGTTCATCATCAGCAACCCCAAGCTCGTGATCGAGCAGTGCAAGGCCGGGGTCGTCGGCTCCATGCCGGCGCTCAACGCCCGCCCGGCGTCGCAGCTCGACGAATGGCTGGCGGAGATCACCGAGACGCTGGCCGCGTACAACCGTGACCATCCCGAGCAGCCGGCGGCACCGTTCGCGATCAACCAGATCGTGCACAAGTCCAACGACCGGCTCGAGCACGACCTGGAGCTGTGCGTGAAGTACAAGGTGCCGATCATCATCACCTCGCTCGGCGCGCGCACCGACGTCAATGACGCGGTGCACGGCTACGGCGGCGTGGTGCTGCACGACGTGATCAACAACACCTTCGCGCGCAAGGCGATCGAGAAGGGTGCCGACGGCCTGATCGCGGTGGCGGCGGGCGCGGGCGGCCATGCCGGCACGACCAGCCCGTTCGCCCTGGTGCAGGAGATCCGCGAATGGTTCGACGGACCGCTGGCGCTGTCCGGCGCGATCGCCACGGGCCGTGCGGTGCTCGCCGCGCAGGCGATGGGCGCCGACTTCGCCTACGTCGGCTCGGCCTTCATCGCGACCGAGGAAGCGCGTGCGGTGCAGGGGTACAAGCAGATGATCGTCGAGAGCACCAGCCAGGACATCGTCTACTCCAACCTGTTCACCGGCGTGCACGGCAACTACCTGCGTGGCTCGATCATCAACGCCGGGCTGGACCCGGACAACCTGCCGCAAAGCGACCCCAGCAAGATGAACTTCGCGGGCGATGCCGCGAAGAAGGCCTGGAAGGACATCTGGGGCTGCGGGCAGGGCATCGGTGCGGTCAAGGACATCGTGCCCGCGCGCGTGCTGGTCGAGCGCCTGCGTCGCGAGTACCTGGAGGCCAAGCAGCGCCTGTGCGCGTGAGGGCCCGCTGAAGCGCGTTGCTGCCCGGTGACTGCCAGGGGCCGTCCGCCGTAAGGGGACGGCCCCTGGTGTTTGAGGGGCAGGTTCAGCGCCGGGGAGCGGCGCGCCAGGGCATCTTCATGTAGACGTTGCCCTGCTCGAGTTCGGCCAGCATCTGCTCGAGCCGCTTGAGCTGGGTTTCCTCGCTGACCGCACGCGTGATCCAGCCCAGGTAGTCGTTGCGCTGGTAGGGCGGACGGGCTTCATAGGCCGCCATCAGGCCGTGCCTCTCGAGGGCCTGGCGCACGAAGCCAGGCATGGGATGCAGGGGGCGTTTGAGTCGGTTCATTGCGTTGTTCGGGGCAGTGGCCGATCCCGGTGCAAGCAGGCGGCAGCGCGGTGGCAAGGCCCCGCCGGCCTCGGGGTGACTGGCGGGGTGCGAGCCATGGCGCATATACTGTACATAAATACAGTATTGCCGTCATGGCCGATCACCTTCCCCAGCCATCCTCGATCAAGGGGCGCGGCACCGCGGTGCGCATCGCCCACCGCTTCGAGCGCGACGCGCGCGAGGGGTTCGACGACGGCTGGGGCACGCTGGACCAGGTCGCCGGCGAGGAAACGCTGGCCCCGTCCACGACGGTGATCGAGGAGCGGGCGCGCTCGGTCATCGCCACCAACGATTCGCCGGACATCCCCTTCGGGCAATCGCTCAACCCTTATCGCGGATGCGAGCACGGCTGCATCTATTGCTACGCGCGTCCCACGCACAGCTACCTGGACCTCTCGCCCGGGCTGGACTTCGAGACGAAGATCATCGCAAAGGTGAACGTGGTCGAGCGACTGGAAGAAGAGCTAGGTCGGTCGCGCTACCGACCCTCGGTGATCCACATCGGCGGCGCCACCGATGCCTACCAGCCCGTCGAGCGGCGCCTGTGCCTGACGCGCGGGGTGCTGGACGTCCTGGGGCGCTGCCGGCATGCGTACACGATCGTCACCAAGTCCTCGGGGATCGAACGCGACCTGGACCTCATCGGCCCGGCCGCCCAGGCCGGGCGCGTCTGGGTGTCGATCAGCATCACGACACTGGACGGTGCGCTCGCGCGCATCCTGGAGCCACGGGCGGCCGCGCCGCACCGGCGCCTGCGCACCGTCACTGCGCTGGCCCGGGCCGGCGTGCCGGTGGGCGTGAACGTCGCACCCGTCATCCCCTTCATCAACGAGCCGGAGATCGAGCAGATCGTGGAGGCCGCGGCGCAGGCCGGGGCGCACTCCATCCATTACACGGTGCTGCGGCTGCCCTGGGAGGTGAGCCCCTTGTTCCGGCAGTGGCTGCAGCAGCATTTCCCCGACCGGGCCGAGCGGGTGATGGCGCGCGTGCGCGAGATGCGCGGCGGGCAGGACTATCGCGCCGAGTTCGGCACGCGCATGAAGGGCGAGGGGATCTGGGCGCAGCTGATCGCCCAGCGCATCGAGAAGGCAGTGCGCCGTGCCGGACTCACCCGGCACGTGCCGCCGCTGGACGAATCGGCCTTCGTGCCGCCGCAGCAGGTGCGCCAGGGCAGCCTGTTCTGAGTCCTGCGGAACAGCAAGGCGGCCACCGAGGTGGCCGCCCGACCGGGGATGCTGGCGCGCAGGAGCGTCGCCTTACTTGAACAGGTCCTTGACGCGGTCGGTCCAGCTCTTGGCGTTGGGCGAGTGGCGGTCGCCGCCCTTGCGCAGCGACTCGTCCAGCTCCTTCAGCAGCTTGCGCTGGTGCTCGGTGAGCTTGACCGGCGTCTCGACCGCGATGTGGCAGTACAGGTCGCCGGGGTAGGTGGAGCGCACGCCCTTGATGCCCTTGCCGCGCAGCCGGAAGGTCTTGCCGTGCTGCGTGCCTTCGGGCAGCTCGATCTCTGCCTTGCCGCCCAGCGTGGGCACCTCGATCGTGCCCCCGAGCGCGGCCGTGGTGATGCTGATCGGCACCGTGCAGTGCAGGTCGTCGCCGTCGCGCTCGAAGATGTCGTGCTTCTTCAGGCGGATCTCGATGTAGAGGTCGCCCGGCGGGCCGCCGTTGGTGCCCGGTTCGCCATTGCCGGCAGAGCGGATGCGCATGCCCTCGTCGATGCCGGCGGGGATGCGCACTTCCAGCGTCTTCGTGCGCTTGATGCGGCCCTGGCCGCCGCAGGTGGGGCAGGGCTCGGGGATGATCTTGCCCATGCCGTGGCAGTGCGGGCAGGTCTGCTGGATGCTGAAGAAGCCCTGGCGCAGGTGCACCGTGCCGCTGCCCGCGCAGGTCGGGCAGGTCTTGGGGCTGGTGCCGGGCTTGGCGCCGCTGCCGTGGCAGGTGTCGCATTCCTCCCAGCTGGGGATGCGGATTGTGGCGTCCTTGCCGGCGGCCGCTTCCTCCAGCGTGATCTCCATCGCGTAAGAGAGGTCGCTGCCGCGGTAGACCTGCGGGCCGGAACGCCGGCCCCCGGCCGAGCCGAAGATGTCCCCGAAGATGTCGCCGAAGGCCTCGGCGAAGCCGCCGAACCCTTCCGGGCCGCCGCGGAAGCCGCCGGCACCCATGTTCGGGTCCACGCCCGCGTGACCGTACTGGTCGTAGGCGGCCCGCTTCTTGGGGTCGGAGAGCATCTCGTAGGCCTCTTTGACCTCCTTGAACTTCTCTTCCGCCTCCTTGGCCTTCTCACCCTGGTTGCGGTCAGGGTGGTACTTCATGGCCAGCTTGCGGTAGGCCTTCTTGATTTCGTCCTCCGACGCGTTCTTCGCCACGCCCAGGACTTCGTAATAGTCACGCTTTGCCATGATGGGTCAAGTTTGCCGTGCAAACGCAAAGCCCCCGTGTGCAGCCAGCTGCCCACGGGGGTACTTCTTCAGCGCCCCCACGGCCGGGCGCTGCCCGGCACGTGCCCGGAGAGGATCCAGGAAGGCCCGGGGCCGTCCTGGCAGGACCAAAGGGCTGTCGGGCCGGATTACTTCTTGTCCTTCACTTCGGTGAACTCGGCGTCGACCACATTGTCGTCGGCCGGCTTGGACGAGGCCTCGGCACCTGCCGCCGCGCCGCCGGCCGCGGCCTGCGCATCGGCGTACATCTTCTCGCCGAGCTTCTGGCTGGCCGCCACCAGGGCTTCGGTCTTGGCGTCGATCGTGGCCTTGTCGTTGCCCTTCAGCGCTTCCTCGACCTCCTTGATGGCCGACTCGATCTTCTCCTTCTCGCCGGCATCCAGCTTGTCGCCGTATTCGTTCAGCGACTTGCGCACGCTGTGCACCAGCGCATCGGCCTGGTTCTTGGCCTGCACCAGCTCCAGCTTCTTCTTGTCCTCGGCCGCGTTCAGCTCCGCGTCCTTCACCATGCGCTGGATTTCCTCCTCGGACAGACCCGAGTTGGCCTTGATGGTGATCTTGTTCTCCTTGCCGGTGCCCTTGTCACGGGCCGAGACATGCAGGATGCCGTTGGCGTCGATGTCGAAGGTCACCTCGATCTGCGGCACGCCGCGCGGGGCCGGCGGGATGCCCTCCAGGTTGAACTCGCCCAGCAGCTTGTTGCCCGAGGCCATCTCGCGCTCGCCCTGGTAGACCTTGATCGTCACCGCCGGCTGGTTGTCCTCGGCGGTCGAGAAGGTCTGCGTGAACTTGGTCGGGATCGTGGTGTTCTTCTGGATCATCTTGGTCATCACGCCGCCCAGGGTCTCGATGCCCAGCGACAGCGGGGTGACGTCCAGCAGCAGCACGTCCTTGCGCTCGCCGGCCAGCACCTGGCCCTGGATCGCGGCACCGATGGCCACGGCCTCATCCGGGTTGACGTCCTTGCGCGGATCCTTGCCGAAGAACTCCTTGACCTTCTCCTGCACCTTGGGCATGCGGGTCATGCCGCCGACCAGGATCACGTCATCGATGTCGCTGACCTTGATGCCGGCGTCCTTGATCGCGGTGCGGCACGGCTCGATGGTGCGCTCGATCAGCTCCTCGACCAGGGCTTCCAGCTTGGCGCGGGTCAGCTTGATGTTCAGGTGCTTGGGACCGGACGCGTCGGCCGTGATGTACGGCAGGTTGATCTCGGTCTGCTGCGTCGACGACAGCTCGATCTTGGCCTTCTCGGCGGCTTCCTTCAGGCGTTGCAGGGCCAGCACGTCCTTGGACAGGTCGACGCCCTGTTCCTTCTTGAACTCGCCGATGATGTAGTCGATGATGCGCTGGTCGAAGTCCTCGCCACCCAGGAAGGTGTCGCCGTTGGTGGACAGCACTTCGAACTGCTTCTCGCCGTCGACGTCGGCGATCTCGATGATCGAGATGTCGAACGTGCCGCCGCCCAGGTCGTACACCGCCACCTTGCGGTCACGCTTGTCGGTCTTGTCCAGGCCGAAGGCCAGCGCGGCCGCGGTCGGCTCGTTGATGATGCGCTTGACTTCCAGGCCCGCGATGCGACCGGCGTCCTTGGTGGCCTGGCGCTGGCTGTCGTTGAAGTAGGCGGGCACCGTGATGACGGCCTCGGTGACCGGCTCGCCCAGGTAGTCCTCGGCGGTCTTCTTCATCTTGCGCAGCACTTCGGCGCTGATCTGCGGTGGTGCCAGCTTCTTGCCGCGTACCTCGACCCAGGCGTCGCCGTTGTCGGCCGCGACGATCTGGTAGGGCATCAGGTCGATGTCCTTCTGCACCTCCGGCTCGCTGAACTTGCGGCCGATCAGGCGCTTGACGGCGTACAGGGTGTTCTTCGGGTTGGTGACGGCCTGGCGCTTGGCCGAGGCGCCGACGAGGATCTCGCCGTCTTCCTGGTAGGCAATGATCGAGGGTGTCGTACGGGCGCCTTCACTGTTCTCGATCACCTTGGTGGTATTGCCTTCCATGATGGCCACGCACGAGTTGGTGGTGCCCAGGTCGATACCAATGATCTTTGCCATGTTCGTTGACTCCTGAAATCAGAAATTCGGTTGTCGTCTAGTTGTGGATGACTGCAGTCGTTTCAAGCAGATCCGGAGGCCGAAATGCGTTCGCGCAACCCCGATATGGCCTGCTGGAACTGGGGTAATCCGGGCCAGCTGGTGATGCGGCCGAGCTTGCGGTCGCGGTGGAAGAAATAGAAGGTCGGCACCCCGTGCAGGCTGAACCGGCGACCGAGTTCGGTGTCCTGGTACACGTTGGCGTGCAGCCAATGGATGTCCTGGGCTTTCAGCGCGGCCTCCTGCAGCAGCGCGGCCTTTTTGAACTGGTCACAGTTGAAACAGTCGTCGCCCCAGAAATAGACCCCCACGAGCGCGTCGCCGGCAGCAGCCAGGGCGGCGTCGAAATCCGCGCTCGACACCGGCTGCATGCCGAATCGCCCGAAGAAGTCTTCCAAGTTGGGCCTCGCGTGCGCAAATGCCTTACTTGGCGGCGGCGACCGTGACCAGCGCCGGGCGCAGCACGCGATCGGCGATCAGGTAGCCCTTCTGCAGCAGCGCGACGATGGTGTTGGGCTCCTGCTCGGCGGGCACCACGCTGATGGCCTGGTGCTGGTGCGGATCGAACTTCGCGCCCGCGGCCGGGCTGATCTCGACCACCTTGTTGCGCTCCAGCGCCTGGGTGAGCTGGCGCAGCGTGACGTGCACGCCTTCGCGCATCTGTTCGGTCGTGGCGGTTTCTATGGCGAGCGCCGCTTCCAGGCTGTCCTTGACCGGCAGCAGGCTTTCCGCGAAGGACTCGACCGCGAACTTGCGCACCTTGGCCATTTCCTCCTCGGCGCGGCGACGGGTGTTCTCGACCTCGGCCTTGGCGCGCAGGTACGCGTCGGACATTTCGGCGAGCTTGGCTTCCAGCTCGGCCACGCGCTGCTCGAGGCCGGCTTGCTGGGGCTCCTGCTGGGTCTGAGCCTGGGCCTCGCCCTGGGCGCCCTGCGCCTGGCCGACGACGCGGCCGGGCTCCTGCTGGGTCTGAGCCTGGGCCTCGCCCTGGCCGTCGCGGGCCGACGCCTCGGCGCCGTTCGGCTCAAGTGGTTGATTTGATTGAGTATTCTGAGCTTCAGTCATGACTCGCAGTCCCGTCAAAACGCTGGAAATGGGGGCGGCGGGGCCGGTTTCAAGCCCCGCACGGCAAGAAAAGTTCCGGCAGCTGGCGCCGGGACGATCCGTCGATTGTGCCTGCGCCGCCCGGCGCGGCGGGCAGGGCGGGTCAACGCTTGCCGCCGAGGTCGTCGACGCTGGCGCTCCAGCGCTGCCACTCGGCCAGCTGGCGGCGGTCGCGCTTGGTCGGGCGACCGTGCTCGATGGCCTGGGAGGGGTCGGCCAGGTAGCGGCGGTTGCGGGCGTATTCCTCCCGCGCGGCGATGCTTTCCGGGGTTTCCTCGTACAGCTGTTGCGCCACCGGCGCCGGGCCGCGCACCTCGCTCAGCCCGCGCACGACGACCGTGCGCGCCACCTGGCCCTGCTTGAGCCGGATCCGGTCGCCCAGGCGGACCTCGCGCGAGCGCTTGGCCGCCTGGTCATTGACCTGCACCCGGCCCTTGTCGATTTCCTCCATCGCCAGGCTGCGCGTCTTGTAGAAGCGCGCCGCCCACAACCATTTGTCGAGTCGGACACCATCCATCCCGCTATTGTGGGGGCGGCGCCGTCCGGGCCGGGCCCGCGCCCCTGCCGCCCGCGTCACATCAGGGGGCGGGGGGCGCTCGCCCGGGTCGGCCAGCCGGCCAGGTGCTGCTCGGCGATGGCGGCCAGCGCCGCGATCCATTCGTGCAGGTCGTTGAGGCAGGGGATGTGGTGGAACGCCTGGCCACCCGCGCCGAGGAAGGCCTGGCGCACCTCCATGCCGATTTCCTCCAGCGTCTCGATGCAGTCGGACACGAAGCCGGGGCAGATCACGTCGACGCGCCGCACGCCGGCGCGCGCCAGGCCGACGACGGTCGGCTCGGTATAGGGCTGCAGCCAGGTGGCGCGGCCGAAGCGGCTCTGGAAGGTCACGACGTATTGCGAGTCGTCCAGTCCCAGGCGCGCGGCAACGGCGCGCGCGGTCGCGTGGCACTGGTCGTGGTAGGGGTCGCCCAGCTCGCGGGTGCGCTGCGGCACGCCATGGAAGCTCAGCACCAGCCGGTCGGGTCGCCCGTGGGTCATCCAGTACTGGCTGATGCGCCGCACGAGCGCGTCGATGTAGCCGGGGTGGTCGTGGTACTGGTTGACGAAGCGGAACTCGGGCAGGCGGCGCACGCCGCGGCCCCAGGCTTGCACCGCGTCCAGCACGCTGGCCGTGGTGGTGCACGAGTATTGCGGGTACAGCGGCAGCACGAGGACGCGCGTGGCACCGCGGGCCTTGAGCGCATCCAGACGCGTGGCGATCGAAGGCTGTCCATAGCGCATCGCATACTCGACCGCGACGCGGTGGCCGCGCTCGCCGAGGTAGCCGCGCAGCAGCGTGGCCTGCTTCTCGGTCCACACCTTCAGCGGCGAGCCGTCCGGGGTCCAGATGCTGGCGTACTTGGCGGCCGATTTCGCCGGGCGGGTGCGCAGGATGATGCCGTGCAGGACGGGCTTCCAGGCCAGCGGCGGGATCTCGACGACGCGCGGGTCGCCGAGGAACTCCGCCAGGTAGCGGCGCAGCGCCGGTGCGGTCGGCGCATCGGGCGTGCCGAGGTTGCACAGCAGCACGGCGGTGCCCTCGGGCGTGCCGTCGGCCAGGGCGGGTTCGGGGCGGAAGCTCATGGCGGCGGATTATTCCCGAGCGGGACCCGGGCGGCAGCCGGGCTCAGCTCACCCTCACCGGGCGGGGGGCGACCTGGTTGACTTCGGCGATGACCTTGCGCACCTCGATGGGCTTGGTCCAGTAGCCCAGGAAGCCGGCGTCCAGCGCGCGCTGGATGTCTTCGGGCATCGCGTCGGCCGAGCACATGAAGGCCGGCACGTCGCGCAGGCCATGCACCTCGCGCAGCTCGCGCAGCACCTCGAAGCCGGACATGCCGGGCAGGTGGGCGTCGAGCACCAGGATGTCGGGCCGCCAGTCGCGCACGATCTCGAAGGCCTGCGGGCCGTCCTCGGCAATCATCAGGTCGATGTGCCCGGACAGCTTCATCGCCTCCTCGAACAGCAGGGCGTTGATCGGGTTGTCCTCGACATAGAGCATGCGCAGCGGCGCGAGGTCGACCTCGGGGTCGGGGGCGGGCGCGGCGGATGCCTCGTGCGGCAGCGCGGCCGGCGCCTGCTCGGCCAGGCGCACCATCAGCGTCACGCAGGTGCCCTTGCCGGGCTCGCTGCTGACCTCGATGCTGCCCTTCATCTCGTCGATCAGCCGCTTGGCGATGATCAGGCCGAGGCCGGTGCCCTCGATCGGGGAGGTTTCGCGGCCCAGCCGCTCGAACGGCTGGAACAGGCGCGCCAGCTGGTCCGGGCGCAGGCCTTCGCCGGTGTCCTCGATCAGCACGTCGATCGCGTCGCCCTGGCGGTCGCCCAGGGTCAGGCGCACGACGCCGTCCGGGCGGTTGTACTTGATCGCGTTGGAGATGATGTTGATCAGCACCTGGCGCAGCCGCTGGGCGTCGGCCCGCACGAGCACGTCCTCGTCGATGCGGTTGTCGAAGCTGACGGCCGAGGCGTGCGCCAGCGGCGCCAGCAGCTCCAGGGCCTGTTCGATGGTGCGCCGCAGCGAGATGGTCTCGATGTTGATGGTCAGCTGGCCGGTCTCGACGCGCTGCAGGTCGAGCACGTCGTTGATCAGCGCCAGCAGGTGCTGGCCGGCCTGCAGCATGTGGTCGGCATAGTGGCGCACCTGCGAGGCCGAGGGCTGCGCATTGGTCGCGCTGAGCTTGAGCAGCTGCGAGAAGCCGATCATCGCGTTGAGTGGCGTGCGCATCTCGTGGCTCATGCGCGAGAGGAACTCGGTCTTGGAGCGGCTGGCCAGCTCGGCGGCCTGCTTGTCGCGCAGCGCCTTCTCGGCCTCCTTGAGCCGGGTGATGTCCGAATAGGTCCCGACGATGCGCAGCGCGCGGCCCTGTTCGTTGCGCTGCACCACGCGGCCGCGCTCGAACACCCACAGCCAGCGGCCCGAGCGGTGGCGCAGGCGGTGCTCGGAGTGGTAGACCGGCACCACGTCCTTCAGGTGCAGCTCGAGCTTCTCCAGCACGCGCGGCAGGTCCTCCGGGTGCACGCGCGACGACCATTCCTCGGGTGAGTCGGTCAGCTCGTGCTCCTGGTAGCCGAGCAGCTCCTTCCAGCGGCGCGAGTAGTAGACGCGGTCGGCCACCGCGTCCCAGTCCCACACGCCGTCGCCGCTGCCCTCGATGGCGAACTTCCAGCGCTGCTCGCTCATCGACAGCGCCTGCTCGGCGATGCGCTGCTGGGTGATGTCGCGGAAGGTGACCACCGCCGACAGCGGCTTGTCGTGCGGCGCCATGCGCAGCGGCTGGGCGCTCACGCCCAGCCAGCGGATCTGCCCGTCGCGCCGGCGCAGGCCGTAGACGCGTTCGGTGACCGGCTCGCCGCTGGCCAGCGCACGCGCCACCGGGTGCTCGGCCGGCGGCAGCGGCTGCAGCGACTCGGTCAGCAGCTCCAGGCCCGGGGCCATCACCAGCTCCTCCATCGTCGCGTCGAGGATGCGGCAGGCCGCAGGATTGACCGCGACGACGTAGCTGCCGCTGGTGACGACCATCAGGCCGTCGCTGATCGACAGCGCCACCGAGCGGTACAGCTCCTCGCTCACGCGCAGACGCTCGGCGGCGATGCTGCGCTCGGTGATGTCGGTCTGCACGCCGATGAAGTGCGTCACCCGGCCGTGGCTGTCGTGCACCGGGGCGATGTGCAGCTCGTTGATGAAGCGCGAGCCGTCCTTGCGGTAGTTGTGCAGCACGACCGTGGTCGAGCGCCCGTGCCGCAGCGCCTCGCGCACCTGGCCGAGCGCGGGCTGGTCGGTCTCCGGGCCTTGCAGGAAGCGGCAGTTGCGGCCCAGCACCTCGTCGCGGCCGTAGCCGGTCAGGCGCTCGAAGGCCGGGTTCACGTAGACCACCGGGTGATCCGGCGCCAGCACGTCCACCACGGTGATCGGCAGCGAGGCCTCGCCCTCGATGGCGCGGTGCATGATCTGCAGCTCGCGCTCCATCGTGCGCAGCTCGGTCAGGTCGCGCACGATCAGCAGCACCTGGGTGCCCGACATCGGCATGAAGCGGCCCTCGAAGGTGCGCGTGGTCGGGTCGCCCATCGGCTGGAGCTCGTACTCCACCCGCTGCAGGGTGCCGGTGGCCAGGGCGCGCTGCAGGGCGTTCTTGTGCTGCACCGCGACAGCCGGGGGCAGCACTTCCTCCAGGCTGGCGCCGCGCATCTGCTCGAACGGCATGTGCAGCAGGTGCTGCGCGGCGGTGCCGCACTGCACGTAGCGGCCCTCGGCATCCAGCACGAACCACAGGTCGGGCAGCGACTGCAGCACCGCCGCGGTGCGGGCCTCGGACTCGCGCAGCTGCGCCTCGCGCAGCGCCTGGGCCTCGCGCGCCTGGCGCTGGGCTTCGATCTCGGCGGTGACCACGCGGGTGGCGCCGCGGTAGCCGCGGAACCTGCCGGCCGAATCGAACACCGGCACCCCGTTGACCGCCACGGTGACGAGGCCGCCCGGGGTCCTCATGTCGGCGATCAGGTTGAAGAAGGGCTCGCGCTGCTCGCGCGCGGCGAGGTAGCGGTCGTAGGAGCGCGCGTGCTCGGGGTCGTCGCGGCGCAGCAGGATCTCGTGCGGCAGCTTGCCGAGCTTGTCCTCGATGCGCAGGCCGGTGTGGGTCTCCATCGAGGCCGAGGCCCAGGTGAAGCGGCCCTGGGCATCGGTCTCCCACAGCCAGTCCGAACCGGCCCGGCTGGCCGTGCGCACGCGTGCTTCCTGCAGGCGCCAGCGTTGTTCCTTCAGGCGCGCCTTCAGCAGCTCGCAGACCAGGCGGCCGACGTCGTGCAGCGCCGCCAGCTCCGCCTCGCCGAAGTGGCGCGGCTGCACGTCCAGCACGGCGAGCGCGCCGATGCGCTGGTCTTCCACGGTCAGCGGCAGGCCGGCGTAGGCGCGCACGTAGGGCGCGCCGGTCACGGTGCGCACGCCGGCAAAGCGCGGGTCGGCCGTCAGGTCGTCGACGAGGAAGGGGACGTCGCCGGCGATGGTCCAGGTGCAGCAGGTCTGGTCGCGCGACAGTTCGTCCAGCTCGGCGCCGTGGATTGCCTTGAACCAGACCCGCCCGGCATCGACCAGGCTGAGCGTCGCGATCGGTACCCGGGCCATCCGCGCCAGCAGCCGCACCGCGGCGTCGAAGCATTCCTCGCGCGAGGAGTCGAGCAGGCGCAGTTCGCGCAGGACGCGCAGGCGCCCGGATTCTTCGTCGTCGGGAGGAACGGCTGGAGTCATGCGCTGCGTCTCGGACGTCGGATTGGCCCGCCGCACTATAGGCCATGCCGGGCCGCCGCTGCGCCCGGATTCGCGCGGATCGGCAAAATGTTGCCCGTGTGGCACGGGCCGGGCGCCCGCGCCGCTTCCCCTTCGCCAAGGATCCGAATTGAAACCCCTGCTTGCCCTGACGCTGGACCTGGACGACACCCTCTGGCCGATCTGGCCGGCGATCGCCCGGGCCGAGGCCGTGCTGCACGCCTGGCTCACCGAGCACGCCCCGGCCACCGCCGCGCGTCACGATCCCGCGTCGCTGCGCCAGCTGCGCAACGAGGTGGCCGAGCGCCACCCGGAGTGGGCGCACGACCTGTCGACCATCCGCCTCAAGAGCCTGGAGCTGGCGCTGGCCCGGTGCGGCGACGATCCGGCTTTGGCCGGGCCGGCGTTCGAGGTGTTCTTCGCCGAACGGCAGCGGGTCGAGCTGTTCGACGACGTGGTCCCGGCGCTGGAGCGGCTGGCCGCGCGCTTCCGGCTGGTGGCGCTGAGCAACGGCAATGCCGACCTGCAGGCCGTGGGCCTGGCGCGCTGGTTCAGCGGGGCAGTGTCGGCGCGGGGCTTCGGCGTCGGCAAGCCCGATGCGCGCATCTTCCGCGAGGCCTGCCGCGTGGCGGACGCGGCGCCGCAGCAGGTGCTGCACGTGGGAGACGACCTGGCGCTGGACGTGGAGGGGGCGCTGGCGGCCGGGCTGCAGGCGGCCTGGATCGTGCGCCCGCAGATCCATCCCGAGCCGGGCGTGCCGCCGGCAGGGACGCATCACGTGGTCAAGGACCTGGCCGAGCTGGCCGACCGCATCGGCGCCTGAGGCGCCGCGCGGCTCAGCTGCCGCCGATCGGCAGCTCGCTGGCCAGCGAGAACACCTCGAAGTGCAGCACGGCGGCGCTGCTGTCGGCCGGGGATGCCCCCAGGCCGATCACCCCGCTGCCGTGCAGCACGCACACGCCGCGGCGCAGCATGACGACCTCGTGGTCGCCGGTGAAACGCACGAAGCTGCCGTTGCTGCTCTGGTCGGAGAGGTGGAAGTTGCCGCCGTGCCATTCGATGCGCGCGTGCAGCCGCGACACCCGGGAATCGTCGATGCAGAAGGTGGAGTCCGGACTGCGGCCGATCACCACGGGCATCTGCTGCACCGTGAACACCTGCTGCGGTGCGTCGGCCAGCGCGAGGCGGATGCAGTCGGCCAGCGGCGTGTCGGTGAAGTCGGCGAACAGGGTGGACGGGGTGGCATCGTCGTCGTACCAGGACTCCAGCCGGTACACGTGGCAGGGCTCGCTGCGCCCGCGCAGGTGCAGCCGCTCCAGGCTCTTGAAGCGCTGCCGGTCGACCGCGGCGAGCTGCTCGTAGACCTGCTGGGTGATCAGCACCTCGTTGTCGCCCGCGTGGTCGAGCAGCCGGGCGGCCACGTTGACCGCATCGCCGAAGCTGTCGCCGGCCACCTCGACGATCTCGCCATGCGCCATCGCGACGTACAGCCGCAGCGCGGCGGCACCGGTGTCGGCCTCGGCCATGATGCGGGCGATCGAATCCTGCATCTCGCGGGCAGCGCGCACCGCCATGGGGCCGCGCTCGAACAGGGCCATCAGCCCGTCGCCCAAGGTCTTGACCACCTTGCCGCTGTTCTGCGTCACGACCCGGCTCAACAGGCCGATGGTCTGCGTGACGACGGCGGCCGCCTGCGCGTTGCCCAGCGTGCCGAACAGCGCCGTGCTGCCGCGCAGGTCGGCAAACAGGACGGTGCGGGCCGAGGATCCGGTCATGCAGGCTTCAGGCGTCGGAAGGGGGATGAACGCGCCGAGTGTAGCGTGCAACCCGGCAATGAAGAACGGCCTTCCGTGTTGCAAGCCTGATGCAAGCCAGGCGGTGTACCGGGCGGTGGCCCGGGACGGGCGCGGTGCCTCCGGGCCGCCCCGCAAGCTGCATATCCCGCCCACCTTACAGGTTGTCGAGATACGTGCGCAGCTTGTGGCTGGCACCGCAAGCTGCGTGCGGTTGCTTTCGCAGCCGCCAGCCCTGCGGGCTGCGTATCCCGCCCACCTTACAGGTTGTCGAGATACGTGCGCAGCTTGTCCGAGCGGCTCGGGTGCTTGAGCTTGCGGATGGCCTTGGCCTCGATCTGGCGGATGCGCTCGCGGGTGACGTCGAACTGCTTGCCCACTTCCTCCAGCGTGTGGTCGGTGGACATCTCGATGCCGAAGCGCATGCGCAGCACCTTGGCCTCGCGCGGGGTCAGGCTGTCGAGGATCTCCTTGACCACCTCGCGCAGGCCGGCCTGCATGGCCGCGTCCACCGGCGCGACGTTGTTGGTGTCCTCGATGAAGTCGCCCAGGTGCGAATCGTCGTCGTCGCCGATCGGCGTTTCCATGGAGATCGGCTCCTTGGCGATCTTCATGATCTTGCGAATCTTGTCCTCGGGCATGTCCATCTTCTCGGCCAGCGTCGGGGCATCCGGCTCGTGGCCGAACTCCTGCAGGTGCTGGCGCGAGATGCGGTTCATCTTGTTGATCGTCTCGATCATGTGAACCGGGATGCGGATGGTGCGCGCCTGGTCGGCGATCGAGCGGGTGATGGCCTGGCGGATCCACCACGTCGCGTAGGTCGAGAACTTGTAGCCGCGGCGGTATTCGAACTTGTCCACCGCCTTCATCAGGCCGATGTTGCCTTCCTGGATCAGGTCGAGGAACTGCAGGCCGCGGTTGGTGTACTTCTTCGCGATCGAGATCACCAGGCGCAGGTTGGCCTCGATCATCTCCTTCTTCGCGTCGCGCGAGGCCTTCTCGCCCTCGTTCATCTTGCGGTTGATCTCCTTGAGATCCTCGATGGGCACGACGGCCTTCGCCTGCAGGTCGATCAGCTTCTGCTGGAACTCCTGCACGGCCGGCAGGTTGCGGCGCAGCACCTCGCTGTAGGGCTTGCCCGCGGCGGCTTCCTTCTCGGCCCACTTCAGGTTCAGCGCGTTGGGCGGGAAGTGCTTGATGAAGTACTCCTGGGGCATGCCGCACTTGTCGACCAGGATCTTGCGCAGTTCGCGCTCGTAGCGGCGGATGTCGTCCACCTGCGAGCGCAGGATGCCGCACAGCCGCTCGATGGTCTTCACCGTGAAGCGGATGCCCATGATGATGTTGCTGACCGCGGCCTGGGCCTTGTTGTAGCCGGGCGACTTGTAGCCTTCCTTCTCGTAGGCCTTGCGCATCTTGTCGAAGTGCACGGCCAGCTGGTCGAAGCGCTCCAGCGCGGCGTTCTTCAGCTCTTCCAGCTTCTTGGTCAGCGCCTTGGAGCCGCCGTTGCCGTCGTCGTCGTCCTCGTCGTCGAAGAAGTCGACGTCTTCCTCGGCCACGTAGTCGTCGGCCTCGTCCTCGGAGACGAAGCCGTCCACCACCTCGGAGATCTGCACCTCGCCGGCGCGGATCTTCTCGGCCAGCTGCAGGATCTCGGCGATGGTCGTCGGCGACGCCGAGATGGCCAGCATCATGTCCTGCAGGCCCTTCTCGATGCGCTTGGCGATCTCGATCTCGCCTTCACGGGTGAGCAGCTCCACCGAGCCCATCTCGCGCATGTACATGCGCACCGGGTCGGTGGTGCGGCCGAATTCGGAGTCGACGGTGGACAGCGCGGCTTCGGCTTCCTCCTCGGCTTCCTCCTCGGTGGCCGTGGTGGTGGCGCCGCCGGCGATCAGCAGGGTGGCGGCGTCCGGGGCCTGCTCGTAGACGGCGATGCCCATGTCGTTGAGCATGGACACGATGGCGTCCATGATCTCCGTCTCGACCAGCTTCTCGGGCAGGTGGTCGTTGATTTCCGCGTGGGTCAGGAAGCCACGCGTCTTGCCCATCTTGATGAGGGTCTTCAGCTCCTGGCGGCGCTTGTTGACCTCGTCTTCGGTCAGCGTCGTCTCGTCCAGGCCGAATTCACGCATCAGCGCGCGCTCCTTGGCGCGCGAGACCTTCATGCGCAGGGGCTTGGCCTTGGGCTTGTCGTCGTCGGCCGCCACCACCTCCTCAGGCTCGACCTCCAGGTCGGCCTCGAGGTCCGCGTCGACATCGGAAAAGTCGTCGTCGGCATCCAGGTCGGCAGCGCTGGCCTTGCGGCTGACCGTTTCAGCCTTGGGCTTGCGGCCGCGCTTGGCCTTGGGCTTGCCGTCGTCGGCCGCGCTGCTCCTGGCCGCGCGGGTGGTCTTCGCGGCGGCCTTGGCAGCCGGCTTGGTCTTTTCCTTCTCTTCCTTCGCCGCGGCCGCCTTGGTGACCTTCTTCTCTTCGGTCTCCGTGGCCTTGGCAGCCTTGGCGGTGGATTTCGCGGGGGCGGATTTCTTCGCGGTCATGAACTTCCTCGGATGGATCTGGGCTCAGACGGCCAGCCGGCAGGCCGCATGACGCCACCGGCGGGCACATGCGGGAAAACTGGCAGGCAGGACAGAGCCTGACGCGTCTGATCCGGAACAGATGAGGACATCGATCCGAAGGTCAAGCGTCGGCTCAGGTGGGCAAGCTGGCGTGAACTGTCTTCGAGGGCAGCCCTTGCGGGAGGGTTTGGCCTGATCATCCCCGTGTCGCGGGTGGCCGGATCCGGAAGGTGCTGCTGTCACTCTTGCCGCGCATCAAACCGGAAATTATCGCCGACGCATCCCTGTTTGTCAAAAAACGGGTTTGTCAAGGGCCGAAAACCGTGGCAAATCAACGGTCGCGGGCGGCGACCAGGCTTTCGATGCGGTCTTTCAGCGCCTTGCACTGGTCGAGCAACTCGCGCGCCCGCTGCAAGGTCTCGGGGTCGAGGGCGCCGGATTCGAACAGCATGGCCCGCTCGTCCTCCAGCGCACGCAGCAGCAGCCGGTCCACCACGATGGCCAGCTCGCGCGACAGGTCCACGCCGTCCTCGGGCTCGTGCAGCTCGCGCAGGCGCTGCACCAGCGCCTCGCTGCCGTTGCCGAAGTCCTCGCGTGCCATTTCTTCCAGCAGGGTGGTGGCGCTGACCGGGCCCTGGTCGTTCAGGTGCCGCTCGATCCAGGCAAAGGCCGGGCCGTAGGGGGCGACCTGCTCGGCCAGCAGGTCGTGGGCCGCGGGCGACAGCTCGTTCCACAGCTCGCAGCGGCATACCAGCAGCCACAGCGCCCGGTCGAGCAACGTGGGAGTGCCCGACAGCAGCCGGCGCGAGGCGGGCGGGCGCCGGCCCGGGCGGCTGCCGGGGCCCCCGGCCTCGCGCCCGGCCGGCCGGTGGGACGGCGCGGCATGGCCGCCGTCGCCGATCCAGGCCTGATGCAGCTCGTCGACCGGCATCGCGGCGTGCTGCGCCAGCTCGGCCAGGATCTGGCGGCGCAGCAGGCCGTCGGGCAGCGCCTGCCACAGCGGGCGCGCCTGCGCCAGGAAGCGCGCCCGGCCCTCGGCGCTGCCCAGCTCGCAGCCTTCGCGGGCGGTCTCGACCAGCTGGCGCGACAGCGGCACGGCCTCGGCGACGCAGCGCTCGAAGGCCTCGGGCCCGAAGGCGCGGATGTAGGAGTCGGGGTCGTGCTCGGGCGGCAGGAACAGGAAGCGCGCGCTGCGGGTGTCGGTCACGTGGGGCAGGGCGGCTTCCAGCGCGCGGGCCGCGGCGCGCCGGCCGGCGGCATCGCCATCGAAGCTGAACACGACCTGATCGGTGAAGCGGAACAGCTTCTGCACGTGCTCGGCGGTGCAGGCGGTGCCGAGGGTGGCCACCGCGTTGGGAAAGCCCAGCTGGGCCAGCGCGACCACGTCCATGTAGCCTTCGACCACCAGCGCGTAGCCGCGCTCGCGCAGCGCGGCGCGCGCCTCGTACAGGCCGTACAGCTCGCGACCCTTGACGAACACGGGCGTCTCGGGGGAATTCAGGTACTTCGGCTCGCCCTCGTCGATCACGCGCCCGCCGAAGCCGATCACCTCGCCGCGCACGTTGCGGATCGGGAACATGATGCGGTCGCGGAAACGGTCGTAGTGGCGCGCCTCCTCGCCTTCGCCCTGGGCGATCACCAGGCCCGACTCGGTCAGCAGCGGGTCGTCGTACTGCGGGAAGACGCTGGCCAGCGTGCGCCATCCGGGCGGGGCGTAGCCCAGCCCGAAGCGGGCCGCGATCCCGCCGGTCAGGCCGCGGCCCTTGAGGTACTGCACCGCCCGGGGGCTGGCCTTGAGCTGCTTGCGGTAGTGCTCGGCCGCACGGCCCAGCACGTCGGTGAGCGTGGCGCGGCGCTCGCGCTCCTGCGCGGCCTGGGCGCGCTGCTCGGGGGTGCCGTGCTCCTCGGGGACCTGCAGGCCGAATTCCTGTGCCAGCTCGCGCACCGCGTCGACGTAGCCCAGCCCGCCGTGCTCCATCAGGAAGTCGATCGCGTTGCCGTGCGCGCCGCAGCCGAAGCAGTGGTAGGTCTGGCGCGTCGGGCTGACGATGAAGCTGGGGGTCTTCTCGTTGTGGAAGGGGCACAGCCCCTTGAAGTTGATGCCGGCCTTCTTGAGCTGCACGTAGCGGCCGACGATCTGGACGATGTCGGCGCGTGCGAGGAGGTCTTGCTTGAAGCTCGGCGGGATCACTGCAGGAGTCTACCCAAGCCGCCGCCCGGCCGGGGCGGCGGGGTTCCCGCCGGTGCCGGCGCTCAGTCGCCCATCACGATGCCTTCGCGGCGCGGGTCGGCGCCGCCGAACCAGCCCTCGGCCGTGCGCTGGATGGCCTGCAGGCCGCTGGTCATGTTCATCTCGCGGATCTCGTGGCCGCGCGCGCGCAGCGCCTCCAGCGTGGCGGCCGGGAAGCGCTTTTCCTCCAGCAGCGTCGGGCCGTTGTTGGAGCCGAAGTTGGGCAGGCTGATCGCCTGCTGCGCGTCCAGGCCCCACTGCAGGGTGCCGAGCAGCGTCTTGGCGGTGTAGTGGATGATGGCCGCACCGCCGGGCGAGCCCAGGCTCATCACCAGCCGGTTCGTGCCCTGTTCGAACACCAGCGTGGGGCTCATGCTGGAGCGGGGGCGCTTGCCCGGCTGGACGCGGTTGGCGACCGGCAGGCCGTAGGCCGCGGGCGCGAAGGAGAAATCGGTCAGCTCGTTGTTGAGCAGGAAGCCGCGCACCATCTGGCGCGCCCCGAACTGGTCCTCGATCGTCGTGGTCATCGCCAGCGCATTGCCGTAGCGGTCGACGATGGAGATGTGCGAGGTGCCGCGCTCGACCTGGTCCGCTTGCGGGGCGTAGGCCACCGCGCCGCCGCGCGGCGCGCCGGGCTTGGCCGTCTTCATGGACTGCACACCGATGGCCGCGGCGCGCTCCTTCAGGTAGGCGGGGTCGATCAGGCTGCGCCAGGAGCCGGCGGGGGGCTGGACGAAGTCCGGGTCGGCGACGTATCGGGCGCGGTCGGCGAAGGCCAGCCGGGCCGCCTCGGTGTAGACGTGCAGCAGGTCGGGGCCGGGCAGGCCGTCGACCAGCGGCTGCGCCACCGGCGCGGCGTGCTCCATGATGCCCAGGATCTGCGCGATCGCGATGTGGCCGGACGAGGGCGGCGGGAAGCCGCACAGGCGGTAGCGCAGCCAGTCCGAGCACAGCGCCTCGCGCTTCTTCGGCCGGTAGCTGGCCAGGTCCTGCTCGGTCATGCGCCCCGGGTTGGTCGGGTGGCCCTGCACCTTGGCGACGATGTCGCGCGCGATCGCGCCGGTGTAGAAGGCATCCGCGCCGCGCGCGGCGACCTCGCGCAGCACCGCGGCCAGCTCGGGGTTGCGCAGCACCATGCCGACGTCGCGCGGGTCGCCGTCGGGCTTGTAGAAATAGCGCGCGGCCACCGGGTCCTTCTTCAGGTGCTGCTCGCTGCGCAGCAGGGCGTGCAGCCGCGGGCTGACCCGGAAGCCGTTTTCCGCCAGCGTGATGGCGGGCTGGAACAGCGTGGCCCAGGGCAGGCGGCCGTGTTCCTTGTGCGCCAGCTCCAGCATGCGCAGCGTGCCGGGCACGCCCACCGAGCGGCCGCCGACCACGCCTTCGTAGAAGGCCATGGGCTGGCCATCGGGCTTGAGGAAGAGGTTCTCGTCGGCTGCCGCCGGCGCGGTTTCGCGGCCGTCGTAGGCCTCGAGCTGCTGGCCGTTCCAGTGCAGCAGGAAGGCGCCGCCGCCGATGCCGCTGGACTGCGGCTCGACCAGGGTCAGCACCATCTGCACCGCGATCGCCGCGTCGACCGCCGAGCCGCCGGCCCGGAGGATCTGGTAGCCGGCGTCGGTGGCCAGCGGGTTGGCGGCGGCGACCGCGAAGGTCTTCGTGGCCCAGCCCGGCTTGTCGATGTAGCCGGACGCGGCCTCGGGTTCGTCCGGCGGGGTGTAGCGGAACTCGGGGGCGGTGGCGCAGCCGGCGCACAGGGCCGCGGCGGCCAGGCAGGAAAGGGCAAGGCGCAGCTTCATGGGACTCCTCGTGGGTCTGGCGGGCGCCGCCAGTCGCCTGGCGGCCGGGAGTGCCGGGGCATCTTACGGCGGCGCCGTGCGCCGCCTGCGTGTCGAAGCGTTACCCGAGCCCGGGACGATCAGCGCGGAGCCAGGCGGATCGCGCCGTCGAGGCGGATCACCTCGCCGTTGAGCATCTCGTTGGTGACGATCGCATGCACCAGCTTGGCGTAGTCCTCGGGCGTGCCCAGGCGCGAGGGGAAGGGCACGCTGGCGGCCAGCGAATCCTGCACCTCCTTGGGCATGCCGAACAGCATCGGCGTGCCGAAGATGCCCGGGGCGATGGTCATGTTGCGGATGCCGTTGCGCGCCAGGTCGCGGGCGATGGGCAGCGTCATGCCGACCACGCCGCCCTTGGAGGCCGAGTAGGCGGCCTGGCCGATCTGGCCGTCGTAGGCCGCCACCGAGGCGGTGGAGATCAGCACGCCGCGCTCGCCGGTGGGCTCGGGCTCGTTCCTGCACATGGCCTCGGCGGCCAGGCGGATCATGTTGAAGGTGCCGATCAGGTTGACCGTGATCACCTTGGTGTAGAGGTCCAGGGGGTGGGCACCGTCCTTGCCCACGGTCTTGGCTGCCGGGGCGATGCCGGCGCAGTTGACCAGGCCGACCAGCTTGCCCAGCGAGGTGGCCTTCTCGACCACCGCCTTGCCGTCGGCCTCGCTGGCGACGTCGCACTTGACGAAGGCGCCGCCCAGCTCGCGGGCGACGGCCTCGCCCTTGTCGACCTGCAGGTCCGCGATCACCACCTTGCCGCCCTCGCGCGCGAGCATGCGTGCCGCGCCTTCACCCAGCCCCGAGGCGCCGCCGGTGACGATGAAAACCTTGCCCTGGATGTCCATGTTCGTGCTCCTGAAAGGTCGTGTGGGATTGACGTGAACGTAAACGTCAATTGTGGACGAACTCCGGGCCGATCCGGCAGGCCGCCGGTGCGACGGGGGCTCGGTAGAAACCATGAGGCCGGCCGGCGAGAAATTCATTGAAGTCTCAATACTTGAGACCTAAAGTGTCCTGGCATGAAGATCGTCTGCATCGGCGGCGGGCCGGCCGGCCTGTACTTCGCCCTCCTGATGAAGAAGGCGGATCCGGGCCACGACATCACCGTGGTGGAGCGCAACCGGCCGTACGACACCTTCGGCTGGGGCGTGGTGTTCTCGGACCAGACCCTGGGCAACCTGCAGGCGGCCGACGCGCCGACCGCGCAGGCGATCCTGGATGCCTTCAACCACTGGGACGACATCGAGATCCACATCCGCGGCCGCACGGTGCGCTCGGGCGGACACGGCTTCTGCGGAATCGGTCGCAAGCGGCTGCTCAACATCCTGCAGGCGCGCTGCGAGGCGCTGGGCGTGAAGCTGCAGTTCGAGACCGAGGTGGAAAGCGACGAGCAGTTCGCCGATGCCGACCTGATCATCGCGTCCGACGGGCTGAACAGCCGCATCCGCAACCGGTATGCCCACGTGTTCCAGCCCGACATCGACCTGCGTCGTTGCCGCTTCGTGTGGCTGGGCACGCACAAGCTGTTCGACGCCTTCACCTTCGCCTTCGAGGAAACCGAGTTCGGCTGGTTCCAGGCCCACGCCTACCGCTTCGACACGGACACCTCGACCTTCATCGTCGAGACGCCCGAGGAGGTCTGGCGGGCCGCGGGCCTCGACCGGATGGACAAGGAAGAGGCCATCGCGTTCTGCGAGACGCTGTTCTCGAAGTACCTGGACGGCCACCGGCTGATGTCCAACGCGGCGCACCTGCGCGGCTCGGCACAGTGGATCCGCTTCCCGCGCGTGGTCTGCCGGACCTGGGTGCATCACAACGGGCGCGCGCCCGTGGTGCTGATGGGCGACGCGGCGCACACGGCGCACTTCTCGATCGGCTCGGGCACCAAGCTGGCGCTGGAGGATGCGATCGAGCTGGCGCGCTGCATCGGGCAACGCCGCGGCGACCTGATGGGCGCGCTGCAGGACTACGAGGCGGTGCGCAGCGTCGAGGTGCTGCGCATCCAGAACGCGGCGCGCAACTCGACCGAGTGGTTCGAGAACGTCAGGCGCTACGTGCACCTGCCGCCCGAGCAGTTCGCCTACTCGCTGCTGACGCGCTCGCAGCGCATCAGCCACGAGAACCTGCGCCTGCGCGACCGCGGCTACGTCGAACGCTACGAGGACTGGCTGGCCGAGCGCAGCGGGGTGCGGCGCGCGCCGCACGCGCAGCCGGTGCCGCCGATGTTCACGCCGTACCGCGTGCGCGGCCTCCAGCTCAAGAACCGCGTCGTGGTCTCGCCGATGGCGCAGTACTCGGCCGTCGACGGCATCCCGGGCGACTACCACCTGGTGCACCTGGGCGCCCGCGCGATGGGCGGGGCGGGCCTGGTGTTCGCCGAGATGACCTGCGTGTCACCCGATGCGCGCATCACGCCGCATTGCCCGGGGCTGTGGAACGACGCCCAGCAGCAGGCCTGGCAGCGCATCGTCGACTACGTGCATGCGCATACCGACGCGAAGATCGCGCTGCAGCTGGGCCATGCCGGCCCCAAGGGCTCGACCAACGCCCCCTGGGAGGGCGAGGGCGCCGACCGGCCGCTGCCGCAAGGCAACTGGCCGCTGATCTCGGCCTCGGCGGTGCCCTACCTTGAGGACGGCCCGGTGCCGCGCGCGATGACCCGCGAGGACATGGACCGTGTCAAGGCCGATTTCGTCGCCGCGACGCGGCGCGCCGCCGCGGCCGGCTTCGACTGGCTGGAACTGCACTGCGCGCACGGCTACCTGTTGTCGGCCTTCATCTCGCCGCTGACCAACCGGCGTGACGACGAGTACGGCGGGCCGCTGGAGAACCGGCTGCGCTATCCGCTCGAGGTGTTCCGCGCGATGCGCGAGGCCTGGCCCGGGCACCTGCCGATGTCGGTACGCATCTCGGCGCACGACTGGGTCGAGGGCGGCACGACGCCCGACGACGCGGTCGAGATCGCGCGCGCCTTCAAGGCCGCCGGTGCCGACATGATCGACTGCTCCTCGGGCCAGGTCAGCGTGCGCCAGCAGCCGGTGTACGGGCGCATGTACCAGACGCCCTTTGCCGACCGCATCCGCAACGAGGCGGGCATCCCCACGATCGCGGTCGGGGCGATCTCCGAGGCGGACCACGTCAACAGCATCATCGCCGCCGGCCGTGCCGACCTGTGCGCGATCGCGCGGCCGCACCTGGCCAACCCGGCCTGGACGCTGATGGAGGCGGCCCGGATCGGCTACACCGATCTCGAATGGCCCCGCCCGTACCGCGCGGCCAAGACGCAGCTGGAGCGCAACCTGGAACGCGAGAAGGCGGCCGCGGCGCAGGTCGCGGGGCTGTCGCCGCTGCAGCAGGCCAACCTGGCATTGGGGGTGTGAGCGCATGGGCCTGCCAGGACGTCATGCAGTGGTCACCGGCGCGGCGCGCGGCATCGGCGCGGCGATCGCGCGCACGCTGGCTGCCGAGGGGGCGCGCCTGACCCTGATGGGACGCCATCACGACGCGCTGCAGGCGCTCGCGCGCGAGCTGCCGGGCGGCCCGCATGCCGCGGTGGCGGTCGACGTGGCCGAGGCCGAGGCGGTGCAGGCGGCGTTCGCCGCGGCGCGCGGGCGGCTGGGGCCGGTGGCCATCCTGGTCAACAACGCGGGCCAGGCCGAGAGCGCGCCGTTTCGCAAGACCTCGGCGGCGTTGTGGCAGCGCATGCTGGCGGTGAACCTCACCGGCAGCTTCCTGTGCGCGCAGCAGGCGCTGCCCGACATGCTCGAGGCCGGCTGGGGCCGCATCGTCAACATCGCCAGCACCGCCGGGCTGAAGGGGTACGCGTACGTCTCGGCCTACGTGGCCGCCAAGCACGGCGTGGTAGGGCTGACGCGCGCCCTGGCGCTGGAGGTGGCGCGCCAGGGCGTCACCGTCAACGCGGTGTGCCCGGGCTATACCGACACCGACATCCTGCGCGACAGCATCGCCCGCGTCGTCGAGAAGACCGGCCGCAGCGCCGGCGAGGTGCGCGCGCAGTTCGCCGCCGGCAATCCGCAGGGGCGCATCGTGCAACCGCAGGAGGTGGCCGACGCGGTGCGCTGGCTGTGCGGGGAGGCGGCCGGCGCGGTCAACGGCCAGGCGATCGCGATCTGCGGCGGGGAGCTGGCATGAAGCGCAAGCCCGTCTCCCCGCTGGACGATCACCGCATCGGGCTGGAGGCCCGGGTGGCGTCGGACGACCACATGGCCTTGAAGCTGTGGCTGCGCCTGCTGTCGTGCACCACGCAGATCGAGACCGAGATCCGCAAGCGCCTGCGCGCGCGCTTCGGCATCACGCTGGCTCGCTTCGACTACCTGGCCCAGCTGCACCGTCACCCGGAGGGGCTGCGCATGAACGCGCTGTCGCGCTACCTGATGGTGACCGGCGGCAGCATCACCGGCCTGACCGACGAGCTGGAGAAGGAGGGCCTGGTCGTGCGCGAGGCGGTGCCCGACGACCGGCGCTCCTTCCTGCTCAAGCTGACGCGCCAGGGCCGCGAGGTGTTCGAGCGCATCGCGAGCGAGCACGAGGCCTGGGTCATCGAGCTGTTTTCCGACCTGAGCTATGGCGATCGCAAGACGCTGTACGAGCTGCTTGGCCGGTTGCGCGTGCACATGGCCGCGCGCCAGAACCAGTCCCAGGAGGTGGTGTGACGATGTCCGCAGATCAACCCCGCGTCGACCCGGCCCTGGTGGCCGGCAACCGCATCCGGCTGTCCGGCTACGAGGCGCGGCATTTCCGCTGGACGGTGCACGAGCGCGTGGGCACCGTCACGCTGGACCGGCCGCAGCGCAAGAACCCGCTGACCTTCGATGCCTACGCCGAGCTGCGCGACCTGTTCGGCCGGCTGCGCCACGCCGAGGACGTGCAGGCGGTCGTGGTCACCGGCGCAGGCGGCAACTTCTGCTCCGGCGGCGACGTGCACGAGATCATCGGCCCGCTGCTGCGGCTCAAGGCGCCGGAGCTGCTGATGTTCACCCGCATGACCGGGGACCTGGTCAAGGCGATGCGGCACTGTCCGCAGCCCATCGTCGCCGCGGTGGACGGGGTCTGTGCCGGTGCCGGCGCGATCATCGCGATGGCCTCGGACCTGCGCTACGGCACGGCGCGCAGCCGCACCGCCTTCCTGTTCAACCGTGTCGGGCTGGCGGGCTGCGACATGGGCGCCTGCGCGCTGCTGCCGCGCATCATCGGACAGGGCCGGGCCAGCGAGCTGCTCTACACCGGCCGTGCGATGGGGGGCGAGGAGGGCCTGCAATGGGGCTTCTTCAACCGCCTGTGCGAGCCGGAGCAGCTGCTCGAGCAGGCGCAGGCACTGGCGCACGAGCTGGCGCATGGCCCGACATTTGCGAACGGCCTGACCAAGGCCATGCTGCACCAGGAATGGGACATGGGCATCGACCAGGCCATCGAGGCCGAGGCGCAGGCCCAGGCCCTGTGCATGCTGACCGAGGACTTCTCGCGGGCCTACCACGCCTTCGTCGAGAAGCGCCGCCCGACCTTCGAGGGCAACTGAAGCCAGGAGCAGGAGACGGCCATGAGCGACACCCGCTATCTCGACTGGCCGTTCTTCGAGGAGCGCCACCGGCGCCTCGTGCAGGCGCTGGACGCCTGGGCGCAGGAGCGGCTGCCCGGCGCCGCCCACGGGGCGGACGTCGATGCCACCTGCCGCACGCTGGTGCGGCTGCTGGGCGAGGGCGGCTGGTTGCGTCACGCGGTGGCCGACGGCACTGCCCCGATCGACACCCGCGCGATCTGCCTGATCCGCGAGACGCTGGCCCGCCACGACGGGCTGGCGGACTTCGCGTTCGCGATGCAGGGGCTGGGCTCGGGGGCGATCAGCCTGGAAGGCACGCCCGGACAGCGTGCGCACTGGCTGCCGCGCGTGGCGCGCGGCGAGGTGATCTGTGCCTTCGCGCTGTCCGAACCCGAGGCCGGCTCGGACGTCGCGGCGATGCAGTGCGCCGCGCGCGAGGAGGGAGGGCAGGTCGTGCTCGACGGCGAGAAGACCTGGATCTCCAACGGCGGCATCGCCGACCTCTACGTGGTGTTCGCGCGCACCGGCGAGGCGCCCGGCGCGCGCGGCATCTCGGCCTTCATCGTCGAGGCGGGCACGCCCGGCTTCGAGATCGCCGAGCGCATCGACGTGATCGCCCCGCACCCGCTGGCGCGGCTGCGATTCAGTGGCTGCCGCATCCCGGCGGCCAACCGGCTGGGCATGCCGGGTGCGGGCTTCAAGCTCGCGATGCGCACGCTGGACGTGTTCCGCACCTCGGTGGCGGCTGCCGCGCTCGGCTTCGCGCGCCGCGCGCTGGACGAGGCGCTGCAGCGTGCCACCACGCGTCGCATGTTCAACCAGACGCTGGCGGACTTCCAGCTCACCCAGGCCAGGCTGGCGCAGATGGCCACCACCATCGACAGCGCCGCCTTGCTGACCTACCGCGCGGCCTGGCTGCGCGACCAGGGGCAGTCCGTGACGCAGGAGGCCGCGATGGCCAAGATGGCCGCCACCGAAGGCGCCCAGCAGGTCATCGATGCGGCCGTGCAGATGTGGGGCGGCCTGGGGGTGACCAGCGGGCAGACGGTCGAGCGGCTGTACCGCGAGATCCGTGCCCTGCGCATCTACGAAGGAGCGACCGAAGTGCAGCAGCTCATCATCGCCCGCGAGCTGCTCAAGGCCGCCCGAGCCTGAGAAGGAGCATGCGCCATGACGTACACCGCCCATGTCGACACCTTCGCGCGCGACCACCTGCCGCCGCCGGAGCTGCAGCCGGAGTTCCTCTTCACGCTGCCCGAGCTGCAGTTTCCCGCGCGGCTGAACTGTGCCCACGAGCTGCTCGACCGCTGGGTCGAGAGCGGGCAGGGCGACCGGCCGTGCATCCGGGCGCCGGGGGGCGTGTGCTGGACCTACGCGCAGCTGCAGGCGCAGGCCAACCGCATCGCCCAGGTGCTGGTGCGCGAGATGGGCCTGGTGCCCGGCAACCGGGTGCTGCTGCGCGCGCCGAACAACCCGATGCTGGCGGCCTGCTGGTTCGCGGTGATGAAGGCCGGCGGCATCGCGGTGGCGACGATGCCGCTGCTGCGCGCCAAGGAGCTGAAGCAGATCATCGACAAGGCCCAGGTCTCGCACGCGCTGTGCGACCATTCGCTGGCCGGGGAGCTCGAGGCGGCCGCGGCGCAGTGCCCGACGCTGCAGCAGCTGCGCTACTTCCGGGACCCGTCGCCGCAGGGGCTGGAGGCGGCGATGGCGCGCCAGGGCGCACGGTTCGACAATGTCGCGACCGCGGCGGACGACACCTGCATCATTGCCTTCACCTCCGGCACCACCGGCCAGCCCAAGGGCACGATGCACTTCCACCGCGACGTGATGGCGATCTGCGCGTGCTGGCCGCCGCACGTGCTGAAGGCCGCGCCCGACGACGTGTTCATCGGCAGCCCGCCGCTGGCCTTCACCTTCGGCCTGGGCGGCCTGCTGCTGTTCCCGATGAGCATCGGTGCCTCCACCGTGCTGCTGGAGAAGGCCGCGCCCCCGCTGCTGCTGCCGGCGATCCAGGAGTTCGGGGCCACCGTGCTGTTCACCGCGCCGACCTCGTACCGCGCGATGGCCGCCGACGCGAAGCGCCTGCGCATCGGCGCGCCGCACGGCGGCACGCTGCGCAAGTGCGTCTCGGCCGGCGAGGCGTTGCCGGCGGCCACCCGCCAGCTCTGGAAGGAGGCCACCGGGATCGAGCTGATCGACGGCATCGGCTCGACCGAGATGCTGCACATCTTCATCTCGGCCGACGAGGCGCATGCCGTGCCCGGCGCGACCGGCACCGTGGTGCCGGGCTACCAGGCCTGCGTGCTGGACGACGAGGGCCGGCCGGTCGCGCCCGGGGTGATCGGGCACCTGGCGGTCAAGGGGCCGACCGGATGCCGCTACCTGGCCGACGAGCGGCAGCGCCAGTACGTGAAGCACGGCTGGAACGTCACCGGCGACGCCTACGTGCTCGACGAGCGAGGCTACTTCCACTTCCAGTCACGCACCGACGACCTGATCGTCTCGGCCGGCTACAACATCGCCGCGCCCGAGGTGGAGGATGCCCTGCTGGCGCACCCTGCGGTGGCCGAATGCGCGGTGATCGGGGTGCCCGACGAGGAGCGCGGCCAGCTCGTCAAGGCCTTCGTCGTGCTGCGCGAGGGGCACCGCCCGGGCGAGGCGCTGGTGCAGGAGCTGCAGGACTTCGTCAAGCGCAGCATCGCGCCGTACAAGTACCCGCGCGCGATCGAGTTCCGCGACTCGCTGCCGCGCACCGAGACCGGCAAGCTGCAGCGCTACCGGCTCAAGCCGGGTGCGGTGTAACCCGCTGTCGGGAAGCCCCCGACTTCGTGCATGCTTGCGCCTTCCGTTCCACCCACACCAGGAGACCGTGATGTCCGAGCCCTTGCGTCATCTTGTCCTTGCGTTGACCCTGGCGGCCGCGGCGACCGGCGCCCCCGCTGCCGACCGTGTCAAGATCGGGTTTCTCAGCACCCTGTCCGGGCCGGGCGCGGGCCTGGGCATCGACATCCGCGACGGCTTCAACCTGGCACTGAAGCACACCGGCGGGAAGCTGGGCGGGCTGCCGGCCGAGGTCATCGTCGCCGACGACCAGCAGAGCCCCGACGCGGCGCGCCAGACCACCGACCGCCTGCTCAAGCGCGACAAGGTGGACTTCATGACCGGGGTGGTGTTCTCCAACGTGATGCTGGCGATCGGTCAGCCGATCTTCGCGTCGCAGACCTTCTACATCAGCGCCAATGCCGGGCCGTCGCAGTACGCCGGTGCGCAGTGCAACCCGTTCTACTTCAACGTCGCCTGGCAGAACGATAACCTGCACGAGGCGGTGGGCAAGACGGTGGCGGACAAGGGGTTCAGGAAGGTCGCGCTGCTGGCGCCCAACTACCCGGCCGGCAAGGACGCGCTGACCGGCTTCAAGCGCTTCTACAAGGGCGAGGTGGTGCAGGAGATCTACACCCGGCTCGGGCAGCTGGACTACGCCCCCGAGCTGGCGCAGATCCGCGCTGCGCAGCCCGATGCGCTGTACATCTTCCTGCCCGGCGGCATGGGCATCAACTTCATCAAGCAGTTCGTTTCCTCGGGGCTGTCCAAGGACGTCACGCTGTTCGGCCCGGGATTCTCGGCGGACGAGGACGTGATCCGCGCGGTGGGCGATCCCATGCTCGGCATGTTCAACACCTCGCAATGGGCGCACGACCTCGACAACCCGCAGAACAAGCGCTTCGTGGCCGACTTCGAGAAGGAGTACGGCCGGCTGCCGTCGCTGTACGCCTCCCAGGGCTATGACGCCGCGATGCTGATCGATGCGGCGATCCGCGACGTCAAGGGCCGCATCGAGGACAAGGACGCCGTGCGGCGTGCGCTCAAGGCGGCCAACTTCAAGTCGGTGCGCGGCGCGTTCCGCTTCAACACCAACCATCACCCGGTGCAGGACTACTACCTGCGCGTGGTGGTCAAGGACGCGCAGGGGCGCGTGACCAACCGCACCCTGTCCACCGTCTTCAAGGACCATGCCGACGCCTATGTCGGCGAGTGCAGGATGAAGTGATGCGCCGCCTGCCTGCACGCCGACGCAGCCCGGGCGGGCGCCGGGCCGCAGGGGGGCGCGGATGACCGCCACGCTGATCCTGGAGCAGGCGCTCAACGGCCTGCAGTTCGGCCTGATGCTGTTCCTGCTCGCCGCCGGGCTGACGCTGGTGTTCGGGATCATGGACATGATCAACCTGGCGCACGGCTCGCTGTACATGGTGGGGGCCTACCTCACCGCGGCGGCGGCGCAGGCCTCGGGGTCCTTCCTCGCGGGGCTGGCAGCCGGCATCGCCGGCACCGCGCTGTTCGGCATCGCGCTGGAAGTGACGATCCTGCGGCGGCTCTACCAGCGCGACCACCTGTCGCAGGTGCTCGGCACCTTCGCGATCCTGCTGATGTGCAACGAGGCGGTGCGCATGATCTGGGGCGCGCAGCCCATCCTGCTCAACCCGCCGGCGGCGCTGGCCGGGCCGGTGGAGCTGTGGCCCGGCTTCCAGTACCCGGCGTACCGGATGCTGATCATCGCGGTCGGGCTGGCGGTGGCGGCGCTGCTGTACCTGCTGGTGGTGCGCACGCGCATCGGCATGCGGGTGAGGGCGGGCGCGTCCAACCGCGAGATGGCGCTGGCGATGGGCTCGGACATCCGGCGCCTGTTCACGCTGGTGTTCGGCGTCGGCGCGGCGCTGTGCGCGGTGGCCGGCGGCCTGCTCGGGCCGCTGGTGGCGGTGCAGGTCGGCATGGGCGAGAACATCCTGATCCTCGCCTTCGTCGTGATCGTCATCGGCGGCATCGGCTCGATCCGCGGGGCGCTGGTGGCCTCGCTGCTGGTGGGGCTGGTCGACACGGTCGGGCGCACCTTCGTGCCGGTGGCGTTGGGCGGCCTGCTGGGCCCGTCGGCGGCCTCGGGGGCCGGGCCGGCGCTGGCCTCGATCCTGATCTACGTGCTGATGGCGGTGGTGTTGTTCTGGAAGCCCCAGGGCCTGTTCCCGGCGCGGGGGTGAGGGGATGGATGCCGTGACCTCGCCCTCCCCGCCGATGACCGCGAGTCCCCGGGCTGCCGCCCCGGGCGCCGGCGCACGCACCGGCGTGCTCGATCATCCGCTGCACTGGCCGGTGGCCCTGGTGCTGCTCGCGCTGCTGGTGGCCTTCCCGCTGGCGGCCGAGGCGCTGGACGAGAGCTTCTACATCGGGCTGGGCAGCCGCATCCTGATCTTCGCGCTGGCGGCCACCAGCCTGAACCTCATCCTCGGCTTCGGTGGCATGGTCAGCTTCGGCCATGCGGCCTTCCTCGGCATCGGCGGCTACGCGGTGGGCATCCTGATGCAGGAGGGCATCACCTCGGCCTGGATTGCGTGGCCGGTGGCGGTGGCCGCTGCCGCGGCGTTCTCCTTCGTGATCGGCGCGATCAGCCTGCGCACGCGCGGCGTGTACTTCATCATGATCACGCTGGCCTTCGCGCAGATGCTGTACTACGTGATGATCTCGCTGCGCGACTACGGCGGCGAGGACGGGTTGCCGCTGCCGGCGCGCTCGACGCTGGGCGCGCTGGACCTGGGCGACGATGCCAGCTTCTACTACGTGGTGCTGGTGCTGTTCGTGCTGGCGTTCCTCGCGATCCAGCGCCTGCTCAACGCGCGCTTCGGCCATGTGCTCCAGGCCGCGCGCGAGAACGAGACCCGCATGGCGGCGATCGGCTTTCCGGTGTACCGCTACCGGCTGGCGGCCTTCACGCTGGCTGGTGCACTGGCCGGGCTGGCGGGGGCGCTGGCGGCCAACCAGAGCGGCATCATCAGTCCCGCGCTGATGCACTGGAGCCAGTCCGGGCAGCTGATGGTGATGGTGATCCTGGGCGGGGTGGGGCACCTGTACGGCGGCTTCGTCGGTGCGCTGGTGCTGCTGCTGCTCGAGGAGATCGCGGTGGGCTACACGATCCACTGGCAGTTCGGGGTCGGTGCCGTGCTGCTGCTGGTGGTGCTGGTCGCCCCGCAAGGCCTGGTCGGCCTGCTGCCGCGACGTCGGGGGTCGGCATGACGCCGCTGCTGCTGATCGACGGCCTGGTCAAGCGCTTCGGCGGGGTGGTCGCCACCGACCAGGCACGCATCGAGGTGCGGCCGGGCGAGGTGCACGCACTGATCGGACCGAACGGTGCGGGCAAGACCACGCTGATCCACCAGATCTCCGGTGCGCTGGCGCCCGATGCCGGGCGCATCGTGTTCGACGGGCAGGACGTCACGGGGCTGGCGATGCCGCAGCGGGTGATGCGCGGGCTGGCACGCTCCTACCAGATCACCAGCATCTTCCGGCGCCTGAGCGTGCTGGACAACCTGGCGCTGGCCGTGCAGGCGCGCAGCGGCAGCAGCTTCTCTTTCTGGCGCCCGGCTCGCGCCGAGCGGCAGCGCTACGAGGAAGCGGCGGCAGTGGCGGCGCGCATCGGCCTGGGACACCGACTGGAGGCCATCGCCGGCGCCCTGGCGCATGGCGAGCAGCGCCAGCTGGAGGTGGGCCTGGCGCTGGCGACCCGGCCCAAGCTGCTGCTGCTCGACGAGCCGATGGCCGGCATGGGGCCGGACGAGTCGGCCCGCATGGTCGAGCTGCTGCAGGGCCTGCGCCAGGAGGTGACGCTGCTGCTGGTCGAGCACGACATGGACGCGGTGTTCCGGCTCGCCGACCGGGTCTCGACCCTGGTGGCCGGGCGCGTGATCGCCTGCGGCACGGTGGACGAGATCCGCGGGCATCCCGAGGTGCGGCGTGCCTACCTGGGCGACGAGGAGGTGCCGGCATGAGCGCGCTGCTCGAGGTCGAACACCTGCAATGCGCCTACGGCAGCAGCCAGGTGCTGTTCGACATCCATTTCACGGTCGGCGAGCGCGAGGTGGCCACGCTGCTCGGCCGCAACGGCATGGGCAAGACCACCACCGTGCGCGCGATCCTGGGGTTGACGCCGCCCAGGGGCGGCACGGTGCGCTTCCTCGGCGAGCGCATCGACGGGCGCTCGCCCGACCGCATCGCGCGCATGGGCCTGGCGCTGGTGCCCGAGGGCCGGCAGATCTTTCCCAACCTGACGGTCGAGGAGAACCTGCGCGCCTTCGCCGCCAACCGGGCCGGCGTCGCGCAGCCATGGACGCTGGAGCGCGTGTACGCGCTGTTTCCCCGCCTGAAGGAACGGCGGCAGAACATGGGGCACCAGCTCTCGGGCGGCGAGCAGCAGATGCTCGCGATCGGCCGGGCGCTGATGACCAACCCGCACCTGCTGGTCCTCGACGAGGCCACCGAGGGGCTGGCACCGCTGGTGCGCGAGGAGATCTGGCGGTGCCTGGCGACGCTGCGCGGGCAGGGCCAGGCGATCATGGTGATCGACAAGTATGTCAAGCGCCTGGTGCGCCTGGCCGACCGGCACACGCTGATCGAGCGCGGCCGGGTGGTCTGGCAGGGCGATTCGCAGCAGCTCGCGGCCGACGAAGGGCTGTGGGTGCGTTATGTCGGGGTATGACCAACGAGATGACTCACACGGCCATCCGCCACGCCTTCGAGCGTGAACGCCTGATCCGCTTCGCGCACTGCGACCCGGCGGGCATCGTCTTCTTCCCGCAATACCTGGTGATGTTCAACGACCTGGTCGAGGACTGGTTCACCGAAGGGCTCGGCATCGAGTACGCCTCGCTGCTGGGGCCCAGGCGCACCGGCTTGCCGACCGTGAGCCTGAACTGCGAGTTCAGCGCGCCCAGCCGCATGGGCGAGACCGTGACGCTGGGGCTGTCGGTCGAGCGCATCGGCGGGGCGTCGCTGACGCTGCAGCTTGGCTGCCGGCATGGAGACGAGGCGCGCGTGCGCGCGCGCCAGGTGCTGGTGTCGACCTCGCTCGAGACGCACCGCGCGATCCCGCTGCCCGACGACGTGCGCGCGGCGCTGGGGCGGTTCGTGCGCGACGCACCCTCATCGACTGGAGACACGTGATGCTAGTCCTGCTTCCCCCCGGGTGGCCGCGCCCGCGCGGCTACGCCAACGGCGTGCTGGCCAGGGGCCAGATGGTGTTCGTGGCCGGCATGGTCGGCTGGGATGCCGAAGGCGTGTTCCACACCGACGACCTGGCCGGGCAGGCCCGGCAGGCCCTGCAGAACGTGGTCGCGGTGCTGGCCGAGGCCGGCGCCAGGCCGGAGCACATCGTGCGCATGACCTGGTACGTGACCGACAAGCGCGAGTACCTGGCGCGCAACAAGGAGATCGGCGCGGCCTACCGCGAGATCATCGGCAGCTACAACGCGGCGATGACCGCGGTGGAGGTCTCGGCGCTGATGGAGGACCGCGCCAAGGTCGAGATCGAGGTCACCGCCGTCATCCCCGACGAGGCGGGCTGAAAGCGACACGGCCGCCCGCAGGCGGCCGTGTCAGGACCAAAGGGGCGCGTGAGCGTTCAGGCGAGCGCCTCGAGCGCGCGGGCGGTGATCTCGTCGACCGTGCCCAGTCCGCTGATGCGGCGGTACTTGGGCGCGGCGGGGTCGCCGGTGGCGGCCCACTGCGAGTAGTAGTCGACCAGCGGGCGGGTCTGGCTCTTGTAGACGTCCAGGCGCTTGCGCACGGTCTCTTCCTTGTCGTCGTCGCGCTGGATCAGGTCCTCGCCGGTCACGTCGTCCTTGCCGGCCACCTTGGGCGGGTTGTACTTGACGTGGTAGGTGCGGCCCGAGGCCACGTGCACGCGGCGGCCGCTCATGCGCTCGATGATGGCCTCGTCGGGCACGTCGATCTCGAGCACGTAGTCGATCTTGACCCCGGCAGCCTTCATCGCGTCGGCCTGCGGGATGGTGCGCGGGAAGCCGTCGAACAGGAAGCCGTTGGCGCAGTCAGGCTGCGCGATGCGTTCCTTGACCAGGCCGATGATGATGTCGTCGCTCACCAGGCCGCCGGCGTCCATGACCTTCTTCGCTTCCAGACCCAGCGGGGTGCCCGCCTTGACGGCGGCGCGCAGCATGTCGCCCGTGGAAATCTGGGGGATGCCGTACTTCTGGCAGATGTACGCGGCCTGCGTGCCTTTTCCGGCGCCTGGCGCGCCCAACAGTATCAATCGCATGGGTTCCTCTGGAGAGATGTTGCGGCAGGGGTCGCCGCAACGTTTGCAGTCGCCCCGTGGCTGATCCGGGGCGAGGATACCACGCGCACTGCTGCACCAAACTTACGCACGCAGCGTGTCGAAATACGCCTGCACCCGGGCCAGGTCCTCCGGGGTGTCGACGCCGGGGCCCGGGCGCACGTCGGTCACGTGCACCGCGATGCGCTCGCCGTGCCACAGCACGCGCAGCTGCTCCAGCGATTCGGTGATCTCCAGCGGACTCTGCGCCAGCGTCGGGAAACGGCGCAGGAAGCCGGCGTGATAGCCGTAGATGCCGATGTGACGCAGCGGCGCGGGCGAGCTCAGGCGCCCGATGCCGTCGCGGTAGCCGTCGCGCCACCAGGGCAGCGGCGCGCGCGAGAAGTACAGCGCGCGCCCCATGGCGTCGCAGACCACCTTCACCACGTTGGTGCTGGTGAACTCGGCGATGTCCTCGATCGGGTGCGCGGCGGTGCTCATCACGCAGCCGATGCGGCGGCTCAGCACGTCGGCGCAGGCGTCGATCAGCGCCGGGTCGATCATCGGCTCGTCGCCCTGCACGTTGACGACCACCTCGCCGCCGTCCAGCCCGAGCTGCTCGCAGGCCTCGGCCAGGCGGTCGCTGCCGGTGGCATGGTCGGGGCGGGTCATCACGACCTCGACCCCGTGGCTGCGGCAGGCCTGCGCGACCCGCTCGTCGTCGGCCGCGACCACCACGCGCTGGGCGCGGCTCTTGCAGGCCTGCTGCGCGACGCGCACGACCATCGGCAGGCCGCCCAGGTCGGCCAGCGGCTTGTTCGGCAGGCGGGTGGAGGCGAGCCGGGCGGGGATCAGGACCGTGAAGCTCATGCCGCGGTCCCCGGCGTCGCTGGGGCGGCCGCGGCGGTGGCGTCGAGGTCGCGGGCTTCGGACTCCAGCATCACCGGAATGCCGTCGCGGATCGGATAGGCCAGGTGGTCGGCGCGGCAGATCAGCTCATGCGCCTCGCGATCGTGCTCCAGCGGGCCCTTGCAGACCGGGCAGACGAGCAGTTCGAGCAATCGGGTGTCCATGGAAAAGCATCCTCATCGGGCGGGCGCGGAAGATGCCGGCAGCAGCCGGTCGAGCGCCGCAAAGAAGGCGGGATCGGGCTCAAAGTCTAGCGCCACGACATGCAGGCGCGGGTCGGTTGCAGCATCCAGTTTCACTGCGTCCTTTTCCGTCACCAGGATGACGTCGCCGTCCCAGCCGCACCAGGGCAGGGGGTCCAGCGCGGCGTGGTCGGGCAGCGGCAGGCGCTCGGGGCGCAGGCCCAGTGCTTCCAGCATCGCGAAGAAGCGTTCGGGGTGGGCGATGCCGGCCGCGGCCAGCACCCGGCGCGCGGCCAGTTGCGGCAGCGGCAGGCCTTGGCGGTCTCCGGCACGCCAGGCCGCCAGCGGCACCGCGTCGCCCAGCCGGCGCGTCGCGACGAAGCCGGGGCGCGGCGTCGACGGCACCGGGGCGTTGTACAGCAGCAGGTCGGCGCGGCGCGCGGCGCTTTCGCGCAGCGGCCCGGCCGGCAGCCACCAGCCGTTGCCGGCACCGCGCTCGTCGAACACCAGGATCTCCACGTCGCGCGCCAGCCGCAGGTGCTGCAGGCCGTCGTCGCTGACGATCACCGTGGTGTCGGGGTGCGCCTGCAGCAGCGCGCGCGCGGCGGCCACCCGGTCGGCGCCGACCACCACCGGGACCCCGGTGCGGCGGGCCATCAGGCGTGGTTCGTCGCCGACCTCGGCAGCCGGGCTGTCCGGCTGCACCTCGTGCGGCACCTCGTGGCGACGCCCGCCGTAGCCGCGCGAGACGATGCCCGGGCGTTCGCCGCGCCGTTGCAGGTGCTGCACGACCGCGATCACGGTGGGTGTCTTGCCGGCACCGCCGGCGATCACGTTGCCGACCACCACCACCGGCACCGGCAGGCGCTCGCGCCGCCGCAGGCCGGTGGCGTACAAGGCCTGGCGCAGCCGGACGGCGGCGGCATAGAGCCCGGCCAGCGGCAGCAGCGCGCAGGCCATCGGCCCGCGCTGCAGCCAGGCCGCCTGGACACGTTGCCGCCACGACATGGTGAAAAGAGGGACCCCGGGGAAGGCGCGCAGCGCCGTCAGCGCGCGCCGCCGGAGGCCTGGGTGGCGAAGGTCAGCTGGCTCAGCCCCGCGCGCCGGGCGGCGTCCATCACGTTGATCACGCTCTGGTGCGCCGCGGTGGCGTCGGCCGAGACGATCACCACGGTGTTCTCGCCGTTGCCGGCGGCCGCGCGCATCTCGGCGGCCAGCAGGTCGACGCTGCGACCCTCGACGGGCTTGCGGTTGACTGCATAGCGGCCGTCGGCCGCGACCGAGACGATGAGCTCCTTCGGATGGTCGCGCAGCTTCTCCGCATCGGCCACCGGCAGGTTCACCTTCAGCTCGGTGAACTTGGAGTAGGTGGTCGTCAGCATCAGGAAGATCAGGATCACCAGCAGCACGTCGATGAACGGGATCAGGTTGATCTCCGGTTCCTCGCTGCGGCGGTGGTGGAAGTTCATCGCCATCGCGCTCTCCTTGCGCTGCACCGGCTCAGCGGTGGTCGACGGTGAAGCGCAGCAGGTGCGGCACCATGCGCTCGGCCGCCTGTTCGAGGTCGAGGATGTACTCGTCGACCTTGCCGCGGAAGTAGCGGTAGAACATCAGCGACGGGATCGCGATCATCAGCGCGAAGGCGGTGTTGTACAGCGCCACCGAGATGCCGTGCGCCAGCTGCTGGGGGTTGGAGCCGGTGGCGCCGCCTTGCGACGCGAAGATCTCGATCATCCCGATCACCGTGCCGAGCAGGCCCAGCAGCGGGGCGGCGGCGGCGATGGTGCCAAGCGTGTTCAGGTAGCGCTCCATCTGGTGCACCGCGGCGCGGCCCGCGGTCTCGAAGGTGTTGCGCAGGGTGTGCTCGGGAATGCGCGGATCGGCGATCACCGCGCGCAGCCCGGTGGCCAGCACCCGCCCGAGCAGCGAGTTCTCCGCCAGCTTGTTCACCACGTCGGGGGCGGGCAGGCTGGAGCGGGTGACCGAGATGACCTCGTCGAGCAGCTTGGGCGGCGCGATGCGCGATTCACGCAGGCTGGAGAAGCGTTCGATGATCAGCGCCAGCGCGACGATGGAACACAGGATCAGGGGCCAGATCGGCCAGCCGGCGGCTTGTATGATCGAGAACAATCCTTACTCCCCTCTCGTGAGTCACGGAAAACGTGGGGGCGATTATGGCGCGAAGCCCGCCCATGGCGGCGCTGCCGACCCGCCCGGACGATCCCTCGGCCGATCCCGGCGTGACGCCGTACGCGAACCGGACGCAATCCACTCTTGCTGTGGATAACTTTGTGGGCAAGTTGTCGCCACCGGGCTGCAAGGCGCAGATTGACGCGGGGGAGAACAAATTGCTGCATGATTGGGCAGGAGATTTTCCTTGTATATCAACAACTTGCACGAACGTGACGGGCTCGTGACGGCCAAACCTGCTCGCCAGCGGCGTATTGGCGCGGTTGTGGAGTTCTGAACCCGCATCACGCCTGGGCTCGCCGCATGATCGACCGCGTTTCCCCTTCCATCGGCCTGCGCCAGCCGCGCCAGGTCTACACCGTCGCGGCGCTGCTGAACGCCGTGGCCGACGCGCTGCAGGCGCGCTTCGCCCTGGTCACCGTGCAGGGGGAGCTGTCCGGCTTCAACCGGGCGCCGAGCGGCCATTGCTACTTCTCGCTCAAGGACGACCAGGCCGTCGAGCCGGCGCTGGTGCGCTGCGCGATGTTCCGCCGCGCCGCCGCGATGCTGGATTTCGTGCCGCGCGAGGGCCAGCTGGTCGAGGTGCGCGGGCGGCTGGCGCTGTACCACGCCCGCGGCGACCTGCAGCTGGTCGTCGAGGCCATGCGCCCGGCCGGGCAGGGGGCGCTGTACGAGCAGTTCCTGCGCCTGAAGGCCCGGCTCGAGGCCGAGGGCCTGTTCGACCCGGCACGCAAGCGCCCGCTGCCGGCCTACCCGCGCGCGGTCGGCGTGGTGACCTCGCTGAACGCCGCGGCACTGCGCGACGTGCTGACCGCGCTGGCGCGGCGTGCGCCGCACGTCGGGGTGATCGTCTACCCGGCCAGCGTGCAGGGGGCCCAGGCGCCCGAGGAGCTGGTGCGCGCGATCGAACTGGCCGGCGCGCGCCGCGAGGTCGACACGCTGATCGTCTGCCGCGGCGGCGGCTCGCTGGAGGACCTCTGGTCGTTCAATGACGAGCGCGTCGCGCGGGCGATCGCTGCCTGCCCGCTGCCGGTGGTGTGCGGCGTCGGCCACGAGACCGACTTCACGATCGCCGACTTCGCCGCCGACCTGCGCGCACCGACCCCGACCGCCGCCGCCGAGCTGGCCGCGCCGCTGCGCGAGGAGTGCCTGGCCGAGCTGCAGGGCATGGCGGTGACGATGCAGCGGTGCGTGCAGCGCCGGCTCGAGCGCGAGGCGCAGCGCGTCGACCATGCCGGGCTGCGGCTGGCCCGCCCGGCGCAGGTGCTGTCGCGCATGCAGCAGGGGCTGCAGGGGCTGGCGCTGCGCCTGCAGGCCGCGCCGGTGCGCAGCGTCGAGCTGGCCCGCCAGCGCGCGCAGCGCCTGGCGCAGCGGCTCGAGCGGGCGGTGGCCAACCGGCGCCAGCAGCTTGCGGCCCGGCTGGACACGCTGGGCGCGCGCCTGGAGGGCGTCAACCCCGACCGCGTGCTGCAGCGCGGCTACGCCTACCTGACCGACGCGCAGGGCCAGGCCATCGTCTCGGCACGCGGCGTGCATGCGGGCGACCGGGTCCAGGCCGTGCTGGCCGACGGGCGGCTGGACGCCGAGGTCCGCGAGGTCCGTCGGGGCAATGCCTGAAGGGAATTCGCCAGCTGCCTACAATCCGAGCCGGAATTCACACTCCACTCCACCCACAGAAAGGAAGAACGACATGGAACACACCCTGCCTCCGCTGCCGTATCCCCACGATGCGCTGCAGCCCTACATGAGCAAGGAAACGCTCGAGTTTCACCACGACAAGCACCACAACGCCTATGTCGTGAACCTGAACAACCTGATCAAGGGCACCGAGTTCGAGAACATGTCGCTGGAGGAGATCGTCAAGAAGTCCAGCGGCGGCATTTTCAACAACGCCGGTCAGGTGTGGAACCACACGTTCTTCTGGAACTGCATGAAGCCCAACGGCGGCGGCGAGCCCACCGGCGCGCTGGCCGAGGCGATCAACAAGAAGTGGGGCAGCTACGCCGCCTTCAAGGAAGCCTTCACCAAGAGCGCGGTCGGCAACTTCGGTTCGGGCTGGACCTGGCTGGTCAAGAAGCCGGACGGCTCGGTCGACATCGTCAACACCAGCAACGCCGCGACCCCGCTGACCACCGAGGACAAGCCGCTGCTGACGATCGACGTGTGGGAGCACGCCTACTACATCGACCACCGCAACCTGCGTCCGAAGTTCGTCGAGACCTTCCTGAACCATCTCGTGAACTGGGACTTCGTCCAGGCCAACTTCGCCTGAGGCGCGCGTCACCCGCACAGCAAAGCCGGCCCCGTGCCGGCTTTTTGCGTTCCGGGTGCCGAAAAGCGCACGCAGGAGCCCCCGGGGTCAGCGTTTTCATCAGCCAGGGGGGTATTTCCGCGGCGGCACAATAGCTGCCGATCACGTCTAGCAGCAGTCAGTCATGAGAATTCTCCTGGTTGAAGACGATCCCGCACTCAGCTTCGGCGTGGCCCGGGCGCTCCAGCGCGAGGGCTGGCAGGTCGACACGCTGGGCGACGGGATGTCGGCCTGCGCCGAGGGCCTGATCACGCAGTACGACCTGGCGGTGCTCGACCTGGGCCTGCCCCGGCGCGACGGCATGGAGGTGCTGCGTCACTGGCGCAGTCGCGGCGCACGCCTGCCGGTGCTGATCCTGACCGCGCGCGACGAGCTGAGCGACCGCGTGCAGGGCCTGGACAGCGGGGCGGACGACTACCTCGTCAAGCCCTTCGACCTGCCCGAGCTGGTGGCGCGCGTGCGCGCGCTGGTGCGGCGCGCGGCCGGCCGTGCCGAGGACCGGCTGGTGCTGGGCGACCTGGAGCTGGACATCCGGCACCGCGAGCTGCGCTGGCGCGGCGAGCGCGTGCACCTGAGCCCGCGCGAACAGGCGCTGACCGAGCTGCTGATGGCGCGCGCCGGGCGCGTCGTGCCCAAGGACCACATCGTCTCCACGCTGTCGAGCTGGGAGACCGACTTCAGCGAGAACTCGGTCGAGGTCTACATCCACCGCCTGCGCAAGCGCTTCGCCGATCTGGGCGTGACGATCAAGACCGTGCGCGGCTTCGGCTACCTGATGGAAGCGGCCGCGCCCCCTTCCGATGCCGCCTCCGCGCCGGCCCCGACCCAGGCGTGACGACGGCCTGAGCCGATGAACCCCAGCCTGCGTTCGCAGCTGCTGGGCCCGCTGCTGTGGGTCTGGCTGCTCGGCGTGGTGGTGGCCGCCTATGGCGCGTTCCGGCTGGCAAGCTACGCCGGCGACACCGCCTACGACCGCAGCCTGCAGGACGAGGCCAGCGCGATCGCCACCCAGATCTACTGGACCGACCGTGGCCCGCTGCTCGAACTGAGCACCCAGGCGCAGCAGCTGCTCGCGCGTCACAGCTCGGACCGCAACGCGTTCATGGTCATCGATGCGGCCGGCAACATCCTCGCCGGCTCGGGCGACCTGCCGTTGCCGCAGGATCGCAGCGGCAGCTTCGACGCGCCCGAGGTGTTCGATGCGATGTACGGCCAGGAACCGGTGCGCGGTGCGATGTACTCGATCCGCTCGCCGATGCTCGAGACCTACGTCACGGTGGTGGTGATCGAGACCAAGCGCAAGCGCTCCGACCTCGTGCGCGAGGTGCAGCTGGCCATCCTGGTGCCCACCGTGCTGCTGGGCAGCCTCACGTTCGTGCTGCTGGCCTGGGGCATCCGCCGCGGCGTGGCGCCGCTGGCCCGCATCGCCGGCGAGGTCGAGCGGCGCGACCCGCGCGACCTGCGGCCGCTGCCGCTGGGGGACGTGCCCGCCGAGGCGGTGCCGCTGATCGAGCGCATCAACACGCTGCTGGGCAACGTGGCGCGCTCGGTCGAACTGCAGCGCCGCTTCGTCGCCGACGCGGCGCACCAGCTGCGCACGCCGGTGGCCGGGGTGCGCGTGCTGGCGCAGCAGCTGCAGCAGGAGCTGCGCGGCGCGGGCGCGGACCGCGGCACCCAGGCGCTGCTGCAGGTCCTGGTCGGCTCGGCCGAGCGCATGTCGCGCCTGATCGGCCAGCTGCTCAACCTGGCGCGCTCGGAATCGGCGCTGCGCAACCTGGCCTCGGGCGAGCTGCAGCCCATCGACGTGCTGCCGGTGATCCGCGAAGCGGCCGAGCCGCTGCTGCTGCGTGCCGACTCCGAGGGCAAGCAGGTGTCGCTGGAGGCGCCCGACCAGGCGTGGGCGCGCGCGCACCCGGTCTGGCTGGGGGAGGTGGTGTCCAACCTCCTCGACAACGCGCTGCGCTATGGCGGACGCAGCATCGAGGTGAAGGTGGAGACCCAGGATGCGGGCGTCGTCATCCAGGTGTGCGACGACGGCGACGGCATCCCGGAGGCGCAGGGCGAGCTGATCTTCGAGCCGTTCTGGCGCGGCGACCGCGCGGACGTGCGCGAGCACGAGGGCACCGGCCTGGGCCTGGCCATCGTGAAGGAGGTGGTCGAGGGGATGGGCGGCCGCATCCGCGTGGCCAGCCGCCCGGCGTTCGACGGCACCTGCTTCACCGTCGAACTGCGGGGCTGAGCCGCCGGCTTCAGCGCGCCGGCGCGAAGGGCGGGCCGTCCAGCTTGAAGCCCGGCTCGATGCCGCGGCGCGCGAACCAGCCCTGGTTCATCTCGAGCGCAAAGCGCACCGGGCGTGCCGAGCAGTGCGAATCCAGCGACTGCGGCTGCATGTCGGCGATGTTGACCACGCGGCCCTGGTCGTCCAGGAAGGCGATCGACAGCGGGATCAGCGTGTTCTTCATCCAGAAGCACTGCGTGGCGGGCTGTTCGAACACGAACAGCATGCCGTCGTTGGCCCCCAGCTCCTTGCGATGCATCAGGCCGATGGCGCGCTGTTCCGGGGTGCGCGCCACCTCCGCGCGGATCAGGTGGAAGCCCGCGCGCAGTTCCACCGCGGGCAGCCGCTGGGCGCGGTCCTGCGCGCCTGCGGGCAGCGCCAGGCTGAGCACCAGGCCGGCCAGCCACGCGACGGCCGTGCGGCGTGCGAAAGGTCGATAGGCGTGTGTCATCGGCTTGATATACGTCATGTCGAAAGCGGAGGGGCCGGCCTAGAGTGACGGGGCCCGATGCCTGTGCACGACATCGGCGTCGCCCCTGAGTCTCCGCATGGCATCACCGCATCCCAGCGCCCCATTGTCGCCCAAGACCGACGGCCCCCCGCAGGTGCCGGACCCCACCGTCTGGGACGAGCCGGAGGAGCGCGACCGCTTCACGCGCTGGCTGCCCGGCACGGACGGGCCGCGCGTCGGCGTCTCCGGCTTTTCGATCGAGGGCATGTACTGCGCCGCCTGCTCGGTGGCGATCGAGGAAGCGCTCAAGGCCCTGCCGGGGGTGCGCGAGGCCGACGTCAACCCCGGCACGCGGCGCGCCCGCGTGCAATGGGAAGAAGGGCGGGTGCGCCCGTCCGAGATGATGGCCGCGGTCGAGCGTGCCGGCTACCGCGCCACGCCGGTGCTCGCGCTGCAGGCCGAGACCGCGCGCCACGAGGAAAGCCGCCGTGCACTGTGGCGGCTGTTCGTCGCCGGCTTCTGCATGATGCAGGTGATGATGTACGCGGTGCCGACGTACTACGCGGCACCCGGCGACATGACCGACGACATCTGGCAGCTGCTGCAGTGGGCCAGCTGGCTGCTGAGCATCCCCGTCGTGCTGTTCTCGGCGGGCCCGTTCCTGCAGGGCGCCTGGCGCGACCTGCGCGCCGGCCGCATCGGCATGGACGTCCCCGTCGCGCTCGGCATCGTCGTCACGTTCATCGCCAGCACGGGGGCCACCTTCGACCCGGGCGGCATCTTCGGCAGCGAGGTCTACTTCGACTCGCTGACGATGTTCGTCTTCTTCCTGCTGTGCGGGCGCTACCTCGAACTGCGCGCGCGCAACGCCACGGCCGGTGCCCTGGAGGCGCTGATGCACCGCCTGCCCGAGACCGTGGAGCGCCTCGAGGCCGACGGCCGCACGAGCACGGTGCCGGTGCGCCAGCTGCGCGCGGGTGACCGCGTGCGCGTGCACCCCGGCCAGGCCTTCCCCGCCGACGGGCGCCTGCTCGAGGGGCGCGCCCAGGTCGACGAGGCGCTGCTGACCGGCGAATCGCGCCCGCAGCTGCGCGTGGCCGGCGACCCGCTGGTGGCGGGCAGCTACAACCTGAGCTCCCCGGTGGTGATGCTGGTGCAGCGCACCGGGCAGGACACCCGCTATGCGCAGATCGTCGCGCTGATGGAGCGCGCCAGCGCCGACCGCCCCGCGCTCGCGCGGCTGGCCGACCGCATCGCGGGACCGTTCCTGTGGGTCGTGTTGCTGGCTGCGGTCGGTGCCGCGGCGGTGTGGGCGACCATCGAGCCGCAGCGCGCGGTGTGGGTCGCGGTCGCGGTGCTGATCGTCACCTGTCCGTGCGCGCTGTCGCTGGCCACGCCGTCGGCGCTGCTGTCTGCCGCCGGTGCGCTGGCGCGCCGCGGCATCCTGGTGCAGCGGCTGCAGGCCCTGGAGGCGCTGGCGCGCGCGGACCTGTTCGTGTTCGACAAGACCGGCACGCTGACCGAGGACCGCCTGACGCTGGTCCAGCAGGACGTGTCGCCGCCCTGGACCCGGGAACAGGTCGCCGCGATGGTCGCGGCGCTGGCCCGTGCGTCGCTGCACCCGGTGTCGCAGGCGCTGCGGCGCGAGACCGCGCAGGCGACAGCTGCGCCGCTGCAGTCGGTCGAGGAACTGCCGGGGCAGGGCCTGCAAGGGGTGGACGCGCAGGGACGCTGCTGGAGGCTCGGGCGGCCCGGCTACGCGGCGCCGCTCGCGCTGGTCTCGCCGATGTCGGGCACGACCGCGTGGCTGTCGGTCGACGGCGAGGTGGTCGCGCGCTTCATGTTCGAGGAGAGCCTGCGTCCGGACGCGCGCCGCGCGGTGGCCGCCCTGCGGGAGGACGGGGTCGAGGTGCTGTTGCTGACCGGCGACCGGCTGCCCGCGGCCCGGCGCATCGCCGAAGTGCTCGGCATCGAGCAGGTGCGCGCCGGCGCGACGCCCGAGGGCAAGCTGCAGGTGGTGCAGGCGGCCCAGGCGGCGGGCCGGCGCGTCGCGATGGTCGGCGACGGCATCAACGACGGGCCGGTGCTGGCGCGTGCCGACGTCTCGCTGGCGATGGGGCAGGGTGCGGCGCTCGCACGCGCCCGGGCCGACTTCACGCTGCTGTCCGGGCGGCTGGGCGACGTCGTCGCGGCCCGGCGGCTCGCGGTGCGCACGCTGCGCGTCATCGGGCAGAACCTCGCCTGGGCCGCGACCTACAACGCGGTGAGCATCCCGCTCGCGGTGCTGGGCTACATGCCGCCGTGGCTGGCCGGCCTCGGCATGGCCGCAAGTTCGCTGCTGGTCGTGCTCAATGCCTGGCGCCTGACGCGCGGCCTCGAGCCGGCCGCATCGCTCCCGGTGCCGGTGGCGAACACCGCACCGGCCACACGCTGAAAGGCCTCGACGATGGACATCCTGTTCCTGCTGGTGCCGCTGTCGGTGGTGCTGGTCCTGTGCATCCTGGGCCTGTTCGCATGGGCCCTCAAGAGCGGGCAGTTCGACAACGTCGAACGCGAAGGCGAGCGCATTCTCTGGGACGACGCACCGCCTGTTCGCGCAACGGTTGATGGCGATCAAGGCGCCCCGGAGACCGCTCGCCAACAATGATTCAGCCATTCATAAAGTGAGAGGTTCCATGAGTGCCACTTCGACAACTGCCGCGCTGCCAGCGGTGAACTACAACGACAAGGTCGTTCGTCAGTTCGCCATCATGGCCGTGGTCTGGGGCGTGGTCGGCATGCTGGTCGGCGTGTGGATCGCCGCGCAGCTTGCCTGGCCCGAACTCAACTTCGGCATCCCCTGGTTGAGCTACGGCCGACTTCGACCGCTGCACACCAATGCCGTGATCTTCGCCTTCGGCGGCTGTGCGCTGTTCGCCACCAGCTACTACGTGGTCCAGCGCACCTGCCAGACGGCGCTGTTCCTGCCCAAGCTGGCCTCGTTCACGTTCTGGGGCTGGCAGGCGGTGATCGTCGCGGCGGCCGTCACGCTGCCGCTGGGCTACACCAGCGGCAAGGAGTACGCCGAGCTCGAGTGGCCGATCGACGTGCTGATCACGCTGGTGTGGGTCGCCTACGCCATCGTGTTCTTCGGCACCGTGGGCATCCGCAAGGTCAAGCACATCTACGTGGCCAACTGGTTCTACGGCGCGTTCATCATCGCCGTGGCACTGCTGCACCTGGTCAACAGCGCGGCGATCCCGGTCAGCTTCCTGAAGAGCTACTCGGCCTACGCCGGCGTGCAGGACGCGATGGTGCAGTGGTGGTACGGCCACAACGCGGTGGGCTTCTTCCTGACCGCGGGCTTCCTCGGGATGATGTACTACTTCATCCCGAAGCAGGCCGAGCGCCCGGTCTACAGCTACCGGCTGTCGATCGTGCACTTCTGGGCGCTGATCTTCACCTACATGTGGGCTGGCCCCCACCACCTGCACTACACCGCGCTGCCCGACTGGGCGCAGTCGGTGGGGATGCTGTTCTCGCTGATCCTGCTGGCGCCGAGCTGGGGCGGCATGATCAACGGCATCATGACCCTCTCGGGTGCCTGGCACAAGCTGCGTGACGACCCGATCCTGAAGTTCCTGATCGTCTCGCTGTCCTTCTACGGCATGTCGACCTTCGAGGGGCCGATGATGTCGATCAAGACGGTCAACGCGCTGTCGCACTACACCGACTGGACCGTCGGCCACGTGCACTCGGGCGCGCTGGGCTGGGTGGGCCTGATCTCGATGGGTTCGCTGTACTACCTGATCCCGCGCCTGTTCGGCCAGAAGAAGATGTACAGCGTGCGCGCGATCGAGCTGCACTTCTGGGTGGCAACCATCGGCATCGTGCTCTACATCGCCGCGATGTGGATTGCCGGCGTGATGCAGGGCCTGATGTGGCGCGCGGTCAACCCCGACGGCACGCTGGTCTACAGCTTCGTCGAGAGCGTCAAGGCCACCTATCCGTTCTACGTGATCCGTCTGCTGGGTGGCGTGCTCTACCTGGGCGGCATGGGGATCATGGCCTGGAACACCGTGATGACGGTGCGCCAGGGGCTGGGCAACCGCCCCGTGGTGCCGGCCGTGCCGGCCCAGGCCTGAGGTGTGGTCTTCGATTCAAGGACAAGAAATGGCTACCCAACACACCCCCGATACCTTCTCGCACGAGAAGATCGAGACCAACAACTTCCTGATGATCCTGCTGATCATCCTGGTGGTGTCGGTCGGCGGTCTGGTCGAGATCGTGCCGCTGTTCTTCCAGAAGTCGACCACCGAGGCGGTGGCGGGGCTCAAGCCCTACACGCCGCTGCAGCTGGCCGGGCGTGACGTCTACATCCGCGAGGGTTGCTACAACTGCCACTCGCAGATGGTGCGTCCGTTCCGCGCCGAGACGCTGCGCTACGGGCACTACTCGGTGGCCGGCGAGTTCGTGTACGACCACCCGTTCCAGTGGGGCTCCAAGCGCACCGGCCCGGACCTGCACCGTGTCGGTGGCCGCTACAGCGACGAATGGCACCGCGTGCACCTGATCAACCCGCGTGACGTGGTGCCCGAATCGAACATGCCTGCGTACCCCTGGCTGGCCACCGCGCCGCTCAAGCCCGAGGAGCTGGCGCCCAAGATGAAGGCGCTGCGCAAGGTCGGCGTGCCCTACACCGACGAGGAGATCGAAGGCGCCGCCGAGGCGGTCAAGGGCAAGACCGAGCTGGATGCCGTGGTCGCCTACCTGCAGGTGCTCGGCACCGCGCTGAAGTGAGGACACCGTCATGAACATCGACATCAACGACCTGCGTTCCATCGTCACGGTGGTGTCCCTGGCGCTGTTCCTCGGCATCTGCTGGTGGGCCTACCGTCGCAGCAACCGCGGCCGCTTCGACGAGGCGGCACAGGTTCCCTTCCTGTCCGAGTGAGGATCGGACTCAGGAGTACGTATGAGTGACTTCTTCCACAACGGATGGTCGATCTTCATCGCCGTGGCGACCATCGGCGGCATCGTCGGCTGTCTGGTCCTGCTCCTGCTGGCGAGCAAGCGCAAGGTGCTGGCCGACGACAACACCACCGGCCACGTCTGGGACGAGGACCTGCGCGAGCTGAACAACCCGCTGCCGCGCTGGTGGATGGGCCTGTTCGTGCTGACCATCGTCTTTGCCGGCGTGTACCTGGCCTTCTACCCGGGCCTGGGCAGCTACCAGGGCAAGCTGGGCTGGAGCCAGATCAGCCAGTACGAGGCCGAGGTCGAGAAGGCGCGTGCGCAGATCGAACCGATCTATGCCCAGTTCGAGGCGATGGACGTCGAGCAGCTGGCAGCCAACGCGCAGGCCATGGGCATCGGCGAGCGCCTGTTCGTCAACAACTGTGCCCAGTGCCATGGTTCTGATGCGCGCGGCAGCAAGGGTTTCCCGAACCTGACCGACAACGACTGGCTCTATGGCGGCTCGCACGAGGCCATCATCGAGACCATCACCAACGGCCGGCACGGCGTGATGCCGCCGATGGCCGCGGCCGTCGGCACGAGCGAGGACGTGCGCAACGTCGCCCACTACGTGCTGAGCCTGTCGGGCAGCCCGCACGACAGCATCGCCGCGCAGCTCGGCAAGGCCAAGTTCGGCGTGTGCGCCGCCTGCCACGGTGCGGACGGCAAGGGCAACCAGGCCCTGGGCGCGCCCAACCTGACCGACAAGGTCTGGCTGCACGGCTGGGGTGAGCAGGCGATCATCTCCGCCATCACCAACGGCCGCGACAACCAGATGCCGGCCCACGGCGACAAGCTGACCGCTCCGCAGATCCGCGTGCTGGCCGCCTACGTCTGGGGTCTGTCCAACCGCGCGCGTGGCATGGAGTCCGCGCAGGCTGACGCAGCACGGTGATGCTGCACTGAGAAAGTCGTTTCGTGAGCGAAGTTCCCCGCAAGATCATCCCGATCCAGTCCGCCGATGCCGAAGACGGCGACGCCGCGGTGCAGGTCGTCTCCCTGTACCAGAAGCAGAAGAAGATCTACCCGCGCGCCGTCAGCGGCTGGTTCATGGGATGGCGTTGGGCGCTGGTGTGGTTCACCCAGCTGGTCTTCTACGGCCTGCCGTGGCTGGAATGGAACGGGCGCCAGGCGGTGCTGTTCGACCTGGCCGCGCGCAGGTTCTACATCTTCGGCCTGGTCCTGTATCCGCAGGACTTCATCTACCTCACCACGCTGCTGGTGATCTCGGCCCTCGGGTTGTTCTTCTTCACCGCGGTCGCCGGCCGCCTGTGGTGCGGCTATGCCTGCCCGCAGACGGTCTACACCGAGATCTTCATGTGGGTGGAGCAGAAGATCGAGGGCGACCGCGTCGCCCGCATGCGGCTGGACAAGGCCCCCTGGACCTTCGAGAAGATCTGGCGCAAGACCGCCAAGCAGGCGGTCTGGATCGCCATCGGCCTGTGGACCGGCTTCACCTTCGTCGGCTACTTCACGCCCATCAAGACGCTGGCCGCTTCGGCGCTGTCGTTCGGCTTCGGCCCCTGGGAATGGTTCTGGGTGCTGTTCTACGGCTTCGCGACCTACGGCAACGCCGGCTACATGCGCGAGCAGGTGTGCAAGTACATGTGTCCCTACGCGCGCTTCCAGAGCGCGATGTTCGACAAGGACACGATGATCATCACCTACGACGAGCAGCGCGGCGAGCCGCGCGGTTCGCGCTCGCGCAAGGCCGACCCGAAGCAGCTGGGCCTGGGCGACTGCATCGACTGCACGCTGTGCGTACAGGTTTGTCCTACCGGGATCGACATCCGCAACGGGCTACAGTACGAGTGCATTGGCTGTGCCGCGTGTATCGATGTCTGCAACGGGGTGATGGACAAGATGGGCTATGCCCGGGGGCTGATCCGCTATTCCACGCAGAACGGCATGGCCAACCGCTGGAGCCGCGCGCAGATGTTCCGTCGCGTGCTGCGGCCCCGGGTGCTGATCTACGGCGCCATCCTGCTGGCCATCAGCATCGCCTTCGTCGTGAGCATCGCGCTGCGCAGCCCGTTCAAGGTGGACGTCATCCGCGACCGCGGTGCGCTGGCGCGCATCGTCGAGGACGGCTACATCGAGAACGTCTACCGCCTGCAGGTCATGAACGGCACGGAAGCGGTGCAACGCTATCGCGTGTCGGTCGACGGGCTGCCCGGCCTGGCCGTGGCATCCGATCCGCAGGTCGAGGTCGGCCCGGCCGAAGCCCGCTGGCTGGCCGTGCGCGTGCAGCTGCCGCCCGAGGCCGGCTACGAGCTGCAGGGGCGCTCCAGCACGATCTGGTTCCACATCGAGCGGCTGGCGAGCGACGACGAGCCGGCGCGCACCGTGACCGAGAAATCCACTTTCCTGGTGCCGCGCTGACGGCACCTTCCGGAGTCCTTCCATGAACACCACCATCGCTTCCGCCCCCGCTGTCGAACCCCGCTCCCGGGCCTGGTGGCGGGAGCCGATGATGTGGCTGGTGGTCGGCGGCCCGGCCGCCGTGGTCGTGGCCGGCGTGGCCACCGTGATGATCGCGGTGGCGCGGCCCGACCCGGTGGTGGCCGACGACTACTACCGGCGTGGCATCGAGATCAACAAGACGCTGGCGCAGCAACGCGAGGCCGCCGAGGCGGCGGCGCTGCGACCTGCGCTGCAGGCACGCAACCACGCCGCCACGCCGGCCCCGGATGACGGGGCCGCGGGCGGCAAGCCGTAGAGGAGACGACGATGAAACAGCGCTGGATGTGGATCGCCTGGCCCGCCTTCCTGGCGGCCGGGGTGCTGGAGATGCTGGTCTTCGCGATGGTCGACCCGGAGGACTTGCACACCTTCGGCGGTGCGCCGCTGGAGCTGTCCCGGTCGGCCGTCTACACGCTCAGCTTCTTCGTGTTCTGGGCCGTGACGATGGGCTCCAGTGCGCTGACGACGATGCTGTCGATGTCGCCGTTCGAGATCAATCGCTGCCCGCTGCCGGTGGACGGTCGCCCGGACGTCTGCCCGCGCTCTCCGGCGCGCTGAGCATGCCGGGGGCGGGGGCGCGCGGACCCCGGGGCAGGGCGCCGGGCCTGCCCGGGCGCTTCAGCAGGTGCCGCCGTTGACCAGGCGGCGCAGGCCGTCCTGGTCGATGATGCGGATGTGGCGCTGCTTCACCTCGAGCAGGCCTTCGTCCTGGAACTTGGAGAAGGTGCGGCTGACGGTCTCGAGCTTGAGCCCGAGGTAGCTGCCGATCTCCTCGCGCGTCATGCGCAGCACCAGCGCGGAGGGCGAGAAGCCGCGCGCCTGCAGGCGCTGCGTCAGGTTGAGCAGGAAGGCCGCGAGGCGCTCTTCCGCACGCATGCTGCCCAGCAGCAGCATCACGCCGTGGTCGCGCACGATCTCGCGGCTCATGATCTTGTGGAACTGCCGCTGCAGGTCGTTGAACTCGCGCGACAGGGTTTCCAGCTGGTGGTAGGGGATCACGCAGACCTGCGAGTCCTCCAGTGCGACCGCGTCGCAGGTGTGGCGGTCCTGGCTGATCGCGTCCAGCCCCAGCAGCTCCCCGGCCATCTGGAAGCCGGTGACCTGGTCGCGGCCGTCCTCGGACGAGACGCAGGTCTTGAAGAAGCCCGTGCGCACCGCGTACAGCGACTGGAACGGGTCGCCCGCATGGAACAGCGCCTCGCCGCGCTTGACCGAGCGCCGGTTGGCCACCAGCGTGTCGAGCTTTTCCAGTTCCGGCCGGGACAGTCCCACCGGCAGGCACAGCTCGCGCAGGTTGCAGCTGGAGCAGGCCACCTTGAGTTCGTTCAGCTTCATCATCGGACGCGCACCTTGCTTCGCGGTCAGGGTCGGGCTCGGGGCATGCGCGCGGCCGGCGGCCGGGGAGGTCTCCCGTCGAGCGACATGATGGCCCTCAAGCGTCGTGCCATTGTTCCTTCGGCCGCCCGCATCCCCCTTGAGGTGTGTCAAGTCGGCGCCATCCGGCTCTGGCACAGTGCCCGACATGGACCCGACCGCTGTGCCCATGCTGACGCAAGAGATGCTGGCCCGTTTCGACGTGCCCGGCCCGCGTTACACCTCCTACCCGACGGCCGACCGCTTCGTGGAGGCCTTCACGGCGGAGCACTACCGCCAGGCCCTGGAGCAGCGCGCCAGCGCGGCGGGGGCGGTGGGCGGGCGGCGCGCGCCGCTGTCGCTGTACGTGCACGTCCCGTTCTGCGAATCGGTGTGCTACTACTGCGCCTGCAACAAGGTCATCACCAAGCACCACGAGCGCGCCGCCGAGTACCTGGACGCGCTGGAGCGCGAGATCGAGCTGCACACCCAGGTGCTGGGCACCGGGCAGTCGGTGTCGCAGCTGCACTTCGGCGGGGGCAGCCCGACCTTCCTCAGCGACGCGGAGCTGGAACGCCTGATGGGGCGGCTGCGCGCCGCGTTCCGGCTGGTGCCGGGCGGCGAATACTCCATCGAGGTCGACCCGCGCACCGTCACGCCCGTGCGCCTTGCGCACCTGGCGAGCCTGGGCTTCAACCGCCTGAGCTTCGGCGTGCAGGACTTCGACCCGGACGTGCAGAAGGCGGTGCACCGGGTGCAGCCCTACGAGAGCGTCGCGGCGCTGATGCAGTCGGCGCGCGAGCTGGGCTTCGACTCGATCAACGCCGACCTGATCTACGGTCTGCCGCGGCAGACGCCCGAGTCCTTCGCGCGCACCCTGCAGCAGATCGGCGAGCTGCGGCCCGACCGCATCGCGCTGTATGCCTACGCGCACCTGCCGCAGCGCTTCAAGCCGCAGCGGCGCATCGACGCGGCCGAGCTGCCCGCCGCGCGTGACAAGATCGCGATGCTGTCCAACGCCATCGCCACCTTCCTGGCGCGCGGCTACGACTACATCGGCATGGACCACTTCGCGCTGCACTCGGACGCGCTGGCCGCGGCCAAGCGGCAGGGCCGGCTGCACCGCAACTTCCAGGGCTACAGCACGCAGCCGGACTGCGACCTGCTGGGCCTGGGCGTGTCGGCGATCGGCCGGGTGGGGCCGACCTACAGCCAGAACGCCAAGACCCTGCCGGAGTACTACGACGCGCTGCGCCACGGCCAGTTCCCGGTGGTGCGCGGCCTGGCGCTGTCGCGCGACGACCTGCTGCGCCGCGCCGTCATCATGGCGCTGATGTGCCAGGGCCACGTGGTGTTCGAGTCCATCGAGGTGGCGCACCTGATCGACTTCCGGCGCTACTTCGCTGCCGAGATGGCGCAGATGGAGCAGATGGCCGAGCAGGGGCTGGTGACCATCGAGCCCGACGGGCTGCGCGTGACCCCGACCGGCTGGTACTTCGTGCGTGGCATCGCGATGGTGTTCGACCGCTACCTGCAGGCCGACCGCAGCCGCGAGCGCTTCTCCAAGATCATCTGATGGCCGCCTCCAGCCTCGTCCTCACCGGGTTGCTGATGGGCCTGGCCGGCGGCCCGCACTGCATCGCGATGTGCGGGGCGGCCACGGCCGGGATCGGCTGCACCCCGCGCCGGTTGTGGACTTTCCAGGCGGGGCGGGTGGCCGGCTACGCCACCGCCGGGGCGGTGGTCGCCGCCTCGGTGCAGGCGCTGGCCTGGACCACCCAGCACGCCGCGCTGCTGCGCCCGTTCTGGGCCATGTTCCACCTGGCGGTGATCGTGTTCGGGCTGAGCCTGGTCTGGCTCGGCCGGCAGCCTCGCTGGGTGGACCAGGGCGCGCACCGGGTCTGGCAGGCGGTGCGGCACCGCACGCTGGGACTGGACGAGCGCCGCTGGCCGGCGCTGGCCGGGGCGCTGTGGACCCTGCTGCCGTGCGGGTTGCTGTACTCGGGGCTGGTGGTGGCTGCGCTGGCCTCCACCGCCTGGGAAGGGGCGGCGGTGATGGCCGCCTTTGCCGCCGGCTCGGCGGTCAGCCTGCACCTCGGGCCGGCGCTGTGGCGGCGCTTCCGGGCCTGTGGCGGAGCGCCGGGCGCCTGGGCGGTGCGGCTGGCCGGGCTGGCGCTGGCCGGCGCCTCGATCTGGGCCGTGGCCCACGGCCTGTGGCCCGACCACGTCCCGGCCTTGTGCTGAGCGGGCGCGCCCGCCTGCGGCGGCGCCAGTGACTTAGAATTGCCGGTTCGGGCCGCTGCCGCATGGTGGTCGAGTCCGGCCGCATAAAAATTCCTCAACCCGTTCGCGCGGAGCTTTCTCACATGTACCAGCACATCAAGGTGCCCGAGGGTGGCCAGAAGATCACGGTCAACCCGGACTTCTCGCTCAACGTTCCCGACAACCCCATCATCCCCTACATCGAGGGTGACGGTACGGGCTTTGACATCACGCCCGTGATGATCAAGGTGGTCGACGCTGCGGTGGCCAAGTCCTACGGTGGCAAGCGCAAGATCCACTGGATGGAGGTCTACGCCGGCGAGAAGTCGACCAAGGTGTACGGCCCGGACGTGTGGCTGCCCGAGGAGACGCTGCATGCCGTGCGCGAATACGTGGTCTCGATCAAGGGCCCGCTGACCACCCCGGTCGGTGGCGGCATCCGCTCGCTGAACGTCGCGCTGCGCCAGGAGCTGGACCTGTACGTCTGCCTGCGCCCGGTGCGCTACTTCAAGGGCGTGCCCTCGCCGGTCAAGGAGCCCGAGAAGGTCGACATGGTGATCTTCCGCGAGAACTCGGAAGACATCTACGCCGGCATCGAGTTCGACTACCAGAGCGACAAGGCCAAGAAGCTGATCAAGTTCCTGCAGGACGAGTTCGGCGTCAAGAAGATCCGCTTCCCGGAAACCTCGGGCATCGGCATCAAGCCGGTCTCCAAGGAAGGCACCGAGCGCCTGGTGCGCAAGGCCATCCAGTACGCCATCGACAACGACAAGCCGTCGGTGACGCTGGTGCACAAGGGCAACATCATGAAGTTCACCGAAGGCGCGTTCCGCGACTGGGGCTATGCCCTGGCGCAGCGCGAGTTCGGCGCCGAGCTGATCGACGGCGGCCCGTGGTGCAAGTTCAAGAACCCGAAGACCGGCAAGGACATCGTCATCAAGGACGCCATCGCTGACGCGTTCCTGCAGCAGATCCTGCTGCGTCCGGCCGAGTACTCGGTGATCGCGACGCTGAACCTGAACGGCGACTACATCTCCGACGCGCTGGCCGCGCAGGTCGGCGGCATCGGCATCGCCCCGGGCGCCAACCTGTCCGACTCGGTCGCGATGTTCGAGGCCACCCACGGCACGGCGCCGAAGTACGCCGGCAAGGACTACGTGAACCCCGGTTCCGAGATCCTGTCGGCCGAGATGATGCTGCGCCACATGGGCTGGAAGGAAGCCGCCGACCTGATCATCAGCTCGATGGAAAAGGCCATCCAGAGCAAGAAGGTGACCTATGACTTCGCCCGCCTGATGGACGGCGCGACCCAGGTCAGCTGCTCGGGCTTCGGCCAGGTGATGATCGACCACATGTGATCGTCCGCCGCCCGGGCCCGCCCGGGCGGCGACGCCGGACGAAAAAAGCCCCGCTTCCTCGGAAGCGGGGCTTTTTGTTTTCCGGGCAGGGCGTGCGTCAGAGGTTGACGACGATCTGCGCGATGATGCCCGAGGCCACGGCGACCAGCGCGAAGTCGGTGCCGACGCGCACCCACTCATGGCCGCGCGGCGGCGCGCTCAGGCGGTGGTGGCGCCAGTCCTTGACCACGTGCGCGGGGGCGCGATGGACGGCCGGCAGGCGGTCGCCCGGGCGCCAGCGCGGCGGGGCCTTGACCTGGTGGCGTGCATGCGCCGGCGGCTTGCCCTTGCCCGCGTGCGGGGCAGGGTGGTGGACCGTGTGGACGTGATGATGTACATGCACCACGGGCGCGGGGGCACGATCGTGCCGCTCGCGCGGCTGGGCCTGGGCCAGCCCTGCCTGCAGGCCGAGGGCGGCGAGGGTGGCGATGGCGATGAGGCTGCGCTTGGACATCATCTGTGCTCCTTTCGGGTTGTCGATGGAGCCAGTATCCGGACGCATCCTTTACGCCATGCGTCTGCCTGCTGCCGCTTTGTAAAGTTGCGTGAAACCGGGCGGCGCTAGCGCCCCAGCGCCTTCGCCGACACGCCGGCGATGCCCCAGTTCTCCTTCGGCACCTCGGTGATCAGCACGCGCACGTTGGCCGCCGGGGCGTCGACCGCCTCGACCAGCGCCTGGGTCACCTTCTCGATGACCGCCTTCTTCTGTTCCTCGGTGCGTCCTTCGATCAGGAAGATCTGTGCGAACGGCATGGGGATGTCCTCCGGTCAGGGTGCGCCCTCAGGCGGCGCGTCGTTCGGCGCGCTGGCGCGCCAGCGTCAGCGCGGTGTCCTCGATCATGTCTTCCTGGCCGCCGACCATGCCGCTGCGGCCCATCTCGACCAGGATGTCGCGCGCGGACACGCCGTACTTCTGCTCGGCGCGCTTGGCGAACAGCAGGAAGGACCCGTAGACGCCGGCATAGCCCAGCGTCAGCGCGTCGCGGTCGATGCGGATCGGAAAGTCCATGATGGGCACGACCAGGTCCTCGGCCACGTCCTGGATCTTGAACACGTCCACGCCGGTCTCGATGCCCATCAGCGAGCACACCGCGACCAGCACTTCCATCGGCGTGTTGCCCGCGCCCGCGCCCAGGCCTGCGGCCGCCGCGTCGATGCGGCTGGCGCCGACCTCGATCGCGGCGATCGAGTTGGCCACGCCCATGGCCAGGTTGTGGTGGCCGTGGAAGCCCACCTCGGTCTCGGGCCTGAGCGCCTCGCGCACCGCGCCGACCCGGGCCTTGACGGTGTCGGGCAGCAGGTGGCCGGCCGAGTCGGTCACGTAGACGCAGTTGGCGCCGTAGCTTTCCATCAGCTTCGCCTGCTCGACCAGCTTCTCGGGGTTGGCCATGTGGGCCATCATCAGGAAGCCGACCGTGTCCATGTCCATCTTGCGCGCCAGCGTGATGTGCTGCTCGGAGACGTCGGCCTCGGTGCAGTGCGTCGCCACGCGGATCGTGGACACGCCCAGCTCGTGCGCCATCTTGAGGTGGTCCACGGTGCCGATGCCGGGCAGCAGCAGGGCGCTGACCCTGGCGCGCTTCATCAGCGGGATCACCGCGCCGAGGTACTCGTCGTCGCGGTGCCGGGGGAAGCCGTAGTTGACCGAGGCGCCGCCCAGGCCGTCGCCGTGCGTGACCTCGATCAGCGGGATGCCGGCCTCGTCCAGGCCCTGGGCGATGGACTTCATCTGCTCCAGCGTCATCTGGTGGCGCTTGGGGTGCATCCCGTCGCGCAGCGTCATGTCGTGGAGGGTGATGCTCCGGTTCGTCAGTGTCATGGGATGCTCCTCGTCAGGCGGCCACGGGTTCGAGCACCAGTTCGCCCTTGAGGATTTCCTCGGCGAACATCTCGGCGGTGCGGGCGGCGGCCGCGGTCATGATGTCCAGGTTGCCGGCGTACTTCGGCAGGTAGTCGCCCAGGCCCTCGACCTCGAGGAAGACGCTGACGCGCTTGCCGTCGAAGACCGGGCCGTTGACCAGCCGGTAGCCCGGCACGTAGCGCTGCACCTCGCGGATCATCTCGTGGATCGAGCGCGTGATGGCTTCCTGGTCCGGCTCGTCCTCGGTCAGGCAGTGCACCGTGTCGCGCATGATCAGCGGTGGCTCGGCCGGGTTGATGATGATGATGGCCTTGCCCTGCTTCGCGCCGCCGACCTGCTCGACCGCGCCGGCGGTGGTGCGGGTGAACTCGTCGATGTTCTTGCGCGTGCCCGGCCCCACCGAGCGGCTGGAGACCGTGGCGACGATCTCGCCGTAGGCCACCGGCTGCACGCGGCTGACCGCCGCGACGATGGGGATCGTGGCCTGGCCGCCGCAGGTGACCATGTTGACGTTCATCTCGCGCTTGCCCAGGTGCTCGCGCAGGTTCACGGGCGGCACGCAGTACGGGCCGATCGCCGCGGGCGTGAGGTCGATCATCAGCGCGCCCAGCGCATTGACCTTGCGCGAGTTCTCGGCGTGCACGTAGGCGCTGGTGGCGTCGAAGACGATCTGCACGCGGTCGTCGCGCAGGTGGGGCACCAGGCCGTCGACGCCGTCGGCCGTGGTCTTGAGGCCCAGCTCGCGGGCGCGCTTCAGGCCGTCGGAAGCCGGGTCGATGCCGACCATCCACACCGGCTCCAGCACCGGGCTGCGCTGCAGCTTGGCGAGCAGGTCGGTGCCGATGTTGCCGGGGCCGATGACGGCGCATCTGATCTTCTCGGTCATGGGAACAACTCCTCAGTGGCGCGGGCTCAGCGGCCCGCATGCAGCCAGTGCGCGAGCCAGCGGGTCAGGCGCGGCGCGACCAGCCAGGTCATGATCACCACCACCAGCACGGTGATGACGAAGACGCGCGGCACCAGCGGCCAGTGCTCCAGCCACGGCGCCACGGTCAGGAACAGGAACAGCACGGTCGGGAAGATGCCCAGCCACGTGACCACGGCCACGCGCCAGCGTGGCGGCGCCTGCGGGGCGCCGCCGGGCGGCTGGAACCAGTACTCGACGCCGCTGACGCGGTCGCGCTGCTCGCCCACCGTGTGCGCCTGCACCTGGGCCAGCCAGTGCGCGCGCTCGGGGGAGGACTCCCAGGCCGCGAGGTGGGCCTCGTCGTCGAAGGCGAACACCACGTGGTAGAGCATGGGTTCGTCGCCGCTGCCGGGGTCGCCGGGGCGCACCACCTGGCCGCCGAGGTGGCCGGGAAAGCGGGCGGCGGCCTCCAGCATGCCGGCCATGGCTGCCTCGAACGCGGCGGCCTGCGAAGGCGGCACGCGCCGCGTGATCAGCACGGTCACGGCACGCGGCGGGGTGGGGGCGGGGCTGGACATGGCGCCGGTCGGGTGCAGGTGACGGTTCAGGCGAAGCGCATGCTCACCGAACCCAGGTCCTGGAAGCGCACGTTCACTTGGTCGCCGGCCTGCACCGCGATCGCCTCGGTCACGCCGCCGGTCATGATGAAGGTGCCGGCCGGGATGCTCTGGCCGCGCGCGCCCAGGTGGTTGGCCAGGGCCGCGACGGCGGCGGCCGGGTGGCCCATCACCGCGGCGCCGGCGGCCATCGCGACGATCTCGCCGTTCTTCTCCAGCACCACGCCCAGCGTGCGCAGGTCCAGGTCATCGGGGCGGCGGGCGCGGCCGCCGGTGACGAAGCGCGAGGCCGAGGTGTTGTCCGCGATCACGCTCTTGAGGTCGAACTTGAAGTCGCGGTAGCGGCTGTCGATGATCTCGACGCCGGGGATCACGAAGTCGATCGCGGCCAGCACCGCGCCGACGTGGCAGCCCGGACCGGTCAACGGGGCCTTGGTGACGATGCAGATCTCGGCTTCCACCTTGGGATGGATCAGGCCGGCCATCGGGATGGTGCTGCCTTCGGGGCAGGCCATGTAGTCGCTGACGAAGCCGAACACGGGCGAGTCCACGCCCATCTGCTTCATCTTGGCGTAGGAGGTCAGGCCGCACTTGAGGCCCACGGTGCGGTGGCCGCGGGCTTCCTTGCGGGCGCGGATCGCCTCCTGGATGGCGTAGGCGTCGGCCCAGTCCATTTCGGGGTGGTCGTCGGTGATCTTGGTGACGTCGCGCGCCTGCAGCTCTGCGGTTTCCAGGTGCTCGGCAAGCCGGGCGATGGTGTGTTGGTCGAGTGCCATGTGAGGGGTGTCCTTGGAAATCAGGCGACGAAGCGCACCGAGGCGCTGCCCAGGCCGCCGACGCTGCAATGCAGGCTGTCGCCGGCGACCACCGGCACCAGCGGCGATTGCGAGCCGGAGAGGATCACGTCGCCGGCCTTGAGGGCGATGCCGAGCCGGCCCAGGGTGTTGGCCAGCCACGCCACCGCGTTGACCGGCGAGCCCTGCACCGAGGCGCCGGTGGAGGTGCTGATGACCTCGCCGTTCTTCTCCAGCACCATGCCGGCCAGCGCCAGGTCCAGGTCGCGCGGGCTGCGTCGCACGCCGCCCAGCGTGAACACGCCGCAGGAGGCGTTGTCGGCCACGGTGTCCTGGATGCGGATCTTCCAGTCGCGGATGCGCGAGTCGACGATCTCGAAGCAGGGCATCACGCAGTCGGTGGCGCGCAGCACGTCGGCCGCGGTCACGCCCGGGCCTTCGAGGTTGCGCGCCAGGATGAAGGCCACCTCGGCCTCGGCGCGCGGGGCGATCAGGCGGCCGACGGAGATCGGCTGGCTTTCATCGTACGCCATGCCTGACAGCAGGTGGCCGAAGTCCGGCTGGTTCACGCCCAGCATGTCCATCACGACCTTGCTGGTCACGCCGATCTTCTTGCCCACGACCCGCTCGCCGGCGTCGAGCCGGTGCTGGATCATGCGCAGCTGGATCTGGTAGGCGTCGTCGATGGTGATGCCGGGTTCTCGCTCGGTCAGCGGGGCCACCGGTTCGCGGTGGACCAGGGCCTGGTACAGCTCGTCGCCGTAGCGTTGGAGGGTGGAAGCGTCCATGGTCGTCTCGGGTGGGACCTCAGGCCGCGTCGGCCTCGGTGAGGAAGTTCGACACCAGCTGCGTGAAGCGCGCCGCGTGCTCGATCTGGGTCCAGTGGCCGCAGTGGCCGAACACGTGCAGCTGGCTGCGCGGGATCCAGCTCGACAGCGTCAGCGAGGTCTGCAGGGGGATGACCTGGTCCTCGCGGCCGTGCAGGATCAGCGTCTCGTGGGGCAGGGCGCGGATGTCGGACTCGCGGCTGGCCATCGCGTCGACCCAGCGCTGGCGCGGCGCGGGGAACATCGCCGCGTAGGATTCCTGCACGCCGGGGCGGATGCTGGCGCGATAGCGCATCTCGGCCAGCTCGTCGGTCAGCAGGTCGCGGTTGTACGCGAACACGTCCATGATGCGCTTCATGTTGTGGACCGAGGGCTGGTAGCCCCACACCGCGTCCAGGCCCGGCGTGATGGGGAAGGACACGCCCACCGAGCCCATCAGCACCAGGCGGCGCACCCGGTGCGGGGCGCGGATCGCTAGCGCCAGCGACAGTGCGCCGCCGAAGCTGTTGCCCACCACGTCGGCCTGGGGGAGGTCCAGCGCGTCCAGCAGGTCCAGCGCCTGCTGCACCCAGGTGTCCATCGTGTACGCGATGCCGGCGGGCCGCTCGGTGTAGCCGAATCCGACCATGTCGGGCGCGAGCACGCGCCGTTCCTTCGCCAGCACGGGGATCGCGAGGCGCCAGTTCGCCCAGGCGCTGACGCCGGGCCCGGAGCCGTGGATGAACAGCACCGGCGGCTGGCCCGGGCGCGAGGCGCCCAGGTCGTGCACGTTGGTGTCGAAGCCGCCGGTGCGCACGCGGCGGCCGATCTCGGGGTTGGCAGGGTTCGTCACAGCTTCACCATCACGTTGCGCAGCTCGGTGTAGAACTCGAGCGAATGCACGCCGCCCTCGCGGCCGATGCCGCTGGCCTTGGCGCCGCCGAAGGCGGTGCGCAGGTCGCGCAGGAACCAGGAGTTGATCCAGCACAGGCCGACGTCGATCCGCGCGGCCACGCGGTGCGCGGTCTCCAGGTTGCTCGTCCACACGGTGGTGGCGAGGCCGTAGTCCGTGTCGTTGGCCAGCGCGATCGCTTCCTCCTCGGTGTCGAAGGGGGCGATGTGGCAGCACGGGCCGAAGATCTCCTCGCGGATCACGGCGGAGGTCTCGGGCAGGCCGGTCCAGATGGTCGGCTGCACGAAGTGGCCGTGCGCCAGCTCGCCGCCCAGCTGCGGCTCGCCGCCGCCGGTCACGATGGTCGCGCCCTCGGCGCGGGCGCGCTCGTAGTAGCCCAGCACCTTCTTCTTGTGCTCGGCGGAGATCAGCGGGCCGATGCCCACCCCCGGGGTGTCCGGGCCGCCGATCTTCAGGCCCTCGGCCTTCTCCTTCAGCGCGGCGACGAACTTCTCGAAGATCGGCCGCTGCACGTACACGCGCTCGGTGCCCAGGCAGACCTGGCCGCAGTTCTCGAACGCGCTGCGGGTGATGCCGGCCACGGCCTTCTCGAAGTCGGCGTCGGCGAACACGATGCCCGCGTTCTTGCCGCCCAGCTCGAAGCTGACCGGGCGCACCCCCTTGGCCGCGGCGGCCATGATGGCCTCGCCGGTGCGGGTCTCGCCGGTGAAGGTGATGCCGTTGATGCCGGGGTGCCGGGTGATGAACTCGCCGGCCGAGCCGGGGCCGAAGCCGTGCAGCACCTGGTACACGCCCTTGGGCACGCCGACCGCGTTCATCACCTCGCCCAGCAGCGTCGCGGTGGCCGGCGTTTCCTCGGAGGGCTTGACGATCACGGTGTTGCCGCAGGCCAGCGCCGGGCCGACCTTCCAGGTCATCAGCAGCAGCGGCAGGTTCCAGGGGCAGATCACGCCGACCACGCCCAGCGGCGTGCGCAGCGCGTAGCTCAGGGCCGTGCCGCCGTCGGGCGTGGCCATCTGGAAGCTCTCGGTCGGGACGTTCTTGACGATGTCGGCAAAGATCTTGAAGTTGGCAGCGCCGCGCGGGATGTCCACGTGGCTGGCCAGCGAGCGCGGCTTGCCGGTGTCGGCGATCTCGGCCTCGAGGAAGTCGTCGAAGCGGCGGTTGATCTCGTCGGCCACGGCGTGCAGCAGCTCGGCACGGCGCACCACGCTCATGCGGCCCCATTCGCCCTTGAGCGCCGCGCGGGCGGCGGCCACGGCGGCGTCGACCTCGGCCTGGCCGGCCTCGTGCACCAGCCCGATCACCTGGTTGGTGGCCGGGTTGCGGTTCTCGAAGGTCTTGCCGGTGGCGACGAACTCGCCGTTGATGAAGTTCAGGAACTGTTTCATGGTGGGTCCATGGGTTGGGATCTCAGGCCTGCAGCCCGAGGGCCTGCAGGCCGGCGCGGGCGATTTCTTCGTCCTGCGCTTCGCTGCCGCCGGAGACGCCGATGCCGCCGATGCGCACGCCGTGCTCCACGATGGGCAGCCCGCCGCCGAACGCGACGAAGCGCGGCCGCAGCACCAGCCCCTGGCGCACGGCCTCCGAGTGGTGCTGCAGCTCGGCGTGCCAGGCGCTGGTCGGCAGGCCGAAGCTCGCCGCCGTGTAGGCCTTGTCGACGGCGATCTCCACCGAGTGCAGCGGCGCGCCGGCCTGGCGGGCGAAGGCGACCGGCACGCCGGCCGCATCGACCACCGAGACGTTGACGCGCACGCCCAGCGCGTCGGCATGGCGCACGGCGGCCTGGATGGCGCGCAGTGCGGCGGGGGCGTCGATGACGCGCTGCGCGGCGCTCAGCGCGTCATCCGGGGCCTGGTGCGGTGCCTGCATGGTGCGGTCCTTCCGTTCAGGTGTAGACCTCGGTGAACGAGGGCACCAGGTCGCCGGTGTGGTAGAAGATGCCGCTGCCGAGGCGGTCTTCGCTCCAGGTGGTCACCGGACGGTCCGGCTGCGCGAGGTAGCCCAGGCCTGCGAAGGTCTCGTTGCGGTTGCCGCTCGGGTCGAAGAAGTAGATGGTCTCGCCACGCGTGATGCCGTGGCGGGTCGGCGCGACGTCGATGCGCACCTTGTTCTTGGCCATCACGTCGGCGGCCTTCAGCACGTCGTGCCACGAGTCGAGGAAGAACGCGATGTGGTGCAGGCCGCTGCGCGGGCCGCCGACGAAGGCGATGTCGTGCGGCGTGGTGGTGCACGCCATCCAGGTGGCGGCCTGGACGTTCTTCTCCGGGCCCACCAGCACCTGCTCGGTCAGGAAGAAGCCGAGGCACTCCTTCATGAAGCGCGTGTTCTGCTCGACCGTGTTGATGCCGGCCTCGGGATTGAGCTCGCACATCAGCAGCAGGTGGTCCAGCCAGTGCGCGCCCGCGCCGCGGATGCCGTCCGGCCAGGGGTCGGGGTTGTCGGTGCCGACGTCGGTGCCCACGTACTCCTTGAACGCGTACAGCCGCATGTCGTGGCCGCTGGGCAGGTGGAACTGCAGCATGCGGCCCACCGACGGCAGCGTGCCCTCGGGCAGCATCTGGGTCTTGATGCCCCAGGCCTCGACGCGCTGCTGGATCTCGTCCAGGTCGGCGTCGTCCTTGACCTTGTAGGCCACGTGGTTCAGGCCGGCCTGGTCGGAGGGCGTGAGGATCAGCGAGAACTTGTCCCACTCGTCCCAGCACTTGAGGTACACGTTGCCGGCACGGTCCTTCATCACCGTGCGCATGCCCAGCACCTTCTCGTAGTGCGTCACGGCGGCATCGATGTCCATCACTCGCAGGCTGGCGTGGCCAATACGCAGAACGCCCATGTCATGTCTCCTTCGTGGTTGCTGTGGGTCGGTGGGGAACGGCCGAGGCTGCCGGGGCCGCAGCTCGGGTAAACGGTTTGGCCAGCCGTGCGCACACTTCCAGGCGCACGGCGGTGACGGGGGCGGCGCGGCAGGCCAGGGTGTAGCCCCGGGCCTCCTCCTCGACGCTGACGTGGGCGCGGCTGACGGGGCCGAGCGCCCGCACCTCGCCCTCGACGATCTGCACCTTGCAGACGCCGCAGCCGCCGTTGACGCAGCCGGCGGGGATGCCGCGGCGGCCGAGCCGCAGCATGCCGCGCAGCAGGCTCTCGTCGGTCGCGCAGGGGTAGGACTCGCCGGTCTGGACGACGTGCACGTCCACGCGGGTCCGGGTGTCGAACAGCATGCTCTTCTCCTCCGTCCTAGACCCGCTTGAACAGCGGACTGCGCGGCCCCTGCGCGTCCGCTGCCGAGATGAACTTCTCGGTGTAGATGTCGCGCTCGAACAGGCGTCCCTGCATCAGCGTCGCGATGCAGGCCTCGATCATCGGCGTCGGTCCGCACAGGTAGGCCTTGTGGCCGGCGAACTGGCCGCCGAAGTGCGCCTTGGCCGCCTCGTGCACGTAGCCACGCGCGCCGTCCCAGCCGGAGCCCTCGGGCTCGTCCGACAGGGCCGGCACGTAGGTGAAGTTCGGGTGCTGCTGAGCGAGCGCCCGGAACTCGGCGTCGTAGTACAGCTCCTCGCGGCTGCGCTGGCCGTAGACCAGCGTGATCGGCTCGGTGCAACCCTCGGCCAGCAGGCTGAGGATCATCGAGCGCGGGCTGGACAGGCCCGAGCCGCCGGCCAGGAAGATCATCGGCATGCGTGCCGAGCGGCGCACGAAGAAGCGGCCGTACGGGCCGGACAGGCGCAGCCGCGCGCCCTCGCGGGCCTGCTCGTGCAGCCAGGTGGTGCCGGCGCCGCCGGGCACCAGGCGCACGTTGAGCTCGATGCGGTCGGCCTGGCCGTCCGGGGCCGGCGGGTTGGCGATCGAGAACGCACGGCTTTGGCCGAGGCCCGGGATTTCCAGCTGCACGTACTGCCCGGGCTGGAAGCGGATCGGCTTGTCCAGCTTCAGGTGGATGGCCTTGATGGTCGGCGTGAGCGGCTCGATGCGCTCGATGTCGGCCGCGAAGTCGCGCACCGGGATGACCTCGGCGTCGGGATCCTCGTCGATGTCGGCCTCGATGGTCGCGTCCGAGCACAGCGTCGCGCAGCAGGCCAGGGTCTTGCCGTCGTCGCGCTCGAAGTCCATCAGCGCGAACGGGTTGGCCGCGCCGTGGTCGACCTCGCCGTCGCAGACCTGCACCTTGCAGCTGCCGCACAGCCCGTGCCCGCAGGCGTGCGGCAGGTAGATGCCCTGTCGCAGCGCCGCGTCGAGCAAGGTCTGGCCTTCCTCGACGTCGATCGTCGCGCCGAGGGGCTCGATGGTCAGTTGGTAGCTCATGGCCGCACGCTCAGGAGCACGATCCCCGGATGCCGGTCAGGCCGGGCGTGCGGAAGCGGATCGCGTCCTTGTGCCCCAGGCCGTTCTCGGCCAGCGTCTTGCCGAAGTCGGGCTGCCAGGGCTGGCCGGACTTGAACCACAGCACCTGGCTCCAGTCGATGTGCTCGAAGTCCGGGTGGTCGCCGAACGCGCCGGGCAGCACGCTCTCCACCATCGCGCCGAACGGCATCTCCGCCGGCAGCGGCAGGCAGAAGGGCGCGCAGAACATCATGTGGTCTTCCCAGCCGATGTACAGCAACGGCGCCGGGAAGTTCTCGCGCACGTCCCGGGCGGGGAAATCGTAGGTGCCGATCGCGGTGACGCTCATGCCGATGCTCCTTTCTCGGTGGTGTCGTCCTTGGCCTCGCCGCGCCAGGCGGCGAAGTTCTTCTGGTCTTCCGAGCCCTCGAAGTCGAGGTTGTCGCGGCCGAAGTTCAGGCCGTACCAGTCGAGCACCGCGCCCAGCGGATCGAAGCCGGGCTGGCTCGGGTCGACGTCGGGCTTGAAGCAGTTGCCCTGGTAGATCTGGTGCACCGGCAGCCAGGACTGCACGTACTTCTCCGGCTCGTGGTCGAAGATCCGCTTGCAGCCGTCACTGCAGAAGTGGTACTTGTTGCCGAAGTAGTTGCTCTCGCGGTAGCAGATCCTGGTCGGGTCGCCGGGCTCGGTGAAGAGCATCGGGATCTGGCAGGTCGTGCACAGCATCGGCAGCGTCTTGTTGTAGAAGCGCTTGCCCTGCTGCTGGCGCTCCCGGTAGTACTCCAGGCGCGGGCGGTACAGGCGGTCGAAGGACTCGGGGTACTTCTCCGACAGCCAGTCCATTTCCTCGTCGCTGGGCACCCAGGTGTGGAAGGGCGCGGCGGCGGCGTAGTTGTAGAAGGTGTTCCAGGCCTGGTGACTGATGTGGTCCTTGCCCTCGCAGGCTTCCTTCCAGCCGGCCGGCTCCCGGATGCCGTAGCGGGCGAGGTCGCGGAACAGGGCTCCGCCGTTCTGCTCGGCGTACATCTCCCAGGCTTCCTTCCAGCTCATCACGCGCTTGGGCAGCATGTAGTCCTGCATCATCGCCACCAGCGTCAGCACGCGGTAGCCGCGCCAGAACCACTTGTCGATCCAGCGCTGCACGATGGGCACGTTGTCCGGGTCCTGCTCGAGCATGAACTTGATGCACTCGATGCCCAGCGTCATGTGGCGCGATTCGTCGCTCTGGGCCGAGAAGCCGAAGGTGACGGTGGACATGTCGCCGTTGTGCGCAGCACCGGACATGAACGGCACGAACAGCAGGTTGGTCAGCACGTACTCGAACGAGAAGCTCACCGCGGTGAGGAACTCGAACGGGCCGGCGGTCAGCGCGTCCTCGAAGAACGACTTGGGCACGGACAGGTACCACACACGGTCGAACCAGTGCGCGGCGTTGTGCATGCCGTTGAAGTACTTGTTGTAGTGGCTGATCGCGTGCGTCTCGGTCTGGAAGTGGCGCAGCTCGTCGATGGACTGCATCTGCGCCGCCACGCGCGCGCCCACGCCGGTGAAGTGCCGGCCCACGTGCGCGAAGCCGCGATGCGCGTAGTACTCCAGCGGCGTGACGCCCTGGATGAACAGCTTGAGCGCGTTGACGTAGCGTGCGTCGGAGACGCTCAGCTGGCCGTTGTTCTGCGCGAAGGCCTCGATGACCGCGTAGAGCTTCTTCTCCTTCTCGCCTTGGTACTTCCAGTAGGCGTCCATGGTCAGGCGGAAGGGGTCCTCCCACTTGTCCCAGTCGTGGATCTTGATGCCCTCGTAGCGGTCGTACGGGAAGACTTTCTCCATCGGCTGGTACGTGGTCTCCCAGCCGAGGCCACGCGTCATCGCGGCGTAGCGTTCCTTGAGGCCGAGCTTCTTGCGGGTGACTCGGGTGTCCATGCTTGTCTCCTGTGGATGGGGTGAGGCCGTTCAGTGGTTCCAGCGCAGCGTGAACTCGTCGTCGTCCTCGTCGATGTGGCCGGACAGGGTGACGAGGTTCACGTGGATCTGCTGCAGGTCGAACGGGCGGCCGGTGTGTTCCTCGACCGTGGCGCGGCGGATGACCAGGCGCCCCGGGGCGTCGATCTTCACGAGCCCGGGCGAATGGACGGTCACGGCCTCGGGGTTGTCGGCCTGGATGGCCTCGATCACCGGACGGGCTTCCTCGTTGTCCTGGAACGCGATGAACACCTTGGAGGGGGCTGCGGTCGTCATGGGATGTCTCCTCGGGATTGGCTTGTCGGTCAGACGTCCAGGCCGGCCTTGCGTGCGCGGGCGTCCAGTGCCTCGCGCACCTCCTGCATCGCCGTGGTCCCCACCTCGCCCAGGGCCAGCTCGGCGACCGGCGTCAGTGCGGCGCGCGCCTGCCAGGCGTAGGTGACGTACCAGTCGGTGAGCAGGCGGCGGTTGCCTTCGGATTCGGCCGCGGCGACCTTGACGACCGCGTCGATCCAGCGCGCGCTCTCGTCGTGCCATTCGGGGATGAAGGCGGTGAGCATCGCGACGGCCGTGCCGCCCTGCAGGGCCAGGTGCTCGTCGACGAAGTGGCCCAGCATCAGCGGATACAGCAGGCCGTCGAGGGCGAGGTTCTGCGCGATGAACAGCTCGAACGGGTCCTGCAGCACCAGCGTGTCTTCCACGTAGCGGCGCAGCACCTGCCAGTGGGCGTCGTGCAGCCAGGCGTTGCGACCGGCGTCGAGCACGCCGGGCTCGTCCATCGCGAGCCCCAGCCGCGTGAGGTACTGCGCCACGCCCAGCTGGTCCATCGCATGCAGCATGGCCGGCGCGGTGAAGGCGGTGCCGTAGCCGCGCGCGCAGATGGTGCAGTTGTTCATGTTGCCGCCCCAGGCCACGTGGCGCAGCGGCATCAGCACGTCGCAGGCGTGGGCGCGCACGGCGTCGGGCATCTTGTCGAGCAGGCCGCGCGATTCGACGAACTGGTAGTTCGCCTCCATCGCGTCCTGCTGGCGTGCGCGCGCCATGGTCCAGGTCGCGTAGTAGAACTGGCGCGGGTCCCGCAGGCTGTCCCAGTCCTTCATCTTCACCGCGGTGCGCCGGGTGTCGAACAGTTCGAATTCCGGCTCCCAGGTGGGGCGGTAGTGGAAGTTGGCGCTCGGCTGCGCGCCGAGTGTGGCTTCGAGGTAGCGCGAAGCCGGCTTGTCGCCCGTGTAGGCCGCCACGCGGGCGAAGGTGTGGCGCAAGGGCTGGATCTCGCGCGCCTGCAGGTCGATGTTCATGGGGGCTTGTCTCCTTGGTGGTGTGGCGTGGGAGCGGTGGCGGGATGTCAGTCGTCGGGCAGGTAGCGCACGCGGTGCTCCGCGCAGAAGGCTTCGAAGGCCGGCGTCGGCAGCAGCAGTTCGACCGACAGTTCCGGCCAGCCGACCGAGAAGCTGAACTCGACGAGGTCGTCCTTGCGGCCGAGGACGCGCACGAACTTCTGGGTCAGGTCGCACGCCGGCATGGCAGGCTCGGCGGCAGGGGGCGGGGCGGTTCGCGTCATGGCAGGGGCCTGTGCTGTGTTGGCCGCCTCCATCGCAGGACGCATGCCAATCCGGCGGGAACCGCCCAAAAATATCGATAAATTAAGGGTTAATCCGGAGCATTCGGCCCCGATCGGCCGCGACTGCGGCGACGTCTCGGCCACGCGATGGGGTGCTTGTGACCAGCAGTGACCCGATTGCTGCAGGGCAGCATGATCATTTGGTGAGGTGCCGGCGCGCCCGATTGCTGAAATGATGAAATGGGTGGGGCGGGTGAACCCTATGGACGGTGTTCAGAGGTTTATCGATACTTTGTCCGCCATGCCCACGCTCCTGCCACCGCTGCCGTCCGACGCCGACCTGCGTCGCCTGGTCCATTTCTCCACGGTGGACGGGCGCATCTGGCTGGCGGACCAGCGCATGCTGCTGCTCCACGCGGCGAGCCTGCAGGCGTTGCGGCGCGAGCTGATGTCCAGCCTGGGGCCGGAGCACACCCGGCGCCTGCTCATGCGCGCGGGTTACACCGCAGGCACGCGCGACGCGATGCTGGCGCGCAAGGTGCGCCCCGACGCGTCGCTGTTCGACGCCTTTGCCGTCGGGCCCCAGCTGCACATGCTCGAAGGCGCGGTGCGCGTCACGCCGCAGGTGCTCGAGGTCGACGAGGCGCAAGGTCACTTCCGCGGCGTGTTCCGCTGGGACCACAGCTGGGAGGCCGAGATGCACCAGCGCAGCTGCGGGCCGTCGGACGAGCCCGTGTGCTGGATGCTGCTGGGCTATGCCTCGGGCTACACGAGCGGCTTCTTCGGCCGCCCGGCGCTGTTCAAGGAGGTCCAGTGCTCGGCCAGCGGCCATGACTGTTGCCTGATCGAAGGCCGTTTCGCGCACGAATGGCCCGACGGCGAGCAGCTGGCGCGCGACTACGACCCGGATTCGATGCTGGTGCGCATCGACGAGCTGCGCTCGCAGGTCGAGGCGCTGCGCACGCAGCTGCAGCCGGCCGACGACCAGGGGCCGCTGATCGGGCATTCCCCGGCGTTCCGGCAGACCGTCGAGCTGCTGCGCAAGGCCGCCCCGACCGAGGTCACGGTGCTGCTGACCGGCGAAACCGGCGTCGGCAAGGAGCGCTTCGCGCGCGCGCTGCATGCGATGGGGCCCCGTGCGGACAAGCCCTTTGTCGCGGTCAACTGCGCGGCGCTGCCGGCCGAGCTGATCGAAAGCGAGTTGTTCGGTGCGGAAAAGGGCGCCTACACCGGTGCCAACGCGACGCGCATCGGCCGCTTCGAGCGCGCCCACGGCGGCACCCTGCTGCTGGACGAACTGGGCGAGCTGCCGCTGCCGGCGCAGGCCAAGCTGCTGCGCGTGCTCCAGCAGGGCGAGGTGGAGCGGCTGGGGTCGACCCAGGCCCGCAAGGTCGATGTGCGGGTGGTCGCCGCCACCAACGTCGACCTGGAGAAGGCGGTGGAGGAGGGGCGCTTCCGGCGCGACCTGCTGTACCGGCTCAACGTCTACCCGATCCGCATCCCGCCGCTGCGCGAACGGGCCGAGGACATCGAGCTGCTGGCCATGCACCTGCTGCAGAAGTACGCCGCGCGGCACGGCAAGCGCGTCGAGGGCTTCACCGACCTGGCGCTGGCCGCGATGCGCGCCCATCCCTGGCCGGGCAACGTGCGCGAGCTCGAGAACCTGGTCGAGCGTGGCGTGATCCTTGCGTCCTCGGGCGGCATGGTCGATGCCCCGATGCTGTTCCCCCAGCTGACTTCCGCCGACATGCTGACGATCAATGCTTCCGGCGGCCTGGAGAGCAACGCCGCCTGCGCCCAGGAGGCCGACTTCTACGACATGCTGCAGCGCAGCGGCCTGACGCTGGATGCGATGGAGGACGCGCTGATCCGCGAGGCGGTCCAGCGCGCCGGCGGCAACCTGTCGGCGGCGGCTCGGGCGCTGGGGATCACCCGTCCCCAGCTGAGCTACCGCCTCTCGCGCATCCAGGACGACGCGCGCCGCGCGACCTGAGCGGCAGGGCCCGAGCATGGCCAAGCGTTCCTTCCAGCCGCCCAGCCCCCTCCCCGTCGACCCGGCCGACGGCGCGGCCACGCGCACCCTGATCGAACAGACCTACACCACGCTGCGCGACGACATCATCGAGGGCCGGCTGGCGCCGGACAGCCGCCTGCGCATCGAGCACCTGCGGCAGCAGTACCAGGTCGGTGCCGGCACGCTGCGCGAGGCCCTGACCCGGCTGGTCAGCGACGCGCTGGTGGTGGCCGAGGGGCAGCGGGGCTTTCGCGTGGCGCCGATCGCGATCGAGGACCTGGAAGACATCACGCGCCTGCGGGTGCACATCGAGACCGACGCCCTGCGCCAGTCGATCCGCTGCGGCGACGACGCCTGGCGCGCGCGCGTGACGGCGGCCTACGAGGCCCTGTCGGCGGAGGAGCAGCCGGTGCGGCCCGAGCGCCGCCGCCAGTGGGAGGCGCTCAACCTGCGCTTCCATGAAGCGCTGCTGTCCGGCCACGCCTCGCCCTGGACGCAGCGAGTGCTGCGCCTGCTGGCGCGCCACAGCGAGCGCTACCGCAGCTATGCGATCGGCCTGCCCGACAGCGGGCGTGACGTCCACGCCGAGCACACCGAGATCTACCAGCTGGCGATCAGCGGCCAGGAGGCGCGCGCCGCCTTGGCGCTCGAAGCGCACATCAGCGCGACGCCTTACATGCTGATCCGTGCCCTGCGCGAGGGGCGCATTGTCCTGCCGGGCGCGCGCCCGCCGGCCGCGGCGCACGCACGCGCGACGCCCGCCGGGGCCGGTGCCGCGCCGCAACAGCGGCCGTGGACGCAGCCCGCGGGTGAACCGCTTGCCACGTGAAGGGGACCGTCGGGAAGCGCCGGAGGGCGCGGTGCCCCATCCCCCGCATCCGGGGGGAATGCGTCCGTCGCGTTCCGGGTCTTCAATAGGCAGGGGCCGCCGCAGGGCCCATGCGGCGCAGCCTTGCGAGACCCTGCCGAAGTGAAGGTTTTTCATCGCATTCGCCGTATGGACGCAAGGAGGCTGCCTTCATGCGAATGGATGTATATGAATATATCCGGCTTTCGCGGTGGTGCCTGAAAGCGCATGCTTTCCCAGGTGCGTGGGCAATAAACCCGCGCAAGTGGGCTCCGTTATTTCTGGCGAGTGCACAAAAACACGCGATCCTTCATGCACCCTTGAAATGCGGCAGCCCAAGCCCGATCTGAGGCTTGGGCGCCTGCGGGTGGCCCGGACGAGCGAAACAGGACGTGCCTGGTGCCAGGCCCTTGCGAAAAAGAGCTCAGTCGGCCAGGGAAGCGGACTGGCTGGTGCCGGCCGGCGGCCGGACGGCAGCCGGCGCGACCCGGGGTTCGAGCAACTGGATGTTTTGCGCCAGCTTGCCTTTCGGACCCTGGACCAGGTCGAAGGTGACCTTCGAGCCCTGCTTCAGCGTCCGGAAACCATCCATCAGGATGGCCGAAAAGTGGGCGAAGACGTCTTCGCCGCCTTCGTCCGGCTCAATGAACCCGAAGCCCTTGGCGTCATTGAACCATTTGACCGTTCCTGCATGCGTACCCATTGCTTCCTCCCCGGGTAAATACTCCTGATTCGCGAAAAATTCTCTGCGGCAGGTTCCACGGTGTCAAGAACGGATCAAGCCCGGGTTCGTGAGCGTTGGTGACGGTTCCTGTGCATATTCTCAGGTTGACCTTGACGAGTGCAGAGCAAATGGCGCGAACCCGCTCCCTGTCCAGCCCAACTCGATAGAATCGTTTCATGCCCAGCGACACGCCCAAGCTCCCAGCAACGCCCGCCCAGCCCGCGCTGCCGGACGGCGGGGAAGGAACTGTCGTTGTCGAAAGACAGTCATCGAAGGTGGAGCCGCCCCGTCTGTACCAGGTGGTCATGCTGAACGACGACTACACCCCGATGGAATTCGTGGTGATGGTGCTTCAGCAGTACTTCCACCGGGACCTGGAGACGGCGACCCACATCATGCTGAAGATCCACCACGAAGGCCGCGGCGTCTGTGGCGTCTACACCAAGGACATAGCCGCCACGAAAGTCGAATTGGTGCTTGCCGCCGCGCGCCGCGCGGGGCATCCTTTGCAGTGCATTATGGAGGCCGCATGATTGCCCAGGAACTTGAAGTCAGCCTGCACATGGCGTTCGTCGAGGCGCGCCAGCAGCGCCACGAGTTCATCACGGTGGAGCACCTGCTGCTGGCACTGCTCGACAACCCGTCGGCGGCCGAGGTGCTGCGGGCGTGCTCGGCCAACATCGATGACCTGCGCAAGAGCCTGACGCAGTTCATCAAGGAAAACACGCCGACCGTCGGCGGCACCGACGAGGTCGACACGCAGCCGACGCTGGGCTTCCAGCGCGTGATCCAGCGCGCGATCATGCACGTGCAGTCCACCGGCAGCGGCAAGAAGGAAGTGACCGGCGCGAACGTGCTGGTGGCGATCTTCGGCGAGAAGGATTCGCATGCGGTCTATTACCTGCACCAGCAGGGCGTGACCCGCCTGGACGTGGTCAACTACATCGCCCACGGCATCCGCAAGTCCGATCCGCCCGAGCCGGCCAAGCCCGCCGAGGGCAGCGGCCAGGAGGTCGAGAAGGAAGAGGGCGAGGGCAAGGGGTCGCCGCTGGAGCAGTTCACCCAGAACCTCAACCAGCTGGCGCGCGAGGGCAAGATCGACCCGCTGATCGGCCGCGAGCAGGAAGTCGAGCGCGTGATCCAGGTGCTGTGCCGCCGGCGCAAGAACAACCCGCTGCTGGTCGGCGAGGCGGGCGTGGGCAAGACCGCGATCGCCGAGGGGCTGGCCTGGCGCATCACCGAAGGCGACGTGCCCGAGGTGCTGTCCGATTCCGTGGTCTACGCGCTGGACATGGGCGCGCTGCTGGCCGGCACCAAGTACCGCGGCGACTTCGAGCAGCGCCTCAAGGGCGTGCTCAAGGCGCTGAAGGACCAGCCCAACGCGATCCTGTTCATCGACGAGATCCACACGCTGATCGGGGCGGGGGCGGCCTCGGGCGGCACGCTCGATGCGAGCAACCTGCTCAAGCCGGCGCTGAGCTCGGGCACGCTCAAGTGCATCGGCGCGACCACCTTCAACGAGTACCGCGGCATCTTCGAGAAGGACGCGGCGCTGTCGCGGCGCTTCCAGAAGATCGACGTGGTCGAGCCGTCGGTCGAGCAGACCGTGGAGATCCTCAAGGGCCTGAAGTCGCGCTTCGAGGACCACCACAACGTCAAGTACGCGCTCAACGCGCTGCAGGCGGCTGCCGAGCTGTCGGCCAAGTACATCAATGACCGCCACCTGCCCGACAAGGCGATCGACGTGATCGACGAGGCGGGCGCGGCGCAGCGCATCCTGCCCAAGAGCAAGCAGAAGAAGACCATCACCCGCGCCGAGGTCGAGGAGATCGTCGCGAAGATCGCGCGCATCCCGCCGGCGAGCGTCAGCAACGACGACCGCTCCAAGCTCAAGAACCTCGACCGCGACCTCAAGAGCGTGGTGTTCGGCCAGGACGAGGCGATCGACGCGCTGGCCGCGGCGATCAAGATGGCGCGCTCGGGCCTGGGCAAGCCGGACAAGCCGATCGGCTCGTTCCTGTTCAGCGGCCCCACCGGCGTGGGCAAGACCGAGGTGGCCAAGCAGCTCGCCTACATCCTGGGCATCGAGCTGATCCGCTTCGACATGTCCGAGTACATGGAGCGCCATGCGGTGAGCCGCCTGATCGGCGCGCCGCCGGGCTACGTGGGCTTTGACCAGGGTGGCCTGCTGACCGAGGCGATCACGAAGAAGCCGCACGCGGTGCTGCTGCTCGACGAGATCGAGAAGGCGCACCCGGACGTCTTCAACGTGCTGCTGCAGGTCATGGACCACGGCACGCTGACCGACAACAACGGGCGCAAGGCGGACTTCCGCAACGTCATCATCATCATGACGACCAACGCGGGCGCCGAGACCATGCAGAAGTCGACGATCGGCTTCACGACGCGGCGCGAGCAGGGCGACGAGATGGCCGACATCAAGCGGCTGTTCACGCCCGAGTTCCGCAATCGCCTGGACGCCATCGTCAGCTTCAAGCCGCTGAACGAGGAGATCATCCTGCGCGTGGTCGACAAGTTCCTGCTGCAACTGGAAAGCCAGCTGGCCGAGAAGAAGGTGGAAGCCACCTTCACCGACGCGCTGCGCCGCTACCTGGCACGCAAGGGCTTCGATCCGCTGATGGGCGCGCGCCCGATGCAGCGCCTGATCCAGGACACCATCCGCCGCGCGCTGGCCGACGAACTGCTGTTCGGCCAGCTGGTCGACGGTGGCCGGCTCACGGTCGACATCGACGACAAGGACGAGGTGGTGCTGGACATCCAGCCCAACCGGCGCAGCGACAAGCCGAAGGCCGAACCGGCGGTCACCGAGTGAGCGGCGGCGCCGGCCGGTGCCTCCCGCCAAGAGGGCCCTGCGGGGCCCTTTTTCACGCCTGCGACCGGGGTCCCGGTGGCGTTCAGGCGGGCGGATCCTGCCTGAAGTAGTCGCGGAACAGCTCGTGCAGCCGGGGGTGGGCGGCGCGGAAGCTCCCGGGGGTGACGAAGAAGGCTTCGGCCGCGACCGCGAAGAACTCGTCGACCGACTCCGCGCCGTAGGGATCGAGGAAGGTCTCGACGCCGGCGTCGACCTCGTCGCAGAAGCGCTCGTACTCGTCGTCGATCTGCGCGATCCAGGCCTCGCGCCGGGCGCGGTCGGGCAGGGGCGGCACGCCGTCGGGCTCGCCGTCGAGCATGTCGATCTTGTGGATGAACTCGTGGATCACGACGTTGTAGCCCAGCTCGGCCGACTGGCCGGCCTCCTGCACGTCCTGCCACGACAGCGTCACCGGGCCGCCTTCCATCGCCTCGCCGGCGAGCACCTCGTCGTACTCGTGCACGACGCCGGTCTCGTCGACCACGGTGCGGCGCGCGACGACCTGGTCGCCGTGCACGACGATGCCCACGAAGCCGTCGTAGAGGTGCAGCCCGAGCCGCAGCACCGGCAGGCAGGCCTGCGCGGCGATCGCCACGGCCACCTCGTCGGTGATCTGGAAGCCGCCCGCGCCGGTGAACTCCTTGCGGCGCAGGAACAGCGTGGCCAGGCGGCGCAGTTCGGCCAGGTCCTCGGCGCTGCGGCGCGCGAGGAACGGGTAGGCGTCGAGCACGCGGTGCCAGAGCCCGGCCGGGATCTCGTGCCTGCGCAGCAGGTGCGCTTCGCGTGCCTCACGCCAGCGTGACAGCCACCGGATCATGGCCCTCGTGGCGGCGGTTCAGGCCGGGGGAATGCGCTGCATGCCGTCGCGCGTCAGGCGCAGCACCTCGGCACGCGGGGGCCGGGCGTGGTCCAGGTCCCAGTCGCTCATCACGTGCCGCAGCACGCCCGGGGCCAGTGCATGGTCGGCCGGGCGGTGGGTGTGTCCGTGGATGAACGCGTCGGCGCGGGCCGCGCGCAGCCAGGCGAGGGCGGCCTCGGCGTGGAGGTCGCCGTAGGATTCCGGGCCCTGCGTACGCTTGCGGGCTTCGCTGGCCTCGCGCATCTGCGTGGCGACCTGGCGGCGCACCGCCAGCGGCTGGGCGAGGAAGCGCGCGGTCCAGGCCGGTTGCCGCACCTGGGCGCGAAAACGCTGGTAGTCCTCGTCGTCCAGGCACAGCGCGTCGCCGTGCGACAGCAGGTAGCGGCGCCCGGCGAACGCCAGCACCGTCGGGTCGGGCAGCAGGTGCACGCCGCAGCCGTCGAGCAGCCGCCCGCCGACCAGGAAGTCGCGGTTGCCGGCCATGAAACCGACCCAGCATCGCGCGGCCGCGGCGCGCAACACCTCGGCGCATTCGTGCTCGAATCCTTCGTCGGCCGCGTCGTCGCCGATCCAGACCTCGAACAGGTCGCCCAGGATCAGCACCGCATCGGCGGGCGTGTGCAGCAGGTGGTGCCGCCAGGCCTCGAAGGTGCGCGGCATCCCCGCCTGCAGGTGCAGGTCGGAGATCAGGTCGATGCACTGCCAGCCCGCAGGCGCGGGCAGTTCGTGCATCTCGGGCGTGGCGGGCAGGGCGCCGGAACTCACGGCGTGCAGGGGGACGGGATTCAGACCTCGACGGCCTTGGTGATCACGACGTCCTCCAGCGGCACGTCGTCGTGGAAACCCTTGCGGCCGGTCTTGACGCCCTTGATCTTGTCGACCACCTCGGTGCCTTCGACCACCTTGCCGAACACCGCGTAGCCCCAGCCCTGCAGGCTTTCGGAGCGGAAGTTCAGGAAGTCGTTGTCGGCGACGTTGATGAAGAACTGCGCCGTGGCCGAGTGCGGGGCCTGGGTGCGCGCCATCGCGATGGTGTAGCGGTCGTTCTTCAGGCCGTTGTTGGCCTCGTTCTCGATCGGCGCATCGGTGGGCTTCTGGTTCATGCCCGGCTCGAAGCCGCCGCCCTGGATCATGAAGCCGTCGATGACGCGGTGGAAGATGGTGTTGTCGTAGTGGCCCTTGCGGACGTACGACAGGAAGTTGGCGACGGTCTTGGGCGCCTTTTCGGCGTCCAGCTCGATCCTGATGACGCCATGAGTGGTGTGCAGTTCAACGGCCATGTTCATTTCTCCACGGTGACCTTCTGGATGACGACCGGCTCGACCGGCACGTCCTGATGCATGCCCACCGTCGTGGTGCGCACGCGCTTGATGTTGTCGACGATGTCCATGCCGGCGACCACCTTGCCGAACACCGCGTAACCGTAGCCATCGCGCGAGTTGGCGGCGTCGAGGAAGACATTGTCCTTGACATTGATGAAGAACTGCGCGGTCGCGGAATGCGGGTGCGAGGTGCGCGCCATCGCGATCGTGCCGCGCCGGTTCGACAGGCCGTTGCGGCTCTCCAGCGGGATCGGCTCGCGCGTCGGCTTCTGCGCCATGTCGGGCGTGAAGCCGCCGCCCTGGATCATGAAGTTCTCGATCACGCGGTGGAACACCGTGCCGTCGTAGTGGCCGGCGCGCACGTACTGCAGGAAGTTCTCCACCGTCTTCGGTGCGCGGGCGGCGTCCAGTTCCAGCACGATGTCGCCCATCGAGGTGGTCATGCGCACCGTCTGCGCCGAGGCGAGCGGGGCGAGGACGGCGGTCAGCGTCAGCGTCGCGAGGACATGGCGCAACTTGATCGTCATCCAGACACTCCTTGGGACAGCAGTCATCGCGCCATTGTCGCCCCGTCCGGGGCGGGCGGTTGTGCACGCGGGTGGTGCATGCGATGGCGCGGGCAGCGGCGCAGGCTGGCGCGGGCAGCAGCACGTCGGCATCCTGCCTGTCCGGGCAGGGCACGATGCCATGACGGCATAGCGGATATACTCGTCGGATTCTACTGTGCCCCTCGCGGCCATCCCTGCAAACCCGCATCCCTCGAGGTCTGGCGCCGTGTTGAAATTTCCGCGACCCTTCATGTGTCGCTGCGCCGGCCTCGGCGCCCGGCTCCCGGCCCGCTGATCTCCCGTACCGAAGCCCGGCGATTCATTTCGCAGATCCGTTCATGACGCTGTCGATCTACAACTCCCTCACGCGCCGCCAAGAACCGTTCGAGCCGATCGAGCCCGGCCACGTGCGCATGTACGTGTGCGGAATGACGATCTACGACTACTGCCATATCGGGCACGCGCGCATGATGCTGGCGTTCGACGTGGTACAGCGCTGGCTCAAGGTGCTCGGCTACCGCGTCACCTACGTGCGCAACATCACCGACATCGACGACAAGATCATCCGGCGGGCGCTGGAGCGCGGCATCACGATCCGCCAGCTGACCGAGGAGATGGCCCAGGCCATGCACGAGGACATCGCGGCGCTGGGCATCGAGCCGCCGACCCACGAGCCGCGCGCGACCGAGTACGTGCCGCAGATGGTGCGCATGATCGAGCAGCTCGAAGACAGGGGCCTGGCCTATCGCACGCCGCACGGCGACGTGAACTTCGCGGTGCGGCGTTTCCCCGGTTACGGCAAGCTGTCGGGCAAGTCGCTCGACCAGCTGCGCGCGGGCGAGCGTGTCGCGGTATCCGGGGACAAGGAAGACCCGCTCGACTTCGTGCTGTGGAAGGCGGCCAAGGACACCGAACCCGACGATGCAAAATGGGATGCGCCGTTCGGCCGCGGGCGTCCGGGCTGGCACATCGAGTGCTCGGCGATGAGCTGCGCGCTGCTGGGCGAGCATTTCGACATCCACGGTGGCGGCATGGACCTGCAGTTCCCGCACCACGAGAACGAGATCGCGCAAAGCGAAGGCGCGACGGGCAAGCCGTTCGTCAACGTGTGGATGCACAACGGCTTCGTCAACGTCGACAACGAGAAGATGTCGAAGTCGCTCGGCAACTTCTTCACCATCCGCGACGTGCTCAAGAGCTACGACGGGCAGACGCTGCGCTTCTTCATGCTGCGCACGCACTACCGCAGCCAGTTCAACTACAGCGATGCGCACCTCGAGGACGCGCGCCATGCCCTGCGTCGCCTGTACACGGCGCTGGACGCGGTGCCGCCCGCCGAGGTGAGCATCGACTGGAACGAGCCGCACGCGGCGCGTTTCCGCGCGGCGATGAACGACGACTTCAACACCGCCGAGGCGGTGGCGGTGCTGTTCGAGCTGGCCACGGAAGTGAACCGCACGCGCTCGGCCGCGCTGGCCGGCCTGCTGAAGGCGCTGGGTGGCACGCTGGGCATTCTCCAGGGCTCGCCGCGTGAGTACCTGCAGGGCGGACACACCGGCGGGTTGGACGAAGCGGCGATCCAGGCGCAGATCGAGGCCCGCGCGGCGGCGAAGAAGGCCAAGAACTACGCCGAGGCCGACCGCATCCGCGCCGCGCTGGCCGAGCAGGGCATCGTGCTGCAGGACACGCCGCAAGGCACCACCTGGGTGCGGGCCTGAGGGCGGCGCATGGCGATGTCCAAGGTCGTCACGCCCGACTACTGGGACGAGGCGTGCAAGCATCTGTCGCGGCGCGACCGCGTGATGCGCAAGCTGATCCCGCGCTTCGGCGAGGCCCGGCTGCAAAGCCGCGGCGACGCCTTCACGACGCTGGCGCGCTCCATCGTGGGGCAACAGATCTCGGTGAAGGCGGCGCAGGCCGTCTGGGACCGCTTCGCGGCGCTGCTGAGCGGGCCGTCCAACCGGATCTCGCCGGCCGAGGTGCTGCAGCTGCCCGTCGAGGCGCTGCGCGCGGCCGGGCTGTCCGCTCGCAAGGTGGAGTACCTGCGTGACCTGGCCAGCCACTTCCACAGTGGCGCGGTGCACGTCAAGGAATGGGCGGCGATGGAGGACGAGGCCATCATCGAGGAACTGGTGGCCATCCGCGGCATCGGCCGCTGGACGGCCGAGATGTTCCTCATCTTCCACCTGATGCGCCCGAACGTGCTGCCGCTGGACGACCTCGGCCTGCTCAAGGGCATCAGCATCAACTACTTCAGCGGCGAGCCGGTGTCGCGGGCGGAAGCCCGGGAAGTGGGCGAGGCCTGGGCCCCGTTTCGCTCGGTGGCCACGTGGTACATTTGGCGCAGCCTCGACCCCCTGCCGGTGGAATACTGACCACCATACAACCATAAGAAGCGCGAGGCGCCTCGTTCACAGATGGATGACTTGGGATGAGTAAACGACACTTTCTCGAGTTCGAGCAGCCCATTGCCGAGCTTGAAACCAAGATCGACGAGCTGCGCTACGTCCAGACCGAGTCGGCCGTCGACATCTCCGAAGAGATCGACCGGCTCAGCAAGAAGAGCCTGCAGCTGACCAAGGACATCTACGCCAACCTGTCCCCCTGGCAGGTCACGCAGATTGCACGGCACCCGCAGCGGCCGTACACGCTGGACTACATCAACGAGATCTTCACCGAGTTCCAGGAACTGCACGGCGACCGCCATTTTGCCGACGACCAGTCCATCGTCGGCGGCCTGGCGCGCTTCAACGGGCAGGCCTGCATGGTGATCGGCCACCAGAAGGGCCGCGACACCAAGGAGCGCGCCGCGCGCAACTTCGGCATGTCACGTCCCGAGGGCTACCGCAAGGCACTGCGCCTGATGAAGCTGGCCGAGAAGTTCGGCCTGCCGGTGTTCACCTTCGTCGACACGCCGGGTGCGTACCCGGGCATCGGCGCCGAGGAGCGCGGCCAGTCCGAGGCGATCGGCCGCAACATCTTCGAGATGGCGCAGCTGGAAGTGCCCATCATCGCGACCATCATCGGCGAGGGCGGCTCCGGCGGCGCGCTGGCGATCAGCGTCGGTGACCAGGTGCTGATGCTGCAGTACTCGGTGTACTCGGTGATCTCGCCGGAAGGTTGCGCCTCCATCCTCTGGAAGACCGCCGACCGTGCCGCCGAAGCGGCCGATGCACTGGGCATCACGGCGCACCGCCTGAAGGCGCTGGGCCTGATCGACAAGATCGTCAACGAACCGGTCGGCGGTGCACACCGCGATCCGAAGCAGATGGCGGCCTACCTGAAGCGTGCGCTCAACGATGCGCTGCGCCAGGTCAGCGACCTCAAGCCCAAGGAGCTGCTGCAGCGCCGCTACGAGCGCCTGCAGAGCTACGGGCGCTTCATCGACACCAAAGAGCGCTGATGAACGCGCGGCTGTCGGCCGATCGCCCGTGCGTGGCGGTGGCCTACAGCGGCGGGCGCGATTCCAGCGCCTTGCTCCATGCCACGCTCAGGGCCGCACGGGACGCAGGCGTCCAGGTGCTGGCCCTGCATGTCCATCATGGCCTGCAGCCGCAGGCCGACGCGTGGCTGGACCATTGCGAGCGGCAGTGCGCCGCCTGGCGGCGCCGGGGCTGGCCGGTCACCTTCGTCAGCCGGCGGTTGAACCTTCGACCCGGCAAGGGAGAGAGCATCGAGGCGGTCGCGCGTGACGCGCGCTATGCCGCGCTGCGCGAGATGGCCTTGTCGCATGGCGCGAACACGGTGCTGCTGGCCCACCACCGCCAGGACCAGGCCGAGACCTTCCTGTTGCAGGCGCTGCGCGGCGCGGGCGTGGCCGGGCTGGCCGGCATGCCGGTGGCGGTCGAGTGCGACGGCGTGGCCTGGGTGCGCCCGTGGCTCGCCCAGCCGCGCGCCGCGATCGAGGCCTACGTGCGGCGCTATCGGCTGCGCTACGTCGATGACGACAGCAATGCCGACGCCCGCTATGCCCGCAACCGCCTGCGCCTGCAGGTGTGGCCGGCCCTGACGCAGGCCTTCGGGCAGGCCGAGGCCGCGCTGGCCGATGCCGCCGCCTGGGCGCGCGAGGCGGCCGCCTGCCTGGACGAACTGGCCGCGCAGGACCTGGCCGTCGTGGCGACGCCGCAGGGCCTGCGGCTGCAGCCCTGGCAGGCGCTCGGTGCCGCACGCGCGCGCAACGCCTTGCGGGCTTGGTACCGCGCACAGGCCGGCGAGCCCTTGCCCGCCAGCTGGGTGGACCGCCTGTGGGACGAGCTGCCGCGCGTGCGCACCGGCCAGTGGCCGCTGCCGCAGGGCGTGCTGCGCAGCTACCGCGGGGTGCTGCGCTGGCAGCCGGCGGTCGCCGCGGCGCCGGCGGGCGCACCGATGCCCGAGACCGTGCTGCAGGTGCGCCGCGCCGGCCGCTACGAACTGCCGGGCTGGGGCGGCGTGCTGCACGTGGAGCGCTGCGATGGCTGCGGCGGCGTGCCGCTGGCGCTGCTGGAGGCGCTGCGCCTCGTGCCGCGCCAGGGCGGCGAACGGTTCCAGGCCGGGGCAGGGCGGCCGCCGCGCAGCCTGAAGAAGCAGTTCCAGCAGGCCGGCGTGCCTGGCTGGGCGCGCCAGGGGCCGCTGCTGTACGCGGGCGATGCCCTGGTGTTCGTGCCGGGGCTGGGCCTGGATGCGCGCGCCGTGGCCATGCCCGGCCGCTCGCGCGTGACGCTGCGCTGGGAGCCGCTGGCCCCGGCCTGAAGGCCCCCCGCGTCCGGGTTGCTGCGCTGCAACAGGATACAATCGCCGTTTCGTTCGCGACGCGGCGCGAATCCTGACTTCCGACCTCCCGCGCACCCAACTCCCAGTACCGGACTTCGATGGCACTGATCGTTCACAAGTACGGCGGCACCTCGATGGGCTCGACCGAGCGCATCCGCAACGTCGCCAAGCGCGTCGCCAAATGGGCAAGGGCCGGCCACCAGATGGTGGTGGTGCCGTCGGCCATGAGCGGCGAAACCAACCGGCTGCTTGCCCTGGCCAAGGAACTTGCGCCGTCCACGCAGACCACCGCATACGCCCGCGAGCTGGACATGATCGCCGCCACCGGCGAGCAGGTCTCGGTGGGGCTGCTGTCGATCGCGCTGCAGGCCGAAGGGCTGCAGGCGGTGAGCTACACCGGCTGGCAGGTGCCCATCAAGACCGACTCCGCCTACACCAAGGCGCGCATCCAGAGCATCGATGACGCCCGCGTGCGCGCCGACCTGGACGCCGGAAAGATCGTCATCATCACCGGCTTCCAGGGCATCGACGACGACGGCAACATCACCACGCTGGGCCGCGGCGGTTCCGACACTTCGGCCGTCGCGGTGGCCGCGGCGATGAAGGCCGACGAGTGCCTGATCTACACCGACGTCGACGGCGTCTACACCACCGACCCGCGCATCGTGCCCGAGGCGCGTCGCCTGCGCACCATCAGCTTCGAGGAAATGCTGGAGATGGCCAGCCTCGGCTCCAAGGTGCTGCAGATCCGGTCGGTCGAGTTCGCCGGCAAGTACCGCGTGCCGCTGCGTGTGCTGTCGAGCTTCACGCCGTGGGACATCCCGATCGAGGAAGAAGCCAGGTCGGGAACGCTGATCACCTTTGAGGAAGACGAGAACATGGAACAAGCCGTTGTGTCGGGCATCGCCTTCAACCGCGACGAAGCCAAGATCACCGTGATCGGTGTGCCGGACCGCCCGGGCATCGCGTACCAGATCCTCGGTGCGGTGGCCGACGCGAACATCGACGTCGACGTGATCCTGCAGAACGTCTCGCACGAGGGCAAGACCGACTTCTCGTTCACGGTCCATCGCAACGACTACGAGAAGACGATGGACCTGCTGAACAGCAAGGTGGTGCCCGCGCTGGGCGCCGAGAAGGTGATCGGCGACACCAAGATCTGCAAGGTGTCCATCGTCGGCATCGGCATGCGCTCGCACGCCGGCGTGGCCGCGACGATGTTCCGCGCGCTGAGCGAGGAAGGCATCAACATCAAGATGATCACCACGAGCGAGATCAAGACCAGCGTCGTGATCGACGAGAAGTACATGGAGCTCGCCGTGCGCGCGCTGCACAAGGCGTTCGGGCTGGACCAGGAATCTGCGGCCTGATTTCGCCGCAGAGGCATTTTCCGGTTTAGAATGCCGCTTTCGCCGATTTTCCGGTTGGAGACGTGACCGAGAGGCCGAAGGTGCTCCCCTGCTAAGGGAGTATGCGGTGTAGAGCCGCATCGAGGGTTCGAATCCCTCCGTCTCCGCCAAGGCCAAAGCAGAAAAGCCGCTTTCGAGCGGCTTTTTTGTTGCCTGTCCTTTCCTGCCTGCCCGGCGCCACGGACCGGGCATGGCGCGCGCCCCACCGTCCACGCACGCGCTCTTCCACCAGGCATGCGCCGCGGCAGCGTGCTGCCGCGCTCCGTTCCTGTCCCGCCACCTGGCCCATGCCGGACCACCTCCGCCCCACGCATCGCACGGCCGCGCCCGGCGCCTGCGCGCGTGCACGTTCCGGCGCGGCTGTCCCCTTTCGCCGGGGCAGACGCGAGCCGGTGCGGTTTCCACAATGCCTGCCAGACCGGAACGACGGCAACGCGACAGACGCTGCGCCACTTGCATGCGTTCCGGCCAGGAGACAGGAAAGGACAACGAGGACATGGACACGCCTGCCACGAACGATGCAGCGGCGCCGGCCCCCTATGACGTGATCATCGTCGGCTACGGGCCGACCGGCGCGACGCTGGCCAACCTGCTGGGGCTGCGCGGCTTCACCGTGGCGGTGGTCGACAAGCTGCCCGACGTGTACGACAAGCCGCGCGCGATCACGGCGGACCACGAGGTGATGCGGATCTTCCAGGCCTGCGGGCTGGCCGACGAGATCTCGGCCGACACCATCCCGCACCCGGGCACCGACTACATCGGCCTGCACGACCAGGTCATCAAGCGCTTCTACCCTGCGCCGGCCCCGCACCCGCTGTCGTGGGAGCCGACGTGGATGTTCGTGCAGCCGACGCTGGAGCGCAGCCTGCGGCGCGGCGTCGAGCGCTTCGACACGGTGCATACCTACCTCGCGCACGAGCTGGTGCGTTACGAGGAGCGCGAGGAGGACGTCGTCGTGCACCTGAACCGCCTGTCCGACGACCGGCCGGTCACGCTGCGCGGACGTTACCTGGTGGGCAGCGACGGCGCGCGCAGCGTGGTGCGCCGGCAGATGAACGGCACGATCGAGGACCTGGCCTTCGACGAATGGTGGATCGTCGTCGATGCCTGGCTGCGCGGCGACGCCGGGTTGCCGCCGCGCGCGACGCAGTACTGCCATCCGTGGCGGCCGGGCTCCTTCATCGTCGGCCCGGGCGACCTGCGGCGCTGGGAGATCAAGATCCTGCCGGACGAGAGGCCGGAATCGTTCGAGTCCCGCGAGCGCCTGCTCGAGGTGCTCTCGCACTTCGTCGACGTCTCCATGATCGAGATCCACCGCGTCGCGATCTACCGCTTCCACGCGCTGGTGGTCGAGGACTGGGGGCACCGGCGCGTGTTCCTGATGGGCGACGCGGCACACCAGACGCCGCCGTTCATGGGCCAGGGCATGTGTGCCGGCATCCGAGACGCCGACAACTTCGCCTGGAAGCTCGAGGGCGTGATGCGCCGCGGCTACCACCCGCGGTTGCTGCACAGCTACACGCAGGAACGCAAGCCGCACGTGCGCACGCTCGTCGCGCATGCCAAGACCTTCGGCCAGATCATCGGCGAGCTCGACCTGGAGGCCGCCCGCCGCCGCGACGAGCTGCTCGGCGAGCAGCTGCGCAACGGCACCGCCGAGACCATCCGCCAGAAGTTCGTGCCGGGCCTGGAAACCGGTGTGCTCGGCCGACGCGCGGACGGGACGCTGACGTGCGGCGCGGGTGACCTGTTCGTGCAGCCCTGGGTGCGCAGCGGCACGCAGCGCGTGCGCATGGACGACTGCCTGGGTCGCTCCTTCTCGCTGGTGCTGGCCGACGCGCAGGCGCTGGAGTGGATCGACGCGCGGGTGCGGCAGGCGCTGCAGCGCGTCGGCGCCAGCGTGGTGCTGCTGGGCCAGGCGCCGGGCGTGCGGTGCTGCGAGGAGGAGGGGCACCTGGCACGCGACTGGTTCCGCGAGCGCGGCGCGCGCGCCGCGCTGGTGCGACCGGACCACTACGCCTTCGGCTGCGCCGACGACCCCGCGGCGCTGCGCGAGCTGTGCGACCAGCTGGTGGCCGCGCTCGTCGAGGAACCCGCGATGGCGGCCTGACTGTCCCGGCCCGGCGGGACAGACAGCCCCCGGCCATCTTCCTAGATTGGGCACGACCCGCAACGCACGAGAGGATCCAGACAGATGTTCGTCGAGCAACGGACCTACGTCCTGCAACCCGGCAAGGTCCGGGAGTACCTGGCGCTGTACGAGTCCATGGGGCTGGCGCCGCAGAAGCGCATCCTGGGCCGCCTGGTCGGCTACTACTCGAGCGAGATCGGCGGCCTGAACCAGGTCGTCCACATGTGGGCGTTCAAGGATCTCGACGAACGCCAGGAGCGCCGGGCACGGCTGCAGGCCGACCCCGAGTTCCGCGCCTACGTCAGCCGGATGCTGCCGTTGCTGGTCAGCCAGACCTCGCAGATCCTGGTGCCCGCCCCGTTCTTCACGCCGGTGTGGGACCCCATGCCGGACGAAGCGTCCTGATCCCTTCGATACCGACCATTCAAGGAGACAACCATGCTTTGCAAGAAGCTGCACCATGCGGCGTACCGTTGCCGGGATGCGGCCGAGACGGTCAAGTTCTACACCGAGGTGCTCGGGCTGAAGTTCTCGCACGCGATGGGCGAGGACCACGTGCCGTCCACCGGCAAGTATTCGCCGCACGTGCACATCTTCTTCGAGATGGAAGATGGCTCGAGCATCGCCTTCTTCGAGTGCCCGCAGGATCCCGGCGAGCCGTCGGGCCGCGACCCGGGCACGCCCGACTGGGTGCAGCACTTCGCGTTCGAGGTGGAGAGCGTCGAGGTGCTGCTCCAGGCCAAGGCCGACCTGGAGGCCAAGGGGCTGAAGGTGATCGGCCCGACCAACCACGACGACTTCATCGAGTCGATCTACTTCTTCGACCCCTCCGGCCACCGCCTGGAGCTGACCGCGCGCACCTGCCACGACCCGGTGCGCCTGAAGTCCTTCGAGGACGAGGCGCCTCAGGTGCTCGCGCTGTGGGAGAAGACCCACGACTGGTCGCAGCGCCACCTGCTGTTCGGCAGCCGCAGCGGCTACCACCGTGACCAGGCGGCGAACAAGGAGGTGTCGGCATGATCCTCGCGACGCTGGACAACGGATCGCGCGACGGCGAACTGCTGGTGGTCGACCGCGAGCGCCGGCGCGCGGTGAGCGCGAAGGACGTGGTGCCGACCCTGCAGGCGGCGCTGGACGACTGGGACGCCTGCGCCGGCGACCTGCAGGCGCTGTCGGACGCGCTGAACGCCGGCCGCGTCGCGCAGGCGTTCGACCTGGCCCGGGTGAAGCTGGTGGCGCCGCTGCCACGGCCGTTCGCGTTCTACGACACGGCTGCCTACCCCGAGCACATCTCGGTGATCCGGCAGGCGCGCGGCGCGACGCTGCCGGCGGACTTCCACGAGCGGCCGCTGATGTACCAGTCGGTCGCCGCCCCGATGATGGCGCCCGACGCGCCGATCGTCGTGGACGACGACGCGTCGCTGGGCGTGGACCTCGAGGCCGAGATCGTCGCGATCGTCAGCGACGTGGCGCCAGGCACGACGGCCGACGAGGCGGCGGGGAAGATCCGCCTGCTGGGCCTGATCAACGACGTCTCGTTGCGCCACCTGGTCGCGCCGGAGCTGGCGCGCGGCTTCGGCTTCCTGCAGAGCAAGCCGGAAAGCGCGATGGGGCCGTTCGTCGTCACGCCCGACGAGCTGGGGCCGCTGTGGAACGGCCGCATGTTCACCGGCGGCAGCTACCGCATCCACGTGCGCGGCCAGTGGCTCGGCGACCTCGACCCGGGCCAGGACGTGATCTTCGACTACGCCCAGCTGGTCGCCTACGCCGCGCGGACGCGCCACATCGTGGCGGGCAGCCTGTTCGCGGCGGGGACGCTGGCCAACAAGGACCGTCGCCATGGCAGCGGCTGCATCGCCGAGCAGCGTGCGCGCGAGCAGATCACCGAAGGCGCGCCCAGGACCGAGCTGCTGCGCTTCGGCGACGAGGTGCACCTGGAGATGTTCGACGCCGAGGGCCGTTCGGTCTTCGGCGCGATCCGGCAGCGGCTGCAACGCCGCACCGGCTAGCCGGCACGACCCGCCGGCACCTGAACGACAACGAGAGGAGACAGACGATGACCAGGCTGAACAGGCGCACCTTCATGCATGCGGCAGCCGCGCTGCTGCTGGCCACCGGCGGCACGGCCGGGGCCGCGGACTGGCCCGACAAGCCGCTGCGCATCATCCATGGCGGCGGACCGGGGAGCAACTCGGACCTGATCGCGCGCAGCGCGGGCCAGCAGCTGGCCGGGCGCCTGGGCCAGAGCATCGTCGTGGAGCCCCGTTCCGGGGCCGGGCAGAGCCTGGCGATGGTGGCCGTCGCCCGCTCCGCGCCGGACGGCTACACGCTGGCGATGCTGAACGCGGGCATCGTGATCCAGACCGCGATCAGCAGCAAGCTGCCGTACAACCTGCGCACCGACTTCGAGCCGATCGCGATGCTGTCGAGCTTCCCGGTGGTCATCGCGGTGCGCGCCGACGGTCCCTACCGCACCCTGGCCGACTTGATCGAGGCGGCGCGCAAGGCGCCGGGGCAGCTGACCTTCGGCGCCATGGTGGGCACCACGCAGCACCTGACCGGCGAGATGTTCGCCTCGGCCGCCGGCATCCAGTGGGCCAACGTGCCGTACCCGGGTTCCGCGGGACAGATCACGGACCTGCTGGGCGGACGCCTGGATGCCGTGGTCGACAGCCTGACCGCGCTGATGGGGCAGATCAAGGGCGGGCAGCTGCGCGCGCTGGCGGTGTCTTCGGCGCAGCGCTGGCCGACGCTGCCGGACGTCCCGGCGGTGGCCGAGACCATCCGAGGGTTCGACGTCACCTCGTGGACGGGGCTGGCCGTGCCGGCCAGCCTGCGCCAGGACTCGTACAACACCGCCGCGCTGCGTGCCTGCGCGGCGCTGCTGGGCGAGCGGGCGCGGTTCGAGCTGGCCGGCATCGCCGGCATCCCGGTCTACAACGAGGACGAGCGCACCGCCGCGTCGTTTCCCGCGCCCGTGCTCGCGCTGGCCGAAGCGCTGGAACGCGCCGACGCGGTGATCATCGCCACGCCCGAATACAACTTCTCCATTCCCGGCGGACTGAAGAACGCGCTCGACTGGGTGTCGCGGCTGCCCCGCCAGCCGCTGCGCCACAAGCGGGTCGCCGTGTTGGGGGCGGCCACCGGCAAGCTGGGTTCGGCGCGGGCCCAGTACCACCTGCGCCAGGTCCTGCAATGCATGGAGGCGCAGGTGATGTGCAAGCCGGAGGTCTTTCTCTCGGACGCGCAGCGCCTCTTCGAGGCCGGGCGCCTGACCGATGCCGATGCGCTCGCGGCGCTGTCGCGCTGGGTCGACGCGCTGCTCGAGCCGTGCACGGGCACGCCGGCCGGCGCGGCCGCCTGAGGTTCCATCCCACAACGCAGAAAGGTGTTATCGATGCTTTCCACCACGCACGCCATCGTGATCGAACGCCACGGCGGCCCCGAAGTGCTCGAATGGCGCGAGATCCCGCTGGCCGCGCCCGGGCCGAAGGAGGTGCGCCTGCGCCACCTGGCGATCGCGCAGAACTTCTCCGACATCAACCTGCGCGAAGGCGGCTTCTACCTCGGATCGGGTCCGCGATTCCCGATCGTGCTGGGCAACGAGGCGGTCGGCGTGATCGAGGCGGTCGGCCCGGAGGTGACCGGGTTCTCGGTCGGCGAGCGCGTGGCCTACGCCGGCGTCGGCGGCATGTTCTTCGAGAACACCGGCGCGTATGCGCGGCACCGCAACGTCCCGGCCGACTACCTGGTCAAGGTGCCCGACGGCATCAGCAACGAGCAGGCCGCGGGCCTGTTCTGCAAGGGGCTCACGGCCTCGGTGATCGTGCACCGTTGCTTCACGCCGCAGCCGGGCGACCCGGTGCTGGTCCATGCCGCGGCCAGCGGCGTCGGCGGCCTGCTGGCGCAGTGGTACGCGCACCTGGGCGCCACCGTGATCGGCACGGTGGGCAGCGCGGCCAAGGCCGAGGTGGCGAAGCGGCACGGCTGCGCGCACGTGATCCTGTACCGCGAGCGCGATTTCGTGCCGGCGGTGCGCGAGCTGTACCCGGACGGCGTCGCGGCGGTGCTCGACGGCGTCGGCAAGGACACCTTCCTGCCGTCGCTGGACTGCCTGCGACCGTTCGGCGTGATGGTGAACTACGGCAACGCCTCCGGCCCGGTGCCTCCGCTGAACGTGATGCTGCTGGCGCAGAAGGGCTGCTTCGCGCTGCACCGTCCCGGCTTCGGCTGGCTGACGCGCACCCGCGCGGACCGCGAGAGCTACTGCCAGGAGCTGTTCGACCTGGTGCTGCAGGGCGTGCTGCATGTCGAGGTCGGTGCCACCTACCCGCTGGAGCGCGCCGCCGACGCGCACCGCGCCGCGCAGGGCGGCGCGCATGCCGGGGCCATCGTGCTGATCCCCTGAACCCCTCAACCGCGCCGGGGCAGCGGTCCCGGCGCTTCCCTCCCACAATCCAGGACCCACAAGAGGAGACGACATGTCCATCACCCGACGCCAGTTCGCCCTGGCGGCCAGCGCCGCCGCCTGCCTGCCCGCCTGGGCGCAACGGCAGGAGTACCCCGACAAGACCATCACCGTGACCGTGGGGTTCGCCGCCGGCGGCGGCGTCGACTTCATCGTGCGCAGCCTGGCGCAGGGCATGGGCCAGCGCCTGGGGCAGACCATGGTGGTCGACAACCGCCCGGGTGCCTCGGCGTCGATCGCCTGCTCGTACGTCGCCAAGTCGCGTCCGGACGGCTACAACCTGCTGGGCACCGACGGCGGCTCGCTGGCGCTGAACGGGGCGCTGTACTCCAAGCTGCCGTACGACCCGGTCAAGGACTTCGCGCCGATCTCGCTGGTGATGCGCCACCCGATCCTGATCGTCGCGCACCCGGACTTCCCGGTGTCGGACCTCAAGGGCCTGCTGGACCATGCCAGGCGCTCGCCCGAGGGCATTTCCTACGCGTCACCGGGCCTGGGCACCTACCACCACCTGGGCATGGAGCTGCTCAAGCGCCGCACCGGGCTGAAGGCCACGCCGGTGCCCTACAAGGGGGCCGCGCCGGCGATGCAGGACGTCATGGCCGGCCACGTCGAGGTCGCGCCGATCGACACCATCCCGGCGCTGCCGCAGATCGCCGCGGGCAAGCTCAAGGCGCTGGCGGTGCTGGACTCCAGGCGCATGACGCAGCTGCCCGACGTGCCGACCGCGGCCGAGCTGGGCATCGAGGGCGTCGAGGTGCTGCCCTGGGTGGGCATGCTGGCGCCGCGCGGCACGCCGGCCGACATCGTCGAGCGCCTCAGCCAGGAGGTGCGCACGGTGGCCGCCACGCCGGAGGTCTCGAAGCACTTCGCCGAGCGCGGCCTGCAGACGCTGACGACCACGCCGGCCGAGTTCGCCGCGATCCTGCAGCAGGAGATCGCGCGCTGGCACCCGCTGATCAGGGAACTGGGCATCCGCCTGGACCTGTGACGGCCCCGGGGACAGCGGGGACGCCCTGACCGTCGCGCCGACGCGGCGGTCATGGTTTGTCCCGATCTTGCCGGGCAGTGCGCCGGATCATGCTTCACATCTTCAGAAAGCACCGAATGCCCGAGATCGCCATGTCCGTCACGTCCGCCGTTCGCCGTCCGATGGAGCCGCTGACCGTCTTCACCGCAGTGGCCGCGGGCCGGCCGTCGGCGCATGCCGGGCTGCCGGCGGTGGTCGACGGCATCGGCAGCGTGAGCTTCTGGCCGCGGCTGATCGACTACCTGGAGCATGTCGCCGGCGGCGAGCACTGCATCGCCTGGGAGCTGCGCGACGGCCGCATGCAGGAGGTGGGCGCGGCGAGCTGGAACGGCGCCGACCATGCGCGGCGCCGCCTGCACCAGTACTCCGACCCCAAGTACTGGCGGCGCGACCCGGCGCTGACGGTGGTGCGGCGGCACGGCCAGCCGGACCGCCCGGTGATGGTGGTGATGGACCCGCGCCGCGTTCCGGATTCCCTGATCCGCGAGTCGCTGTACGGGCAGGATCACATCCGCGAGCGCGTGGTGCTGTGCCAGCCGAGCGCCGAGGCGACGCTGGGCCTGAGCGTGGTGCGCGGCGAGGACCGCGGGCCGTTCTCGGACGATCAGCTCGACGCGCTGGGCAGCGTGGCCGACACGCTGATCTCGATCGTCGCCAAGCACCGCCAGATCGCCTCGCAGCGCAACGCCTACAACCCGGTGAGCGAGGACCGGCTGGCGGAGATCCAGCAGGCCCTGCAGCACGGCGAATCGGTGCGACTGACTGCCCGCGAAGCGCAGGTGTGTGCGCGGCTGATCTGCGGCCGCGCGATCTCGGCCATCGCGGCCGAGCTGGGCGTGGGCACCGAGACGGTGGAGACCTACCGCAAGCGCGCCTACGCCCGCCTGGGCGTGTCCAGCAAGCAGGAGCTGCTGCTGCGCTACCTCGGCTACTGCTGAGCCTGTCGCGCCGCCGCGCGCCTCATTCCAGCCCCACCAGCTTCGCCATCAGCTCGATCGACGAGCCGACGTTGAACTTGCGCATCAGGCGCGCCTTGTGCGCTTCCACCGTGCGGTAGGAGATGCCGAGCAGGCGACCGGTCTCCTTGCTGCTCTTGCCCTGCGCGAGCAGCTGCGCGATCTCGCGTTCGCGCGTCGTCAGCGCCGCGGTCACCGGGCGCTCCTCCGAGATGTCCTCGAACACCCACACCGAGGCGCCGAACGGGTCGAGCTTGTCCAGCGCCTGGCCGATCACGCGGCACCAGAACAGCTCGCCGTTGCGGCGCTTCATGATGCGCTGGTCGGCATAGACCAGCGTGTTGCGCATCGCCTCGAGCGCGCGGTCGCCGATGTGCTCGAACTCCTCGGCCGAGGGGTACAGGCAGGCCAGCGACTGCCCGGCCAGCGCCTCGGCTTCGAACCCGAACATGCGCGCGAACGCCTGGTTGTACGACTGGATGATGCGGTTGCGCGAGACCAGCAGCCCGACCGGCGCGAGGTCGAAGGCCATCAGGAGGTCGTGGCGGGATTGCGGCGTCAGCGCGTCCGGATTCATCCTGGCGGGGCGGGGCTCGGGAAACCACTAGTGTATTCATGACACTGTCGCGCGCGTCCGTCCGTTGCCAACATGGCGGCACGTCATGCCACTCGGGAGTTCGACATGAGAGCTTCGATCATCGGATGGGGTCACCTGCCATTCGGGCGCCTGGATGCCCTGCGCCTGGAAGACTTGATCGCGCAGGCCGCGGCTCAGGCCCTGCAGCACGCGGGCGTGGCCGGCGCGGACATCGACGGCGTCTGGCTGGGCAACCTCAACGGCGGCTTCACGCCGGACATCTTCGCCGCGTCGCTGGCCCTGCAGGCCGATGCCGGCCTGCGCTGGAAGACGGCGACACGCCTGGAGAACGCCTGCGCCTCGGGGTCGGCGGCGCTCTATGCCGCGTGCGATGCGGTCGAGTCGGGGCGCGCGCGGCTGGCGCTGGTCGTCGGCGCCGAGAAGATGACCGCGGTGAGCGGGGCGGAGGTCACGCGCATCCTCGGCCAGTGCGCCTACTCGGGCGAAGCCGGCAACCCGCCGGGGGGCTTCCCCGGCATCTTCGCGCAGGTCGCGCGCACCTACTTCGAGCGCCACGGCGACCACTCGGCGACGCTGGCGCGCATCGCCGCGAAGAACCACGCCAACGGCGTGCTCAACCCCTACGCGCAGATGCGGCGCGACCTCGGCTTCGAGTTCTGCAACACCGTCTCGGAGAAGAACCCGATGATCGCGGCGCCGCTGCGCAAGACCGACTGCTCGCTGGTCTCCGACGGCGCGGCCGCGGTCGTGATCGCCCGCGAGGACGTCGCGCAGGGCTTCCCGCGGGCGGTGGCGCTGCGGGCGCGGGCACAGGTCAACGACGTGCTGCCGCTGGCCGGTCGCGACGTGGCCGGGTTCGAGGGGCCGCGCCGCGCCTGGCAGCAGGCGCTGCAGGCGGCCGGCTGCACGGTCGACGAGCTTTCGTTCGCCGAGGTGCACGACTGCTTCACGATCGCCGAGCTGCTGTCCTACGAGGCGATGGGCCTCGCGCCGGCCGGGCAGGGCGCGCGCGTGCTCGAGGACGGCACCGTGATGCGCGACGGCCGGCTGCCGGTCAATGTCTCCGGCGGGCTCAAGGCCAAGGGGCACCCGGTCGGTGCCACCGGGGTCTCGATGCACGCGATCTCGGCGATGCAGCTGTGCGGCGAGGCCGGCGACATGCAGTTGCCGTCGCCGCGGCTGGCCGGCGTCTTCAACATGGGCGGGGCGGCCGTCGCCAACTACGTGAGCATCCTGGAGCGCGTCCGATGAACCTGGCGTCCTACCTGGAACGCACGGCGCGGGCCCACGGTGAGGCACCCGCGGTCTACGTCGGCGAGGAGCTGCGGCTGACCTACGCCCAGCTGGCGCAGCGCACCGCGGCGCTGGCCGGGCACCTGCAGCAGCGGCTCGGCGTGGCGCCGGGCGAGCGCGTGGCCATCTACGCGTCCAACTGCCTCGAGTACCTCGAAGCCCTGCACGCGATCCTGTGGATCGGCGCGATCTCGGTGCCGATCAACTACAAGCTGCACGTCAAGGAGCTGGAGTACATCCTCGGCAACTGCGAACCCCGGGTGCTGCTGGTCTCGCCCGACCTGGCCGCGACCGTGGCCGGCCTGGGGCAGGCGCCGGCCCATGTGCTGGTGATGGGCAGCGCCGACTACGGGCGCGCACTGGAACATCCCGGCGTGTCGCTGGTCGGGCGCGCGCCCGACGACGTGGCGTCGCTGTTCTACACCTCCGGCACCACCGGCCGGCCCAAGGGCGTCATGCAGACGCACGCCAACCTGCAGGCGATGACGGTCTGCTACCTCGCCGACGTCGACGCCGTGGATCCGCAGGACGTGATGGTGTATGCGGCGCCGATGTCGCACGGCGCCGGCCTGTACAACTACGTGCACATGCTCAAGGGGGCGCGGCACCTGGTGCCGGCCTCGGGCGGCTTCGACCCGGCCGAGCTCGCGCAGCTGGCCGCCCGGGTCGGGCGCCTGAGCCTGTTCGCCGCGCCGACGATGGTCAAGCGCCTGGTCGACCATGTCGAGGCCACCGGCGCCGACCCGTCCGGGTTCAAGACCATCGTCTATGGCGGCGGGCCGATGTACGTCGAGCACATCCGGCACGCCCTGGAGCTGTTCGGGCCACGCTTCGTCCAGATCTACGGGCAGGGCGAGTGCCCGATGACGATCACCACGTTGTCGCGCGCCGAACTATGGGACCGCGGCCATCCGCGCTGGACCGAGCGCCTGGCGTCGGTGGGGCGCCCGCACTCGCTGGTCGAGGTGCCGGTCGTCGACGCGCAGGGCCATGCGCTGCCGGCGGGGGAGATCGGCGAGGTGGTGGTGCGCGGCACGCCGGTGATGCCCGGCTACTGGCGCAACCCCGAGGCGACGCGCTCGACACTGCGCGACGGCTGGCTCTGCACCGGCGACACCGGCGCGCTGGACGAGGACGGCTTCCTGACGCTGAAGGACCGCTCCAAGGACCTGATCATCTCCGGCGGCTCCAACATCTACCCGCGCGAGGTCGAGGAAGTCCTGCTGCTGCACCCGGACGTGGCCGAGGTCTCGGTGGTCGGTGCGCCGGACGAGGAGTGGGGCGAGGTGGTCGCGGCCTTCGTCGTGTTGCGCCCCGGGGCCGTGCTCGACGAGGCGGCGCTGGACCGCCTGTGCCTGGAGAACCTGGCGCGCTTCAAGCGGCCCAAGCGTTACCTGCAGGTCGAGCTGCTGCCGAAGAACAGCTACGGCAAGGTGCTCAAGACCGAACTGCGCCAGCGGCTGCAGGCCTGAGACCGGGGTGGCGGGGCCGGCGTCGCGCGCCAGCCCCACGCCCAGGCGGCTGCGCGGGCAGGCCCCGCACGGAAGGCCGTCCCGCAAGGCCTGCGCGGCAGGCCGGCCGCCCGGCCTTGTGCGCGTGGCGTTCGTCGCGTGCAGCAAGCCGCGGACGGAATCCATGCGCGCCGCTACACTTGCGGCGCCTTCCGACGCGGAAGGTGCGGGCGCGCTGTGTTTCACGCCTGCAACCGATGAGCAACTGTACGCATGAACCGCATTGAACTGATTGAAAAAATCGCCTCTTCCCATGACCTGAGCAAGGCTGCTGCCGGTCGCATCCTGGACACGCTGATCGACACCATCGTCGGCGCCGTCAAGAAGGGGGACACCGTGCAGCTGGTCGGCTTCGGCACGTTCAAGCAGGTCAGCCGTGCCGCCCGCACCGGCTTCAACCCGCGCGAAGGCAAGGCGATCAAGATTCCGGCCGCCAAGGTGCCGAAGTTCGTGCCGGGCAGCGCGTTCAAGGCGGCTGTCGATCCGAAGGCCGCTGCGCGCAAGGCCGCTGCCGGCGCCAAGACCGCTGCTGCCAAGAAGCCCGCTGCGAAGAAGGCCGCTCCTGCCAAGAAGTCGGCCGCCAAGAAGGCCCGCTGATCGCTGCCGGCCTGCGGCACGTGCTGCGCCATGGCGATGCGCCGGCGCAGCACGCCTGCCCGGCGAGCGGGGCCCGCGCCCCGCTGCGCCCCGGCCGCCGCGCCGGGGCCTCCGATCCTTCCCCTCTCCGGTACTGCGCCGCACCCCGCGTTCCACGGCGTTTGCACTTTGCTGAAGCCTTCGGGGTCCAGTTACAAATGCGACCGACAACGCCGGTCCATTTTGTTAGCAGTTGAAAACACGCCGACAGACTCTGATCGGGGTTTGTCCGAGGTTTTGTATCCAAATGCTGCCCTTCGGGCACGCGCGGGCCGACGCCTGCGGGCGTGCCCGAACCGGCCCGCGCCGCGCCGGTTTTCCCTCTGAAAGTCCTCGCTGAAGCGCAAGGGCAGGACGGCCCTGCGCCGGCGGCTGCCGGCACGGCCTCGCGGGGCCTGGCATGCACTTTGCGCCGTGGGCGACCCGTATCCACCGCGGAGTGCCGTCGATGGGCCCGACTTCCCTAGCCGTACCCCGTCCCGTACGTCGCCTGGACGTGCGGCGCGCCCGCCTGGACGGGCGCTGGCATGCCCGCCAGGAGGCCATCATGGGCACGCCGGTGCGCGTGGAGCTGTGGTGCGACGACGGCCTTGCCGCCGAGGAGGCCATGGAGGCCGTGATGCGCGAGATGCACCGCATCGACCGCGCGATGAGCCCCTACAAGGAGACCTCCGAGCTTTCGCACATCAACCGCGAGGCGGCGCAGGCGCCGGTACCGGTCAGCGACGAGATGTTCCGCCTGCTCGAGCGGGCGCAAGCGTTCTCGGTGCTGTCCGGCGGCGCGTTCGACATCACCTATGCCGCGGTCGGCCACCTGTTCGACTACCGCTGCGGCACGATGCCGAGCGACGAGGCGCTGGAGCGCGCCCGTGCGGCGATCGGCTACGGGCAGCTGATCCTCGACCGCACGCACCGCACGGTGCGCTTTGCCCGCGAGGGCATGCGCATCGACCTCGGCGGCATCGCCAAGGGCCATGCGGTCGACAACGCCGTCGCACTGCTGCGGCAGCACGGCATCCGGCACGCGATGGTCGCCGCCGGTGGTGACAGCCACGTGCTGGGCGACCGCTGCGGACGTCCCTGGCACATCGCGATCCGCGACCCGCGCGACCCGGACGGCATCGTCGCGGTGCTGCCGCTGCAGGACGTGTCGATCTCCACCTCGGGCGACTACGAGCGCTACTTCGAGCGCGACGGCGTGCGCCACCACCACCTGATCGACCCGCGCAGCGGCCGCTCGCCGAGTGCGGTGCGCAGCGTGACCATCATCGCGCCCGACGGGGTGACGGCAGAAGGGCTGTCCAAGGCCGTGTTCGTGCTCGGGGTGGACGCGGGCTTGCGACTGATCGAGACACAGGAGGGCGTCGACGCCGTGGTGGTCGACGCGCAAGGGAGGCTGCACTGTTCTTCGGGCCTGTGGAGGCCGAAGCCGGTGTAGCGCGCGTGCCACCGGCCCGGGGAGGGGCCGCGCAGGAGGGGGATCATGAGCACACCAGCAGGACGATCCATCGCGCTCGTTGCCGCCGCGACCGCCGCTGCTGCGGCGCTGGTCGCTTGTGGTGGCGGCAGCAGGAGCAGCACGGATACCGTCACGGTCGAGGGCGACGTCCCGATCGCCTACGTGATGCGCTCCAGCCAGGTGCACATGGCGCCGACCAACGGCGCGCCCACTGCGCCGGGCGGCGACCTGATGGTCCGCGAGCGCTCCTCGCCGAGCGCGCGCGAGCACAACATCACGCGTCGCATCACGCAGGGGCAGGGCGACGTCTCCGACCCCGAGGTGTCCTACGACGGCAAGAAGATCGTCTTCTCGCTGCGCTGCCCCAGGACCAACACCGCGACCATCGACGGCCAGCCGGCCTGCACCGGACGCTGGAACATCTGGGAATACGACATGAGCGAAGGCGGCCTGACCGGGGGCCGCTTGCGCCGCATCACGCATTCGGACCAGGACGACGACGTCGACCCGGTCTACCTGCCGGCCGGGCGCGGGTTCGTGTTCTCGTCCAACCGCCAGACCAAGTCGCGCCTCGACCAGGCGCTGGGGCGCAGCTACTACGCGCTCGACGAGTACGAGCGCGAGCGGGTGTTCCACCTGCACACCATGAAGGCCGACGGCAGCGACATCCAGCAGATTACCTTCAACCAGAGCCACGACCGCAACCCGGTGGTGCGGCCGAACGGCGACATCCTGTTCTCGCGCTGGGAGCACCTGGGTGACCGCAACCGCTTCGCGATCTTCCGCGTCAAGCCCGACGGCACCGACATGTTCGTGCTGTACGGCGCGCACAGCCCGGGCAACAGCTTCCTGCACCCGCGCGACATGGACCCGCGCGGCCCGTACGCCGGCTTCCTCGCGACGACGCTGATGCCGCTGCAGGGCACCGACGAGGGCGGCGCGCTGGTGTTCGTCGATGCGGCCAACTATTCCGAGTACAACACGCCGGCCAACAACACCGTGCCGGCGCAAGGCGGCCAGCGCCAGGTCACGGCGCAGGAGCTCAACCAGGAACGCGGCCTGTCGCTGTACGGGCGCGTGACCACGCCATATCCGCTGTGGGACGGCACCGACCGCGTGCTGCTGGCGTACCGACCCTGCGAGGTCACGCGCCGGGGCGAGGTGGTGCCGTGCTCGACGCTGACCCGGGCCGAGATCGAGCGCCTGAGCGATCGAGAGCGACCGCTCGAGCAGATGCAGGCGGACGAGCTGCAGGACGACGTGCCGCCGAACTACGCCATCTACATGTTCGACCCCGCGAAGCAGACCTGGCGCATCGTCGCCGCATCGCCGCCCGGGTACATGTACACCGACCCGATCGCGCTGCAGCCGCGACCCGAGCCGCATGCGGCCGACCCGACCAACGTCGACCCGGCACTTGCGGCACAGGGGCTGGCGCTGATCGAGGTGCGCAGCGTCTACGACACCGACGGCCTCGGCCGCATGGGCGAGATGATGCTGACCGACGCCGATCGGCCGCCCGGCTGCACGCGGGCGATCGCCCTGCGCGCGCCCACCGAGCCCACCGACACGCGCGCGCAGGTGGCCGACCTGGTGCGCATCAAGGATCCGGCCGACCCGGCCTACCACTGCGCACCGGCGCGCTTCGTGCGTGCGACCAAGGCGATCCCGCCGCCGTCCGGCGCCACCGGGGTGCGCGAGGCGATCGGCGAGACCGACTTCGAGCAGCAGCAGATCCTCGGCTACGCGCCGATCGAGCCGGACGGTTCCTTCAAGCTGCTCGTGCCGGCGGACATCCCGCTCGCGCTGGCGGTGCTGGATGCGCAAGGCCGGGCGTTCCAGACGCACGCCAACTGGATCCAGGTGCGCCCCGGCGAACGCCGCACCTGCGACGGCTGCCACAGCCCGCGGCGCGGCGGGGCGCTGAACTCCGGCGCGATGGTCGACACCATGCCCGCGGCGCTGCGCCCGGCGCTGGCCGGCGCCCACCAGCCGGGCGAGACCATGGCCTCGACGCGCACCCGGCTCGACCCCGACGTGCTGAACCTGCTGGCGGATCTCTCGTACACCGACGTCTGGGCCGACACCAGCCGGCCCGGCATCACGGCGCGTCCGTCGATCGAGGTGCGCTACACCGGCAACGCCGATGCGCAGGACGACCTCGCGACGCCGGTGCCGGTCAACGGGGTGATCAACTACCCCGAGCACATCCAGCCGCTGTGGGAGCGGGACCGCGGCAGCAACACCTGCGTGAGCTGCCACAACGAGAACGCGCGGCTGGACCTGCGCGGCACCCTCGGCGGCAGCGGGCGGCTGGTCTCGTATGACGAGCTGCTGATCGGCGACCCGCTGCTGGATGCCAGCGGTGCGCCGGTGACGCGCATCCGCGACGGCGTGCCCATGCTCGAGCGCCAGGTGCCGCTGGTCAACGCCAGCTCCAGCGCAATGAACACCGCAGGCATCGCGCGCAAGAGCCGGCTGACCGAGATCCTCTGGGGGCAGCAGCTGCTGGCCGGCAATGCGGCGCGCACCGCCTACCCGGATCCACCGGCCGGGGCACCTGACCACGCCTCGATGCTCAACGCGGCGGAGAAGCGCCTGCTGGCCGAGTGGATGGACCTGGGCGCGCAGTACTACAACGACCCGTTCCACCCGTCGAGCGGCGTGCGCACCGTCACGAGCCTGAGCCTGGAGACCTTCCGCGCGCAGGTCTACCCCATCCTGCGCAACAGCTGCATCGCCTGCCACCAGGCTGGGCTGGAAGCCGGCCCGAACTTCCGCGGCAACCGCTACGTGCTGACCGGCGACGTCGAGGGCGACTTCAACGTCACGCTCACGATGATCAACGACACCTGCAACGCCGCGGCCAACCCGCTGCTGGCGCGCCCGTCGAACGTGCCGCACCCGAGCGGCGCCACCGGCCAGGCCAGCGCGGTGCTGCCGCCGGGTGGCACGGCCTACGCCGCCATCGCCAACTGGATTGCCACGGGGTGCCGCAATTGAAGCCTGTCCGGATGAAGCCGTACCGACATGCCGTGGCAGCCGTGCTTGCGGGCGCCGCCTTTGCGCTGGCCGGCTGCGGCGGGGGCGGCTCCAACCCGCTCGACAACCCGCCGAGCGTCGACAACCCGGTCGGAGGCGGCGGGCAGCGGCTGTCGTACGAGTACTTCCAGAAGTGCATCAACCCGATCTTCCTGGAGCCGCTGCCGGTCCACCACAACGGCGTCACGTCGGTCAACACCTGCGCGAGCGCGGGCTGCCACGACAACACCAGCGGCACCGGCGGGGCGTTCCGCGTCGTGCCCGACGCCCAGCCGGTCGACCTCGCGGACCCGGCCAACACGCCCGAGGTGGTGCGCGAGACCGACATGTACAAGAACTTCTACTCGGCCCAGGGCGAGGTGCTGCCCGGCGCGCCGCTGCAGAGCCGGCTGCTGACCAAGCCCATGGTGCGCAACGTGCTGCACGGCGGCGGGCTGATCTTCGACGACGCCGAGCACGAGTACGTCAAGCGCATCGAGTACTGGATCAACCGCCCGATGCCGGCCGGGCAGGACGAGTTCAGTGCCGCGGCCCACAGCATGTTCACGCCCCCCGACCCGGCGGTCGGGGCCTGCAACACCGAATGAGCCTTCCGATGTCCCTGGCAGTACCCCGACGCGGAGGGCCCGCACCGGTCCCGGTCCGCTGGACCCTGACCCTGGCGTGCGCGATCGCGCTGGCCGTCGCATGGCCCGCGCGGGCCGGCGACGAGGCGCGCGAGCGCCTGCAGATCACCGATCCGTACATCGAGCTGCACACCGGGGCCGGACGCGGCTACCCGGTGTTCCATGTCGCGGCGCGCCACGAATGGATCGAGGTGCTGATGCGGCACACCGACTGGTACCAGGTGCGCACCGTCGACGGCAAGGTCGGCTGGGTGCACCGGCGCCAGCTCGAGACCACGCTGACCGAAGCGGGCCACGCCAAGACCTTCCGCGACGTGGTGCTGGACGACTACCTGCAGCGGCGCCTGCAGATGGGCGGGGCCTGGGGCCGCTTCGACGGCGAGCCCATGCTCAAGCTGTGGGCCGGCTACCGCTTCTCGCCGGTGCTGGGGGTGGAAGCCACCCTGGCGCAGGTGCAGGGCGTGTTCTCCGGCACCGACTTCTGGCATGTCAACGCGGTGGTCGAGCCCTGGGCCGACCGGCGCTTGTCGCCGACCTTCGGCGTCGGCGTGGGCCGCTTCAAGAACGTGCCCAACGCCAGCTTGGTCGATGCGCGGCGCACCAACGCCAACCTGGCCAACGCGAGCCTGGGCGTGCGCTACCACCTGAGCGACCGCTTCATGCTGAGCGCCGACTACTCGCTCTACACCGCCTTCGTGTCCGACGAGCGCTCCACCGAATACCGCGCCTTCACGCTGGGCATCGCCTTCTTCTTCTGACCCGAGCCGTCCACACCATGCAGTTCAAGCCCTCCATCCTTGCCCTGTCGGCCAGTGCCGCGCTGGCGATGCCGCTGTGCGCGGCGGCGCAGCAGGAACCGTCGCCCCCCGCCACCGAGCAGGTGGTGGTGCCCGAGATCGACCGTCGCGACGTGCGCCTGCCGCGCATCCCGTCCAACGACTTCGAGGCGGGCGTGTTCACCGGCATCTACGCGACCGAGAGCTTCGGCTCCAGCGTGGTCGCCGGCGTGCGGCTGGGCTACCACGTCACCGAGGACTTCTTCGTCGAGGCGGCCTACGCCCGCACGCGCGTCAGCGACGAGGCGTTCCGGCGCATCCTGCCGGGCGGCGTGTTCACCGACGAGAAGGAGACGCTGAGCTATTACAACGTCTCGGTCGGCTACAACCTGCTGCCCGGCGAGGTGTTCCTCGGCGCGCGCCGCGCCAAGGCCTCGGCGCTGTACCTGATCGCCGGCATCGGCAGCACCAAGCTGGCCGACCAGAGCAACCAGACCATCAACGTCGGCTTCGGCGGGCGCGTGTTCCTGGCCGACTGGGCGGCCGTGCAGGTCGACATGCGCGACCACATGTTCTCGTACGACCTGCTCGGCGAGCGCAAGCGCACGCACAACCTCGAGTTCACGCTGGGGCTGAGCTTCTTCTTCTGAACGCTGGAGGCAGGAACGACCCATGGGCAGCAGGAAAGAGATCAGCATGAAGATCCTCAAGGCCGTGTGCCTCGTGGTCGCGCTGGCGGTCGCGTTGCTCGCCTCGCTGCGCAGCGAGGCGGTGACGCTGCAGTCGCCCGCGCCCGACTTCACGCTGCGCGCGATGCAGGGCGGCAACCTGCGCCTGAAGGAGCAGGTGGGCCAGGTGGTGATGATCAACTTCTGGGCCACCTGGTGCGGGCCGTGCCGCGAGGAGATGCCGCACCTGAACCGGCTGTACGAGAAGTACCGCAACTCGGGCTTCGTCGTGCTCGCGGTCAACATCGACGACGACGCCCGCCAGGCCGAGAGCATGGCCGCGAGGCTCGGGCTGAAGTTCCCGGTGCTGCTCGACACGGCCAAGCAGGTCAGCAAGCTGTACGACCTCAAGGCCATGCCCTCGACGGTGATGGTCGACCGCGACGGCCGCGTGCGCTACCTGCACCGCGGCTACCTGAGCGGCTACGAGCAGACCTACGAGAAGCAGATCCGCGAACTGCTGAAGGAGTGATGCCGATGTTCCCGTTCCCCGCCTCGAGGTTCGCGGTGCCGGCGCTCGCCGCGGTGCTGCTGGCCGGCTGCGCCGTCGAGCCCTGGGTGCGGCCCTACGAGCGCGAGCGGCTCGCCGATCCGGTCATGCAGGTCAACCGCGACGCGCTGGCGGCCAAGCATTTCGAGCACATCCACGACGTGCGCGAAGGCGCGCGCGGCGCCACCGGCGTGCAAGGAGGCGGCTGTGGCTGCAACTGACCGTTCCCGCCGGCGGCATACCTGGCCGCAACGCTGGCAGCGCCTGCGCCAGCGGCTGCGCGAACGCGGCGCGGCCGTGCCGGCGCGCCCGCTGCGCCGCCATGCGGCACTGGCCACCGGCGCGCTGGGCGTGGCCGGTGGCCTGTGGCTGGCCGGCCCGGCCGCGGCCGCCACGCTGCCGGAAGACAAGGCCGAGCTGATGTACCACATGTACGACGGCGGCGGGGTGCGCGCCACCGGCCCGGCGCTGCTGGTGCGCAAGAGCCTGGCCGACCAGGTGTCGCTGTCGGCCTCGTACTACGTCGACGCGGTCAGCAACGCCTCGATCGACGTGGTCACCACCGCCAGCCCCTTCGACGAGAAGCGCGACGAGTACGGCTTCGGGGCCGACTACGTCTACCGCGACACGCTGATGTCGGTGTCGGTCTCGCACAGCCGCGAGCCCGACTACGTCGCCAAGGGCATCAGCATCGACGTCGCGCAGGACGTGTTCGGCGGCATGACCACGGTGAACCTGGGCTTCACGCGCGCGGCCGACGACGTCGGGCGCTCGGACACCGGCTTCTTCGACCGTGCCCGGCACTGGCGCTACCGGCTCGGCGCGACGCAGATCCTCACGCCCGCGTGGCTGGCCAGCGCGAACCTGGAGGTGGTGTCCGACAGCGGCTACCTGGGCAACCCGTACCGCGTCGCGCGGGTGTTCGGCGCGGCCGTGCCCGAGCGCAGCCCGCGCACCCGCACCAGCCGGGCGCTCAAGTTCCGCGTGGTCGGTGCACCCTGGGCCGGCAGTTCGGTGCACGGCGAGTACCGCTATTTCTGGGACACCTGGGACATCAAGGCGCACACGGTGCAGTTCGGCTACAGCCGCTACTTCGGCGAGAAATGGCTGGCCGACGGCTACGTGCGCTACCACACGCAGTCGAAGGCGCTGTTCTACAGCGACAACGCGATGCAGGAGACCACCTACATCTCGCGCAACCGGCAGCTCAGCAGCTTCGACTCGGCCAGCCTGGGGCTGAAGCTGTCGTACCGCTTCATGCACCAGCCGGGCCGCTACGACCTGAAGGCGCATGCGGCCTACGAGTTCAAGCGCTTCGACTACAGCGACTTCACCGACATCCGCACCGGCAGGAAGTACTCGCACGACGCGAACATCCTGCAGTTCTACCTGTCGGCCACCTACTGAGGAGGACGCACGCCCATGAACCGCCCTTGCTGCCGCATGCTCGTCGCCTGGCTGCTGGCGCTTGCTGCCGGCCTGCCAGGTGCCCGGGCGGCCGATGCCGGTCAGGCCGGCGAGCCCGAGACCGCTGCCGCGCCGGCCGCGGGCAGCCTCGACGACCGCATCGAGGCGCTCAAGCAGGATGTCATCCAGCTCAACCGCGACCTGCTGGTGCTGGAGGAGGAGCTGCTGTTCCCGGCCAGTACCCAGGTGGCGGTGTTCGTCTCGATGGATGTCGGCAAGATGTTCGCGCTCGACTCGGTGCAGGTCAGGATCGACGACAAGGTGGTGGCCAACCACCTGTACACCCCGGCCGAGGTCGCCGCGCTGCACCGCGGTGGCGTGCAGCGCGTCTACCTCGGCAACCTGAAGGCCGGCGAGCACGAGATCGTCGCGTTCTTCACCGGCGTCGGCCCGCACGAGCGCGACTACCGGCGCGGCGCCACGGTGCGCTTCGAGAAGGGCGACGACCCGGCCTACATCGAGCTGCGCATCAAGGACTCGACCGGCAAGCTGCAGCCGGAGTTCGACGTGAAGGTCTGGCAGTGACCGTGGTGGGAGGACCATGCGAGCACGCCGCCATGCACTGACTGTCCGCCTGGCCGTCCGGCTGCTGGCCGGGACGGTCGCGGCCGTGCTCGGCGCAGCGGCCTGGGCCCGCGAGGCGCCGCCCCGGGTCGTCGAGGCCCCGCACTACGGAGACGGGCTGTTCCACTTCTTCCAGGACCGCTACTTCACCGCGCTGACCACGCTGATGGTCTCGCAGCATTTCGGGCGCCTGTCGCCGCACGACGACGAGGCCGAGATCCTGCGCGGCGGCATGCTGCTGTCCTATGGCCTGCACCGCGAGGCCGCGCGGATCTTCGAGCGCCTGATCGATCACGGGGCGAGTCCTTCGGTGCGCGACCGCGCCTGGTACTACCTGGCCCGCATCCGCTACCAGCGCGGCCTGCCCGACGAGGCCGAGCAGGCGCTGGCACGCATCGGCAGCCCGCTGCCGGAGCCGCTGGAGGAAGACCGCGTGCTGCTGGCCGCCTACCTGAAGATGGCACGGCATGACCACGCCGGGGCGGCGGAGCTGCTGCGCACCCTGACCCGCGAGCCCGAAGGGGCCGAGTACGCACGCTACAACCTGGGGGTCGCGCTGGTCCGCGGCGGCGATGCCGCGGCCGGCAGCGGCTGGCTCGACGCGCTGGGGCAGGCCCCGGCACGCGACGAGGAGCGGCGCAGCCTGCGCGACAAGGCCAACGTGGCGCTGGGCTTCGCTGCGCTGCAGGAGGGACGGGCGGCGCAGGCGCGCCGCTACCTGGAGCGGGTGCGCCTGTCCGGCGCGCAGGCCAACAAGGCGCTGCTCGGCTTCGGCTGGGCCGCGGCCGGGCTGGACGAACCCCGGGCCGCCCTGGTGCCGTGGACCGAGCTGGCCGCGCGCGACCCGAGCGACGCCGCGGTGCTGGAAGCGCTGATCGCCGTGCCGTACGCCTATGCCGAGCTGGGCGCCTACGGGCAGGCCCTGCAGCGCTACCAGGAGGCCATCGCCACCTACGAGCGCGAGGCCGCGGCGCTGGACGCCTCGATCGCGACGATCCGTTCGGGCCACTGGCTCGACAGCCTGCTCGGGCACAACCCGGGCGAGGAGATGGGCTGGTTCTGGCGCCTGCACGAGCTGCCCGAGATGCCCCATGCCGGGCACCTGACGCAGGTGCTGGCGCGCCATGACTTCCAGGAGGCACTGAAGAATTACCGCGACCTGCTGTTCCTGACGAGGAACCTGCAGGACTGGCAGGACAAGCTCGGCGTGTTCCACGACATGCTGGAGCACCGCAGCCGCGCCTACGCCGAGCGCCTGCCGCAGATCCTCGAGCGCGCCCGCCATGCCGGGACCGGCCTGCAGGCCTTGCAGCAGCGGCACGACCGGCTGGCCGCCGAGCTGGAGGCCGCCGAGGCCGCGGGCGACGGCCGCGCGCATGCCGACGCACGCCAGCGCCGGCTGCTGGCGCGGCTGCAGCGCGTGCGCGAGACGCTGGCGCGCCTGGGCGACGCCCCCGAAGCGCAGGCCGCGCGCGAGCGGCATCGACTGGCCGCCGGCGTGCTCGAGTGGGAGCTGGCCCAGGCGTTTCCCGAGCGGTCGTGGCAGGCGCGCAAAGGGTTCCGCGACATCGATGCGCAGATCGGGCAGGCGCGCGAGCGCGAGGCGGCGCTGGCGCGCGCGCAGCGCGAGGAGCCGCAGCGCCTTGCTCAGTTCGCCGCGCGCATCACGGAGCTGGCGGCGCGCCTCCGGGCGCTGGCGCCGCGCGTGGCGTCGCTGACGCAGGCACAGCAGCGCGCGGTGGAGGACCTGGCGGTGGCCGAGCTGCAACGGCAGAAAGAGCGGCTGGCGGTCTACATGACGCAGGCGCGCTTCGCGGTGGCGCAGCTCTACGACCATGCCAGCCAGCGGCGGCAGGAGGACGGCGATGCGACGCGTCCTTGACCGCTGGGTGGCGATGGCGGCGGCGCTGGCACTTGGCGCCTGCTCGTTCGGGGTGCGCACGCCCGACCACGACAACGAGCCGACGCTGAAGACGCTGGCCGGGCGCACGGTGGAGGTCGGCGCCGACCCTGGCATCGAGGCCGACGAGGAACGCACGATCGACGCCTACCGCCGCTTCCTCGAGACGGCGCCGCAGGCCCCGCAGCGCGCCGAGGCCATGCGCCGCCTGGGCGACCTGGAGATGGACCTGGCCGACCGGCGCGCTGCCACCGCGACGGGCGAGGGCGCCACCGGGGCGCCGGACTATCGCGCCGCGATCGCGCGCTACCAGGACTACCTGCGCGCGCATCCCGATGCACCGGGCAACGACCGCGTGCTCTACCAGCTGGCACGGGCCCACGAGCAGGGCGGCGCGCTGGAGACGGCGCTCGCGACGCTGGACCGGCTGGTCGCGCAGCACCCCGACACCGCCTACCGCGACGAGGCGCAGTTCCGCCGCGGCGAGCTGCTCTTCACCGCGCGCGACTACGCGAAGGCCGAGCAGGCCTACGAGGCGGTGCTGGCCGGTGCGCCGGACAACCCGTACCGCGAGCGCGCGCTGTACATGCACGGCTGGGCGCTGTTCAAGCAGGGCCAGCTGGAGGCCGCGCTGCATTCCTTCTTCGGCGTGCTCGACCACAAGGTGGCCGGGCGCGAAGGGGGGCTGGAGCTCGACAGCATCGAAGGGCTCGGCCGGGCCGACCGCGAGCTGGTCGAGGACACCTTCCGCGTCATGAGCCTGTCGCTGCAGAGCCTCGACGGCGCCGGCTCGATTCCCGCCTACATCACCAGCGACGCGCGCCGCAGCTACGAGTTCCGCGTCTACCAGCAGCTCGGCGAGCTGTACATCCGCCAGGAACGCATCAAGGATGCGGCCGACGCGCTGGGGGCGTTCGCGCGCCGCCACCCGCTGCACGCGCAGTCGCCGGTGCTGCAGGCGCGCGTGATCGACATCTACGAGGCGCACGGCTTCGCCACGCTCGCGCTGGAGGCGAAGAAGCACTACGTGGCCCACTACGGCGTGGACAGCGAGTTCCGCCGTGCCAACCCGGCCGGCTGGGACAACGCCCGGTCGCGGGTGCGGGCCTACCTGTCGGAGCTGGCGCGCCACTACCACGCGAGCGCGCAGCACAGCCGCAGCAGCGCCGACTACCAGGAGGCGGTGCACTGGTACCGCGTCTACCTTGCCTCGTTCCCGGACGACCCGCAGGCGGCGCAGAACCACTTCCTGCTCGCCGAGCTGCTGTACGAGGACAAGCGCTACGACGAGGCTGCGCCCGAATACGAGAAGGTGGCCTACGGCTACCCGCTGCACGAGCGCAGCGCCGATGCCGGCTACGCCGCGCTGCTGGCCTACGCGGAGCAGCACAAGCGCCTCGACGCGGCGGCCGCGCGCCAGCTGCAGCGCACCGCGGTCGACAGCGCGCTGCGCTTCGCGCAGGCCTTCCCGGCCGATCCACGGACCGCGCCCGTGCTGGCCCACGCGGCCGAGCTGCTGTACGCGCTGGACGAGGGCGAGCGCGCGGCCGAGGTCGCGCAGCGGGTGCTGGCGCTGCAGCCCCCGCCCGCGGACGCGCAGCGGCGCGTGGCCTGGACCGTGATCGCCCACCATGCCTTCGAGGATGGCCGCTTCGACGCGGCCGAGCAGGCCTACGCGCAGGTGCTGGCGCTGACCCCGGCCGGCGAGCCGGCGCGCAAGGAGCTGGTCGAGCGCCAGGCGGCGGCGATCTACAAGCAGGGCGAGCAGGCGCGCGCGGCCGGTCGCGAACGCGAGGCGGTGCAGCACTTCGAGCGCATCGCGGCGGTCGCGCCCGACTCCGCGGTGCGCGCGACCGCGCAGTACGACGCCGCGGCCGCGCTGATCGCGCTCAAGGACTGGGGCGCGGCGGCGCGCACGCTGGAGGACTTCCGGCGCCGCCATCCGCAGCACCCGCTGCAGGCCGAGGTACCGGCCAAGCTGGCGGTGGTCTACCTCGAGCAGCAGCAATGGGCCCAGGCGGCGGGCGAGTTCGAGCGCATCGCCGGCAGCGCGCGCGATCCCGCCGTGGCGCGCGAGGCGCTGTGGCAGGCCGCGACGCTGCGCGAGAAGGCGGCCGGACAGCCGGGCGGCTCGCGTGCGGCGGCGATCCAGGCGTACGAACGCTACCTGAAGGCGCATCCGCAGCCGCTCGAGCCGGCGGTCGAGGCACGCTACCGCCTCGCGCAGCTGGCGCGCGCCGCAGGGCAGCCGCAGCGCGAGCAGGCCTGGCTCAAGGAGGTGCTGCAGGCCGACCGCAACGGCGGCGCGGCACGCACCGCGCGCACGCGCTACCTCGGCGCCAGCGCCGCGCTGGCGCTGGCCCAGCCGCTGGCCGAGGACTACCGCAAGGTCGCGCTGGTCGAGCCGCTGGCGCGGCAGCTGAGGCTCAAGAAGACGTGCATGGAAGCGGCCCTGCAGGCGTACTCGGCCGCCGCGGAGTACGGCGTGGCCGAGGTGACCACCGCGGCGACCTTCCACATCGCCTCGCTCTACCAGGACTTCGCGCGCGCGATGCTGGCTTCGCAGCGGCCGAAGAAGCTGTCCAGGCTGGAGCTGGAGCAGTACGAGGTGATGCTCGAGGAACAGGCCTATCCCTTCGAGGAGAAGGCGATCGAGCTGCACGAGGTCAACGCGCGCCGTGCCGCCTCCGGCGTCTACGACGAGTGGGTGCGGCGCAGCTTCGCGGCGCTGGCGCAGCTGCGCCCGGTGCGCTACGGCAAGGTCGAACGCAGCGAGGGGGTGGTCGATGCGATCCGGTGAGCTGCGCCTGCGTGGCCTGGCCGCGCTGCTGGGCGCCGCCTTCGCGGTGCTCGGGGCCGGGTGCGGCAGCGTCGCGACCGCACCGCAGGCGCCGGCGGGCACGGCCACGCCGCTGCCTGCGGCCGTGCCGCAGCCGGCCGACCCCGCCCCGGCGGTCGCGCCGGCGCCCGTGGTGGACGCCGCCGTCCAGCGCGCCTTCGACGCGGCCCGCCAGGCGCTGGCGGCCGGGCGCCTCGACGAGGCCGAGCGGGGCTTCCGGGCGCTCGCGCAGTCGCATCCGCAGCTGGCCGGGCCGCACGCCAACCTGGGCCTGATCCATCGCCGTGCGGGCCGGCTGCAGGCCTCGGCCCAGGCGCTCGAGGCCGCGGTGCGACTGAGCCCGCAGCGCGCCGTCTACCACCACCAGCTCGGCATCACCTATCGCCACCTGGGCGAGTTCGCCAAGGCGCGAGCCGCCTACGAGCAGGCCATCGCGCTCGATCCGGGATACGCCGACGCGCACCTGAACCTCGGCATCCTGCACGACCTGTACCTCGGCGACGCCGCCCGTGCGCTCGAGCTGTACGAGCGCTACCTGGAGCTGGCCGACGGCGACGCGACCGTCGCCAAGTGGGTGGCCGACCTGAGGAACCGCAAGCCGGCGCCGGTCGCGGCGAGGGCCAAGGAGGGGCCATGAGAGCCGCACTGACCGTCCTCGCGCTGGCCGCGGTCGCCGGCGCCGCCGTGGCACAGGACCGCGCCGAGCTGGACCGCACCCAGATCATCGGCAATCGCGAGCTGCCCAAGGTGCTCTACATCGTGCCGTGGAAGAAGCCGGTGCCCGGCGAGCTGGCCGGGCGCCCGGTGGAGAGCGTGCTGGACGAGGTGCTCGCGCCGCTGGACCGTGACGTGTTCCGCCGCCACGTGCACTACGACGCCCAGGTGCGGGCGCGCCAGGCCGGCGCGCCGGCGACCGCCCCTTGAGACCGTCTTCATCGCTGAGGAGGAAACCGATGAGTGTCTTCGAGTTCGCCGTCAAGTTCGTCCAGGACAGCGGCATGTTCATCTACGTCAGCATGCTCATCATGGCGGTGGGCCTGGCCATCGCGATCGAGCGCTACATCTTCCTGCAGCGCGCCCGCTCGCAGAACCGCAAGCTGTGGGCGCAGGTCCTGCCGATGCTGCAAAGCGGCCGCTTCAAGGAGGTCTACCACCTCGCTTCCGAGTCCGACGCGGCGATCGGCAAGATCGTCGCCAACGGGCTGGCGCGCATGCAGAGCCCGGCGCGGCGCGAGGACATCGACGCGGCGATGGAGGAGGGCATGATGGAGATCGTGCCGCGGCTGGAGAAGCGCACGCACTACATCGCCACCTTCGCCAACGTGATCACGCTGGTGGGGCTGCTGGGCACCATCGTCGGCCTGATCAAGGGCTTCACTGCCGTGGCCCAGGTCAACCCGGCCGAGAAGGCCGAGATGCTGTCGGCCTCGATCTCGATCGCGATGAACAACACCGCGTTCGCGCTGACGGTGGCGATCCCCTTCCTGCTGATCCACGCCTTCCTGCAGGCGCGCACCGGCGAGATCGTCGACGGGCTGGAGGCGGCCAAGATCAGCTTCCTGAACGTCGTGCAGCGCCTCAAGGCCGAGGCTGCCCCGGCGCGGTGACCGCCATGGCCGTCCGACGCCTTCGCAAGCAGCCGGCCTCGCTGGAGGTCACCGCGTTCATCAACCTGATCGTGGTGCTGGTGCCGTTCCTGCTGTCCACCGCGGTGTTCACGCGGCTGTCGGTGCTGGAGCTGTCGCTGCCGGCGCAGTCCTCCGGCGTCGAGCAGCTGAAGGTCGACGACCTCAAGCTGGAGGTGGTGATCCGTCCCGACGCGCTGGAGGTCGGCGACCGCATCGGCGGGCTGATCCAGCGCATCCCGAACGGTGCCGCGGGGCCCGACACGAAGGCGCTGGCGGCGCTGGTGCTGGCGCTCAAGCAGCGTTTTCCCGACACCCGCAGCGCCACCGTGCTGGCCAGTCCCGAGACGCCGTACGACGTGCTGGTGCAGGTGATGGACGCGGTGCGCGCGACCTACCGTGCCGCGGGCGCGGAGCTCGTGCACACCGAGCTGTTCCCCGACATCTCGATCGGCGACGCGCCGGTCGCCCAGCGGAGGTGAGGCGATGAAGCTGACGCCGCTGCAGAAACGGGCCGAACGGCGTGCGCGCAACCAGTCGCACGTCGACATGAACCTGGTGGCCCTGATCGACATCTTCACGATCCTGATCTTCTTCCTGCTGTCCAGCGCGACCGGGGTCGAGATCCTGCCCAGCCACAAGGCGGTGAAGCTGCCGTACTCCACGGCCGAGGCCGCACCGCACGAGACCGTGGTGGTGACCGTCAGCGCCGAGGACATCCTGGTCGACGGGCGGGTGGTCGCCACCGTGGACGAGGTGATGGCCGCCGAGGGCGACCTGATCGCGCCGCTGCAGGCGGAGCTGGAGCGGCTGCGCACGCAGCGCAAGGTGATCCGCGAGGAGAACGAGGCGGCCAGCCGCGCCGTCACGGTCATGGGCGACCGGCAGATCCCGTACCGCCTGCTGCGCAAGGTGATGTACACGGCGGCGCGCGCCGACTTCACCGACGTGTCGTTCGCCGTGATCAGAAAGTACGAGGCCTCATGAGCGCCGCCACCGTCTCCTTCCGCGCCCCGGTGCTGCCCTGGGCCGTCTCGCCCGAGGACGAGGCGCGCTTCCGGCGCATCCTGCGCAACGTGCTGGGCATCAGCGTGATGCTGTGCCTGCTGTTCATGCTGTGGCCGCGGCCGGTGCAAGAACGCGGCCCGGTGCAGGCGCTGCCGCCGCGCGTCGCGAAGATGATGCTCGAACGAGAGCTGGCGCGGCCCGTGCCGCCGCCACCGCCCGCACCGCAGGCGGCACGCACGCCGGCGCCGCCGCGCGAGGCCGCGACCCCCGAGCGCGCCGCGCCGACCACCTCGCCGCGTGACCGCAAGCCCGAGCCGGACAAGCCGGCCACCGTGCGCAATCCGGTGGTCGAGGCGCGCAACCCGCAGCCCGGCAAGGCTCCCGGCGAGGTGGGCGAGGCGCGCCGGCGCGCCGCCGGGGTGGGGCTGCTGGCGATGAAGGACGAACTGGCCGAGCTGCGCGGCGCGCCGCTGGCGGTGCAGATCCCGCAGGACGTCAAGCCCGGCAAGGGCGTCGGGAGCGGCGAAGGCGTGGGCGTGGGCGCCGGCTCCGAGCCGGGCATCCCGACGCGCTCGCTGATCACCTCCAACGCCACCGGCGGCAGCGGCGGCATCAACACCGCCGCCTACAGCCGCCACACCGGCGGCGGGGGCCTGGCCGGCCGCGCGACCACGCTGGTCGAAGGCGTGGCCGGCGGCGGGGGCGGGGGCGGCCCGGGCACGGGCGGCATCCGCGGCGACGGCATGGGCACCGGGACCGGCAGCGGCAAGGGGAGCGCCGGCGGCACGGTGCAGCGCAGTGGCAGCGGCAAGGCCTCGCGCTCGATCGAGGAGATCAAGCTGGTGTTCGAGCGCCACAAGGGCGCGATCTACGCGATCTACAACCGCGCGCTGCGCGAGGACCCGACGCTGCAGGGCAAGGTGGTGATGCAGCTGACCATCGCGCCTTCGGGGGCGGTGGTGAACTGCCGCATCGTCTCCAGCGAGCTCAACGCGCCCGACCTGGAGAGCAAGCTGCTCGCGCGCGTGCGCCAGTTCGACTTCGGGGCCAAGGACGTCGAGCAGATGGTCGTGACCTGGCCCGTGGACTTCCTGCCGTCATGATCGTGCGCGCCGCCTTCACCGATGCGGCCGCGCTGCACCTGCGCGCACGGGCGCTGGCCTGCCGGCGCGGCGCGCGGCTGCTGTTCCGGGACCTGCACGTCGAGCTGCACGGCGGCGAGCTGCTGTGGGTGCGCGGGCACAACGGCAGCGGCAAGACCAGCCTGCTGCGCCTGCTCGCGGGGCTGGCGCCGCCCGCGGAGGGCAGCGTCGAGTGCCTGGCCGGGCAGCCGCTCTACCTGGGGCACCACAACGCGCTGAAGGACGAGCTGAGCGTGGCCGAGTCGCTGGCCTTCCTGCTGCGCCTGCAGGGCAGCGCGGCGGACCCGGCGAGCGTCGCCTGGGCGCTGGACCGCATGGGCCTGAAGCCGCTCGCGCCGGCGCCGGTGCGGCTGCTGTCGCAGGGGCAGCGCCGCCGCGTCGCGCTGGCGCGGCTGGTTGCCGCGAGCGCGGTCGCCACGTGGCTGCTCGACGAACCGTTCGACGCGCTCGACCTGGAAGGCTGCGCGCGCCTGCACGAGCTGATCGTCGCGCACCGCCGGCGCGGCGGCAGCGTGCTGCTGACCAGCCACCAGTTCGTCCAGTGGCCGGGGCTCGCGCCGCGTGAGCTCGACCTGGACGGGCTGCCGCACTGAGGAGGAGCAGGGGCCGTGAACCCGGGTGCGCTGTGCTGGACCCTGTACCTGCGCGAGCTGCGGCTGGCCTCGCGGCGGCGGCTCGACCTGGTGCTGCCCTGGGCCTTCCTGGTCGCCGCGGCGGTGGTGTTCCCGCTGGCCGTCGGGCCGGAGCCCGAGCTGCTGCGCCGCATCGCGCCGGGCGTGGTGTGGGCCTGCTCGCTGCTGGCGGCGCTGCTGTCGGTCGGCTCGCTGTACGCCGGCGACCATGCCGACGGGTCGCTGGAGCAGATGCTGTGCAGCGGCCGGGGCGCCGGGGTCGTGGTCGTCGCCAAGGTGCTGGCGCACTGGAGCCTGACCGGCGTGCCGCTCGCGCTGCTGGCGCCCGCGGTCGGCGCGGCGCTGGGCCTGCCCGCGTCGGCCTGGCCGGCGCTCGGTGCCTCGCTGCTGCTCGGCACGCCGGTGCTGAGCCTGCTGGGGGCGCTGGCGGCCGCGCTGACGCTGGGGCTGCGCGGTTCCCTGCTGGTCGTGCTGCTGGTGCTGCCGCTGGCGGTGCCGGTGCTGGTGTTCGGCACCGGCGCGGTCGCGGCCGTCGAGGGCGGGCAGTCGCCCGCGCCGTACTGTGCCTTGCTGGCCGCCGTGCTGATGCTGACCGCGCTGGTCGCCGTGCCGGCCGGCGCGGCGGCGCTGCGTCTGTCGATGGAGTGAGGATCGTCATGCGCTGGACTGCCTGTGCCGCCCCGCCGCGCTTCTACGCGCTGGCCGGCGCCCTGGTGCCCTGGCTGTGGACCGTCGCCGCGCTGTGTGCGGCCGCGGGCCTGTACATCGGCCTGTGCGTCGCGCCGCCGGAAGCGCGCCAGGGCGAGGTGTACCGCATCGTCTACATCCACGTGCCGGCGGCCTGGATGTCGATGTTCCTCTACGTGGTGATGGCGGGCTGGGCGGTGCTGGGCTGGACGCTCAACGTGCGCACCGCCGACATCCTGGCGCGCTCGCTCGCGCCCACCGGCGCGATGTTCACCGCGCTGGCGCTGGCCACCGGCGCGCTGTGGGGCCAGCCGACCTGGGGCACCTGGTGGGTGTGGGACGCGCGGCTGACCTCCGAGCTGATCCTGCTGTTCCTCTACCTGGGCTACATCGCGCTGGCCGAGGCCCACGAGGACCCGCGCCGCGGCGACCGCGCGGCCGGGCTGCTGGCCATCGTCGGGGTGGTCAACGTGCCGGTGATCTACTTCTCGGTGCAGTGGTGGAACACCCTGCACCAGGGCGCCACGGTGCGCTTCGACGCGGCGCCGCGCATGGCCACCGTCATGTTCGTCGCGATGCTGCTGATGACGCTGGCCTGCTGGGCCTATGCGGCGGCCGTCAGCCTGACGCGTGCCCGCGCCATCGTGCTCGAGCGCGAGGCGCATGCCGCCTGGGCGCAGGCGCTGTCCGGCGCGAGGGGCGTGGCATGAGCTGGGAACACGTCACGGCGCTTCTAGCCCTGGACGGTCACGGGGGCTACGTCTGGGGCGCCTACGGCCTCGCGCTGCTGGCCGTGCTGCTGGAGGGCTGGCTGGTCGCGCGCCGGCGCCGGCGCGCGGTCGGCCTGGTGGCGCAGCTGATGGACGGGGAGGGCGCACGATGACCCCGCGCCGGCGCCGCCTCGCGACCGTGCTCGGCCTGCTGGCCACGGTGGCGCTGGCCGCGACGCTGGTGGTGCAGGCCCTGCGCAGCCACCTGGTCTTCTACTACTCGCCCAGCCAGGTGGCCGCGCGCGAGGCACCGGCCGGCCGGGCATTCCGCATCGGCGGCCTGGTCGAGCCCGGCAGCGTGCGGCGCGACGGGCTCAAGGTGCAGTTCGTCGTCACCGACACCGCGCAGTCGCTGCCGGTGCGCTACGAGGGGCCGCTGCCGGACCTGTTCGCCGAGGGGCAGGGCGTGGTGGCCCAGGGGCGGCTCGGCGAGGACGGGGTGTTCCTGGCCCGGCAGGTGCTGGCCAAGCACGACGAGGACTACGTGCCGCCGCCCGCCGCCCAGGCGGTGCGGCAGGCCGCGCACGGAGGACGGCCATGATCCCCGAGCTGGGCCAGGTGGCCCTGCTGCTCGCACTGGCCGTCGCGCTGGTGCAGGCGAGCGTGCCGCTGGCCGGGGCGGTGCGCGGCCGCGCCGACTGGATGGCGCTGGCGCGTCCGGCCGCGGGCGTCGGCTGCCTGCTGGCGGCCACCGCCATGGCCTGCCTGGTCGCGTCCTTCGTGCGGCTCGATCCTTCGGTGGCCTACGTGGCACGCCATGCCGATGCGATGCTGCCGACCGGCTACCGCATCGCGGCTGCCTGGGCCGGCCACGAGGGCTCGATGCTGCTGTGGCTGCTGATGCTCAATGCCTGGGCCTGGGCGGTGGCACGCGGCAGCGCCGGGCTGCCGCCGCCGTTCGTCGCACGCGTGCTGGCCGTGCTGGGTGGCATGGCGGCAGGGCTGGCGCTGCTCATCCTGGGCGTGTCCAACCCGTTCGGGCGCCTGTGGCCGGCGCCGCTGGACGGGCAGGGGCTCAACCCGCTGCTGCAGCACCCCGGCATGGCGTTGCACCCGCTGCTGCTCCACACCGGCTACGTGGGCCTGGCGGTGACCTTCGCCTTTGCGGTGGCAGCCCTGCTCGAAGGGCGCCTGGATGCCACCTGGGCGCGCTGGGTGCGGCCCTGGACCACCGCGGCCTGGGGCGGCCTGACGCTCGGCATCCTGGCCGGCAGCCTGTGGGCCTACGACGTGCTGGGCTGGGGGGGCTGGTGGTTCTGGGACCCGGTCGAAAACGCGTCGTTCATGCCGTGGCTGGCCGCGACCGCCCTCATCCACGCCCTGGCGGTCACCGAGAAGCGCGGCGCCTTCAAGGGCTGGACGTTGCTGCTGGCCCTGCTCGCGTTCTCGCTGTCGCTGCTCGGGACCTTCCTGGTCCGCTCGGGCGTGCTGAGTTCTGTGCACGCGTTCGCCACCGACCCGCGACGCGGGCTGTCCCTCCTGGTCTTCGTGCTGCTGGTGGTGGGCGGCGCGCTGGCGCTGTATGCCGCCCGCGCGCCACGCCTGGGCCTGGGCGCGCGCTTCGGCCCGGTCTCGCGCGAGAGCCTGCTGCTGGCCCAGACCGTGCTGCTGGTGGTGGCGATGCTGACCGTGCTGCTCGGCACGCTGTATCCGCTGGTGATCGAGGCGCTGGGTGCCGCACCGATCTCGGTCGGCGCACCGTACTTCGAGACCGTGCTCGCGCCGCCGCTGCTGGCGATGCTGTGGCTGCTCGGGCTGGGCGTGCGGCTGCCCTGGAAGCAGGCGACGTGGCGCGACGCGTGGGGGCGCATGCGCCGGCCCGGCGCCTTGGCGCTGGGTGCGGCCGCCGGCGCGGCCTGGGTGACGGGCCGCAGCGCCCCTGGCATCGTGCTCGGCTGGGCGCTGGGCTGCTGGATCCTCGCCACCCTCGTGGCGGACCTGCGCGAGCGCGGGGCCAAGGGGCGCATGCTGCGCCTGCCGCGCGCGGCAGCTGGCATGCACCTGGCGCACCTGGGCGTGGCAGTGTTCGCGTTCGGCGTCTGCATGAGCGGCGACGTGCTGCAGCGCGACGCGAAACTGGGCATGGGCGACAGCGCCGGGCTGGGCGGCCACGTCTTCACCTTCCGCGGGGTGCGTGACGTGCACGGTCCCAACTACCTGGCGCAGCAGGCGCTCATCGACGTGCACCGCGACGGCCAGCTGGTCGCGCAGCTGACGCCGGAGAAACGCCTGTACCACCATCAACGCAGCCCGGTCACCGAGGTGGCCATCGCACGCGGCGTGGTGCGCGACCTGTACGTCGCGCTGGCCGAGCCGGTCGACGGCGGTGCGGCATGGATCGTGCGGCTGCGCCTGCAGCCCTTCGTCAACTGGATCTGGGCCGGGGCGCTGCTGATGGCGCTGGGCGGGGCATTGGCGGCGAGCGACCGGCGCTACCGCGGCCGGGAGCATCGGCACGACGTGCCGGCGCCAGCGTGGCAGGAGGCGCGCGCATGAGGGCCCCGCGTCACGCCGTGCCGCTGGCGATCTTCCTCGTCGTGGCCGCGCTGCTGTGGCGCGGGCTGGCCCTGGAGTCACGGGCCGGTCCGGCGCCGCAGCTCAACCAGCCCCTGCCGGCGTTCGCGCTGCCGCGGCTGCATGCACCGTCGATGCTGCTGACGCGCGAGGACCTGCGCGGGCGTGCCTGGGTGCTCAACGTCTGGGCCTCGTGGTGTGCCACCTGCCTGGAAGAACACGCGCTGTGGGTCGAGGTGTCGCGCACCCACGCGGTCCCGCTGATCGGGCTCAACTACAAGGACCGGCGCGAGGATGCGCTGGACTGGCTGCAGCGCCACGGCGACCCGTACCGGGCCTCGGTGATCGATGCGCAGGGGCGCGTGGGCCTCGACCTCGGCGTCTACGGCGTGCCGGAAACCTTCGTCATCGATCGCGACGGCGTGGTGCGCTTCCGCCACGTGGGCGCGGTGACCGACGAAGTGCTGCGCACGCGCCTGTTGCCCCTGCTGGAGTCGCTGCATGAATGAGTGGCGCGTCCTGCCTTGCATCGTACTGCTGGCCGGCTGCGCCGCGGGGGTGCGGGCCGCGGAGACCGACGTCGAGCTGGAGGCCCGGGTGATGCGCATCGCCGCCGAGCTGCGTTGCCCGGTCTGCCCCAACGAGTCCGTCGCGGAATCGCAGGCGGGCCTGGCGCGCGACCTGCGCGAACAGGTGCGGCGCCTGCTCGCCGAAGGACGCAGCGAGCAGGAGGTGCTGGCGTACATGAGCGCACGCCATGGCGACGCGGTGCGTTACCGTCCGCCATGGAGCGCGAGCACCTGGGCATTGTGGGCTGCCCCGTCCGTGCTGCTGGCCGGCGGCATGGCCTGCCTGTGCGTCGCGCTGCGGCGCCGGCAACGGCTGGATGCCGCCCGGTTCGAGCCCGATCCCGGGGAGGGGGCGCCGCGATGAGCGCGTTCCTCGTCGCCGCCGGCACGTTGGGGCTGCTCGCCTGGCTGGGCCTGGTCCGCGCGCGCTGGGCGGGGCCTGCGGCGCCACGTCCGTCGTGGCCGCTGATGGCGGGGGTGGCGTGCCTCCTGGCGGCGGTCGGCGCCGGGGGCTACCTGGCAGTCGGGTCGCCGCAGCGGCTTGCGGACGACCCGGCCGCCGTGCCGGGGGCCGGGCCGTGGGGGGAGGCGATCCGGCAACTGCAGCACGAGCTCGCCGCGCACCCGGACGAGGTGCGCCTGTGGGTGCTGCTGGCGCGCGCGTACGCGGCCGCGGGCGAACCGGTGCCGGCCGCGCAGGCGTTGCAGCGGGCACGCGCCTTGCGGCCGCGCGACGCCGGCCTGCTGGCCGACCATGCGGACTTTCTCGCCCGGCTGCAGGGCTCGCGCCTGGACGGCGAGCCGATGCGGCTGGTGCAGCAGGCCCTGGCGCTGGACCCTGACCAGCCCCAGGCGCTGGCGCTGGCCGGGGCTGCGGCCTACGCGCGGCGCGACTTCGTGCAGGCCGCGCGCCACTGGGAACGGCTGGCCGCGTTGCGCGCAGACGATGCCGCCCTGGCGCAGCCGTTGCGTGAGCGCGCCGCGCAGGCGCGGCAGCTGGCAGCCGCGCGCGGCGACGGGCCGCCCCCTGCGTCGCGACCATGAAAAAAGCCCATCGCGGGAGGCGATGGGCGAACAAGAGGAGAACAGCTTGGACGCGAGGCCGAGGTCCCGCACGGCCTCGCGGGTCGGGCAGGACCGCTTACAGTCGGGCCGACTGCATGTAGCGGTCGAACTGCGCTTCCGTGAAGCGGAACCAGAGGTTCTGGTCGCGGCGGAAGGCGGCGTAGTCGCTGTAGATCTTCTTCCAGGCCGGGTTCTTGGCCGAGAGTTCGGAGTACAGCGCCATCGTTTCCTTGAAGGCCGCATCCATCGTGTCCTTCGGGAACGGCATCAGCTTGACCTTCTGGGCCACCAGCTGCTTCAGCGCCTCGGGGTTGCGGCCGTCGTACTTGGCCTGCATGTCGAGGTGGGCGTGCGACGCAGCGGCCTCGACGATGGCCTTGTACTCGGCGTTCAGCGACTCGTAGGCCTTGGTGTTGATGTAGAAGGCCAGCTCCAGGCCGCCTTCCCACCAGCCGGGGTAGTAGTAGTACGGCGCCACCTTGTGGAAGCCGAGCTTCAGGTCGTCGTACGGGCCGATCCATTCGGCGGCGTCGATCGTGCCCTTCTCCAGCGCCTGGTAGATCTCGCCGCCGGGGATGTTCTGCGGCACCCCGCCCAGGCGTTCGATCACCTTGCCCGCGAAGCCGCCGATGCGGAACTTCAGGCCCTTCATGTCGGCGAGCGACTTGATCTCCTTGCGGAACCAGCCGCCCATCTGGGCGCCGGTGTTGCCGCCCGAGAAGTTGATGATGTTGTAGTTCGCGTAGAACTCGCGCATCAGCTTCATGCCGTTGCCTTCGTGCATCCACGCGGTCATCTGGCGCGAATTCATGCCGAAGGGAATGGCGCCGCCGATGGCGAAGGTGTCGTCCTTGCCGAAGAAGTAATAGGGCGCGGTGTGGGCGATCTCGACGGTGGCGTTCTGCACGCCGTCGACGACCCCGAAGGCGGGCATCAGCTCACCGGCGGCATGCACCGTGATCTGGAACTTGCCTCCGGTCATTTCGCTGACCTTCTGCGCGAAAACCTCGGCACCTCCATAGATGGTGTCCAGCGTCTTGGGGAAGCTGGACGCCAGGCGCCAGCGCAGGGTGGTTTGGGCGTGAACCACGGCCGGAGCGATGCCGGAGGCCAGCACCCCGGCCAGGCCGGCACTGCGGATGAACGATCGGCGTTCCATGTGTTCTTGATCCTCTGTGTAGGTGAGACGTGGATGGAAGCGGTGCGGTGCAGCCCGGGTAGGGCCGCACCTCTGCCGAAAAAATTCTAGGGATCGAAGCGGGCGTGCCGGCAGAGGAATACTCCTCCTGTCGGTTCTACGTAGAACGGGCCAATTTTTAGGTGGTATTCAGCCAACCTGTGCTTGTATCGGCAGGATGCGCAACGCGCGGCGCGCGCCTCTGCGTGCGAGATGCGCACGACGCCTGCCGCTTCTTCAGTGGTGATGATGGCCGCCGGTGCCGTGCCCGCCGGCAGGCTGGGCCGGTTGCGCGCGCATCTCGACCTTCACGTCCACGGTCACCTCGCCGGCGCGTTCGAACCGCAAGGTCAGCGGCACGCTCTCGCCCGCCTTGAGCGGGGCGCGCAGCCCCATGAACATGACGTGGTAGCCGCCCGGTCGCAGCTCGACGGTCTGCCCGGCCGGCACCGGCAGCTCGGGGATCTCGCGCATGCGCATCACGTGGCCGTCCATCGTCATGCTGTGCACTTCGGTCGATGCGGCCACCGGCGAGTGCGCGGACAACAGCTTGTCGTCCACCTCGCCGCGGTTGGCGATCTTCATGAAGGCCCCGCCGGACTGCTGGCCGGGCACCGTGGGCCGTGCCCACGGATGGTCGATGTGCAGGGGGCCGACGCGGTAGTCATGCGCCGCCGCGGGCAGGGTGAAGGCGGTTAGCAGCGCCGCCAGGGCGAGGGAAGGAAATCGCAGGTTCAGGTTCATGTCATTGGTCCTCGTCGGAGACAAAGCGAGCAGGGCAAGCCGGACGACCCGGGTCGAGCGACGGGCTGGTGCGGTCCCCATCGCGGCTCGCTTCGGAAAGCAGGCGTGGCCGGCGCGCCGCCGCGTGCGTCGGGGCGCCGGCGGCGGGGCTGGCGTCGGCTCAGGCGAGGACCGGCGGGCCGTGCTTGCGACGCGCAGCCCAGTCGAAGGTGCGGTCGCGCGCAGGGGCCGGCAGGGCCCGGGCCGGTGGATGCGGCGCGCGGGCTGCGGCGACGGCCAGCGGATCGACCGCGGACGGGGCCGGGGTGGCGAGCGACAGGGCCGCGGTCAGGACGCAGGGGTCGCCGCCCGGCAGGGCGGCGCTGTCGTCGCGTCCGGCGTCGGTGGTCTCCGCCGCGGTCGGGAGCATCTCGTCGAGGGCCACCGTCTGCAGGCCGTAGACGGTGCAGATCTCGACCAGGGCGCGGCCCTGCGCCTGCGCCGCGCCGACGGCCAGCAGCGGCACCGCCGCCTTCAGCAGCAGTGCGGCAGCCAGCGCCCAGAAGGCCAGGCGGGGAAAGCGGCGTCGCCGGATCATGGCGCGATTGTGCCGGAAAGCGCAGGCGCCCCGCGACGGCGGCAGGCCCGCCCGGCGGGGTGGGGGTGTCCCGGGCTGCCTGTGCGGGCCATGGCTGCCGCGCGCGGCGTCGGGAGATGGAAAGGCGCGAAGAAAGCAAATGCCCGCACGAGGCGGGCATTTATCGGGACGCAGACGCGATCAGATCGCGAGGTCTTCCAGGGTTTTGCCGGAGGCCAGGGCCTGCTCCACCCATTTCGGCTGACGGCCGCGACCGGTCCAGGTTTCACCGGTCTCCTTGTTGCGGTATTTCGGCGCCACCTTGCTGCCCTTCGTGGAGCTGCTCTTGCCTCCCACTTTGCTGCCCAGGTCAGCCAGGGTGAGACCGTACTGCGCCATCAGCGACCGGATCTGGGCGATTGCATCGGCAATCTCCTGTTTGCGCGCGTTCTCGATTTGCTTTTCGAGCTCGGCCTTCTGTGCAAGGAGTTCCTGGTAGGTTGCCATACGAATATGCTCTGCAATGGTTGGAGGAAGTGGGCTGTACGAACGGCGCGATAATACTGCGCCCCATATCGGGGTGCAAGCGATATCGGAGACAGCCTGATTTGCCCCCGGGTGAATTCCGCAGTGCAGGATATTTCGGTGGATGCAAAGACGCCCGCGCGGCGAACCGGGCGGGCGTCCAGGCAGGAGGCGAGGGCAGGGATTACTTGAAGCCCACGCGGTCCAGCATCTGCTGCACCTTGGCCGTGTTTGCGCCTACCACCGAGATCGGGATCAGTTCCGTCTTGAATTCGCCCATCGAGTCCAGGGCCGGGTTCGGCACCTTCACGGTCGGCACGGCCGGATATTCATTGTTACCGTTGGCAAAGTAAACCTGCGCCTCGTCACTGGCGAGGTATTCCAGGAACTTGATCGCCGCCTCGCGGTTCTTTGCGTGACGGGCCACGGCGCCGCCCGCGACGTTGACGTGCGTGCCCCAGCTTTGCTGGTTGGGGAACACCACCCCGGTCTTCTCGACCACCGCGCGGTCCTCGGGCTTCTTCGAGCGCATCAGGCGCGCGTAGTAATAGCTGTTGGACAGCGCCACCGCGCATTCGCCGCTGGCGACGGCGCGGATCTGGTCGGTATCGCCGCCTTTCGGATCGCGTGCCATGTTGGCGACCACCCCCTTGGCCCATTCCTCGGTCTTTTCCGGGCCCAGGTGTTCCATCAAGGCACCGATGAGCGAAAGGTTGTACGGGTGCGAACCGGAGCGGGTGCAGACCTTGCCCTTGTTTTTCGGGTCGGCCAGTTCCTCGTAGGTATCGACATCGGCCCGTTTGACCTTGATCTTGTTGTAGACGATCACGCGGGCACGCGTCGAGAAACCGAACCAGGCCGAACCTTCGCCCTTGTCCTCGCTGCGCAGGTTGGCGGGAATGCGCTGCTCCAGCACGGCCGAGCGTACCGGCTGGAACAGGCCCTCCTGCTCGGCCCGCCACAGGCGGGCGGCATCGACCAGCAGGATCACGTCCGCCGGGCTGGCCGCGCCCTCGCTGCGGAGCCGTGCGATGATGCCGGCATCGTCCGCCTCGACGCGGTTGATGCGGATACCGGTGGCCTTGGTGAAGTTGGCGTACAGCGCCTCGTCGGTCTGGTAGTGACGGGCGGAATACAGGTTCAGCACCTGCTCCTGCGCGGCGGCAGGCGCGCCGAGCGTGGCGGCCAGCGCAAGGGCAGACAGGGAGATGGCAACACGGCGCATCGGGAGATCTCCTGGTTGGGAACTGAGCGTATTGTAGGAGTAAACAAGAATCATTCTCGCAATGAATTTCCTTGAGCTCCCGAACCACCCCTGGGCTTCGTGTGACTTTTGCCGCTTGTCGCGTGGCAGACCCCTGACCATCATGCCCGGCGTGAGCAGCAGCCAACCCCATCCCAGCAGCGGCGGTCGCCGGATGCGCGTGCGCCGGCATGCCAAGGTCAGCACCTTGCCGGCACTGGAATGGCAACCACGTGCATTGCTGGTGGGATGCGAGCGGGAAGAGCGCCTGTACCTGCGCACGCGCCTGAGCCTGCACCGGGTCGAGGTGTGGGAAACCGAGGCGGTCGAGCAGGCGATCGACCATTGCGCCCAGAACGAGGTGCACCTGGTCATCATCGATGCCGACGTGCTGGGAGAAGCGACGCTGCCCTTGTGTCGCCAGCTGCGGCGCCCGCATCCGTGCTGGGCGCCGCCTGAGGTGCTGGTGGTGGGTTCGCCGGGGCAGGGCCGGCGCTGGCGGCTGCGCGGGGCCCTGGCGGGGGCGCACTGGCTGCTCAAGCCGCTGCACCCGCGGGCGCTGCAACGGCAGCTGTCGCGGCCGCTGCGCCTGGAGCAGCTGCCGGCCGGGCTGCGCCCGCCCTCGCTGTTCGGCTGATCAGCCGTTGTTGGCCGGCGGCACGTAGCCGGCCGGTTGTTCGGCGCCGTCGCCGAAGAAATACCTTTCCATCTGGCGCGCCAGGTACTGGCGGGCGCGCTGGTCGGCCAGGTTGAGCCGGTTCTCGTTGACCAGCATGGTCTGGTGGTGCAGCCAGCCCTGCCAGGCTTCCTTGCTGACGTTCTCGTAGATGCGCTTGCCCAGTTCACCCGGGTAGGGCGGGAAATCGAGGCCTTCGGCCTCCTTCTTCAGATGGACGCATTGCACCATGCGGGGCATGTCGGACTCCTGTGGTTGTCGTGGGGGAAGGCCGGCTCAGGTGAGCCGCTTGACCAGCACCTGCGAGCGCCGGTCCCAGTCGTACTTGCGCTTGCGCGCCTCGGGCAGCCAGTCGGGGTCGACCTGCTGGAAGCCGCGCTTGATGAACCAGTGCATCGTGCGCGTGGTGAGCACGAAGATGCTCTCCAGGCCCATGGCCTTGGCGCGCTGCTCGATGCGCTTGAGGATGCGCTCGCCGTCGCCCTGGCCCTGCACCTGCGGCGAGATGGTCAGCGCGGCCATCTCGCCGGTGCGCGCCTCGGGGTAGGGATAGAGCGCCGCGCATCCGAAGATCACGCCGTCGTGCTCGATGACGGTGTAGTAGGAGATGTCGCGCTCGATCTCCGTGCGCGAGCGCTTGACCAGCGTGCCGTCGCGCTCGAAGGGCTCGATCAGCTGCAGGATGCCGCCCACGTCGTCGGCGGTGGCCTCGCGCAGGCTCTCGAGCTTCTCGTCGACGATCATCGTGCCGATGCCGTCGTGGGTGTAGACCTCCATCAGCAGCGCGCCGTCCACCGAGAACGGCAGGATGTGGCTGCGCTCGACGCCGGCGCGGCAGGCCTTGATGCAGTGCTGCAGGTAGAACGCCGTGTCGGTGGGCTGGTGCGGTGCCGGCAGCGAGGCGAGCAGCCGCTCGGCCTCGGCCAGCGACATCTCGGTGTCGATCGGGCTGTCCGGGTCGTCCGGGTTCTCGCGGATGCCGGGGATCTCGGTGAGGAACAGCAGCTTGTCGGCCTGCAGCGCGATCGCGGTGCTGGTGGCCACGTCCTCCATCGTGAGGTTGAAGGCCTCGCCGGTGGGCGAGAAGCCGAACGGCGACAGCAGCACCACCGCGCCGGTGTCCAGCGCGCGCCGGATCGCCATGCCGTCGACCTTGCGCACGACGCCGCTGTGCTGGAAGTCGATGCCGTCGACCACGCCCACCGGGCGCGCGGTCAGGAAGTTGCCCGAGACCACGCGCACCGTCGCATTGGCCATCGGCGTGTTGGGCAGCCCCTGCGAGAACGCGGCCTCGATCTCGAAGCGCAGCTGGCCGGCGGCCTCCTGCGCGCAGTCCAGCGCCACTGCGTCGGTGATGCGGATGCCGTGCGAGAAGCGCGCGGGGTGGCCCTTGGCCTTGAGCTGCTCGTTCACCTGCGGCCGGAAGCCGTGCACCAGCACGAGCTTGATGCCCATGGCATGCATGATCGCCAGGTCCTGGACGAAGGCGTTGAGCTTGCCGGCGGCGATGCCTTCGCCGGCCATCGCGACGACGAAGGTGTCCCCCTTGTAGGCGTGGATATAGGGCGCCACCGAGCGAAACCACGGAACGAAGGTGTGCGGGAAGACAAGGTTCATCGGCGGGCTCTGCAGCGCGAAGCAAACGGCTTTTGAAATAATCGACGATTTTGCACGAACCCCTTCGATGACGGATTCCCGGCAGTCGTTGCCTGCGCCGCCAGCACGGTCGAAGCACGGGCCGGGTGCGCGGCCGGCGCGGCAGGCCCACCCGATTCCTCCGATCACCTTTCCCGAATCGCTGCCGGTCAGCGCCCGGCGCGAGGAGATCGCGCGCGCGATCGAGCAGCACCAGGTGGTCATCGTCAGCGGCGAGACCGGCTCGGGCAAGACCACCCAGCTGCCCAAGATCGCGCTGGCGCTGGGCCGCGGCCTGGGCGCCGGCGGCCGCGGGCTGATCGGCCACACGCAGCCGCGGCGCATCGCGGCCTCCAGCGTCGCCAAGCGCATCGCGCAGGAGCTGAACTCGCCGCTGGGCGAGATCGTCGGCTACAAGGTGCGCTTCCAGGACCGGCTGTCGCCGGGCGCCAGCGTCAAGCTGATGACCGACGGCATCCTGCTGGCCGAGACGCAGACCGACCCGCTGCTCAAGGCCTACGACACGCTGATCATCGACGAGGCGCACGAGCGCAGCCTCAACATCGACTTCCTGCTCGGCTACCTGCGCCAGATCCTGCCGCACCGGCCCGATCTGAAGGTCATCGTCACCTCGGCCACCATCGACGCCGAGCGCTTCGCGCAGCATTTCGCCTCGGCGCGTGGGCCGGCGCCGGTGATCCACGTCTCGGGGCGCCTGTATCCGGTCGAGCAGCGCTGGCGCCCGTTCGAGGAGGACCGCGACTACGACCTCAACGACGCCATCGCCGACGCGGTGGACGAGCTCTGGCGCGAGGGGCCGGGCGACGTGCTGGTGTTCCTGCCCGGCGAGCGCGAGATCCGTGACGCGGCCGAGCACCTGCGCAAGCACCACCCGCCGGGCGTGGAGATCCTGCCGCTGTACGCGCGCCTGAGCCAGCAGGAGCAGGACCGGGTCTTCGAGCCGGGCGGTGCGCCGCGCATCGTGCTGGCGACCAACGTCGCCGAGACCTCGCTGACGGTGCCCGGCATCCGCTACGTGATCGACTCGGGGCTGGCACGCGTCAAGCGCTACAGCTACCGCAACAAGGTCGAGCAGCTGCAGGTCGAGCCGGTCAGCCAGGCCGCGGCCAACCAGCGCGCCGGTCGCTGCGGGCGGGTTGCCAACGGCATCTGCATCCGCCTCTACGACGAGCAGGACTTCGCCAGCCGCCCGCGCTTCACCGACCCGGAGATCCTGCGCTCCTCGCTGGCCGGGGTGATCCTGCGCATGAAGTCGCTCGGGCTGGGCAACGTCGAGGACTTCCCCTTCATCGAGCCGCCGCCGCGCCGCGCGATCGCCGACGGCTACCAGCTGCTGGCCGAGCTGAACGCGGTCGACGAGCACAACGAGCTGACCGCGATCGGCCGCGAGCTGGCGAAGCTGCCGCTGGACCCGCGCATCGGCCGCATGATCCTGGAGGCGCGCGAGCGCCAGTCGCTCGCCGAGGTGCTCGTCATTGCCAGCGCCCTGAGCGTGCAGGACGTGCGCGACCGCCCGCTCGAGCAGCAGCAGGCCGCCGACGAGAAGCACCGCAAGTTCGACGACGAGAAGTCCGAGTTCATGGGCTATCTCAAGCTGTGGAAGTGGCTGGACGAGTCGCGCGGCGGGCAGGGCAACGCGCCCAGGCTGTCCAACCGGCGCTACGAGCAGCTGCTGCGCGACCACTTCATCAGCCCGCGGCGCGTGCGCGAGTGGCGCGACATCCATTCGCAGCTGCACACCGTGGTGGCCGAGCACGGCTGGCGGCTCAACACGCAGCCGGCCACCTACGAGCAGATCCACCTGGCGATGCTGTCCGGCCTGCTGGGCAACATCGGCATCAAGAGCGACGAGGACGAGTGGTACCTGGGTGCGCGCGGCATCAAGTTCTGGCGCCATCCCGGCGCGCACCTGTCGAAGCGGCCGGGGCGCTGGATCGTCGCGGCGGAGCTGGTGGAGACGACCCGGCTGTACGCGCGCGGCATCGCCGCGATCCAGCCCGAGTGGATCCCGGGCCTCGCCGGCCACCTGCTGAAGAAGCAGCTGCTCGACCCGCACTGGGAGAAGAAGCGCGCCGAAGTGGTCGCCGTCGAGCGCGCCACGCTCTACGGCCTCGTGATCTACAACGACCGCCGCGTCAACTACGGCAAGGTCGATCCGGCCGGCGCGCGCGAGATCTTCATCCGCGAGGCGCTGGTCCACGGCGAGTGGGACACGCGGCTGCCGTTCCTCGCGCACAACCAGAAGATGGTGCGCCAGGTCGAGGAGCTGGAACACAAGTCGCGCCGCCAGGACGTGCTGGTCGACGACGAGCTGATCTACGCCTTCTACGACCAGCAGGTCCCGGCCGACGTGACCAGCGGCGCCACCTTCGAGCGCTGGTACCGCGAGGAGAGCCGCCGCCGGCCCAGGCTGCTGATGCTCACCCGCGAGGAGCTGATGCGCCACGAGGCGGCCGGCATCACCACCGCGGCGTTCCCCAAGACGATCCGCCTGGGCGGGGTCGACTGCAGCGTCAGCTACCTGCACGACCCGGGCGATCCCAAGGACGGCGTCACGGTGACGGTGCCGATCTTCGCGCTCAACCAGGTCAGCGAGGAGCGCTGCGAGTGGCTGGTGCCCGGCATGCTCAAGGACAAGGTGCTGGCGCTGGTCAAGAGCCTGCACCAGAAGCCGCGCGCGCGGCTGGTGCCGCTGCCCGAGTACGTCGAGCAGTTCGTCGGCTCGGTCGAGTTCGGCCAGGGCAGCCTGATGGAGGCGCTGCTGAAGTCGGTGCGCGAGCGCACGCAGCTGGACGTCAAGCGCGGCGACTTCAAGCTCGAGACGCTGTCGCCGCACCTGTTCATGAACTTCCGCGTCGTCGACGAGCACGGGCGGCAGCTCGGCATGGGGCGCAACCTCGCGGCGCTGAAGGCCGAGCTGGGCTCCCGGGCGCGCAGTGCCTTCCAGGCGCTTGCGGCGCTGAAGCTGCAGCCGTCCCGGCCCGCCGACGCGCCGGCTCCGGCGCCGGCCGCCGCCGGCGACGCGAGGCCCGCGGCACGCCCTGAGCCCGCGCAGCCGGCCGTGGAGGCGCAGGCGAAGTACACCGCCTGGACCTTCGGCGAGCTGCCCGAGCTGATGGAGGTGCGCCGCGGCAGCCAGTCGCTGGTGGGCTTCCCGGCGCTGATCGACAAGGGCACGCATGTCGAGATCGAGGTGTTCGACGAGCCCGAGGTGGCCGCCGCACGCCACCGCGCCGGGCTGCGCCGGCTGGTCGCGCTGCAGCTCAAGGAACCGCTCAAGTACCTCGAGAAGAACATCCCCGACCTGCAGAAGATGGCCGTGGCCTACATGAGCCTGGGCACGGCCGACGAGCTGCGCGAGCAGATCGTCGAGCTGGCGCTGGACCGCGCCTTCCTGCAGGAGCCGCTGCCGGCCGACGAGGCCTCGTTCAAGGCGCGCATCGACGAAGGGCGCACGCGGCTGAACCTGATCGCGCAGGAGATCGCGCGCCTGGCAGGTGCCATCCTCGTCGAGCACCAGGCCGCGCAGCGCAAGCTCAAGGACGCGCGCCCGCCCAAGGAGGTGGCCGACGACATCGCCGCCCAGCTGCAGCGGCTGATGCCCAAGCGCTTCCTCGTCACGACGCCGTACGCCCAGCTGCAGCACTTCGTGCGCTACCTCAAGGGCGTGCAGATGCGGCTGGACAAGCTGCGTGCCGACCCGGCGCGCGACGCCCAGCGCCTGGCCGAGCTGCGCCCGCTGGAGCAGCGCTACCTGCGCGCGCTGGCCGAGCGCAAGGGCGCGCCCGACACGCGGCTGCAGGAGTTCCGCTGGCTGCTCGAGGAGCTGCGGGTGGGGCTGTTCGCGCAGGAACTGCGCACCCCGCAGCCGGTGTCGGTCAAGCGGCTGGAGAAGGCCTGGGCGCAGATCAACGCCTGACGGCCGGCGGCATGGCGAGCACCGCGAAGCCGTGGCGCATGAACACCTCGGCGGCTTCCTGGCCTTGCAGGAAATCGTGCAGCGCGCGTGCCGCCTCGCTGTCCTGCCCGGCCACGAGCGCCATCGGGTAGACGATGCGCGGGTGCGAGTCGGCCGGGAACACGCCCGCGACGTGCACCCGTGGCGCCACTGCCGCGTCGGTCGCGTAGACGATGCCGGCCGCGGCCTCGCCGCGTTCCACGTAAGCCAGCGCGGCGCGCACCGAGTCCGCGCGCACCAGGCGCGGCTGCGCCTGCGGCCACACGCCGAGCCCGGTCAGCGCCGCCTGCGCGTACTTGCCCACCGGCACGTGCGCGGGGTCGCCGGTGGCCAGCCGTCCCTTGCCCAGCACCGCCGCCAGGTCGAACCCCGGCGCCAGCCGCACCTCCTGCGGCCGGTCGGCCGGCGTGACCAGCACCAGGCGGTTGCCGAGCAGGTCCACGCGCGAGCCGGGCACCAGCCGGCCGCGCTGCGCGAGGTAATCCATCCAGGCCTCGTCGGCCGACAGGAACAGCGCCGCCGGCGCGCCGTTCTCGATCTGGCGCGCCAGCGTCGAGGAGGCCGCGAACGAGGCGCGCACCACGTGGCCCGTACGCGCCTTCCAGGCCTGCGCGGCTTCCTGCAGCGCCTGGCTCAGGCTGGCCGCGGCGTAGACCGTGACCTCGACGGCATGCGCCGGCGCGGCGAGCGCGCAGGCGAGCAGGGCCGGCAGGCCCAGGCGACGCAGCAGCGAGGAAGGAACGCGCATGGCAGGGGCTCGGTGATCGGGCTGCCGACGATTCTAGTGAGCGTGCCGGCGCCGCCCCGCACCTAGAATGCCCCGACCGGGCCCGGCGGGGCGCCGGCAGCAGGGGAGTCGCACCGATGTTCGTGGTCTGCGGTGAAGCCTTGATGGACGTGTACGCCGGCGCGCCTACGTCCGGCGGGCTGCGCCTGGACGCGCGCCTGGGCGGCTCGTCCTACAACGTGGCCGTGGGCCTGGCCCGGCTCGGGCGGCCGGTGGCCTTCCTCGGCGGCATCTCCACCGACGCCTTCGGCGAGCGGCTGATGCGCGCGCTGGTCGAGGAGGGCGTCGACACCGCACTGGTGCGACGCAGCGCGGCACCCACCACGCTCAGCGTCGTCAGCCTGGATGCGCAGGGGGTGCCGCAGTACGCCTTCCATGGCGAGGGCGCGGCCGACCGCGACCTGCCGGTGGCGGACCTGCCCGCCCTGCCGGCGGGCGCGACGGCGCTGCACTTCGGTTCCTACGCGATGGCGGTCGAGCCGGTCGGCACGGCCTTGCGCACGCTGGCGGCGCGCGAGCGCGGGCGCCGCCTGGTCGCCTACGACCCCAACGTGCGCCTCAACGTCCATCCCGGGCTGGCGCGCTGGCAGGCGGTGGTCGAGGAGATGGCGGGCCTGGCGCACCTCGTCAAGGTCAGCGCGGAGGACCTCGCGCTGCTCTGCCCGGGCGAGGCGCCCGAGGCGGTGGTGCAGCGCTGGCTGGCGCGCGGCGTGCGGCTGGCGGTCGTCACGCAGGGCGGCGCTGGCTGCCGGGCCTGGACCCGTGCGGTACAGGTCGCGGTGCCGGCGCCGGCCGTGACGGTGGTGGACACCGTGGGCGCCGGCGACGCCTTCCAGGCCGCGCTGCTGGCCTGGCTGGACGAGCAGGGCCTGCTGGCGCCCGAAGCACTCGAGGCGCTGGAGGCGGCCCGGCTCAAGGCCGCGCTGCGCTTAGCCACGCAGGCCGCAGGACTGGCCTGCGCGCGGCGCGGTGCCGACCTGCCGCGTCGCGACGAGCTGCCGGGCGCTGCGTGAAGTCCGGCGCGCGCTTCGCTTCACTTGCGCTTCACACGCGTCTGCAACAATCGGCGCTCCCTGCGTCCCGACGACAACCCTTCCAAGACGAGAAAGCCCGAGCATGAAGACGACCACACGGGCGTGGCTGCTGGCCGCGCTGTTCCTCCTGGCCCTGCTGGCGGCGATCGTGTGGTGGCGCCAGGCGCCGGGTGACCTGCCGGCCGCCGCGGCGGCCGACGACCCGAACGCGCCGTTCGCGGTGGCCGAATGCAAGCCGCGGCTGATCGACGACCAGCCGGCGCTGGCCGTGGTGTTCACCCAGCCGCTGGACCGCAAGCAGGAGCTGGGCGAGTTCCTGCGCGTGACCGACCTCGGCCCGGCCGACGGGGCGCAGGGGGGCGAGGCGCAGGACGAGCTGGTGCAGGGCTACTGGAGCGTGGCCGACAACGCGCGCATCGCCTACTTCCCCTACACCCGGCCGCAGCGCCGCTTCCGCATCGAGGTGCGCGAGGGCCTGGTCTCCGGCGACGGCGTGACGCTGGCCCAGGGCACGCGCTGCGAGGTGGCGAGCGAGGCGATGGCGCCGGCCTGGTTCTTTGCCAGCCGCGGGGTGGTGCTGCCCACCGGCCAGAACGGCGGCCTGCCCATCGTCACGATCAACCAGCCCGAGGTGGACGTGCAGTTCCTGCGCGTCGAGCCGGCCGGCCTGCCGCGCTTCCTCGAGCGCGTCGCCGGCGGCCGGTCGGCCGGCCGGGACGACGACGCGGGCGAAGAGCTTTACTTCGAGAATCGCAGCCTGCAGGGCCGCGTGGGCGGCTGGGAGCTCGAACAGCTGCGCGGCAGCCTGCGCAGCGTCTACATGGGGCGCTTCCGCACCGACGACACGCCGAACCGCCGGCACGTCACCTTCCTGCCTGTGGAGACCCTCAAGGAGCTGCAGGAGCCCGGCGTCTATGTCGCGGTGATGTCGCAGCCGGGCCGCTTCGGCGGCGACTACCAGGCGACCTATTTCTACGTCAGCGACATCGGCCTGCACGTGCGCCGCTACGCCCAGGGGCTGGACGCGTTCGCCAGTTCGCTCAAGACCGGCCAGCCGCTGACCGGCGTCGAGTTCGAGCTGCTCGACGAGCACGCCCGCTCGCTCGGCAAGGCCGGTGCGGACGGCGAGGGCCATGTCCACTTCGCCGACGTGCCGGCGGCCGCGCGCCTGCTGGTGGCGCGCCAGGGCCGCGAGATGACGGTGATCGTGCTGCGCGCGCCCGGGCTGGACCTGTCCGAGTTCGACGTCGGTGGTCATTTGCCGAGCAACACCAAGCTGTTCGTCTACGCCGGGCGCGACCTGTATCGCCCGGGCGAGCGCTTCCAGGTCTCGGTGCTGGCGCGTGACCCGGATGGCCGGGCGACCGCGCCGCTGCCGCTGCAGGCCACGCTCAAGCGCCCGGACGGCCGCACCGTGCAGACGCTCACCTGGCGTCCGGACGAGCAGCGTCCCGGCTACTACCTGCGCAGCATCGAGCTGCCGGCCGACGCCCAGACCGGCACCTGGTGGCTGGAGCTGCGCACCGACCCGGGCGGGCCGGCGAACGGGCGCTGGAAGTTCCAGGTCGAGGAGTTCCTGCCCGAGCGCATGAAGCTGGACCTGCGCACCCCGGCCACCGTGCTGCTGCCCGGCGAGCCGTTCGAGGTCGAGGTGCAGGGCGACTACCTGTTCGGCGCGCCCGCGGCCGGCAACCGGCTGCTCGCCAGCGCGTCGATCGAGCGCCTCGCGCAGGCGCTGCCGGCGCAATGGCCGGGCTTCCTGTTCGGCGACGTGGCCGACGACCAGCGCAAGTCGCGCGAGGAGGTCGCCGACGTGGACCTGGACGAGCGCGGACACGCCCGCGTGACGCTGCCGGCCGCGCCCGAAGGCGTGGCCTCGCCGATGCGCGTGCGCGGCAGCTTCAGCCTGCTGGAGACCGGCGGCCGCCCGGTGGTGCGCTCGGTCGAGCGCACCGCCTGGCCGGCGCGCCAGATGCTCGCGGTGCGCCCGCTGTTCGACCGGCACGTCGCGCGCGAAGGCGGGCAGGCCGAATTCGAGCTGGTGCGCGTCGACACCGAAGGGAAGCCGGCGCCGGTGCAGGGCGTGAAGCTGCAGCTGGTGCGCGAGGTGCGCCAGTACTACTGGCGCTACGACGACCTGAAGGGCTGGCACTCCGGCTACACCGAAAGCGACGAGCCGGTCGAGTCGCGCACCGTGGACATCGCCGGCCGCACCGCGCTCGCCGTCCCGGTGAACTGGGGTCGCTACCGCCTGGAAGCGCATGACCCGCAGACCGGGCTCGTGCTGCGCTACCGCTTCTATGCCGGCTGGAACGCGCAGGACGCCGAGGACATCGGCAACCGGCCGGACCGCGTGCAGCTCAAGCTCGCCAGCGCGCCCCTGAAGCCCGGCGAGCCGGTACGCCTGACCATCACGCCGCCGCACGACGGCATCGCGCTGGTCACGGTCGAAGGCGACCGGCTGCTGTGGAGCAAGCGCGTCGAGGTGACGACCAAGGGCGTGACCGTCGAGGTGCCGGTCGATGCCGCCTGGGCGCGCCACGACCTGTACGCCACCGTGACCGTGTTCCGCCCCGGCAGCACCGGCGACCGCGTCACGCCCGCGCGTGCGGTCGGCCTGGTGCACCTGCCGCTGGCGCGCGACGACCGGCGCCTGAACGTCGCGATCACCGCGCCGGCCAAGGTGGAGCCCGAGCGGCGCACCACGGTGAAGGTCAAGGTCGACGGCCTGCAGGGCCAGCCTGCCTTCGTGACCCTGTCCGCGGTAGACCTGGGCATCCTCAACATCACCGGCTACCGCACGCCGGACCCGGTCGACTTCTTCTTCGGCAAGCACCGCTACGCGCCCGAGATGCTCGACATGTATGGCCGGCTGATCGAGAAGATGGAAGGGCGCCAGGCCCGGCTGGCCTACGGCGGCGACGCCAACATGCGCGGCGACACGCGCAGCCTGCCGAAGAAGGTGCAGCTGGTCGACCTGTTCAGCGGCCCGGTGGCGCTGGACGCGCAGGGCGAGGCCGAGATCCCGCTGGACATCCCGGACTTCAACGGCACGCTGCGCCTGATGGCCGTGGCTGCCGCGGCCGAGCGCTATGGCAGCGCGGAGGCGCAGATGGTGGCCGCCGCCCCGGTGGTGGCCGAACTCGCCACCCCGCGCTTCATTGCGCCGGGCGACGCCGCGACCCTGGCGCTGGACCTGACCAACCTGAGCGGCGCGGCGCAGGAACTGAAGGTGCGCCTGGAAGGCGCCGAGCCGGTGCGCATCCGCGACGGCGAGCGCGTCGTGAACCTGAAGGACCAGCAGCGCACCACCTTGCGCTTTGCCGCCGAGGCGACCGACGCCTACGGCCTGGGCCGCCTGCGCCTGACGGTGGTCTCGCCCGCCGGGGTCAGGATCGTGCGCGAATCGGTGCTGCAGGTGCAGCCGCCGGTGCCGCATGAGCGCGAGGTGCGCCGTGTGCGCCTCGAGCCCGGCCAGAGCTTCCGGCTCGAGCCGGCCTGGATCGCGCGCTACTTCCCGGCCTCGGCCGCCGCCAGCGTGACCGTGTCGGACCGCCCGCCGCTCAACATCCGCGAGCTGGTGCAGGGGCTGCTGACCTATCCCTACGGCTGCACCGAGCAGACCGTCAGCGCCGCCTATCCGCATCTCTACATCGACGAGGCGACCGCGCGCGCCTACGGCCTCAAGCCGCTGGGCCCCGAGGAGCGCACCCGCGTCGTCGAGGGCGCGGTCGGCCGGCTGGCCGGGATGCAGCGCGCCAACGGCGGCTACACGCTGTGGGGCGACGGTCCCTACGAGGCCTGGGTGTCGGCCTACGTCGCGGGCTTCCTGCAGGAGGCGCGCGAACGTGGCCATGCGGTGCCCGAGACCGTCTACCGGCGCAGCCAGGACTGGCTGCTGCAGCAGCTGCAGCAGGCGCCCAACCGCTTCCCCGAGCTGCCCGCCAGCGCGCGGCCCGACCAGCTCGGCGACGTCGACTCGCGCGAGTACACGCTGCTGCGCGACAGCCACCGGCGCTTCGCCGAGCTGGCGCACATCGGCTACGTGCTTGCGCGCGACCAGCGTGCGCCGCTGGCGATGCTGCGCTACCTGCATGACAAGGTGCGCGACCGGGCCCGCTCGCCGCTGCCACTGGTGCACCTGTCGATCGCGCTGCGCCTGATGGGCGACGAGGCGCGTGCGCAGGCGGCGCTGGAGGACGCGGTGCAGCGCCCCTACGGCCTGCAGGCCAACCTGGGCACCGAGCACCAGCCCTCGGGGCTGGAGTGGCTGGGCGACTACGGCTCGCCGGTGCGCGACCTGGCGCTGTCGTACGCGCTGCTGGCGCGCCACCAGGTCGAGCATCCGCGCCGCGAGCAGCTGCTGTTCGACGCCGCGAACCGCCTCGGCGGCCGGCGCTACCTCTCGACCCAGGAGCGCTTCGCGCTGTTCCTCGCCGCGCGCGCGGCGGGCGAGCAGGGCGGCGGCACCTGGAGCGCGCAGCTGCAGGCGGGCGAGGCGGCGCAGGCGCTGCAGTCCGCCGGCACCGAGATGCGCAGCTTCGATGCCGCCGCGGTCGCGCGCGGCGTGACGCTGACCAACACGCACGACGCGCCGCTGTACCTGGAGGTCGAGGCGAGCGGCTACCCGCAGCAGCCGCCTGCGCCGCAGGCCGACGTGATCGAGCTCAAGCGCCAGTGGTTCGAGCTGGACGGCCGGCCCTGGAACGGGCGCGCGCTCAAGGTGGGCGACATGCTGATCGTGCGCCTGCAGGCGCGCGCGCGGCACGTGCTCGAGGACGCGCTGATCGTCGACCGCATCCCGGCCGGCTTCGAGGTCGAGAACCTGAACCTCTCGCAGGGCCCCCGGGCCGAGGAGTTCATGGTCGGCGGGGTCGACGTGGCGCACGCGCTGTCCGACCACCGCATCCGGCACCGCGAGTACCGCGACGACCGCTACGTCGCCGCGGCGCGCCTGGAGCCGGACCTGCTCAACCTGTTCTACCTGGTGCGGGTCGTCACGCCGGGCCGCTACGTGGTGCCGGCCCCGTTCGCCGAGGACATGTACCGGCCCGAGCTGCGCGCGCTGGGCGCCGCGCCGGCCCCGGTCACGATCACCGACCCGCACGGCGGCAGCGCCGCGCCGGCGGAGGCCGCGGCCAGCGCGCCGCGCTGACGTGACGGGGGAGGCGGCCGTGACCCGCGGTCGGCGCCGGGAACTCGGGCTGGCAGCGCTGCTGGCGCTGCTGCTCGCGCTGGACCTGGTGTTCGCGCCGCCCATCCCCGTGCCGGACCGCGGCACCGTGGTGGTGGCGCGCGACGGCACGCCGCTGCGCACCTACCCGGGTGCCGACGGGGTGTGGCGCCAGCCGGTCACGCCCGAGGAGGTCTCGCCGCTGTACCTCGAGGCGCTGCTGCACTACGAGGACCGCTGGTTCCGCTGGCACCCGGGCGTCAACCCGGTCGCGCTGCTGCGCGCGGCCTGGCAGTGGCTCGCGCACGGGCGCGTGGTCTCGGGCGGCTCGACGCTGACCATGCAGGTGGCGCGCATCCTCGAGCCCCCGCCGGACGGCCAGACGCGCACGCTGCGCGCCAAGCTGCGCCAGATCCTGCGCGCCGTGCAGCTGGAGCTGCGCCTGAGCAAGCGCGAGATCCTCACGCTCTACCTCAACCGCGCGCCGATGGGCGGCATCGTCGAGGGCGTGGAGATGGCCAGCCGCGCCTACCTCGGCAAGTCCAGCCGGCACCTCAGCCACGCCGAGGCGGCGCTGCTGGCCGCGCTGCCGCAGGCGCCGTCGCGGCTGCGCCCGGACCGCGCCCCGCAGCGCGCCCGGGCCGCGCGCGACAAGGTGCTGGACCGCCTGCGGGCGGTGGGCGTGTGGAGCGCCCGGGACGTGGCCGATGCGCGCATGGAGATCGTCGCGGTGCAGCCGCTGCGCGCGCAGTGGATCGCGCCGCTGGCGGCCGAGCGGCTGCGCCGGCAGCAGGGCGGGCGGGCCGACCAGGCCGAGATCGCCTCCACGCTCGACGTCGAGCTGCAGTCCACCGTCGAGCGCATGCTGCTGGACCGCACCGGCGCGCTGCCGCCCAAGGTGTCGATGGCGGTGCTCGTGATGCACAACGACACCCTGGAGGTGCACGCCTACGCCGGCTCGGCCGACTTCCACGACGCGCAGCGCGCCGCCCACGTCGACATGGTGCGCGGGGTGCGCTCGCCCGGTTCCACGCTCAAGCCCTTCCTCTACGCGCTGGCGCTGGACGACGGGCTGGTGCATTCCGAGAGCCTGTTGGTCGACGCGCCGCAGTCCTTCGGCGGCTACCAGCCCGGCAACTTCCAGGCCTCGTTCAGCGGGCCGGTCAGCGTCGCCGAAGCGCTGCAGCGCTCGCTCAACGTGCCGGCGGTCGACCTGCTGGACCGCATCGGCCCGGCGCGCTTTGCCGCGGTGCTGCGCGCCGGCGGCCTGCGCCTGCGCATGCCGGCCGGCTCAGCGCCCAACCTGAGCCTCATCCTCGGCGGTGCCGGCACCACGCTGGAAGAGCTGGTCGGCGCCTACCGGGCCTTCGCGCGCGGCGGCGTGGCGGGGCGGCCGCGCCTGACGCCCGACGCGCCGCGCGTCGAGGCACCGCTGATGAGCGCCGGGGCGGCCTACATCGTGCGCGACATCCTCGAATCGGGCGGCCATCCGGACCGCCCGTCCTCCACCGCCCGCCGGCACGTGGCCTGGAAGACCGGCACCAGCTTCGGCTTCCGCGACGCCTGGGCGGTGGGCGTGACCGACGAGTACACGGTGGGGGTGTGGGTGGGGCGCCCGGACGGCACGCCCAACCCCGGCTTCTTCGGCGCCAACGTGGCCGCGCCGCTGCTGCATGACATCGTCGACGCGCTGCCGCCGGTCTCGCCCGCGGCCGCCGCGACGCGCCGCCGTCCCGACAGCGTGAGGGCGGTGACCATCTGCTGGCCGCTCGGCCTGCGTGTCGAGGCCACCGACCCGGCGCACTGCCTGGTGCGCCGCACCGGCTGGGCCTTGAACGGCGGCGTGCCGCCCACCTTGCCCGACCGCGCGCGCAGCGGCGGGCTGCTGGTCAGCCTGGCCGGCTGTGGCCGCAGCGGGCACGCGGTGCGCTGGCCCACGGCGCTGGAGCCCTGGCTGCGTGCCCCGGTGCCCGAGGGCTGCGACCGCTCGCTCGACGGCGGCACCGCGCTGCGCATCGCCGGGCTGGAGCATGGCGCGCTGCTGCGCCCGGCGCCGGGCCGGCAGCACGTCGACGTGCACCTGAGCGTGCTGGGCACCGCCAGCGCCGCGCAGCCGGTCTACTGGCTGGTCGACGGGGTGCAGCAGCGCCGTGCGTCCGCGCGCGAGGCGGTCACGCTGCAGTTCCGCAGCAACGGCCGGCACAGCATCACCGCGCTGGACGGGCAGGGGCGCTTCCACCGCATCGAGGTGGTGGTCCGGGGCGTGTGAGGGGGCGAGGACGCTGCCGTGCACGGGCACGCAGCGCAGGAGAAGAGATGGTCGGGGTGAGATGATTCGAACATCCGACCCACTGCTCCCAAAGCAGTTGCGCTACCAGGCTGCGCTACACCCCGAGGCCAGGAATTCTATCTGCGGTTTGCACCGGCACCCAAGAACGGCCTCGGGCGGGCGGCGCACCGGCGCCCGGACATCTGCGTCACGGGCGGGCAGGAGCGGAAGAGGAAAGGTGACGAGCCTTAACCCCGGCACTGGTCGCAACGGTTAGGGCTGCTTCGTTCCCGACCTGACCCGGTTGGCCGCGCTCCCATGCGGGGAGGCCCGTCAGGGACGGATTGTAGGCCACCTCGGGGAAGTCCCCGGGGCGGACGCGGCCGTTGCCCTCATGCGTCGCGCGAACTGCGGACGGGGCGGTGGATGCCGCCCCGTAGAATCGCGGCCATGAGCTACCTCGTTCTTGCCCGCAAGTACCGGCCACGCACCTTCGAGCAGATGGTCGGGCAAGAGCACGTGGTGCAGGCCCTGTCCAACGCGCTGACGCAGCAGCGCCTGCACCACGCCTACCTGTTCACCGGCACGCGCGGCGTGGGCAAGACCACGGTCTCGCGCATCCTCGCCAAGTCGCTCAACTGCCAGGGCGCGGACGGGCAGGGCGGCATCACCGCCACGCCCTGCGGCGTGTGCCAGGCCTGCCGCGACATCGACGCCGGCCGCTTCGTCGACTACGTCGAGCTGGACGCGGCCTCCAACCGCGGCGTCGAGGAGATCTCGCTGCTGCTGGACCAGGCGGCCTACAAGCCGGTCGTGGGCCGCTTCAAGGTCTACATGATCGACGAGGTCCACATGCTCTCCAACTTCGCGTTCAACGCGATGTTGAAGACGCTGGAGGAGCCGCCCGAATACCTGAAGTTCGTGCTGGCCACGACCGACCCGCAGAAGGTGCCGGTCACGGTGCTGTCGCGCTGCCTGCAGTTCAACCTGCGCCCGATGGCGCCCGAGACCGTGCTCGAGCACCTGCAGCGCGTGCTCGCGGCTGAGCAGATCAAGGCCGAGCCGGGCGCGCTGCGCCTGCTCGCGCGCGCCGCACGCGGCTCGATGCGCGACGCGCTGTCGCTGACCGACCAGGCGATCGCCTTCGGTTCCGGCGTGCTGTACGAGGAGGGCGTGCGGCGGATGCTGGGCGCGGTGGACCGCAGCCATGTCTACCGACTGATCGAGCACCTGGCCGCCGGCGACGGCGCGGCGGTGGTGGCGCTGGTGCAGGAGATGCGTGCGCAGGGCCTGTCGGCACCCGGGGCGCTGGAAGAGATGTCCAGCGTGCTGCAGCAGATGGCGGTGTTCCAGGTCGTGCCCGAGGCGGCCGACGAGAACGATCCCGACGTGCAGGTGCTGCAGCGCCTGGCGGGCCTCCTGCCGCCCGACGAGACGCAGCTGCTCTACAGCATCGCGCTGCACGGGCGCAACGAGCTGGGCCTGGCGCCCGACGAATACAGCGGCATGACCATGGTGCTGCTGCGCATGCTGGCTTTCAAGCCGGCGCAGGGCGGCGCCGGCAAGGCCGCCGCGGCCCCGCTGCAGCGTACCGTGACCGCCAGCACCCGGGTCGCCCCGCGGGCGGCCCCGCCGACGGTGGCGCGGCCTGCCGCGGCAGCGCCGCCTGCACCCGCATCCGCACGCCCCGCGCTGCGTCCCGCTGCGACGCCGGTGGCTGCCCCGCGCGCTGCGGCGCAGGCGCCGGTCGCACCGGCCCGCCCCGCGCTGCGCGAGCCCGAACCGCCGCCGCCCTGGGTCGACGCCCCGTTGCCCGACGAGGAGCCGGCCGCGCCGGCGCCTGCGCGCGCCCGGGCCGCACCGCCGGCCGAGGAGGCCGCGCCGATCCTGGTGCCGTCCTCGGCGTTGGGCGATCGCTGGCAGGAGCTGGTAGGCCAGATGTGCGAGCGCGAGCTGATCAGTGCCCTGGTGCGCGAGCTGGCCATGCAGGCGCAGCTGCTGTCGGCCGACGGGCCGGCATGGCGCCTGCGCGTCGAGCGCGAGACGCTGGCGACCGATTCGGCACGTGGCAAGCTGCAGGCGGCGCTGTCCGAGGTGCTCGGGCAGCCGCTGACGCTGGCGCTGGAGGTCGGCCCCACCGAGGACACCCCGGCGCGGCGCGAGGCGGCCCGCCGCGCGCAACGCCAGCGCGAGGCCGAACAGCTGATCCAGAACGACCCGCTGGTGGTGTCGCTGATGCAGCAGTTCAGCACCGCGCGCATCGTGCCCGGCTCGATCCGGCCGCTGTGACGATCACGACCACAACCGCAGGCACCGTCCTGCACCCGTCAAGAACCCGAGAAAGGACGACGCAATGATCAAAGGTCAACTCGCTGGCCTGATGAAGCAGGCCCAGCAGATGCAGGAAAACCTCAAGCGCGCGCAGGAGGAGCTGGCGCAGCTGGAGGTCGAGGGGCAGTCCGGTGCCGGCCTGGTCAAGGTGCTGATGACCTGCAAGCACGACGTCAAGCGCGTCACCATCGACCCCAGCCTGCTGGCGGACGACAAGGAGATGCTCGAGGACCTGGTTGCCGCGGCCTTCAACGACGCGGTGCGCCGCGCCGAGGAAGTGAGCCAGGAGAAGATGGCCAAGCTGACCGCCGGCATGCCGCTGCCGCCGGGCATGAAGTTCCCGTTCTGATCCCCCGAGCTCTTCCTTGCAGACTGCCATGAGCCGATCGGCCCTCGACGCGCTGGTGGAGGCCTTGCGCCGCCTGCCGGGCGTGGGGCCCAAGTCGGCCTCGCGCATGGCCTTCCACCTGCTGCAGCACGACCAGGAAGGCGCGCGGTTGCTGGCGCGTGCGCTCGACGCCGCGCTGGAGCGGGTGCGCCACTGCCGGCGCTGCAACACCTTCACCGAGCACGAGGTCTGCGAGACCTGCCTGGACCCGCAGCGCGACGCCACGCAGCTGTGCGTGGTGGAGACCCCGGCGGACCAGGCCGCGGTGGAGCGCACCGGCAGCTACAAGGGCCTGTACTTCGTGCTGATGGGCCGCCTCAGCCCCCTGGACGGCATCGGCCCGCGCGAGATCGCGATGCAGCGCCTGTTCGAGCGGGCCACCGACGGCCAGGTGCGCGAGGTCATCGTCGCGACCAACTTCACCGCCGAGGGCGAGGCCACCGCCCATGTGCTCGCCGAGGGCCTCAAGGCCCAGGGCCTGCGGGTGACCCGGCTGGCGCGCGGCGTGCCGGTGGGCAGCGAGCTCGAGTACGTGGACCTGGGCACCATCGCCCACGCGCTGGTCGACCGGCGCTGAGTCCCGCCCGGCCGCCGTGCGGCCGCCTTGACGCCGGGCAAGGCACCCGGGGAGTTTCCCTGCCCGGAGCGCACCGGATTGGATCGCACCGGTGCGCCACCTACGCTCCCTCACATGGCGCGTCCCTCGCATGTCCTGTCCATCCCGCTGCAGCGCCGCGGCATGTTGCGTGCGCTGGGGGTGGCCGCGTGCGCGACGGTGGCGTCGCCCGGGCGGTGGGCCCGGCCGGCACCGAACCGGGTGCGGGTGGCGCTCGAGCGGGAAGGGTCGCTCGCGCACCTGCCGCTCATCGTCGCGCAACGGCTCGGCTATTTCCGCCAGGAAGGGCTGGACGTGGTGCTGATCGAGCTGGCCGGGGCGGCCGCGGTGTTCGAGGCCGTCCAGGCCGGCCGCGCGGAGGCCGGTTCAGGGCCGTACCTCGGCGTGCTGCAGCGGCAGCTGCGCGGGGAGGCCGTGCAGACCATCGTGCTGCAGGGGCGCGTGCCGCAGGTCGCGCTCGGGGTGTCGGTGCGGCTGCTGCCCGCGTATCGCGGCCCGGGCGACCTGCGCGGGCGGCGCATCGGCGTGCCGGCACCGGGGACGATGGGCCACGTGCTCGCGCGCCTGTGGCTGGCCCGCGAGGCGGTGGCGCCCGACGAGGTCGAATGGGTGAGCCTCGCGCCGGTGAACAGCGCCGTGCTGGCGCTGCGCTCGGGCGAGGTCGACGCGCTCAGCCATCTCGAGCCGGCCATGACGCAGCTCGAGCAGAAGGGAGAGCTGCGCACCATCGCCGACGCCCGCACGCTCAAGGGCGCGCAGCAGGTGTTCGGCGGACCTTTGCCCGGCACCTGCCTGTTCGTCCCGCAAGCGTCCGTCACGCGCCAGGGCGCGGCCTGCCAGGCGCTGGTCAACGGCGTGGCGCGGGCGCTGGCCTGGCTGCAGACGGCGCAGCCGCAGGACATCATCTCGACGGTGCCCGAGGCCTCCATGATGGGCGACCGCGCGCTGTACCTGGCCTCGTTCTACCGCCTGCGCGAGTCCTATTCGCCGGACGGGCTGCTGGGCGAGGCGGGCGGGCGCACGGCGTGGAACGTGGTGACCCTCCTGGGCGAGGGACGCGAGGCCCGGGCCGAGGAGGTGCTGGCGCGCAGCTACACCAACGAGTTCGCCGAGCGGGCGCGCACCAGGCTCAGCAAGACCTGAGCGTCCCGGCACCCGCGGATCAGTTGCGTGCGACGTTGACGCGCGACTTGGACTTGCCGTTGCCCTTGGCCGCGGTGCGGGTGCCGGCGGCCTTCTTCTTCGAGGCCGTGCGCGTGGAGGCCTTGGAGGACTTGCCGGTGCGCGCCACGGCGGTCGAGGCCTTGGCCTTGCCGGGCTTGTAGACCACCACGCGCTGGCCGGCGGCGAAGCGGGCCGAGGGGCTCACGCCGTTCCATTGCGCCAGGTCGGCCGCCCGCACGCCCACGCGGCGCGCCAGGGCGGCCACGGTTTCGCGGCCCTTGGCACGCACGACGACGCGGCGGCCGCTGCCGCCTTCGGGCACCAGCGACATCACCGCGTTGTCGGCCACCTCGGCGGACACGTCCTCGGTGTGCTTGTGCGGATGGCGCGGAACGAGCAGCGTGGAGCCGGCGCGCACCATCATGCGCGGCGGGATCTTGTTGATCCGGCGCAGCTCGTCTTCGCTCATGCCGGCGCGCTTGGCGGCGTCGGCCACCTTCATCGTCGTGGGCACCACCCAGGCGGTCCAGCTGGCCAGCGGGCCTTCGTGGTCGCTCAGGTTGCGGATGAAGCGGCGCGCGTTGTCGTAGGGCAGCAGGATCTGCGGCGTGCCGGCAGCCAGGATCACCGGCTTGTTCATCTGCGGGTTGAGCGCGCGGAACTCGTCCATCGGCAGCTCGGCGAGCCGGGCGGCCAGGTCGACGTCGATGTCGCGCTGGATCGCCACCGTCAGGAAGTACGGGTGGTTCTCGATCGGGGTCAGCGCCAGGCCGTAGGCGGCCGGGTTGGCCACGATGTTCTTGATCGCCTGCAGCTTGGGGACGTAGTAGCGCGTCTCGGTCGGCATGCGCAGGCTGGCGTAGTCGGTGGGCAGGCCGGCGCGCTGGTTGCGCGCGATGGCACGCTGCACGCTGCCTTCGCCCCAGTTGTAGGCCGCCAGCGCCAGGTGCCAGTCGCCGAACATGCCGTAGAGCTTGCCCAGGTAGTCCAGCGCGGCGCGCGTGGAGGCAAGCACGTCGCGGCGTTCGTCGCGGAAGATGTTCTGCGTGAGGTCGTAGTGCTTGCCGGTGGAGGGAATGAACTGCCACATGCCCGAGGCCTTCGCGACCGACATTGCCTGCGGGTTGAAGGCGCTCTCGATGAAGGGCAGCAGCGCCAGTTCGGTCGGCATGCCGCGGTATTCGACTTCCTCGACGATGTGGAACAGGTAGCGGCTGGCGCGCTCGGTCATGCGCTGCACGTAGTCCGGCCGAGAGGCGTAGTACTGCTCGCGGTTCTTCACCAGATCGCCTTCCAGGTCGGGCATCGCGAAGCCGCGGCGGATGCGCTCCCACAGGTCGTTCTGCTGCACCGCCGCGGGGTCCGGGGCCTGGCCGGGGTGGGTGGCCGATGCCGGGTTGACCTCGGGGTCCTCGACGATCACGGCCGCGTCGGCGTTGTCGTCCTGCTCCGACCCGGATTCCAGCAGGGCCATCAGGGCCGCCTCGCTGGGCACATCGGTGAGCTGGGGGGCAGGGCGGGGGGCCGCAGCGCTGGCGGCAGCCTCGGGCGTCGGGGCGCCGGCCGGCGCGGGGGCCGTGGCACAGCCGGTCGTCAGCAGGACCGCGGCGATGCCGAAGGCGGCGCCCAGGCGCATCAGCAGATGCTTCATCGGAATTCGTTCTTCCATTGTCGGAGCGCGGCCAGCACGGCGACGGGATCGTCGGCGGGCGTGCCGCGCGCGCGCAGCGTGGCCGCCACGGCGGGCTGGTCACAGCGCAGGAATGGGTTGATCTGCCGCTCCAGCCCGATGGAGCTGGGCAGCGTCGGCTCGCCGCGGGCGCGCAACGCCTCGCAGTGGGCGAGGTGGGCGGCGATCTGCGCATTGCCGGGCTCGGCGGCCTGCGCAAAGCGCAGGTTGCTCAGCGTGTACTCGTGGGCGCAGCACACGCGCGTGTCGGCCGGCAGGGCCGCCAGCTTGCCGAGCGAGGCGTGCATCTGGGCCGGCGTGCCCTCGAAGAGCCGTCCGCAGCCGGCGGAAAACAGCGTGTCGCCGCAGAAGAGCACCGGCGCGCCGTCGAGGTCCTCGCACCAGTAGGCCACGTGCCCGGCGGTGTGGCCCGGCACGTCCAGCACCTGGAAGCGCAGCCCGTTCCAGCGGGCTTCGTCACCTTCGGACACAGGCGTGCAGGGCACCGGCATGCTCTCATGGGCAGGCCCGTAGACCGGGCCATCGAGCACATCCAGCAGTTGCTGCAGTCCGCCGACGTGGTCGCCGTGGTGGTGCGTCACTAGAATGCCCGTCAATCGGAGCCCGCCAGCCTGCAGGGCGTCCGTCACTGGCGTTGCTTCTCCCGGATCGACGACGAGGGCCTGCAGGCCATCGTGGATCATCCAGACGTAGTTGTCGGTGAATGCGGGCAGGGCAACCAGTTTCATGACGCAAAGCGCGCAAATTATAAGTTTGGATGAGTGGCTGCTCACGCCGACGGGCCGGTATTTGTTGGCGTGGGAGCAACAGCAGATCGATGCGGCGGTGGGCGACGTGTTCGGATTCCATGCCGTCCAGCTGGGCCTGCCGCAGCTCGGCGGCCTGGAGCAGAACCGCATGCCGCACCGCTGGCTGGCCCTGGACCGGCCGCCGGCGGCGCCGACGGAGGCTCCTGCGCCGCCCGGCGAGGCCGCGCCGCCGCGCCCGCACGGCGTGCCCTGGGCATTGCTGACCGACTTCCACGCGTTGCCGTTCGAGACACAGAGCCTGGACCTGGTGATCCTGCCACACACGCTCGAGCTGGCCGGCGACCCGCACCAGACGCTGCGCGAGGTGGAGCGGGTGCTGGTGCCCGAGGGGCGGGTGGTGGTGGTCGGCCTCAACCCGGCGAGCCTGTGGTGGCTGCAGCACCGCCTGTCCGGGCTGTGCCGGCGCCTGGGCTTCGGCCGTGGCGTGCTGCCTGACACCGGCGACCTGATCGGCTACTGGCGGCTGCGCGACTGGCTGCGGCTGCTGAACTTCGAGATCGGCCAGGGCCGCTTCGGCTGTTACCGTCCGGCCACGCGGACCGAGCTGTGGCTGGAGCGTTTCCGCTGGATCGAGCCCTGGGGCGAGCGCTGGTGGCCGGTGCTGGGCGCGGTGTACTTCCTCACCGCGGTCAAGCGCGTGCGCGGCATGCGACTGATCGGCCCGGCCTGGAAGCGCAAGGAGGCGCGCTCGGCCCGGGTGGTGGCCGCCTCGCGCACCCAGCGGCTCGGCGGCCGCGGCGGCCATCGTGCCTGAGGGCGGTGGGCCGGCCCCAATCCGCTTCTTTTCTTCCCTGACGACAACCTGCAACCCACACGACACAGACATGGCCACAGGCATTTCGCGTCCCCAGGTGGTGATCTATACCGACGGCGCCTGCAAGGGCAATCCCGGCCCGGGCGGCTGGGGCGCCTGGTTGCGCTCCGGTTCCCACGAGAAGGAACTTTTCGGCGGCGAACCGGCGACGACCAACAATCGCATGGAACTGATGGCCGTCATCGAGGCTCTAGCCAGTCTGAAGCGCAGCTGCGACGTCCACATCTACACGGACAGCGAGTACGTCCGCAAAGGCATCACCGAGTGGATCCACGGCTGGAAAACCCGGGGCTGGAAGACGGCCGACCGCAAACCGGTGAAAAATGCGGAACTCTGGCAGCGGCTCGATGCGCTGGCATCCCTGCATCAGGTCAGCTGGCACTGGGTGAAAGGCCATGCCGGTGATCCGGGCAACGAGCGTGCGGATGCGCTGGCCAACCGGGGGGTGGCCAGCGTGGCCTGAAGGCTGCTTTCCCGAACTGCGCGAACCGCGTCGCATCCGGCCGCGGGGCGTGTGAAGAAATGTGAATCGGACGGGCCGCGAGACGTTACATTGCGCCCTGCACTCCACGACAGACACCTACATGAAGAAGTTGCACGCCACCGTTGCCGTCGTTGGTATCGCCATCGCCAGCCTTGCTGCCTACTGGTATCAGCACCGCGCCAGTCCCGCCACGCAGGCCGCCTCACAGGCGGACGCGGGCGGCGGCCGCCAGGCGACCGACGGGCCGGTGACCGTGGAGGTGGGCAAGGTCGAGCAGGCCACCCTGACCGACGCGGCGCAGGCCGTCGGGACGATCCGCTCGCGCCAGGGCATCGTTGTGCGGCCCGAGGTGGCCGGCCGGGTCGAGGCGCTCGGCTTCAAGGACGGGCAGCGGGTGCGCAAGGGCCAGCTGCTGGTGCAGCTGGACGACCGCCTGGTGCGGGCGCAGGTGCGGCAGGCGCAGGCCGAGGTCAGCATCGCGCGCGCCAACCATGAGCGCAACCGGGAGCTGCTGGCGCAGAACTTCGTCAGCCAGGCGGCGGTGGACCAGTCCGCCGCGACGCTGCAGGTCGCCGAGGCCCAGCTCGCGCTGGCCCAGGCCCAGCTGGAGCGCATGCGCATCGTCGCGCCGTTCGACGGCACCGCCGGCATCCGGCAGGTCAACGTGGGCGACTTCGTCGCCGCCGGCACCGACATCGTCAACCTCGAGGACATCAGCCGGGTCTACGTCGACTTCCGCCTGCCCGAGCGCTACCTGCCGCAGCTGCAGGTGGGCCAGACCGTGCTGGTGGCGCTGGACGCGCTGCCGCAGCGGCGCTTCCAGGGCCGCGTCGAGGCGATGGATCCGCTGGTGGATGCTTCCGGCCGCTCCGTGCTGGTGCGCGCGTCGATCGACAACGCCGAGGGCGTGCTGCGCCCGGGCATGTTCGCGCGGGTGGACACCGTGCTGGGCACCCGTGCCGAGGCGCTGATGGTGCCCGAGGAGGCCGTGCTGCCGGACGCCGGGCGCCAGTACGTGATCAAGGTGGTGCCGGGCCAGGACGCGCAGGGCCAGCCGGCGCAGGTGGCGCAGCGCAGCGAGGTGGAAACCGGCGTGCGGCGCCAGGGCAAGGTCGAGATCCTCAAGGGGGTGCAGGCCGGTGACGTCGTCGTGACCGCGGGCCACCAGCGGGTGCAGCGCGACGGCGTGCCGCTGCGCATCATCGAGCTGGGCGACCCGGGCGGCACGCCCGCCGCCTCGCAGCCGGGCGTCTCGGCCCCCGTGGGCAGCGCCGTCGAAGCCCGCGTGGCGGCCGGCCAGCCGACGCCCACGCGGGCGCGCTGACGCGAACCTGAGCGAAGGACGGCGCCATGCAACTGCCCGAGATTTCCATTCGCCGCCCGGTCTTCGCGACCGTGCTGTCGCTGCTGCTGGTCCTGGTCGGCCTGGTCAGCTTCACCCGGCTGCAGGTGCGCGAGTACCCGCGCATCGACGAGCCGGTGGTGACGGTCAGCACCACGCTGACCGGTGCCTCGGCCGAGGTGATCGAGTCGCAGGTCACCAAGCCGCTGGAGGACTCCATCGCCGGCATCGACGGGGTGGACATCATCACCTCGATCTCGCGCCAGGAGCGCAGCCAGATCACGGTGCGCTTCAAGCTCGAGAAGGACCCGGACGACGCCGCGGCCGACGTGCGCGACCGCGTCTCGCGCGTGCGCGGGCGCCTGCCGGACGAGGTCGACGAGCCGATCATCTCCAAGGTCGAGGCCGACGCCTTCCCGACCATCTGGCTGGCCTTCACCAGCACCTCGCAGTCGGTGTCGCCGCTGCAGATCACCGACATCGCCAACCGCATCATCAAGCCGCGCCTGCAGACCGTGCCGGGCGTGGCCGACGTGCTGGTGCGCGGCGAGCGCGAGTTCGCGATGCGCGTCTGGCTCGATCCGGACAAGCTCGCGGCCTACCAGGTCACGGTGCAGGACGTCGAGGACGCGCTGCGCAAGCAGAACCTGGAGGTGCCGGCCGGGCGCATCGAGGGGCAGGCGCGCGAGTTCAGCGTCACGGCGCAGACCAACCTGACCACCCCGGCGCAGTTCGAGGAGATCGCGCTGCGCCAGGTCAACGGCTACACGGTGCGGTTGCGCGACGTCGCGCGTGTCGAGGAGGCGCCCGCCAGCGAGCGCTCCAGCACGCGCCTGAACGGCACCTACTCGGTCTCGCTCGGCGTGGTGCGGCAGGCCACCGCCAACCCGCTGGAGGTGTCTGCCGGCGTGCAGGCCATGCTGCCGCGCATCCAGGAGGAACTGCCGCCGGGCATGCGCGTGCAGGTCGCCAACGACACCTCGGTGTTCATCGACCGCTCGGTGAAGTCGGTCTACTCGACCATCGTCGAGGCGGTGGTGCTGGTGGCGCTGGTGGTGTTCGTGTTCCTGCGCACGCTGCGCGCCTCCATCATCCCGCTGGTGACGATCCCGGTGAGCCTGATCGGCGCGTTCGCGCTGATGTCGGCGGCCGGCTTCACGATCAACACGCTGACGCTGCTGGCGCTGGTGCTGGCGATCGGCCTGGTGGTCGACGACGCCATCGTGGTGCTGGAGAACATCTACCGCCACATCGAGGAGGGCATGACGCCGTTCGCGGCGGCCATCCGCGGGGCCAAGGAGATCGGCTTCGCCGTGGTGGCGATGACGCTGACCCTGGTGGCGGTGTACGCGCCGCTGGCGTTCACCCCGGGGCGCACCGGCCGACTGTTCGTCGAGTTCGCGCTGACCCTGGCCGGTGCCGTGCTGGTGTCGGGCTTCGTCGCGCTGACCCTGTCGCCGATGCTGTGCTCCAAGCTGCTGCGCCACACCGCGAACCCGACCCGCTTCGACCGCTTCATGGAGCGCGGCCTGGACAAGGTGGTCGAGCTCTATGCGGGGGCGCTGGGCTGGACGCTGCAGCGCCGCTGGCTGGTGGTCGCCGTGATGCTGGCCTGCGGGGCGGGCAGCTGGGTGCTGTTCAAGAACATGCGCAGCGAGCTGGCGCCGATGGAGGACCGCGGCACCGTGCTCGTGAACGTGCGCGCCCCGGACGGCTCGACGCTCGGCTACACCGAGAAGTACATGCAGGAGATCGAGCGCATCGGCATGCAGTACCCGGAATTCGACCGGGTGTTCATCGTCGCCGGCAACCCGACCGTCACGCAGGGCGTGTCGTTCCTGCGCACGGTGGACTGGAGCGAGCGCAAGCGCACGACGATGGAGCTGGCGCAGGACCTGCAGCCGAAGATGGCCGCGCTGCCGGGCATCAATGCCTTCCCGGTGACGCCGCCGTCGCTGGGGCAGGGCATGCGCGAGCGCTCGGTCAACTTCGTGATCATGACCTCGGACAGCTACGCCAACCTGTCCCAGGTGGCGCAGCGCTTCGTCGACGAGATGAAGCGCCATGGCGGCTTCGTGCAGCCCGACACCGACCTGGAGCTGAACAAGCCCGAGATCTACATCGACGTCGACCGCGAGCGCGCCGCCGATGCCGGCGTGGCGGTCGAGCAGGTGGCGCGCACCATCGAGACCATGCTGGGCGGGCGCAAGGTCACGCGCTACAAGCGCGACGCCGAGCAGTACGACGTGATCGTGCAGACCGAGGCGAGCGGCCGCAGCCGGCCGGACGACATCGAGCGGCTGTTCGTGCGCGGGCGCGACAACCGCATGATCCCGCTGTCGTCGCTGGTGCGGGTGCGCGAGGCCGTCTCGCCGCGCGAGCTGAACCACTTCAACCAGCGCCGTTCCGTCTCGATCACGGCCAACCTGGCGCCGGGGTTCTCGCTGGGCGAGGCACTCGACTTCCTCGACGCCAAGGCGAACGAGCTGCTGCCGCAGGGCTACAGCACCGAGCTCAACGGTGTCTCGCGCGAGTTCCGCTCCTCCAGCGGCGCGCTGGGGCTGGTGTTCGTGCTGGCGCTGCTGTTCATCTTCCTGGTGCTGTCGGCGCAGTTCGAGAGCTTCGTCGATCCGTTCGTGATCATGCTGTCGGTGCCGATGTCGATGCTCGGCGCCTTGGTGGCGCTCAAGCTCACCGGCGGCACGTTGAACGTCTACTCGCAGATCGGCCTGATCACGCTGGTGGGCCTGATCACCAAGCACGGCATCCTGATCGTCGAGTTCGCCAACCAGCAGCGGCAGAAGGGCGAGGCGGTGCTGGAGGCGGTCAAGCATGCCGCGGCGCTGCGCCTGCGCCCGATCATGATGACCACCGGCGCGATGGTGCTGGGCGCGCTGCCGCTGGCGCTGGCCCACGGCGCGGGCGCGGAGAGCCGTCAGCAGATCGGCTGGGTGATCGTCGGCGGCATGACGCTGGGCACGCTGCTGACCATCTTCGTCGTGCCGACGATGTACACGCTGTTCGCGCGGCAGGCCACCCCGGGCCCGATCACTACGCCGGTCCCGCCGGCCGAGGTGGACGCCTCGGTCTGAGGCCTGCCAGGGCGGTGCCCGGCGCGCAGCTGGCTGTCGCGCCGGGCCGGCCGCGATTTCCGCGTCAGTTCAGACCAGGCCTTCGAAGGGCAGCACGTCGACCGGGTCGCCGGCTGCGACGTTGCCCTGCTCGTGGGGCAGCACCAGCAACCCGTTGGCTTCGGACATCGAGCGCAGGATGCCCGAGCCCTGCGAGCCCGTGACGCGGGCCACCCACTCGCTGCCTTCGCGCTCCACGACCACGCGCTGGTACTCGGTGCGACCCGGCTTCTTGCGGATCGCGCCGGCGGCGCGTGCGCGCAGCATCGGCAGCGGCCGGGGTTCGGCACCGCCCATGCGCAGCAGCGCGTCGCGCACGAAGGCGTAGAAGGTCACCATCACCGCCACCGGATTGCCCGGCAGCCCGAAGAACACCGCCGAGCGCGAGCCCGGCCCGGCGCTCCAGATGCGGCCGAAGGCCATCGGCCGGCCGGGGCGCATCGCGATGCGCCAGAACGCCACTTCGCCGAGCCGCTCGATCACCTGCCTGGTGTAGTCGGCCTCGCCGACCGACACCCCGCCCGAGGTGATGATCACGTCGGCGCTGTCGGCGGCGGTGCGCAGCGCCGCTTCCAGCGCCGCGGCGTCGTCGCGCACCACGCCCAGGTCCAGCAGCTCGACGCCCAGGCGCTGCAGCATGCCGTGCAGCGTGTAGCGGTTGCTGTCGTAGACGCAGCCGGCGTCCAGCGGCTCGCCGATCGAGCGCAGCTCGTCGCCGGTGGAGAAGAAGGCCACGCGCAGGCGGCGCCAGACCGGCACCTCGGCCTGGCCCAGCGAGGCGATCAGGCCCAGGTCGGCCGGGCCCAGCACCTTGCCCTGGCGCAGCGCGGCCTGCCCGCGCGCCAGGTCCTCGCCGCGCAGGCGCCGGTTGTCGCCGGGGCGCACCACGCCGGGCGGGATCACCACCGTGTCGCCTTCGAGCGTCGTGAACTCCTGCGGCACCACGGTGTCCAGCCCGGCGGGCATCACCGCGCCGGTCATGATGCGCACGCAGGCCCCCGGCGGCACCTCGCCCTCGAACTGCTGGCCGGCAAAGCCGCTGCCGGCGACCTTCAGGCGCGTCGGTGCGTCGGTGGCCAGCTCGGTGCCCCGTAGTGCATAGCCGTCCATGGCCGAGTTGTCGTGCGCCGGCACGTCGATCGGGGAAACCACGTCGGCGGCCAGCACGCGGCCCAGCGCGGCGCGCAGCGCGAGCTTCTCGACGGCCTGCACGCGCGGCACGAAGCGCGCGATGAACTCCTGCGCCTGCGCCACCGGCAGGGCTTTCGGGTCGTAGCCTCCGAGGCAGGAGGCGACCTGTTCGAGGGAAGGGGGAAGGGTCGTGGTGCTCATAGCTCGAGCATCATGTGGGCCTTGTCGTAGTAGCGCACCCGCGTGCCGGTCTCGATGCGGATCGCGCGCGGCAGCAGGCCGTAGATGCGGAAGCCGGCGCGCTCGTACATGCGCACCGCGCGTTCGTTGGAAGCGGTCACCGTGAGCACCAGCATCTCCAGCCCGTCGGCCTGGCGCGCCAGGTCGATCGCGGCGCCGAGCAGCTGGCGGCCGATGCCGTGGCGGGTGTGGCGTTCGCGCACGTACATGCCGACGATGTTGGCGCGGTGCCGGATCTTGGGCATCAGCTCGCGTTCGCAGGCGATGCTGCCGGCCAGCTCGTCGCCCAGCCAGGCGCCCAGCAGGAAGGTGCCGCCCATCGCCTCGGACCAGCCGAGCCGCCCCAGGTAGCTCTCGGGCGAGCGCATGCGTTCGGTGGCCGGGTCGGAGACGAACGATTCCGGGTGTCGCTCCAGCGCTTCGTCCCGCAGCGCCTTGTAGGCGGGCAGGTCCTGCGGCTCGAGCCGGCGGATCAGCGGCGTGACGGTCTCAGCCATGGGAGGCCTCGAGCTGCCGGAGTTCTTCCAGGGTGTTGGCATTGAAGAAAGCAGACTCATCGTCGAAGGGCACCTCGATACAGCGGTGTTGCGCCGTCCAGCGGTCGATCTTGCGACCGCCCTCGTGGGTGAAGCGCACCAAGCTCTCCACCAGGGAGCTCTTGAGCAGGCAGAACACCGGCTGCACCTGCTCGCCGGTGCGGACCATCGCGATGTCGGCGTCGGCCTGCGCCAGCGCGTCGGCCAGCCGGGCGACCAGGTCCTCGGGGAACAGCGGGGTGTCGCAGGGTACCGTGACCAGGTAGGGCGTCTCGCAATGCTCCAGGCCGGTCAGGAAGCCGGCCAGCGGCCCGGCGTAGTCCGGCAGCGCGTCGGGCCAGACCGGCGCGCCGAAGGCTTCGTAGGCGCCCAGGTTGCGGTTGGCGTTGATCATCACGCTGCCCACTTGCGGGGCGAGCCGCAGCAGTGCGTGCAGCGCCAGCGGCATGCCGCGGAAGTTCTGCAATCCCTTGTCCACGCCACCCATGCGGCTGCCGCGGCCGCCGGCGAGGATCAGGCCCGTGATCTGCTCGGGCGCAATGCTCATCTGCCTTCCTTCTGTTGTTCAGGGTCGACCGGGCAGGCGTCGGCCCGCTGCATCGGACCTTTCATCACCGCGACGACCCAGCAGCCGACCGCGGTGGTCACGACCGCCAGCACCAGCGCGACGGTGATGGCGATCACGAGGATGTCGACGAAGCCGGCGGCACGCTGCGGGTCTTCGTGCAGGCCGGCCTGCATCGTGGTCTTGACCAGCGCACCGACGATCCACGGCAGCACCAGGCTGGCCGCCAGCGCCCAGGACAGGCGCCGGCGGTGCAGGGCGGGAAGCCGGGGCAGCCAGGGGTGGGACATCTTGGGTTCAGCCCCCGATGTAGTGCATCTCGACGCGCTGCTGGCCGCTGCCGGGGGCAGCCTGCTGCTGCCCGCGCAGCTCGGAGTAGCGGTCGTCGCGCCCCTGCCAGATCAGGCCGATCGCCGCGGCGATCTGCTCGTCGGAGTAGCTGCCGCGCAGCAGCGCGCGCAGGTCGTGGCCGCGCTCGGCGAACAGGCACAGGAACAGCTTGCCCTCGGTGGACAGGCGGGCCCGGTTGCAGTCACGGCAGAACGCCTGGGTGACGCTGGAGATCACGCCGATCTCGCCCGCGCCGTCGGCATAGCGCCAGCGCTGCGCGGTCTCGCCCGGCTGTGCCGGCTCCAGCGGCTCGAGCGGCATCTCGGCGTCGATGCGGCGGATCACCTCGGCCGAGGGCAGCACCTCGTCCATGCGCCAGCCGTTGGTGGCGCCGACATCCATGTACTCGATGAAGCGCAGCACGACGGGCGTGCTGCGGAAGTGCCGCGCCATCGGCAGGATCTCGTGGTCGTTGGTGCCGCGCTTGACCACCATGTTGACCTTGATCGGCCCGAGCCCGACGCGCTGCGCCGCCTCGATGCCGCGCAACACCGCGGCGACCGGGAAGTCCACGTCGTTCATGCGGCGGAACACGGCGTCGTCGAGCGCATCCAGGCTCACGGTCACGCGCCGCAGGCCGGCGTCCTTCAGCGCCTGGGCCTTGCGCTCGAGCAGCGAGCCGTTGGTGGTCAGCGTCAGGTCCAGCGGCTCGCCGTCGACGGTGCGCAGCGCGGCCAGCATCTCGATCAGCCGCTCCAGGTGGCGGCGCAGCAGGGGCTCGCCGCCGGTCAGGCGGATCTTGCGCACGCCGTGGGCGACGAAGATGCGCGCGACCCGGGTCAGCTCCTCGAAGGTCAGCAGCGAGCTCTGCGGCAGGAAGGCGTAGTCCTTGCCGAACACGTCCTTCGGCATGCAGTAGCTGCAGCGGAAGTTGCACCGGTCGGTCACCGAGATGCGCAGGTCGCGCAGCGGCCGGTGCAGGCGGTCGAGGAGCCGGCCGTCGGGCGCGGCCGCCGTGGACGGCACGACCGGCACGCTGGCGGCGTACCGATGATCCGCAAGGGGGATGACTTTTCCGGTCATTCCCCCATTTTGCCCCGAGCGGCGCAGGAGTGACCGCCGCCCCGCGTGCAAATGCGGCAGCGATCAGGGTTGATGCAGGTCCAGCGCGGTCCACTCGGCCGCCGGGGGCGCCGGTTCGGCCAGCGCGGCGGGGCGGCGCGCGCCGGTGAAGCGCTTGCGCCAGTAGGCGACCCGCATGTCCTCGATGCGGATTTCGGCGCCGGCGCGCGGGGAATGGATGAACTTGCCGTCGCCGACGTAGATCCCGACGTGGGAGAAGGTGCGCCGCAGGGTGTTGAAGAACACCAGGTCCCCGGGTTTCAGTTCGTCACGCCGGACCTGCAGCAGCCCCGGCGCGCGGGCCTGCTCGTCGGCGCGGCGCGGCAGCACCAGTCCGAGGCTCTGCTCGAAGATATGGCGCGTGAAGCCGCTGCAGTCGAAGCCTTCCTCGGCGGTGTTGCCGCCGCGGCGGTAGGGCACGCCGAGGAAGTTCATCGCTGTCATGACCAGCTCGGAGGCCTTGTGCCGGACCTGGGACATCAGCCCCTGGTCGGACGCGGGGGGCGGCGCCGTGGCGTCCGCCGTGGCTTCGGCCGGGATCAGGCCGCGTTCCTGGAGCAGCTGGGTGACCGGGTCGGCCGCCACGTCCGGCGTCGCGCAAGCCGGCGCCGCCAGCGAGGCCAGCAGGCACAGGAACAGCCGGAAGGTGGGGAAGGCGGCGCGCGGCGGCATGGGGGCGAACCTTACTCCGGCGACCGCCAGCCGTCAACCCGAAAAGTCCTGCTGTATCAACAGCTTAGGAGACTTTTTTAGACGCCGTCTACGCATCGGGGGAGGGTTGCCCCGGCTTGGAGCCGGCCGGGCGGCGGCGCACCATCCGAAGCACGGACCGGAAGGCATTCCCGCGGGCGGCCGTGCATCGTCAGGGTCGCGTCAGTTCTCCGGCCTCCAATGTCCGGGCACTCTTGTATAAGACATAAGAGTTGCGCCCCGTACACCAGAGGAGACGACAGGCATGCGCTACGAGGATTTCCACCGCCGCTCGATCACCGACCGCGACGGGTTCTGGGGTGAACAGGCCCGGCTCATCGACTGGGAGACCCCGCCGCAGACCATCTGCGACTACAGCAACCCGCCGTTTGCCCGGTGGTTCGTGGGCGGGCGCACCAACCTGTGCCACAACGCGGTGGACCGCCACCTGCGCGACCGTGCCGACCAGAACGCGCTGATCTACGTTTCCACCGAGACCGACCAGGAGCAGGCCTACAGCTTCCGCGAGCTGCACGCCGAGGTGATGCGCATGGCGGCCATCCTGCAGTCGCTGGGCGTCAGGCAGAGCGACCGGGTGCTGATCTACATGCCGATGGTGCCGCAGGCGGTGTTCGCGATGCTGGCCTGCGCGCGCATCGGCGCGATCCACTCGGTGGTGTTCGGCGGCTTCGCCAGCGTGAGCCTGGCCAGCCGCATCGACGACGCGCGGCCCACCGTCATCGTCAGCGCCGACGCCGGCAGCCGCGGCGGCAAGGTGGTGGCCTACAAGCCCTTGCTGGACGAGGCCATCCGGCTGGCACAGCACAAGCCGTCGAAGGTGCTGCTGGTCGACCGGGGCCTGGCGCCGATGGAGCGGGTCGAGGGGCGCGACGTCGACTATGCCGCGCTGCGCGAGCAGCACCTCGACGCCCAGGTGCAGTGCACCTGGGTGGAGGCCACCCACCCGAGCTACACCCTGTACACCAGCGGCACGACGGGGCGGCCCAAGGGCGTGCAGCGCGACACCGGCGGCTACGCCGTCGCGCTGGCCGCCAGCATGCGCCACATCTTCTGCGGCAACGCGGGCGAGACCTATTTCTCCACCAGCGACATCGGCTGGGTGGTCGGGCACAGCTACATCGTCTACGGCCCGCTGATCGCCGGCATGGCGACCATCCTCTATGAAGGCCTGCCGATCCGGCCCGACGCCGGCATCTGGTGGCGGCTGGTCGAGAAGTACAAGGTCACGGTGATGTTCAGCGCCCCGACTGCGGTGCGGGTGCTGAAGAAGCAGGACCCGGCCTGGCTGACGAAGTACGACCTGTCCTCGCTGCGCGCGCTGTTCCTGGCCGGCGAGCCGCTGGACGAGCCGACCGCGCGCTGGATCGCCGACGCGCTGGGCCGCCCGGTGATCGACAACTACTGGCAGACCGAGACCGGCTGGCCCATCCTGACGATCGCCAACGGGGTGGAGCCGCGCCCGAGCCGCTTCGGCTCGCCGGGGGTGCCGATGTACGGCTACGACGTCAAGCTGCTGCACGAGGTGACCGGCGAGGAGCTGACCGGCCCGAACCAGAAGGGCGTGGTCGCGATCGAGGGCCCGTTGCCTCCCGGTTGCATGCAGACCGTCTGGGGTGACGACGCACGCTTCGTCAGCACCTACTGGAGCAGCTTCCCCGGGCGCATGGCGTACAGCACCTTCGACTGGGGCATCCGCGACGCCGACGGCTACTACTTCATCCTGGGCCGCACCGACGACGTCATCAACGTCGCCGGCCACCGCTTGGGCACGCGCGAGATCGAGGAATGCATCTCCAGCCACCCGGCGGTGGCCGAGGTGGCGGTGGTCGGCGTGGCCGATTCGCTCAAGGGCCAGGTCGCGATGGCGTTCGCCGTGCCCAAGGATGCGGGCGCGGTGGAGACGCCGCAGCAGCAGCTGCAGCTCGAGGGCGACATCATGAAGCTGGTGGACCAGAAGCTGGGCGCCGTGGCCCGGCCGGCGCGGGTGCGCTTCGTCACCGTGCTGCCCAAGACCCGCTCGGGCAAGCTGCTGCGCCGCGCGATCCAGGCGGTGTGCGAGCACCGCGATCCCGGCGACCTGACCACCATCGAGGACCCCACCGCGCTGGAGCAGATCAAGGCGCTGGTCGCCTCGGCCTAGCGTTCCCCCGGGGCGGGCGCGCGGCGGGCAGGGGGCTCCGCGCCGGCTTGGCAAGCTGTCGGTTCTGACGGGCTTGCCCCGCTCAAGATCTCCCGCATGATGCCGATCTTCCGGAAGGCCGGTCGCATGTCGCGACCGGCCGGGTACGGATGAACGACGGCAGTACTTCCCCCTACGTGACAGTGCAGGATCTCCGGATCGGGATGCATGTGCATCTCGACCTGGGGTGGCTGGACCATCCCTTCGCGCTGAACAGCTTCCGCATCGGTTCTCAGGCCCAGATCGACACGCTGCGCAGCCTGGGGGTGGAGCGCGTCCGCTGGGATCCGCTGCGCAGCGATCCGGCGGTGCTGTCCGCGTGGCGCGCCGCCCGGCGGCCGGCGTCCGGTCCGGCCGGGGGCGAGGCCGCGGAGGAGGCCGAGGCGCGCCGGCAGCGCCGCGAGCTGCTGGCCGCGCAGGCCGCGAGCCTGGCGCGCTGCGAGCGCTACTACGCCCAGGCCACCCGCACCTTCCGGCAGGCCCTCGACCAGGTGCACGCGCGGCCGGACGAGGCCCGCGAGGCCTCGCAGGCGTTGATCCGCGGCTTCCTCGACGCGATGGAGGGCACGCACGACAACTGCATCCGGCTGCTCAGCGAAGGCGCGGGGGATCGTGCCGGCTGCCACAGCGTCAACGTCACGGTGATCTCGCTGCTGCTGGGGCGCGCGATCCGGCTGCCGGATGCCGAGCTGCTCGAGCTGGGGGTGGGGGCGCTGCTGCACGACATCGGCAAGATCGACCTGCCCGACCGGGTGCGCGTCAAGGACGAGCACTTCACGCTGGCCGAGTTCCAGTACTACCAGGAGCACCTCGCGCGCGGCGTGGAGCTGGCGCGCCGGATGCAACTCGGTCCCGGCGCGATGCTGGTGATCGGCCAGCACCACGAACACGCGGACGGCAGCGGCTTTCCGCAGCGCCTGCCCGGCGAGCGCATCCATCGCCTGGCGCGCATCGTCGCGATGGTCAACCGCTACGACAACCTCTGCAACCCGCTCAACCCGCTCAACCCGCTCAAGGCCCTGACGCCGCACGAGGCGCTGTCGCTGATGTTCGCCCAGATGAAGTCGCGCTTCGACGAGGCGCTGCTCAACAGCTTCATCCGTCTGATGGGCGTCTACCCGCCGGGCTCGGTGGTGCAGCTGACCGACGACCGCCATGCGATGGTGGTGTCGGTCAACGCGGCGCGGCCGCTCAAGCCACGCGTCCTCGTGCACGACGTGCGCGTGCCGCGCGAGGAAGCGCTGGTGCTCGACCTCGAGCAGGAGCCGGCACTGGGCATCCGGCGCAGCTTCAAGCCGCAGCAGCTGCCCAAGGCCGCGCTGGACTACCTCTCGCCGCGGCCGCGCATGTGCTACTTCTTCGAGCGCGCCCGCGACGTCGAGGGCGGGCAAGGGAAGGGGCTGCTCGCATGACGCCCGTGCACCTGCAACCGCTGCTGGACGGCATGCTGGAGGCGGTCTGGCTGGTCGATCCGATCGACCTGCGCGTGGTCGCCGCCAACCCCGCCGCCGAGGCGCTGCTGGGGGTGCCGTCCGGTGCCCTGTGCGGGCGGTCCGCGGTGGAGCTGATCGACACGCCCGAGGACCAGGCGTTCTGGGAAGACGCCGCCGCGGGCCTGTGCGACCGCATCCTGTCCGAGACGCTGGTGCGGCGCGCCGACGGTCGCACCGTGCCGGTCGAGCGGCGCATCTGCCGCGTGCGCATCCCGCCGGCGTGGTCGGCCTACATGGTGGCGCTGCGCGACCGCAGCGAGCAGCAGGAGGCGCAGGACGCGCTGGAGAAGCTCGTCGCCGAGCTGCGCGCCACGCTGGAATCCACCGCCGACGGCATCCTGGCGGTGGACCTGCACGGCGCGATCCGCGGCTACAACCAGCGCTTCGCGGAACTCTGGGGCCTGCCGCGCAGCCTGCTGACGCGGCGCGACGACGACGCGGTGTACGCCTGGATGTCGCACAGCGTGATCGACGGCCCGGCCTACGAGCAGCGCCTGCAGGTGATCGCGCGCGAGCCGCTGATGGAGGCGACCGACACGCTGGTGCTGCGCTCGGGCAAGGTGCTGGAGCGCAACACGCTGCCGCAATACAGCCGCGGCAAGCCGATCGGGCGCGTGTACTCGTTCCGCGACATCACGCAGCGGCTGGCCGACGAGTCGCGCCTGCAGCTGGCGGCCAAGGTGTTCGAGGCCAGCCTGGACGCCATCATCGTCACCGATGCTTCGGGCCGCGTGGTCGCCGCCAACCCCAGCTGCGAGCGCCTGACCGGCTGTTCGCGGCAGGCCCTGGTGGGCCGCTCCCTGCGCGAGCTGCTGACCGACGGTGACGGCGGCGACACGATCGCGCGCGTGCGCGAGCGGCTCGATGCCCACGGGCACTGGGAGGGCGAGCTGCACCACTTCCGCCAGCAGGGCGAGGGCGGCCCGTGCCACGTCGCGCTGGTGCGGCTGCCCGACGAGGCCGGACGGACGCTGCACTACATCGCCTTCGTCAAGGACCTGGCCGACAAGCTCGCCGCCAAGCAGCGCATCGAGGAGCTGGCGTACACCGACGCGCTGACCGGGTTGCCCAACCGCCAGGTGCTGTCCGAACGCACCGAGTTCGCGCTCGCGCTGGCACGGCGCGACAACCAGCCGTTCGCGGTGCTGTCGGTCGACCTGGACCGCTTCAAGCACATCAACGATTCGCTCGGCCACCCGTTCGGCGACCGGGTGCTGGTCGAGGTGGCGCACCGCATCCGCTCCTGCGTGCGCGAGGTCGACACCGTCGCGCGCCTGGGCGGCGACGAGTTCGTCCTGCTGATCCACCAGGCCGACGCGCGCGGGGCGGAGCTGGCCGCGCGCCGGGTGCTCGCTGCGCTGAACGAGCCGCTGGTGCTGGACGACATGAGCTTCACCGTCACCTGCAGCATCGGCATCGCGCTGTACCCGAACGACGGTGCCACGCTCGAGGACCTGATCAAGAACGCCGATGCCGCGATGTACCGCGTCAAGGAGCGCGGCCGCGCCGGCTTCCGCTTCTACCAGCCGCAGATGAACGTGGACCTGCTGTCGCGCATGAAGATCGACCAGGCCATGCGCCAGGCGCTCGCGCGCGGCGGCTTCCGGCTGCACTACCAGCCCCAGGTCGACATCCGCACCGGGGCCATCGTCGGCGCCGAGGCGCTGGTGCGCTGGCACGACGAGGAGCTGGGCGAGCTGTCGCCGGCGCGCTTCATCCAGGTGGCCGAGGAAAGCGGCTTCATCGTGCCGCTGGGCGAATGGGTGCTGACCGAGGCAGTGCGCCAGGCGGCGCAGTGGCACCGGCGCGGCCTGGACCTGGTGGTGGCGGTCAACGTCTCGGCGGTGCAGTTCCAGCGCAGCAACTTCGTCGAGCGGGTCGCGGCGATCATCGCGGCCGCCGGCCTGCCGGCGCGCAACCTGGAGCTGGAACTGACCGAGTCCATCCTGATCCAGGATGCCGACGAGGCCCTGCTGCGCCTGAACGCGCTTGCCGCGCTGGGGGTGCGCCTGGCGATCGACGACTTCGGCACCGGCTACTCGAGCCTCGGCTACCTGAAGCGCTTTCCGCTGCGCAAGCTCAAGATCGACCGTTCCTTCATCCAGGGCCTGCCGGCCGACGAGAGCGATGCCGGCATCGTGCGCTCGATCGTCTACCTGGCGCGGGCGCTGCGCCTGTCGCTGATCGCCGAAGGGGTCGAGACCGAGGCGCAGCGGCAGTTCCTGCTGCAGGCCGGCTGCGACGAGTTCCAGGGCTTCCTGTTCTCGCCTGCGGTCGAAAGCGCGGCCTTCGACGCGCTGCTCGAGCGCGAGGCGCTGCCTGCCGGCGCCGCGGACGACCTGGCGCTGCCCGGCTGAAGCGGGCCTTGCCGCCTCCCTGCGTGGAGACCCTTTGCGGTCGTGGGCCTCGCGGCGCGGCGCGGGCAGGGCAGGGACACCTGGCGGACAATAGCGCCCTGCCGTGGCCGGTTGTCGGTGTGGCGGCATGGTGCCGCCCTCACGGGTTTCGCATGGATGTCGGAGGTGGATCGCGATGGGTAACCGCAGGCAGTTTCTGCACACGAGCGCCAGCATGGCGGTTCTGGGCCTGGCCGCGTCGGCCGGGCTGCTGCCTGCGGCCGCCCAGGCGGCCTGGAACAAGAGTGCGTTCGATGCCAAGGGGCTGGCCGAGGTGGTGAAGGCGTTGGGCGGCGCCGCGCCGGTCGAAAGCCCGGACGTGCGGCTGCATGCGCCGGAGATCGCCGAGAACGGCAACGTGGTGCGCGTGGGCGTGTCCACCACCCTGCCGGGCGCCACGCGCCTGGCCCTGCTGGTCGACAAGAACCCCAATACGCTGGCGGCGCTGTTCGACATCCCCGCCGGCACCGAACCCAACGTCGCCTTCAACATCAAGATGAGCCAGACGTCCACCGTCTACGCCCTGGTCCAGGCCGGCGACCGGTTCTATTTCGCGGCCCGGGAAGTCACGGTGACCCTGGGCGGCTGCGGCGCTTGACGGCCACCCGACGGCAGACGAGGAGTATCGAGATGGCAGATCCCATGCGCATCCGCACCCAGGTGCAGGGTGACAAGGTGACGGTGCGTGTGCTGATGGCGCACGAGATGGAAAGCGGCCAGCGCAAGGATGCGTCGGGCCAGGTCATCCCTGCCTGGTTCATCCAGGAGGTGACGGCGCGTCACAACGACCGGGTCGTGCTGACCGCCCAATGGGGCCCGGCCGTGTCCAAGAACCCCTACCTGCAGTTCAGCTTCGCCGGCGGCAAGGCCGGCGACAAGCTCTCCATCAGCTGGACCGACAACAGGGGCGACCAGCGCACCGACGAGGTCACCATCGCCTGACCCGGCGCCCGGCGAGACCCGCCGCCGTGCGGGGAGATGCCGGCCGGCGCCGGTTTGCCCTAGAGTGGGGCCCATGCGCTTCGTTTCCCTGTTGCTTGCTTCTTCTTGTGCGGTGTTCGCGGCCGGCTGCACCGGTGCGCGGGTCGGGGTGGCCGTGCCCGTGGGCATCGGCGGCGTGGGGGTGTCGGTCGGCTCCGACGGCACCATCGGCGGCTCGGTCGGCGTCGGCCGCGGCGGGGTGGGCGTCGGCGTGGGTGGCACGATGTCGTTGCCCAGACGCGACAGGTCTCAGGACGCGCCGGCCACTCCGGTTTCATCCCCTGCGAATCCCTGATTCCTGTTCCGCTTTCAAACCCGTTTGCTCCACGGGAAGACCATGGCTGCGTGACAGCGTATGCACAACTCGCATGACGCCATGATTCCATCGGTGATAGAGTCGCATCCCTGACTCAGGTCCTTCCCGTCCCCTTTACTGGTTTCTGCCCTGAACCCAGAAGTAAAGGCGGGTCGCAATCCGCCAACCGGTCAAGCCGTGTCGCGGAAGGTTGTTCAACCAGCCACAGTCCTGGAAACCAGGATGAAAGGTGAGCGAAATGATGGAGCAATACAGGGCGACTTCGTACCTGTTCGGGGGTAATGCCCCCTATGTCGAGGAGTTGTACGAGGCTTATCTCGACAACCCCGGTTCGGTGCCGGAAAACTGGCGAGCCTATTTCGATGCGTTGCAGCACGTGCCTGCCGTCGACGGCTCCGAAGCCCGTGACGTGCCCCACGCGCCGGTGATCGAATCCTTCGCGCAGCGTGCCAAGTCCAACGCCTTTGCGGTCAAGACCAGCAGCGCCGACCTGGCCGTCGCCCGAAAGCAGGTCCACGTCCAGTCGCTGATTGCCGCCTATCGTTTCCTCGGTGCCCGTTGGGCCGACCTCGATCCCCTCAAGCGTCAGGAACGTCCCCGCATCCCCGAGCTGGAGCCGGCGTTCTACGACCTCACTGAAAGTGACATGGACATCACTTTCAGTGCCACGAACACCTATTTCACCAAGGCCGAGCAGATGACCCTGCGCGAGATCGTGCAGGCCTTGCGTGACACCTACTGCGGTTCGATCGGTGCGGAATTCATGCACATCACCGATCCGACCGAAAAGCGCTGGTGGCAGGAAAAGCTCGAAAGCACCCGCGCCAAACCCACCTTCACCGCCGAGAAGAAGCGCCACATCCTGGAGCGCCTGACCGCGGCCGAAGGCCTGGAGCGCTTCCTGCACACCAAGTACGTCGGCCAGAAGCGGTTCTCGCTGGAAGGCGGCGAGAGCTTCATTGCCGCGATGGATGAGGTCATCCAGCACGGCGGCAGCAAGGGCGTGCAGGAAATCGTGATCGGCATGGCCCACCGCGGCCGCCTGAACGTGCTGGTCAACACCCTGGGCAAGATGCCCAAGGACCTGTTCGCCGAGTTCGAGCACACCGCCCCCGAGGACCTGCCCGCCGGCGACGTGAAGTACCACCAGGGCTTCTCGAGCGACGTCTCGAGCCCCGGCGGCCCGGTGCACCTGAGCCTGGCGTTCAACCCCTCGCACCTGGAGATCGTCAACCCGGTGGTCGAAGGCTCGGTCAAGGCCCGCCTGGACCGCCGCGGCGACAAGAAGGGCGACCAGGTGCTGCCCGTGCTGGTGCACGGCGACGCCGCCTTCGCCGGGCAGGGCGTCGTGATGGAGACGCTGGCGCTGGCGCAGACCCGCGGCTACTACACCGGCGGCACCCTGCACATCGTCATCAACAACCAGATCGGCTTCACGACCAGCGACCCGCGCGACGCGCGCTCGACGCTGTACTGCACCGACGTCGTCAAGATGATCGAGGCGCCGGTGCTGCACGTCAACGGCGACGACCCCGAAGCCGTGGTGTTCGCCACGCAGCTGGCGCTGGACTACCGCCAGGAGTTCAAGAAGGACGTCGTCGTCGACATCGTCTGCTTCCGCAAGCTGGGCCACAACGAGCAGGACACCCCTGCGCTGACCCAGCCGCTGATGTACAAGAAGATCGCCAAGCACCCCGGCACGCGCAAGCTGTACGCCGACAAGCTGGTGGCGCAGGGCGTGATCGAGGCGCAGGAGCCGGACGAGATGGTCAAGGCCTACCGCGCCGCGATGGACGCTGGCCGTCATACGGTCGACCCGGTCCTGACCAACTACAAGAGCAAGTACGCCGTCGACTGGGCACCGTTCCTCGGCAAGAAGTGGACCGACAGCGCCGACACCGCGCTGCCGCTGGCGGAGATCAAGCGCCTGGCCGAGCGCATCACGACCATCCCCAGCAACTTCAAGCTGCATCCGCTGGTCGAGAAGGTCATCGCCGACCGCGCCGCCATGGGCCGTGGCGAGATCAACGTCGACTGGGGCATGGGCGAGCACCTGGCCTTCGCGTCGCTGGTGGCCAGCGGCTACCCGGTGCGCCTGTCCGGCGAGGACTGCGGCCGCGGCACCTTCACCCACCGCCATGCGGTCCTGCACGACCAGAACCGCGAGAAGTGGGACGAAGGCACCTACATCCCGCTGCAGAACGTGGCCGAGAACCAGGCCCCGTTCACCGTCATCGACTCCATCCTGTCGGAAGAAGCGGTGCTGGGCTTCGAGTACGGCTACGCCTCGGCCGACCCGAACACCCTGGTGATCTGGGAAGCCCAGTTCGGCGACTTCGCGAACTGCGCCCAGGTGGTGATCGACCAGTTCATCGCCTCCGGCGAGGTCAAGTGGGGCCGCGCCAACGGCCTGGTGCTGATGCTGCCGCACGGCTATGAAGGCCAGGGCCCCGAGCACTCGTCGGCGCGCCTGGAGCGCTTCATGCAGCTGGCTGCGGACAACAACATGCAGATCTGCCAGCCGACCACGGCCAGCCAGATCTTCCATGTGCTGCGGCGCCAGATGGTGCGCATGTTCCGCAAGCCGCTGGTGCTGATGACGCCCAAGTCGCTGCTGCGCAACAAGGACGCCACCTCGCCGCTGTCCGAGTTCACCAAGGGCGAGTTCCGCACCGTCATCGGCGAGACCCATGCCGAGATCGACGCTGCCAAGGTCAAGCGCGTGATCATCTGCTCGGGCAAGGTCTACTACGACCTCGTCAAGAAGCGCGAGGAGAAGAAGGCCGGCGACGTCGCGATCATCCGGGTCGAGCAGCTCTATCCGTTCCCGCACAAGGCGTTCGGTGCCGAGCTGAAGAAGTACCCCAACGCGACCGAGCTGGTGTGGTGCCAGGACGAACCGCAGAATCAGGGCGCCTGGTTCTTCGTGCAGCACTACATCCACGAGAACATGACCGAAGGCCAGCGCCTCGGCTACGCCGGCCGTCCGGCGTCGGCCTCTCCGGCCGTCGGTTACGCGCACCTGCACCAGGAGCAGCAGAAGGCGCTGCTGGAGCAGGCGTTCGCCAAGCTCAAAGGCTTCATCCTCACCAAGTAATTTGACGTCACCCGGCGGTCATCGCGGGCGCTGCGCGCCGCGATGACCGTGCGCATACCGCCGGCTGCGGCCGGCATCCTGCGCGGCGCAGATCATCGAAAGACAAGACATGGCAATCGTAGAAGTCAAGGTTCCGCAGCTTTCCGAATCGGTGGCCGAGGCCACGCTGCTGCAATGGAAGAAGAAGGCCGGTGAAGCCGTCTCGGCCGACGAGATCCTGATCGAGATCGAGACCGACAAGGTGGTGCTGGAAGTGCCGGCGCCTTCGGCCGGCGTGCTCACCGAGATCGTCATCGACGACGGCGGCACGGTGACCTCCGACCAGGTCATCGCCAAGATCGACACCGAAGCCACCGCCGGTGCTGCGGCCCCGGCCCCGGCGCCGGCCCCCGCGGCTGCCGCGCCCGCCCCGGCGCCGGCCGCCGCTGCGGCTCCGGCCAGTGCCTCCAAGGCCGGCGTGGCCATGCCCGCGGCCGCCAAGCTGCTGGCCGACAACAACCTGTCCGCCTCGCAGGTGAGCGGCACCGGCAAGGACGGCCGCATCACCAAGGGCGACGTGCTGGGCGCCATCGCCGCCGGCACCAAGCCCGCCGCCGCGCCGGCGCCGGCCGCGGCCAAGCCGCTGCCGCCGGTGGCCGCGCCGCTGACGCAGAACCTGGGCGACCGCCCCGAGCAGCGCGTGCCGATGAGCCGCCTGCGCGCGCGCATCGCCGAGCGCCTGCTGCAGTCGCAGGCCACCAACGCCATCCTGACCACCTTCAACGAGGTCAACATGGCGCCGGTGATGGAGCTGCGCAAGAAGTACCAGGAGAAGTTCGAGAAGGAACACGGCGTGCGCCTGGGCTTCATGAGCTTCTTCGTCAAGGCCGCGGTCCACGCGCTGAAGAAGTTCCCGATCCTGAACGCCTCGGTCGACGGCACCGACATCATCTACCACGGCTACTTCGACATCGGCATCGCGGTCGGTTCGCCGCGTGGCCTGGTGGTGCCGATCCTGCGCAACGCCGACCAGATGACCTTCGCCGAGATCGAGAAGAAGATCGCCGAGTTCGGCCAGAAGGCCAAGGACGGCAAGCTGAGCCTGGACGAGCTGTCCGGCGGCACGTTCTCGATCTCCAACGGCGGCGTGTTCGGCTCGATGCTGTCCACCCCGATCATCAACCCGCCGCAGTCGGCCATCCTGGGCATCCACGCCACCAAGGACCGCCCGGTGGTCGAGAACGGCCAGATCGTGATCCGTCCGATCAACTACCTGGCCATGTCGTATGACCACCGCATCATCGACGGCCGCGAGGCCGTGCTGGGCCTGGTCGCGATGAAGGAGGCGCTGGAAGATCCGTCGCGCCTGCTGTTCGACATCTGAGCCGGGGACCCCACACGATGAGCAACAAGCAATTCGACGTCGTCGTCATCGGCGGCGGCCCGGGCGGCTACATCGCCGCCATCCGTGCGGCGCAGCTGGGCTTCAACACGGCCTGCATCGACGAGTGGAAGAACGCCAAGGGCGGTCCCGCCCCGGGCGGCACCTGCACCAACGTCGGCTGCATCCCGTCCAAGGCGCTGCTGCAGTCGTCCGAGCACTACGAGCAGGCCGGCCATCACTTTGCCGAGCACGGCATCTCGCTGTCCAACCTGTCGATGGACGTGGCGAAGATGCTGGCCCGCAAGGATGCGGTCGTGAAGCAGAACAACGAAGGCATCCTGTACCTGTTCAAGAAGAACAAGGTGACCTTCTTCCACGGCCGCGGCTCGTTCGTGAAGGCCGGCGGCATCGGCTACGAGCTCAAGGTGTCCGGCGCGAACGAGGAGGTCATCGAGGCCAGGCACGTGATCGTCGCCACCGGCTCCAACGCCCGCGCGCTGCCGGGCGTGCCGTTCGACGAGCAGAACGTCCTGTCCAACGACGGTGCGCTGCGCATCCCCGAGGTGCCGAAGAAGCTGGGCGTGATCGGCTCCGGCGTCATCGGCCTGGAGATGGGCTCGGTGTGGCGCCGCCTGGGCGCCGACGTGACCATCCTCGAGGCACTGCCGACCTTCCTGGGCGCTGCCGACGAGCAGGTCGCCAAGGAGGCGCTCAAGGTCTTCACCAAGCAGGGCCTGAAGATCCAGCTGGGCGTGAAGGTCAACGAGGTCAAGAACGGCGCCAAGGGCGTGACCGTCAGCTACACCGACGCCAAGGGCGAGGCCCAGACGCTGGAGGTCGACAAGCTGATCGTCTCGATCGGCCGCGTGCCCAACACCAACGGCCTGAACCCGGAAGCCGTGGGCCTGAAGCTCGACGAGCGCGGCGCCATCGTGGTCGACGACCAGTGCCGCACCAACCTGCCCAACGTCTGGGCGGTGGGTGACGTGGTGCGCGGCCCGATGCTGGCGCACAAGGCCGAGGAAGAGGGCGTGGCGGTGGCCGAGCGCATCGCCGGCCAGCACGGTCACGTGAACTTCGACACCATCCCGTGGGTGATCTACACCAGCCCCGAGATCGCCTGGGTCGGCAAGACCGAGCAGCAGCTCAAGGCCGAAGGCCGCGCCTACAAGGCCGGCAGCTTCCCGTTCATGGCCAACGGCCGCGCCCGTGCGCTCGGAGACACCACCGGCTTCGTCAAGTTCCTGGCCGATGCCAAGACCGACGAGATCCTCGGCGTGCACATCATCGGGCCGTACGCGTCCGAGCTGATCGCCGAGAGCGTGGTGGCGATGGAGTTCAAGGCCAGCGCCGAGGACATCGCCCGCATCTGCCACGCGCACCCGTCGCTCAGCGAGGCCACCAAGGAGGCGGCGCTGGCGGTGGACAAGCGCACGCTGAACTTCTGAGCCGCGCAGACGGCCAGACGGACCGCCGGGGCGACTTCACCGTCGCCCCTTTTTTTGCTGACACGGTGAGGGGATGGTGAGCGTCACTGAGCTGTACCAACGGACGCTGAAGGAACGCGGCTACCAGAGCGACCCCGCGCAGCTGCGCGGGGTGGCGGCCCTGCAGCGCTGCTACGACGAGTGGCTGGACTACAAGGCGCGCCGCTCGAATCCGATCACCAAGCTGCTGCGGCATCCGCCGCTGCCGCGCGGCGTCTACATGTACGGCGGGGTGGGGCGCGGCAAGAGCTTCCTGATGGACTGCTTCTTCAACGCCGTGCCGCTGCAGCGCAAGACGCGGCTGCACTTCCACGAGTTCATGCGCGAGGTGCACCGCGAGCTGGCCGACCTCAAGGGGACGGTCAACCCGCTGGACGAGCTGGGCAAGCGCATCGCGCGCCGCCACCGGCTGATCTGCTTCGACGAGTTCCACGTCGCCGACGTCACCGACGCGATGATCCTGCACCGCCTGCTCAAGGCGCTGTTCGACCATCGCGTCAGCATCGTCACCACGTCCAACTTCCATCCGGACGACCTGTACCCGAACGGCCTGCACCGCGACCGCATCCTGCCGGCGATCGAGCTGCTCAAGGACAAGCTCGAGGTCATCAACGTCGACAACGGCACCGACTACCGGCGCCGCACGCTGGAGCACGTGCAGCTGTACCACACGCCGCTGGGTCCCGAGGCCGACGCGGCGATGGCGCGCGCCTTCGACCAGCTGGCCGAGGTGCGCGACGAGGACAACGTGCTGCACATCGAGCACCGCGAGATCCGCGCACGCCGGCGCGCCGGCGGGGTGGTGTGGTTCGATTTCCAGACCCTGTGCGGCAGCCCGCGTTCGCAGAACGACTACCTGGAGCTGGCGGCGCAGTTCCACACGCTGCTGCTGTCCAACGTGCCGCAGATGCCGCCCAAGCTGGCGTCCGAGGCGCGCCGCTTCACCTGGCTGGTCGACGTGCTGTACGACCGTCGCGTGAAGCTCATCATGTCGGCGGCGGTGCCGCCCGAGCAGCTCTACGCCGAAGGGCCGCTGGCGCACGAGTTCCCGCGCACGGTCTCGCGCCTGCACGAGATGCAGTCGAAGGAATTCCTGTCGGAGGCCAGGCGCGACGTCGACACGCGCCTGACCTGAGCGGCGCGCGCCGCCTCAGCTGCTCAGCAGCTCGACGCGCACGATCGCCAGCGACAGGTTGTCGCCGCTGCCGCGGGCACGCTGGCGTGCCTTGGTGACCAGCATCTCGCTGGCATCGCGCGGCGGCAGCGTGTTGACGATGGCGCCCAGCTCGCGCGGGCTGAAGTAGTGCCACAACCCGTCGGTGCACGCCATCACGGTGTCGCCGATCTCCAGCCGGTCGATGTGCGCCAGCGTCAGGGGCGGGTCCTGGAAGGTGCCCAGGCAGCCGGTCAGGAGGTTGGACTGCGGGTGGACGTTGGCCTCGTCCTCGGTGATCTGGCCCTCGTCGACCAGGCGCTGCACGTAGGAGTGGTCCTTGGTGCGGCTGACCATCTCCGGGCCGCGGAAGTGGTACACGCGGGAATCGCCGGCATGGATGATGTGGCATTCCCGGTTGGGGTTGATCAGGAAGGCGGCCACCGTGCTGTGAGGCTCTTCCTCGGCAGTGATGGCGGTCAGCTTGATCATCAGGTGCGATTCCAGCACCAGCTGCTTGAGCGTCTCGGTCGGGTCGTCGACCGCCGGGGAGTAGCGGTCGAACAGCTGGCGGGCGGTGAGGATGACCTGGTCGGAGGCCTTGCGTCCGCCGCTCTTGCCGCCCATGCCGTCGGCGACCACCGCCATCAGGCAGCCGGAGACCCGGGGGTGCGCCAGCACCTCCACCTGGTCTTGCTGGTACATGCGATCGCCGCGGTGGATGGCGGTCGCTGCCGCGAGGCGGTAGCCTTTGGATGCCTTGGTGGGTGAGCTCATGGTCAGCAGATGAAAACTGACCAAAACTATAATGCACCGCACCCGATTCCCGCCCCCACGGATTCCCGCCTGGGTCCGCGCGGACCGGCCTTCCGACCGGCATGCCATGGACGACAACCTGCACTCCCCGCAGCGACGGCTGATCGAGCTGCGCATGGAGCATGCCGATCTGGACAGCCTGATCGACCGGGCCGAAGTCCATCGCCCCCTGGACGAACTCGCGTTGCGCCGCCTGAAGAAACGGCGCCTGCTGCTGCGCGACCAGATCGCGCGACTGGAGGCCCTGCTGGAACCCCAAGAGCCGGCATGACGGACCGGCACCCCGACGACGGCCCGCTGGTGCAGGCGGTGCTCGATGCCTTTTCGGCCGATGGCGCCCTGGCCCAGGCCGACCCGCACTACCGCGAGCGCGCCGCGCAGACCGAGCTGGCCTGCGCGATCGCCCGCGCGGTGGAAGCACGCCGCCCCATCGTCGCCGAGGCCGGCACCGGCGTCGGCAAGACCTACGCCTACCTGGTGCCCGCACTGCTGGCCGACGGGCGCGTGCTGGTCAGCACCGCGACCAAGAGCCTGCAGGACCAGCTGTTCCTGCGCGACCTGCCGCACGTGCGCGACGCGCTGCAGATGCCGGTGCAGCTGGCGCTGCTCAAGGGCCGCGGCAGCTACCTGTGCCTGCACCGCCTGCAGCAGGCGCGCCAGTCCGCCACGCTGCCCGACCGCTTTGCGGTGCGTGCGCTGGCGCGCATCGAGGAATGGGCCCAGTCCACCCGCAGCGGTGACCTCGCCGAGCTCGAGGGCCTGGACGACCGCTCCCCGGTGATCCCGCTGGTCACGTCCTCGCGCGACAACTGCCTGGGCTCGGACTGCCCGAGCTACCGCAGCTGCCACGTGATGAAGGCGCGGCGCGAGGCGCTCGCGGCCGACGTGGTGGTGGTCAACCATCACCTGTTCTTCGCCGACCTCGCGCTGCGCGAGACCGGCATGGCCGAACTGCTGCCCAGCGTCGACGTGGTGATCTTCGACGAGGCACACCAGCTCACCGAGGCGGGCGTCTCGTTCCTCGGCACCACGCTCGGCACCGCGCAGGTGATCGACTTCGGGCGCGACATGCTGGCCGCCGGGCTGCAGCATGCGCGCGGGCTGCGCTCGTGGTCGGAGCTGGCCGCGGCCTGCGAGAAGGCGGCGCGCGACCTGCGCCTGGCGGCGGCCGGGCCGCTGCGCGACGTGCGCGGCACGCTGAAGCTGCGCTGGCAGGATCGCGCCGGGCGGGCCGAGTTCGTGCAGGCCCTGTGTGCGCTCAACGAGCAGCTGCGCACCGCGGCCGAGGCGCTGGAGGCGGTGGCCGAGGTGGCGCCCGACTTCCCGCGCCTGCAGGAGCGCGCGGCCGAGCTGGCCTCGCGCACCCGGCTGTTCCTGAAGGAGGGCGACCCCGGCGTCGTGCGCTGGATCGACATCAGCGCGCAGCAGGCGCGGCTGGTGGAGTCGCCGCTGGACATCCGCGCCGCGATGCGCGAGCAGCTCGAGGCTTCGCCCAAGGCCTGGATCTTCACCTCCGCCACGCTGGGCGACGACGAGCGGCTGTCCTGGTTCACCGAACCGGCCGGGCTGGACGATGCGCAGACGCTGCGCGTGGGCAGCCCGTTCGACTATCCGGCGCATGCGCGGGTGTACGTGCCGCGCCAGTTCCCCAAGCCCAACGAGAGTGCCCATCCGGGCGCGGTCGCGGCGCTGGCGGCGAAGCTGGCGGCGGCTGCGGGCGGGCGCACCTTCGTGTTGACCACCACCTTGCGCGCGCTGCAGCAGATCGGCGAGGCACTGCGGGAGCGCTTCGAGGCCGAGGGCCTGCCGATCGAGGTGCTGGTGCAGGGCGCGGCACCCAAGCGCCAGCTGATGCAGCGCTTCCTCGAGCGGCACGGCGCGGCGGTGTCGCTGGCCACCTCGGGATGGCCGGGGCCCGCGTCGCTGCCGGCGGCGGGGCAGGGCGCGGTGCTGGTCGGCTCGCAGACCTTCTGGGAAGGCATCGACGTGCCCGGCGAGGCCTTGCAGTGCGTCGTGATCGACAAGCTGCCGTTCCCGCCGCCCAACGACCCGCTGGTGGAGGCGCGCGTCAGGCGGCTCGAGAGCGAGGGCCGCAATGCGTTCAACGAGTATTTCGTCGCCGAGGCCGCGGTGGCGCTGAAGCAGGGCGCCGGGCGGCTGATCCGCACCGAGAGCGACCGCGGCCTGCTGGTGGTGTGCGACCCGCGCATGGCCGTCATGGGCTATGGCCGGCGGCTGCTCGCGGCGCTGCCGCCGATGCGGCGGGTCGCGACGGAAGAGGAGGCGCTGTCGTGGTTGCGCCAGCTGCGCGAGGAGGGCGCCGGCACCTGAGCGCCGGCGTTCAGGACCTCACCAGAGCTGCCACCAGGGCTTGTCCTGTTCCCGGGCCTGCAGGCCCTGCGTGAGGTAGGGGCTGTCCGGGAAGCTGGTCTTGAGCACGCGCTCCGCGTCGTCGCGCAGCTGCTCGAGGCCCAGCCGGTCGTAGCTGCGCGCGAGGATGTACAGCGCTTCCTCGATCGCCGGCGACTCCTGGTAGCCCTGGATCGCGGCCTGCGCGCGGTTCGCGGCGGCGAGGTAGGCGCCACGCCGGAAGTAGTAGCGTGCCACATGCACCTCGTAGGCCGCCAGCGAATTGACGATGTAGTTCATCCGCAGCTTCGCGTCGGGCGCATAGGTCGACGACGGGAACTGCTCGACCAGCTGCTTGAACGACTGGAATGCTTCCTTGGCCGCCTGCTGGTCGCGCTCGGACAGGTCCTGGCGCGACAGGCTGCCGAACAGGCCGAGGTTGTCGTTGAAGTTCACCAGCCCGCGCAGGTACAGCGCATAGTCCAGCGCCGGGCTGCTCGGGTGCAGCTTGATGAAGCGGTCGAGCGTGGCCAGCGCCTGCGCGCGTTCGCCGGTGCGGTAGTAGGCGTAGGCCAGCTCCAGCTGCGCCTGCTGCGACAGCAGGGTGCCGGCCGCGCGCCCTTCGAGGCGTTCGTAGAACTTGATGGCACGCTCGTAGTTGCCGGCCGCGGCCTCGTCCCGGGCCTCTGAATACAATTTCTCGTTCGACATGCCGGCGGTCTCGTCCTTCGGCGTCGACGAACAACCCGCCAGCATGGCCAGCGCGATCGCAGCGCCCCACGCGGACACCGACAAGCGGGACATACGCTTCACCTCACCCGGCACAGCAACCATAAGACACGCATGGGCGGCACCAGCGGCCGCCGTCAAAGAAGGATCGGGAATTCTATATGCTTCCCCCACGACGCCCCGGTGCGCCGCAGGGCCTTGAAACCGAGGCGGACGACGAACCCCAGGAGGTGGAGCGGCGCGCGGCCCAGGTCGGCATCGCCCAGCATGGCCTGCGCCTGGACAAGCTGCTGGTGGACATCGCCGGCGAGTTCTCGCGCAGTCACCTGCAGCGCCTGATCGACGACGGCTGCGTGCAGGTCGACGGGCGCGTCGTGACGGTGGCCAGCCGCAAGGTGCAGGCCGGCCAGCAGGTGGTCGTGGAGCTGCGCCCCACCGCCGAGAGCCAGGCCTTCCGCCCCGAACCGGTCCCGCTGGACATCCGCCACGAGGACGAGCACCTCATCGTGCTGCACAAGCCGGCGGGGCTGGTCGTGCACCCGGCCGCGGGCAACTGGTCCGGCACGCTGCTCAACGGGCTGCTGGCCCACCATCCCGGCGCGGCCGCACTGCCGCGTGCCGGCATCGTGCACCGGCTCGACAAGGACACCAGCGGGCTGATGGTGGTCGGCAAGACGCTCGAGGCGGTGACGGCCCTGGTGCGCGCGATCGCGGCGCGCGAGGTGCGACGCGAGTACCTTGCGCTGGTGCACGGCGAGATCCGTGATCCGGCAGCGCTGGCGAGCATCGACGCGCCGATCGGCCGCGACCCGCAGTCGCGCGTGCGCATGGCGGTGGTCGCCGGCGGCAAGCCGGCCCGCACCGACGTGACGGTGCAGGCCGTGCGGGACGGCGTCACGGCCGTCGCATGCCGGCTGCACACCGGGCGCACGCACCAGATCCGCGTGCACCTGGCGCACCGCGGCCATCCGCTGGTGGGCGACGCGCTGTACGGCGGCAGGCCCCTGCTCGGGCTGACGCGGCAGGCCCTGCATGCCTGGCGACTGGGACTGGCCCACCCCGTGGGTGGCGCAGCGCTGTCGTTCGAGGCGGCGCCGCCGGACGATTTCGCGCGCGCCTGGGATGCCGTCGCCGGAGCACGGGTGTGACGCAGGAGACACAGATCGCAGGAAGTTTCGGGCCTGTCAGCCGGCTTGGATACAATGCGGGCGAGGTATTCATTCACCGCCAGCCCGCAGGCACCCGGATTCCAGACCCGGCAGACCTTGCAAGGCCAGGGCAGCCGCCAGGGCACTTGGCGCGCTGCGGCGGACCCCAGGCACGCATCGCAGACCCTGCTTGACCAGCGTCCGGCACGTTGGCCGCCCGCTGCAACCTTCTGCGCAAGGCGCGCCGGCCGCCCCACCCGGTTGAGGACGACAAACGACGATCCATGAACACGCAGGATGCCAAGCGCGTCCTTGAGACCGCGCTGATCTGTGCACACCAGCCCCTGCCGCTGCGTGACATGCGGACCCTGTTCAACGACGAACTGGGCGCCGACACGATCCGCATGCTGCTCGACGAACTGGCGCGCGACTGGGAGGGCCGCGGTGTCGAGCTGGTGGCGGTGGCCAGCGGCTGGCGGTTCCAGAGCCGGCCCGAGATGCGCGAATACCTCGACCGCCTGAACCCGGAGAAGCCGCCCAAGTACTCGCGCGCGACGATGGAGACGCTGGCCATCATCGCCTACCGCCAGCCGGTCACGCGCGGCGACATCGAGGACATCCGGGGCGTGACGGTCAGCAGCCAGATCATCAAGCAGCTCGAGGAGCGAGGCTGGATCGACGTGATCGGCTACCGCGAGGCACCCGGCCGGCCGGCCCTCTATGCGACGACCAAGCAGTTCCTGGACGACCTGGGGCTGGCATCGCTGGACCAGCTGCCCGCGCTCGAAGGCATGGCCCACGCCGCCGAGGCGCTGGCCCGGCAGGGCGAGCCCGAGCAGCCCTCGCTGCTGGACGGCGAGGAGCCGCAGGCCGCGGGCGAGGAGGGGGCCGCGCCTGCCGAGGCGCAGGCGGCCCACCCGCATGCCACCGTGGCGCCGCAGGCAAACGAGGCTTCCACCGGCGCGGACGAAGGCGCCGGCGAGCCGCCTGCGGGCACGCCGGATGCCACGGCTGATGCCGAACCCCCATCCGCGGCGCAGGCGGCACCGGCCGAAGCCGCCGCTGCGCCCGAGCCCGACACCGAAGCGCCCGCCCAGGCCGCGGCGGATGCCGGGTCCGCAACCGCCGAGACCGCCGTCGCGTTCCCGCCGGCCGAGGCCGCGCCGCAGCCGCCAGCCGAGGCCGCGGACGCGTCGGGCACGGCCGACGATGACCGTGCCGCGCCCGAGGCCCGGAACGAGGCCCCCGGCTTCGATGCCGAACCGACCGAACCCGCTGCCGCCGAACCGGGCAGCGTAGACAACGACACCGATTCCAGCGCTCCCGAAGCGACTCGCCATGAACTCTGATTCGCAAGAACTGCCTCCGATGCCCGCACCGGACAGCGCCGCCGACGCCGCCGAGAGCGTCGCCGAGGCCAAGCCCAAGCGCCGCAGCAGCCCGCGCAAGCCCAAGGCCGAGCCGGTGACGGACGCCGCGCCGGGCGGCGACGAGGCCCCGTCCACGGAAACGCCGCCTGCTGCCAAGAAGACCACGCGCCGCCGCAAGGCGGCTGCCGCGGCGCAGGAGGCGGACGCGGCGCCGGCCGCGGCGTCGGCCGGGGCCGCGCAGGACGCCGTGCCGGCTGCAGAGGCGACGACTGCTGCGGCGCAAGCGGCTGCGCCTGCCGGCGAGGCCGGTTCCGACGAAGCGGCCTCCGCCGTGCAGGCATCGCCCGAAGGCGAAGCGGCTGCACCGCGCGAAGGCGGCTCGCGCCGCCGGCGCGACCGCCGCGGCCGTCGCGGCGGCGAGCGTGCGCAGGCTCAGGCCCAGGGTGAGGCTGCTGCCGGGGGCGAGGACACCGCACGCGGCCATGGCAACGCGCCGCAGCCGTCCCGCCACAAGGGGGGCAAGGGCGGTGCGGCGCAGCTGGCGCAGGAGCGCTTTGCCGACGTGCTGGCCGGTCACTTCGATGTCGAGGACGAGGCTGACGTGGCCGAGGCCCCGCCGCCCAAGCGGGTGCTGCAGCCCGAGCCGGATGCGCCCAAGCTGCACAAGGTGCTGGCGCAGGCCGGCATCGGCTCGCGCCGCGACATGGAGCAGCTGATCCTCGAGGGCCGCATTTCGGTCAACGGCGAGCCGGCCCACATCGGGCAGCGCATCTCCTACGGCGACCAGGTGCGCGTCAACGGCAAGCCGATCAAGGTGCGCATCGCGCCGCCGCCGCCGCGCGTGCTGGCCTACCACAAGCCCGCGGGCGAGGTCGTCACGCACGACGACCCGCAGAACCGGCCGACGGTGTTCCGCCGCCTGCCCAAGCTGTCGCAGGGCAAGTGGCAGTCGGTCGGGCGCCTGGACCTCAACACCGAGGGCCTGCTGCTGTTCACCAACTCGGGCGAGCTGGCCAACCAGCTGATGCACCCGCGGTTCGGCGTCGAGCGCGAGTACGCGGTGCGCGTGCTGGGGGTGCTCGACGACGAATCGCGCGCCCGGCTGCTCGAAGGCGTGAAGATCGACGGCCAGCCGGCCGCCTTCAAGTCCATCGAGGACGGTGGCGGCGAGGGCGCGAACCGCTGGTACCGGGTGGTCATCACCGAGGGCCGCAACCGCGAGGTGCGCCGCATGTTCGAGGCGGTCGGGCTGACGGTCAGCCGCCTGATCCGCATCCGCTACGGCACGGTGGTGCTGCCGCGCGGGCTCAAGCGCGGCGTGTGGGTCGAGCTGGACAAGGACGACGTGCAGGCGATCCGTCGCCTGGCCGGCGGCACGCAGGCCGGGCCCGGCGCCGAAGGCGGCAAGGCGGCCAAGGGCGAGAAGCGCCAGGGCGGCAAGGGCCGCGGCAAGGGGCGCGGCAACGCGCGCGCCGCGGCGGGGCCCGATCCGCTGCAACAGACCTTCGACAAGCGGTTCCGCTCGGGGGGCGGCAACGGCGGCGGCAGCACGCGCATTCCCGATCCGCTGGAGCAGACCTACGACAAGCGCTTCGTCCAGGCTGCCCGCAAGGGGGGCGCGCCGCGCCAGCCCGACCCGATGCAGACCAGTGTCGGCTACATCGGCGGCGATGCGTTCTACCGCAAGACGCAGGGTGGCAAGGGCGGTGGCCGCGGCAAGGGCGGCAAGCGTGGCGGAAGGGGCCGTTGACGGCCACCCCACCCGCCGGATGCCCTTGATCCGCGCTGGAAATAGCGGCGCCTGCCTGGGGAAAACCCCCGTGCGGGCGTTACAATGAAAAGCTTTGCCAAGTACTTGATTTCAGGAGAACTTTCATGGCGGTCGAACGCACTCTGTCGATCATCAAACCCGATGCCGTGGCCAAGAACGTGATCGGCCAGATCTACTCTCGTTTCGAAGGCGCGGGTCTGAAGATCGTGGCGGCCAAGATGGTGCATCTGTCGCGCGGCGAGGCCGAGCAGTTCTACGCCGTGCACAAGGAGCGTCCCTTCTTCAAGGACCTGGTCGAGTTCATGATCTCCGGCCCGGTGATGGTGCAGGTGCTCGAAGGCGAGAACGCCATCGCCAAGAACCGCGAACTGATGGGCGCCACCGATCCGAAGAAGGCCGAGAAGGGCACCATCCGTGCCGACTTCGCGGAGAGCATCGACGCCAACGCCGTGCACGGCTCCGACGGTCCCGAAACCGCGGCTGCCGAAGTGGCGTTCTTCTTCCCCGGCATGAACATCTACAGCCGCTGAGCGCGGTTGTAGCCACTGCATCCTCGAACGAGGAAGGCACATGACCGTCAACCTACTGGATTTCGATCTCGACAGGCTGGCGGTCTACTGCGAGCAGCTGGGCGAGAAGCGCTTCCGCGCGACCCAGCTGTTCCGCTGGATCCACCAGAAGGGCGCGTCGGACTTCGAGCAGATGTCCGACCTCGCCAAGTCCCTGCGCCAGAAGCTGGCCGGCGTGGCCGAAGTGCGTGCGCTGCCGGTGCTGGCCGAGCAGGCGTCCGCCGACGGCACCATCAAGTGGCTGTTCGACGTGGGCAACGGCAATGCCGTCGAGTCCGTCTTCATTCCCGAGGACGACCGCGGCACGCTGTGCGTGTCCTCGCAGGCCGGCTGTGCGGTCGGCTGCCGTTTCTGCTCCACGGGGCACCAGGGGTTCAGCCGCAACCTGACCACCGGCGAGATCCTCGCCCAGCTCTGGTACGCCGAGCACCACCTGCGCCAGCGCCTGAACCTGGCCCCGGGCGAGCGCGCCATCACGAACGTCGTGATGATGGGCATGGGCGAGCCGCTGCAGAACTACTCGGCGCTGGTGCCGGCCCTGCGGGTGATGCTCGACGACCACGGCTACGGGCTGTCGCGCCGGCGCGTGACGGTGTCCACCTCCGGCGTGGTGCCGATGATCGACCGGCTGCGCCAGGACTGCCCGGTGGCGCTGGCCGTGTCGCTGCATGCGCCCAACGACACGCTGCGCGACGAGCTGGTGCCGCTGAACCGCAAGTACCCGATCGCCGAGCTGCTCGACGCCTGCAACCGCTACCTCGAGACCGCGCCGCGCGACTTCATCACCTTCGAGTACTGCATGCTCGACGGCGTGAACGACACCGAGGCGCATGCGCGCGAGCTGCTGGCGCTGCTCAAGGGGCGGGTGGCCTGCAAGCTGAACCTGATTCCCTTCAATCCCTTCCCCTCCTCGGGCCTGAAACGGTCTGCGCGTCCCCAGGTGCAGGCCTTCGCGAAGGTGCTGATGGATGCTGGTATCGTCACGACCGTTCGCAAGACGCGAGGAGACGACATTGACGCGGCTTGCGGTCAGCTGGCCGGCGAGGTCCAGGACCGTACCAACGTGCAGCAGCGCCTGACCCGCCAGCCGATACGCATCCATGCAACGACCGGCTCGAGCCGGCAGGAGAAGAGACGATGACGTTGGGTCGGCACGCATCCCGCAGGGTGTGGCATCTGATGGCAGTGCTCGCGGCCAGCGCCTGGCTGGCCGGTTGTGCGACGGCACCGTCGGGCGGATCGGGGGAGATCCGCACGGCTTCCGACCAGACCGAGGCCCAGCGGCGGGCCCAGATCCGCCTGGAACTGGCCACCGCCTACTTCACGCAGGGGCAGGTGACGACCGCGCTGGACGAGGTCAAGCTGGCGCTGCAGGCCGATCCCTCCATGCCCCAGGCCTACAACCTGCGCGGGTTGATCTACGCCAGCATGAATGAAGACCAGCTGGCCGAGGACAGCTTCCGCCGCGCGCTGCAGCTCAACGCGCGCGATGCGGACGTGATGCACAACTATGGCTGGTTCCTCTGCCAGCGCCGGCGCTACGCCGAAGCCCATGCCCAGTTCGATGCGGCGATCGGGATCCCGCAGTACCGGGATGCGCCGCGCACCCTGCTGGCCAAGGGGGTCTGCCAGGTGCGCGGCGGCGACCTGGCCGAGGCCGAGAAGACGCTGATGCGCGCCTACGAGCTGGACCCGTCCAGCCCCGCGATCGCGGTGAACCTGGCCCACGTGCTGTACCGCCGCGGCGAGCTGGAGCGTGCACGCTTCTACGTGCGCCGTGTCAACAACGTGCCCGAGTACGTGAACGCGGAAACGCTGTGGCTGGCCGCGCGCATCGAGCACAAGATGGGCAACACCGGCGGCGCGCTGGATTTCGGCAACCAGCTGCGCCAGCGCTTCCCGAACTCCCGCGAAGCGGCCGCTTTCGAGCGGAGGAACTTCAATGACTGAGGCGGACCGCAGCACGGCGGCACCCGGCGCGCCGGCACAGTCGGCCGGCGAGATGCTCAAGGCGGCGCGCCTGGCGCAGGGGGTGCACATCGCCGCGCTGGCCGCCTCGATCAAGGTCAGCGTCAAGAAGCTCGAGGCGCTCGAGGCCGACCAGTTCGACCAGCTGCCCGATCCCACGTTCGCGCGGGCGCTGGCGCAGACCGTCTGCCGTTTCCTCAAGGTCGATCCTGCGCCCATCCTGGCGCGGCTGCCCGAACCCGGCACGCCGTCGCGGCTGGAGCACGTCGCGCGCGGGCTCAACCAGCCGTTCCGCGATGGCTCGTCGCACGCCGGCGACGGCGTGGTCCTGTCGGCGCTGTCGCGCCCGGCGGTGTGGGTGCCGCTGCTGCTGATCGTCGCCGCCGTCGTGCTGTGGCTGCTGCCGCCCGGGATGCTGACGCTGCCGGGCAACTGGTCGCGTGACGACGCCGCCGCACCTGCCGCGGGGACCGGCACGGTCACCAGCACCGTGCCGGTGATGCCGCCGACCGACGCGCCCGCGTCCGAGACCGTGCATTCCGCACCGCTGGTCGTCGACCCGCCACCGCAGCCGTCGCCAGGTGCGGCCCCGGCCGCGCCGTCGGCGCCTGCTGCCCAGCCGGTGCCGGCCGCTCCCCCGGCGGCCGCGCCGCAGGCGGCCGAGGCGCCGGTGGTGGTGCGCACCACGGCCGAGAGCTGGATGGAGGTGCGCGATGCCAACGGCCGCGTGCTGCTGTCGCGCTTGGTGGCGCCCGGCGAGACGCTCACCTTCGGTGGCAGCTTTCCGCTGCGCATGCGGGTCGGCAATGCGGGCGCGACCGAGGTCGTCGTGCGGGGCCAGCCGTTCGACATGACCCCGTTCGTGCGCGACAACGTGGCCCGTTTCGAGATCAAGTAACCGCGGCGCGAGCGTCCGCGGCCTTCCGTCATGCAGCAGTTCTCCTCCGATTCCGACTCCTTTACCCCGGCCGCGCGGCCCGCGCCGCGGCGCTCGCGCCAGGCCAGCGTGCGCTGGGGCAGCCGCGTCGTGACCGTCGGCGGGGACGCGCCGGTGCGGGTGCAGTCGATGACCAACACCGACACGGCCGACGTCATCGAGACCGCGGTGCAGGTCAAGGAACTGGCGCGCGCCGGCTCGGAGATGGTGCGCATCACGGTCAACACGCCCGAGGCGGCGCAGGCGGTGCCCGCGATCCGCGAGCAGCTCGACCGCATGGGCGTGGACGTGCCGCTGATCGGCGACTTCCACTACAACGGCCACCTGCTGCTGACGCAGTACCCGGCCTGCGCCGAGGCGTTGTCCAAGTACCGCATCAACCCCGGCAACGTCGGCAAGGGCGACAAGCGCGACCGCCAGTTCGCGCAGATGATCGAGGTCGCGCTGCGCCACGACAAGCCGGTGCGCATCGGCGTCAACTGGGGCAGCCTGGACCAGGAGCTGCTCGCCGCGCTGATGGACGAGAACGCGCGCCGCGCCACGCCGTGGGACGCGCAGCAGGTGATGTACCAGGCGCTGATCACCTCGGCGATCGAGTCGGCGCGGCGCGCCGAGGCGCTGGGCATGCGCGGCGAGCAGATCGTGCTGTCGTGCAAGGTCAGCGGCGTGCAGGACCTGATCTCCGTCTACCGCGGGCTGGCCGCGCGCTGCGACTACCCCCTGCACCTGGGCCTGACCGAGGCGGGCATGGGTGCGAAGGGCACGGTGGCCTCGGCCGCGGCGCTGGCCATCCTGCTGCAGGAAGGCATCGGCGACACGATCCGCGTCTCGCTCACCCCCCAGCCCGGCGAGCCGCGCACCCAGGAGGTGGTGGTCGCGATGGAGATCCTGCAGGCGCTGGGCCTGCGCACCTTCGTGCCCAGCGTGACCGCCTGTCCCGGCTGCGGTCGCACCACCAGCACGGTGTTCCAGGACCTGGCCAAGCAGATCGACGACTACCTGCGCGCGCAGATGCCGGTCTGGAAGAGCCGCTACCCCGGCGTCGAGACGCTCAAGGTCGCCGTGATGGGCTGCATCGTCAACGGTCCGGGCGAGAGCAAGCACGCCGACATCGGCATCAGCCTGCCCGGCACGGGCGAGACGCCGGCCGCGCCGGTGTTCATCGACGGGCAGAAGGCGATGACGCTGCGCGGCGAGGGCATTGCGCAGGAATTCCAGAAGATCGTCGAGGACTACATCGAACGGCGTTTCGGTGCGGCCCCGGCGACGCATTGAGCGAGGCGGCAACGCCGACGGGGCAGGGGCGGGCGCTCCTGCGACGACGGGGCCGGCGGCCCCACCAGACAGACACGACAGAACGACAACATGGCAGAACAGCTCCGGGCCGTCAAAGGCATGAACGACATCCTGCCGCCGGAATCGGCGCGCTGGGAGTGGTTCGAGGACAAGGTGCGCGCACTGATGGCGCGCTATGGCTACGCGAACATGCGCACGCCGATCGTCGAGCCGACGCCGCTGTTCGTGCGCGGCCTGGGCGAGGTGACCGACATCGTCGAGAAGGAGATGTACTCCTTCGAGGACTCGATGAACGGCGACAAGCTCACGCTGCGTCCCGAGAACACGGCCGGCATCGTGCGCGCCGTCACCGAGCACTCGATGCTCTATGACGGCGGCAAGCGCATCTACTACATCGGCCCGATGTTCCGCCACGAGCGCCCGCAGCGCGGCCGCTACCGCCAGTTCCACCAGGTCGGCGCCGAGGCGCTGGGTTACGCCGGCCCGGACGTCGACGCCGAGCTGATCCTGATGTGCCGCGCGCTGTGGCGCGACATCGGCCTGCACGACGTGCGCCTGGAGCTCAACAGCCTGGGCCAGCCCGACGAGCGCAAGGCCCACCGCGAGGCGCTGATCGCCTACTTCGAGCAGCACCGCGACCAGCTCGACGTCGATGCCCAGCGGCGCCTGTACAGCAACCCGCTGCGCATCCTCGACACCAAGAACCCGGCGATGCAGGCCCTGGTCGAGGGCGCGCCCAAGCTGATGGACTACCTCGGCGAGGCGTCGCTCGCGCACTTCAACGCGGTGCGCGCGATCCTGGATGCCAACGGGCTGGAGTACCGCATCAACCCGCGCCTGGTGCGCGGCATGGACTACTACAACCTGACGGTGTTCGAGTGGGTCACCGACCGGCTCGGCTCCCAGGGCACGGTCTGCGGCGGCGGCCGCTACGACTACCTGATCGAGCAGATCGGCGGCAAGCCGGCCCCCGCCGTGGGTTGGGCGCTGGGCGTGGAGCGCGTGCTGGAGCTGCTCAAGGAGCTGGGCAGCATCCCGCCGGCACCGGCGCCGGTGGCCTACGCCGTCGTGCCGAGCGCGACGGTGCTCGGCACCGCGATGGTCACGATCGAGGCGCTGCGCGCGGCGGGCGTCTCGGTGCTGATGCACGCGGCCGGCAAGGACGGTCCCGGCAGCATGAAGAGCCAGTTCAAGCGCGCCGACGCCAGTGGCGCCCGCTACGCGCTGATCTTCGGCGAGGACGAAGTCTCGCAAGGGCAGGTCGCGGTCAAGCCGCTGCGCGATGCCTCGGCCGCCCAGACCCTGCGCCCGCTGGCGCAGGCCGGCGAGTGGGCGCGCGAACTCCTCAACGCATAATCGCAGTTTCGGCCGCCGCGTGCGGCCCGTTCCATTTCCTGCAACGCCCGCTATGGCTACCCAACTCGACCTCCAAGAACAAGAGCAGCTTGAGAACATCAAGCATTTCTGGAAGCAGTACGGCAACCTGATCACCTGGGTGGTCATCCTCGTGCTGGGCGCGTTCGCCGCCTGGAACGGCTGGAACTGGTGGCAGCGCGACCAGGCCTACAAGGCCAGCGCGCTGTACGACGAGGTCGAGAAGGCTGCGCAGGCAGGCAACGCCGAGCAGGCGCAGCGTGCCTTCGACGACCTGAAGGACCGCCATCCGCGCACCGTCTACGCCAGCCAGGCCGCCTTGCTTGCTGCCAAGGCCCTGCACGACCAGGGCAAGGCCGACGCGGCCCGCGCCGCGCTGGCCTGGGTGATCGACAAGGGCAGCGAGGCGCCGTACCGTGCCATCGCGCGCCTGCGCCTGGCCGGGCTGTTGCTTGACGCGAAGGCCTACGACGAGGCGCTCAAGCAGCTCGACGCCGACCTGCCCGGCGAGTTCGCCGCCCTGGCGGCCGACCGCCGCGGCGACATCCTGCTGGCGCAGGGCAAGAAGGCCGAGGCGCGCGCCGAATACGAGAAGGCCTACCGGGCCATGCCGGAGTCGGCGGGCTACCGCTCGCTGGTCGAGGCCAAGCTGACCGCGCTGGGCGCCGCCCCTGCACCTGCCGCGGAGGTGGTCCGGTGAGGTCGGCCGTGGTGCGCAGGGCGCGTGCGGGTGCCCGGACGACGTGTGCCGGCGTGCTGGCATTGGCCGCGTTGCTGGCTGGTTGCTCCAGCGGGCCGGAGAAACCCAAGCCCACGCCGCTGGCCCAGCCGGCGCCCGCGGCCGTGCGGGTCGAGACCGCCTGGACCCAGCGCATCGGCGCCGTGCGGCTGCCGCTGCGCGTGGCCGTGGCGGGCGAGACGGTGGCCGTGGCGGCCAGCGACGGCAGCGTCGCGCTGCTCGAGGCCGCGTCCGGCCGGGCGCTGTGGCGCGCCCAGGTCGACGGCGGCATCGCCGCGGGGGTGGGCAGCGACGGCCGCTGGGTGGCGGTGGTCACGCCCGGCAACGAGCTGGTGGTGCTGGAGCAGGGCAAGGCGCTGTGGCGGCAGCGCGTCGACGCGCGCGTCGTCACCGCGCCGCTGGTGGCCGGCGAGCGGGTGTTCGTCTACGGCGCGGACCGCTCGGTGCACGCCTATGACGCGCAGACCGGCGGCAAGCTGTGGACGCAGCGCCGCCCGGGCGATCCGCTGACGCTGTCGCAGCCCGGGGTGCTGCTGGCGGTGCGCAACACGCTGGTGGTGGGCCAGGGGCCCCGGCTGGCCGGGCTGGACCCGCTGCGCGGCAACGTGCGCTGGGAAGTCGCGGTGGCCTCGCCGCGCGGCACCAACGAGGTCGAGCGCCTGGCCGACCTGGTCGGCCCGGCCGCGCGCCAGGGCGACACCGTCTGCGTGCGCGCGTTCCAGTCTGCGCTCGGCTGCATCGACGCGCTGCGCGGGGCGCTGCTGTGGAGCAAGACCAGCCGTGGCAGCGTGGGGCTGGCCGCGGACGAGCAACGGGTCTACGGCGTCGATGCCACCGACCGCGTCACCGCCTACCGCAGCAGCGACGGCGACGTGGCGTGGGAGGCCGAGCAGTTCCGCTTCCGCGGCCTGACCGCGCCGCAGGCCCTCGGCGGCCGGGTGGTGGTGGGCGATGCCGAAGGCTACGTGCACGTGCTGTCGGCCGAGGATGGCACGCCCCTGGCGCGCCTGGCCACCGACGGCTCGGCCGTGGTCGCGACGCCCGTGGCCGCGGGCGGCCTGGTCATCGTCGTGACGGCGTCCGGCAGCGTCCACGCCGTGCGCATGCCCTGAAGCGAGAGCGAGGCGATCGCCCATGAAACCCGTCATTGCGCTGGTCGGACGGCCCAACGTCGGCAAGTCGACGCTGTTCAACCGGATGACGAAGTCGCGCGACGCCATCGTCGCCGACTTCGCCGGCCTGACCCGCGACCGCCACTATGGCGACGGCCGCCTGGGGGACCGCGAGTTCATCGTCGTCGACACCGGCGGCTTCGAGCCGGATTCCTCCACCGGCATCGTCCGGGAGATGGCCAAGCAGACCCGCCAGGCCGTGGCCGAGGCCGACGTGGTGATCTTCGTCGTCGATGCCCGCGCCGGCCTGTCGGCGCAGGACCATGACATCGCGCGCTACCTGCGCACCACCAGCAAGCGCGTGCTGCTGGCCGTGAACAAGGCCGAGGGCATGCGCGACGCACCCCAGATCGCCGAGTTCCACGAACTGGGCATGGGCGAGCCCATCCCGGTGTCCGCCGCCCACGGCCAGGGCGTGCGCAGCCTGCTCGAGGTGGCGCTGGAGCCGTTCGTCTTCGAGGAAGACGAGGAGGACGAGGAACAGCGGGAGGCCCGTGCCCAGGTCATCCGGTTGGCGGTGGCCGGCCGGCCCAACGTCGGCAAGTCCACGCTGATCAACACCTGGCTCGGCGAGGAGCGCCTGGTCGCGTTCGACATGCCGGGCACCACCCGGGATGCGATCTCGGTGCCGTTCGAGCGCGGCGGCCGCCGCTTCGAGCTGATCGACACCGCGGGGCTGCGCCGCAAGGGCAGGGTGTTCGAGGCGATCGAGAAGTTCTCGGTGGTCAAGACGCTGCAGGCGATCGCCGAGTCCAACGTGGTCGTGCTGCTGCTGGACGCGACCCAGGGGGTGACCGACCAGGACGCCCACATCGCCGGTTACATCCTCGACAGCGGTCGCGCCGTGGTGGTGGCGGTCAACAAGTGGGACGCGGTCGACGACTACCAGCGCATGATGCTGCAGCGCTCGATCGACCAGCGCCTGGCCTTCCTGAAGTTCGCGCCCATCGTGCACATCTCGGCGCTCAAGCGCCAGGGGCTCGGGCCGCTGTGGAAGGCGATCGAGGAGGCGCACGCCTCGGCCTTCAAGAAGATGCCCACGCCGGTGCTGACGCGCCTGCTGCACGAGGCGGTGCAGTTCCAGGCGCCCAAGCGCGCCGGCATGTTCCGGCCCAAGCTGCGTTACGCGCACCAGGGCGGGATGAACCCGCCGGTGATCGTGATCCACGGCAATTCGCTGGAGCACGTCACGGATGCCTACAAGCGCTTCCTGGAAGGGCGGTTCCGGGAGCATTTCAAGCTGGTCGGCACGCCCTTGCGCATCGAGATGCGTTCCTCGCGCAACCCCTACTCGGACAAGGATTCCTGACTTTTTCCCGGCCCCGGGGGGGCTGTGTTAACGTGCAGGTTCCAAAACTTTCAACACGGAGCATATCGTGAGCAACAAAGGGCAGCTTCTACAAGACCCCTTTCTGAACCTGCTGCGCAAGGAACATGTGCCGGTCTCGATCTATCTGGTCAACGGCATCAAGCTGCAGGGCCACATCGAGTCGTTTGATCAGTATGTGGTGCTCTTGCGCAATACCGTGACCCAGATGGTCTACAAACATGCCATCTCCACGGTCGTTCCCGGCCGCGCGGTGAATTTCCACCCCGGCGAATCGAACGATTCCAACTGACACCGACGTGCACGAGGGTCCGCGCCCGGGCCCTCCCGAGCCCTGGCAGCGGCAAAGACATTGATTCCCTCCGACCGCGAGAACCTTCCCCGTACCGTGCTGGTGGGCGTGGACCTCGGCCCGGGCTCGCCCTTCGATCCCACCCTGGATGAACTCGCGTTGCTGGCCGAATCGGCCGGCGACCTTCCCGTGGCCCGGCTGACCACCCGGCGCCGGACTCCCGATGCCGCCCTGTTCGTCGGTGAGGGCAAGGCCGACGAGATCAAGGCCCTGGTGGCCGAGCACGGCGCGGCGTCCGTGCTGTTCGACCAGGCGCTGTCGCCCGCGCAGCAGCGCAACCTCGAGCGCCACCTCGGCGTGCCGGTCGCCGACCGCACGATGCTGATCCTGGAGATCTTCGCGCAGCGCGCCAAGAGCCACGAGGGCAAGCTGCAGGTCGAGCTGGCGCGCCTGCAATACCTGTCCACGCGCCTGGTGCGCCGCTGGACCCACCTGGAGCGCCAGCGCGGCGGCGTCGGCCACCGCGGCGGCCCGGGCGAAACCCAGATCGAGCTGGACCGCCGCATGATCGGCCAGCGCATCAAGGCGCTGAAGGCGCAGCTCGAGAAGGTCAAGCGCCAGCGCCATACGCAGCGGCGCTCGCGCACGCGCAACAATACCTACAACGTCTCGCTGGTGGGCTACACCAACGCCGGCAAGTCCACGCTGTTCAACGCGCTGGTCAAGGCGCGCGCCTATGCCGCCGACCAGCTGTTCGCGACGCTGGACACGACCACCCGCCAGCTGTACCTCGCCGAGGCCGACCGTTCGGTGTCGCTGTCGGACACGGTCGGCTTCATCCGCGACCTGCCCCATACCTTGGTCGAAGCCTTCCAGGCCACCCTGCAGGAGGCGGCCGACGCGGACCTGCTGCTGCACGTCGTCGATGCTGCCAGCCCCACCTGGCGCGAGCACGTGCAGGAAGTGCAGCGGGTGCTGCACGAAATCGGTGCCGCCGACGTGCCGCAGGTGCTGGTCTTCAACAAGGTGGACGCGCTGGAAGCCGACCAGCGTCCGCGCCAGGGCGTCGACGCGTTCGAGATCGCCCCGGGGCGTTCCGTGCCGCGCGTCTTCATCAGTGCGGCGCAAGGGGAGGGAATGGACGCATTGCGCCATATCATTGCGCAGGCTGCGATGGGGACGCTGGCGGCGGACATGCCGCAGGCCGATGCCGCCCTGCCCGAGGCCGGCACCGATGCCGGCGCGGGCACCGCAGGCGAGCTCCATGACACCAAGCATCAACCCGTTTCGATTGCACGAGCATGATCACAAGTAACTCTCACGCGCCCCGTACGCCCGCAGGAAGCGGCTTCCCCGGACGGCTCTCGGCGGTCGCTGCCGCCTTCGCGAAGGCCGTGGGGGCTACGGCATACCGGGGCGTCCAGCGCCTGTTCAACCTCAACGACAACCGCTGGGGGCGTGGTCTCGAGCCGCAGGGCAACGAGCCCGCGCGCAGCCAGGGCTCCGGGGGCGGCGGCCGCAACGAAGGTCCGCCCGACCTGGACGAACTGTGGCGCGACTTCAACCGCAAGCTGTCCGGCCTGTTCGGCGGCCGCGGCGGCGGCTCGCGTCCGGGCGGCAGCGGTGACGGTGGCGGCGGGGGCTCGTTCCAGCCCGACATGAAGGGCGCCGGCCTGGGGGCCGGCCTCATCGTCGGCGTGGCGGTGCTGATCTGGCTGGGCAGCGGCTTCTTCATCGTGCAGGAAGGCCACCAGGCGGTGGTGCTGTCGTTCGGCAAGTACAGCTACACGGCCGAAGCCGGCTTCAAGTGGCGCCTGCCGTACCCGTTCCAGTCGCACGAGGTGGTGCCCGTGACGCAGCTGCGCTCGGTCGACATCGGCTCTTCCTCGGTGGTGCCGCAGACGGGGCTGCGTGACTCGTCGATGCTGACCCAGGACGAGAACATCGTCGACATCCGCTTCACGGTCCAGTACCGCCTGAAGGACGTCAAGCAGTACGTGTTCGAGAACCGCCGCCCCGACGACGCGGTGGTGCAGGCAGCCGAATCCGCGGTGCGCGAGATCGTCGGGCGCAGCCTGATGGACTCGGTGCTCTACGAGCAGCGCGACGTGATCGCCGCCGACCTGGCCGCCTCGATCCAGGCCCAGCTCGACCGGCTCAACGCCGGCATCCTGATCTCCAACGTCAACGTGCAGAGCGTGCAGCCGCCCGAGCAGGTGCAGGCCGCGTTCGACGACGCGTTCCGCGCCACGGCCGACCGCGAGCGTGCCAAGAACGAGGCGCAGGCCTACGCCAACGAGGTGATCCCTCGTGCCCAGGGCACGGCCTCGCGGCTGCGCGAGGAGGCCGAGGGCTACCGCGCGCGCGTGATCGCGCAGGCCGAGGGTGATGCCGACCGCTTCCGCAGCGTGCTGGCCGAATACGAGAAGGCACCGGCGGTGACGCGCGACCGCCTCTACCTCGAGACGATGCAGCAGATCTACGCCAACGCGACCAAGGTGCTGATCGACACCCGCAACAACGCCAACCTGCTGTACCTGCCGCTGGACAAGCTGCTGCAGCAGTCCGGCGGGGCTGGCACGGGCGGGACGGCCGCCCCGGCCACCACGACGCCGTCCGCGGGAGTGGGAGAAGGCGCGCCGCTGTCGTCGGGTTCGGACATCCGTTCGCGCGACAACCAACGCAGCCGCGAGCGCGAGACCCGCTGACGTGACCGACAACAAGACCTGATACAAAAGGCTCCCATGAACCGCATCGGACTCATCATCTCGACCCTCCTGCTGCTCGTGGTCATCGCGAGCTCGACGCTGTTCGTCGTCGACCAGCGCCAGGCCGCCGTGGTCTACGCGCTCGGCGAGATCAAGGAGGTCATCGTCGAACCCGGCCTGAAGGTGAAGATGCCCCCGCCGTTCCAGAACGTGGTGTTCCTGGACCGTCGCATCCAGACCCTGGACAGCCCGCAGACCAGCCCGATCTTCACCGCCGAGAAGAAGAGCCTGGTGATCGACTGGCTGGTGAAGTGGCGCATCGTCGATCCGCGCCAGTTCATCCGCAACAACGGCGTGGACATGCGCAACGCCGAGATCCGTCTGGCGCCGATCGTGCAGGCCGCCTTCAACGAGGAAGTCACCAAGCGCACCGTGCGCGAGGTGCTGGCCACGCAGCGCGAGCAGGTGATGCAGGGCGTGCGCGCGCGCCTGGCCGACGACGCCAAGAGCTTCGGCATCGAGATCGTCGACGTGCGCACCAAGCGGGTCGACTTCCACACCAACATCACCGAGTCGGTCTACCGCCGCATGGAGTCGGAGCGCAAGCGCGTGGCCGCCGAGCTGCGTTCGACCGGCGCCGCCGAGGGCGAACAGATCCGCGCCGACGCCGACAAGCAGCGCGACATGATCATCGCCCAGGCCTACCGCGAGGCGCAGAAGATCAAGGGCGAGGGCGATGCCAAGGCGGCCGCCATCTATGCCGCGGCGTTCGGGCGCGACCCGCAGTTCGCGCAGTTCTACCGCAGCCTGGAGGCGTACCGCCAGAGCTTCCGCAACCGTTCGGACATCTTGGTGCTCGACCCCGACTCGAACGAGTTCTTCCGCGCGATGCGCGGGGGCGCGCTGCCGACGCGCAAGTGATGCCGTGCGTCGATGAGCGAGGTGATCTGGACGGCGCTGGCGCTGGTGTTCGTGCTGGAAGGGCTGCTGCCCTTCGCGAGCCCGGCCGCCTGGCGCCGCGTCTTTGAACAGGCCCTGCGCCTGACCGACGGCCAGCTGCGCTTCCTGGGGCTGGCCAGCCTGCTCAGCGGCCTGGCCCTGCTGTGGCTGTTCGGCCCCTGAGGGGCCGCCGCGCGTCACGTTGCCAGCGTGAGGCATCGGCCCGATCCCGGGCCGCCGGTACAATCACGCTTTTAATCCCCGGTGGTTTTTATGTCGTCTGCTTGGCTGCTGCCCGAGCACATCGCCGATGTCTTGCCCTCCGAGGCGCGTCGGATCGAGGAACTGCGTCGGACCCTGCTCGATGCGGCAAGAGGCTATGGGTACGAGCTCGTGATGCCTCCGCTGCTCGAGTACCTGGAATCCCTGCTGTCGGGCACCGGGCGCGAGCTGGGCCTGCGCACCTTCAAGCTGGTCGACCAGCTGAGCGGCCGCACGCTGGGCGTGCGGGCCGACACCACCACCCAGGTGGCGCGCATCGACGCGCACCTGCTCAACCGCCAGGGGGTCACCCGCCTGTGCTACTGCGGCCCGGTGCTGCACACCCGCCCCTCGGGCCTGCATGCCACGCGCGAACCGCTGCAGTTCGGCGCCGAGATCTACGGCCATGCCGGCCTGGAAGCCGACCTGGAAGTGCAGGAACTCGCCCTCGAAGGGCTGCAGCGCGTGGGCATTTCCCAGCTGACGCTGGACATGGCCGACGCCCGCATCGTGCGCGGCCTGCTGGCGGGCGTGCCGGTGGACGCCTTGGTGCTGGACGAGGTCTATGCCAGCCTGGCGGCCAAGGACGCGCCGGGCCTGGAGGAACTGACCCGAGACTTCCCGGCCGAAAGCCGCGGCGGCCTGCTTGCCTTGACGCGCCTGTACGGCGGCCTAGAGGTGCTGGACGAGGCGGCCCGGGTGCTGCCGCAGCGCCCGCTGATCCGCTCGGCGCTCGCCGACCTGCGCTGGCTGGCCGAGCACCTGCAGGCGACCCACCCGGACGTCACCATCGGTTTCGACCTTGCGGACCTGAGCGGCTATGCCTACTACAGCGGCACCCGCTTCGCGATCTACGCCGCTGGCGGCGCCGATTCGCTGGTACGCGGCGGCCGCTACGACGAGGTGGGCGCGGTGTTCGGCCGCAACCGTCCGGCGGTGGGCTTCAGCACCGACCTGAAGGAGCTGGCGCGCTGGTCGCGCGTCAACGGCGTGCGTGCGGCGATCCGCGCCCCGTGGGGCGAGGATGCCGCGCTGCGGCAGGTGATCCGCCGCCTGCGCGAGCAGGGCGAGACCGTCGTGTGCGTGCTGCCCGGGCACGAGCACGAGGTGCAGGAATTCGATTGCGACCGCGAGCTGGCTCGGGTCGATGGTCAGTGGGTCGTGAAGGTGCTGTGACGCCTTCGGTTCCGGCCACGAGACGGCCCCGGCATTTCCAGACTGTTTGAGTTTTCCAGGGACATTTCCATGACGCAGCAAAACCGTGGGCGCAACGTCGTCGTGATCGGCACCCAGTGGGGTGACGAAGGCAAGGGCAAGGTGGTGGACTGGCTGACCGACCATGCCGCCGGCGTGGTGCGCTTCCAGGGGGGACACAACGCCGGCCACACCCTGGTCATCAAGGGCAAGAAGACGGCCCTGCAGCTGATCCCTTCCGGCGTGATGCGCGATGGCGTGGCCTGCTACATCGGCAACGGTGTGGTGGTCGACCCGACCCACCTGCTCGGCGAGATCGAGCGCCTCGAGGCCGCCGGCGTCGAGGTGCGCTCGCGCCTGTTCATCAGCGAGTCCTGCCCGCTGATCCTGCCGTTCCACGTCGAGGTCGACCGCGCGCGCGAGGCGCTGCGCGAATCGAGCGGCGCCGGCAAGATCGGCACCACCGGCAAGGGCATCGGCCCGGCCTACGAGGACAAGGTCGCGCGCCGCGCGCTGCGGGTGCAGGACCTCAAGCACCCGGACCGCTTCGCGAAGAAGCTGCGCGAGCTGCTAGAGTTCCACAACTTCGTGCTGCAGGGCTACCTGAAGGGCACGCCGCTGGAATTCCAGCCCATCTTCGACCATGCGATGAAGGTGGCCGAGCAGCTGCGGCCCATGCTGGCCGACGTGGGCGTGCGCATCGAGCAGACCAACCGCGAGGGCGGCAACGTGCTGTTCGAGGGTGCGCAGGGCACGCTGCTGGACGTGGACCACGGCACCTATCCGTTCGTCACGTCGAGCAACTGCGTGGCCGGCAACGCCGCGGCCGGCTCCGGCGTGGGCCCGGACAAGCTGCACTACATCCTCGGCATCACCAAGGCCTACACCACGCGCGTGGGCAGCGGCCCGTTCCCGACCGAGCTGGACATCCACCAGCCCGGCACCGTGGGCCACCACCTGTCCACCGTCGGCCAGGAGCGTGGCACCGTCACCGGCCGCGCGCGTCGCTGCGGCTGGCTGGATGCGGCCGCGCTCAAGCGCTCGATCCTGATCAACGGCGTCTCGGGCCTGTGCATCACCAAGCTGGACGTGCTCGACGGCCTGGAGGAAATCAAGGTCTGCGTCGGCTACGAGCTCGACGGCCAGCGACTGGACATCCTGCCGCTGGACGCCGACGAGATCGAGGCCTGCAAGCCCGTCTACGAGACCTTCCCGGGCTGGAAGGAAAGCACCGCCGGCCTGACGCAGTGGGACCAGCTGCCGGTCAACGCGCGCAAGTACCTCGAGCGCGTGCAGGAGTGCATCGGTGCGCCGATCGACATGGTGTCCACCGGACCCGACCGGGAGCACACCATCCTGTTGCGCCATCCGTACAAAGCCTGATCGAGCATCGAACGCGACCCGACGAACATCACGGCAGGCCCGCCGAGATCAAGGAATCCCCATGCTGACCGACGACGGCAAACATCTCTACGTTTCCTGGGACGAGTACCACATGCTGATCGAGCGCCTGGCGCTCAAGGTGCACAACTCGGGCTGGCAGTTCGACCAGATCCTGTGCCTGGCGCGCGGCGGCATGCGCCCGGGCGACGTGCTGTCCCGCGTGTTCGACAAGCCCCTGGCGATCATGTCGACCAGCTCCTACCGTGCCCAGGCGGGCACGATCCAGGGGCGGCTGGACATGGCCAAGTACATCACCATGCCCAAGGGCGAGCTGGCCGGGCGCGTGCTGCTGGTCGACGACCTGGCCGACTCGGGCGTGACGCTGCGCGCGGTGGTCGAGCGCCTGCGCGGCATGCCCGCGATCACGGAGCTGCGCTCGGCGGTGATCTGGGTCAAGGGCGTCTCGAGCTACACCCCCGACTACTACGTCGAGATGCTGCCGACCAGCCCCTGGATCCACCAGCCGTTCGAGGAGTACGACACGCTGCGTCCGGAAGGGCTGGCGAAGAAGTTCGAAGTCTGAACCCGACCGGCAGGCGGGTTCGGTCCGCGGCGGGCGAGGGGGCACCCCGCCGGCGCGCAGCGGATGCAGGGCGCGACGCCCCGGTCCTGCGCGGCGCTCAAGCCCTAGCCCTGGGGTGCCGGGTTGCCCCGGCCGTCAACCGGGCGGCCGGAGTGCCACCAGCCCTGCCGCAGCGCGCGGCGTGGCCTTCTCATGCCCGTGCCTGCCGCAGGGAAAGAAAAAGGCCCCGCATCCTGCGATGCGAGGCCTTGTGTCTGGTGCCCAGGAGAGGACTCGAACCTCCACGGAGTTACCCGCTAGTACCTGAAACTAGTGCGTCTACCAATTCCGCCACCTGGGCCGGGTTCCGCGCGATTCGAAACCGTGGGGTTTCGTCGTCGCTGCAGAAGGCGCGATTCTATATCGTTTGTCGCAGCGCTGTCTCGCCGTCATGCTCGCGGATCGCGCAAGCGTGCAGGTCGGCTGCACAAACCGGCGCCAATGCCGTCACAATGTACCTTGAGGCTGTCGCGCAAGGCGCGGCAGCAGTCACCGACACCAGCGATTGCATGAAACGACACACGACAAAGAAAAAGCCCCGCATCTTGCGATGCGAGGCCTTGTGTCTGGTGCCCAGGAGAGGACTCGAACCTCCACGGAGTTACCCGCTAGTACCTGAAACTAGTGCGTCTACCAATTCCGCCACCTGGGCTTTGTTCTGATCGATTCGAAGCTGGTATTGTTTTGCTTCGGCGTCGAACAGAGAAGGAGATTCTATCATCAAGAATTCGAAAGTTGCAAGCACCCCATCCGGCCCTTCGCTGATGAGCGAAGTCGAAGGGGTGGTCCAGGGACACCGTGACGGCCACGGCTTCCTGATCCGGGACGACGGCGAGGCCGACGTCTACCTTTCGCCGCAGGAGATGCGTGCGGTGCTGCACCGCGACCGCGTGCGCGTGCGCATCATCCGCTACGACCGCAAGGGCCGCCCCGAAGGGCGCATCCTGGAGATCCTCGAGCGCCGCAAGACGCCCATCATCGGGCGACTGCTGCACGAGAACGGCGTGTGGGTCGTCGCGCCGGAGGACAAGCGTTACGGGCAGGACATCCTGATCCCGAAGAACGCGACCGCCAAGGCGCAGGCCGGGCAGGTGGTTGCGGTGGAGCTGACCGAGCCGCCTTCGCTGTATTCGCAGCCGGTCGGCCGCGTGACCGAGGTGCTGGGCGAGATCGACGACCCCGGCATGGAGATCGAGATCGCGGTGCGCAAGTACGAGGTGCCGCACCAGTTCTCGCCCGAGGCGCTGGCCGAGGCGGCCAAGCTGCCCGACGCGATCCGCGCCGCGGACCGCAAGCACCGCATCGACCTGACGGACGTCCCGCTGGTGACGATCGACGGCGAGGACGCGCGCGACTTCGATGACGCCGTCTACTGCGAGCCGGCGCGCGTCGGCCGCGGCAAGGGCTGGCGGCTGGTGGTGGCGATCGCCGACGTCAGCCACTACGTGAAGCCCGGCGAGCCGCTGGACCTGGACGCGTACGAGCGGGCGACCTCGGTGTACTTCCCGCGCCGGGTCATCCCGATGCTGCCCGAGAAGCTGTCCAACGGGCTGTGCTCGCTGAACCCGGACGAGGACCGGCTGGCGATGGTGTGCGACATGCTCGTCAACGCCAAGGGCGAGATCCACGCCTACCAGTTCTTCCCGGCGGTGATCCGCTCGCATGCGCGGCTGACCTACACCGAGGTGGCGGCCATCTTGGCCAACACGCGCGGGCCCGAGGCGATGCGCCGCAAGGACCTGGTGCCGCACCTGCTGAACCTGCACGAGGTGTACCGCGCGTTGCTGCGCCAGCGCGCCGAGCGCGGCGCGGTGGACTTCGAGACCACCGAAACGCAGATCGTCTGCGACGAGAACGGGCGCATCGAGAAGATCGTGCCGCGCGTGCGCACCGAGGCGCACCGGCTGATCGAGGAGGCCATGCTTGCGGCCAACGTCTGCTCGGCCGACTTCATCTCGCGCGCCAACCATCCGGCGCTGTACCGCGTGCACGAAGGCCCGACGCCGGAGAAGCGCACCATCCTGCAGAACTACCTGCGTGCGCTGGGCATCGGCATGGGCCTGAGCGACGATCCCAAGCCCGGCGAGTTCCAGGCGCTGGCGCAGGCCACCAAGGACCGCCCGGACGCGGCGCAGATCCACATGATGCTGCTGCGCTCGATGCAGCAGGCCATCTACACGCCGGTCAACAGCGGCCATTTCGGCCTGGCCTACGAGGCCTACACCCACTTCACCAGCCCGATCCGTCGCTACCCGGACCTGCTGGTGCACCGCGTGATCAAGGCCTTGCTGCTCGGCCGGCGCTACCAGCTGATCGGCGTGGCGCAGGAGGAGCCGGCCCGGCGCGGCGGCCGCGGCAAGGCGGTGGCGGCCAACGAGCTGGCCCAGTGGGAGGCGGCCGGCATCCACTGCAGCGCCTGCGAGCGCCGCGCCGACGAAGCCTCGCGCGACGTCGAGGCCTGGCTCAAGTGCCGCTACATGCGCGAGCACCTGGGCGAGGAGTACGGGGGCACGGTCAGCGCGGTCACGCCGTTCGGGCTGTTCGTGCAGCTCGACGACCTGTACGTCGAAGGGCTGGTGCACATCACCGAGCTCGGCAGCGAGTACTTCCGCTTTGACGAGGTGCGCCAGGAGCTGCGGGGCGAGCGCACCGGGGTGCGCTACGCCGTGGGCGCGCGCGTGCGGGTGCAGGTCAGCCGTGTCGACCTCGACGGTCGCAAGATCGACTTCCGCCTGGTGCGTGACACGCTGGACGAGCGGCTGGCCGCGCGCGCGAAGCGCGAGAAGGCAGGCAGCAAGGTCGAGCAGCTCAAGGGCGTGCAGGAGGCCGACCGCCAGGTGCGCGCGCGCAGCCGCACGACCGCGCGCAAGACGGCCGGGGCCCGTCCCGCCGGGGCCGCGGCCAAGACGGGCCGCAGCGCCGCCAAGAAGTCGCGCCCGCGTCGCGGCTGAACCCCGCGCAGCTTCAGGGCGCGTCGCCGGCCAGCAGGCCGATCAGGCGGCTGGCCGTCAGCGGTCCCGGGCGTGCGTGCGCGGCCACCCAGGCATCGGCCGCCGCCCCGTGGGTGTGCACGGCCAGGCGTGCCGCGGGCAGCGCCTCCAGGCCCTGCGACCACAGTCCGGCGAGCCAGCCGGCGAGCACGTCGCCGGTGCCGGCGGTCGCCAGCGCCGCGTTGCCGCTCAGGTTGATCCAGGGGGCTTCGCCGGCGGCGGCGATCACGCTGCCCGAGCCCTTGAGCACCACGACGCAGCGATAGCGCTCGCTCAGGGCGCGTGCCGCACCCAGCCGGTCCCGCTGCACCGCTTGCGCGCCGTCCAGCGCGAGCAGCCGGGCGGCTTCGAGCGGGTGGGGCGTCAGCACCGTCGGTGCACCGCGCCGGCCACGGGCTTCCAGCAACGACTGCAGCATGGGGTCGGCGGCGATCGCGTTGAGTGCATCGGCATCGAGCACGAGCCGGCCGGCGCTGCCCAGCGCCTTGGGCAGCACTGCGCGCACCGCCGTGCCGCCGCCGCAACCGCAGGTCACGGTCAGCGTGCTCCAGTCGAGCGCCGCGGCATGGTCCGCGTCGCGCAGCATCAGCTCCGGCGCCTGCGGGTCGAGCGCCAGCGGCGCCTCGCCCAGTGGCGAGACGAACACCCGGCCCGCGCCGGCGGCGATCGCCGCGCGCCCGGCCAGCAGCGCTGCGCCGGTCATCCCGGTGGCGCCGCCCAGCACCAGCACGTCGCCGAAGCTGCCCTTGTGCTGCGCATGGCGGCGTGCGGGCGGGGCGTCCTCGCGGGCGCACAGCCAGGCGTCGGGCGCCGCGTCATCGTGCACGTCCAGGTCGTCGAACCACACCTGCCCGGCGCAGTCGCGTCCCGAAGCGGTGAACAGGCCCGGCTTGAGCGTCAGCAGCGACAGGGTGTGGTGGCCATGCACGGCCCGCTCCGTGCCGCCGGGCAGCTGGCCGGTGTCGGCCGCCAGCCCGGTCGGCAGGTCCACGCACAGCACGGTGCCGGGCCATTGGCGCAGCTCGGCCACGGCCTGCGCGAGCACGCCTTCGGGCGCGCGGCTGCTGCCCAGGCCGAGCAGCGCGTCGATGGCCAGGTCGCCGGGGCGCGCGTCCGCCGGCGGCAGCGGGTCGGGGCCGACCGGCACGCCGGCCTCCTGCGCGCGCTGCAGCGAGGCGCGCGCATCCGCCGGCAGGCGGGCCGGGTCGCCGAGCAGGCTGACCTGCACGGGACGGCCGGCGCGCCGCAGGTGCATCGCGGCTTCCAGGCCGTCACCGCCGTTGTTGCCGGGGCCGCAGGCCACCCAGATCCGGCGCGCGTGCGGCGCCAGCGCCAGCGCGAGCTGCGCGACCGCGGCGCCGGCGCGCTGCATCAGCGTGTGTGCGGGCAGGGCCTGCTGGGCCTGTTGTTCGATGCGGCGGGATGCCGCCGTGCCGTGCAACGGCCAGGCGGAGGCGGCGGCCGGGGTGACGCGGCGCACCGGCCGTGGTGTCGGGGCAGGGGGGCGTGACATGGGGCCCAACGATAGCGCGCGGGCCCCGCGCTTCCAAGCCGGGCGCGGCGCCCGTCAGCCGCGCTGCAGGCGTGCCAAGCCGTAGCGCTCCAGCGGCAGGTCCGGGTTGCGGCCCGACAGGCTCTGGGCCAGCAGGGTGGCTGCGGCGCAGCTCGTGGCCCAGCCCTGGTTGGCGTGGCCCAGGTTGAGCCACACGCCTTCGACCGGGCTCGGCCCGATCAGCGGCAGGCCGTCGGGCAGCTGCAGGCAGGTGCCTTTCCAGGTCTGCGCGTGCATCTTGTGCGCCGCGCCGGGGAACCAGCGGTCCAGCACCGCGTAGAGCCGGTCCAGCATGGCCTCGTGGTGGTCGCCCACCGGGGTGGCGATCTCCAGCCCCCCGCCGATGCGCACCCGCTGCCCGAGGCGCATCAGGCTCACGCCCTGGGCGGCGTCGGTGATCGCCGCGCGCGGGGTGCGCTCGATGTGGCGCAGGTTGGCGGTGACCGTGTAGCCGTGCACCGGCATCAAAGGCAGCGGCAGGTGCAGTGCGCGCAGCAGCGCGTCCGAGCGGCCGCCCACGCACAGCAGCACGGCGTCGTGCTCGTCTTCCTGCGGTTCCATGGGCGGGAGCGAGGCCAGCGTGCTGGCATGGCGGCTGACCCGGCTGGTGGCCGAGCCCGACGGGTTGCTGTGCAGGCGCGGCGTACGCCCCGGCTCGATGCGCGTCACCTCGGTGGCAAAGCGGAACTCGACACCCAGGCGCTCGCCTTCTTCCTTCAGCAGGTGCACGATCTGCCGGCCGTTGACCGCCTCGTCCTGCGGAAAGTGGATCGCGGCGGCGAGCGGCGCATCCGGCTCCAGGCCCGGCTCCAGTGCCCGGCACTCGTCCGCGCTCAGCCAGCGGGCCGCCACGCCCTGGACGCGCAGCGCCTCGCAGGCCTGCTGCGCGGCCTTGAGGCGCGTGCCCTCGGGCAGCAGCACGATGTGACCCTGGCAGGACTCGAACTCCAGCCGCTGCTCGGCCACCAGGCGTGCGTGCTGCTGCTGGCCGTAGGCGGCCAGTTCGCGCAGGGCCTGCTGCAGCGTCCCGCGCCGGGCCAGCTGCTGGCGGGTCTGCCACAGCCAGTGCCAGTTGGCGGGGCGCCAGCCGGCGCGGATGTGGGCCTCGTGCGGCAGGCGCCACCAGCGGCCGGCCGTCAGCGCGGCGAAGGGCGACAGCACGCCGGGGCTGGCCAGGCTGGGCGCGAGCAGGCCCAGCGGCGCGAAGCTTGCCTCCGCGGCCACGCTGCCGCGGCGTTCGTAGACCGTGACGCGGTGTCCGGCGGCCGCCAGCGCATGTGCGGCCGTGACGCCGGCGATCCCGGCGCCGATGATGGCGATGCGCATGGTGCTCAGTCGCCTTTCGTCGCCGCCAGGGCCGCTTCGATCGCCAGCGAGACCGACAGCACCGTGTCGTCCTGCAGGTGGCCGGCCCACACCATCAGCCCGACCGGCAGTTGCCCGGGGCGGTGGCAGGGCAGCGACAGCGCGCAGCCGTCGAGCATGTTGACGACCGATGGATTGCGCAGCAGCAGGGCGTTGACGCGGAAGAACTCCGCGTCGTCCTCCGCGATGCTGGCCAGCGTCGGCGCGACGACCGGCACGGTCGGCGACAGCACCGCATCGAAGCCCGCCAGTCGTTGCTCGACGCGCGCGATCCAGGCGCGGCGTGCCTGGATCAGGTCGATGTAGTCGGCCGCGCCCATCGCTGCGCCACGGCGGATGCGCTGCGCGACGCGCGGGTCGTAGCGGTCTTCGCTGGCCTGCAGGCGCGCGCGGTGCCAGGCCCAGCTTTCGGCCGCCGCAAACCCGCCGGTGGCCTGGATGTCCGCCAGCTCCGCGAGTTCGGCCAGCGCGATCTCCTCGATCTGCGCACCCTGGTCGCGCAGGCGCTGCAGGGCCTGCGCGAACGCGTCGGCGACCGTGTCGTCCATCCCGTCCAGCATCGTGGTGCGTGCCACGGCCAGGCGCCAACCCGACAGCGGGCGCGCCTGCAGGCGCACGCTGCGCGCGGCCAGGATCTCGTGCAGCAGCACGGCGTCGCGCACGCTCTTCGTGATCGCGCAGGCGGTGTCCAGCGTGGTCGACAGCGGCACGCAGCCGTCCAGCGGCGTCAGGCAGGCGGTGTTCTTGAAGCCGACCAGCCCCTGCAGGGCCGCCGGGATGCGGATCGAGCCGCCGGTGTCCGAGCCGAGCGCGGCCCAGGCGGCGCCGAGCGCCACCGACACCGCGCCGCCGGAGGTCGATCCGCCCGGGATGCGCTCGACGCTCGTGTCAGACGGGTTCACCGGCGTGCCGTAGTGCGGGTTCCAGCCCACGCCCGAAAAGGCGAACTCCGTCATGTTGGTATGGCCCACCAGCGCGGCGCCCGCCTGGCGCAGCCGAGCCACCGCGGTGGCGTCCCGGGCGGCGGGCGGGGCGTCGGCCAGCACGACCGAGCCGGCGGTGGTGGGGTGGCCGGCCACGTCGAACAGGTCCTTGACGCTGATGGCCAGGCCCGCGAGCGGCAGGCCGGGGGCGCCGGCTGCGGCGGCCAGGTCGGCGGCGCGCGCGGCGGCTTGCGCCTGCTCGCCGAAGGTGCGGATGAAGACGTGGCGCGCCGCAGGCGGCTCGGCGGCAGCTTGCGCTTCGGCCAGCAGCGCGAGCGCGGACTGCCGGCCGGCGTGCACCGCGGTGCGCGCGGCGCTGAGATCGGTGTGCATGGTGATGCTATACTCTTCGGGTTTATCTGGAGGCTAGGCAGGCGTTCTGTCTGCCTGGGATGCCCCGGTGATTCGCCGGCATCGTTGTTCTCAGTGCGATTTCAACGCATTTCCCGCTGAGCCGCAGCGGCTGGTGACGACCAGGCAGGGCGCCAGATAAGCAAATCGCGAACCGGCAACTTCAAGGTGTTGCGGCGAGCAACTTCGTTGACTGCTCGTTGCAATTCGCGCCGGATTCTAGACCCAACTTTGGAGCATTCCATGTCCGTCACCATGCGCGAAATGCTGGAAGCGGGTGTCCATTTCGGTCACCAGACCCGCTTCTGGAACCCCAAGATGGCCCCCTACATCTTCGGCCATCGCAACAAGATCCACATCATCAACCTCGAAAAGACGCTGCCGCTGTTCGAGGAGGCGATGAAGTACATCCGCCAGCTGTCGGCCAAGCGCGGCACCATCCTGATGGTCGGCACCAAGCGCCAGGCGCGCGAGATCATCGCCCAGGAAGCCCAGCGTTGCGGCATGCCCTACGTGGATCAGCGCTGGCTGGGCGGCATGCTGACCAACTTCAAGACGGTCAAGTCCTCGCTGAAGAAGCTCAAGGACATGCAGGCCCAGGCCGAAGCCGGCCTGGAGCACATGAGCAAGAAGGAAGCGCTGCTGTTCCAGCGCGAGCTGGCCAAGCTCGAGAAGGACATCGGCGGCATCCAGGACATGAACGCGCTGCCCGACGCGCTGTTCGTCATCGACGTGGGCTACCACAAGATCGCGGTGGCCGAAGCCAAGAAGCTCGGCATCCCGGTGATCGGCGTGGTCGACACCAACCACTCGCCTGCCGAGATCGATTACGTCATCCCCGGTAACGACGACTCGGCCAAGGCTGTGGCACTGTATGCCCGGGCGGTCGCCGACGCGGTGCTCGAAGGCAAGGCCAACGCCGTGAACGAGGTCGTGCAGGCCGCATCCGGGGGCGCGGACGAGTTCGTGGAAGTCAACGAGAACGCCTGAGCCCGTCAGAGCCTGGAAAGGAGGGGCTGCTTCAGCCCCTTTTTTTTAAAGCCGCGAAACGAATTGATGCCGGGGCCGCACGCCCCGGAGTTCCTGTAGAGAACCGGAGATACGAGATGCCCGCAATCACTGCAAGCATGGTCGCCGAGCTGCGCGCCAAGACCGACGCCCCGATGATGGAGTGCAAGAAGGCCCTGACCGAGGCCGACGGCGACATGGCCCGCGCGGAGGAAATCCTGCGCGTCAAACTGGGCAACAAGGCCGGCAAGGCCGCCTCGCGCGTGACCGCCGAGGGCGTCGTGGCAGCCTACGTCGAGGGCAGCACCGGCGCGATCATCGAAGTCAACTGCGAAACCGACTTCGTCTCGAAGAACGACGCCTTCCAGGCCTTCGTCAAGTCGCTGGCCGAGCTGGTCGCCAAGAACGATCCGGCCGACGTGGCCGCGCTGTCGGCGCTGCCGCTGTCGCAGGACGGCTTCGGCCCGACGGTCGAGGACGTGCGCAAGGGCTTGATCGGCAAGATCGGCGAGAACATGACCATCCGCCGCTTCAAGCGCTACGCCGGCGGCGGCAAGCTGGCCTACTACCTGCACGGCACCCGCATCGGCGTGGTTGTCGAGTACGACGGTGACGACGTGGCGGCCAAGGACGTCGCGATGCACGTGGCGGCCATGAAGCCGGTGGCCCTGTCGGCCGCCGACGTGCCGGCCGAGCTGATCGAGAAGGAGCGCTCGATCGCCCAGCAGAAGGCCGCCGAGTCCGGCAAGCCGGCCGACATCGTCGCCAAGATGGTCGAAGGCTCGGTGCAGAAGTACCTCAAGGAAGTCTCGCTGCTGAACCAGGCCTTCGTGAAGAACGACAAGCAGTCGGTCGAGCAGATGCTCAAGGCCGCCAACACCACCGTCAAGGGCTTCACCCTGTACGTGGTGGGCGAGGGCATCGAGAAGAAGCAGGACGACTTCGCCGCCGAGGTGGCCGCCCAGGTCGCCGCAGCCAAGGGCCAGTAACTCGCTTCGAAACTACCCACTACACTTCGGTCACCCCGGGCGCCGCACGATTGGAGAACTGCATGCCGGCCTACAAGCGCATCCTGCTCAAGCTTTCAGGTGAAGCCCTGATGGGCGATGACGCATATGGCATCAACCGCGCCACCATCGTCCGCATGGTGCGCGAAATCCAGGAAGTGACGGCCCTGGGGACCGAAGTGGCGATCGTGATCGGCGGGGGCAACATCTTCCGTGGCGTGGCCGGCGGCTCGGTCGGCATGGACCGCGCCACCGCCGACTACATGGGCATGCTTGCCACCGTCATGAACGCGCTGGCCCTGGCCGACACCATGCGCCAGGAAGGCATGACGGCCCGGGTGATGTCGGCCATCGGCATCGAGCAGATCGTCGAACCGTACGTGCGCCCCAAGGCGCTGCAGTATCTCGAGGAAGGCAAGGTGGTGATCTTTGCCGCGGGGACCGGCAACCCGTTCTTCACCACCGACACCGCCGCCGCGCTGCGCGGTGCCGAGATCGGCGCGCAGATCATGCTCAAGGCGACCAAGGTCGACGGCGTCTACAGCGCCGATCCGAAGAAGGACGCCAACGCCGTCCGCTACACCAACATCAGCTTCGACGAGGCCATCATCAAGAACCTGCAGGTGCTGGATGCCACGGCCTTCGCGCTGTGCCGCGACCAGAAGCTGCCGATCAAGGTGTTCAGCATCTTCAAGCCGGGCGCGCTCAAGCGCGTGGTGCTCGGTGAAGACGAGGGCACGCTCGTCCACGTTTGAGGAGTACGACGCACATGAACATTGCAGAGATCAAGAAGACGACCGAACAGAAGATGCAGAAATCGGTCGAGGCCTTCAAGCAGGAACTGGCGAAGATCCGTACCGGTCGTGCCCACCCCGGCCTGCTCGACCAGGTGCACGTGGAGTACTACGGCTCCATGGTGCCCATCAGCCAGGTGGCCAACGTCACGCTGCTGGACGCCCGCACCATCAGCGTCCAGCCGTGGGAAAAGGGCATGGGCCCGAAGATCGAGAAGGCCATCCGCGAATCCGACCTGGGCCTGAACCCGTCCGCGCAGGGCGACCTGCTGCGCGTGCCGATGCCGCCGCTGACCGAGGAACGCCGCAAGGAACTCACCAAGGTGGTCAAGCACGCCGGCGAGGAAGCCAAGGTGGCGGTGCGCAACCTGCGGCGTGACGCCAACGAGCAGGCCAAGAAGCTGATGAAGGAAAAGCAGATCACCGAGGACGAGGAGCGCCGGTCGCAGGACGAGATCCAGAAGCTGACCGACCGCACCGTCGCGGAGATCGACAAGCTGGTCGCGGCCAAGGAAGCCGAGATCCTGGCCATCTGACGCTGCTGCGGCACCCCCGGCACCGTGACAGGCGCACTTCCCCGCCATGTGGCCATCGTGATGGATGGCAATGGGCGCTGGGCGTCCCGGCGCCGGATGCCCCGTGTCTTCGGGCACGAGCAGGGCGTCGAGGCGTTGGTGCGCACCGTGCGCGCCTGCGCCGAGCGCGGCATCGAATACCTCACGGTGTTCGCGTTCTCCTCCGAGAACTGGAAGCGCCCCGAGGAGGAAGTCTCCGGGTTGATGAAGCTGGTGCTGGTGGCCGTTTCCAAGCATGTCCAGCAGCTGGCCGAGGCGGGCGTGCGCATCCACATCGTCGGCGACCGCTCCAAGGTGTCCGACAAGGTCAAGGCGTCCTGGGACCAGGCGGAGGCCGCCACCCGGCACAACAGCCGCATGGTCCTGTCGGTCGCGTTCAACTACGGCGGCCGCTGGGACATCGTGCAGGCCTGCCGCCGCGCGATGGCCGACGGGCTCGGCCCCGACGACCTCTCGGAGGCGACGCTGGCGCGCTACATGGCGCTCAGCCACGCGCCCGATCCGGACCTGTTCATCCGCACCGGCGGGGAACTGCGCATCAGCAACTTCCTGCTGTGGCAGGCGGCCTACGCCGAGCTGTACTTCACCGACTGTCTGTGGCCGGACTTCGACGCCGGGCAGCTGGACGCGGCGCTGGCCGCCTACGCGGCCCGGGAGCGCCGGTTCGGCGACGTCAAGCCCGCCACTGCGCCCGCACGCACCGCCGAGGAGGTCTGAGGCCATGCTCAAGCAGCGCGTGATCACCGCTGTGCTGCTGCTGGCCGTGCTGCTGCCGGCCCTGTTTGCCGCGCCGGTCTGGCCGTTCGCGGTGCTGACGCTGGTGGCGGTCGCCGCGGCCGGCTGGGAGTGGGGGCGGCTCAACGGACTCGCGTCCGCGCCTGCCATCGGCATGGGGGCCGGCGTGGCCGTGATCTGCCTGCTCAGCTGGCCGGCGCTGGCCTCGCTGCAAGCCCCGACCCTGTGGTGGATCGCCACCGTGGCCTGGGTGCTGGGCGGTGCCTGGCTGCTGCGGCTCGGCCCGACGCAATGGCCCCGTCTGCCGCAGGCGCTGCGCCTGCTGCTCGGGGTGGGCATCCTGTGGCTGACCTGGCTGGCGCTGACCCAGTCCAAGGCCATCGGGCTGAACTTCCTGCTGTCGGTGTTCTGCCTCGTGTGGGCCGCCGACATCGCGGCCTACTTCGGCGGCCGCGCGTTCGGCAAGCGCAAGCTCGCGCCGGCCATCAGCCCGGGCAAGAGCTGGGAGGGCGTGTGGTCCGGCATGGCCGGCGTGCTGCTGCTGGCCGTGCTGTGGATCGCCGCCGACGCGCGCTGGGACTTCGGCAGCGCGAGCCTGTACACCGGCATCCGCGCCAGCTTCGGCTGGGTCGGGGTGGTGGTGGTCTGCGCTTTCCTGGCGGCAATGAGCGTGGTCGGCGACCTGTTCGAATCCTTGATCAAACGTAGCGTGGGGGCCAAGGACAGCAGCCAGCTGCTGCCGGGCCACGGTGGCGTGCTCGACCGCATCGATGCGTTGCTGCCGGTGCTGCCCATCGCGCTGAACCTGAGCCTGCTGAGATGAACGCCTTGTCCACGGCACGCCGGCAGGTGTGCATCCTGGGCTCCACCGGCTCGATCGGTGTCAACACGCTGGATGTCATCGCCCGCCATCCCTCGCGCTACGAGGTGTTCGCGCTGACCGCGCACCGCCGTGTCGAGGAACTCCTGCAGCAGTGCCTGCGCTGGGCGCCGCGCTATGCCGTGATGTCCGATGCGCAGGCTGCGGCCGAGCTGCGCCAGCGGCTCAAGGCGGCCGGCTGCCGTACCGAGGTGCTGAGCGGCGCGGCGGCGCTGGACGAGGTGGCGGCGCACCCCGAGGTCGACACCGTGATGGCGGCCATCGTCGGCGCCGCAGGGCTGTCGCCGTGCCTGGCCGCGGCGCGTGCCGGCAAGCGCCTGCTGCTGGCCAACAAGGAGGCGCTGGTGGTCGGCGGGGCCTTCTTCATGCACGCCGTGCGCGCGGGGGGAGCACAGCTGCTGCCGATCGACAGCGAGCACTCGGCGATCTTCCAGTGCTTGCCCGAGGATCCGGTCACGTGGGCGCAGCGCGTCGAGCGCATCATCCTGACCGCCTCGGGCGGTCCGTTCCGCCAGGCCGATCCGGCCAGCCTGCGCGACGTCACGCCCGAGCAGGCCTGCGCGCATCCGAACTGGGTGATGGGGCGCAAGATCTCGGTCGACTCGGCGACCATGATGAACAAGGCGCTCGAGGTCATCGAGGCGCGCTGGCTGTTCGACCTGGCGCCGGAACAGATCGAGGTGGTGATCCATCCGCAGAGCATCATCCACTCGATGGTGGTGTGCCGCGACCGCTCGGTGCTGGCGCAGCTCGGCACGCCCGACATGCGCGTGCCGATCGCCTTCGGCCTGGCCTACCCGGAACGCATCGATTCCGGCGCGCAGGCGCCGGACTTCACCCGGCTGGCGGGGCTGAGCTTCGAGGCCCCGGACGCGCGCCGCTTCCCCGGCCTGCAGCTGGCCTGGGAGACGCTGCGCGGGGCGGCCGGCAGCACCGCGGTGCTGAACGCGGCGAACGAGGAGGCGGTGGCGGCCTTCCTGGCCGGAACCATCCGCTTCGACCAGATTCACACGGTGAACGCGCGCACGCTCGAGGACGTGGTGCCGACGGCCGACGCAGCCGCCTCGCTCGAGGGGCTGCTGGACCTGGACGCCGGCGCCCGCCGGCACGCGCGCCAGCTCGTGAAGGGGATGGCCGCATGACCACCGTGTTCGCATTCCTGCTGACCATCGCCATCCTCATCGTCGTGCACGAGTGGGGTCACTACCGCATGGCCCGCGCCTGCGGCGTGAAGGTGCTGCGCTTTTCGGTCGGCTTCGGCAAGGTGCTGTGGCGTCGGCAGCGCACGCCCGACAGCACCGAGTTCGTCGTGTGCGCGCTGCCCTTCGGCGGCTACGTGCGCATGCTCGACGAGCGCGAAGGGGTGGTGCCGCCCGCGCTGGCGGACCAGGCGTTCAACCGCAAGCCGCTGCGCTCGCGCGCGCTGATCGTCGCCGCGGGGCCTGCGGCCAACCTGATCCTGGCCATCGTGCTGTATGCCGCGGCCGGCTGGATCGGCACCGACGAGCCGAAGGCGCTGCTCGGCGCGCCGGCTGCCGGCAGCCTCGCCGAGCGTGCCGGCATGCGTGCGGGCGACTGGGTGCGGGCGGTGCAGGAGCCTGGCGGCGAACCGGTCGAGATCCGCTCCTACCACGACCTGCGCTGGTACGTCACCGACGCCACGGTGCATGGCCGCGACCTGGCCCTGCAGCTCACCGATGCCCATGGCCAGCGGCCGCGCGAGGTGGTGCTGCCGCTCGGCATCCTGGGCTCGCGCGAGGTGGATGCCACGCTGATGCAGAAGATCGGCCTCGGCCAGCCGTACAGTGCGCCGGTGCTCGGGCGCGTGCTGCCGGGCGGTCCGGCCGAGCGCGCCGGGCTGCGCAGCGGCGACCGGGTGCTGTCCATCGACGGCGAGCCGGTGGCCGATGCCGCGAGCCTGCGCCAGCGCATCCGCGCCTCGGTCGACCGTGAGGGGGCGCGGCCGCTGACCCTGCGCGTGGATCGCGCCGGGCAGGTCGTGACGCTGCGCGTGGAGCCGGCGCTGATCGAGGAGCAGGGCCAGCGCATCGCGCGCATCGAGGCCGAGGTGGGGCAGCCGGTCGAGTTCGTGAAGGTTTCCTACGGTCCGCTGGAGGGGGTCGCGTACGGCATGCGTCGCACCTGGGAGGTCTCGGCGCTGACGCTGCGCATGCTGGGCAAGATGCTGATCGGCGAGGCCTCGGTGAAGAACCTGAGCGGGCCGCTGACGATCGCCGATTTCGCCGGGCAGTCGGTGCAGCTGGGCCTGTCGTATTACCTCGGCTTCCTGGCGCTGGTCAGCGTGAGTCTGGGCGTGCTCAACCTGCTGCCGCTGCCGGTCCTCGATGGAGGACACCTGATGTATTATCTTTTCGAGGGAGTGACAGGGCGGCCGATCTCCGACGTGTGGCTGGATCGGCTGCAGCGCGGCGGAGTGGCCATCATGCTGGTGATGATGTCACTCGCTCTCTACAACGACGTGGCCCGCCTCCTGGGTCTCCACTGAGCTCCATGCTGTCATCCTCCCGTTCGCATCAGCGTTCGTTTTCGCTTCGCAAACCTTCCCTCATCGCCGCAGCCGTCGTCGCTGCATTGCATGCCGGATGGGCATGGGCGGTCGAGCCCTTCACGCTCCGCGACATCCGCGTCGAAGGCCTGCAACGCACCGAGCCGGGCACCGTGTTCGGTTCGCTGCCGTTCCGCATCGGTGACACCTACAACGACGAGAAGGGCGCCGCGGCGCTGCGTGCCCTGTTCGCCACCGGCCTGTTCTCCGACGTGCGGCTGGAGATCGAAGGCGACGTGGTGGTGGTCGTCGTCGAGGAGCGTCCCATCGTCTCCAATGTCGAGTTCGTCGGCATCAAGGAGTTCGACCGCGAGGTGCTGGTGCGCGCGCTGCGCGAGGTCGGCATCGCCGAGGGCCGCCCGTTCGACAAGGCGCTGGTCGACCGCGCCGAGCAGGAGCTCAAGCGCCAGTACCTCTCCAAGAGCCTGTATGGCGCCGAGGTCATCACCACCGTCACGCCGCAGGAACGCAACCGCGTCAACGTGACGTTCACCGTCACCGAAGGCGGGGTGGCGAAGATCCGCGAGATCCGCATCGTCGGGGCCAAGGCCTTCCCGGAAAGCCGCCTCAAGGGCCTGATGTCGCTGACCGAAGGCGGCTGGATGACCTGGTACACCAAGTCCGACCGGTATTCGCGTGCGAAGCTGAACGCGGACCTGGAGCAGCTGCGCTCGTTCTACCTGAACCGCGGCTACCTCGAGTTCTCGGTGGTCTCCACGCAGGTGGCGATCTCGCCGGACAAGCAGGACATCTCGATCACGATCAACATCCACGAAGGCCAGCCGTACGTCGTGACGGCCGTGGAGCTGGAAGGCCAGTACTTCGGCAAGGAAGACGACTTCAAGTCGCTGGTGACGATCAAGCCCGGCGAGCCGTACCGCGCCGAGGACGTGGCCGAGACGGTGCGCGCCTTCACCGAGCGCTTCGGCGCCTTCGGCTATGCGTTCGCGCGCGTCGAGCCGCAGACCGACATCGACCGCGAGACCGGCCGCGTCAAGGTGGTGCTGGTGGCCAACCCGCAGCGCCGGGTCTACGTGCGGCGCATCAACGTGGCGGGCAACACGCGCACGCGCGACGAGGTGATCCGTCGCGAGCTGCGCCAGTTCGAGTCCGCCTGGTACGACGGCGACCGCATCCGCCTGTCGCGCGACCGCGTCGACCGCCTGGGCTACTTCAACGAGGTCAGCATCGAGACCAACGAGGTGCCCGGCTCCCCGGACCAGGTGGACCTGACGCTCAACGTGGTCGAGAAGCCCACCGGCAACCTGCTGCTGGGTGCCGGCTTCTCCAGCGCCGAGAAGCTGACGCTGACCGCGTCGATCAAGCAGGACAACATCTTCGGTTCGGGCAACTACCTGGGCTTCGAGTTCAACACCAGCAAGTACAACCAGAACTTCATCATCAGCACGCTGGACCCGTACTTCACGATCGACGGGATCTCGCGCTCGATCGACCTGTACTACCGGACCAACCAGCCGCTGTCCAGCCAGGGCTCGGACTACAAGCTGGTCACCCCCGGCGCGGCGATCCGCTTCGGCGTGCCGTTCACCGAGTACGACACGGTGTATTTCGGTATCGGCGTGGAAAGCACCGAAATCAAAGGTGACGAAGCCGGCATGCCGCTGAGTTATTCGGAATACCGCGACCGATTCGGCGCGCGCAGCGTCAGCATGCCGCTGACCATCGGCTGGACGCGCGACGGCCGCGACAGTGCGCTGGTGCCCACCCGCGGGCGCTACCAGCGCCTCAACGGCGAGGCCAGCCTGGCCGGCGACGCCCGCTATGTCAAGGCGAACTACCAGTTCCAGCAGTACATCCCGCTTGGCCAGTCCTTCACGCTGGCGTTCAACGCGGAGGTGGGCGTGGGCAAGGGGCTGTCAGGCCGTCCGCTGCCGGTGTTCAAGAACTTCACCGGCGGTGGCCTGGGGTCGGTGCGCGGCTTCGCGCAGAGCTCCTTCGGTTTCGTCGACAGCAGCACGGGGGCCCGCGTCGGTGGCGACAAGCGCCTGAACCTGAATACCGAGCTGTACGTGCCGTTCCCCGGCTCCGGTACCGACCGGACCTTGCGGCTGTTCGGGTATTTCGACGCGGGCAACGTTTTTGACGACCGCCAGGAAAAGGTGTCGGTGGAAAACCTGCGGGCTTCGGTGGGTATCGGCTTCAGCTGGGTCTCGCCGGTCGGGCCGCTGAAACTGGCCTACGGTATTCCGGTGCGGGCAAAGTCCGGGGATAGAATCGAACGTCTGCAATTTCAGATTGGGACTGCCTTCTGATGAAGAAGAATTTTGCGAAGTCTGCGCTCGTCGGTGGCCTGCTGGTGCTGGCCATGCACGGCGTGCAGGCACAGGAAATCAAGATCGGCTATGTCAGCAGCGACCGGGTGCTGAGCCAGTCGGCCCCCGCCAAGGCGGCCGAGGCCCGTCTGCGGCAGGAGTTCGAGCCCCGCGAGAGCGAGCTGGCCGACATGGCCGCCAAGCTCAAGGCGGCCTCGGACAAGCTGGACAAGGACGCGCCGACGCTGTCCGAATCCGAACGCGCGCGCCGTCAGCGCGAGCTGGTGGACATGGAGCGCGAGTTCCAGCGCAAGCGGCGTGAGTACCAGGAAGACATCAGCCGCCGCCGCAGCGAGGAGCTGGCCGCGATCATCGAGCGCGCCAATGCGGTGATCAAACGCATCGCCGAACAGGAAAAGTACGACCTGATCCTCCAGGAGGTCGTGCATGCGAGCAAGCGTGTGGACATCACCGACAAGGTGATCAACGCCCTGAACGCCAACGGTGGCAAGTGATCCTCGTGCCGTGAACGATGTGGCCCTCGGCGAGATCGCGCAGGCCCTCGGCGGAGAGCTGATCGGTTCTCCCGGGCTGCGCATCGACCGGCTGGGCCCGCTGGAAGGCGCAACGCCTTCGACCCTTTCCTTCCTCGCCAATCCCCGCTACGCATCGCAGCTGGCCCAGACCGCGGCCGGCTGCGTCATCGTCGCGCCGGCGTTCAAGGAGGCGGCGACCCAGCGGGGGGCGGCCATCGTCACCGACGACCCCTACCTCTATTTCGCCCGCCTGACCCAGTGGTGGGCGCAGCGCGTGCGCCCGGCGCCGGAACCCGGCGTGCATCCTTCCGCCGTGGTGGCGGCCAGCGCGCGCCTGGGGCAGGGCGTGCGCATCGAGGCGCTGGCGGTGATCGAGGACGAGGTCGAGATCGGCGACGGCGCCGTCATCGGCGCGCACAGCGTGGTCGGCCGGGGTTCGCGCATCGGAGCGGGCACGCGCCTGGCGCCGCGCGTGACGGTCATGCACGGCTGCACGATCGGCCAGCGCTGCATCATCCATTCCGGTGCCGTGATCGGTGCGGACGGGTTCGGCTTTGCGCCCGAGGCCGGCCGCTGGGTGAAGATCGAGCAGCTCGGCGGGGTGCGCATCGGCGACGACGTGGAGGTCGGCGCCAACACCTGCATCGACCGGGGTGCGCTCGAGGACACCGTGATCGCCGACGGCGTCAAGCTCGACAACCTCATCCAGATCGCGCACAACGTGCAGGTGGGCGAGCACACCGCGATGGCCGGCTGCGTGGGCGTGGCCGGCAGCACCCGCATCGGCGCCCATTGCACGATCGCCGGCGGCGTGGGCATTGCCGGGCATCTCACGCTGGCCGACAACGTCCATGTCACCGGCATGAGCCTGGTCAGCCGCTCCCTGCTCAAGCCCGGTGTCTACAGCGGTGCCTTCCCCATCGACGACAATAAGGAATGGGAAAAGAATGCCGCGACCGTGCGGCAGCTCCACGCGCTGCGCGAGCGCCTGCGCGCGCTGGAAAAGAAACTGAAGTAACGATGGACATCCACAACATCCTGAAGAAGTTGCCGCACCGTTATCCGATCCTGCTGGTGGATCGGGTCCTCGAGATCGAGAAGGGCAAACGGATCAAGGCGCTCAAGAACGTCACCATCAACGAACCCTTCTTCATGGGCCACTTCCCGAACCGCCCGGTGATGCCGGGCGTTCTGATGCTGGAGGCCCTGGCCCAGGCCTCGGCGCTGCTGGCCTTCGATGCGGGCGACGCCGAGCTCGATCCCCGCGCGGTGTACTACTTCGTCGGCATCGACGGGGCGCGCTTCAAGCGACCCGTCGAGCCGGGCGACCAGCTGATCCTCGACGTGACGCTCGACCGTGCGCGCGGCGGCATCTACAAGTTCAAGGCCCAGGCGCTGGTCGACGGCGAGCTGGCGGTCGAGGCCGAACTGATGTGCACGATGCGCATCGTCGAGGGCTGACCCGAACCACGATGGCTCAAGTCCACCCCACCGCGATCGTCGATCCGAAGGCCGAGCTGGGCGAGAACGTCGTCATCGGCCCGTATGCCGTGATCGGCCCGAACGTGCGCATCGGCGAGGGCACGAGCGTCGGCGCGCACTGCACGATCGAGGGGCCGACGACGATCGGCCGCGACAACCGCATCTACCAGTTCGCCTCGCTGGGCTCCGACCCGCAGGACATGAAGTACCGCGGCGAGCCGACCGAGCTGCGCATCGGCGACCGCAACACGATCCGCGAGTTCTGCACCTTCAGCCGTGGCACGGTGCAGGACACCGGCGTGACCGTGATCGGAGACGACAACTGGATCATGGCCTACGTGCACATCGCGCATGACTGCGTGGTGGGCAACCGCACCATCCTGGCCAACAACGCGACGCTGGCCGGCCATGTCCACGTCGGCGACTGGGTGGTCATCGGCGGGCTGACCGGCATCCACCAGTTCGTCAAGATCGGCGCGCATGCGATGGCAGGCTTCGGCAGCCACGTGTCGCAGGACATTCCTCCGTTCATGACGGCCGCGGGCAACCCGCTGGCCGTCCACGGTCTCAACGTCGAGGGGCTGCGCCGGCGCGGCTTCTCGCGCGAACGCATCGCCCTGCTCAAGCAGATGCACCGCCTGCTCTACCGCCAGGGGCTGACGCTGGAGCAGGCCAAGCAGCAGATCGCCGCGCTGCCGGCCGACGACGAACAGATGCGGGCCGACATCGAGACCATGCTCGGCTTCCTCGCCCAGTCGACCCGCGGCATCGTGCGCTGAGGCCTGCGATGGCGACCGGGTTGCGTCTGGCCATGGTGGCGGGGGAGGCGTCGGGCGACCTGCTCGCCGGCCTGGTCCTGGGCGGCATGCGCCAGCGCTGGCCCGATGCGCGGGTGCAGGGCATCGGCGGGCCACGCATGGCCGAGCACGGCTTCGAGGCCTGGTGGCCGCACGAGAAGCTCGCGGTGCGCGGCTATGTCGAGGTGCTGCGCCACTACCGCGAGATCGCAGGCATCCGGCGCCAGCTGGCGCAGCGGCTGCTCGACGAGCGGCCGGACCTGTTCATCGGCGTCGACGCACCGGACTTCAACCTCGGGCTGGAAGAACAGCTGCGCGCCGGCGGCATCCGCACCATCCAGTTCGTCTGTCCGTCGATCTGGGCCTGGCGGGGCAAGCGGGTGCACCGCATCCGGCGCTCCGCGGACCATGTGCTGTGCCTGTTCCCGTTCGAGCCGGAGCTGCTCGCGCAGCACGACATCCCGGCCACCTACGTCGGCCATCCGCTGGCCGACACCATCCCGCTGGAGGTGCCGAGGCAGGCCTCGCGCCTGTCGCTCGGCGTGGCGCCCGACGGGGTGGTCGTCGCGCTGCTGCCAGGCAGCCGGCGCAGCGAGATCGAGTACAACGGCCCGAAGATCCTCGCTGCCGCGGCCGAGCTGCACCGCCGCCGCCCGCAGCTGCAGTTCCTGCTGCCGGTCGTGCCCGGGCTGCGCGCGATGGTCGAGCCGCTGCTGTCCCGCCATGCGGCGGGCGTGCCGATCCGGCTGCTCGACGGTCGTTCGCACGAGGTGCTGGCGGCCTGCGACACGGTGCTGATCGCCAGCGGCACGGCCACACTGGAAGCGGCGCTGTTCAAGAAACCGATGGTCATCACCTACAGCATGCACTGGCTGAGCGCGGCCATCATGCGGCGCATGGGCTACCTGCCCTGGGTGGGCCTGCCCAACATCCTGTGCCGGGAGTTCGTCGTGCCGGAGCTGCTGCAGGAAGCCGCCACGCCACAGAGCCTGGCCGACGCCACGCTGGCCTGGCTCGACGACCCGCAGCGCTGCGAGGCGCTGACCGGCCGTTTCACCGAATTGCACCACCTGCTGCGCAGGAACACTGCCCAAGCTGCCACCGATGCGATCGCGAAAGTCCTCGAGGCATGAACAGCTGCCGCTCAGCTGGGACGGCCCCGGCCTGGTGGCCGGGGTGGACGAGGCAGGGCGGGGGCCGCTGGCCGGTCCCGTGGTTGCCGCGGCCGTGATCCTGGACGACGAGAACCCCATCGAGGGGCTGGCCGATTCCAAGCGCCTGACCGAACGCACCCGCGAGCGCCTGTACGACGAGATCCGGGCCAAGGCGCTGTGCTGTGCGATCGCCGAGGCCAGCGTCGAGGAGATAGACCGGCTCAACATCCTGCAGGCCACGATGCTGGCGATGCGCCGGGCGGTGGAGGCGTTGCGCCTGAAGCCGGCCAAGGTGCTGGTCGACGGCAACCGCCTGCCGGTGCTGAAGGTCGCGGCCGAGGCGGTGGTGCAGGGCGACGCGAAGGTCCAGGCGATCTCCGCCGCCTCCATCCTGGCCAAGGTGCACCGCGACCGGCTGTGCCTGCAGCTGCACGAGCAGCATCCCGAGTACGGGTTCGCCGTGCACAAGGGCTACCCGACGCCGGAGCACCTGGCGGCCCTGCAACGGCACGGCGCGTGTCCGGCGCACCGGCGCAGCTTCGCGCCCGTGCGCGCCCGCCTGGAGCTGTCCTGATGGGCGTTGCCGTGCAGCGGGTGACTTCCCGCGACAACCCCTTGCTGGTGCGCCTGCGCAAGCTGGCCCGCGACGGCGCGGCCTACCGCAAGCTGGGCGAGGTCTGGCTGGAAGGCGAGCACCTGTGCTCGGCCTACCTGGCCCGCGGTGGCGAGGTGGCCCAGGCGGTGGTCTCGGAATCGGCCTGGGAGCGCGAGCCGGTGCGGGCGCTGTGCCAGGCCGCGCGCCGCATCACGCTGATTCCCGACGCCCTGTTCCACGGGGTCAGCGCGCTTGAATCGCCCTCCGGGCACGGTTTCGTCGTGCCCTGGCAGCCGCCGGCGGCGGTGCAGCCGGGGGTGGCCAGCGTGGTCCTGGACCGCCTGCAGGATGCCGGCAACGTCGGCTCGGTGCTGCGCAGCGCGGCGGCGCTGGGCGTGCCGCAGGTCGTGGCCCTGCGCGGCACGGTCGCGCTGTGGTCGCAGAAGGTGCTGCGCGCCGGCATGGGTGCGCATTTCGGCCTGAGCCTGGTCGAGGCGGTCGACCCGGCCGGGCTCGACGCCCTGGGCGTGCCGCTGGTCGGCACCAGCTCGCACACGCAGGACGAGCTGCCGTCCACCCGGCTGCCCTGGCCGTGCGCCTGGGTGCTGGGCAACGAAGGGCAGGGGGTGGACCCGCAGTTGCAGGCGCGCTGCGCGCTGACGGTGCGCATCCCCCAGCCCGGCGGCGAGGAATCGCTGAACGTGGCGGCCGCGGCGGCGGTGTGCTTCTACGAAAGCCTGCGCCAGCGCCTCGGTCAGTAGACCAGCCGGTCCGGCCGGATGTCGCGCAGGATGGTGGTGGCGATCTCCTCGATCGAGCGGTGGGTCGAGGACAGCCAGGAGATCCCTTCGCGCCGCATCAGCGCTTCGGCGGCAGCCACCTCGTAGCGGCAGTTCTCCAGGCTGGCGTAGCGGCTGCCCGGGCGGCGCGAGTTGCGGATCTCGGCCAGCCGCTCGGGGGCGATGGACAGGCCGAAGCACTTGGCCTTGTGCGGCACCAGCGCCGAAGGCAGGCAGTTGCGCTCGAAATCCTCTGGAATCAGCGGATAGTTGGCTGCCTTGACGCCGTGCTGCATCGCCAGGTACAGCGAGGTGGGCGTCTTGCCGCTGCGGCTGACGCCCACCAGGATCACGTCGGCTTCTTCGAGGTTCTTCGCCGATTGGCCGTCATCATGCGCCAACGCGAAGTTGATCGCCTCGATCCGGTTGTTGTATTCCTGGCTGCGGGCGATGTCCGAGAAGCGGCCGACCCGGTGGTTGGACTTCATGCCGAACTCGGCCTCGAGCGGCTCGACGAAGGTCATGAACATGTCCAGCACCAGGCCCTTGCAGCCGTTCTTGACGATGGACAGCACCTCTTCGTTCACCAGCGTGGTGAAGACGATGGGCTTGCGCCCCTCGGACTCCGCGGTGCGGTTGATCTCTTCGACCACCTGATGGGCCTTCTCCACCGTGTCGATGAAGGGCATGCGCACATGCCGGGGCTGGATGGAAAACTGCTTGAGGATGGAGTTTCCGAACGTTTCGGCGGTGATGCCGGTGCCGTCGGAAACGAAGAAGACGGTGCGAGTAGGCATGGTGGATTGTTTAGCCTTTGTTCAGGGGACAGGGGGAAAACCCCCGTAGAATTATCCGGTTTACCTCCCGGTCCGAATCGATGCACGCCGTCCTGCACGAACAAGAATCCACAAAGCGGGGTGGCTGGCGGGCGCCGCGGCGGCGGCGCGGGGACGCGGGAGCCCAGGTTTCTCAACATCACGGAGCTTTCCCATGTCATCAACCGCATTGGCGACCGCACTGGTCGTGCCGTTCGAACAGCTGAGGATGACCGACGTCGAGTCGGTCGGCGGCAAGAACGCCTCGCTCGGCGAGATGATCAGCCAGCTGGCCGCTTCCGGCGTGCGCGTGCCCGGTGGCTTCGCCACAACTGCCCATGCCTTCCGCGAGTTCCTCAAGCACGGCGGCCTGGTCGAGAAGATCAACGAGAAGCTGTCCAGCCTGAACACCGACGACGTGCGGGCGCTGGCCGAGGCCGGCGCGCAGATCCGCCAGTGGGTGATCGACACCCCGTTCCCGCCGGCGCTGGAACAGGCGATCCGCAGCGAGTTCGAGAAGCTGACGGCCGGCAACCCCGGTGCCTCCTTCGCGGTGCGTTCGTCGGCCACGGCCGAGGACCTGCCCGATGCCTCGTTCGCCGGCCAGCAGGAGACCTTCCTGAACGTCGTCGGCATCGAGGACGTGCTGCACAAGATCAAGGAAGTGTTCGCGTCGCTGTACAACGACCGGGCCATCAGCTACCGCGTGCACAAGGGCTTCGCGCACAGCGAGGTGGCGCTGTCGGCGGGCGTGCAGCGCATGGTGCGCTCCGACCTGGGCGCCGCCGGCGTGATGTTCACGATCGACACCGAATCCGGCTTCAAGGACGTGGTGTTCATCACCTCCAGCTACGGCCTGGGCGAGACGGTGGTGCAGGGTGCGGTGAACCCGGACGAGTTCTACGTGCACAAGCCGGCGCTGAAGAACGGCAAGTTCCCGATCATCCGCCGCAACCTGGGCTCCAAGCTGATCAAGATGGAGTTCGCGACGCCGCAGGAGAAGGCCGCCAGCGGCAAGCTGGTCAAGACGGTCGACACGCCGCCCGAGCAGCGCAACCGCTATTCGCTGACCGATGCCGATGTCGTCGAGCTGGCCCGCTACGCGCTCATCATCGAGGAGCACTACGGCCGCCCGATGGACATCGAGTGGGGCAAGGACGGCGGCGACGGCCAGCTGTACATCCTGCAGGCGCGTCCCGAGACGGTGAAGAGCCAGGCCGACGGCAAGGTCGAGCAGCGCTACAAGCTCAAGGGCCAGGGTACCGTGCTGGCCGAAGGCCGCGCGATCGGCCAGAAGATCGGCACCGGCCGCGTGCGCATCGTCCACTCGATCTCCGAGATGGACAAGGTCCAGCCCGGTGACGTGCTGGTGACCGACATGACCGACCCCAACTGGGAGCCGGTCATGAAGAAGGCCTCGGCCATCGTCACGAACCGCGGCGGCCGCACCTGCCACGCCGCCATCATCGCGCGCGAGCTGGGCATCCCGGCCGTGGTCGGTTGCGGCAACGCCACCGAGGTGCTGAAGGACGGCGCCCTGGTCACCGTGGCCTGCTCGGAGGGCGACACCGGCTACATCTACGACGGCCTGCTCGAGACCGAGATCACCGAGGTGCGTCGCGGCGAGATGCCGTACTGCCCGGTCAAGATCATGATGAACGTGGGCAACCCGCAGCTGGCGTTCGACTTCGCGCAGATGCCCAACGCCGGCGTCGGCCTGGCCCGCCTCGAGTTCATCATCAACAACAACATCGGGGTGCACCCCAAGGCCATCCTCGACTATCCGAACGTCGACAGCGAGCTGAAGAAGGCGGTCGAGTCGGTCGCGCGCGGCCATGCCTCGCCGCGGGCCTTCTACGTCGACAAGCTCGCCGAGGGCATCGCCACCATCGCCGCGGCGTTCTGGCCCAAGCCGGTCATCGTGCGCCTGTCGGACTTCAAGTCCAACGAGTACCGCAAGCTGATCGGCGGCTCGCGCTACGAGCCCGAGGAAGAGAACCCCATGCTGGGCTTCCGCGGTGCGTCGCGCTACATCAGCGAGGAGTTCGCCGAGGCCTTCGCGATGGAGTGCGAGGCCATCAAGCGCGTGCGCAACGACATGGGCCTGGACAACGTCGAGATCATGGTGCCGTTCGTGCGTACCCTGAAGCAGGCCGAGCGCGTCACCCAGCTGCTGGCCGAGCACGGGCTGCAGCGCGGCAAGGACAACCTGCGCGTCATCATGATGTGCGAGGTGCCGAGCAACGCCATCCTGGCCGAGCAGTTCCTGGAGTACTTCGACGGGATGTCGATCGGCTCCAACGACCTGACGCAGCTGACCCTGGGCCTGGACCGCGATTCCGGCCTGGAGCTGCTGGCGCATGACTTCGACGAGCGCGACGCCGCCGTCAAGGCGCTGATCTCGCGCGCGATCGCCGCCTGCCGCGCGGTGGGCAAGTACGTCGGCATCTGCGGCCAGGGCCCGAGCGACCACCCGGACTTCGCCGAGTGGCTGGCGCAGGAAGGCATCGTGTCCATCTCGCTGAACCCGGACACCGTGATCGACACCTGGCAGCGCCTGGCCGAGCGCAAGTAAGGCGCCCGCGGTCCCTGACGAAGGCTCCCCACGGGGAGCCTTTTTCGTTCCTGTGGCTAGGGAAACTCCGGATCTCGCTTGTTCCGGGATGCGCCCGTCGTGTCAGAAATCTGTAAGGCTCGGGCCAAGAATGGTTACAGGATCACGAGACAAAGGTAAGCGATGCTGTTCCTGGCATCCGCGGTCAAGCTGATCGCAGAAATTGCCCTGATGGCGTTCGTGGGGCAATGGCTGCTGGGTCTCATTGCCGGTCGCCACCGGGACAGCAATCTCTTCTACCAGATCTTCTGCATCCTCACGCGGCCCTTCGTGAAGGCGGCGCGGCTGATCTCGCCCCGCATCGTGATCGACGCCCACGTGCCCCTGGTGGCCTTCCTCCTGCTGGCTCTGGCCTGGGTGGTGGCCACGCTGACGGTCATCAACATCTGTGTCGAGATCGGAGTGCAGGCATGTCGGTGAACCAAGGAACCGCTTTCCACCACCGCTGGCACTACCGTCGCCTCAAGTGGGAGGCGATGTTCTGGCTCGCGCTCGGCCGCAACGCCCGGGCGCAGGCGGTGTTCGACCGGATGCTCGACGAGTTCCCGGGCGATCCGTACGCGCTGACCAGCCGGGCGCATCTGCTGGCCACCGCTGGCCGGCGCGAGGAGGCGATCGCCGACTACCGCGAGTTGACCGACCGGCACCCCGACTACGGGGCGGCGGCCTGGTTCAACTACGCCTTCCTGCTCGAGGAGGTCGGCCGCTACGGCGAGGCCGAGGCCGCCTTCCGCCGGGCACTCGAACTCGATCCCAAGCTGGATCGTGCGTGGTACGGCCTGGGCCTCGTGCTCATCCGCGCGCACCGCTTCGACGAGGCCATCGAGGCCCTCAAGCGCAACACCGAACTGCAGCCCATGAGCCCGTATGCCTGGTACCAGCTGGCGCGGGTGCATGTGGATCGTCACGAGCCCGAAGAGGCGGCGAAGATCATCCGCCATCTCAAGGGCTTCGAGCCCAAGGTCGCCGCTCAGCTGGAGCGCGAAACCGGCTTGGCCGTGTGACGTGGCAGGCCGCCATGCCGGTGACGGCGTGGCGTCAGGCCCCGCGCAGCCCGGCTGCAGGCTTGCAGGAGGAGACGCAAGCGGGTTGCTTTCGTGCTCCGGGCGTGCCGTCCGGGGCGTGCACACCAGAGGAGACCACTGCCATGCAGTTGACAAGCAAACACGAAGCGTACTGGCGGAAGAACCTCCGGATCAGCGCCATCCTGATGCTGATCTGGTTCTTCGTCACCTTCGTGATCGGATATTTCGCCCGCGATCTCAACTTCACGTTCTTTGGCTGGCCATTCAGCTTCTGGGTGGGCGCCCAGGGAGCCCTGATCGTGTACCTGCTGATCATCGTCTACTACGCCAGGTACATGAACAGGCTGGATCAGGAACACGGCGTTGCCGAGGAGGACTGACACATGGCCGGACTCACCCCCACCGCAGGCGGCAGCGGCTCGAGCGCAGCCGCGAATGCCGCGTTCCGCAAGCAGCTCAACAAGGTGTACGGTTGGTACACCGGCGGCTTCATCATCTTCGTGCTGGTGCTGGCCGTCCTGGAGCAGATGGGCCTGCCCCGGAACTGGATCGGTTTCATCTTCCTGCTCGCCACCGTGCTGCTGTATGCCGGCATCGGCATCATGAGCCGCACGAGCGACGCAGCCGAGTACTACGTCGCCGGGCGCCGCGTGCCGGCCATCTACAACGGCATGGCCACCGGCGCCGACTGGATGTCCGCCGCATCCTTCATCGGCATGGCCGGTACGCTGTACCTCACCGGCTACAGCGGCCTGGCCTTCATCATGGGCTGGACCGGCGGCTACTGCCTGGTGGCGCTGTTCCTGGCGCCGTACCTGCGCAAGTTCGGGCAGTTCACCATCCCTGACTTCCTGGGCGCGCGCTATGGCGGGAACCTGGCCCGCCTGATCGGCATCGCCGCGGCGATCCTGTGCTCCTTCACCTATGTGGTGGCGCAGATCTACGGCGTGGGCATCATCACCGCCCGCCTGTCGGGGCTGGCGTTCGAGATCGGGATCTTCGTCGGCCTGGGTGGCATCCTGGTCTGCTCGTTCCTCGGCGGCATGCGTGCCGTGACCTGGACGCAGGTGGCGCAGTACATCATCCTGATCATCGCCTACCTGGTGCCCGTGGTCTGGCTGTCGGTGAAGCAGACCAACATTCCGCTGCCGCAGCTCGTCTACGGCTACCAGCTGCAGAAGGTGACCGAGGCCGAAGCCCGCCTGCGCAACGATCCGAAGGAGCTCGAGGTCATCGAGATCTTCAAGCAGCAGGCGGCCGCGGCCGAGGCCAAGCTGAAGGACGTGCCCGCCGCGATGGCGGCCGACAAGGCCGCCGCCGAGCAGCGCCTGGCCGACCTGAAGGCCCAGAATGCGCCGCTGGCCGAGATCCAGGCCGCCGAGAAGGCGCTCGCCGCGCTGCCGCAGACCGAGGCGGAGGCGCGCCAGGCCTACACCGCGGCCAAGACCGCGGCAGAGGCGCGCGCCAAGCCGCTGGGAGGCATGCCGCCGCACGCGCAGGTGTTCGCGGGCGACCCGAACGGCTCGGAGGCGGAGCAGGCGACCTTCGTGAAGTCCCGGCGCAACTTCCTCGCGCTGGTGTTCTGCCTGATGGTCGGTACGGCCGCGCTGCCGCACATCCTGATGCGCTACTACACCACGCCGTCGGTGAAGGAAGCGCGCGAGTCGGTGGCCTGGTCGCTGTTCTTCATCTTCCTGCTGTACTTCACGGCGCCGGCGCTGGCGGTGCTGGTCAAGTACGAGGTGTTCACCTTGCTGGTGGGCATGCCGTTCGACCAGCTGCCTGACTGGATTGCCGCCTGGAGCCGGGTCGACCCGTCGCTGCTGTCGGTGACCGACGTCAACAAGGACGGCATCTTCCAGCTCGGCGAGATGAAGATCGGCGGCGACATCATCGTGCTGGCCACGCCGGCGATCGGCGGCCTGCCGTACGTGGTGTCCGGCATGGTGGCCGCGGGTGGCTTGGCGGCCGCGCTGTCGACCGCCGACGGCCTGCTGCTGACCATCGCGAACGCGCTGTCGCACGACCTGTACTACAAGATGATCGACCCGAACGCGCCCACCTCCCGCCGCGTCATGATCTCCAAGATGCTGCTGCTGGTGGTGGCCCTGTGTGCCGCGTACGTGGCCGCGCAGAAGCCCGCGGACATCCTGTTCCTGGTCTCTGCCGCGTTCTCGTTCGCAGCCGCCGCGTTCTTCCCGGCCCTCGTGCTCGGCATCTTCTGGAAGCGTGCGACCAGCGCGGGTGCCGTGTGCGGCATGGTTGCCGGCCTGGGCCTGACCTTCTACTACATGGCCACGACCCAGCCCTGGCTGCGCCGCGTGTTCGGCGTCACCGACCCGATCGAGCTGTGGTGGGGCATCGAGCCGATCTCGGCCGGCCTGTTCGGCGTGCCGGTGGGCTTTGCGGTGATCATCATCGTCAGCCTGATCACGCCGGCGCCCAAGAAGGAGATCCAGGAACTGGTCGAACACGTCCGGTATCCGAACCTGAAGTCGGCCTGAGGCCGGCTCCGGTTGCGCGACGGGCCGCCACCTGCCCAGGGCGGCCCGGTTCCTCCAGCCCGCCATCCCGGCGGGCTTTTTTGTTGCAAATCTGCTATACTTTGCCGCTTTCCTTGCCGCACCCGGCTATTGGGGCGCAATCCGGAAGGGAAGGGTGGACCTTCATCCGGGCGGCGTCGCGACGGTGTGACGCCCCGGGGCGGCTTTCCTGCGCAGGGTCCGACAGGACCAGGGCGCGAATCCACAAGGAGTGTTCATGCGTCACTATGAAATCGTCTTGCTGATCCATCCGGATCAAAGCGAGCAGGTCGGTGCGATGGTCGAGCGTTACAAGAACGTCGTGACCAACGCCGGTGGCAAGGTCCACCGTGTCGAGGACTGGGGCCGCCGCCAGCTGGCCTACATGATCCAGAAGCTCGCCAAAGCGCACTACGTCTGCCTCAACATCGAGTGCAGCAAGGAAACGCTGCAAGAGCTGGAAACCGCCTTCCGCTTCAACGACGCCGTGCTGCGCCACCTGACGGTGCAGAAGAGCAAGGCCGAAACCGCCCCGTCCGTGATGATGAAGGCGGTCGAGAAGGAAGAGGCGAAGAAGGCGCAACAGGAAGCGTCGGCCTGACGGCGAGGCTGCGGCCGTAGCCCCTGCATCGACGCGGCTTGATGAACCGGCTGGTTCTGAGTGCAAGCATCGTCGAGCGTGGTGGCATGCGCTACACGCCCGCCGGCCTTCCGGCCCTCGACCTGCGCCTGGCGCACGAGTCGACGGTGACGGAAGCCGGGCACCCCCGCCAGGTCCGCATGGAGCTGAGGTCGGTGGTGATCGGGCCGATGGCAGAGCGCCTGAACCGGATCGAGCTGGGCGTGCCCCAGCAGTTCGCCGGCTTCCTCGCTGCGCAGCGCAACGGTCGCGGGGTGGTGTTCCACATCACCGAGCTTCTCTGAACCACGCTTTGTATTCGGATCGACAGATAGACATTTAGGAGGTCGTCATGCCCCCGCCCCGTAGCAAGTTTTCCAAGGACCGCAAAGGTCGTCGCAACCAGCAGTCCCTGCTGTTCAAGCGCAAGCGTTTCTGCCGCTTCACCGTCGCCGGCGTTGAAGAGATCGACTACAAGGACGTCGATACCCTGCGCGACTTCATCGGCGAGAACGGCAAGATCATCCCGGCCCGCCTGACCGGCACCCGCGCCATCTACCAGCGCCAGCTGTCGACGGCCATCAAGCGCGCCCGTTTCCTGGCGCTGCTGCCGTACACCGACCAGCACAAGGTCTGAGGAGCCCGAACAATGCAAGTGATCCTGCTCGAAAAAGTGGCCAACCTCGGCAACCTGGGCGACGTGGTCAAGGTGAAGGACGGCTATGCCCGCAACTACCTGATCCCGACCGGCACCGCCCGTCGTGCCACCGAAGCGGCCATCAAGGAATTCGAAGCCAAGCGCGCCGAGCTCGAGAAGGCTGCGGCCGAGAAGCTGGCAGCGGCCCAGGCGCAGGCCGAGAAGCTGTCCGGCATCACGGTCCAGATCGCCCAGAAGGCCGGCGTCGACGGCCGCCTGTTCGGTTCCGTGACCACCTACGACATCGCGCAAGGCCTGGGCAAGCTGGGCTTCGAGGTCGCCAAGGCGCAGGTCCGCCTGCCCACCGGCCCGCTCAAGACCGTCGGCGAGCACCCGGTGTCGGTGGCGCTGCACACCGATGTCGTGGTCGACATCACCGTCAGCGTGGTGCCCGAGTCCGACTGAGGCGCCTCGCGGCTGCTGCAGTCCTGGCAAGGCCGGTCGCAAGACCGGCCTTTTGCTTTTCCGGGGCGGCCCCGGGGCTTCATCCCCAGGCTGTCCAACGTTTGTCCACAGACTTGTTCCCTTGCCATGCCAGGGGGCTGGTCCTAAGCTCTTTGCCTTATGTCTGCCATCCCGAGCGGTACCGAATTTCCTGGGGCGGCGCCGCGCAGCGGCGGCGCCGACGACGAGGTCGCGCGCCTGCGCGTGCCGCCGCATTCGATCGAGGCAGAGCAGAGCGTGCTGGGCGGCCTGCTGCTGGACAACGGCGCCTGGGACCGGGCGGGCGACCTGCTGACCGACAGCGACTTCTACCGCTACGAGCACCGCCTGATCTACACGGCGATCGGGGCGCTGATCAACGCCAGCAAGCCGGCCGACGTGATCACCGTCTACGAGCACCTGCAGAGCCTGGGCAAGGCCGAGGAGTGCGGTGGCCTGCAGTACCTGAACGCGCTGGCCCAGAGCGTGCCCAGCGCCGCGAACCTGCGCCGCTATGCCGAGATCGTGCGCGAGCGCGCCGTGCTGCGCAAGCTGGTGGCTGCCAGCGACGAGATCGCCACCGCGGCCTTCAACCCGCAGGGCCGGCCGGTGTCGCAGATCCTCGACGAGGCCGAGGGCAAGATCTTCAAGATCGGCGAGGAGGGCTCGCGCGCCAAGCAGGGCTTCCACTCGATGGACTCCCTGGTCGTCGAGCTGCTGGACCGGGTGCAGGAACTGGCCGAGAACGGTGCCGAGGATGTCACGGGCGTGCGTACCGGCTTCTTCGACCTGGACCGCATGACGGCCGGCCTGCAGCCGGGCGACCTGATCATCCTGGCGGCGCGCCCGTCGATGGGCAAGACCGCGTTCGCGCTGAACATCGCCGAGCACGTGGCGGTCAACGAGGGGCTGCCGGTGGTGGTGTTCTCGATGGAAATGGGTGCGGCCCAGCTGGCGCTGCGGGTGGTCGGTTCGCTCGGCCGCATCGACCAGCAGCACCTGCGCACCGGCGCCTTGCGCGACGACGAATGGTCGCGCCTGTCGGAGGCGGTGGAGCGGCTGCGCAACGCCAGCATCTTCATCGACGAGACGCCGGGCCTGTCGCCGAGCGAGCTGCGTGCCCGGGCGCGGCGCCAGGCGCGCCAGTGCGGCCAGCTCGGCCTGATCGTGGTCGACTACCTGCAGCTGATGAGCGGCAGCGGCAACACCAGCGAGGAGAACCGGGCGACCGTGATCGGCGAGATCTCGCGCGGCCTCAAGGCGCTGGCCAAGGAGCTGCGCTGCCCGGTGATCGCGCTGTCGCAGCTCAACCGCAGCGTGGAATCGCGCACCGACAAGCGGCCGATGATGTCCGACCTGCGCGAATCGGGCGCCATCGAGCAGGACGCGGACGTGATCATGTTCATCTACCGCGACGAGTACTACACCAAGGAAGCCTGCAAGGAGCCGGGCGTCGCCGAGATCATCATCGGCAAGCAGCGTAACGGCCCGGTGGGCACCGTGAAGCTGGCCTTCCTGAAGCCGCTGACCAAGTTCGAGAACCTGGCTCCCGGCAGCTTCGGCGGCGACGAGTACTGAGGCACCGCGAGGCCTTGCCCCAGGAAGGAACGGCTCCCCGGGGGGAGCCGTTTGCGCACCTGCAGGCCAGGGGCGTCAGAGCACGTCGCTGGCGAAGTCCGCCAGCCGCGAGCGCTCGCCACGAGCCAGCGTGACGTGGCCGCTGTGCGGCCAGCCCTTGAAGCGGTCGACCACGTAGGTCAGCCCCGAGCTGCCTTCGGTCAGGTAGGGCGTGTCGATCTGCGCCAGGTTGCCCAGGCAGACGATCTTGGTGCCCGGGCCGGCGCGCGTGATCAGCGTCTTCATCTGCTTGGGCGTGAGGTTCTGTGCCTCGTCGATGATGACGTACTTGTTCAGGAAGGTGCGCCCGCGCATGAAGTTCAGGCTCTTGATCTTGATCTTCGAGCGCACCAGCTCGTTGGTCGCCGCGCGGCCCCATTCGCCGGCACCGGTGTCGGCCTTGGCGAGCACCTCCAGGTTGTCGTCCAGCGCGCCCATCCAGGGCGACATCTTCTCTTCCTCGGTGCCGGGCAGGTAGCCGATGTCCTCGCCCACGGGCACCGTCACGCGCGTGACGATGATCTCGGTGTAGCGGCGTTCATCGAGCACCTGGCTCAGGCCTGCGGCCAGCGTCATCAGCGTCTTGCCGGTACCGGCCGTGCCGGTCAGGGTGACGAAGTCGCACTCCGGGTCCATCAGCAGGTTGAGCGCGAAGTTCTGCTCGCGGTTGCGTGCGACCACGCCCCAGACCGCATTCTTCTGGTGCGTGTACTCCTTGAGCGTGCGCAGCACCGCGGTCTTGCCGGTGATCTCGGTGACCTTGGCGTACAGCGGCGCGACGCCGGGTGCTTCCAGGTAGACGAACTGGTTGATCAGCAGGCTGGGCACCAGCGGGCCGCTGATGCGGTAGTAGGTATAGCCGCCTTGCTGCCAGCTCTCCATCGTCTTGCCGTGACGCTCCCAGAAGTCCGGGGGCAGCGCCATCACGCCGGTGTAGAGCAGGTCGACGTCGTCCAGCGTCTTGTCGTTGTAGTAGTCCTCGGCCGGCAGTCCCAGGGCACGCGCCTTGATGCGCATGTTGATGTCCTTGGACACCAGCGTGACGTCGCGCTCCGGATGCTGCTCGCGCAGCGCGCGCACCACGCCGAGGATCTGGTTGTCGGCCTTGCCGCGTGGCAGGCTGTCCGGCAGCTCGACGTTGAGCAGCTGGGTCTGGAAGAACAGGTGGCCGCCGGCTTCGCGGTGGCCGGTGCGCGACAGCGGGATGCCCTCCTCGGGCATCTGGCCCGGGTGGCCGGCCACCAGGGCATCCAGTTCGCGGCTGACCTGGCGTGCGTTGCGGGCCACCTCGGACATGCCGCGCTTGTGGCTGTCGAGTTCCTCGAGCGTGACCATCGGCAGGTAGATGTCGTGTTCGTCGAAGCGGAACAGCGACATCGGATCGTGCATCAGCACGTTGGTGTCCAGCACGAACAGCCGCTTGGGGCCTGCCGGGGCGGTGCGCCGGGAGCTGCCCGAGCGGGCGCGGGCGGGGGACTTGGCCGGGGCCGGGGCGGCGGGCCTGGCCTGCTGCGGCGGACGCGTCACCGGAAGGTGCTTCTCGACCGGGTCGAACAGGTCGAGCACTGCAGGCGATGCCGGCTCTGCCTTGGAGGAACGTTTCGCCGCCCGCGGCGCAGCCTGGGCGTCGATGTCGGCAAGGGACAGGATGGTGGCCTTTTTGGCAGGAGGTTTCGGCAGTGGCATTGCGAAGTGACGATGTCGGGCGTCAGGCTGCGAAAACAAAAAGCCGCACAGCAAGCTGTGCGGCTTTGCGATTCATGCTTGAGTCCAGCGCAAGGGCATGGGCCCATTATGCACAAGTCGAATACGGGATCAACGGCGTCGCGCGTGCGGCGCGGCGGCCGCGCCACGGCGCTCAGGCAGCCTTCTTGAGGGCCTTGACGGCCTTGAGCACTTCCTCGACGTGGCCGGCGACCTTGATGCCGCGCCATTCATGGCGCAGGATGCCGTCGCCGTCGATCACGAAGGTGCTGCGCTCGATGCCCTTGACCTTCTTGCCGTACATGATCTTGTTCTTCACCACGCCGAACATGTGACAGAGCTTTTCTTCGGTGTCGGCGATCAGTTCGAACGGCAGGTCGAGGTTGGCCTTGAACTTGTCGTGCGAGGCCATGTTGTCGCGCGAGACTCCGAACACCACGGCACCGGCCTTCACGAAGTCCTTGTGCCTGTCGCGGAATTGCATCGCCTCGGTGGTGCAGCCTGGAGTATTGTCCTTGGGGTAAAAGTACAGCACGACCGTCTGCCCGGCATAAGCCTGCGGCGTGTACTTCACACCGCCAGTCGCGAGCGCTTCAAATTCCGGAAGGGGTTTATTCAGAGCTGGCGTCATGTAGGTTTATTTGAAGTGGTGCGCCTGTGCGGCGTAGCACTTGATTATACCGGCTCCCGTCAAGTCCCAAGCTCCGTGCGGGCTTGTACGGGGCCGGCGGCGTTCATTCGGCGAGCAGCAGGGCGGCCACCACCGAGCGCCCCTCGGACACGAGGATGTTGTAGGTGCGGCAGGCCGCCCCCGTGTCCATCGTCTCGATGCCGATGCCGCGCTCGATCAGCGGGCGCAGGGTCTCGGGCCGGGCGAACTGCAGCTTCGGCCCGCTGCCGAACAGCACCACCTCCGGCTGCAGTCGCGCCACCTGTTCGAAGTGCTCGGCGCGCAGGTCTTCGACGCGCGTGCACGGCCAGGCCGCGACGTCCCCCCGGAAGGGCACGACGATGCTGCTGCGATGCAGCTGGCCGTTGACGGTCACGCCTTCGGGGCCGTGAGCGCCGATCACGTTGGCGGAATCGATCCGGTCGGGCTGCAGTTTCACGGTGACGTCAGAAACATGCGCGGATGCGCGGCAAGGAGGGGAATGCGCCTGCGGCACGGGAGATACGTGTGGTTAAATTATAGGTTTTGCACTGCAGCATCGGCCCCAAATCCCTGCTGGTGCCGGTCTTTCCACCTGCGGAGGTTCCCGTGAAGCCTGTGTCCAAGTCCGCCAAGCTCGCCAACGTCTGTTACGACATCCGGGGGCCTGTGCTGGAGAAGGCACGCCAGATGGAGGAAGAGGGCCACAAGATCATCAAGCTGAACATCGGCAACCTCGCCGCGTTCGGCCTGGAGCCGCCCGAGGAGATCGTGCAGGACATGATCCGCAACGTCCCGCACACGGCCGGCTACACCGACTCCAAGGGCCTGTTCGCGCCGCGCAAGGCGGTCGTGCACTACACGCAGGAAAAGAACATCCGCGGCGTGACCGTCGACGACGTGTTCCTCGGCAACGGCGCCTCCGAGCTGATCGGCATGGCGATGAACGCGCTGCTCAACAACGGCGACGAGGTCCTGATCCCGGCGCCCGACTATCCGCTGTACACCGCGGTGGTGTCGCTGTCGGGCGGCACGCCGGTGCACTACATGTGCGACGAGCAGTCCGACTGGCTGCCCGACGTGGCCGACATCAAGGCCAAGATCACGCCGCGCACCAAGGCGCTGGTGGTGATCAACCCCAACAACCCGACCGGCGCGCTGTACCCGGAAGCGCTGCTGAAGGAGCTGGTCGAGGTGGCGCGCCAGCACCAGCTGATCATCTTCGCCGACGAGATCTACGACAAGACGCTCTACGACGGCAACACCCACACCAGCATCGCCTCGCTGGCCGACGACGTGCTGTTCGTGACCTTCAACGGGCTGTCGAAGAACTACCGCTCCTGCGGCTACCGGGCTGGCTGGATGGTGGTCTCGGGCGAGAAGAAGCACGCGCAGGACTACATCGAGGGCCTGAACATGCTGGCCTCGATGCGCCTGTGCGCCAACACGCCGGGGCAGCTGGCGATCCAGACCGCGCTGGGCGGCTACCAGAGCATCAAGGACCTGGTCGCGCCGACCGGGCGCCTGTGCCGCCAGCGCGACCTGGCGTACCAGCTGCTGACCGAGATCCCCGGCGTCAGCTGCGTCAAGCCGAAGGCGGCGCTGTACATGTTCCCGCGGCTGGATCCGAAGGTTTATCCGATCCAGGACGACCAGCAGTTCGCCTACGAGCTGCTGGCCGAGGAAAAAGTGCTGATCGTGCAGGGCACCGGCTTCAACTGGCCGCAGCCGGACCACTTCCGGGTGGTGTTCCTGCCCAACTCCGACGACCTGACCGAGGCGTTCGGACGCATCGCGCGCTTCCTCGAGAACTACCGCAAACGTCATTCCTACTGAAATTCCACTGTTCACATTCCTATGAATCCCATCCGCATCGGCTTGCTGGGCGCCGGCGTCGTCGCCAGCGGTGTCGTCAAGGTCCTGCAGCGCAACCAGACCGAAATCCAGCGTCGCGCCGGCCGCGGGATCGAGATCGCCCGCGTGGCCGTGCGCAACCCCGAGAAGGCGCGCGCCGCGCTCGGTTCCGATGTCGAGCTGACCACCGATTTCGACGCGCTGGTGACCGACCCGGCGATCGACATCGTCGTCGAGCTGATCGGCGGCACGACCCGCGCCAAGGAGCTGGTGCTCAAGGCCATCGAGGCCGGCAAGCACGTCGTGACGGCCAACAAGGCGCTGCTGGCGGTGCATGGCACCGAGATCTTCGAGGCGGCCAGCGCCAAGGGCGTGATGGTGGCCTTCGAGGCTGCCGTGGCCGGCGGCATCCCGATCATCAAGGCGCTGCGCGAGGGGCTGACCGCCAACCGCATCCAGTGGATCGCCGGGATCATCAACGGCACGACCAACTTCATCCTCAGCGAGATGCGCTCGCGCGGACTGGACTTCGACACCGTGCTGAAGGAGGCCCAGCGCCTGGGCTATGCCGAGGCCGACCCGACCTTCGACATCGAGGGCATCGACGCGGCGCACAAGGCGGCCATCATGAGCGCGATCGCCTTCGGGGTGCCGGTGCAGTTCGACAAGGCCTATGTGGAGGGCATCACCAAGCTGCAGGCGGCCGACATCACCTATGCCGAACAGCTGGGCTACCGCATCAAGCTGCTGGGCATCACCAAGCGCCGCGAGCACGGCATCGAACTGCGCGTGCACCCGACGCTGGTGCCGCAGTCGCGCCTGATCGCCAACGTCGAGGGCGCGATGAACGCGGTCGTCGTCCATGGCGACGCGGTGGGCGCGACCCTGTACTACGGCAAGGGCGCGGGCTCGGAGCCGACCGCCTCGGCGGTGGTGGCCGACCTGGTGGACGTGACGCGCCTGCACACCGCCGATCCGGACCATCGCGTGCCGTACCTGGCCTTCCAGCCGCATGCGCTGGACGACACGCCCGTCCTGCCGATGGACCAGGTGGTGACCTCGTTCTACCTGCGGCTGCGCGTGGCCGACCAGGCCGGCGTGCTGGCACGCATCACCGGCATCCTGGCCGAGCACGACATCTCGATCGATGCCGTGCTGCAGCGCGAGGCGGGGGACGACGAGAACCAGACCGACCTCATCATCCTGACGCACGACACCGAGGAAGGGCGCATGAACCGCGCGATGGCGCAGATGGAGGCGCTGCCCACGGTGCTGCAGCCCATCGTGCGCATCCGCAAGGAAGAGCTGAACTGAACGCGTCGGTCTGAACGGAGTTCCAAGTGAAGTACATCAGCACCCGTGGCGACCGCACGCCCCGCGGCTTCTCCGAAATCCTGCTCGAAGGCCTGGCCCCGGACGGCGGCCTGTACCTGCCGGTCGAGTATCCCCAGGTCGATGCCGCGACGCTGGCGCGCTGGCGCGGCCTGTCGTACGCCGAGCTGGCCTTCGAAGTGTTGTCGCTCTACATCGACGACATCCCGGCGGCGGACCTGCGCGACATCCTGCAGCGCACCTACAACCGCACGGTGTTCGGCACCGACGCGATCGTGCCGCTCAAGCCCCTGGAGCCGGGGCTGTGCCTGGAAGCCCTGTCCAACGGTCCGACGCTGGCGTTCAAGGACATGGCGATGCAGCTGCTGGGCAACCTGTTCGAGTACGAGCTGGCCCGCCGCGGCGAGCAACTCAACATCCTGGGCGCCACCTCCGGTGACACGGGCAGCGCGGCCGAGTACGCGATGCGCGGCAAGCAGGGCGTGCGGGTGTTCATGCTCTCGCCCTACGGCCGCATGAGCCCGTTCCAGCAGGCGCAGATGTACAGCCTGCAGGACGCGAACATCCACAACCTGGCGGTGCAGGGCGTGTTCGACGACTGCCAGGACATCGTCAAGGCGGTCTCGAACGATCTGGAGTTCAAGCGCCGCTACCGCATCGGCACGGTCAACTCGATCAACTGGGCGCGCCTGGTCGCGCAGGTGGTGTACTACTTCGCCGGCTACTTCCAGGCCACGAAGAGCAACGACGAGCAGGTCAGCTTCGCGGTGCCCTCGGGCAACTTCGGCAACATCTGCGCCGGCCACGTCGCGCGCATGATGGGCCTGCCGATCCGGCGCCTGGTGCTGGCCACCAACGAGAACGACGTGCTGGACGAGTTCTTCCGCACCGGGGTCTACCGCGTGCGCAAGAGCGCGGAGACGCACGAGACCTCCAGCCCCTCGATGGACATCTCGAAGGCCTCGAACTTCGAGCGCTTCGTGTTCGACCTGCTGGGCCGCGACGCGGCGCGCACGCGCCAGCTGTTCGCCGAGGACGTGGAGCAGCGCGGCTCGTTCCAGCTGCAGCCGCAGGAGTTCGCCCGCGTGGCGGACTACGGCTTCGTCTCGGGCAAGAGCACCCATGCCGATCGCCTGGCGACGATCCGTGACACCTGGGAGCGCTGCGGCACGATGATCGACACCCACACCGCGGACGGCCTGAAGGTCGCGCGCCAGTGGCTGGAGCCGGGCGTGACCACGCTGGTGCTGGAAACCGCGCTGCCGGTCAAGTTCGCCGCGACGATCCGCGAGGCGCTGGGCCGCGAGCCGGAGCGCCCGGCCGCGCTGCAGGGCATCGAGGATCTGCCCAAGCGTTTCACGGTGGTTCCTCCGTCGGTGCAGGCGGTGAAGGACTATATCGCGCAGAATTGCTGATCCGCATCAAGGATCGGCAGTTCAATGAAGGTCGTTGGTTTCTGTGGTTATTCGGGGTCGGGCAAGACCACGTTGATCGAGCAGCTCATCGGGCGCTTCCGGCGCGAGGGGCTGCGGGTTTCGGTCGTCAAGCACGCGCATCACAAGTTCGACATCGACCATGAGGGCAAGGATTCCTGGCGGCACCGCCAGGCCGGCGCCTTCGAGGTGGTGGTGGCCTCCGCGCGGCGCCTGGCGAAGATCCGCGAGTTCGAGGTCGAGTGCGAGCCCTCCGTCCACCAGCTGATCGCCGAGCTGGTGGACGCGGACTGGGTGTTCGTCGAGGGCTACAAGCACGCCGACATCGGCAAGATCGAGGTGTGGCGCCCCGTCACGGGCGAGCGCGCGCACTACGTCGACGACCCGTTCATCTTCGCGATCGCCACGGACCAGCCCGATCGCCTGCCCGAGCCGACACTGCGCCCGGTGCTGGATCTCAATGACATCGATGCGGTCGCCGCGTATCTGCTGGAGAATGCGTCCCGCTATGAGTACCAGTACATCCCGTAGCCCGATGCTGAGCCTGGAGGAGGCGCTCGAGCGCCTGCTCTCGGGCGTCCGACCGTTCACCGAACAGGAGCGCCTGCCCACGGCCGAAGCGCTGGGGCGCGTGCTGGCGGAGGACCTGGTGTCCCCGCTGGACGTGCCGCCGCTGGCCAACAGTTCCATGGACGGCTATGCCGTGCGCGTGGCCGACGTGCCGGCCGCGGGCACCGAGCTGCAGGTGGCGCAGCGCATTGCCGCAGGGCAGGTCGGCACGGTGCTGCAACCCGGCACCGCCGCGCGCATCTTCACCGGCGCGCCGGTGCCGGAGGGGGCGGATGCCATCGTGATGCAGGAGCAGTGCGAGGCGCTCGAGGGCGGCCGGGTGCGCATCCACGCGGTGCCGCAGCCGCGGCAGTGGATCCGTGAGCAGGGCGAGGACGTGCGCCGCGGCAGCGTGGTGCTGGCGCGCGGCAGGCGCCTCAAGCCGCAGGACATCGGCCTGGCGGCCACGGTGGGGGCCGCGAGCGTCGCGGTGGTGCGGCGTCCCCGCGTGGCGCTGTTCTCGACCGGCGACGAGCTGGTCATGCCCGGCGAGCCGCTGCGCCCCGGCGCGATCTACAACTCCAACCGCTACACGCTGCGGGCGTTGCTGGCCCAGTTCGGCTGCGAGTGCACCGACCTCGGCATCGTGCCCGACACGCTGGAGGCCACGCGCGAGGCGCTGCGCAGCGCCGCGGCCGGGCACGACCTGATCCTGACCTCGGGCGGGGTGTCGGTCGGCGAGGAAGACCACATCAAGCCGGCGGTGCAGGCCGAAGGGCAGCTGGACCTCTGGCAGATCGCGATCAAGCCGGGCAAGCCGCTGGCCTTCGGCCGGGTGCGCGAGGCCTGGTTCATCGGGCTGCCGGGCAACCCGGTGTCCAGCTTCATCACCTTCCTGCTCGCGGTGCGGCCGTTCCTGCTGGCGCTGCAGGGGGCCGACCCGGCGATGCCGCGGCCCTGGGCGGTGCCGGCGGCCTTCGACTGGCCCAAGGCGGACAAGCGCCGCGAGTTCCTGCGCGTGCGCCGCACCGCGGACGGCCGCGTCGAGCTGTTCCCGAACCAGAGCTCGGGCGTGCTGACGTCCACGGTGTGGGCCGACGGCGTGGTCGACAACCCGCCGGGCCAGACCGTCGCCGCGGGTGACGTGGTGCGCTTCATCCCGTTTGCGGAGTGGATGCAATGAAGGTGTCGGTGAAGTACTTCGCCTCGATCCGCGAGGCCCTGGGCCCGGGCGAGACGGTCGAGCTGGCCGAGGGGGCGACCGTGGGCGCGCTGCGCGAGCTGCTGATCGCGCGCTCGCCGGCGCACGGCGAGGCGTTGGCGCGTGGCAAGGCGCTGCGCATGGCGCTGAACCAGGCGCTGTGCGACGAAGCGGCCGTCGTCACGGCCGACGCCGAGGTGGCGTTCTTCCCGCCGGTCACCGGAGGCTGAACCATGGGCACGCCGCGCGTGAGCATCCAGGCCGAGGACTTCGACCTGTCGACCGAGGTGGCGCGGCTGCGCCAGGGCGATGCCGGCGTCGGCGCGGTGGCCACGTTCGTCGGCACCGTGCGTGACGTCAGCGACGGCCAGGGGGTCCAGCGCATGGAGCTGGAGCACTACCCGGGCATGACCGAGAAGTCCATCGAGGCGATGATCGACGAGGCGCAGCGGCGCTTCCGCATCCGCGGCGTGCGCGTGATCCACCGCGTCGGCCCGCTGCTGCCGGGCGACCAGATCGTGCTGGTGGCGGTGACCTCCGCCCACCGGGGCGATGCCTTCCAGGCCTGCGAGTTCCTGATGGACTACCTCAAGACCCAGGCGCCGTTCTGGAAGAAGGAACACACGCCCGACGGGGCGCGCTGGGTCGATGCCCGCAGCAGCGACGACGCCGCGCTGGCGCGCTGGGGCATCCGGGCCGACAACGCCGGCGCCAGGCAAGGCTGATGGCCCAGCTGACGCTGGTTCATGCCGTGGCCGTGGGCGCCGGTGCGGCGCTCGGCGCGGTGCTGCGCTGGCTGGCGGGCCTGTGGCTCAACGGCAGCGGGGCCGGCTTCCCGATGGGCACCCTGCTGGTCAACTGCGTCGGCGGGCTGCTGATCGGCGCGGCGCTGGTGGGCTTCAGCCGCTGGCCGGACGAGTTCTGGCGGCTGCTGTTCGTGACCGGCTTCCTGGGCGGGCTGACGACCTTCTCCGCGTTCTCGGCCGAATCCCTGCAGCTGCTCGAGAAGCAACAATGGGCACTCGCCGCCGCCCACGCGCTGGCGCACGTGCTCGGGGCGCTGGGTTGTGCGGCGCTGGGCGTGCGGGCGATGCGGCTGCTGCTGTCCTGACGGTCGCGCCGGTTTGATGCAGCGCAGGCCGCGGCACGTGGCTTGCACTTGAAATGCGCCGGGTCCGCCTCATTTCCTTCGCAGTTCGGAGGATTTCCCATGTCACTCAACAAGCTCACGACCAAGTTCCAGGAGGCGCTGTCGGATGCCCAGAGCCTGGCGCTGGCGCATGACAACCCCTACATCGAGCCGGCGCACGTCCTGCTGGCCATGCTGAAGCAGGAGGACGGCCCCCGGGCGCTGCTGTCGCGCGCGGGCGTCAACATCGGCGGGCTGCAGAAGGCCATGGAGACGGCCATCCAGCGGCTGCCGCAGGTGCAGGGCGCCGAGCAGGTGCAGGTCGGCCGCGACACCGTCTCGCTGCTGCAGGCCGCCGAGAAGGAGGCCATCAAGCGCGGCGACCAGTTCGTCGCCAGCGAGATGTTCCTGCTGGCGCTGACCGACACCAAGGCCGACATCGGCCAGGTCGTGAAGGAGCACGGGCTGACGCGCAAGGCGCTGGAGGCCGCGATCGAGGCGGTGCGCGGCGGGCAGAACGTCGACAACCCCGAGGCCGAAGGGCAGCGCGAGGCGCTGAAGAAGTACACGCTGGACCTGACCGAGCGCGCCCGCCAGGGCAAGCTGGACCCGGTGATCGGCCGCGACGACGAGATCCGCCGTGCGATCCAGGTGCTGCAACGTCGCTCGAAGAACAACCCGGTGCTGATCGGCGAGCCGGGCGTGGGCAAGACCGCCATCGTCGAAGGCCTGGCGCAGCGCATCGTCAACGGCGAGGTGCCCGAGACGCTGAAGAACAAGCGCGTGCTGGTGCTGGACATGGCCGGCCTGCTGGCCGGGGCCAAGTACCGCGGTGAGTTCGAGGAGCGCCTGAAGGCCGTGCTGAAGGAAGTGGCCCATGACGAGGGCCGCATCATCCTGTTCATCGACGAGATCCACACGATGGTCGGCGCGGGCAAGGCCGAGGGCGCGATCGACGCGGGCAACATGCTCAAGCCGGCGCTGGCGCGCGGCGAGCTGCACTGCATCGGCGCGACCACGCTGGACGAGTACCGCAAGTACATCGAGAAGGACGCCGCGCTGGAGCGGCGCTTCCAGAAGATCCTGGTCGACGAGCCGAGCGTCGAGCAGACCATCGCGATCCTGCGCGGCCTGCAGGAGAAGTACGAGGTGCACCATGGCGTCGAGATCACCGACCCCGCCATCGTGGCCGCGGCCGAGCTCTCGCATCGCTACATCACCGACCGCTTCCTGCCCGACAAGGCCATCGACCTGATCGACGAGGCCGCGGCCAAGATCAAGATCGAGATAGATTCCAAGCCCGAGGCGATGGACCGGCTCGACCGGCGCCTGATCCAGCTGAAGATCGAGCGCGAGGCGGTGCGCAAGGAGAAGGACGAGGCCTCGCAGAAGCGCCTGGCGCTGATCGAGGAGGAAATCTCCCGGCTGGAGCGCGAGTACGCCGACCTGGAAGAGATCTGGAAGGCCGAGAAGGCCACTGCCCAGGGCTCGGCCCAGATCAAGGAAGAGATCGACCGCATGCGCTTCCAGATCGAGGAACTGAAGCGCAAGGGCGACTTCAACAAGGTCGCCGAGCTGCAGTACGGCCGCCTGCCCGAGCTGGAGAAGAAGCTCAAGGAAGCCCAGGCCAAGGAGGCCGGCAAGGCCCAGGATGGCGGCCGTCCGCGCCTGCTGCGCACGCAGGTGGGCGCCGAGGAGATCGCCGAGGTGGTCTCGCGGGCCACGGGCATCCCGGTGGCCAAGCTGATGCAGGGCGAGCGCGACAAGCTGCTGAAGATGGAGGAACGCCTGCACGAGCGCGTGGTGGGGCAGGACGACGCCATCGCCGCGGTGGCCAACGCGATCCGTCGCTCGCGCGCGGGCCTGTCGGACCCGAACCGGCCGCTGGGCAGCTTCCTGTTCCTGGGCCCCACGGGCGTGGGCAAGACCGAGCTGTGCAAGGCGCTGGCTGCCTTCCTGTTCGACACCGAGGAGCACATGATCCGCATCGACATGAGCGAGTTCATGGAGAAGCACTCGGTGTCGCGGCTGATCGGTGCGCCGCCGGGCTACGTGGGCTATGACGAGGGGGGCTACCTGACCGAAGCCGTGCGGCGCAAGCCCTACAGCGTGGTGCTGCTCGACGAGGTCGAGAAGGCCCACCCGGACGTGTTCAACGTGCTGCTGCAGGTGCTGGACGACGGCCGCCTGACCGACGGCCAGGGCCGCACGGTGGACTTCAAGAACACGGTGATCGTGATGACCAGCAACCTGGGCTCGCACCTGATCATGCAGATGGCGGGCAAGGACCCCGAGCTGATCCGCGAGGCGGTGTGGGCCGAGGTCAAGCAGCACTTCCGTCCGGAGTTCCTGAACCGGATCGACGAGGCGGTGGTGTTCCATGCGCTGGACCAGAAGCACATCGAATCGATCGCGAAGATCCAGCTCAAGGGCCTGGAGCAGCGGCTCGAGAAGATGGAGATGCGGCTGGAGGTGTCGCCCGAGGCGCTGTCCGAGCTGGCCAAGGTCGGCTTCGACCCGGTGTTCGGCGCCCGGCCGCTGAAGCGGGCGATCCAGCAGCGCATCGAGAACCCGGTGGCACGGCTGATCCTGGAGGGGCGTTTCGGCCCGAAGGACGTGATCCCGGTGGACGCGCAGGTCACCGACGACGGGGTCGAGTTCACCTTCGACCGCGTGGTGCACTGACCGACGCCCGATGCGAAACGGCCCCGGTGCCTGGTGCCCCGGGGCCGTTTTCCTGTGGGGCGGGGCTCAGGCCGGCTGGCGCTTGAGCCAGGCGTCCAGCTTCTGCAGCTGGAAACGGATCAGCGACTGGTTGGTCTTGCTGCGCTCGAAGACGCAGTGCAGCGCCAGGCGCCGGTCGCCCGGCAGCGGGCGCACCACCTGGTGGTGGCGCTCCGACGACAGCAGCATTTCCTGCGTCGGCTCGGCCAGGCTCATCGCCAGGCGTGCCAGGTGCTGGGCGCGAAACAGCGCCGCGCCTTGCTGGGCGAGCTGGGTGGCACTCGGCGTGCTGCCGGCGTGGGCCAGCGCGGTGCCTTGGTCGATGTCGAAGATGCAGCAGGCCTGCAGGCCGGCCAGCCCCGAGACCAGCCGCAGGTAGGTGCTCAGCGCGGCCGACAGGCCCGTGCCGGGCGCAGGGGCGGTCGACAGCGCGGTGGCTGCGGGCAGGGGCATCGGGGCCGAGACCGGCAGCGTGCCGCTGCCAGGAGCCGGCGGCAGGTCCAGCGTCAGCGGGGGCAGCTCGTTGCGCTCGGCCCTCGCCGGCGCCGCCAGGCGCCCGCGCATGTGGTTCTTCTGCCAGAAGCCGAGGATGTAGTTCCAGGCGTCGGCCGGACGCGCCGGGGTGGGCGCGGCGCGCAGCAGCAGGCCGGGGCGCTGCACCACCTGGTTGCATTGCGCGGCGGCCGCCGCGGCGGCCTGCGCGCCGAACGGCAGCACCAGCAGGTTGGGGCAGGTCCAGCCGGCCGCATGCACGTACTGCAGCGTCGAGCGCAGGGCGTTGGCGCAGTGTTGGCCACCCATCTCGCCGAGCAGCACGATGCTGGCCTGGCTCATCTCCAGCAGCACGCGCGCGACCGACTGCTGGGCCGCCGGGGTGCTGTCGACCGCCGTGGAGTAGATGCGCACGGTTTCGCCACCCTCGGCGAGGAAGCTGACGTATTCGATCGATGCCAGCGTGGTGCCGTAGCCCTGCTGGCGGATCACCAGCCGCTGTACCGGGCTGCAGCCCCAGGCGCCGAACTGGCGCAGCAGCTGTCGCGAGTGGATGTCACCCAGGTCGTGCAGGGCGATGTGGCGGCTGGCGCGGTGGGAAAACTGCAGGCGCAGCGCCTCGGCGGCGTCGCAGGACACGAACAGTTCCCACACGTTGTCACCGACGGGCCGGCCGATGTCGTGGGAACCGGTCCCGTCGGCCTCGCCGTGCATGATGGCCGTGGCAGGGCCTTCCAGCGGGCGCGTCGGCGCCCACTCGGGGGCCACGTCCCGCTCCCGCGAACCCCGATCGGCCGGGAAGGGTGGCTTTTGCATGACGGTCGACATCTCTCGAAGCATGGAGGCAGTGTAACTATCCGTTTCGCGGATGTGCTCTCCCCAATTGAGGGGGAAAAGGCCCCCATTCGTGCGGTTTTCGAACCGGTCGGCGGCGTGGCAAGGCGGCGGGGCGCCGGCTGCGCCGGGGCCCGGTCGATAGAATCGATCCTTCACTTCGCAGTAACACACAGGACTCGCATGCAAGCGACTGCATCCGCCCCGGTGGTGATCGTCGGTGCCGGCCTGGCCGGGTTGACCGTGGCCTTGCACCTGGCCGATCGCCAGCCGGTGATCGTGCTGGCCAAGCGTGACCTCGAGGAGGCCGCCACCGCCTGGGCGCAGGGGGGCATCGTCGGCGTGCTGGGCAGCGACGACAGCGTCGACAGCCATGTGCGTGACACGCAGGACGCCGGCGCCGGCCTGGTGGACGAGCAGACGGCCCGCTTCATCGCCGAGCACAGCGCACAGGCCATCGAATGGCTGGTGCAGCGCGGCGTGCAGTTCTCGCCGGACCCGTCCGGCCCGCTCGGCCTGCACCTGACCCGCGAGGGCGGCCACGCGGTGCGCCGCATCGCGCATGCGGCCGACGCGACCGGCAAGGCCATCCACGACGTGCTGCTGGCGCAGGCCAAGGCGCATCCGAACATCGACCTGCGCGAGCGCTGGATGGCGGTGGACCTGATCACCTCGCGCCACCTCAAGCGCGACGAGCCGCCACGCTGCTACGGCATCTATGCGCTGGACATCGACAACGGCCGGGTCGAGACGCTGCCGGCCTCGGCGGTGGTGCTGGCCACCGGCGGCGTCGGCAAGGTCTACCGCTATACCAGCAACCCGGACACCTCCACCGGCGACGGCATCGCGATGGCCTGGCGCGCCGGCTGCCGGGTCGGCAACATGGAGTTCATCCAGTTCCACCCGACCTGCCTGTACCACCCGCAGGAGCGCAGCTTCCTGATCACCGAGGCGTTGCGCGGCGAGGGCGCCCACCTGAAGCTGCCCAACGGCGAGCGCTTCATGCCCGCGCACGACCCGCGCGCCGAACTGGCGCCGCGCGACATCGTCGCCCGCGCGATCGACTTCGAGATGAAGAAGCACGGCCTGGACCACGTGTGGCTGGATGCCACGCACCTGGGCGCGGACTTCCTCAAGGAACATTTCCCGACCATCCACGCGCGCTGCCTCAAGCTGGGCATCGACATCACGCGCCAGCCCATCCCGGTGGTGCCCGCGGCGCACTACACCTGCGGTGGCGTGGTGACCGACCTGCACGGCCGCGCCGACCTGCCGGGGCTGTATGCAGTGGGCGAGACCAGCTACACCGGGCTGCACGGGGCGAACCGGCTGGCGAGCAACTCGCTGCTCGAGTGCGTGGTGCTGGGCCGCACGGTGGCCGAGCACATCCTGGCGGCCGGCAGCGAGCCGGCGCCCGCGCTGCCGGCCTGGGACGAGAGCCAGGTCGAGGACGCCGACGAGCAGGTGGTGATCTCGCACAACTGGGACGAGCTGCGCCTGCTGATGTGGAACTACGTCGGCATCGTGCGCACCACCCGGCGGCTGGAGCGGGCACTGCACCGCATCCAGCTGCTGCGCGCCGAGATCGACGACTACTACGCCAACTTCCGCGTCAGCCGCGACCTGCTGGAGCTGCGCAACCTGGTCGACTGCGCCGAGCTGATCGTGCGCTCGGCCCTGATGCGGCACGAAAGCCGCGGCCTGCACTACAGCCGCGACTTCCCGCAGACCCTGCCGGCGAGCTTCCCGACCATCCTGGTGCGGCCGGCCGGGCGGCGCGGCGGCAACGGCGCGCCGGTGCCCAACTTCCTCGGCATGTGAGCGGTCAGGTCCGGGCGCGCATCGCGGTGCGGGCCTGGACGAACTCGAACGCGTAGCGGACCGCCTCCTCGATGGAGCGCTCGATCTCGATGTGCTCCTTGGCGGTCAGGTAGAAGGCCAGGTCCACCTCGTGGCGGATGTAACGCGGCGGCAGCCGGTTCAGCGCCACGCAGGCCACGTCGGGCAGCTGGTCGTCGCGCACGAACGGGTAGCGGGCCGCCATCGCGGCCACGGCTTCCAGCACCGGGCGTTCGTAGTGGTTGCGGATGGACGTGAAATCGGCGTGCATCGCGGACCCTCCTGGCTCACGGGCGCAGTATCCGCACCGGCGGCACGCCGGCAAGCGCCGGTTTGCGGGGGAGGGGCCGCCGCCATGGCGGCGGCTCCGCCGGCGCGGCCTCAGACCCGCCCGAGCACGCGCATCGAGTAGTCGACCGCCTTGACGTCCTTGGTCAGGCGGCCGATGGCGATGCGGTCGACGCCGGTGGCGGCGATCGCCCGCACCTGGTCCAGGCCCACGCCGCCGGAGACTTCCAGCAGCGCCCGGCCGGCGTTGACGGCCACGGCCTCGCGCACCTGGTCAAGGTCGAAGTTGTCCAGCAGCACGCTGGTCGCACCGGCGTCGAGCGCCTCGCGCAGCTGTTGCAGCGTCTCCACCTCGATCTGGATCGGCACGCCCGAGTCCAGCGCCTGCGCGTTGCGCAACGCCTGGGCCACGCCGCCGGCCGCGGCGATGTGGTTTTCCTTGATCAGGATGCCGTCGTACAGCGCCAGGCGCTGGTTGGCGCCGCCGCCGACGCGCACCGCGTACTTCTGCGCCAGGCGCAGGCCGGGGATGGTCTTGCGCGTGTCCAGCACCAGGCAGCCCCGCGGGTTCGGCGAGGCGCCGGCGATCGCGTCGACGTAGCGGCGCGTGACCGTCGCGGTGGCCGACAGCAGCTGCAGGAAGTTGAGCGCGGGCCGCTCGGCCGACAGCAGGGCGCGGCTGTCGGCCTCGATGTGGCACACCAGCGTGTCGGGTCGCATCAGCGCGCCTTCGGCGTAGTGCCAGTCGATGCGCGCTTCAGGGTCGAGGGCGCGGATGCAGCCGGCGAACCAGTCGCAGCCGCACAGCACGGCTTCCTCGCGCACCAGCACGCGCGCCTTGACGCGCAGGCCTTGCGGCACCAGCTGCGCGGTCCAGTCGCAGCGGCCGATGTCCTCCATCAGCGCGTCGCGGATGTTGCGCTCGCGCGCCTGTTCCAGGGTCTCGTTGAACTCGAACATCTCAAGCAGGTCTCAGGCGGCCCCGATGTCGGGCACGAAGCCGCGCGCCGGCTTGGCGATCGCGGCGGGGTGGCGGGCGACGAAGTCGAGCATGCGCTCGATGCAGCCGAGCGCCTGGCTGCGCGTCGGCTCGGGCACGGTGATCTCGCCGCTGCCCTGCTCGAGGCAGGCGACCACGCCCTGCAGGGCGTTCATCGCCATCCACGGGCAGTGCGCGCAGCTCTTGCAGGTGGCGCTGTTGCCGGCGGTGGGCGCCTCGATCAGCACCTTGTCGGGGGCCAGCTGGCGCATGCGGTGCAGGATGCCGTTGTCGGTCGCGACGATGTACTCGCGCGCGCTGCCCTGCAGCACGGCCTGCAGCAGCTGCGAGGTGGATCCGACCACGTCGGCCTGCTCGACCACGCTGCGCGGCGATTCGGGGTGCACCAGCACCATCGCGCCGGGGTGCTCGCGCTTGAGCAGCTCCAGCTCCAGGCCCTTGAACTCGTCGTGCACGATGCACGCGCCGTTCCACATCAGCATGTCGGCACCGGTCTGCTCCTGGATGTAGCGTCCCAGGTGCTTGTCCGGGGCCCACAGGATCTTCTCGCCCTGGTCCTTCAGGTGCTGCACGATGGCCAGCGCGCAGGAGCTGGTGACCATCCAGTCGGCGCGCGCCTTCACCGCGGCGCTGGTGTTGGCGTAGACCACCACCTTGCGGTCCGGGTGGGCGTCGCAGAACGCGGCGAACTCGTCCGGCGGGCAGCCCAGGTCCAGCGAGCAGGTCGCGTCCAGGTCGGGCATCAGCACGCGCTTGTCGGGCGAGAGGATCTTGGCCGTCTCGCCCATGAAGCGCACGCCGGCCACCACCAGGGTCTTGCTCGCATGGTCGCGGCCGAAGCGCGCCATCTCGAGCGAGTCCGCGACGCAGCCGCCGGTCTCCAGTGCCAGGTCCTGCAGGTCGCCGTCGACGTAGTAATGGGCCACCAGCACCGCGTCATGCTTCGCAAGCAGCGCGCGGGCGCGCTCCTTCCATTCACGGCGCTCCTCGGCCGTCAGGGGCGGGGGCACCTTGGCCCAGGCGTGGGCCGTGCAGCTGGCACCCGAGGCGTCCTGCCGGGTGTAGTCGTAGATCACTTGTTCCATGTGGCGAGCAGGCCCTGCGGCCTGCATGGCGAGGGGAAAAGACCAGAAATGGTAGCCGAGCGGGCGAAGATGCTCGCCCACATGGGATATGGCGCTGCGCGCAGGCGATGCCACCCCGGGCTCAGCCCAGGGCTTTCTCTGCCTCCATGACCTTGAAGCGCGCCAGTGCCAGGTTGGTGTGCTGCTTGTCGAGCACGGCCAGCAGGAACAGCTCGGGGTGCGTGGTCACGGTGCGCAGCACGTGGTGGCGGCGGCCCTGGGTGACGATGATCTCCTCGATGCGCTCGCCGCTGCCCATCTCGCGCGCGGCACGGCGGTGCGCCTTGAGCACTTCGGTGTGGCTGGCCGCGGCCAGGTCGATCGCGATGTCCTCACCCTCGGCGGAGCGGCGGCTGCCGAGGACCATGCCGGTGCTGGCATCGATCACGCAGCAGGCGAGCAGGCCCTCGACCGCAGTCAGCTGCTCGAGGGTACGCAGCATGCGGGTCAGGTCCAGCGTGGAGCGCGGCGTGTCGATGCGCACCGTGGGCTCGGGCGAGGCGCTGGCCGGTGCGGTGCGCGGCGCCACTTTGCCGGCGATCGGCGCGTCGAGGTCCGCGACCTTGATCGGGAACTCGCCGGCACCGCCGGCCGGGCCTCCGTCGACGCTTTCCCAGCGCGGCAGGGTCTTGACCTTGTTCCAGACGTTGAGGATGTTGTTCCACACCGCCGAGGCGCTGGTCATCGGCTCGGTCGTCACCGTGACGTTGAGCCGCGGCGGCCAGGGCATGGCCGCGATGCGCGGCGCCATCTGCGCCACCGGGGTCGAGAGCATGAACAGCAGGTTGGGGCAGCGCCAGTGCGCCCCGCGGGTGGCGGCGTGCAGCGTGGCGAGGATCTGCTCGACCGCAGCGGCCGGCATCGGCGCGACGATCACCGCCGTGAGGTGGCTGCTTTCCATCAGCGCGAGCGGGATGGCCTGCGCGTCCGGGCTCTCCTCGCGCACGTCGGTGTGATAGATCTTCAGCGGGTCCTCGACCCGGCGCGGCAGCGCGGTGCGCTCGATCAGCGCGATGGTGGCCAGCGTGTTCTGATGGCGCAGGTGCAGCCGTTCGATCGGCTGCCCGGAGGCGTCCGACAGCGCCTTGATCACGCTGCCGGCCCACATGCGGGCCGGATCGAACAGGGTGATCTGCCGGGTGGCGGTCTCCAGGTCGGCGCGGGTCGCCTTGAGGTGCTGGCGGATCGCCTCCGAGGGGGACCCGGTGACGAACAGGTCGCTGGTGTGCTTGTCGACGATGTGACCCAGGTCGCTGACCTCGGCGGCCGAGCTCTCCAGGATGGCGGTGGCGGCAAAGTCGGGGGTGTCGTGGCCCCGGCGGGGGGTGGTCGGGGCACCCAGATCGCCGAAGAGGGAGGTCAGCATACGGCGTCCTTTCCTGTTCGATGCAGGCGGCACGGGGCACGTCCTGCGGCACGGCCAGACGGGGCCGCAGAGCGTCCGGGCACCAGGGGCCGGACGCGGCGACCTCGATGCAGTGTAGTGAAGGGCCTGTCCAGGGTCACCCCCGCTAAAGGAGGGAGGCGATCCCGGCTGGCCGGGCGGCGGCGGAGGCGGGACGAACGGCAGCCGCTCAGGGCACCTGGCGGGGCGACTGGCTGCCGAAGAACTGGCTGGGCGGGGTGCCGACCGAGCGGCGCACCATGGCCGTGAAGGCGCTGGGGCTGGCGTAGCCCAGCTCGCTGGCGATGTGGCTCATCGGCAGCCTGCGCGCGGCCAGCGACACGGCCTTGGCCAGCAGCACCTGCTGGCGCCACTGCACGAAGCTGGTGTTGAGCTCCTGCCGGAACAGCCGCGCCAGCGTGCGCGGGCTGGCGCCGACGTCGCGCGCCCAGGCCTCCAGCGTGGTGTGGCGGGTCGGGTGGTGCAGCACCGCCTCGCAGAGCGCGCGCAGGCGCTTGTCGGTGGGCAGGTTCACGCCCAGCGGCACCTCGCGGGCGCGGCGCAGCTCGTCGCAGACCAGCGCGCTCAGGTGGTGTTCACGGTAGGCCTGCTCGTCGGTGAGCGCCGGGCCGCTGCCGTCCGGGCGGGTGTCCAGCTCCAGCACCAGCGCGCGCAGCAGCTCTGAGACCTCCAGCACCCGGCAGTGCTGCCATGCGGCCGGGTCGGACTCGCGCAGGTCGGGCCCGCAGTGGCCGGGCGGCTGGTGGAAGTAGACCGTGCGCATGTCCGCGTCCTCGACCACGGTGATCGCATGCTCGACCCCGGCGGGCACCCACACGGCGCGCGTGGGCGGCACGATGTAGGTGGAGCGCTCGGTGCTCAGCCGCAGCACGCCGGTGACCGAGAAGGTGAGCTGCGCCCACGGATGGCTGTGGGGCGTGACGTGCACGTCGGCACGCAGGCCGTGCGCCTTGGCGCGCACCGGCCGCTGCGGCGTCGGGCAGAACAGGTGCGGGGTCAGCGGCCCGATCTGCTCCAGCGCACGGCTGGACGTGGGGCGGGGGGCCGGGACGGTGCGGCTTGGCATGTTCTCGACAGAAGTTGTCGTGCTATCGTAACTGCGCCTTGGCCCGGCTGCCTACCATCGGGCTCGTCGTTCCGTTTCCCCCCTTACCGCACGACCCATGGCGACCACCGCGACTCCCAATCCCGTCCCGCTGCGGCAGGACGCGCGCACCATCGGCCTGATCGGCGTGGCGCACGGCACCTCGCATTTCTTCCACATGCTGCTGCCGCCGCTGTTCCCCTGGTTCATCAGCGACTTCTCGCTGAGCTATTCGGAACTCGGACTGCTGGTGACGCTGTTCTTCGTGATCTCGGGCGTCGGGCAGGCGCTGTCGGGCTTCCTGGTCGACAAGGTCGGCGCGCGGCCGGTGCTGTTCGTCGCGCTGTGCTGCTTCGTCGGCGCGGGGCTGGCGGCGGCCTCGGCGCAGGGCTACGTCGGGCTGATGCTGGCCTCCGCGCTGGCCGGCTTCGGCAACGCACCGTTCCACCCGGTGGACTTCACCATCCTGAACAAGCGCGTCTCGGCGCCGCGGCTGGGCCATGCCTTCTCGGTGCACGGCATCACCGGCAACCTCGGCTGGGCGCTGGCGCCGGTGTTCCTGGTCGGCATCACCCAGGCCACCGGATCGTGGCGGCTGGCCTGCGCGGGGGCGGCGCTGGTCGCGGTCGCGGTGCTGGTGCTGCTGCTGCTCAACCGCGATGCGGTGGACGACAGCGTGGGCGCCTGGGCGCACGAGAAGAAGGGCGCGGGCGGCCAGAGCGCGGCGGTGGCCGAGCACCCGCTGGCGTTCCTGAAGCTGCCCTCGGTGTGGCTGTGCTTCTCGTTCTTCTTCTGGTCGACCTGCGCGCTGAGCGCGGTGCAGAGCTTCGCCAGCCCGTCGCTGCAGCAGCTCTACGGGCTGCCGCTGTCGATCACGTCGATGGTGGTGACCGGCTACATGCTGTGCGGGGCGGCCGGCATGATCATCGGCGGCTTCCTGGTCGCGCGGGTCGAGCGGCTCGAATTCACGATCGGTGTCGCGCTGCTGGTCGGCGCGGCGCTGCTGACCCTGGCGGGCAGCGGCCTGGTGCCGGGCGTGGCCGCGGCGGTGATCGCGGCGCTGGCGGGCTTCGGCATCGGGCTGGCGGGACCGTCGCGCGACATGCTGATCAAGCGCGCCGCGCCGCCCGGGGCGACCGGCCGGGTCTACGGCACGGTGTACTCGGGCCTGGACCTGGGCTTCGCCGTCGCCTCGCCGACCTTCGGCATGCTGCTGGACCGCGGGCTGCCGGACTGGGTGTTCTACGGCTCGGCGCTGACCCTGGTGATGGGCGTGCTGTCGGCCACGCTGGTGAGCCACCAGCAGCGCGCACGCACCGCCTCGGCGGCCGCGGCCGCCTGAGGGGCGTCCGAGGTGGCGCAGATCCCGGGACAGACTGAACGGAACCACGGCATGAGCGAACGTCCCGCCCCGCGCCTGGCCGGCCACGCGCTCGTGGAGGCGCTCATCGAGCAGGGCGTCGACACGGCCTTCGGCGTGCCCGGGGAAAGCTTCCTCGCGGTGCTGGACGGCTTCCACGAGCACCGCGGGCGCATCCGCTTCGTCGCCTGCCGGCAGGAGGGCGGTGCCGCCTTCATGGCCGAGGCGCAGGGCAAGCTGCGCGGGCGGCCGGGCATCTGCTTCGTCACGCGGGGGCCCGGGGCGAGCAACGCCGCCATCGGCCTGCACACGGCGTTCCAGGACTCCACGCCGATGATCCTGTTCGTCGGGCAGGTGGGCAGCGACGTGCGCGACCGCGAGGCTTTCCAGGAAGTGGACTACCGGGCGATGTTCGGGCCGGGCACCGGCGGCTTCGCGAAATGGGTGGCCGAGGTCGACCGCCCCGAGCGCCTGCCGGAGTACGTCGCGCGCGCCTTCCACGTCGCGCTGCAGGGGCGCCCCGGTCCGGTCGTGCTGGCGCTGCCCGAGGACATGCTGATGACGCCCACCGACGCGCCGGTGCTGCCGCGCGTGGAGCCGGCGCAGGCCTGGCCGGCGCCGGGGGCGCTGCGCGCGCTGCGGGCCCTGCTGACGGGGGCGCAGCGGCCACTGGTGATCGCCGGCGGCAGCGGCTGGGATGCCGAGTCCTGCAAGGCGCTGCAGCGCTTCGCCGAGAACTGGCAGCTGCCGGTGGCCTGCGCGTTCCGCTTCCAGGACCTGTTCGACAACCGCCACCCGCTGTATGCGGGCGACGTGGGCCTGGGCATCAACCCGAAGCTCGCGCAGCGCATCCGCGAGGCCGACCTGATCCTCGCGGTCGGCGCCCGGCTGGGCGAGGTGACCACCGGCGGCTACACGCTGATCGAAGCGCCGCGGCCGAAGCAGAAGCTGGTGCATGTCCATGCCGGGGCCGAGGAGCTCGGTCGCGTCCACGCCGCGGACCTGCTGGTGCAAGCCTCGATGGCCTGCGCCGGGCGGGCGCTGGAGACGCTCGCCGCGCCGCCGTCGCTGCCGTGGACCGCGTGGACGCAGGGCGTGCACGCCGACTACGAGGCCAACCTCGAGCCGCCGCCTGCAGCCGGGGCGCTCGACATGGGCCAGGTGGTGCGGACCCTGCAGCGCGTGTTGCAGGAGGAGGGCCGCGAGGACGCCGTGCTGGCCAACGGCGCCGGCAACTTCGCCGGCTGGCTGCACCGCTACTACCGTTACCCGGGCCTGCACCGGGCGGGCCGCACCCAGCTCGCGCCGACCTCCGGGGCCATGGGCTACGGCGTGCCGGCCGCGATCGCCGCCAGCCTGCTGCAGCCGCAGCGCACCGTGGTCGCGCTGGCCGGCGACGGCGACTTCCTGATGACCGGGCAGGAGCTGTCCACCGCGGCCGCGCACGGCGCACGGCCGGTCGTGATCGTCGCCGACAACGGCGCCTACGGGACGATCCGCATGCACCAGGAACGGGTGTTCCCGGACCGCGTCTCGGGCAGCGTGCTGTGCAACCCGGACTTCGTGCAGTACGCCCGTGCGTTCGGCTGGGAGGCGGCGCGCGTGACGCGCACCGACGAGTTCGAGCCGGCCCTGCGCGATGCGCTGCACAGCGGGCGGGCGACGCTGCTGCACCTCAAGCTCGACCTCGAGGACCTGTCCAGCCGCGCGACGCTGGGGGCCATCCGCGCCGCCGCCTCGCGGCAGGGCTGAGGCGCTGCAACCTCCGGTCACGCACTTCGACGCCCGTTTACATCGTGCGCGCTGACGGCAGCCCGGCCGCCGCGGACAATGCGCTGCCCGTATCCGCGGGCCGCACCGGGCGCATCGACCCGGACGGGGTGGACAGGGGGAGTGCATGAGTGCGAGCGTCGTGCTGCTGTGGGTGTCCGGCGGCCTGTTGCTGGCTGCCGGCGTGCTGCTGCTCGCCTCCCGCCTGCCGGCCATGGTCGAGGCGTGGCGCGCCACGCGCTGGCACCGCACGCCGGCCACGCTGCAGGCCATGGTGTTGCAGCGGGTGGGCCGGGGCGAGCGCTACCGGGTGCTGGTCAGCTACCGCTACCGCCACGGCGACGGATCCTATGTCGGCCACCGCATCCATCCCTGCTACGCCGCCTCCGGCAAGCGGGTGCTGCACAAGGGCGTGCTGAACCGCTTGCAGGCCGGTTCGGTGATTGCAGTCCACGTCCATCCGGACCAGCCACAACGCTCGACCATCCTGGTCGGCGTCAACCGCCACTGCCTGCTGCATGCACTGGCGGGCCTGCCGCTGGTGCTGATTGGGCTGCTCGTGATGGGCATGGCGCTGGGGCAGACCCTGCCTTGGTCCTGGCCCGCGTGGAGCCAGCCCGCCGCCGCGGCGGTGCTGGGAGCCAGCCTGCTGGTCGCCGTCTTCAGCCTGCGCGCCCGCGAGCGACTGGTGGCCGACGTGGCGCGCGTGCTGTAGCCCCCGGAGCCGTGCGGCAGCGGCGCGGGACCTACACTCGCGCCTGATGTCGTCTTCCGAACGTTCCCTTGCCGGCGTCCACGTGATCGGCGCCGGCCCGGCGGGCCTGATGGCCGCCGAAACCCTGGCCGAGGCCGGATGCACGGTGCACGTGCACGACGCGATGCCCTCGGCCGGCCGCAAGTTCCTGCTCGCCGGCAAGGGCGGGCTCAACCTCACGCATGCCGAGCCGCTCGGGGCGTTCCTGTCGCGCTACGGCGCACGCCGGGCGCAGCTGGAGCCGCTGCTGGCGCAGTTCGGCCCGCAGGCGCTGCGCGACTGGGCGCATGGCCTCGGCATCCGGACCTTCGTCGGCACCTCCGGGCGGGTGTTTCCCGACGAGATGAAGGCAGCGCCGCTGCTGCGTGCCTGGATGCACCGGCTGCGCGAGGCCGGCGTGCGCTTCCACATGCGGCACCGCTGGACCGGCTGGACCTCAGCCGGCGCGCTGTGCTTCGAGACGCCGCAGGGGCCGCTGGCCGTCGCCGCGGACGCCACCGTGCTGGCGCTGGGCGGCGCCAGCTGGCCACGGCTGGGCTCGGACGGGGCCTGGCAGCCGCTGCTGGAGGCGCGCGGCATTCCCGTCGCGCCGCTGCGGCCGGCCAACTGCGGCTTCGACGTGGCGCGCCCGCAGCCGGACGGCACGCTGCTGCCGGGCTGGAGCGAGCATTTCCGCTCCCGGTTCCCCGGGCAGCCGCTCAAGTCGGTGGCGCTGTCGTTGCCGGACGGCGGGGCGGCTGCCCCCCGGCAGGGCGAGTTCGTCATCACCGCGACCGGGGTGGAAGGCAGCCTGATCTATGCCCATGCGGCCGCGCTGCGCGACGCGATCGAGGCGCAGGGGCGGGCGAGCTTCCTGCTGGACCTGCTGCCGGCGCGCGCGCCCGAGCAGGTGGGGCGCGAGGTGGCGCACCCGCGAGGCTCGCGCTCGCTGTCCAGCCACCTGCAAAGCCGGCTGGGCCTGGCCGGCGTGAAGGCCGCGCTGCTGTGGGAGCTGTTGCCCCGCGAGGCGATGGCCGACCCGGCGCGGCTGGCGGGCGCGATCAAGCGGCTGCCGCTCACCCTGGTGGCGGCGCGCCCGGTGACCGAGGCGATCAGCACCGCCGGCGGCGTGCGTTTCGAGGCCCTGGACGGGCAGCTGATGCTGCGCGACCTGCCCGGCGTGTTCTGTGCCGGCGAGATGCTGGACTGGGAAGCGCCGACCGGGGGCTACCTGCTGACCGCCTGCTTTGCCAGCGGCCGCGCGGCAGGGCTGGGCGTGCGGCGCTGGCTGGCCGGGCAGCGGGCGTAGGGGGGCCGCAGTTCCAGCGGCGTGGGCTGCCGGCGGCAGGTGCTGCGGTTCCTGCTGACGAAGCGCAAGGTCGCGCGGGGATCGGGCCGGGCGCGTGCGCTTTGTCGCGTGGCAGACTGGAACGCCGCCGGTGGGGCAGGTATAAGAACGTCCACGTCCGTGCGATCCAGGAACAGGAGGTCCCTCGCGGGGTACCGCGTTTGCCATGGAGACAGACCGCAATGCCCGCGTCCGGCTGGCCCAGCTGCAGCTGTACGTCAACAACCACATCAACGACCAGTACCTGACGCCGGTGTTGACGGTGATCGTGGCGGCGCTGCTGACGACCTGGCGGCCGCTGGCCTGGGTCGTGACCTGGGCCGTGGTCGAGCTGGCGATCATCGCGACCTACCTGACCTGCTACCGGCGCTTCCGTGCGGTGGACCGGCAGCCGCACGAGGAGCCCGTGTGGGCGCGGCGCATCGCCTGGGCGCACGGGGCGCACATGCTCAGCTGGTCATCGATCATCGTGTGGGGCTGGGTGCCGGGGGACGCGGCCAACCTGATGTTCACGATGCTCGTGCACCTGGGCCTGGTGTCGGCCACCGTGGCGATGAGCAACCCGCACCGGCGGCTGCTGCTGTCGGACATGAGCATCCCGATGGTGGCGCTGCTGGCGCCCCCGCTGCTGAGCGCCGGGGCCTTCAACACCGGGCTGGCGATGCTCGGGCTGTTCTACTGCGCGCTGATGCTGTGCGTGGCCGCGAAGATCCACCAAACCACGGCCGAAGCGATCGAGCTGCGGCTGCGCAACGAGGAGCTGATCGCGCGGCTGGAGCGCCAGACACGCATCGACGGGCTGACCGGCGTGGCCAACCGCAACCACCTGCTGGCCACCGGCAATGCCGAGATCCGGCGTGCCTCGCGCTTCGGGCACCCGATGGCCCTGCTGATGCTGGACATCGACCACTTCAAGAGCATCAACGACACCCACGGCCACCTGGTGGGCGACCGGGTGATCAAGGCCGTGGCCGACGCCTGTGCGCTGTCGCTGCGCGACTGCGACTGCCTGGGCCGCATGGGCGGCGAGGAGTTCGTCGCCATCCTGCCCGAGACCGACCTGGGCGCCGCGGTGGCGGTGGCCGAGCGGCTGCGCGCCACCGTGGAGGCCTTGCGGCTGACGCACGAGGGCCGTCCGCTCGTCACCACGGTCAGCGTCGGGGTCACCGTGCTGGAGTCCGCCTCGGAGCCGCTTGCCAACCTGCTGTCGCGCGCCGACGTCGCGATGTACCGCGCCAAGAAGCGCGGGCGCAACTGCGTCGAGACCGAGGTGACGTCGCGGGCGCTGGCGTGGCGCCCGCAGGACGTGGCCGCCACCGTCTAGCCACGGCGACACCTCAGGACGAGCCGGGCGGCTCCGGGATGGCCCGGGTCCACTGCGCGATCTCGTCCTCGCTCATGTTGCCCCGGGGCCGCGCGCGGCCGTCCCGGTAGCCCTGGGCCTCCAGGTCGCTCAGGTATTGCTGGCGCGACAGCAGCGTGCCTTCGCAGACCCGGTCCTGCGGTGGCGGGGCCTCGGTCTCGGCGCGCAGCCGGTCCAGCAGGTGGCGCATCACCCAGGCGGGGACGCGCCGGCGTTCGTCGGGATAGATGAAGCCGAACAGCACCAGGTGGCTGAGCAGCACGCGCCAGTGCGCGCCGAAGCGCAGCAGCAGGCGCTGCCAGTCCAGGTCCGTCGCGCGCGCATGCAGCAGGTGCGCCACGTCGGCGCCGTCGTAGCGCTCGCGTTCCATGATGAAGGCCTTGGACCAGATCGTTTCCTCGACCGGCGCGACCTTCACCGGGCGATCGAGCAGCGGTGCATCCAGGGCGTGGCGGAACCAGTCGTCGTCCACCAGGGCGATGCCGTTGCCCGAGTTGAAGATCAGGTCGATGAACTCGCCGCCGGCCCGGACCTTGGCCAGCCAGTGCGGGTAGGTCAGCTCCGGCCGGTGGCCGGCAGCCTGCAGCGCCTGCGCGGCGCGCTCGTAGTGGCTGCGGCGCAGGAACAGGTCCAGGTCCTTGGTCTGGCGTTCGATGCCGGTACAGCAGGCAAAGGCATACGCCCCTCCGACCAGGAAGGGCACGCCGGCGTCGTCCAGGATCTGCAGCACCTGCCGATAGAACGCGGCGGTGGCGGCGTCCAGGTCGTCGCAGGACGGGGGCGTCAAGGGAGCGTGCAGCATGGCGGGCGGCGCGAGGTATGGGGATTGCCACTTCCCGCAAAAGACGTGCCTTGCGCCAGCCAGGCGCAGGGGCCGTCCCGACGAAAGGAAAGCCGATGGATGGACTGGACCAGGTGCGCTTCGCCGCGGTCGGGGACCTGCATTGCCGGCAGGACATGGCCGGGGCGTTGCGCCCCCTGTTCGCGCAGGCTGCGGAGGCCGCCGACGCGCTGCTGCTGTGCGGCGACCTGACCGACTACGGGCAGCCGGAAGAGGCACGGGTGCTCGCCGAGGAACTGGCGGTCGTCGACATGCCGGTGGTGGCCGTGCTCGGCAACCATGACTTCGAGTCCGGCCGGCAGGAAGAGGTGCGGCGCATCCTGATCGATGCCGGCATCGTCGTGCTCGATGGCGAGGCCTGCGAGGTGCACGGCGTCGGCATCGCCGGCACCAAGGGGTTTGCCGGCGGCTATGGCCGGCACGCCCTGGGGCCCTGGGGCGAGCAGGTCATCAAGGGCTTCGTCAACGAGGCGATCCAGGAAGCGCTGAAGCTGGAGACGGCGCTGTCCAAGCTGCGCACGCCGCAGCGCCTCGTGCTGCTGCACTATGCGCCCATCGTCGGGACGGTGGAAGGCGAGCCGGTCGAGATCTATGCCTTCCTCGGCACCAGCCGGCTCGAGGATCCGCTGATCCACTACCCGGTCACTGCGGTCTTCCACGGTCACGCGCACCGCGGCCAGCCGGAGGGGCGCACGGTCAACGGCATCCCGGTCTACAACGTCGCCCGGCCATTGTTGCAACGTGCGTATCCGCAGCAGCCGGCCTTCCGCCTCCTCGAGGTGCCGTTGCGGCCGGCCGAGCCCTGAGCGCTCAGCCGTGCGCGTGCGGGGTGGCAGCGCACGTGGCCGACCACTCGATGCGCGCGCCCAGCTGGCAGAGGTTCTCGACGAAGCGCGGATGCGCGCGCCGGATCGGTGCCGCATGGCGGATCACCGAGCGGCCCTCGATGCTCGCGGCGACCATCAGCAGCGCGATCGCGACGCGGATGATGTAGGGGCTGTCGACCTCGGCCGGCACCAGCGGCTTGCCGCCGAAGGTGACCAGCCGGTGCGGGTCGGACAGGAAGGCGTGGGCGCCGAACTTGGACAGCTCCGAGGTCCAGCCGAGCGCGCCGTCGTAGACCTTGTTCCAGAACATCATGCTGCCCTGGGCGCGCACGCCCAGCGCGATGAAGATCGGCAGCAGGTCCACCGGCAGGTAGGGCCAGGGCGCGGCCTCGACCTTCTGCAGCATGTGCGAGGTGAAGGGCTCGCGCACCTGCAGGCGGCCGTCGACGCGGGCGCGCGACCAGCCGTCCTCGTGCATGACCTGTACGCCGAACTTCGCGAAGGTGCGGTCGATCAGCGGGAACTGCTCGGGTGCCGAGTTCTTCACCCGCACGTCGCCGCCGGTGATCGCGCCCAGCGCGAGGAACGTCACCACCTCGTGGAAGTCCTCGGTGAAGGTGAACTCGCCGCCGCCCAGCGCGTCGACGCCGGTGATGCGCAGCCGCGAGGTGCCCAGGCCCTCGATGCGCGCGCCCAGCACCTGCATGAAGCGGCAGAACTCCTGCACGTGCGGCTCGGAGGCGGCGTTGGTCAGCGTCGAGGTCCCGGCAGCCAGCGCCGCGCACATCACGAAGTTCTCGGTCGTGGTCACCGAGGCGTAGTCCAGCCAGTGGTCGGTGGCGGTCAGCGGCGCGTCGCAGCGCAGCACCAGCGCGTCGTCGCCGCGCTCGACCCGGGCGCCGAAGCGCTCGAACACCTCGACGTGCGGGTCGATCTCGCGTACGCCCAGCGTGCAGCCCTGCACGTCGTTCTCGATGCGCGCGACGCCGAAGCGCGCCAGCAGCGGCGCGACCAGCAGCACCGAGGAGCGCATTGCCTCGGGGAGGCGGTGGCGCGCGGCGTCGAACAGCGTGTGGCGGTGCCGGACCTCGAGCGTGCCGCGCGCGAAGTCGACCTGCACCGAGCTGCCCCAGGCGCGGAAGGCGTCCAGGATCTTCTTCACGTCGGTGATCTCGGGCACGCGGCGCAGGCGCACCGGCTCGCGCGTCAGCAGCGTGGCGCACAGCACGGGCAGCACGGCGTTCTTGTTGGCCGACGGCACGACCTTGCCGACGAGCGGCGTGCCGCCGTGGACGATCAGGTGGGACATGGCGGGGGAGGGAGAGGGATCCGACACGCGCGCAGTGTCGGGGCGCCGCATGAACCGAACATGAAGCCTGTGTGAAGTGACAGGCCCTGGGGCCTTTGGCAAAGCCTCTTGCCAGCCGTTACCGCGGGGGTTACGTCCCGATAACCCATGACGCGGGACACGCTTCCGATACTGCTTCGGCACCGTCCCGGCGAGGGGCGGCAACCCGATACCCACGACCGAAGGAGACGACGTATGAAGCGGACTCTCGCGCATGCCAGGCCCTGCACCCGGACCTGGCTGGGCGCCACGCTGGCGGCGACCGCACTGGGACTGGCCGGATGCGGTGGCGGCGGCGATGAAGGCGGCAGCGCTTCCGCGCTGGACATCGAGGAGGCGGAGGCAGCGGCACTCGAGCTGGACGACGGCACCGCACAGGCATTGCATGCCCGGGGGCGTCCCCATTGCGAGCACCGGGTCAACAACACCCCCCGCAAGCTGCTGGAGTGCGTCACGCTCGAGGGCGTGAAGCGCCACCTGGCGGCCTTCGATCGCATTGCCCGGGAGAACGGCGGGCATCGCGCCTCGGGCACCAGCGGCTACGACCGCACGGTCGCCTATGCGGAACAGGTGCTGCGGCGCGCGGGTTACCGCGTCACGCGGCAGGAGTTCCAGTTCCAGACCTTCGTGCAGCAGTCGCCGGTGGTGCTCGAGCAGGTGGCACCGGCGCCCGGCGGGCCGGTCGAGACCCGCATCCTGTCGTACTCCGGCAGCGGCGACGTGACCGCCCCGGTGAGCCTGCCGGCCGGCGATGTCACCGGCTGCACGGCAGCCGACTTCGCCGGCTTCACGGCAGGGCACATCGCGCTGATCTCGCGCGGCACCTGCACCTTTGCCGAGAAGGCTGCCAACGCCCATGCTGCCGGCGCGGCCGGGGTGGTGATCTACAACAACCTGCCCGAGCCGCTGAACGGCACGCTGGGGGCCGAGTTCACGCTGGACCTGCCGGTGACCTCGGTGACGCAGCAGGTCGGCGAGCAGCTGGCGGCCACCCCGGGCCTGGTGCTGCACTTGCGCACCGACACCTTCCGGGGCCTGGCGACGACCAGCAACCTGCTGGCCGAATCCCGCCACGGCGATCCGGACAAGGTGGTGATGGTCGGCGCGCACCTGGACTCCGTCGATGCCGGCCCGGGCATCAACGACAACGGCACGGGCGCGGCAGCGGTGCTCGAAACCGCGGTGCAGATGGGCAAGGTCAAGCCGCGCCAGAAGGTGCGCTTTGCGCTGTGGGGGGCCGAGGAATCCGGCCTGGTCGGCTCGGAGCACTACGTGGCTTCGCTCACGCAGCAGGAAAAGGACCGCATCGCGCTGTACCTCAACTTCGACATGATCGGCTCGCCGAACCACGTCTACATGATCTACGACGGGGACGATTCGGACGCCACCGGCGCCGGTCCCGGACCGGGGCGTTCGGCCGAGATCGAGAAGCTTTTCGAGCGCTACTACACCGAGCGCGGCCTGCCGTTCAAGGGCACCGATTTCGACGGTCGCTCCGACTACGGCCCGTTCATGGACGAAGGCATTGCCGCGGGAGGCCTGTTCACCGGCGCCGAGGGGATCAAGACCGAGGAGGAGGCGGCGCTGTGGGGCGGCACCGCGGGCGTGGCCTACGACCCGTGCTACCACCAGGCCTGCGACGGCATGGACAACGTCAACTGGGAGGCGCTGGACGTCATCGCCGATGCGGTGGCCTACGCGACGCTGCACTACGCGATGGAAAAGGACAAGCGCGTCGGCAAGCGTCACAAGGTCGGCCACGGCAAGTTCTCCGCGCCCAAGCACCGGTTCCATCGCCGCGGCGCGCTGCGCCACTGAGCCGATGCCGGCGCTTGCTCGGCAGGCGGCGCCTTCGGGCGCCGCTTCCGCATGTGTCGCGGTCAGCGAGGCTTGCGCGGCCGGCGGAACGCTCCGGCCCGGTAGACGTTGCCTTCCCAGTGACCCCGCTCGCCGCGGGCACGGCGGATGGCCTGCTCGGCCGCCCGGGCCGCCTCGCGGCGTGCGGGCCACCAGCGCCACACGGCGACGGCCCGCCGGCGCAACGCCTGCCACAGCCGCAGCCACGCGGCATCGAGGCGGGCGCGACGGCGCTCGCCGACCAGCATGCGCAGCAGCAGCACGATGCAGACGGCGAACACGAGGGCGGCGAAGCTTTTCTCGATCACGGTGATTCCGGGGCGACAGGGCAGCTGGCCTTGAGCCTATCTCACGCCGGCGCGGCTGCAAGCGGGCTGCACTGGAATCGCCGCGCGCCGGCCCCCGTGTGCGGGGCGTTCGCGCGGCGGGCGCGCGCCACTGCAGGGGGCGCCGATTATGATTTCCCGTTTCGCCGCATGACTTCGCTTGCCCTGCCATCGCTGCTGCATCCCGCATGGGCCTGGGCCCTGTTGCTGGGCATCGGCCTGAACGTGGTGTGCGGCGAGCCCGGGCGCTGGCACCCGTTGGTGCTGTTCGACCGGGCGGCGCGGGGCGCGGCCCGGCGCCGGGCCGCCGGGGACAGCTCGCATGGCGCCGGCCTCGTGGCGGGCATGCTGTTGCTGCTGGCCCCGCCGGCCGCGGTGCTGGTGCTGCGACACTGGTGGCCGGCGGGCTGGCGGTGGCTGTTCGAGGGCTTCGTGCTGTACCTTGCCGTCGGTCCGCGCGGGCTGCACGAGCAGGTCGCGCAGGTGGGCGCAGCGCTGGTGCGCGACGACTTGCCGGCCGCGCGCCAGGCCATCCAGCACCTGCTCGGCCATGAGGCGCTGGCGCCCGATGCGATGCCGGTGGCCGATGCCGCGGTCGCGGGCACCTTGGCGCAGGGACACGAGCGCATCCTCGCGCCGCTGTTCTGGTTCGCCCTGGCCGGTGGTGCGGGTGCGCTGACGTACCGGCTGGTCCGGCGCCTGCATGGCGCCTGGCAGGCCGGCGGCGCCGGCGCCGATCCCGTCGGCAGGATGGCGGCACGGCTGGCATACGCGCTCGACTGGGTCCCGGCCCGGCTGAGCGCGGCCAGCTACGCGGTGCTGGGCGACATCCGGGCGGCGCGCTGGTGCTGGCAGCACCAGGCCGGGCCGCGGGGCGGTCCCGGGCCCATCGTCGCGGCGGGCGCCGGGGCCCTGGGGCTGCGGCTGGGTGTTTCGGGCGGCGCTGCGCCGCGGTCCATCGCCGGCGTGGGGCGGCCGCCGCAGCCGCGCGACGTGGCGCGCGCGCTGGCGCTGGTGGCCAGTGCGATGCTGCTGTGGCTGGTGGTGCTGGGGCTGCTGCACCTGGTGGCGACGCGATGAGCCTGGCGCCGAAGGAGGAAGGAACGGTCCGATGCTGAAACCCCTGTTCGCCGGGATGCTGGCGCTGGGTGCCGTGGCCGCGCTGGCACAGCCGGTGTCGGTGATCGACGACCATGGCGACACGGTCACGCTGCAGGCGCCGGCCAGGCGCGTGGTCAGCGTCGCGCCGCACCTGACCGAACTGCTGTTCGCCGCCGGCGGCGGCGAGCGCATCGTCGGCACGGTGGACTACAGCGACCACCCGCCGCAGGCGCGCGACATCGTGCGCGTGGGCGACAGCCGTTCGTTGGACCTGGAGGCGATCGCGGCGCTGAAGCCCGACCTCGTCGTGGTCTGGCGCGAGGGCAACTCGCCGCGCCAGATCGACAAGCTGCGCCGCCTGGGCATCCCGATGTACCAGAGCGAACCCAGGCGGCTCGACGACATCGGCGCTTCGCTGCTGCGGCTGGGGCGGCTGCTCGGCACCGAGCCGGTGGCGCGCCGCGAGGCGCAGGCCTTCGCACAGGGCCTGGCGGCCTTGCGCGAGCGCTATGCGGGCCGCGCGCCGGTGCGCACCTTCTACCAGGTGTGGCGCACGCCGCTGATGACGCTCAACGACCGCCACATGGTCAGCGACGTGATCCGCCTGTGCGGCGGCGTGAACGTGTTCGGCCACCTGGACACGCTGGTACCCACCCTCGACGAGGAGGCGGTGCTCCAGGCGGACCCGGAGGTGATCCTTACCGCCGCGATGGGCGCGACGCCGGGGACCCGGCCGGTGGACGGGCTGGAGGGCTGGAAGCGGTTTTCACGCCTGCAGGCGGTGGCGCGCGACAACCTCTACGCGATCGACGGCGACCTGCTGAACCGCCCGACACCGCGGCTGCTGCAGGGGGCGGCGCGGGTCTGCGAGGTGCTGGACGAGGCGCGCGCGAAGCGCCGCTGAGCGCGTGCTCACGCGCCGAACAGCGCGGCGGTGGCCTCGGGGTTCGACGCGAAGCAGGCGTGGAAGAACGAGGCGGTGAGCCCGCGCTCGCGGTAGACCGCCTCGGGACGGCCGTGGTGCTGCGGCCGGGTGCGGGCCGCAGGGACCAGCGTCGCATGCGCGTGCAGCTGGCCGTAGTGGAACACATGGCCGCGCAGCTCGCCGTGCGGCGTGTCCCACGCGTGCAGCCCGATGCCCGCCAGTCGCGTGCCCATCTCCGCGGTGGCGTCCAGCAGCCCGGCCATCGCGTGGTCGCGACCTTCCAGGTCGCGCAGCGTGCGGGCGCAGACCATCATGCCGCCGCATTCGGCCAGCAGGGGCCGGCCCGCGGCGTGCCAGTCACGCAGGCTGGTCATGAAGCGCGTGCTGCGCGCAAGCGTGGCCGCGTGCAGCTCCGGGTAGCCGCCGGGCAGGTAGAGCGCGTCGGCTCCGGGCGGCACCGCCTCGTCGGCCAGCGGCGAGAAGGTCGTCACGGTCGCACCCAGGTCGCACAGCAGGTCCAGGTTGGCTGCGTAGCAGAACGAGAACGCCGTATCGCGCGCCACCGCGACGGTGCGCCCGCGCAGCAAGGGCGGGGGTGCCGACGGGGGAGCGAGCGAAGCCGGACGGTGCCATGCCGGCAGCCGCTGCAGCGCGGCCAGGTCCAGGTGCAAGGCGGCGTCCAGCGCCTGCCACGACGCCGGCAGGCGGGCCTGCATCTCGTGGGCTTCGACCAGGCCGAGGTGGCGTTCGGGCAGCCGTGGCACGCCGTCGTCCAGGTGCCCCAGCCAGGGCATGCCGGGCGGCAGGCTGTCGCGCAGCATGCGCGCATGGGCCTCGCCGGCGACCCGGTTCGCGGCCACGCCGGCCCAGGCCAGCCGGCGCGGGGCACCGTAGGCCCGCAGACCGCAGGCGAGCGCGCCGAAGGTCTCGGCCATCGCGCCCGCGTCGATCACCGCGAGCACCGGCAGCGCCAGCCGCGCGGCCAGGTCCGCCGCGCTCGGGCTGCCGTCGAACAGGCCCATCGCTCCTTCGATCAGCAGCCAGTCGGCCTGCCGGGCGGCGTCCGCAAGCCATTGCGCGCAGCGTGCCTCGCCGACCATCCACAGGTCCAGGTTGTGCACCGGCGCCCCGGTCACGGCGGCGAGGTGGCAGGGATCGATGAAGTCGGGGCCGACCTTGAAGGCACGCACCCGCCGTCCCTGCCGGCGCAGCCGGTGCGCCAGGGCGCAGGTGAAGCTGGTCTTGCCCTGGCCGGAGGCGACCGCGGCGATCAGCAGCGCCCTCGCCATGGCCGCCTCACATCTCGATGCCCGGCTGGGCACGGATGCCTTGCAGGAAGGCATGCTTCAGCCGGCCCATGTCGGTGACGGTGTGCGCCACCGCGAGCAGCGCGGGCGGGGCGTCGGGGCCGGTGATGACCACGTGCTGGCGCTCGGGACGCGCGAGCAGGTCCACGATGGCCTGCTGGCCCCCGAGCAGGCCCGCCCTGAGCGCGGTCGTGAACTCGTCCAGCAGCACCAGGCCCAGTTCCGGGTCGCGCAGCATGCGGCGTGCGACCTCCCAGGCGGTGCGCACCTGGGCCGCGTGAGGCGCCTGCGGGGCATCGCCGTCGCCGAGCACGTGCAAGCGCACATCCTGCGGGAAGCGGCGGAAGAAGCGCTCCTCGCCCGTGGGCTGCGCGGCCCGGGTGAACTGCACGATGCCGACCTTCATGCCGTGGCCCAACGCCCGCACGGCCATGCCGTAGGCGCTGGAGCTCTTGCCCTTGCCGTTGCCGGTGTTGACGACGATCACGCCGCAATCCCGCCCGCCAGGCCTGGCCGGGGCCGCGGCCTCCTTGCCGGGCTGCGCTGGCGGTGGGGCGGGATGCCAGTCGCCCGGCGCGGGGCAGGGGTGTCCATCCAGGGCCGGATGTTCCAGGTGCGAGTTCATCGGGGAGCGGGGACGTAGTAACGGTGCCCTTCGAGCGTGACGGCGAGCATGCGGCTGCCGTAGGCACGGGCGAGGTGGTCGGGGTGCAGCACCTGGTCGAGCGGGCCGGCCATCCAGCGCGGCGCGCCGTTTCCATCGGGCAGCCACAGCAGCGCATGGGTGCAGCAGCGCAACGCGAGGTTCACGTCGTGCAGCGACATCACCACGGCCTGGTCGTGCAGCTGCGCCAGCAGCGCGCAGGCGGCCAGCTGGTGCGGCACGTCCAGGTGCGCGGTCGGCTCGTCGAGCAGCACGAGCGGCGTGGCCTGGGCCAGCATCGCGGCCAGTGCGACCCGTTGTCGCTCGCCGCCCGAGAGGCTGCGCACGTCCTGTGCCGCCAGGTGTGCGACGTCGCAGCGCTGCAGCGCCTCGAGCGCCAGGCGCTCGTCGTCCGGTCCCAGCCAGCCCATGCGGCCGGCGTAGGGCTGGCGTGCGGCGAGCACCACCTCCAGCACCGACAGGCCGAAGGCGTCGTGATGGTGCTGCGGACACCAGGCGCGCAGCGTGGCGAGCTCGCGGGTGCGGATGCGGGCCAGCGGCCGGCCGCCGAGCTCGACCTCGCCCCCGGCGGGCGGACGCAGGCCGGCCAGCGTGCGCAGCAGCGTGGTCTTGCCGCAGCCGTTGGGCCCGAGCAGCGCCCAGCGTTCGCCGGTGCGCACCTGCCAGTCCAGGCCGTCGACCAGCACGCGCTGGCCGGCGCGCACCTGCAGCGCCCGGGTGGCGAGCAGCGGGGCGTTCATGTGCGTCCTCCCTGGCGCAGCAGCAGCCACAGGAAGGCCGGCACGCCGATGAAGGCGGTCAGCACGCCCACCGGCAGCTGCATCGGCGCCGCCAGCGTGCGCGCCAGCGTGTCGGCCAGCACCAGGAAGGCGCCGCCGCCCAGCGCGCAGGCCGGCAGCAGCACCCGCTGGTCGTTGCCGAGCGCCAGCCGCAGCGCGTGCGGCACCACCAGCCCGACGAAGCCGATGCTGCCGGCCACGCTGATCGCCAGGCCGGCGGCGACCGAGGCCAGCACCACCACCGCGATGCGCAGACGCTGCACCGGCACGCCCAGCGCCTCGGCCGGGCCGTCGCCGAGCAGCATCAGGTTCAGGTCGCGCGCCAGCAGCAGGGCGGCGGCCAGCAGCGCCACGGCACCCGCCAGCGCGACGCCGTAACGCTCGACGCCATTGAGGTCGCCGAGCAACCAGAACACCATGCCGCGCAGCTGGCCCTCGGGCGCGATCGAGAGGATGAAGGCGACCACGGCGCTGAAGCCGGCTGCCACGATCACGCCCACCAGCAGCAGCTGCACGCTGGCACTGGCGCTGTCGGCATGGCGGCGGAACGCGCGCGCGCCGAGCAGGAACACCAGTGCCGTGGCGCCGAGCGCACCGGCCGAGGCGCCGGCGCTGGTCCCGCCCGCACTCGCGCCCAGCCACAGCGCCGTGAGCGCGCCCACCGACGCCCCGCTGGAGACGCCCAGCACGTAGGGCTCGGCCAGCGGGTTGCGCAGCAGCGCCTGCAGCAGCGCGCCCGACAGCGCGAGCAGCGCGCCGCAGGCCAGCGCCGCGAGCGCGCGCGGCAGGCGCAGCGCGACCACGATGTCGCGCGTGAACGAGGTGTCGGTGCCGCGCAGCGCGTCGGCCACCGCGCGCGGCGACAGCGTCTCGCTGCCCAGCATCAGCGCCAGCAGCACGCTGCCGCCCGCGGCGGCGAGCAGCAGCGCGAGCGGCAGCAGCGGGCGGCGGGTGTGTCGCATCACGGTTGCCTCAGCGCGGAGCCCACTTCAGCTCGACGTAGAAGGTGCGGCCGCCGGTGCTGTAGCCGCGCGTGAACTCGTGGTCCTTGTCGCCCACGTTGTCGACGCGCGCCAGCAGCGTCCAGTCGCGCCGGAAGCGGCGGCTGGCGTACAGGTCCAGCGTCGCGTAGCCGCCCAGGCGCACCGTGTTGGCCGGGTCGTCGTAGCGGTGCGACGACAGCTGTACATCGGCGCCGAGCGTCCAGCCGTGCACCAGGGTGTCCAGGCCCAGGCTCGCGTGGCGCCGCGCGCGGCGCGGCAGCAGTGCGTCGGTGTCCCGGTTGCGCGGCCGCTGCAGGTCGAGCGAGCCGTTGAGGTTGATGCCGGCGAAGCGGTGCGTGGCGCTCAGCGTCGCACCCAGGTACTCGGCGCGGCCGACGTTGTCGTAGCAGCCGGGGAACATCCCGCTGCCGGCCGGGCACGGACCCGGGCCGGAGACGAAGTCGATCAGGTCGCTCAGCCGGTTGCGGTACAGCACCAGGCCGAAGGTCGTCGCGCCGCCGCTGTAGTTCAGCCCCACCTCGACGTTGCGTGCCGACTCGGGCCGCAGCGTCGCCTTGCCGTACTCGCTGAAGCGCTGGTAGAGCGTGGGCGCGCGGAACGCCGTGCCCGCCGAGGCGGAGACGCGCCAGTGGCGGTTCAGCGCATAGGCGTAGGCCAGGCTGCCGGTGGTCTCGCCGCCGAACTCGCTGTCGTCATCGTGGCGCAGGTGCAGCTGCAGCGTGTGGGTCTGGTCGGTCCAGCTGTAGCCCAGCGCCAGCGCGTCCTGCCAGCGTCGGCTGCGCGGCGGCGTGTTGAACACGTTGTGCAGCCGGTCCTCGCGCCGTTCCAGCGCGGCGGTCAGCAGGTGCCGGTCGGCGCGCCATTCGTGCTGCCACAGGTAGGTGCGCACGCGCGTGCTGGTCAGGTACGTCGAGGGCTCGGTCTCGTAGCGGTCGTAGCCTTCGCTGACCGACACGCGGCTGGTGTGGCGCTCGCTCCAGCGTGCAGTCCAGTTCAGCGCGGCGGTGTGCATGCGCAGCCGCGCGCGGTCGTTGACCGGGCCGAGGAAGCCGTCGTACTGCGCGCTCATGTCGTTGGCCAGCAGCGAGGCCTCCAGGCGGTGGCCCTCGGCGGGCTGCCAGCCCAGCCGCAGCGAGCCGGAGGTGGTGCGGTGGCCGTCGCGGTCCGGGTTGGCGCCGTCCGGCTGGGCGTCGAAGCCGCGGCTGACCTCGCGGGTGAGGCTGGCGGCGTAGTCGAAGCCCTCGGCCGTGCCCTGCACGCCGGCGCCCAGCCGGCCCGTGTGGTGCTCGCCGATGCCGGCGGTGACGAAGGGCGAGAACGGGCCTTCGCCCTTGCGCGTGAAGATCTGCACCACGCCCGAGACGGCGTCCGAGCCATAGACCGCCGCGGCGGGGCCGCGCACGACCTCGATGCGCTCCACTTCGGCCAGCGGGATCACGTTCCACGACGCGCCGCCGGTGGCCTGCGAGTCGAAGCGCACGCCGTCGACGTAGACCGGCGTGAAGCGCATCTCGGCGCCGCGCACGAACAGGCTGGTCGTGCCGCCGAGGCCACCGGCGCGCGACAGCTCGATGCCGGGCACGCGGCGCAGCACGTCGACCACGCCGGTGACGCCGCTGCGCTCGATCATGGTGCGGTCGATGACGGTGATGTCGGACACCACCTCGCCGACGGGCTGCGGCATGCGGGTGGCGGTGACGACGATGGTGTCGAGGGAGGCCTGGGCGATGCGTTCCTGGGCGAGCGCCAGGCAGGGCAGGGCCGCGCAGATCGGCGCGAGGAGCCATCGCGCGCGGCGACGGGCTGGGACGAACGTCTTCATGAAGGACGGAAGGACTGTACGTTCGTGCCTGCTTCCCCGCAGGCTCGAACCCCATGGACGCGCACCGGGGCGCGCGTCCCCCTGTTGGCCGGTATCCGGGCTGGCAGAACGACCCCGGAGGACCTTCCCAGCCGGCAGGCGCCAGCCAGTGGTCGTGGACCCAGGGCGGGCACGGCGCAAGGCCGTGCCGTCTGCTTACCGTTGCGGGGGCAGCGCAGGTTGGAAGGCGGGCGGTGCCGCGCTTCTCCCTGCTTCCCGTTTAACCGCGCCACCGGACGGCGGCGCGAGCACCAACGGGATGGATTGTAAGAGGCTTGCGCGCCGTTGCGGCCGGGAAGACGCTACGAGCGCGCGCGTCGCGCCGTGCCGCGCAGCATCAGCACCACGCCGCACAGCACGATGCCGGCGGCGAGCCACTCGTAGCCGGTGATGTGCTCGCCGGCCACCGCCACGCCCAGCAGCATCGCGATCACCGGGTTCACGAAGGTGTAGCTCGAGGCCAGCGCCGCGCTGGCGCGCCCGAGCAGCAGCATGTAGGCGTTGAAGGCGATCAGCGAACCGAACACCACGAGGTACGCCCACGCCGCCACGGCCACCGGCTGCGGCGGCCAGCGGGGTGTCTCGCCGCTGGCCAGCGACAGCACCATCAGGACCGCGCCGCCGCACAGCATCTCGCTGGCAAAGCCGGTCGCGCCGCTGGCCATCGGCAGGCTGCGCTGGCTCAGCACGCTGCCCAGCGACCAGGTCACGCAGGCGATGGTGATCGCGGCCAGCCCCGCGGGCGAGGCCTGGAAGCCGGCCCCCTGCGTGAGCATCAGCACGCCGCACAGGCCGACGACGATGCCGGCGATCTCCCAGCGGGTGGGGTACACGCCCCACAGCAGGTTGAAGGCCGCGATCATCAGCGGCACCACCGCGATGAAGGCGACCACCAGGCCCGAACCCACGGTCTGCTCGGCGTAGGCTGTGCCGCCCATGCCGCCGCCCAGCATCAGCGTGCCGACGACGAGCGCGTTGCGCCATTCGCGCCCCGTGGGCAGCGGCTTGCCGCGCAGGCATTGCCAGGCGAGCAGCAGGCCTCCGGCGAACAGGAAGCGCGTGCCCATCTGGAAGAAGGGCGGAAAGCTGACCAGCGCGTACTTGATCGCGAGGTAGGTCGATCCCCACACCAGCCAGGTGGCGGCCAGGCACAGGGTGACGAGCGGGGTCAGGGCAGGGGACGTGCGGGCAGCGACGACGGCAGTCATGATGCAGCAGGTCGGAGGCGCAAGAAGGGGAGCTGGAGCCTCCATGCTAGGGACGCGGGCCGCGAGGCTGAAGTGGCATTTCAAGGATTGCAGGTCGATAATCCTTGGAATCCGAAAGTGGGAAGGGGCTGGCACCTTGAACCTCGAACTGGACCACTACGACACCCGGATCCTCGCGGAGCTGCAGGCCGATGCGCGCCTGTCGATGGCCGAGCTCGGCCGTCGCGTGCACCTGAGCCAGCCGGCCGTCACTGAGCGGGTGCGCAAGCTGGAGGCTGCGGGCGTCATCACCGGCTACCGCGCCACCGTCGACCTGGGCAAGCTGGGCTACGGCATCCGCGCGCTGGTGCGGGTGGGGCGCGCCGACTACGCGCGCGTCGTCCGGCAGATCCAGCAGACGCCGGAGGTCGTCAACGCCTACAACGTCACCGGCGAGGACAGCTGGGTGCTCGAGATCGCGGTGATCGACGTGGCGCACCTGGACGCCGTCGTGACCCGCTTCTGCCTGCTGGCCGAGACCTCCACCTCCATCATCCTCAACGCCGCGCGCGAGCACCAGCCCATGCTGCCGGCGCGGCGCGAGGACGTGAAACCTCCCATCAAGAAAGTGATCGACGCATGAGCACGAGCGAGTTCATCCCCACCTGCGACCTGTGCGACGCGCACAAGAACGACAGCGACGGCGCGTTCCGCGTGCTGCCGCCGGTGTTCCGCGACTTCGGCCAGCGCCGGCGCTTCGCCGGTGCGGTCAGCACGGTCAAGTGCTTCGAGGACAACTCGCTGGTCAAGGCCGCGGTGGAGTCGCCCGGCCAGGGGCGCGTGCTGGTGGTCGACGGCGGCGGCTCGCTGCGCCGCGCGCTGGTGGGCGGCAACCTGGCCGCGGCGGCGGCGCGCAATGGCTGGGCCGGCCTGGTGGTGGACGGCTGCGTGCGCGACGTGGCCGAGCTCGCAGCCTGCGATGTCGGCATCCGCGCGCTCGCGTCGATGCCGCTGCCCACCGAGAAGCGCAACGAGGGCCAGCGCGACGTCCCCGTGCAGGTGCAGGGCGTGTGGGTGCGCCCGGGCGACTGGCTGGTCGCCGACGAGGACGGCATCGTGATCCTGCCCGCGCCGCCGGCCGCGGTCTGATCGCCGCGACTCAGGTCGCCGCCGGAGGCGGTGCGTCGGCGAACAGCTCCGGCGCCAGCGCTTGCATCGCCTGGTATTGCGTCAGGTAGACCTGTCCGCTCAGGTGCGCCAGGAAGCCGGTGCCCTGCAGCCGGTCCATCACCGGCCCCTTGACCTCCGACAGGTGCAGGCGGATACCCGCATCGCGCAGGCGCGCGGTGATCGACTCCAGGCTCTCCAGCGCGCTGCTGTCGATCGCGTTGATCGCCGAGCACTGCAGCACCAGGTGCTCCAGCCCCGGGCGGTGCGCGACCAGGTCGTTGATGCGGTCTTCCAGTGCGCGGGCATTGGCGAACCACAGGCTCTCGTCCACGCGCAGGGTCGCGACGCGCGGGCTGGTCCTGACCGGGTGGCGCAGCACGTTGCGGAAGTGCTCGGTGCCCGGCAGCCAGCCGACCTCGGCAATGTGCGGCCGGCTGCTGCGCAGCAGGAACAGCAGCAGCGACACGCCCACCCCGGCGATCAGCCCGGCCTCGACACCCGCGCCCAGCGTCACGGCAAAGGTGGTCAGCACCGCGGTGAAGTCGGCCTTCGAGTAACGCCAGGTGCGCCCGAAGATGCCCAGGTCGACCAGCGACAGCACGGCCACGACGATGGTCGCCGCCAGCGTGGCCTGCGGCAGGTAGTACAGCGTCGGGGTCAGCAGCAGCGATGCGAGCACGATGCCCACGGCCGTGTACGCCCCTGCGGCCGGCGTGCGGGCGCCGGCGTCGAAGTTCACTACCGAGCGCGCGAAGCCGCCCGTGACCGGAAAGCCGCCGGTGAATGCGGCAGACAGGTTGGCCGCGCCCAGCGCGACGAGTTCCTGGTCCGGCTCGATGCGCTGGCGCCGGCGCGCGGCCAGGGTCTGGCCGACCGACACCGACTCGACGAACCCGACCACGCTGATCAGCAGCGCCGGCACGGCCAGCTGGCGCCACAGCGGGGCATCCCAGGCCGGCACGGTCCACGGCGGCAGGCCCTGCGGCACGTGGCCGACGATGCGCAGCCCCTGCTCGTGCCAGCCCAGCCGCCAGGTGAGGGCGGTGGTGACCACGATGGCGGCGACCGGCCCGGTCTTGGCGAGCATGTCGGCCGCCAGCGGGGACACCCCCAGGCGCAGCAGCCAGGGTTTCAGCCCCCGGCGCACCCACTGCAGGAACAGCAGGGCGGCCAGGCCCACGGCCAGCGTCGGCTGGTGGGTCTCGGGGGCCGCGCGCCACAGCGCGGGCAGCAGCTCGACCAGCGTCTGGCCGTCGGCGCGCACGCCCATCAGTGTCTTGAGCTGGCTGGCGGCGATCAGGATGCCCGAGGCGGCCACGAACCCGGCCACCACCGGATGGCTGAGGAAGTGCGCGAGGAAGCCCAGGCGCAGCAGCCCCATCACGAGCAGGATCACGCCGGACAGCGCGGCGAGCACCACCGCGGCGGCCGCGTAGCCTGCGGTGCCGCTGGCGGCCACCTGGCCGACCGCGGCCGCGGTCATCAGCGAGACCACGGCCACCGGCCCGACCGCCAGCACGCTGCTGGTGCCGAGCACCGCGTAGACCACCAGCGGCGCGATGCTGGCGTACAGGCCGGCTTCGGGCGGCAGCCCGGCGAGCAGCGCGTAGGCGAGGCTCTGCGGGATCAGCATCACCGTCACGATGACGGCGGCGAGCAGGTCCTGCGCCAGCGTGGCGCGGTCGTACCGGCGGCTCCAGGCGAGGATGGGCAGCCAGCGGGCCATCAGGCCACCAGCTCGGGTTGCGCCATCCATTCGCGGCCCTTGAGCATGGCTTGCCAGTACAGCGGCGGCAGGATGCGCTCCTTCAGGTACCACGCCAGGCGCGACGGGCGGCGGCCGTCGATCAGCCAGGACGGGAAGCTGGGTGCGAGCTTGCCGCCGTAGAGGAACTCGGCGAGCACGATCCTGCCGCGCTCCACCGTCAGCGGGCAGGAGCCGTAGCCGTCGTAGTGCGCCTCGCCGCGCACCGCGCCGCGTGCGGCCAGCACGTTGTGCGCGACCACCGGCGCCTGCTTGCGCGCCGCCGCCGCGGTCTTGGCGTTGCTGGTGTTGCCGACGTCGCCCAGGCCGAAGATGTTGGCGTAGCGCTTGTGCCGCAGCGTGGCCGGATCCAGGTCCAGCCAGCCGGTCGCGTCGGCCAGCGGGCTGACGCGGATGAAGTCCGGCGCCTTCTGCGGCGGCACCACGTGCAGCAGGTCGAACTCGCGCACCACCTCGCGGCTGCTGCCGTCGGGCTGGGCGGCGTTGAACACCGCCTTGCGCGCCGGCCCGTCGACCGCGACCAGGGTCTCGCCGAAGTCGAGGTGGATGCCGTAGGCCTGGACGTATTCCATCAGGGCCGGCACGTAGTCGGGTACGCCGAACAGCACCGCCCCGGCGGTGCAGAACTGGATGTCGATGTCCCGCAGCACGCCGCTGCGCCGCCAGTGGTCGGCCGACAGGTACATCGCCTTCTGCGGGGCGCCGGCGCACTTGATCGGCATCGGCGGCTGGGTGAACACGGCGCGGCCGCCGCGCAGCTCGCGCACCAGCTGCCAGGTGTAGGGGGCGAGGTCGTAGCGGTAGTTGGAGGTCACGCCGTGGCGGCCGAGCGTCCCGGGCAGGCCCTCGATCGCATGCCAGTCGAGCTTCAGGCCCGGGCAGACGACGAGCTGCTGGTAGGCGACCACGCGGCAGCCGTCGAGGATCACCAGGTCCTGTTCCGGCTCGAACGCCGCGACCGCGGCCTTGATCCAGTGCACGCCGCGCGGCAGCACCGAGGCCATGGTGCGCGCGGTGGTGCGCGGGTCGAAGACGCCTGCGCCGACCAGCGTCCAGCCCGGCTGGTAGTAGTGCACGTCCGCCGGGTCGATGATCGCGATGTCCAGCGACGGGGCGCGCGCCAGCAGGCTGGAGGCGACCGCGATGCCGGCCGCGCCGCCGCCGACGATGACCACGTCATGCCGTGCGTCGACCGTGTCCAGCGCGGTGCGCCCGCCGTTGGCGATGCGCCGCACCACACCCTGGAGGTCGTAGCCGGCCTGGGACGCCTGTTCGACGATCTGCGGCAGCGACAGGGCACCGGCCTGCGCCTGCGACAGCGCCCACAGCGTGGTCGAGCGCGTGCCGGTGCGGCACCAGGCCAGCACCGGCTTGGGCGCGCGGGCCAGCAACGCGCCGAACTCGCGCGCCTGTTCGTCGGTGACCTTGCCGGACTCCACCGGCAGGTAGTGGGCTTCCAGCCCCTGTTCGCGGGCGCGTTCGGCGATCTCGCGGAACAGCGGCTGGTCGTTGCCTTCGCCGTCGGGGCGGTTGCAGATCAGGGTGCGGTATCCCGCTTCGGCGATCGCGCGCACGTCCTCGGCGCGGATCTGCGGGGACACCGAGAGCTCGGGGCTCAGCCGGCGGATGTCCATGGACGTTCTCTTCGGTCGTCTCGTTGTGTGTGGTGGGCTCGGCTCAGAGGGCGTTGAGCGGGATCTTCAGGTAGCGCGTGCCGTTGTCCTCGGGCTCGGGCAGGTGGCCGGCGCGCATGTTGACCTGTACCGACGGCAGGATCAGCACGGGCATGGCCAGCGTGGCATCGCGCGCGGTGCGCATCGCGACGAACTCGTCCTCGCCGATGCCGTCGTGAACGTGGATGTTGTGCGCGCGCTGCTCGGCCACGGTGCTGACGTAGCGCAGCTCGCGCCCGCCGGGCTGGTAGTCGTGGCACATGTAGAGCCTGGTCTGCGGCGGCAGGCTCAGCACCTTGCGGATCGAGCGGTACAGCGTGTGCGCGTCGCCGCCGGGGAAGTCGCAGCGCGCGGTGCCGTAGTCCGGCATGAACAGCGTGTCGCCGACGAAGGCGGCATGCTCGTCGCCGTCGCTCACGACATAGGTCATGCAGGCCGGCGTGTGCCCCGGAGTGTAGAGCGCGCGCGCTTCCAGCGTGCCGATGCAAAACGGTTCCTCGTCGTGGAACAGGTGGTCGAACTGGCTGCCGTCGCGCGCGAACTCGGGGCCGGCGTTGAACAGCTTGCCGAACACGTCCTGCACGGTGGTGATGTTCCAGCCGATGCCGAGCTTGCCGCCCAGGTGCTGCTGCAGGTAGGGGGCGGCCGAGAGATGGTCGGCATGCACGTGGGTCTCGAGGATCCACTGCAGCCGGCCCTCCAGCTCGTGGACCCGCTTGATCAGCCGGTCGGCCGAGTCGGTCGAGGTGCGGCCCGACTTGGGGTCGTAGTCGAGCACGCTGTCGATCAGCGCACAGTCGCGGGTGGAGCGGTCCATCACGATGTAACTGATGGTCCAGGTGGCGGGGTCGAAATGACCTTCGACGAACAGGCGCGAGGGTTGGGACACGGGGTGCTCCTTCGGTACGTCGTTGTCTGTAGGGGTCAGCGCTTGCGCGAGCAGGTGTTGATGCCCAGGAGGGTGTAGAGCGGGCAGTAGCCGGCGATGCCGGTCAGCAGCGGGACGACGCCGAGGTAGCCCCACCAGCCGACGGTGCCGGTGGCGGCCAGGGCAATCAGGGCGAGGCCTGCGATCACGCGCAGGGTGCGGTCGAACGTGCCTTCGTTGCGGCTCATGTGGTCCTCCGTTCGGTGAAAGTGCCCGGACTTATCAAAAGGCATGCCAGTCGGCATGGGGTGGGGGCCGGCATGCAAGTGCTTGTCCCCGAAGGGGTTTTTCCTGGGGGCTGGGGATGGGCGGAGGCTGCCGGGCGCACCGTCGCTGCCGCATGGCAGTGACGTGGCAGTCTGGCTGCCACGATTGGCAGTGGCGGCGGGCTGGCCGACAATGGGCGCAATGGACACCGACGCCCCCGAACTCCACCCCCTGCTGTCCTTCCTCGAGCACGAGACCGAGCCGATGATCGTGCTCGACCCGGACTACCGCATCCTGGCCGCGAACACCGCGTACCGACGCCAGTTCGGCAGCGCCGACCGGGCCCACCTCGGGGAAAAGTGCTACCGCGTCTCGCACGGCTATGCCGTGCCCTGCGACCAGGTCGGCGAGCATTGCCCGATGAAGCGCGCCGCGGAATCCCTGGGGCCGGACCGGGTCCTGCACATCCACCACACGCCGCGCGGGCCGGAGCATGTCGATGTCGAACTGCGGCCCATCCTCGACCGGCGTGGCGGCATCCTCGCCTACGTCGAGCGGCTGTCCACCGTGCGCAGTGCCACGCCGCGCGCCAGCGGCGACCGCCTGGTCGGGCGTTCCGCGGCGTTCAACGCGGCGCTGGAGGCACTGCAGCGCGTGGCACCCTCGACCCTGCCGGTGTTGCTGCTCGGCGAGTCCGGCACCGGCAAGGAGCTGTTCGCCCGAGCCGTCCACGAGGCCAGCCCGCGGGCGCAAGGGCCGTTCGTGGTGGTGGACTGCTCGGGGTTGACCGAGACGCTGTTCGAGAGCGAGCTGTTCGGCTACGAGAAGGGGGCCTTCACCGGCGCGACGACCCGCAAGCAGGGGCTGGTGGAAACCGCCGCCGGCGGCACGCTGTTCCTCGACGAGATGGGCGACGTGCCGCTGGCGATGCAGGTCAAGCTGCTGCGCCTGATCGAGACCGGCACCTTCCGCCGCGTCGGTTCGGTCGAAACCCGGCAGGCCGATTTCCGCCTGGTGGCGGCGACCCACAAGCCGCTGGCGCAGATGGTCGCCGAAGGGCGTTTCCGGCAGGACCTCTACTACCGCATCAGCGCGTTCCCGATCCACCTGCCCGCGTTGCGCGAGCGGCGCGAGGACATCCCGCTGCTGGCCGAGACCTTTCTGCGGCGCGGCGGGGGCGGCCGCCCGGTGCAGCTGACGCCGCAGGCCCTGCAGCGCCTGCAGGCGCACGACTGGCCGGGCAACCTGCGGGAGCTGCGCAACGTGCTGGACCGCGCGCGGCTGCTGGCCGACGACGGCGTGATCCGGCCGGAGCACCTGCCGGCGGGGCTGGGAGAGGCGAGGGCGTTCGCACCCGATGCCCGCGTGGCGACGGGGCCGGTCACGGCGCGCTGGCAACCGGCCGAGCTGCGCCGGCTGGCGACGACGTTCCCGGGCACGCGGCGCGAACTGGCGGCGCACCTCGGCTGGAGCGAGCGCACCCTGTACCGCCGCCTGAAGGCGCTGGGGCTGTAGCGGGCGGCGTGCGGCGCCTCAGCGCAGCACTTCGAGCAGCCGGTCCAGCCCGCCTTCGTTGATCGCGACCATCGCCTGCTCGCGCACCCGGGGCTTGGCGTGGTAGGCCACGCTCAAGCCTGCTGCACCCATCATCGGCAGGTCGTTGGCACCGTCGCCGACTGCGATCGCGGCGGTCGGCGGGCAGCCGACCTGGCGGCACAGCTCCAGCAGGTGGCGCTTCTTGGCCTCGCCGTCGACGATGTCGCCCAGCACCTTGCCGGTCAGGCGGCCGTCGACCACCTCCAGCACGTTGGCGTGCGCGACGTCGATGCCCAGGCGCTCGCGCACCCGCTCGGCGAAGAAGGTGAAGCCGCCCGAGACCAGCAGCGAGGTCAGCCCCGCGGCGCGGCAGGCCGCGAGCAGCTCCTGCGCGCCGGGGTTCAGGCGCAGGCGCTGGTCGTAGACCTCCTGCAGCGCGCCGCACGGCACGCCCGCGAGCAGCGCGACGCGCCGGCGCAGGCTGTCCTTGAAGTCGGTGATCTCGCCGCGCATCGCCTCCTCGGTGATCGCGGCCACCTCGGCCTTCTTGCCGGCGGCATCGGCGATCTCGTCGATGCACTCGATGTTGATCAGCGTCGAGTCCATGTCGAACGCGATCACCTTGAAGTCCGACAGCTTCAGCGTCGGGGTGGCGATGCGGAGGGTCAGGCCGGGCGCGATGTCGGTAGGCATGGATCGGTCGGGGTCCAGGGGTCAGGCGGGTTGGGCCACCGGCGTGCCCAGCGAGCGCAGCACGTCGCGGATGTACTGGGCGCGCTCCTTTGGGTCCGAGGTGGCCTTGTCGATGCGCAGCTTGTCGTTGCCCGCCAGCTTGATGTGGCGGTTCTTCTGCACCAGCTCGATGATGCGCATCGGCTCGATCGGCGGGTTGGGGCGGAAGGTGATGTGGATGGCCGCCGGCGCCGCGTCGATCTTCACGACGCCGTACGGCTTGGCCAGCACCCGCAGGCGGTGCACGTCGAACAGGGTCTGGCCCTGCGGCGGCAGCTTGCCGAAGCGGTCGGTGATCTCCTCCAGCAGCGCGTCGATCTGGTCGCCGGTCTCGGCCGAGGCCAGGCGCTTGTAGAGGTTCAGCCGCACCTGCACGTCGCCGCAGTAGCTGTCTGGCAGCAGGGCCGGGGCGTGCAGGTTGATCTCGGTGGTCACCGACAGCGGCGACAGCAGGTCCGGCTCGCGGCCGGCCTTGAGCGCGCGCACCGCCTCGGACAGCATGTCGTTGTAGAGCTGGAAGCCGACCTCCTGCATGTTGCCGCTCTGGTGCTCGCCGAGCACCTCGCCGGCGCCGCGGATCTCCAGGTCGTGCATCGCCAGGTAGAAGCCCGAGCCCAGCTCCTCCATGTTCTGGATCGCCTCCAGCCGCTGCGCGGCCTGCTTGGTCAGGCCCTCGACGTCGGGCACCAGCAGGTAGGCATAGGCCTGGTGGTGCGAGCGGCCGACGCGGCCGCGCAGCTGGTGCAGCTGCGCCAGGCCGAACTTGTCGGCGCGGCTGATGACGATGGTGTTGGCCGTGGGCACGTCGATGCCGGTCTCGATGATGGTCGAGCACAGCAGCACGTTGTAGCGCTGCGCGACGAAGTCGCGCATCACGCGCTCCAGCTCGCGTTCGGGCATCTGGCCGTGCGCCACCGCGATGCGCGCCTCGGGCAGCAGCTCCTGCAGCTTCTGGCGCCGGTTCTCGATGGTCTCGACCTCGTTGTGCAGGAAGTAGACCTGCCCGCCGCGCTTCAGCTCGCGCAGCACCGCCTCGCGGATCACGCTGCTGGTCTCGTTGCGCACGAAGGTCTTGATCGCCAGGCGCCGCTGCGGCGCGGTGGCGATGACCGAGAGGTCGCGCAGGCCTTCCAGCGCCATGCCCAGCGTGCGCGGGATCGGCGTGGCCGTGAGCGTGAGCACGTCGACCTCGGCGCGCATGGCCTTGATGGCCTCCTTGTGGCGCACGCCGAAGCGGTGTTCCTCGTCGATGATCAGCAGCCCCAGGCGCGCGAACTTCACCTCGGGCGACAGCAGCTTGTGCGTGCCGACCACGATGTCCACCGTGCCGTCGGCCAGGCCGTTGAGCGCGGCGTTGACCTCCTTGGTGGAGCGGAAGCGCGACAGCTCCGCCACCTTCACCGGCCAGTTGGCGAAGCGGTCGGTGATGGTCTGGTAGTGCTGCTCGGCCAGCAGCGTGGTGGGCGCCAGCAACGCCACCTGCTTGCCGCCGGTGACCGCGACGAAGGCCGCGCGCAGCGCCACCTCGGTCTTGCCGAAGCCCACGTCGCCGCACACCAGCCGGTCCATCGGCCGCGGCGAGACCAGGTCCTGGATCACCGCGTGGATCGCGGCGCGCTGGTCGGGCGTCTCCTCGAAGCCGAAGCTGGCGGCGAACGCCTCGTAGTCGTGCGCGGAGAAGCGGAACGCGTGGCCCTCGCGCGCGGCGCGCCGGGCGTAGAGGTTGAGCAGCTCGGCCGCGGTGTCTCGCACCTGTTCGGCGGCCTTGCGCTTGGCGCGCTCCCACTGGCTGGAACCCAGCTTGTGCAGCGGCGCTTCCTCGGGGCTCACGCCGGTGTAGCGGCTGATCAGGTGCAGCTGCGCCACCGGCACGTACAGCGTGGCCTTGTCGGCGTACTCCAGGTGCAGGAACTCGCTGGGCCCATCGCCCAGGTCGATGTTGAGCAGCCCCTGGTAGCGGCCGATGCCGTGGTTGACGTGCACCACCGGGTCGCCGACCTTCAGCTCCGACAGGTCCTTGATCAGCGCGTCGACGTTGCTGACCTGCTCCTGCTTGCGGCGCCGGCGCGTGGTCGGCGCGGTGGCGAACAGCTCGGTCTCGGTGACGAACTGCAGCCCCTGCGCGTCGCCGTCGCCGGTGGCCCAGTGGAAGCCCCCGGCCAGCGGCGCCACCGCGATGGCGTACTTCTCGCCGCCGGACTGGAAGTCGGCCAGCGACTCGACCGCAGGCGGCTCGATCCGGTTGTCGCGCAGCAGCTCGAGCAGGCTCTCGCGGCGGCCGGGCGACTCGGCGACGATCAGCACCCGGTGCGGGGTCGCGGCCAGATGGGCCTGCAGCCGCCGCAGCGGCTCGGGCGCGCCGCGGTCGGCGCTCAGGTCCGGCAGCGGGCGGGCCCAGTCGACCGCCCCCTGGCCGCGCACCGCGAGCTGCGCGTGCACGTTGCACAGCGCGAAGAAGTCCTCGGGCTTCAGGAACAGGTCTTCCGGCGGCAGGATGGGGCGCTCCGGGTCGTGCTTCAGGAAGCGGTAGCGCTCGCGCGTGTCGGTCCAGAAGCGCTTGAGCGCTTCGTCGATCTCGCCGTGCAGCACCAGCTTCGCCTGCTCGCCCAGGTACTCGAAGATGGTGGCCGTCTCGTCGAAGAACAGCGGCAGGTAGTACTCGATGCCGGCGGTGGCGATCCCGTTGCCGATGTCCTTGTAGATGCGCGCCTTGCTCGGGTCGCCTTCCATGCGCTCGCGCCAGCGGGCGCGGAATCTCGCGCGCGAGTCCTCGTCCATCGGGAACTCGCGCCCGGGCAGCAGGCGCACCTCCGGCACCGGGTACAGGCTGCGCTGGCTGTCCGGGTCGAAGGTGCGGATCGAATCCACCTCGTCACCGAACAGGTCCACCCGGTACGGCACCGGCGAGCCCATCGGGTACAGGTCGATCAGCCCGCCGCGCACCGCGTACTCGCCCGGCGAGACCACCTGGCTGACGTGCTGGTAGCCGGCCAGCGTCAGCTGCGCCTTGAGCGAGGCCTCGTCCAGCTTCTCCTTCTGCTTGAAGTGGAAGGTGTAGGCCGCGAGGAAGGAGGGCGGTGCCAGGCGCACCAGTGCGGTTGAGGCCGGCAGCAGCACCACGTCGACCTCGCCCTGGCGCACGCGCCACAGCGTCGCCAGCCGCTCGGAGATCAGGTCTTGGTGCGGCGAGAAGGTGTCGTAGGGCAGCGTCTCCCAGTCGGGAAACACCGCGCAGCGCAGCTCCGGTGCGAAGAAGGCCAGCTCGTCGTGCAGGCGCTGCGCGTCGGCCGGCTCGGCCGTCACGATGGCCGTCAGCGTCCGGTTCGCCGCCTGCTCTCGGGCGAAGGTGGCCAGCAGCAGCGCATCGGCAGAGCCTGGCGGGCGCGGCACGGTATGGCGCTTGCCGGGGGCGATGGGGGGAAGGTGCATGCGCGTGGTGTGGGACCAATGCAAATCGCCCCGGGCGGGTGTCCTCCCGGGGCGAAACAGACACCAAATTATAGAATTCCGCCCTCCGTTGCCCCTGCTGTCCCGATGTATTCCACCGAGCCCCCGCGCCTATTCGCCCTGGTGCCCTGCGCCGGCACCGGCGAGCGTGCCGGTGCCGGCGGGCCCAAGCAGTACGCGAGCGTGGCCGGGCGTGCCCTGGTGGCCCACACGCTGCAGGCGCTGGCCGCCGTGTCGCGGCTGGACGGCGTGATGGTGGTGCTGGCGCCGGACGACACGCGCTTCGAGGAGGCCGTGCCCGGCTTCGCTGGCTGGGTGGCGCGCGTCGGCGGGTCCACGCGCGCCGCGACGGTGGCCAACGGGCTGGCGGCGCTGGTCGAGCGCGGCGCCCAGCCGCACGACTGGGTGCTGGTGCATGACGCCGCGCGCTGCCTGCTGCAGCCGCAGTGGGTCGACGAGCTGATCGACGCCTGCCTGGACGACGAGGTCGGCGGCCTGCTGGCGCTGCCGGTGCCGGACACGCTCAAGCAGGAGGAGGGCGGCCGCGTCGCCGCCACCGTGGACCGGCGCGGCAAGTGGCAGGCGCAGACGCCGCAGATGTTCCGCCTGGGCCTGCTGCGCCCGGCCCTGCTGCATGCCGGCGACAGCGTCACCGACGAGGCCTCCGCGGTCGAGGCGCTGGGTCATGCGCCGCGGCTGGTGCGCGGCTCGCTGGAGAACTTCAAGGTCACCTATCCGCAGGACTTCGCGCTTGCGGAACGCTTGCTGAGGACGCGCTGATGGACATCCGGATCGGGGAAGGCTGGGACACCCATGCACTGGTGGCCGGGCGCAAGCTCGTCCTGGGCGGCGTCGAGATCCCGCACACGCTGGGGCTGCTCGGCCACTCGGACGCCGACGCGCTGCTGCATGCGATCACCGACGCGGTGCTGGGTGCGGCGGGCCTCGGGGACATCGGCCGCCATTTCCCGGACACCGACGAGCGCTTCAAGGGGGCCGATTCCTCCGCGCTGCTGGCCGAGGCGATGCGCCGCGTGCGCGAGCAGGGCTGGGAACTGGTCAACGTCGACAGCACCATCGTCGCCCAGGCGCCCAAGATGGCGCCGCACATCCCCGCGATGCGCGAGCGCATCGCCGCGGCGCTGGGCTGCACGCCCGCGCAGGTCAACGTGAAGGCCAAGACGGCCGAGAAGCTCGGCCCGGTGGGGCGGCAGGAATCCATCGAGGCGCGCGCGGTGGCGCTGCTGCGCCGCGCCTGAGGCGGCGCACGCCGACGCTACGGCGCCTTCTTCAGGCGGATGCGGGCGATGAGCCCGGTGTCGGGCGGGGTCGCGTTGGCCAGTTCGAAGGTGCCGCCCATGCGGGCCACCGTCTTTTCCACCACCGCCAGGCCCAGGCCGGCACCGGTGGCCGCGGTGCGCGCGGCGTCGCCGCGGAAGAACGGCGTGGTCAGCTGCGACAGCTTCTCGGGAGGCACGCCGGGACCGTGGTCGCGCACGGTGATGATCACCCAGGGGCCGGTGCGGGCGTAGGTCACCTCCACCTGGGCGATGCCGCTGTCCTGCGAGCGCCCGTAGCGCCGCGCGTTCTCGAACAGGTTGGCCAGCACCCGGCCCAGTTCGGTCTCGTCGGCCATCACCTTGGTGTCGATCGCCACGCGCGAGACGATGCGGATCTGGTTCAGGTCGCGGAACGCGGCGATCTCGCGGTCCACGACGCTGCTCAGGTGCACCGGCACCAGCTTGACCTCGCCCGGGCGGGCGTAGTCCATGAACTTGTCGATGATCGCGTCCAGCTGGTCGATGTCGGCGGCCATGTTGCGGCGCGCTTCCTCGTCGGTGACGCTCATCTCGACCTCCAGCCGCAGGCGCGCCAGCGGGGTGCGCAGGTCGTGCGAGATGCCGGCCAGCATCACGGCACGGTCTTCCTCCACCTTGGCGAGCTCGCGCGCCATGCGGTTGAAGCCCATGTTGACCTCGCGGATCTCGCTGGTCAGCGTCTCCTCGTCCAGGCGCGACTCGTACTCGCCCTCGCGGATGCGGCTGGCGGCAAACGACAGCTGCTTGAGCGGCTGGTTGATCAGCCGCGCGACGCCGGCCGAGCCGAGCACGGTGGCCAGCAGCGCGATGCTGACCCAGATGAACCAGGTGCGCCCGGCCACCGCCTGCACCCGGCCCGGGTCGACCTGCAGCCAGTAGCGGTCGTTCTCGATCGAGAAGTCGATCCACAGGCCCGGCGTGTCGTTGACGCTGGTGGCCACCACGGTGGTCGGCCCCAGCCGCGAGCGCAGCTCCTGCCCGATGCGGCGGGTGAAGCGGTCGGTCTCGAAGGGCTCGTAGAGGTCGGTCTTCTCGCGCGGCTGCAGCTTGATCGACTCCTGCTCGGAGATGGTCTTGAGCAGCGTGACGCGGTTGATGCTGTCGGCGTAGCGCAGCGCCGCGCGCGAGAGGTTCACCAGGCTGGCCAGCTGCTGGGCGGCCTGCACGGCCCGGGGCTCGAACTCCAGGGCCCGGAACGTCTGCACCCAGGCGAAGATGCCGAAGCCCAGCAGGACGCCAAGCAGGATGAAGGTGCGCCAGAACAGGCTGAGCGTGACGCGTTTGCGGGCCATGAACATGGGAAATCGACTGCCCGCGAGTATGCCCCGTCCGGCCGCCGGTGTGCGGCCGGGGAAAGCAACAGGGGCGGGGCAGGGCGGTCAAAACGCAAGGCGGCCCGCAGGCCGCCTTGCCGTCAGGCCGGGGAACCCGGCGAGCTTCAGGTGGTGCCGTCCGGCACGAACACGTAGCCGACGCCCCAGACGGTCTGGATGTAGCGCGGCTGGGACGGATCGGGCTCGATCATCTTGCGCAGGCGCGAGATCTGCACGTCCAGGCTGCGGTCGAACGGCTCGAACTCGCGGCCGCGCGCCAGCTGGGCCAGCTTGTCGCGCGACAGCGGCTGGCGCGGGTGGCGCACCAGGGCCTTGAGCATCGAGAACTCGCCGGTGGTCAGCGGCATCGGCTCGCCGTCCTTGGTCAGGCGGCGCAGCGCCAGGTCGAACTCGAACGGACCGAACACCACGCTCTGCGGTTCCTTGGCCGGGGCCCCCGGCGCTTCCAGGGTCGGGCGGCGCCGCAGCACCGCATGGATGCGCGCCAGCAGCTCGCGCGGGTTGAACGGCTTGGGCAGGTAGTCGTCTGCACCGACTTCCAGGCCGACGATGCGGTCCACGTCCTCGACCTTGGCCGTCAGCATGATGATCGGGGTCGCGTCGTTGGCCGCACGCAGGCGGCGGCAGATCGACAGGCCGTCCTCGCCGGGCAGCATCAGGTCGAGCACGATCAGGTCGACCGTCTCGCGGGTCAGCACGCGGTTCAACGCCTTGGCGTCCTCGGCCAGCAGGACTTCAAAGCCCTCCTGGGTGAGGTAGCGACGCAGCAGATCCCGGATGCGGGCGTCGTCGTCGACGACCACGATGCGGTCCATGCGGGCATTGGGCGTTTGAGATGTCATGAGCAGCGCTCCCTAACTTGTAACAGGCGGGATTTTGTGCGGCGCAACCGAGCATTTCTGCCGGACCTGACCAACTGTTACAAATCTTGCGCCTCCCTGCACCGGGTCGCAAGCGGTCCCCGACGGGCGGCAGGGACAAGGTAAAGAAAGGTGAAGCCGCCTGCGGGTTGACCCCGATCGGGCGGGGGGCGCGTTTCACGGATGACAATCGATCCCGCTTTTCACATCAGGAAAGGATTTGCCCGTGAGGACTCCTGTTGCCATTGCTCCTGCCCTTGCCCTGTCCGCGGCCCTGGCCGCCGGCGTTGCCAACGCCCAGCCGGCCGTCACGCTCGTGCAGGACCTGCAGAACGTGGTCAGCCTGGACGCGAGCGCCAGCGTGGAAGTGCCCAAGGACCAGCTGTCGATCACGCTGCGCGCCACCCGCGAGGGCCCGGAAGCCAAGGCGGTGCAGGACGGCCTGAAGCAGGCCATCGACGCGGCGCTGGCCGAGGCGCGCAAGCACGCCCCGCCGGGGCAGATGGACGTGCGCACCGGCAATTTCTCGCTGTACCCGCGCTACAACCAGCAGGGCCGCATCACCGGCTGGCAGGGCACGGCCGAGCTGGTGCTCGAAGGCCGCGACATGCCGCTGATCGCGCAGACGGCGGGGCGGCTGAACACCGTCAGCGTCGCCAACATCACCCAGAGCCTGTCGCGCGAGGCGCGCGAGCGCCACGCCAGCGAGGTGGCCGGCCAGGCCATCGCCCGCTACCGCGCCAAGGCCCAGGAGTACGCGGAGAAGTTCGGCTTTGCCGGCTACGTGCTGCGCGAGGTGAACGTCTCGACCAGCGACAGCGGCAGCCTGCCGCAGCCGATGATGATGCGCGCCAAGGCCGCCGCCGAGGACGCCGCCGTGCCGGTCGAGGCCGGCAAGGCGACGGTGACCGTCACGGTCAGCGGCAGCGTGATCCTGCGCTGAGGCGCCGGGCGGCGCTCACTGCGCCACCCAGCCGCCGTCCATGTTCCAGGCCACGCCGCGCACGTTGGCGGCGGCCTCGGAACACAGGAACACGGCCAGCTCGCCCAGCTGCTCCGGCGTGGTGAACTGCAGCGAGGGCTGCTTTTCGGCCAGCAGCTGGCGCTTGGCTTCCTCCTGGGTCAGCCCGCCCGCCGCGGCCCGGGCGTCGACCTGCTTCTGCACCAGCGGCGTCAGCACCCAGCCCGGGCAGATGGCGTTGACCGTGACCCCGGTGGTCGCGGTCTCCAGCGCCACGGCCTTGGTGAAGCCGATGATGCCGTGCTTGGATGCCACGTAGGCGGACTTCTGCGCCGAGGCGACCAGCCCGTGGGTCGAGGCGACATTGATCACCCGGCCCCAGTTGCGCGCCTTCATGCCGGGCAGCGCCAGGCGGGTGGTGTGAAAGGCCGACGTCAGGTTGATGGCAATGATCGCGTCCCACTTCTCGACCGGAAAATCCTCCACGTTGGCGACGTGCTGGATGCCGGCGTTGTTGACCAGGATGTCCACGCCGCCGAACTCGGCCTCGGCGTGCCGGATCAGGTCCTCGATCTCGGCCGGGCGGCTCATGTCCGCCCCGTGGTAGCTGACGCGCGTGCCGAACGCCGCCACCTCCGCCTTGGCCGCCTGCGCATCGCCGAAGCCGTTGAGCACCACGTTGGCGCCCTGGCGGGCCAGCGCACAGGCAATGCCCAGGCCGATGCCGCTGGTGGATCCGGTCACGAGAGCCGTCTTACCTTTCAACATGAGCAAGTCCTCTTTGATATCGTTGCGACAGAAACTGAGCGACAGGCTGACTGCCGCATTATTGACCAGTGAGGTGCCCCGAACATGACCGAGCCCCGCCTCGATTTCGTGCAGTGCTTGGATCCCCAGGGGCTGCACCGCATGGCGTACTGGGAATGGGGCGATCCGGCCAATCCCAAGGTGCTGGTGTGCGTGCACGGGCTGTCGCGCCAGGGGCGTGACTTCGACAGCCTGGCCAAGGCCTTGCGCGACGAATACCGGGTGGTGTGCCCGGACGTGGTCGGCCGCGGCCGCTCGGACTGGCTGGGCGATCCGATGGGCTACCAGATCCCCACCTACGTGGCCGACATGGTCACGCTGCTGGCGCGGCTCAACGCCAGGACGCTGGACTGGGTCGGCACCTCGATGGGCGGCCTGATCGGGCTGGGCCTGGCCTCGCTGCCGGGCAGCCCGGTGCGCCGGCTGGTGCTCAACGACGTCGGCCCGACCATCGAGCCGCAGGCGCTGGCGCGCATCGGCACCTACATCGGGCAGGTGCGGCGCTTCGAGACGCTGGACGAGGCGGCCGACTACATGTGGTCGATCTCGCAGGGCTTCGGACCGCACACGCGCGAGCAGTGGCTGGCGCTGACCCGCCCGATGCTCAAGCCGCTCGCCGACGAACAGGGCAGCGGCTTCGTGCCCCATTACGACCCGCGCATCGCGGTGCCGTTCCAGGCCATGGATCCGGGCGCCGGCAAGGCGCTGGAGGCGCTGCTGTGGGAGCGCTACGAGGCGGTCAAGGCGCGCACGCTGGTGATCCGTGGCGCCGAGTCCGACCTGCTGTCGCGTGCGACGGTGCAGGAGATGGCGCGACGCGGGCCGAAGGCGCAGGTGCACGAGTTTCCCGGCGTGGGCCACGCACCGACGCTGGTCGCGCCCGAACAGATCGCCGTGGTGCGGGAGTTCCTGACGGCACCATGAAGACCGATTTGCAGGGAAGCAGCCGCGACACCGCGGCAATCGTCGCGTTGGCGGGCGATGTCGGCGGGCAGCTCACGCCGCGGCCGTCGCCCGAGGTGCTGGCCGAGGAGCAGGCCCGGCTGGAGCGGGCGCGCTCCTTCGCGATCCCGCTGCTGACCGGTCAGGTGCTCGACACCGGCGAGGATGCCTTGCACCACGCCGAGGGGGTGGTGGCCATCCTGCAGGCGATCGGCGCCTCGCCGTCGATGCTCGCCGCGGTGTACCTGGTCTATGTCGCCGAATACCTGAACCGCCCGGAGGAGGCCATCGGCAAGGCCTTCGGGCCGTCCTACGCGAGCCTGGTGGGCGCCACCCGCAAGCTGGTGCAGATCCAGCGCAACGCGCGCGGCGCGCTGGTGGCCGAGGACGACCGGGCCGAGCAGATCGAGCGCGTGCGCAAGATGCTGCTGGCCTTCTCGAGGGACCTGCGCGTGGTCCTGCTGCGACTCGCTTCGCGCCTGCAGACGCTGCGCTACTACGCGCAGTCCAAGCGCGATTGCCCGCAGGAGCTGGCACGCGAGTCGCTGCAGGTGTTCGCGCCGCTGGCCAACCGGCTGGGCATCTGGCAGATCAAGTGGGAGCTGGAAGACCTCTCGTTCCGCTTCCTGGAGCCCGAGGCCTACAAGTCGATCGCCCGCATGCTCGACGAGAAGCGCGTCGAGCGCGAGCAGGTGGTGCGCTCGCTGCGCGAGCAGGTGGCCTCGCTGCTCAAGCGCCGCGGCATTGCCGCCGAGGTGCAGGGCCGGCCCAAGCACATCTACAGCATCTGGAAGAAGATGCGCGGCAAGCAACTGGATTTCGACCACGTGTTCGACATCCGTGCGCTGCGCGTCGTGGTGCGCACCGTGCGCGACTGCTACGCGGCGCTGAGCGTCGTGCACGAGGCCTACACGCCGCTGTCGGAGGAGTTCGACGACTACATCGCCAAGCCCAAGCCCAACGGCTACCAGTCGCTGCATACGGTGGTCTACGACGCGCAGGGCCGCACCATCGAGATCCAGATCCGCACGCGCGAGATGCACGAGCATGCCGAGCACGGCGTGGCGGCGCACTGGGCCTACAAGGAGGCCGGCACCAAGGGCTACGGGGGCGTGGTCGCCGCCGGCGACTTCGAATCCCAGGTGGCCGAGGCCCGCAAGGCGGTGCTGCGCCAGCTGCTGGCGTGGGAGCGCGACTTCGCCGAGCAGGGCAGCGGCTCGGGCGTGTTCGACGACCACATCTACGTGTTCACGCCGCAGGCGTCGGTCGTCGAGCTGCCCAAGGATGCGACGCCGATCGACTTCGCGTACTCCGTGCACACCGACCTCGGCCACCGCTGCCGAGGCGCCAAGGTCGACGGCGTGATGGTGCCGCTGAACACGCCGCTGCGCAGCGGGCAGACGGTGGAGGTGATCACGGTGAAGGAGGGCGGTCCGTCGATGGACTGGCTCAACCCGGAACTCGGATACCTCAAGAGCTCGCGCGCCAAGGCCAAGGTGCGTGCCTGGTTCAACATGCTCGCGCAGCAGGAGACCATCGCCAAGGGCCGCGAGCTGGTCGAGCGCCTGCTGCAGCGCGAGGGCCGCACCGCGATCAACCTCGAGGACCTGGCGGCGCAGCTCGGCTTCAGGAACGCCGACGCGCTGTTCGACGTGGTCGGCAAGGACGAGTACTCGCTGCGCAACATCGAGCAGGTGCTGCGTCCCGGGGGCTCGGCCCCGCAGCCGTCCGACGACTTCATTCCGCTGCGCAAGCCGCGCGCCGATGCGGCGTCCGCGCGCGGCGGCGTGCTGGTGGTCGGCGTCGAGTCGTTGCTGACGCAGCTGGCACGCTGCTGCAAGCCCGCGCCGCCCGACGCGATCGGCGGCTTCGTGACCAAGGGCCGGGGCGTGGCGGTGCACCGCAGCGACTGCACGAACTTCCGCCAGCTCGCCGCGCGCGACCCCGAACGGGTCATCCCGGTCGAATGGGGGCAGCCGCCGGCCGACAAGCCGGCGGTCTACCCGGTGGACGTGGCCGTCGAGGCGCACGACCGCCAGGGCCTGCTGCGCGACATCTCCGAAGTGTTCGCGAAGGAGAAGATGAACGTGATCGGGGTGCGCACGCAGTCGGTGCGCGACACCGCGTGGATGACCTTCACGGTCGAGGTGTCGGACTCGGCCCGGCTGGCGCAGGTGCTGGGCGTGGTGCGCCAGGTGCCGGGCGTGCGCATCGCGCGCCGCAAGTGAGCAGGACTGGTGCAATCGCGGAAAATCATGCTATAGTCTTGCTTCTTCAGGCGCGTAGCTCAGCTGGTTAGAGCACCACCTTGACATGGTGGGGGTCGTTGGTTCGAGTCCAATCGCGCCTACCAGGCACACCGGGCCCCGGCAAGTCGTCGCGATCACCGCGGCGGTTTTCCGGGGTTTCGTTTTTGTGTCGCGGCTTGCGTGCGAAGCCGACCGGAGGCCGGTCGTGCAGGACCTGCGGCACGGCGTGCCGGGGGCGGTCGTGCTACAACAGCTGCACAACAGCTGCGTTGGGTGCAGCCGGTTCCATGCGCGCACGGTCCGGGACGCCAGGCCCGGCAGCGCATCATGAGCCCACCGATCGAGTCGACGGCGATGAGCGAGATCCTTCCTTCCGACGAATACGCGATGCGCATCGCGCTCGACCAGGCGCACAACGCGTGGCTGGTGGGCGAGGTGCCGGTCGGCGCGGTCATCATGCGCGACGGCAAGGTCATCGCGACCGGCTACAACCGGCCGATCACCGAGCACGACCCGACCGCGCACGCCGAGATCGTCGCGCTGCGCCACGCCGCACAGCTGCTGGGCAACTACCGCCTGCCCGAGTGCGAGCTGTACGTGACGCTCGAGCCCTGCGCGATGTGCGCGATGGCCCTGATGCACGCGCGCTTCAAGCGCGTGGTGTTCGGCGCCTTCGATCCCAAGACCGGCGCGGCCGGCTCGGTGGTCGACCTGTTCGCCGAGCGTCGCCTGAACCACCACACGCAGATCACCGGCGGCGTGCTGGGCGACGCCTGCGGGGCGCTGCTGCGCGAGTTCTTCGTCGAGCGCCGCGCGATGCATCGCAACCGGCGCCTCGGCCCGCAGGCGCCGCTGCTCGACCTGGGCGTCGCGCCCGACGAGCCCATCCCCACCGGCGAAACGCTGGAACTGTACGACCCGGAGAACGACGCTTGAGCGCTGCCCACGACCACGCCGGTCATTCCGCCGATCATCATCACCACCATCATCACGATCACGACCCGGCGCCGACCTCGGTGGTGCTGTATGCGCCGGCCGGCGTGGTGGCCCAGGCGACGCCGGTGCGACGCGCGGCCAGGCGGCTGGCGGCCCACGGGCTCGAGGTGCGAATCGACGAGGCGGCGCTGGCGAAGCACCAGCGCTTTGCCGGCGACGACGAGACCCGGCTGGCCGCGATCCACCGCGTCGCGCGCAGCGGTGCCTCGATCGCGATGGCGATCCGCGGCGGCTACGGCCTGACGCGGCTGCTCGACCGCATCGACTACCCGTTGCTGCAGCGGAGCGTCGAGCAAGGCATGCGCTGGGTCGGCCACAGCGACTGCACGGTGCTGCAGCTGGCGCTGCTCGCGCACGGCAAGTGCACCACCTGGGCCGGCCCGATGGCCGCCTACGACTTCGGCGGCGAGTCGGTCGACGAGGTCACCGAGGCCTGCTTCCTGGAAGCCATGCGTGGCGAGCTGGAAGCGGTGGGCTTCCGCACCGAGGCCGGCTTCGACGGGCTGGAGCTCAAGGGCACGCTGTGGGGCGGCAACCTGACGATGCTGACCTCGCTGCTGGGCACGCCGCACCTGCCCAGGGTCCGCGGCGGCATCCTGTTCCTCGAGGATGTCAACGAGCATCCCTACCGCATCGAGCGCTGCCTGCTGCAGCTGCACCAGGCCGGGGTGCTGGAGGCGCAGAAGGCCGTCGTGCTGGGCCGCTTCACCGAGTTCCGCAAGTCGCCGCTGGACCGTGGTTACGGCCTCAAGAGCGTCGTCGATCACCTGCGCAGCGTCACGTCGGTGCCGGTGCTGACCGGCCTGCCGTTCGGGCACGTGGCCACCAAGGTCACCCTGCCGGTCGGCGCCCGGGTGCGGCTGGTCGTGCAGGGCCGCGACGTGCTGGTCGCCTGGTGACGTTCCGGGGCGCGGGACGTTCGGGCAGAATCGCCCGCATGATCCGTGTCCTGGCAAAGTTCCTGCTGTGTGCGTGGGTGGCGGCCGGCAGTTCGCTTGCGCAGGCCGCCCATGCATACGCCCAGTTCGGCGACATCAAGTACCCGCCCGGCTTTTCGCACTTCGACTACGTCAACCCGGACGCCCCCAAGGGCGGGGAGATCGTGCTGGTCCCGCCCACGCGGATCAGCAACTTCGACAAGTACAACCCGTTCACGCTCAAGGGCACGGCCCCGCCGGGGCTGGGCTCGCTGCTGTTCGAGACCCTGCTGACCGGCACGCTGGACGAGCCGACCACCGCCTACGGGCTGCTGGCCGAGGACGTCACGGTCGCGCCCGACCGGCGCAGCGCGACCTTTCGCCTGAACCCGAAGGCGCGTTTCCACAACGGCGACCCGGTGCTCGCGGCCGACGTCAAGCACTCCTTCGACACGCTGATGAGCAAGGAGGCGGCGCCGCAGTTCCGCGTCTACTTCGGCGACATCGCCGGCGCGACGGTGCTGGGCGAGCGCACCGTGCGCTTCGACTTCAGGCATGACAGCGCCGAGCTGCCGCTGCTGGTGGGCACGGCACTGCCGGTGTTCAGCCGCAAGTGGGGCGAGGTCGACGGGCAGCGCAAGCCGTTCGACCAGGTCATCCTCGACACGCCGATCGGTTCCGGCCCGTACCGCATCGGGCGGGTCAACTTCGGGCGCGACATCACCTACGTGCGCGATCCGGAGTACTGGGCGCGCGACCTCAACGTGCGGCGCGGCATGTTCAACTTCGACCGCATCACCTACAAGGTGTACGCCGACGACAAGGTGCGCCTGGAGGCGTTCAAGGCCGGCGAGTTCGACTTCATCCAGGCCTTCGTCGCCAAGGAATGGGCGCGCGAATACAAGGGCCGCAAGTTCGACTCGGGCGAACTGGTCAAGCGCGAGTTGCCGCACGGCAATGCCGGCGACTTCCAGGGCTTCCTGTTCAACATCCGGCGCGAGAAGTTCCAGGACGTGCGCGTGCGCGAGGCGATCGGGCTGGCGATGGACTTCGAGTGGATGAACCGCCAGCTGTTCTACAACGCCTACACCCGGGTGCGCGGCTACTTCGTCGCGAGCGACTTCGAGGCCCGGGACATGCCCACGCCCGAGGAGCTGGCGCTGCTCGAGCCGCTGCGCGCGCACCTGCCCGAGGCGGTCTTCACGCAGCCGGTGCCGCTGCCGCCGCGCACCGACACGCCAGGCGGCCTGCGCGCCAACCTGCGCCGCGCCAAGGCGCTGCTGGAGGAGGCCGGCTGGACCTACCGCGACGGCGCGCTGCGCGACCGCCAGGGTCGCGAGTTCACGATCGAGTTCCTCGACAATCAGGGCTCGATGGCGCGGGTGGTCACGCCGATGATGCAGAACCTGGAGAAGCTGGGCATCCGCTCCACCTACAAGGTGGTGGACTTCGCGCTGCTGCAGAAGCGCATGGACGTGTTCGACTTCGACATCATCAGCGTGCGCATCGTGGGCAGCGAGGCGCCCGGCGCCGAGCTGGTGGCACGGTTCGGCTCGGAGGCGGCCGATACCGAGGGCTCGAGCAACCTCATCGGCATCAAGAGCCCGGCGGTCGACGCGCTGCTGCGCAAGGTGGTCGCCGCGCGCACCCGCGACGAGCTGGTGCCGGCGCTGCGCGCGCTGGACCGCGTGCTGCGCCACGGCCACTACACCATCCCGGCGTGGTACGCGAGCACCTTCCGGGTGGCCTACCGCGGCGGGCGCTTCGTGCTGCCGCCGGTGATCCCGCGCTACTACTCGCCGGAAGGCTGGGCGCTGTCCACCTGGTGGGCCGACCCGCGCAACCGCTGAAGGGAAGGGACGAGCGACGATGTGGGCCTACATCCTCAAGCGCCTGCTGCTGATGATCCCGACGCTGCTCGGGGTGCTGCTGGTGACCTTCGTGGTGATCCAGTTCGTGCCGGGCGGGCCGGTCGAGCAGATGGTGGCGCAGCTGCAAGGGCGTGACACCGGCGGCGAGGCGGCGGCCGCGCACGGTGGCGGCTACCGCGGCCGGCAGGGCGTGGATGCCGCGCAGGTCGAGGAGATCAAGCGCCTGTTCGGCTTCGACAAGCCGGCGCACGAGCGCTTCGTGCAGATGCTGGTCTCGTACGCGCGCTTCGACCTCGGCAAGAGCTTCTTCCACCACAAGGACGTCTGGGCGCTGGTCAAGGAGAAGCTGCCGGTGTCGATCAGCCTCGGGCTGTGGACCTTCTTCCTCAGCTACCTGATCTCGGTGCCGCTGGGCATCGCGAAGGCGGTGCGCGCCGGCTCGCGTTTCGACGCGCTGACCAGCCTGGTCGTGCTGGTCGGCTACGCGATTCCCGGCTTCGTGCTCGGCGTGGCGCTGCTGGTGCTTTTCGCCGGCGGCAGCTTCGTGCAGTGGTTCCCCCTGCGCGACCTGACCTCGCCGAACTGGGAGCAGCTCAGCCTGTGGGGCAAGGTGGTCGACTACCTCTGGCACATCACCCTGCCGGTGACGGCCAGCGTGCTGGGCAGCTTCGCGGTGATCACGATGCTGACCAAGAACGCCTTCCTGGAGGAGATCCGCAAGCAGTACGTGCTGACCGCGCGCGCCAAGGGGCTCTCGGAGCGCAAGGTGCTGTGGAAGCACGTGTTCCGCAACGCGCTGATCCCCCTCGTGACCGGCTTCCCGTCGGCCTTCATCGGCGCCTTCTTCGCCAGCTCGCTGCTGATCGAAACCTTGTTTTCGCTCGACGGGCTGGGACGGCTCGGGTACGAGTCGGTGATCCGGCGCGACTACCCGGTCGTGCTGGGCACGCTGTACCTGTTCACGCTGATCGGGCTGGTGACCAAGCTGATCTCGGACCTGTGCTACGTGTGGGTGGACCCGCGCGTCAAATTCGACTGAGGGCCTGCATGTCGTCGACCTCCATCGATCCCGGCCCGGCATCCCCGCCTTCGCTGTCGCCCGCCCGGCGTGCCTGGCGACGCTTTCGCAACAACCGCATGGGCTATTGGAGCCTGGTGGTGTTCTGCACGCTGGTCGTCATCAGCCTGTTCGCCGAGGCGATCAGCAACGACCGGCCGCTGGTGGTGCGCTACGAAGGGCAGTGGTATTTCCCCATCGTGCAGGACGTGCCGGAGACGACCTTCGGCGGCGACTTCGACACGCCGACCGACTACCTCGACCCGTTCATCGTCGAGCAGCTGCACAAGGGGGACAACTTCGCGATCTACCCGCTCAACCGCTACCACTACCGCACGATCAACTACTTCGCGAAGGAGCCCAACCCGGCGCCGCCGTCGCGCGACAACTGGCTGGGCACCGACGACCGCGGGCGCGACCTGTTCGCCCGGTTGCTGTACGGCTTCCGGGTCTCGGTGCTGTTCGCGCTGGCGCTGACGGTGATCGGCGTGGTGCTGGGCGTGGCCGCCGGGGCGGTCCAGGGCTACTACGGCGGCCGCACCGACCTGGCGTTCCAGCGCTTCATCGAGATCTGGAGCTCGATGCCGGAGCTGTACCTGCTGATCATCTTCGCCGCGGTGTTCGACCCGAGCATCCTGCTGCTGGTCGCGCTGCTCAGCCTGTTCGGCTGGATGGGCTTGTCCGACTACGTGCGCGCCGAATTCCTGCGCAACCGGCAGCTGGACTACGTGCGCTCGGCGCGGGCCCTGGGCCTGTCGAACTGGCAGATCATCTGGCGCCACCTGCTGCCCAACAGCCTGACGCCGGTGGTGACGTTCCTGCCGTTCCGCATGAGCGCGGCCATCCTGGCGCTGACCTCGCTGGACTTCCTCGGCCTGGGCGTGCCCGAAGGGACGCCCAGCCTCGGCGAGCTGCTGTCGCAGGGCAAGAACAACCTGGACGCGTGGTGGATCTCGCTGTCCACCTTCGTGGTGCTGGTGGGCACCTTGCTGCTGCTGACCTTCATGGGCGACGCGCTGCGCAATGCGCTGGACCCGCGCGTGCCGGACGACCCGCGCGCCGGGCGGCGCCGCGGCAAGCCGAAGCAGTCCCTGGCGCCGGCCGCGACGCCCGCATCCCCCTCGGAGACCGCGACATGAACGCACCGGTGCTGCTGGACGTGCAGGGACTGACCGTGGCCTTCGACGGCAAGCCGGTCGTGCATCGCCTGGACCTGCAGGTGCGGGCCGGCGAGAAGCTGGCCCTGGTGGGCGAGTCCGGCTCGGGCAAGACGGTCAGCGCGCTGTCGCTGCTGCGCCTGGTGCCGGGCGCCGAGGTCGAGGGCCGTGCCTGGCTGCGCGATGCCGGCGACGCCGGCGCCCAGGGGCAGGGGCGTGACCTGCTGTCGCTGTCAGAGCGCGAGCTGCGCGGGGTGCGGGGCCAGGACATCGCGGTGATCTTCCAGGAGCCGATGACGGCGCTCAACCCGCTGTACCCGGTGGGCGACCAGATCGCCGAGGTGGTCGAGCTGAAGCAGGGCCTGGGCAAGGCCGAGGCCTGGCAGCGTGCGGTGCAGCTGCTGGCCGACACCGGCATCCCGGAGCCCGAGCGCCGCGCGCGTGCCTTCCCGCACCAGCTCTCGGGCGGCCAGCGCCAGCGCGCGGTGATCGCGATGGCCCTGGCCGGCGAGCCGCGGCTGCTGCTGGCCGACGAGCCGACCACGGCGCTGGACGTGACGGTGCGCCAGCAGATCCTCGACCTGCTGGCGCAGCTGCAGCAGCGCATCGGCATGGCGGTGCTGCTGATCACGCACGACCTCAACCTGGTGCGGCGCTTCGCCGACCGGGTCGCGGTGATGGAACACGGCCGGCTGGTCGAGCAGGGCCCGGTGGCCGAAGTGTTCGCCGCGCCACGCCACCCGTACACGCGCAAGCTGCTCGACAGCGTGCCCGAGCGGGACGTGGTGGCGCCGGCGCCTTCCGGCCAGCCACCCATCCTGCTGGGCCGGCGGCTGGTGGTGCGCTATCCCGTGCCGCTCGGCGGACTCAAGGGCTGGTTCCGCAAAGGGCGCTTCGACGCAGTCAAGGGCGTGGACCTGGAACTCGCGCCGGGGCGCACGCTGGGCGTGATCGGCGAATCGGGTTCGGGCAAGTCGACCTTGGCGCTGGCCGCGCTCGGCCTGCTGCGCCCGGACGAAGGCGAGCTGCGTATCGACGGGCGCGGCTGGCAGTACGTGCAGAAGGCCGACCGACCGCTGCGCCGCGTGATGCAGGTGGTGTTCCAGGACCCGTTCTCGTCGCTGTCGCCGCGCATGACGGTGGAGGCCCTGGTCGGCGAGGGCCTGACGGTGCATGCGCCGCACCTGGGGCCTGAGGAGCGGCGGGAGAGGGTGCGCGCGGTGCTGGCCGACGTGGGCCTGACCGAGGCGCAGTTCCCGGGACTGCTGTCGCGCTACCCGCACGAGTTCTCGGGCGGGCAGCGGCAGCGCCTGGCGATCGCCCGCGCGCTGATCGTCGAGCCGCGCCTGCTGGTGCTCGACGAGCCGACCAGCGCGCTGGACGTGACGATCCAGAAGCAGGTGCTGCAGCTGCTGCAGCGCCTGCAGCGCGAACACGGGCTCGCGTACCTGCTGATCACGCATGACGTGCAGGTGATCCGCGCGATGGCCCACGACGTGATCGTGATGAAGGACGGCGAGGTGGTCGAGCGCGGCCCGGTCGACGAGGTGCTGGCGCGGCCGCAGCATCCCTACACCCGCACGCTGCTGGCCGCGGCCTGAACCGGACCGCGGCATCCAGGACGTGTCCAGCAGGGCGCCGTCCCGGGTGTGCAGAAGCTGCCTCAGGCGTCGATGCGGCGCCAGGTCGGCTGGGTCGACTCGGCCTGGCGCTCGATCTCGGCGAGGCGGTCCAGCTCGGCGCAGACCTGCTCGAACGAGCCGCTCAGCAGGGCGCGGCGTCGGTCCTGCGGATCGCGCACGACGCGCAGGTGGCGTGCCGGCGCCGGCCCCAGCGCCGGCACGCGCACGGTCGGCGCGGCCTGCGCTGCCTGGCGGTGCACCCGCACCTCCCATTGGCCGCCCTTGCCGGCGATCAGGCACAGGCGCAGGTCGGCCTCGCTGTCGTCCCAGTTCGCGACCCACGGACGCACGACGAAGACCAGGGTGCGGCGCCGGCGCGCGGCGCGCTTGAGTGCACGCAGCTGCGTCATGCCCATCTCCGGCAGCCACACCACGAGCACGCCTTCCGATCCTTGTTGCAGCCAGTGCAGCGCGTCCTGCAGCACGGAGGCCGTCGGCGTACCGGTGGCAGCGTCGCCGGGTTCGGCGTCGCCCCAGGCCGGCAGGCCCGTCGATTCGAAACCGCCGATCGCGGCCAGGCCCACGCCACCCACGGGTGCGCCGATGGCGCCGAAGCGCTGCTGGCGCGCCGCTGCACCGGCCAGCGCGGGGGCGAGCAGGGCGAACTCGGGGTGGCCGGGCCGCGGGGCCAGCACCTCCACGAGGCCGTGGCACGGCCAGCCGCCACCGGGCAGGGCGGCATCGAGCATCGGAAAGCCGCTGGTCCAGGTGCCGGGCGCCGGCCCGGCCGGCTCCAGCCACGCCAGCGCCTGGCTCCAGCGCTTCCACCATGGCGAGCCGGCCGTCGGCGCGGCATCGTTGGCAGCATCGCGCGCGGCAGGGTCCCGGGCCGCCAGGCAGGTGGCAGGCGCCGGGCGCCAGGGGCGGTGCGGGAGTGCCGCCGGCCGGAACGACATCACCGGGGGAAGTCGAAACGCGTCGTGTTCAGGTGCACAGGGTGCATGGGCCATGTCCGTCTCCGAAAATCAAAACACCACCATGACGTTCGGCAGGATTGGTCGATGACAGGGCCTGTGCCCTGACGACTGCCCCGCGGGGATGCATGGGCGGCTGCCCATGAACGCCCGCCACCCACAGGGCAGCTGGAAAAAGTGCGCCTAGCCGCGGCCGGTCCCGCCGTTGCGCGGCGTGCCGTCCGGACCGCCCGAGGCCAATGCTTCCCCCTGGGCCTGCCCGTAGAGCAGCTTGCGCTGCGCGGTGTAGTGCCACCACGGCGCGGCCGGCGCGCCGCGCATGAAGTCCACCGCAGCCATGAAGCTGTCCAGTACGCACGGGTCGTGGCGAACGCCGGTGCGCGCGCACAGCTCCTGGTAGAGCACGAAGGCGTCGCGGCCGATCAGGTCGCGCGGGGTCTCGATGCCGATCAATCGCAGGCCCTGCGCCAGCGCCGGGCCGATGTTGGGCAGCGACTCGAGCGCCGCGTCGTCTGCCAGGCATGCACTGCGGTGCCGCGCCTTGGCCGGCTTGCCGCCCGAGCGCGTCGGGGTGGCCGGTCCTTGCGACGTGGTGCGCAGGGACGGTCCCCGGGAGGGCGCAGCGGACAGGACGGTGGCCGGCAGGGCCGCGGCGAGGTGCTTCATGGCGTCACATCAGCAGCGAGTTGCGGATCAGCCCGACGGCAATGCCTTCGAGCTCGAAATCCTGGCCGGGCTCGACGACGATGGTCTTGTAGTCGGGGTTCTCGGCGACCAGTTCGATGCTGCCGCGGCTGCGGCGGAAGCGCTTGACGGTGACCTCCTCGCCCAGCCGGGCGACGACGATCTGGCCGTTGCGGGCTTCCTTGGCACGCTGCACCGCGAGCAGGTCGCCGTCGAGGATGCCGGCGTCGCGCATGCTCATGCCGCGCACGCGCAGCAGGTAGTCGGGGCGGCTCGCGAACAGGCCGGCCTCGACGTGGTAGGTCTGGTCGATGTGTTCCTGGGCCAGGATGGGGCTGCCGGCCGCGACCCGGCCGACCAGCGGCAGGGCCAGCTGCGCCAGCCCGGGCAGGGGCAGGCTGAACTGCCGGCTGCGCGATTCGTTGAGCGAGCGCAGTGTGTCAGACTTGAGCCGGATGCCGCGCGACGTGCCGCCGACCAGCTCGATCACGCCCTTGCGCGCCAGGGCCTGCAGGTGCTCCTCCGCCGCGTTGGCCGAACGGAAGCCGAGCTCGGCGGCGATCTCCGCCCGCGTCGGCGGGGCGCCGGTGCGCTCGATGGCACTCTTGATCAGGTCCAGCACCTGTTGCTGGCGGGCGGTGAGTTTGGGTTGATGGTCCACGGACACCTCGCGAAGTGACGGCCTGCCGGCACGGACCAGGCGACTGGCCTTGATCCCGGATACTGTGCAGGCATCCAGTAACTGTATTTTTATCCAGTTTTCCGAGAAATGCAAAGCAACGAGCACGGCCCCATCGTCATCCTGGGCACCGGCGGCACGATCGCCGGCACCGCGGCCGACCCGCATGACAACGTCGGCTACCGCGCGGCGCAGCTGGGCGTGGCCGACCTGGTCGCGGCGGTGCCGGCGCTGGCCCGCTGGCCGCTGGAGACCGAGCAGGTGGCCCAGCTCGACAGCAAGGACATGGACTTCGGGGTGTGGCAGTTGCTGGCGCAGCGCGTGGCGCACCACTTGGCGCGTCCCGAAGTGCGCGGCGTCGTGGTCACGCACGGCACCGACACGCTGGAGGAGACGGCGTATTTCCTGCACCGCCTGCTGGCGCCGGCCAAGCCGGTGGTGATGGTCGCGGCGATGCGTCCGGCCAGCGCCTTGCGGCCGGACGGCCCGCAGAACCTGCTGGATGCGGTGACGGTGGCGGCAACGCCCGGGGCCCGGGGGGTGCTCGCGGTGCTGGCCGGGCAGGTGCACAGCGGGCTGGAGGTGCGCAAGGCCCACACCTACCGGCTCGATGCGTTCGGCTCCGGCGATGCCGGCCCGCTGGGCTACGTGGAGGAAGGACGGCTGCGCCAGCTGCGCGACTGGCCGCAGGGCGAGCCGCTCGGGCTGGCATGCCTGCCGGCGTCGCCCGCCGGCTGGCCCTGGGTGGAGATCATCAGCAGCCACGCCGGCGCGGATGGCCGCTGGGCCGCGGCCCTGGCCGGGCTGCCGGTGCAGGGGCTGGTGGTGGTCGGCACCGGCAACGGCACGGTGCACGAACGGCTGGAGGCCGAGCTGGTGCGGGCGCAGGCACGCGGGGTGCGCGTGCTGCGCTGCTCGCGCTGCGCCGAGGGGGTGGTGGTGCCGACGGGCCGGCAGGCGCTGCCGTCGGCCGGGGCACTGACCCCGTGGAAGGCCCGCGTGGAGCTGATGCTGCAGCTGATGGCGGCCGGCTGAGCCGCCACCCGCGCAACGCGCCTCAAAGCACGTCGAGCGTCACGTCGATGTTGCCGCGCGTGGCGTTCGAATACGGGCAGACCTTGTGCGCCGCCTCGACCAGCGCCTGCGCGTCGCCGCGCTCCCAGCCGGGCAGCGACACGCCCAGCTTCACCTGCAGCCCGAACCCGCCCGGGATCGGGCCGATGCCGACGGTGCCGGTCACCGAGGCGTCAGCCGGCAGGGGCTTCTTCTGCTGCGAGGCGACGAACTTCATCGCGCTCAGGAAGCAGGCCGAATAGCCGGCCGCGAACAGCTGCTCCGGGTTGGTCGCCGCGCCGCCGGGGCCGCCCAGCTCCTTCGGGGTGGTCAGCTTGACGTCGAGCACGCCATCGGACGAGACGGCGCGTCCGTCTCGGCCGCCGGTTGCGGTGGCCTGGGCCTGGTAGAGGACTTTGTCGAGTGCCATGAGCTTCTCCTGAGGCGAGGTGGGTGGAGGGGACGGGTCTGCCCGGGTCAGAGAAAGCATCGTTCCTGCCCGGCTCAGGCGGCGCGCGCTTCGTCGCGGGCCGCTGATTCGACGAGCTGGGGGGAGAGCCGGCGTCGCAGCGCGTGCAGGCGCTGGCGCAGGTCGGCAAGTTCTTCCATGGAGCACCGGGTGGCGCAGCCGATCGCCCTGGGCACGGCGATCGCCCGGGCCCGCAGGGCGCGGCCCTCTGGCGTCAGCGAGACTACCACGCGCCGTTCGTCGTCCTTGGCCCGCGCGCGCACCAGCCAGCCGGCGGCTTCCATGCGCTTGAGCAGCGGGGTGAGCGTGCCCGAGTCGAGGAACAGCCGCTCGCCGAGGGCGCCGACGCTCAGGCCATCCTGCTCCCACAGCACCAGCATCACCAGGTACTGCGGGTAGGTCAGCCCCAGCCGGTCGAGCAGGGGCTTGTACAGCTTGGTCATGGCCAGCGAGGTGGCGTACAGCGCGAAGCACAGCTGGTGGTCGAGCTGCAGCAGCGCGTCGTCGGACGAGATCGGGGCAGGCTTGCGGGATGTCATGGCAGGAATGGTAGAGACCGATTTAATTGCGCACAATCTAATTGGCAGCAACCATGCCACGGGTGCGGTCATGGGGGTCAGGCGCTCAGCCGCTCGATGTCTTCGGACAGCTCGAGCCAGCGCAGCTCCAGCGCCTCGGTCTCGTCGGCGATGGCCTTGAGGCGCCGGCCGTGCCCGGCCACCTGGGCCGGGTCGAGGTGGCCGCTGGCGAAGGCGGCCTCGATCGCGGCCTTCTCCTCGGCCAGCGCGGCGAGGCGGGCGTCGACCTGCGCCAGCTCCTTCTTCAGCGGGCGCAGCTGTTCGGCCAGGCGCTGGCGCTCCTGGGCCTGGGCCTTGCGCTCCTCGCGCCGGTTGGCCGCGGGCGGGGCAGCCCCGGGCCGCGACGTCGGGGAGGCGGCGTCCGCCGGGGCCGCCGCCTCGCGCTGCAGGCGCGCCTGCTCGAGCAGCCAGCGCTGGTAGTCGTCCAGGTCGCCGTCGAAGGGCTGCACCGTGCCGCCGGCGACCAGCCAGAACTCGTCGCACACCTCGCGCAGCAGCGCGCGGTCGTGGCTGACCAGCATCACCGTGCCCTCGAAGCCGTTGAGCGCCATGCTGAGCGCCTCGCGGGTGGTCAGGTCCAGATGGTTGGTCGGCTCGTCGAGCAGCAGCAGGTTGGGGCGCTGCCACACCAGCATGGCCAGCACGAGGCGCGCCTTCTCGCCGCCGCTCATGGTGCCGGTGGCCTGGGACACCATGTCGCCGGTGAAGCGGAAGCGGCCGAGGAAGTCGCGCAGTTCCTGCTCGCGCGCCTGCGGGCTGACCTCGCGGGCCAGCCGCACCATGTGCTGCAGCGGCGATTCGTCCGGGCGCAGCACGTCCATCTCCTGCTGCGCGAAGTAGCCGATCGCCAGGCCCTTGCCCTCGGTGATCTGCCCGCCCAGCGGCGGCAGCACGCGGGCGACGGTCTTGACCAGCGTGGACTTGCCCTGGCCGTTGGCGCCCAGGATGCCGATGCGCTGGCCGGCCAGCACGGTGCGGCGCACGTCGCGCACGATCACGGTCGGGCTGCCGTCGGCGCCGGTGTAGCCGCACGCCACGTCCTTGAGTGCCAGCATGGGGTTGGGCAGGCTCTCGGGCTCGCGGAACTCGAAGCTGAAGTCGGCGCTGGTCAGCACCGGCGCGAGCTTTTCCATCCGCTCCAGCGCCTTGACGCGGCTTTGCGCCTGCCGGGCCTTGGTTGCCTTGGCCTTGAAACGGTCGATGAAGTGCTGCAGCTGGGCGATCTTCTCCTGCTGGCGCTCGTAGGCCGCCTGCTGCTGCTGCAGGCGCTCGGCGCGCATCGCCTCGAAGGCGGTGTAGTTGCCGGTGTAGCGGGTCAGGCGCGCGTCCTCGAGGTGCAGCGTCACGCGCGTGATCGCGTCGAGGAACTCGCGGTCGTGGCTGATCACCAGCATCATGCCCTCGAAGCGCTTGAGCCAGCTCTCCAGCCAGACCAGGGCGTCGAGGTCCAGGTGGTTGGTCGGTTCGTCGAGCAGCAGCAGGTCGGCCGGGCACATCAGCGCGCGCGCCAGCTGCAGCCGCATGCGCCAGCCGCCCGAGAAGCTGTTGACCGGACGCTCGAGCTGCCCGGACTTGAAGCCCAGGCCCATCAACAGCGCCTGGGCGCGGGCACGCGCGTCGAAGCCGCCGGCGTCCTGGATGCGCTGGTGCGCCTCGGCGATCGCGGTGCCGTCGCCGCGTGCCTCGGCCTCGGCCAGCGCGGCCTGCGCTTCCATCAGCGGGGTGTCGCCGGCCAGCACGAAGTCGGTCGCGCTGTCCTCGGTGTCGGGCATGGACTGCACGACCTCGGCAATGCGCCAGCGCGGCGGCAGCTCCACGTCGCCGGCGTCGGGGTGCAGGGCGCCGGTCAGCAGCGCGAACAGCGAGGACTTGCCGGCGCCGTTGCGTCCCACCAGGCCGACCTTCTCGCCCGGATGCAGCGTGACGTTGGCGCCCTCGAGCACGACCTTGGTGCCGCGGCGCAGCGTGACGTTCTTCAGCACGATCATGGCCGCGAGGCCTCCAGCAGCGCGGCGCGGGTCACCAGCAGCACCTGGTCGGTGCCGGCGCTGGTGTCCAGCCAGACCACCTCGAGCCGCGGGAAGGCGGCCTCGAAGTGCTCGCGCTCGTTGCCGATCTCGAGCACCAGCACCGCGTCCTCGCTCATGTGCTGCGGCGCCTCGCGCAGCAGGCGGCGCACCAGGTCCATGCCGTCCTCGCCGCCGGCCAGCGCCAGCGCCGGTTCGGCCCGGTACTCGGGCGGCAGCGCCGCCATCGAGCGCGCGTTGACGTAGGGCGGGTTGCACAGGATCAGGTCGTACGGGCCGGCCACTTGCGACAGCAGGTCGCTGCGCAGCAGGCGGATGCGCGCGCCGAGCTGGTGGCGCTCGACGTTGATGTGGGCCACGGCGAGCGCGTCCCCGGAGATGTCGGCGGCGTCCACTTCGACCTCGGGGTAGGCCAGCGCGGCCAGCACGGCAAGGCTGCCGTTGCCGGTGCACAGGTCCAGCACGCGGCGGGTGCGGTCGGACAGCCAGGGGTCGATGGTGCCGTCGGCCAACAGCTCGGCGATGAAGGAGCGCGGCACGATGGCGCGCTCGTCGACATAGAACGACACGCCCTGCAGCCAGGCTTCGCGGGTCAGGTAGGCGGCCGGCTTGCGGGTGGCGATGCGTTGCTCGACCAGCTCCTGCGCGCGCCGTTCCTGCTCTGGGGCGAGCGGCTGCCCGGCCACGTCGTCCAGGCCGTCCAGCGGGTGGCCGAGCGCCCACAGCACCAGCCAGGCAGCCTCGTCCCAGGCGTTGTCGGTGCCGTGTCCAAACGAAACGCCCGCCTCTTCGAGGCGGGCGCTGCAGCGCTCGATGAGTTCGATGACGGTCATGTCGCGATCAGACGCTCGAGCGTCTTGCGGTAGATGTTCTTGAGCGGCTCGATGAAGGCCACGTCCACGTGCTCGTCGATCTTGTGGATGGTGGCATTGGGCGGGCCGAACTCGATCACCTGCGGGCAGATGCGCGCGATGAAGCGGCCATCCGAGGTGCCGCCGGTGGTCGACAGTTCAGGCGTCACCTGCATCTCGCTTTCGATCGCCGCCACCAGCGCCTGGCTCAGTTCGCCGGGCGGGGTCAGGAAGGGCTGGCCGCCCAGCGTCCATTGCAGCTCGTAGTCCAGGCCGTGGCGGTCCAGCACCTCGTGCACGCGCTGCTGCAGCGCCTCCGGGGTCGACTCCGTGCAGTAGCGGAAGTTGAAGTCGACCACCAGCTCGCCCGGGATCACGTTGGTCGCGCCGGTGCCGGCGTGGATGTTGGAGATCTGCCAGGAGGTCGGCGGGAAGAACTCGTTGCCGCGGTCCCATTCGATCGTGGTCAGCTCGGCCAGTGCCGGCGCGGCCAGGTGGATCGGGTTGCGCGCCAGCTGCGGGTAGGCGATGTGGCCCTGCACGCCCTTGACCACCAGCCGGCCCGACAGCGAGCCGCGGCGGCCGTTCTTGATCATGTCGCCCAGCGTCTCGACCGAGGTCGGTTCGCCGACGATGCACCAGTCCAGCCGCTCGCCGCGCGCCTGCAGCGCCTCGCAGACCTTGACCGTGCCGTCCAGCGCCGGGCCTTCCTCGTCGCTGGTGATCAGGAAGGCGACCGAGCCGGCGTGCTGCGGGTGGCTCGCGACGAACTCCTCGACCGCCACGACCATCGCCGCCAGCGACGTCTTCATGTCCGAGGTGCCGCGCCCGTAGAGCTTGCCGTCGCGGTGGGTGGGCACGAACGGGTCGCTGTGCCAGCGCTCGACGGGGCCGGTGGGTACCACGTCGGTGTGGCCGGCGAACACCAGCGTGCGCCCGGCCGCGCCCGCGCTGCCGGTGCGCTTGGCCCACAGGTTGGTGACGCGGAACTCCGGCGGGCCGCTTTCGATGGTCTCGCAGGCGAACCCGACGCCGCGCAGGCGTTCGGCGATCAGCGCCTGGCAGCCGGCATCGTCGGGCGTGACCGACGGGCGGGAAACCAGTTCCTCGACGAGGCGCAGGGTGGCGGTCATGTCAGCGGTTGAGGGTGCCGAAGCCGGTCGTGCCGAACCCGGTGGTGCCGAAGCCGCTGCCGCGCTCGTCGCGCACGTCCAGGGTGATCTCGGTGAAGGACGGGCCGTCGTCGATCTCTTCCTTCTTCTGCTCGACCTTGGATTGCGGCCCGACCTCGTTCTGCAGGCGCCACATCAGGTTGGTCGGCGAGTCGGCGTAGGTGAGGCCCTCCTCGCGGGTGACCAGCCCTTCGTGGATCAGGCGGGCGATGTCCTGCTCGAAGGTCTGCGAGCCTTCGGCCATGGACTTCTCCATCGCCTCCTTGACGCCGGAGAAGTCGCCTTTCTCGATCAGCTCGGCCACCAGCTTGGTGTTGAGCAGCACCTCGACCGCCGGGATCCGCCCGCCGGTCACCGCGCGCATCAGGCGCTGCGAGACGATGGCCTTCAGGCCCGAGGCCAGGTCCGACAGCAGCGCGGGGCGCGCCTCGGGCGTGTAGAACGACAGGATCCGGCCCAGCGCGTGGTAGCTGTTGTTCGCGTGCAGCGTGGCCAGCACGAGGTGGCCGGACAGCGCGTACGACAGCGCCGCGGTCATGGTCTCGCGGTCGCGGATCTCGCCGATCAGGATGCAGTCGGGCGCCTGGCGCAGCGCGTTCTTCAGGCCCACCTGCAGCGACTGCGTGTCGCGGCCGACCTCGCGCTGGTTGATCACCGACTTCTTGTTGGTGAACAGGAACTCGATCGGGTCCTCGATGGTGAGGATGTGGCCCGCCACCAGCTGGTTGCGGTGCTCCAGCATTGCCGCGAGCGTGGTGCTCTTGCCGGTGCCGGTGGCCCCCACCATCAGGATCAGCCCGCGCTTTTCCATCACCAGGTTGGCGAGGATGGGCGGGACGTTGAGCGATTCCAGCGACGGGATCTCGCTCGGGATGCAGCGGAACACCGCGGCGATCGAGCCGCGCTGCTTGAAGGCGCTCAGGCGGAAGCTCGCGACGTTGGGCAGCACCAGGCCGATGTTGAGTTCGCCGGTGTCGTCCAGCTCCTCGAGCTGTGCCGGGGTGAGCACCTCGGCGAGCAGCTGGCGCGGCTGCTGGGGCGACAGCGGCTGGTCGCTGACCTGCAGGATCTGCCCGTGGATCTTGATGAGGATGGGCGTCCTGGCGGACAGGTAGACGTCCGACGCCTTCTTCTCCGCCATCAACCGGAGCACCCGCTCCATGTTTCCGCTGCTCATCGCGATCCCTCCGTCCTGGCTGTGTGCTGTCGTCCCGGTTCGCCGCGGCCGCGCGTTCAGGCGCGCAGCAGTTCGTTGATGCTGGTCTTGGCGCGCGTCTGGGCGTCCACGCGCTTGACGATCACCGCGCAGTACAGGCTGTACTTGCCGTCGGCGCTGGGCAGGCTGCCCGGCACGACGACCGAGCCGGCCGGCACGCGGCCGTAGATGATCTCGCCGGTCTCGCGATCGTAGATCTTGGTGCTCTGGCCGATGAACACGCCCATCGAGATCACCGAGTTCTCCTCGACGATCACGCCTTCGACGATCTCCGAGCGCGCGCCGATGAAGCAGTTGTCCTCGATGATGGTCGGGTTGGCCTGCAGCGGCTCGAGCACGCCGCCGATGCCCACGCCGCCGGACAGGTGCACGTTCTTGCCGATCTGCGCGCAGGAGCCGACCGTGGCCCAGGTGTCGACCATGGTGCCTTCGTCGACGTAGGCGCCGATGTTGACGTACGAGGGCATCAACACCACGTTCTTCGCGATGTAGCTGCCGCGGCGCGCAACGGCCGGCGGCACCACGCGCACGCCGGTGGCGCGCATCTCCTCCTCGGACAGGTGCGCGAACTTGGTCTGCACCTTGTCGAAGAAGCCGAGGTCGCCGGCGTGCATCGGCGCGTTGTCCTTCAGGCGGAAGCTCAGCAGCACCGCCTTCTTGATCCACTGGTGCGTGACCCACTGGCCGTCGATCTTCTCCGCCACGCGCACGCGGCCCTTGTTCAGGTCGGCGATCACCTGCTCGACGGCATCGCGCACCTCGGCCGGGGCAGCACTGGGGGAGAGGCTGGCGCGGTCCTCCCACGCCTGGTTGATGAGGGCTTCGAGTTGTAGGGTCATGGTGTTGTCGTGTACTTCAGGACAGGGATCGGACGTAGGCCACGATGCGTTCGGCCGCTTCGACGCATTCGTCGACTTCGGCAACGAGCGCCATGCGCACGCGCCCGGCGCCCGGGTTGATGCCGTGCGCTTCGCGCGCGAGATAGCTGCCGGGCAGGACGGTGACATTGTATTGAGCGAGCAGCCCGCGGGCGAACTCGGTGTCGCTGCCCGGCACCTTGGCCCAGAGGTAGAAGCCGGCATCGGGCAGCGCCACGTCCAGCACCTCGGCCAGCATCGGTGTCACCTTGGCGAACTTCGCGCGGTACTTTTCCCGGTTTTCGGCCACGTGCTGCTCGTCGCCCCAGGCCGCGATGCTGGCCTGCTGCACCACCGGGCTCATCGCGCCGCCATGGTAGGTGCGGTACAGCAGGAAGGACTTCAGGATCTGCGCGTCGCCGGCGACGAAGCCGGAGCGCATGCCCGGCACGTTGGAGCGCTTGGACAGGCTGGTCAGCGCGATCAGGTTGCGGAAGTCGCCGCGCCCCAGCTTGAGCGCGGCCTCCAGCCCGCCCAGCGGCGGCTGGTCGTCGCGGAAGTAGATCTCGGAGTAGCACTCGTCCGAGGCGATCACGAAGCCGTGGCGGTCGCTCAGCTCGAACAGGCGCGCCCACTCGTCGAGCGACATCACCGCGCCGGTCGGGTTGCCCGGCGAGCAGACGTACAGCAGCTGGGTGGCGGCCCAGGTGGCCTCGGGGATGCCCGCCAGGTCCGGCGCGAAGTTGCGCGCCGGGTCGCTGTTGGCGTAGGCCACGCGGGCGCCGGCCAGCAGGGCCGCGCCTTCGTAGATCTGGTAGAAGGGGTTGGGGCAGACCACCACCGGCCCCCCCTGGTCGCGGTGCCGCGTCGGGTCGATCACGGTCTGCGCCAGCGCGAACAGCGCCTCGCGGGTGCCGTTGACCGGCAGGACCTGGGTCGCCGGGTCGAGCGTGACGCCGTAGCGGCGCTGCACCCAGTCGGCCATCGCCTCGCGCAGCCGGATGTCGCCGGCCGTGGCCGGGTAATTGGCCAGCCCCGCCAGCGCGGCCGTGACCGCCTGCTGGATGAAGGCCGGCGTCGGGTGCTTGGGCTCGCCGATGCCCAGGCTGATGGGGCGGTAGGCCGGGTTGGGCTGGATGTCCTTGACCAGCGCGCGCAGCCGCTCGAACGGATAGGGTTGCAGCTTGGAGAGCAGGGGGTTCATCGCGGATTCCCGGGCGTCAGCCGAGCAGGCCGGTCTCGTGCGCGTGCTGCGGCAGCTCGATGCGCGGCTGGGGCTTCCAGCCCTTCTTGCGGTGCTCCGCGACGACGTTGGTGTAGATGCCGCCGCGCACGTACCACTTGGCCGTGATGCGGATGTAGCGCGGATCGATCGCCTTGACGATGTCATCCAGGATGTCGTTGGTGACTTTCTCGTGGAACGCGCCTTCGTTGCGGTAGCTCCACATGTACATCTTCAGACTCTTGAGCTCCACGCACAGCTTGTCGGCGATGTAGTCGATCGTGAAGTGCGCGAAGTCGGGCTGGCCGGTCAGCGGGCAGTGGCAGGTGAACTCGGGGATCTGGAACTGGATCACATAGTCCCGCTTCGGGGCCGGGTTCGGAAAGACATGCAGCTCCTTGGACGGTGCCGAGGGCGGCGTGGCCGGCACCGGGCGCTGTTTGGGGGCTGCGGCCTTGGTGGCGGCAGGACGGGAGGCGGTTCTCGACACGGTCTTGGGCATGGTGAAAACGACAGCTCTGGACACAGTTCAGCGAAGGGGCGGATGGTATCATCCCGCCTCGATCGAAACTCGCCAGAGCGCGAGATTTTCCAAGCAAATCAAGCACTTAAAGCGGTGGCGCTTTGCGACAGGCGTGCGCCGCCCCGTGCGGTTTCCAGCCCATGCGCCTGAACTCGATCAAGCTGTCCGGCTTCAAGTCCTTCGCCGAGCCGACCCACTTCCAGCTGCCCGGCCAGCTCGTCGGCGTGGTCGGCCCCAACGGCTGCGGCAAGTCCAACATCATGGACGCCGTGCGCTGGGTGCTGGGGGAGTCCAAGGCGTCCGAGCTGCGCGGCGAGTCGATGCAGGACGTCATCTTCAACGGCTCCAGCAACCGCAAGCCGGCCAGCCGCGCCAGCGTCGAGCTGGTGTTCGACAACAGCGACGCGCGTGCCGGCGGGCAGTGGAACCAGTTCACCGAGATCGCCGTCAAGCGCGTGCTCACGCGTGACGGCACCTCCAGCTATTTCATCAACAACCAGCCGGTGCGCCGCCGCGACGTGCAGGACGTGTTCCTGGGCACGGGCCTCGGCCCGCGCGCCTACGCGATCATCGGCCAGGGCACGATCAGCCGCATCATCGAGTCCAAGCCCGAGGAGCTGCGCATGTTCCTCGAGGAGGCCGCCGGCGTCTCGAAGTACAAGGAGCGCCGCCGCGAGACCGAGAACCGGCTCAAGGACACGCGCGAGAACCTCACCCGCGTCGAGGACATCCTGCGCGAGCTCAACGCCAACCTCGAGAAGCTCGAGAAGCAGGCCGAGGTCGCGACCCAGTACCGCACGCTGCAGGAGCAGGGCACGCTGAAGCTGCACCAGCTGTGGTTCCTGAAGCACCGCGACGCGGCCAGCGAGCAGGAGCGCCTGCACAAGGAGGTGCTGGAGGCCACCAACGCGCTGGAGGCGCGCCTGGCCGAGCTGCGCCACGTCGAGGCCGAGCTGGAGACCATCCGGCAGGCCCACTATGCCGCCAGCGACGAGCTGCACACCGCGCAGGCCGCGCTGGCCGAGGCCAACTTGGAGGTCAGCCGCTTGGAAGAGCGCATCCGCTACGTGGTCGAGGGCCGCCAGCGGGTCGAGCAGCGCCTGGTCGAGCTCAAGGCCCAGAGCGAGCAGTGGGCGCAGCGGCGCGCCGATGCCGAGGCCGAGCTGGAAACCATCGCCGAGCAGATCGCGCAGGCCGAGGAACAGGCCGAGATCCTCGCCGCGCAGGCCGAGGAGCAGGCGGCCAACCTGCCCGGCTACGAGGACGCGGTGCGTGCGGCCACCCAGCGCGCCAACGAGCAGCGATCGGCCGTCGCCAACGTGCAGCAGCAGATCCAGCTGCTGGCGGCCGAGTCGCGCAACGTCGAGGAACAGGCGCGCCAGCTGACGCTGCGCCGCGAGCGCCTGGCGAGCGAGGTCAAGGGGCTGGCCGCGCCCGACGAGCTGCGCCTGGCCGAGCTGACCCGCCAGCACGAGCAGGCCGCCGAGGCGCTGGCGATCGCCGAGGAACGCCTGCACGAGCTGACCGAGCAGGTGCCGCAGCTCGACGAGGACCGCCGCGCCAAGCAGGAGCAGGTCAACGTCGAGACCGCCAGGCAGGCCGACCTGAGCGCCCGCCTGGAGGCGCTGCGCGCCCTGCAGGAGAAGGTGCAGACCGAAGGCAAGCTCAAGCCGTGGCTGGCCAAGCACGGGCTGGACGGGCTGCCGGGCCTGTGGACCCGGGTGCACATCGAGCCGGGCTGGGAAACCGCGCTGGAATCGGCACTGCGAGAGCGGCTCAACGCGCTGGAGGTCGGCCGGGTCGAGACCGTGCGCGCCTTCGCGAGCGACGCCCCGCCGGCCAAGCTGGCGTTCTACACGCTGCCGTCGGCGGCGATCAGCAACACCCACCAGACGCTGCCGCGCCTGTCGGACCTGCTGCGCCTGAACGACGCAGGGCTCAAGGCGCTGCTCAACGACTGGCTGGAAGGCGTCTACACCGCTGCCTCGCTGGACGAGGCGCTGGCCGAGCGCGGCAAGCTCACGCACGGCGAGGTCATCATGACCCGCGAGGGGCATGCGGTGTCCCAGTACTCGGTGAGCTTCTACGCCCCGGACTCCGAGCAGGCCGGGATGCTGCAGCGCGCGCAGGAGATCGAGAACCTGGAGCGCCAGGTACGCGCCCAGGCGCTGATCGCCGAAGACGCCCGCACCGCACTGGTGCGCGCCGAGGCCGCCTACACCGACGCCACGCAGCGGCTGGCCGGCGCGCGCCGCGAGGCCGCCGAGCTGCAGTCGCGCGCCCACCAGCTGCAGGTCGAGCTGCTGCGCCTGACCCAGCAGGCCGAGCAGACCAGCGCCCGGCGCGGGCAGATCGAGGAGGAACTCGCCGAGATTGACGGCCAGCTCGAGGAGCTCAACGAGCGCCGCGCCACCGGCGAGGCGCGCTTCGAGGAACTCGACATGGCGCTGGCCAACGAGCAGGAGCGCCACGCCGAGCTGGAAGAGGCGGTGATCGAGGCCGAGCGCAAGCTCAACGAGGCGCGCGAGCAGCTGCGTTCGCTGGAGCGCGAGGCCCAGGAGGCGCAGTTCTCGGCGCGCGCGCTGGCCGCGCGGCGGGGCGAGCTGCAGCGCTCGATCGAGACGGCCAACCAGCAGATCGCGCTCAACGAGCAGACCGCGCAGCAGCTGCAGTCCGAGCTGGACGGCTTCAACGACGCCGCGGCGCAGGCCGGCTTGGAGGAAGCCCTGGCCGTCAAGCTGGACCGCGAGTCGGCGCTGGCGGCCAAGCGCAGCGAGTACGACGACCTGGCCGCCAAGCTGCGCCGCGCCGAGGAGCAGCGCATGGAATTCGAGCGCAGCCTGCAGCCGCTGCGCGACCGCATCACCAAGCTGCAGCTGGAAGAGCAGGCCGCGTCGCTGGGCGGCGCGCAGTTCATGGAGCAGCTGACCCAGGCCGGGGTCGACCTGGAGGCGCTGCAGAAGTCCATCGAGGAAGGCAACGTCAAGCTCTACGGCCTGCAGGGCGAGATCGACCGCATCAACCGCGAGATCAACGCGCTGGGCGCGGTCAACCTCGCGGCGCTGGACGAACTGGCCGCCGCGCGCGAGCGCAAGACCTTCCTGGATGCGCAGTCGTCGGACCTGAACGACGCGATCCGCACGCTGGAAGACGCGATCCACAAGATCGACATGGAGACGCGCGACCTGCTGAAGAAGACCTTCGACATCGTCAACGAGCACTTCGGCAAGCTCTTCCCCAGCCTGTTCGGCGGCGGCAACGCGAAGCTGGTGATGACCGGCGACGAGATCCTCGATTCCGGCGTGCAGGTCATGGCCCAGCCGCCGGGCAAGAAGAACAGCACCATCCACCTGCTGTCCGGCGGTGAGAAGGCGCTGACCGCGATCGCGCTGGTGTTCGCGATGTTCCAGCTCAACCCGGCGCCGTTCTGTCTGCTCGACGAGGTGGATGCCCCGCTCGACGACGCCAACACCGAGCGTTATGCCAACCTGGTCAAGAGCATGTCCAAGAACACGCAGTTCCTGTTCATCTCGCACAACAAGATCGCGATGGAAATGGCCGAGCAGCTGATCGGCGTGACGATGCAGGAGCAGGGCGTCTCCCGCATCGTGGCGGTCGACATGGAAGCCGCGATCAGCATGGCGGAGGCAGCGTGAGCAGCCTGCAGACCGCACTGGCGATCGTCGGCGGCCTGGTGCTGGCCGGCGTGGTGGCGCATGGCGCCTGGCAGGCCCGACGCGCCGGTGTGCGCACGGCCGAACGGCGCCCCGCCGAGCCGCCGCGCCACATCGAACCGAGCTTCGGCGAGCCGGGCGACGCGGCATCCGCGGGCGAGGGGACGGAGGCCGACGCGCTGCCGTCCGTGCCGCCGCTGGTCAGCCCGCTGCCGGCGTTGCGGCGCCACCCGGGCGTGCGGCTGGACCCGCTGGTCGACGCGATCGCGACGCTGTCGACCGAGACGCCGGTCAGCGGCGACAGCGTGCTCGCCCACCTGCCGCCCACGCGCCGCGCCGGCAGCAAGCCGTTCTTCATCGAGGCGCTCAACGTCGAGACCTCGGAGTGGGAGGCGCCGCAACCCGGCCACAGCTACCGCGAGTTCCAGGCCGGCGTGCAGCTGGCCAACCGCACCGGCGCGCTGAACGAGATCGAGTATTCCGAGTTCGTGCAGAAGGTGCAGGCCTTTGCCGACGCGCTCGGCGCCGCGGTGGACTTCCCGGACATGCTGGACGTGGTCGCGCGCGCCCGCGAGCTGGACCAGTTTGCCAGCCAGCACGACGCGCAGCTGGCCTGCCGCCTGCACGCCAAGGGCGCGGCCTGGACGGTGTCGTACCTGCAGCAGCACGCCAGCCGCCACGGCTTCGTGCCGGGCGTGGTGCCCGGCCGCCTGGTGCTGCCGGCGCGGGAGGAGGGCTCGCCGCCGGTGCTGAGCCTGCAGTTCGACCCGCAGGCGGCCTTTGCCGACGACCCGAACCTGGCCGCGGTGCGCGACGTGACGCTGTCCTTCGACGTGCCGCAGACCGCGCCGGGCGAACAGCCCTTCCAGGCCTGGCAGGCCAGTGCCCAGGCGCTGGCGCAGGACATGGACGCGGTGATCGTCGACGACGCCGGCCAGCCGCTCACCGGGCCGGCCTTCGAGGCCATCGGCCGCGAGCTGGAGCAGCTGTACCAGACGCTGGAAGAGCGGGGCCTGGGTGCCGGCTCGCCCGCGGCGCGCCGGCTCTTCAGCTGAAGGGGGCTGGACGATGACGCCCGACCTGTTTGACGACGCGCCGGGGGCGCGCGCCGACGGCCCGGCCGAGCGCGCCGCCTGGCTGCGCGAGCAGCTCAACCACCACGCCTACCTCTACTACGTGCTCGACGCGCCGGAGATCCCGGACGCCGAGTACGACCGCCTGTTCCAGGAACTGCAGGCGATCGAGGCCGCGCACCCCGAGCTGCTGACGCCGGACTCGCCCACCCAGCGCGTGATCGGCAAGGTGCTCGACGGCCTGACGCCGGTGAAGCACGCGCTGCCGATGCTGTCGATCCGCACCGAGACCGACACCACCGCCGGCGGCGCGCAGGCCTTCGACGCGCGCGTGCGGCGCGAGCTGGGGCTGGACGCCGATGCGCCGCCGGTGGAGTACTGCGCGGAGCTGAAGTTCGACGGGCTGGCCATCAACCTGCGCTACGAGGACGGCGTGCTCGTGCAGGCGACCACGCGCGGCGACGGCGAGACCGGCGAGGACGTGACGCAGAACGTGCGCACGATCGGCCAGATCCCGCTGCGGCTGCGTGGCAAGGCGCCGCCGCTGATCGAGATCCGCGGCGAGGTCTACATGCGGCGCGACGACTTCGAGCGCCTGAATGCCCGCCAGCGCGAGCGCGGCGAGAAGACCTTCATCAACCCGCGCAACACCGCCGCCGGCGCGATCCGCCAGCTCGACCCCAAGGGGCTGGCCGACAAGAAGCTGAGCTTCTACGCCTACGGGTTGGGCGTGACCGAGGGCTGGGACGCGCCGGCCACGCACAGCGCGACGCTGGATGCGATCGCCGCCTTCGGCGTGCCGGTGAACGACCTGCGCGCGGTGGTGCATGGCGCGCAAGGGCTGGTGGCCTACCACGAGCGCATCGCGAAGCTGCGCGACCAGCTGCCGTTCGACATCGACGGCGTGGTCTACAAGGTCAACCGCATCGACCTGCAGAAGCAGCTGGGCTTCGTGACGCGCGAGCCGCGCTGGGCGGTCGCGCACAAGTACCCGGCGCAGGAGGAGATGACGCGGCTCAACGGCATCGAGGTGCAGGTGGGCCGCACCGGCAAGCTGACGCCGGTGGCCAAGCTGGAACCGGTGTTCGTCGGCGGCACGACGGTCAGCAACGCGACGCTGCACAACCTGTTCGAGCTGCGGCGCAAGGGCGTGCGCGTGGGCGACACGGTCATCGTGCGCCGTGCCGGCGACGTGATCCCCGAGGTGGTGGGCCGCGTGCCCGGCCCGCGCAATGACTACGTGCCGAACTTCCGCATGCCGCGCCACTGCCCGGTGTGCGGCAGCGACGTCCGGCGCGAGAAGGGCAGCGTCGAGCACCGCTGCACCGGCGGGCTGTTCTGTGCCGCGCAGCGCAAGCAGGCGCTGCTGCACTACGCGAGCCGGCGCGCGATGGACATCGAAGGCTTGGGCGAGAAGCTCGTCGACCAGCTGGTCGACGGCGGCCTGGTGCGCACGCTGCCGGACCTGTACCGGCTCGACGTCGCGCAGCTGGCGGCGCTGGACCGCATGGGCGAGAAGAGTGCCGCCAACCTCGTCGCGGCGCTCGGGAAGAGCAAGGACACGACGCTGCCGCGCTTCCTGTACGCGCTGGGCATCCGCCACGTGGGCGAGACCACCGCCAAGGACCTGGCGCGCCACTTCGGCACGCTGGAGCGCGTGATGGACGCGAGCGTCGAGCAGCTGCTCGAGGTGAACGATGTCGGCCCGGTGGTGGCGCAGAGCATCCGCACCTTCTTCGAACAGGAGCACAACCGCGAGGTGGTGCAGCAGCTGCGCGAGGCCGGCGTGCACTGGAGCGAAAGCGACGGCCAGGCCGATGCCGCGCCCAAGCCGCTGGCCGGCAAGACCCTGGTGCTGACCGGCACGCTGCCGAACCTGACGCGCGACCAGGCCAGGGAGCTGATCGAGGCCGCCGGCGGCAAGGTGGCCGGCTCGGTGTCGAAGAAGACCGACTACGTGGTGGCCGGCGCGGAAGCCGGCAGCAAGCTGGCCAAGGCGCAGGAGCTGGGCGTGCCCGTGCTGGACGAGGCGGGGCTGCAGCAGCTGCTGCAGGGCGCCGGCTGAAGGAGGGCGACGATGGCAGTCCGCGAGATCCTGAAGATGGGCGACGCGCGCCTGTTGCGGGTGGCCCGGCCGGTCGAGGAGTTCGACACGCCGGAACTGCACGCGCTGATCGCCGACATGTTCGACACGATGGCTGCCGCCAACGGCGCGGGACTGGCCGCGCCGCAGATCGGGGTGAACCTGGCGGTGGTGATCTTCGGCTTCGACCACAACCCGCGCTACCCGGACGCGCCCCCGGTGCCGCGCACCGTGCTGATCAACCCGTCGATCGAGCCGCTGTCCGACGACGAGGAAGAGGGCTGGGAAGGCTGCCTGTCCGTGCCGGGGATGCGCGGCGTGGTGCCGCGCTGGAAGCACATCCGCTACACGGGCTACGACCCGCAGGGCCGGCGCATCGAGCGCGAGGCCGAGGGCTTCCACGCCCGGGTGGTGCAGCACGAGTGCGACCACCTGATCGGCAAGCTCTATCCGATGCGCATCCGCGACTTCACGCGCTTCGGCTACACCGAGGTGCTGTTCCCCGGGCTGGACGCGGCCTCGGACGACTGAACCGCCGGCCGTGGGCGCATCAGGCCAGCGCGTCCAGCAGGTCGGACTCCAGCTCGAGCTGGGTGCGCGCCTGGGCCAGCGCCGGCCCGTCGATCAGGAAGGTGTCCTCGACCCGCTCGCCCAGGGTGGTGACCTTGGCCAGCTGCAGGTTGACACGGTACTTGGCCAGCACCCGCGCGATCGAGTAGAGCAGGCCGGTGCGGTCGCTCGCGGAGACGCTCAGCAGCCAGCGCTGCGCGCGCTCGTCCGGGCGCAGCATCACGCGCGGCTGCACCGGGAAGGACTTGACTCGCCGCGACAGCCGCCCGCGGCTCGGTTCGGGCAGCGGCCCGGTGTCTTCCAGCGCCTGCACCAGCTGCGTCTCGACCAGCGCGACCAGGTCGCGGTGGTGGTCGGTGTAGGGTGAGACCACCTGGAAGGTGTCCAGCGCGTAGCCGGCGCGCGTGGTGTGGATCTTGGCGTCCAGGATGCTGAAGCCGGCGCCGTCGAAGTAGCCGCAGATGCGCGCGAACAGGTCGGCGCGGTCGGGGGCGTAGACCAGCACCTGCAGGCCTTCGCCGACCGGCGAGGGGCGCGCCTTGACGATCGGCTGCTGCGTCTGGACATGGCGCCACAGCGAGCGGGCGTGCCAGGCGATGTCGCCCGCCTCGTGGCGCGCGAAGTAGCTGACTTCCAGCGTCTTCCACAGCGCTTCCTGGGTGCCGGGCAGCTGCGAGCGCAGCGCCAGGTCCTGCAGGGCCTCCTGCTTGCGCGCCTCGATCTCGGCGTCCAGGTTGGGCCGGGTGCCGCCCAGCGCACGCAGCGTCAGCCGGTACAGGTCTTCCAGCAGCTTGCCCTTCCAGGCGTTCCACACCTTGGGGCTGGTGCCGCGGATGTCCGCCACGGTCAGCAGGTACAGTGCCGTCAGGTAGCGCTCGTTGCCGACGATCGCGGCAAAGTTCTCGATGACCTGCGGGTCGCTGAGGTCTTCCTTCTGCGCGATGCGCGACATCGTCAGGTGATGCTGCACCAGGAACTCGGCGAGCTTCGCGTCCTCCCGGGGCAGGCCGTGGTCGCGGCAGAAGCGGCGCACCTCCATCGCCCCCAGTTCGGAGTGGTCGCCGCCGCGGCCCTTGGCCACGTCATGGAACAGCGCGGCCACGTACAGCACGTAGGGAGTGTCGAACTGCGCGGCCAGCTGCGAGCAGAACGGGTACTCGTGCGCGTGCTCGGGGATGAAGAAGCGGCGCACGTTGCGCAGCACCATCAGGATGTGCTGGTCCACGGTGTAGACGTGGAACAGGTCGTGCTGCATGCGTCCGACGATGCGGCGGAACACCCACAGGTAGCGCCCCAGCACCGAGGTCTGGTTCATCAGGCGGAAGACGTGCGTCTGCCCCTGCGGCTGCTTGAGGATCTGCAGGAAGGTGGCCCGGTTGACCGGGTCGGCGCGGAACTGCGCGTCCATCAGCTCGCGCGCGTTGTACAGCGCGCGCAGCGTGCGCGCCGACAGGCCCTTGATGCCCGGGGTGCGCTGGTAGACCAGGAAGGTGCGCAGGATGGCGCTGCGGTCGCGCTCGTAGAGGTCGTCGCTGACGACCTCGAGCATGCCGTCGCGGTCGAGGAACTGCTCGTCGATCGGGCGCATCGGCGCGTCCTGCGAGCCGTTGACGCGCTCCTCGATGTTGAGCATCAGGATCTGGTTCAGCTGCGTCACCGCCTTGGCCGCCCAGTAGTAGCGGTGCATCAGCGCCTCGGAGGCACGCCGAGCCTTGGTGGCCTTGTCGCCGCAGCTTTCGGCCACCGCGGTCTGCAGGTCGAACACCAGGCGGTCTTCCCGGCGCCCGGCGATCATGTGCAGGCGCGCGCGGATCAGCTTCAGCAGCCCCTCGTTGCGCTGCAGCTGGCGCACCTCGAAGGGCGTGACCAGCCCCTTGGCGGCGAGCTCGGACCAGGTGCGCCCCAGCCCCGCGGCGCTGGCCACCCACAGCACCACCTGCAGGTCGCGCAGGCCACCGGGACTTTCCTTGCAGTTGGGCTCCAGCGAGTAGGGGGTGTCCTCGTACTTCTGGTGGCGCTGGCGCATCTCCAGCGTCTTGGCGCGCAGGAAGGCGCGCGGGTTCATCTGCTGCGCGAAGGCCTCGCAGAACCTGCGGTACAGCGCCTTGGCGCCGCACAGGAAGCGCGATTCGAGCAGCGCGGTCTGCACCGTCACGTCGCGCTCGGCTTCCTGCAGGCATTCGCTGACGGTGCGCACGCTGGAGCCGATCTCGACGCCGATGTCCCAGCAGGCCGAGATGAAGCCCTCGATGCTGGATTTCAGCGCGGCGTTGGCGTCATGCGCGAGCGAGACGTCGTCCGGCAACAGCACCAGCACGTCGACGTCGGAGTAGGGGAACAGCTCGCCGCGGCCGTAGCCGCCCACGGCCAGCAGCGCCGCACCGGGGGGCAGCAGGGCGCACTCCCACAGCTCCTGCAGGGTCTGGTCGACATGGCGCGCCAGGCCCTTGAGCAGGCGGTTGGCGGCTGCCGCGGTCGGGCGCGCCTCGCGGAACTCCTCGATCAGCGCCGCCTTGCGGGCACGGAAGCGGTGACGCAGTTCGGCGACGCTGGCGGCCGCGGGGTCGTCGGCAACGGCAGCCATGGGGCGAGGTCAGGAGGCAGGGTGGTTGGCCGCCAGGGCTTCCTTGACGAAGTCCGGCAGCGGCGGGTACCCGGCCGACATCGTCAGCACCTCGAAGCCCGTCTCGGTGACGAGCACGGTGTGCTCCCACTGGGCGGACAGCGAGCGGTCCTTGGTGACGATGGTCCAGCCGTCGGGCATCTCGCGGATCTCGCGGCGGCCGGCGTTGATCATCGGCTCGATCGTGAAGGTCATGCCCGGCTGGAGTTCCTCCATCGTGCCGGGGCGGCCGTAGTGCAGCACCTGCGGCTCCTCGTGGAACTTGGTGCCGATGCCGTGGCCGCAGAACTCGCGCACCACCGAGTAGCCGGCGTTCTCGGCGAACACCTGGATGGTGTGGCCGATGTCGCCCAGGCGCGCGCCCGGCTTGACCTTCAGGATGCCGCGCCACATCGCCTCGTAGGTGATCTGGCACAGGCGCTTCGCCTGGATCGACCCTTCGCCGATGATGAACATGCGGCTGGTGTCGCCGTGCCAGCCGTTCTTGATGATGGTGACGTCGATGTTCAGGATGTCGCCATTCTTCAGCGGCCGCTCGTTGGGGATGCCGTGGCAGATGACGTGGTTGATCGACGTGCAGATCGACTTCGGGTAGGGCTTGTAGCCCGGGGGCGCGTAGTTCAGCGGGGCCGGGATGGCGCCCTGGACGTTGACGATGTAGTCGTGGGCCAGGCGGTCCAGCTCCTCGGTCGTGACGCCGGCCTTGACGTGCGGCGTCAGGTAATCCAGGACTTCGGAGGCCAGTCGCCCGGCCAGGCGCATGCCGTCGATCTGCTCGCCGGTCTTGATGGAGATGCTCATGACGCCGCATTATCGCAATTCGGCCTTCACCATGGCGGCAACCGGCCTGCTGCGGCGCTGGCCGCGCGCAGGCCGGGGCGGGCGGGGCGCCGGACAAGGGGGAACGCTTAAAATCACGGATTCCGCGGGCCTGGCCCCGCGCGTCTGCCCACCCCCATCCCGAGCCCCAGCGTGACAGCGACAGCCAAACACCTCATCCATTTCGAGGGCGGCAATGCCCTTTCCGCTTTCCGTGCCCAGGCGCTGCTGCGCACCCTGCAGGCGATCAACCCGCGCGTGACGGGCGTGCATGCGCGCCACGTGCACTGGGTGTGGGCCGACCATGCGCTGGCACCGGCCGAGCACGACAAGCTGGCCGCGCTGCTGACCTACGGCGACCCCTATGCCGGCCCGACCGACGGTGCGCTGATCGTCGTCACGCCGCGCTTCGGCACCGTCTCGCCCTGGGCCTCGAAGGCCACCGACATCGCCCACAACTGCGGCCTGGCGATCCGCCGCGTCGAGCGCGTCACCGAGTACCGGCTGGAGCTCAAGGCCGGCCTGCTGGGCGGCGTCAAGCCGCTGGCCGAAGGCGAGCTGCTGGCGCTCGCGGCGGCGCTGCACGACCGCATGACCGAAAGCGTGGTGCTGGAGCGCGCCGCGGCCGCCCACCTGTTCGACGAGCAGCCCGGCAAGCCGATGGAGCACGTGGACGTGCTGGGCCGCGGGCGCGCCGCGCTGGAGGCGGCCAACCGCGACTTCGGCCTGGCGCTGTCGGACGACGAGATCGACTACCTGGTGCAGGCCTTCACCGAGCTGAAGCGCAACCCCAGCGACGTCGAGCTGATGATGTTCGCCCAGGCCAACAGCGAGCACTGCCGGCACAAGATCTTCAACGCGAAGTTCACGATCGACGGCGTCGAGCAGGAGCGCTCGATGTTCCAGATGATCCGCAACACCCACCAGCTGGCGCCCCAGTACACCGTGGTGGCCTACGCGGACAACGCCGCGGTGATGGAAGGCGGCCCGATCGAGCGCTGGGTGCCGGACGGCTACACCAATGCCCCGCTGTACAAGGCGCGCCAGGAGGTCGCGCACGTGCTGATGAAGGTGGAGACGCACAACCACCCGACCGCGATTTCCCCGCACCCGGGCGCCTCGACCGGCGCTGGCGGCGAGATCCGCGACGAGGGCGCGACGGGCCGCGGCGCGAAGCCCAAGGCGGGGCTGACCGGCTTCTCGGTCTCCAACCTCGAGCTGCCCGGCACGAGCGAGCCGTGGGAGCGCGACGCCTACGGCAAGCCCGACCACATCGCCAGCCCGCTGCAGATCATGATCGAGGGCCCGCTGGGCGGGGCGGCCTTCAACAACGAGTTCGGCCGGCCCAACCTGGGCGGCTACTTCCGCGTCTACGAGCAGACCGTCGACGGCGTGCGCCGCGGCTACCACAAGCCGATCATGATCGCCGGCGGCGTGGGCAGCATCCCGGCCGGGCTGACGCACAAGCTGCCGTTCGGCGCCGGCACGCTGCTGATCCAGCTGGGCGGCCCGGGCATGCGCATCGGCATGGGCGGCGGCGCGGCCAGCTCGATGGCCGCCGGCGTCAACGCCGCCGAGCTGGACTTCGACTCGGTGCAGCGCGGCAACCCCGAGATCCAGCGCCGCGCACAGGAGGTCATCAACCACTGCTGGCAGCTGGGCGACAAGAACCCCATCCTGGCCATCCACGACGTCGGCGCGGGCGGGATCTCCAACGCCTTCCCGGAACTGGTCGACGGCGTCGGCAAGGGCGCGACCTTCGACCTGCGCCGCGTGCCGCTGGAGGAAACCGGCCTGTCGCCGAAGGAAATCTGGTGCAACGAGAGCCAGGAGCGCTACGTGCTGGCGATCGCGCCCGAGAGCCTGCCGCTGTTCCAGGCCATGTGCGAGCGCGAGCGCTGCCCGTTCGCGGTGGTCGGCGTGGTGCGCGACGACCGCCAGCTGATCCTGGAAGACGGCCCGGGCGGCGAGCGCGCCATCGACATGCCGATGGACGTGCTGCTCGGCAAGCCGCCCAAGATGCACCGCGTGGTCGAGCGCGTGCAGCGCCACGGCAGCCCGATCGACCTGACCGGCGTGCCGCTGGAGCAGGTGGCCTTCGACGTGCTGCGCCACCCGACCGTGGCGAGCAAGCGGTTCCTGATCACGATCGGCGACCGCACGGTCGGCGGCCTCAGCCACCGCGACCAGATGGTCGGCCCCTGGCAGGTGCCGGTGGCCGACTGCGCCGTGACGCTGGCCGACTATGCCGGCTTCCGCGGCGAGGCCATGAGCATGGGCGAGCGCACCCCGATCGCCAGCCTGGACGCCCCGGCCTCGGGCCGCATGGCGGTGGGCGAGGCCATCACCAACCTGCTGGCTGCGCCGATCGAGCTGCCGCGCGTGAAGCTGTCGTGCAACTGGATGGCCGCCTGCGGCGAGCCCGGCGAGGACGCGGCGCTGTACGACACGGTCAGGGCGGTCGGCATGGAGCTGTGCCCGGCGCTGGGCGTGGCGGTGCCGGTCGGCAAGGATTCGTTGTCGATGCGCACCCGCTGGAAGGACGGCGAGGTCGAGAAGCAGGTCACCGCGCCGGTGTCGCTGATCGTCTCGGCGTTCGCCACGCTCGAGGACGTGCGCGGCACGCTCACGCCCCAGCTGCGTACCGACGTGGGCGACACCACGCTGATCCTGGTCGACCTGGGGCAGGGACGCAACCGCCTGGGCAGCTCCATCCTCGCGCAGGTGCTGGGGCAGGTGGGCGACACGGTGCCCGACCTGGACGACCCGGAGCTGCTCAAGCGCCTGGTCGAGGCGGTCAACCGCCTGCGCCGCGAAGGCAAGCTGCTGGCCTACCACGACCGCTCGGACGGCGGGCTGTGGGCCGCGGTGTGCGAGATGGCGTTCGCCGGCCACACCGGCGTGTCGCTGAACGTGGACCTGCTGGTCACCGAGAGCGACGGCATCGCCGACAGCCGTGCCGAGTACGGTGACTCGAAGAACTGGGCCAGCCAGGTCAGCGAGCGCCGCAACGACCTGACGCTGCGTGCGCTGTTCGCCGAGGAGCTGGGCGTGGTGCTGCAGGTGCGCACCGAGCACCGCGACGAGGTGATGCGCACGCTGCGCGAGTACGGCCTGTCGCGCCACAGCCACGTGATCGGCAAGCCCAACCCGCGTGGCATCGTCGAGATCTGGCGCGACGCCAAGGCGATCTTCTCGGCGCCGCTGGAGCGCCTGCACCAGGCCTGGGACGAGGTGTCCTGGCGCATCGCGCGCCTGCGCGACAACCCCGAGTGCGCCGACAGCGAGCACGCGGCCGCCGGTGCCGCGGCCGACCCGGGCCTGCACCTGCACCTGACCTTCGACCCGAAGGAAGACGTCGCCGCCCCGTTCATCGCCACCGGCCGCCGGCCCAAGGTGGCCATCCTGCGCGAGCAGGGTGTCAACTCGCACCTGGAGATGGCCTACGCGATGGCGCAGGCCGGCTTCGACAGCCACGACGTGCACATGAGCGACCTGCAGGCCGGGCGCGCGCGCCTGGACCAGTTCCAGGGCTTCGTGGCCTGCGGCGGCTTCAGCTATGGCGACACGCTGGGCGCCGGCGAGGGCTGGGCGCGCTCGATCATGTTCAACCCGCAGCTGGCCGAGCAGTTCGCCGCCTTCTTCGGGCGCAGCGACACCTTCGCGCTGGGCGTGTGCAACGGTTGCCAGATGATGGCCGCGCTGGCGCCCATCATCCCCGGTGCCGAGGCGTGGCCGCGCTTCACGCGCAACAAGAGCGAGCAGTTCGAGGCGCGCCTGAGCCTGGTGGAGGTGCTCGACAGCCCGTCGATCTTCTTCGCCGGCATGGCCGGCAGCCGCATCCCGATCGCGGTGGCGCACGGCGAGGGCTATGCCGACTTCTCGCAGCGCGGCGACGCGGCGCGGGTGCTGCGCGCGATGCGCTACGTGGACCACACTGGTGCGCCGACCGAGGCCTACCCGGCCAACCCGAACGGCAGCCCGGACGGATTGACCTCGGTGACCACGCCCGACGGCCGCTTCACGGTGCTGATGCCGCACCCGGAACGGGTGTTCCGCAACGTGCAGATGAGCTGGACTTCGGGCGATCCGTCGGACTTCAGCCCCTGGATGCGCATGTTCCGCAACGCCCGCAAGTGGGTGGGCTGACGGCCCGCCGGCCGGGCACCGGGCGGTACGGTGCCGCCCGGCGGGGGCGCCGCATCAGCGCGCCGGCGTGGCCGGGCGGGTGCGGTAGAAGGTGACCGGCACGGCCGCGGCCTGGTTCAGCACCGAGCGCTTGATCCTGCCGACCACGTGCATCTCGCACGGCTTGCAGTCGAAGCGCAGCGTCAGCTTCTCCTTGCCGTTGACCAGCATCAGCGGTTCGGCGCGCACCGTGCCCTGTACGCCGGTCACGCCCTTGGCCTGCTTGGGGCACAGGCTCAGCGAGTAGCGCACGCAGTGCTTGGTGATCATCAGCGACACCTCGCCCAGCTCCTCGTGCGACTCGTAGGCCGCCTCGATCACCTTGACGCCGTGGCGGGCGTAGAAGTCGCGCGCCTTGTGGTTGTAGACGTTGGCCAGATAGCTCAGCGTGTCCTCGGGGTAGGGCACGGGCGGCTCCACCGGCACCGCCCGCGGCAGGCGCTGCCAGGCCGCCGCGCGCGCCGCTTCCAGCGCCTCGACCGCCTCGCGGCGCGCCGCGTTCAGCACCGACGGCGGCAGGAACCACGGCTGCGCGCAGGCGATCCGCACCTCGATCGGCTCGAAGATGGTGTTGCCGAAGCGGCCCAGGTGCTCGCGCAACGCGGCCTCGGCACGGACGGGGTCGCGCGCGGGTTCCCGGGCGTGCGCGAAGGTGGCGCGCGCCTCGTGGCCGTCCTCGTCGGTCAGGTGCAGCGCGCAGCCGTCCGCGGTGTCTTCCAGCCGCACCCACACGCCGATGCGGCGTTCGGCGGACTTCCTCTCCAGCAGGCGGTCCCAGGCCACGTCGCGGTTGCGGTGCAGCTCGGTGCCGGCGCGCAGGTCCTTGAGCGAGGCGACCGGCTCGTTCGGGTGCACGCGCCAGCGTGACGGGCCCAGGCGCTCGGCGCGGTTGACCTGCACGCCGACCAGCTCGCGCTGCAGGTCGAAGTAGGTCAGCCCGTCGCCGTTGTGCAGCTCCTGGTCGGTGTCCACGTCGAACCAGGCCGGTCCGACCTTGTCGACCCAGCCCAGCGGCAGGCCGGCGTGCTTGGGGCTGTCGAAGGCGCCGATGTCGGGCTGGCGGCCGTTGACGAAGTAGTCGGTGGCGCCGCGGTTGAAGTTGCGGTCCGGGTCCGGCGTGAAGAAGAAGGTGCAGCGCCCGGACGAGGCACGTTGCAGCCCGGGGCGCTCCTCCAGGATCTCGTCCAGCAGCCGGCGGTAGTGGGCGGTGATGTTCTTCACGTAGCCCATGTCCTTGTAGCGGCCCTCGATCTTGAACGAGCGGATGCCGGCATCGACCAGCGCGCGCAGGTTGGCGCTCTGGTTGTTGTCCTTCATCGACAGCACGTGCTTCTCGTGCGCGACGATGCGGCCCTGCGGGTCGACCACGTTGTACGGCAACCGGCAGGCCTGCGAGCAGTCGCCGCGGTTGGCGCTGCGTCCGGTGTGCGCGTGGCTGATGTAGCACTGGCCGCTGTAGGCCACGCACAGCGCGCCGTGGATGAAGAACTCCAGCGTGCAGTCGGTGGCCGCGGCGATCTGGCCGATCTGCGGCAGCGACAGCTCGCGCGCCAGCACGATCTGCGAGAAGCCCACGTCCTGCAGGAAGCGCGCCTTCTCGACGGTGCGGATGTCGGTCTGCGTGCTGGCGTGCAGCTGGATGGGCGGCAGGTCCAGCTCCAGCAGCCCCATGTCCTGGATGATCAGCGCGTCCGCCCCGGCCTCGTAGACCTGCCAGGCCAGCCGCCTGGCCGGCTCCAGCTCGTCGTCGCGCAGGATGGTGTTGAGCGTGACGAAGATGCGCGCGCCATAGCGGTGGGCGTGCCGGGTCAGCCGCTCGATGTCGGCCAGCTCGTTGCCGGCGGCCGCGCGCGCACCGAAGGCCGGCCCGCCGATGTAGACCGCGTCGGCGCCATGGTTGACCGCCTCGATGCCGATGTCGGCGTTGCGGGCCGGGGAGAGCAGTTCGAGTTCGGGTCGGGCCATGGCGTGCAGCGGGAACGACGGGGAGGGCAACGGAAAGCCCGGAAGTTTAGCGAGCGCGGCCGCGGCACAATCCGGCGTCATGACGAAACCGCCCGCTGCCGTCGGCCATCCCCGCTACGACCGCCTGGACGCGTTGCGCGCCGCCGCGATCCTGTGGATGGCGGTGTTCCATTTCTGCTTCGACCTGAACCACTTCCGCCTGATCGAGCGGCAGAACTTCTACGCCGACCCGTTCTGGACGGTGCAGCGCACGCTGATCGTCTCGCTGTTCCTGTTCTGCGCCGGGCTGGGGCAGGCGGTGGCCTGGCAACAGCAGCAGAGCTGGCAGCGCTTCTGGCGCCGCTGGGCCCAGATCGCCGGCTGCGCGCTGCTGGTCAGCCTCGGCTCGTACCTGATGTTCCCGCGCAGCTTCATCTACTTCGGCGTGCTGCACGGCATCGCGGTGATGCTGGTCATCGTGCGGCTGACGGCCGGCTGGCGGCACTGGCTGTGGCCGCTGGGACTGGTGGCGATCGTGCTGCCGCACCTCGTGCAGCACCCGTTCTTCGACACGCGCTGGACCAGCTGGGTCGGGCTGATCACGCGCAAGCCGGTCACCGAGGACCATGTCCCGGTGCTGCCCTGGCTGGGCGTGATGTGGTGGGGCGTGGCGGCCGGCCAGTGGGTGCTGGCGCATCGCCGTGAGTGGCTGACCGGGGCCTTGCCCCGGGCGCTGCGGCCGCTGGCCACGCTGGGGCGCTGGAGCCTGAGCTTCTACATGGTGCACCAGCCGGTGCTGATCGGCTTGCTCATGGCCTGGCTGGCGCTGAGCCGCTGAGCGAAGAACGAAAAAAGGCGCCACGCGGGCGCCTTGGTCGGGAAGCAGCGCAAGCTTACTGCTGCTCGAACTTGTAGTCGGTGCGGGCGTTCTTGCGCAGGTCGTCGCGGAACTGGGCGATCTTCTGCTGCATCAGTGCCTGCTCGATCTGCGGCCGGACCTGTTCCAGCGTCGGCAGCTCGACGTCGCGCACGTCCTCCAGCTTGATCACGTGGTAGCCGAACTGCGACTTGACCGGCTGTTCGGTGAACTTGCCCTTCTCGAGCTTGACCATCGCGTCGGAGAACTCGGGCACGTAGCGGTCGGCCGGCGACCAGTCGAGGTCGCCGCCTTGCTTGGCGGAGCCGGGGTCCTTGGAGTTCTTGAGCGCCAGGTCCTCGAACTTGGCCCCGCGCTTGAGCTCGGCGATCAGCTTCTTCGCCTCGTCTTCCTTCTCGACCAGGATGTGGCGGGCACGGTATTCCTTGCCGCCGGCCTGGGCCTTGAACTCGTCGTACTTGGCCTGGATCTCCTCGGCGGTGATCGGGTTGGTCCGCTGGTATTCGGCGAACAGCTCACGGATCAGCAACGCCTGGCGGGTCAGCTCGAGCTGCTGCTTGTAGTTCTCGCTGGCGGCGATGCCGCGCCGCTCGGCTTCCTGGACGAAGATCTCGCGCAGCACCACCTCGTCCTTGATCTGGCGTTCGATCTCCGGCGTGATGGGCTGGCCCTGGCGGGCGAGCTGGGCCTTCAGCACTTCGGCGCGCTCCTTGGGCACCGGCTTGCCGTTGACGACGGCGATGTTTTGCGCCGAGGCCGACAGCGGCGCCAGCAGGGCGGCGCTCAGGGCGAGGCTCAGCGTGCCAAGGGCAAGGACATTCTTCTTCATAAGGGGTAGGACCTCTTCAATGGAAGGAGACAAGCGCGACGGGGAGGCGATGCCACCGCCGGGCGGCATGGGGGCGATGACGTTCAGTCGGCTTCGTCGGGCGCTCGGGCCTGGATGGCCAGGGCGTGGATGCCCTGCGGAACCAGGGGGCCGAGGGCATCATACACGAGGCGATGGCGCGCCACGCGTGACAATCCGTGAAAGCGCCCGCTGACCACGCGGACGGTGAAATGGCGGCCTTCCCGGGCCCCCGCATGGCCGGCGTGCAGGTGGCTGTCGTCCTGCACTTCCAGCTGCTCGGGCGCGAGCCGCTCGCGCAGGGTGGCTTCGATCTGTGCGGCGGTCACCATGGGTGTCAGGACTGCTCCTCGTTCTTCAGGTGGCGGCTCAGGTAGACGCCCTGCACGACCATGAAGGCCAGCATCAGGCCCAGACCGCCGAACAGCTTGAAGTTGACCCAGGTGGCGGTGGAGAAGGTGTAGGCCACGTAGATGTTGAGCAGGCCCATCAGCGCGAAGAAGGCGATCCATGCCACGTTGAGGCGCTGCCACACCGCTGCGGGCAGTTCGAGCTGGCTGCCCATCAGGGCCTGCAGCAGGTTCTTGCCGAACACGGCCTGGCTGATCCAGAACGCCGCGCCCATGATCCAGTACAGGACGCTGGGCTTCCACTTGATGAAGGTCTCGCTGTGGAACCAGATCGTCGCGCCGCCGAGCACGGTCACCAGCGCGAGGCTCACCCACAGCATCGTGTCGACCTTGCGGCGGCGCGCCACCAGCCAGGCGATCTGCGCCGCGGTGGCCAGGATCACGACCACCGTGGCCAGCAGCACCGGGGCTTCCTTCGGGCCGACCACGCCGCCGGACACCATGAAGCCCAGCCAGTCGGTGGCGGTGGCCGCTGCCCAGTCCGGCCGTGCCTCGGCGTACTTGAACATGCCGAAGAACAGGATGACGGGCAGGAAATCGAACAGCAGCTTCATCGCGTGGGCCCCGCGCCGGGGGTCAGGATTTGCGGTCGGCGAAGTCTAACGCGGCCGAGTTGATGCAGTAGCGCTCGCCGGTCGGCGCCGGGCCGTCGTCGAACACGTGCCCCAGGTGGGCGCCGCACTTGCGGCACTTCACCTCGACGCGGATCATCCCGTGGCTGTAGTCCATCGTGCGCTCGATCCGCTCCGGGTCGATCGGTGCGAAGTAGCTCGGCCAGCCGCAGCCGGCGTCGAACTTGGTGCTGGAGTCGAACAGCGGCTCGCCGCAGCACACGCAGCGGTAAACCCCGTCGGCGGTGTGGTTCCAGTACCTGCCGGTAAACGGACGCTCGGTGGCCGCTTGGCGGGTGACCTGGTACTGCAGCGGGTCGAGCTGCCGGCGCCATTCCTCGTCGGGCTTGGTGACTTCGTAATCGCTCATGATGAACAGGACACTTCGATGGTCTGCGCCCATGCGGGCGGAAGGTCGGCGTAGGCCTCGTGTTCGGGCTGCTCGTCGTACGGGCGCTCCAGGATGGCCAGCAGGCGCTGCACCTCGCCGGGGTCGCCCGCCTGGGCCTGGCGGATCGCCACCTCGGCCAGGTGGTTGCGCAGCACGACCTTGGGGTTGACCCGGTTCATGCGCGCGGCGCGCTCGCGGTCGTCGCTGTGCTCGCGCCGCAGCCGCTCGCGGTAGCGCGCGGCCCAGGCGTCGAAGCGCGCGCGGTCGACGAACAGGTCGCGCACTTCGTGATTGTCCGCGCCTTCGGCGCTGGAGAAACGGGCCAGGCGCCGGAACGCGATGGTGTAGTCGGTGCGCTCTTCGGCCATCAGCCGCAGCAGGTCGTCGACCAGCTCCCGGTCGCCGGGCCCTTCGGTCGCCAGCCCCAGCTTGGAGCGCATCAGCGCCTCCAGCCGCGCCGGGAACACGGTGCGGTAGGGCTCCAGCGCGGCCAGCGCCGCGTCGGTGTCGCCGATCAGCGGCAGCAGGGCCTGCGCCAGCGCGTGCAGGTTCCAGAACGCGATCTGGGGCTGGCGGTGGTAGGCGTAGCGGCCCTGGGTGTCCGAATGGTTGCAGACGTGGTCGGGCACGAAGGCGTCCAGGAAGCCGAACGGCCCGTAGTCGATCGTCAGCCCCAGGATGGACATGTTGTCGGTGTTCATCACTCCGTGGCAGAACCCCACCGCCTGCCACTGCGCCAGCAGCTCGGCGGTGCGGCGCGTGACCGCCTCCAGCAGCGCCGCGTAGGGGTTGGCGGCGTCGCGGCAGTCCGGGTAGTGGCGCTCGATCACGTGGTCGGCCAGCCGGCGCAGCGCCTCGGGCTGGCCGTGGTGGCAGAAGTGCTCGAAATGCCCGAAGCGCACGAAGCTGGGGGCCAGCCGGGTGACGATCGCGGCGGTCTCGACCTCCTCGCGCCGCACCGGCAGTGGCGAGCCGACGATGCACAGCGCCCGCGTGGTCGGGATGCCCAGGGCGTGCATGGCCTCCGAACAGAGGAACTCGCGGATCGACGAGCGCAGCACGGCCCGCCCGTCTCCCATGCGGGAGTAGGGGGTTCGGCCGCTGCCCTTGAGCTGGATCTCCATCCCGGAGCCGTCGCCCAGGTCCAGCTCGCCCAGCAGCAGGGCGCGGCCGTCGCCGAGCTGCCCGGCCCAGACGCCGAACTGGTGCCCGCTGTAGACCGTCGCGAGCGGCCGCATGCCGCGCCAGGCGGCGTTGCCGCTGAACACCTCGAGTGCGCAGTGCGCCGGATCGGCGAACCAGTCCGCCGGCCAGCCGAGCGCCTCGGCCGCGGCGGCACTGGTGGCCACCCAGGCCGGCCGGGGCAGCCCCTGCGGCGGCAGTTCGGTGTGGAAGTCCGGGCCAAGGTCGGCGTAGCGGTTGATCCAGCGCAAGTCGGCAGGCTCGAACCGGGGACGTGGCTGGGCGGAGCTTTTCATCCGGGCCAGTGTAGCGGCCGGCCGGTACCAGCACCGGCCCCAGGGCTGCTGGCGGCAGGCAGCGGGCGGTGCGCGCGTGCCTTTAGGGAAAACAGCAGGCGCTGGCGTGCAGCCCGGTTCCTATGATGCGACGAACGATCGGTCAGTTTTCCACCAGAGGAGGTCTAAATGCCGCGTTTGTTGGGCCAGATGATGCAGATGCCGTTGACGATTTCGTCGCTGCTCGTCCATGCCGCACGACACAACGGTGACATCGAAATCGTTTCCAAACGCGTGGAAGGGGACATCCACCGCTACACCTACCGCGATGCCGAGCTGCGCGCGCGCAAGCTGGCCCAGGCGCTGGCGCGGCTGGGGTGCGAGGAGGGCGACCGGGTCGGCACGCTGGCCTGGAACGGCTATCGCCACTTCGAGATCTACTACGGCACTTCCGGCTCCGGGCTGGTCTGCCACACGATCAACCCGCGCCTGTTCCCGGAGCAGATCGCCTGGATCATCAACGATGCCGAGGACCGGGTGCTGTGCTTCGACCTCACGTTCCTGCCGCTGGTCGAGAAGCTGGCGCCGCAGCTCAGGACGGTGCAGCACTATGTGCTGATGACCGACCGGGCCCACATGCCGGCCCAGACCAGCCTGCCGGACCTCAAGTGCTACGACGAGCTGGTGGAGGCCGAGAACGGCGACTACGCCTGGCCGCAGTTCGACGAGAACACCGCCTCCAGCATCTGCTACACGTCGGGCACGACGGGCAATCCGAAGGGGGCGGTCTACAGCCACCGCTCCACGGTGCTGCACGCCTACGCCTCGGCATTGCCCGACGCGATGGCCTGCGGCGGGGCCGACGTGATCCTGCCGGTCGTGCCCATGTTCCACGTCAACGCCTGGGGCATCCCGTACTCGGCGGCGCTGGTCGGTGCCAAGCTCGTGTTCCCGGGCCCGCACCTGGACGGCAAGTCGCTGTACGAGCTGTTCGAGACCGAGAAGGTGACCTTCAGCGCCGGCGTGCCCACCGTCTGGCTCGGCTTGCTGACCTATGTCAAGGAGAACAAGCTCACGTTCAGCACCTTCAAGCGCACCGTGATCGGCGGCTCGGCCTGTCCGCCGGCGATGATCCGCACGCTGGAGGACGACTACGGCGTCAACGTGATCCACGCCTGGGGCATGACCGAGCTGTCGCCGCTGGGCACGCTGTCCAAGCTCAAGTCCAAGCACGCGAACCTGCCGCGCGAGGAGCAGCGGCGCATCCTCGAGAAGCAGGGCAAGGTGATCTACGGCATCGACATGGAGATCACCGACGACAACGGCAACGCGTTGCCCTGGGATGGCAAGGCCTCGGGCAACCTGGTGGTGCGCGGGCACTGGGTCATCGACCGCTACTTCCGCAGCGACAGCTCGCCGCTGCAGAACGGCTGGTTCCCGACCGGCGACGTCGCGACCATCGACCCTGACGGCTACATGCAGATCACCGACCGCTCCAAGGACGTGATCAAGTCGGGCGGCGAGTGGATCAGCTCGATCGACCTCGAGAACATCGCGATGGCCCACCCGGCGGTGCACGAGGCCGCGGCGATCGCCTGCCGCCATCCCAAGTGGGACGAGCGCCCGCTGCTCGTGGTGGTGCGCAAGCCCGGCCAGGAGGTCACGCGCGAGGAGCTGCTGAAGTTCTACGAAGGCAAGATCGCCAAGTGGCAGATCCCGGACGACGTGGTGTTCGTCGACGAGATCCCGCACACGGCCACCGGCAAGATGCAGAAGCTCAAGCTGCGCGAGCAGTTCGCCAACTACAAGCTGCCGGGTACCTGAGGCGTCCCTGATGCAGCGCCTGTCGCGCGAGTGACAGGCGCTACGGGCATTCCCTCTCTGCCGGCACAGGCAACTTGGATAGCCTCTGCGCACATCGTGTGTTCATACCGAGGAGACAAGCCATGCACACTCGTCGAGCCCTGATGAAAGCAACCATCGCCACTGCTGCCGCGGTGTGCTGCGCTACGGCTTTCGCGCAGAAAGGAGAGACCGTCAAGATCGTCTGGATCGATCCGCTGTCCGGCCTGATGGCGCCGGTGGGGCAGAACCAGCTGCGCAGCTTCCAGTTCTTCGCCGAGAAGTTCAGCCAGAACAACCCGGCGGGCGTGAAGTTCGAGGTCGTCGGCATGGACAACAAGCTGAGCCCGACCGAGACGCTGAACGCGCTGAAGGCCGCCATCGACCAGGGCGTGCGCTACGTCGCCCAGGGCAACGGTTCTTCCGCGGCCGGCGCGCTGATCGACGCGATCAACAAGCACAACGAGCGCAACCCGGGCAAGGAGGTCATCTACCTCAACTACGCCGCGGTGGACCCGGACTTCACCAACAGCCTGTGCAGCTACTGGCACTTCCGCTTCGACGCGGACACGTCCATGAAGATGGAGGCGCTCACCACCTTCATGAAGGACCTGCCCGAGATCAAGAAGGTCTACCTGATCAACCAGAACTACTCGCACGGGCACCAGGTCGCCAAGTACGCCAAGGAAGCGCTGGCGCGCAAGCGCAAGGACGTCGAGATCGTGGGCGAGGACCTGCACCCGCTCGCGCAGGTGCGTGACTTCGCACCCTACGTGGCCAAGATCAAGGCCTCCGGCGCCGACGCGGTCATCACCGGCAACTGGGGCTCGGACCTCGCGCTGCTGATCAAGGCCGCCAACGAGGCCGGACTCAACGCGAAGTTCTTCACCTACTACACGGGCGTGACCGGCACGCCCACCGCGCTGGGCCAGACGGGCGAAGGCCGGGTCTACCAGGTCGCCTACAGCCACTACAACATGGGCGGCCAGATCCAGCAGTGGCAGCAGGAGTACAAGAAGCGCTTCAACGACGACTTCTACACCGGCGCGGTGATCCACATCTTCACCGCGCTCAGCGAGGCGATGGCGCGCGCCAAGTCGACCGATCCGGTGAAGGTTGCGCCGGTGCTCGAGACGCTGAAGTTCAAGAGCTTCAACGGCGAGGTCGAGATGCGCAAGACCGACCACCAGCTGCAGCAGCCGCTCTACATCACCGTGTGGCAGAAGGCCAGCGACCGCTATCCTTACGGCCCGGAGAACACGGGCATGACGCTGGCGCCGGTGAAGGAGTTCCCGTCCTACGTCTCGAGCACGCCGACCAGCTGCCAGATGAAGCGGCCGTCGTGACGGCGGCGGCACGCCGCGCGTGCCTGTCCTGAAGGGCGCTGCCGGCCAGCCGGCCGGCAGCCGCCGCGGTTCCCATCGGTCCGGGCCGCGTCGCGGGACGCGGCGGGGCACGGTGCTGCCTTCGGTGGGATGTGCAACGACTGAAAGATCCGGATGGAGTTCTTCACCATCTCGATGTTGAACGGCATCAGCTACGGGCTGCTGCTGTTCATGCTGAGTTCCGGCCTCACGCTGATCTTCAGCATGATGGGCGTGCTCAACTTCGCGCATGCCAGCTTCTACATGCTGGGCGCGTACATCGCGTACTCGATCGCCAGGCTGGTCGGCTTCTGGCCGGGTCTGGTGCTTGCACCGCTGGTGGTGGGCGTGCTGGGCGCCATCTTCGAGCGCACCTGCCTGCGCAAGGTGCACAAGTACGGGCACGTGCCGGAGCTGCTGGTCACCTTCGGCCTGTCGTACGTGATCCTGGAGCTGGTACAGCTGATCTGGGGCCGCACTGCGGTGGATTTCCAGCCGCCCGAGGCGCTGCGCGGCTCGGCCTTCACGCTGGTCAGCCATTCGATCGACGGGCTGAGCGTGGTGTGGGGACGCGCCCCCGAGGCCATGTGCCAGGCGGCCGACGCGGCGGTGCGGGTGGTCTGCTCGCCCTTCCCGGCCACGCGCGGCTTCATGATGCTGGTGGCGGTGCTGATGCTGGCCGCCCTGTGGCTGCTGCTGACGCGCACCCGCATCGGGCTGGTGATCCAGGCGGCGCTGACGCATCCCGAGATGGTGGAAGCGCTCGGGCACAACGTGCCTCGGGTGTTCATGCTGGTGTTCGGCGCCGGCTCGGCCCTGGCGGGCCTGGCCGGCGTGATCGGCGGCTCGACCTTCGTCACGGAGCCGGCGATGGCCGCCACCGTCGGCTCGGTGATCTTCGTCGTCGTGGTGGTGGGCGGCATGGGCTCGCTGGCCGGCGCGTTCCTGGCCTCGCTGTTGATCGGCGTGATCCAGACCTTCGCGGTCGCGATGGACCATTCGCTGCTGGGCGCCGTCAAGGTACTGGGCTGGAGCGTGGGACCGGAGACGCCGGGCTATTCGGTGCTGGCGCTGTCGGTCTCGCAGATCGCGCCCATCCTGCCGTACCTGTTCCTGGTGCTGATCCTGATCTTCCGGCCCAAGGGGCTGATGGGAACCCGTGAAACCTGAGGCGGCATGACTAGCATGAAAGCTGACACGCTCGGCACCGTGCCGGTGCCCGTCCAGGAGACGCGCGCACCGCAGCGCTACTTCCACTTCAAGCCCTACAACGTCGGTCGCTGGATCATCTGGGGGCTGTTCGCACTGGTGCTGATCGTCGCGCCGCTGCTGTTCAACAGCAGCATGTCGCGCTCGATGCTCACGCAGATGGGCATCGCGATCATCGCCTGCCTGTCCTACAACATGCTGCTGGGGCAGGGCGGAATGTTGAGCTTCGGGCACGCGGTGTACACCGGCCTGGGCGCCTACATCGCGATCCACACGCTGAACGCCGCAGCGGGCGGCACGTTGCCGGTGCCGGTCAGCCTGATCCCGCTGGTCGGCGGGCTGGGAGGCATGTTCTTCGCGATCCTGCTGGGCTTCGTGACGACGAAGAAGGCCGGCACCACCTTCGCGATGATCACGCTGGGGATCGGCGAGCTGGTGTTCGCGATGTCCCTGATGCTGCCGGAGTTCTTCGGGGGCGAGGCGGGCATCTCGACCAACCGCGTGATCGGCAAGCCGGTGCTGGGCATCACCTTCGGCCCGGACATCCAGGTGTATTACCTGATCGCGTTCTACACCTTCGTGTGCACCGCGGCGATGTACGCCTTCACCCGCACGCCGCTCGGGCGCATGCTCAACGCGGTGCGCGACAACGACGAGCGGGTCGAGTTCATCGGCTACAGCACGCAGCGCATCCGCTACCTGGCGTTCATCTTCGCCGGCTTCTTCGCCGGCATCGCCGGTGGCCTGTACGTCGTGAACTTCGAGATCGTCACCGCCGAGGTGGTGGGCGCGGCGCGTTCAGGTGCCTACCTGCTGTTCACCTTCCTGGGCGGGGCGACGTTCTTCTTCGGGCCGATCATCGGCGGCGTCCTGATGGTGGTCGCCTTCGTGCTGCTGTCGGAGTTCACCAAGGCCTGGCTGCTGTACCTGGGCCTGATCTTCCTGTTCATGGTGATGTATGCGCCGGGCGGCATCGCCAGCCTGATCATGATGAACCTGCGCGTGGCGGCCTTCGGCAAGTTGCGCAAGCTCTGGACCGCCTACCTGGCGCTGGGCGGCACCGCGTTGGTGCTGCTGGTCGGCGCCGCGGCGCTGGTCGAGATGGTCTACCACATGCAGCTCAATGCCGCGCTCGGGCCCAAGGTGCAGTTCCTCGGCGCGACGCTGGACACGCAGGGCGTGGACAGCTGGTTCGGCGCGACCTTCGTGATGCTGACCGGCATCGCGATGTTCGAGCTGGCGCGCCGCGAGTTCGCCCGCCAGTGGGGCGAGGTGCAGGAAGAGATCGAGCAGGAAATCCGCCGCAGGGAGGCACTGTGAGCAGCACCTATGCGCTGGAGCTGCGTGACGTGCGCAAGAGCTTCGGCAAGACCGAGATCATCCGGGGCGCCAGCCTGGCGGTGAAGCCGGGCGAGCGGGTGGCCATCATCGGCCCCAACGGCGCGGGCAAGTCCACGTTGTTCCACCTCATCAGCGGCCGGCTGGACTTGACCAGCGGCGAGATCCTGCTCAACGGCGAGCGCATCGACGGCAAGCGCCCCTACGAGATCTACCGGCGCGGCCTGGCGCGCAGCTTCCAGGTGTCCAACCTGTTCGGGCGGCTGTCGGTGTTCGAGAACGTGCGCTGCGCGATGCTGTGGTCCATGGGCTACCGCTACGCGTTCTGGAAGTTCCTTGCCGACCTGCAGGACGTCAACGAGCGCACCGAGGAAGTGCTCGAGATGATCAAGCTGGACAAGAAGCGCAACGTGCTGGCGATGAACCTGACCTACGCCGAGCAGCGCGCGCTGGAGATCGGCATCACGATCGCCGGCGGCAGCAACGTGATCCTGCTGGACGAGCCGACCGCCGGCATGAGCCAGTCGGAGACCAAGCGCTTCGTGCAGCTGATCCGCGAGGTGACGGAAGGCAAGACGCTGCTGACCGTCGAGCACGACATGGGCGTGGTGTTCGGCCTGGCCGACAAGATCGCCGTGCTGGTCTACGGGGAAGTCATCGCCTTCGACACGCCGGAGGCCGTGCGCGCCAACCAGCGCGTGCAGGAAGCCTACCTCGGCTCGGTGCTGGCCGAACAGCAGGCCGCCATGGCGGGGCATTGAAGCCTGGACGCGACGAGATGCTGCAAATCGAGAATCTGCATGCCTTCTACGGCAAGAGCCACGTGCTCCACGGCGTCACGATGGAGGTGAAGCCGGGAGAGATCGTCAGCATGCTGGGCCGCAACGGCTCGGGCCGCTCGACCACGGTCAAGGCCATCATGGGCCTGGTCGACGGGCAGGGATCGATCCGCTGGAAGGGCGAGGAGATCCTCGGCCGCCATGCGTTCGAGATCGCCCACCGCGGCATCGGCTACGTGCCGGAGAACCGCGACATCTTCCCCAAGCTGACGGTGCACCAGAACCTGATGCTGGGCGAGAAGCGCGGCGGCAAGGCCGGGCGCTGGACCTTCGACGACATGTACCGGATGTTCCCGCGCCTGAAGGAGCGCCAGCACACCGAGGCGGGGGTGCTGTCCGGCGGCGAGCAGCAGATGCTCACGCTGTGCCGCACGCTGATGGGCGATCCCGACCTCATCATGATCGACGAGCCCACCGAGGGCCTGGCGCCCAAGATCGTCGAGCAGGTGGCCGACTACCTCAAGGAGCTCAAGCGCCGCGGCGTGAGCGTGCTGCTGGTGGAACAGAAGCTCACCATCGCGCTGGAGATCTCCGAGCGCTGCTACGTGATGGGGCATGGCCGCATCGTCTTCGAGGGCACTCCCGAGGAACTGCGCAGCAACTCCTACATTCGCAAGGAATGGCTGGAGGTCTGAGCCTCCGCGGCCTGTACTGCACCTTTCGCGTTGACGCCAGCCACATCCTGTCACGCCGGCGACATGATGCCGGCGTGGCTGCTTTCTAGAATCGAACGAACGTTCTATCGCCGTCTTCCGGGAGACAACGGATGAGTGCCAGCTACGAACTGCGCGGCCAGGTGGCCGTGATCACCCTGAACAACCCGCCGGTCAACGGCCTGGGCTACGAGACCCGCAAGGGCATCACCGACGGGCTGAACCGGGCCGAGGACGACCCCCAGGTCCAGGCCATCGTCATCACCGGCGCCGGCAAGGCGTTCTCGGGCGGAGCCGACATCCGCGAGTTCGGCTCGCCCAAGGCGCTGCAGGAGCCCAACCTGTTGAGCGTCATCAAGGCGGTCGAGGACTGCAGCAAGCCGGTGGTCGCGGCCGTCCATTCGGTCTGCATGGGCGGCGGGCTCGAGCTCGCGCTGGGCTGCCACTACCGCGTGGCCGCCAAGGGCACCCAGGTCGCGCTGCCCGAGGTCAAGATCGGCCTGATCCCGGGCGCGGGCGGCACGCAGCGCCTGCCGCGCGTGATCGGCGTGGAGCCTGCGCTCAACCTGATCGTCAGCGGCGATCCGGTCAAGGCCGAGCTGCTGGCCGCCATCCCGGGCCAGCGCCTGTTCGACCAGGTGGTCGACGGCGACGTGCTGGAGGCGGCCATCGCGTTCGCCAACGAGGTGGCCGGGCAGCGCCCGCTGCCCCTGGTGCGCCACCTGAAGGCCGAGCACCCCAATCCGGACGGCTACTTCCAGTTCGCCCGCAACACGGTGCGCGCGGTCGCGAAGAACTTCCCGGCGCCGGTCAAGTGCGTCGACGCGGTCGAGGCGGCGGTCAAGCGCCGCTTCGACGACGGCCTCGCGTTCGAGCGCGAGCAGTTCATCGCGCTCATGATGACGCCCGAGTGCAAGGCGCTGCGCCATGCCTTCTTCGCCGAGCGGGCGGCGAGCAAGATCCCGGACGTGCCCGAGGACACGCCGGTGCGGCCGATCCAGAAGGTGGCCGTGATCGGCGCCGGCACGATGGGCGGCGGCATCAGCATGAACTTCCTGAACGCCGGCATCCCTGTGACCATCCTGGAGACGAGCCAGGAGGCGCTGGACCGCGGCATCGGCGTGATGCGCCGCAACTACGAGGCGCAGGTCAAGAAGGGCAAGCTGGCGCAGGACAAGTACGAGCAGCGCATGGGCCTGCTGTCGACCACGCTCAGCTACGACGACATCCGTGACGCCGACCTGGTGATCGAGGCGGTGTTCGAGGACATCAACGTCAAGGAGCAGGTGTTCCGCAAGCTCGACGAGGTGATGAAGCCGGGGGCGATCCTGGCCACCAACACCTCGACGCTGGACGTCAACCGGATCGCCTCGTTCACGAAGCGCCCGCAGGACGTCATCGGCACCCACTTCTTCAGTCCGGCCAACGTGATGAAGCTGCTGGAGGTGGTGCGCGGGGAGAAGACCGCCAAGGACGTGCTGGCCACCGTGATGCAGCTGGCCAAGAAGATCCGCAAGACCGCGGTGGTCTCGGGCGTGTGCGACGGGTTCATCGGCAACCGCATGCTCGAGCAGTACAGCCGCCAGGCCGGCTTCCTGCTGGAGGAAGGCTGCACGCCGGAGCAGGTCGACAAGGCCATCGAGCGCTTCGGCTTCGCGATGGGCCCGTTCCGCGTCGGCGACCTGGCCGGCAACGACGTCGGCTGGTACATCCGCAAGCGCCGCTATGTCGAGAAGCCGCACATGCGCTACAGCAAGACGGCCGACCTGCTGTGCGAGATGGGCCGCTTCGGGCAGAAGACCGGCGCCGGCTGGTACGACTACCAGCCCGGCAAGCGCGACCCGATCCCGTCGCCGGTGGTGCTGGAGATGATCGAGAAGCACCGCAAGGAGCTGGGCATCACCCCGCGCAAGATCAGCGACGAGGAGATCGTCGGCCGCCTGGTCTACGCGCTGGTCAACGAGGGCGCCAAGATCCTGGAGGAGGGCATCGCGATGCGCGCCTCGGACATCGACATGGTGTACCTCACCGGCTACGGCTTCCCGCTGTGGCGCGGCGGGCCGATGTGCTATGCGGATACCGTGGGGCTGTTCAACGTCGTGCAGGCCATGCGCCGCTTCGCGAAGAACCCGCACGACGACGCTCAGTTCTGGGAGCCCGCGCCGCTGCTGGCGCGGCTGGCCGCCGAGGGCGGGACGTTCAACTGAGGCCGCACCGCCCGTCATGCATTGCCGCCTCCGGGCGTGAAGGCAGCCGCCGCGCCCGGAGCCACCCGTATCCAGGAGAACGCAGATGACCGACGCAGTCATTGTTTCCACCGCCCGGACGCCGCTGGCCAAGTCGTGGAAGGGCGCCTTCAACATGACCCATGGCGCGACGCTGGGCGGCCACGTGGTCAAGGCCGCGATCGAGCGCGCCGGCATCGACGGGGCCGAGGTCGAGGACGTGCTGATGGGCTGTGCCACGCCCGAAGGCGCGACCGGCAGCAACATCGCGCGCCAGATCGCGCTGCGCGCCGGCCTGCCGGTGACGGTCAGCGGCGTGACGGTCAACCGCTTCTGCTCCAGCGGCCTGCAGACCATCGCGATGGCCGCGCAGCGCATCATCGCCGGCGAAGGCGACATCTACGTCGCCGGCGGCGTGGAGAGCATCTCGTGCGTGCAGAACGAGGCCAACACGCACATGCTGCGCGAGGGCTGGCTGATGCAGCACAAGCCCGAGATCTACTGGAGCATGCTGCAGACCGCCGAGCAGGTCGCCAAACGCTACAACATCCCGCGCGAGCGCATGGACGAGTACGGCGCGCGCAGCCAGCAGCGCGCCTGCGCCGCGCAGGAAGCGGGGCTGTTCAACGACGAGATGGTGCCGATCACCGTCACGATGGGGGTGGCCGACCCGGCGCAGGGCATGCGCACCAAGGAAGTCACCGTGACCCAGGACGAGGGCCTGCGCCCGGGCACGACGCCCGAGGTGCTGGCCGGCATCCGCCCGGCGCTGCCGGGCGGGGTGATCGCCGCGGGCAACGCCAGCCAGTTCTCCGACGGCGCGGGCGCCTGCGTCGTGATGAGCGAGAAGCTCGCCGAGCAGCGCAACCTGAAGCCGCTGGGCCGCTTCCTCGGCTTCGCGGTGGCCGGCTGCGAGCCCGACGAGATGGGCATCGGCCCGGTGTTCGCCGTGCCCAAGGTGCTGCAGCGCCTGGGCCTGAAGGTGGACGACATTGACCTGTGGGAGCTCAACGAGGCCTTTGCGGTGCAGGTGCTGTACTGCGCGGACCGGCTGGGCATCCCGATGGACCGGCTCAACGTCAACGGCGGGGCGATCGCGATCGGCCACCCCTACGGGGTCAGCGGCCAGCGCCTGGTCGGCCATGCCCTGATCGAAGGCAAGCGCCGCGGCGCCAAGCGCGTGTGCGTGACCATGTGCATCGGCGGCGGCATGGGCGCGGCGGGCATCTTCGAGGTGCTCTGAGGCTGGACATCCACCCCGGCGGCCCGTCCGGCCGGTGCCGCGCGGCCGGGCGGCAGCCCGCCCCCTGACCCGCGGAGGCAGACCGTGCGCGCGACCCTCGACTTCCTGCTGTACGACTGGCTCGATGCGGCAGCGCTCAACGGACGGCCGCGCTTTGCCGAGCATTCCCGCGAAACGTTCGACGCGGTGCTCGACGCCTGCGAGCGCCTGGCGCGCGAGCGCTTCGCCCCCTACAACCGCCTGAGCGACACCGAGGAGCCGCGCTTCGACGGCGAGCGCGTGCACCTGCCGCAGGCCACGCACGAGGCGATGCGGGCCTATGTCGAATCGGGCATGCTGGCCGCCGCGCACGACTACGAGCTGGGCGGCATGCAGCTGCCCTGCGTGGTCGAGATGGCCGCGCGCAGCTTCTTCTCGGCCGCCAGCGTCTCGATGAGCGGCTACGCGATGCTCACCCAGGGCAACGCGAACCTGCTGCTCGCGCACGGCTCGCCGCGGCAGAAGCAGGTGTTCGCACGCAACGAGCTGGCCGGGCGCTGGTTCGGCACCATGTGCCTGAGCGAGCCGCAGGCCGGCTCCAGCCTCTCGGACATCGCCACGCGCGCCATCCCGGACGGCGACGACCACGCCGCCGACCCCCTGGGGCCGCGCTACCGGCTCAAGGGCCACAAGATGTGGATCTCGGCCGGCGAGCACGAGCTGAGCGAGAACATCATCCACCTGGTGCTGGCCAAGATCCCCGGCCCGGATGGCCGGACCATCCCGGGTGTCAAGGGCATCTCGCTGTTCATCGTGCCCAAGCACCTGGTCGACGCCGAAGGCCGGTTGACCGGCGAGCGCAACGACGTGGCGCTGGCCGGGCTGAACCACAAGCTGGGCTTCCGCGGCACGACCAACACGCTGCTCAACTTCGGCGAGGGCCGCTACCCGGTGCGCGGGCAGGCCGGGGCGATCGGCTACCTGGTCGGTGCGCCGGGGCAGGGGCTGGCCTGCATGTTCCACATGATGAACGAGGCGCGCATCGGCGTCGGCCTGGGCGCGACCATGCTCGGCTATGCCGGCTACCTCGCCGCGCTGGAGTATGCCCGGCAGCGCCCGCAGGGCCGGCCGGTGGGCCCGGGCGGCAAGGATCCCGCGCAGCCCCAGGTGCCGATCATCGAGCACGCCGACGTCCGGCGCATGCTGCTGGCGCAGAAGGCGTACTGCGAGGGCGCGCTGGCGCTGGAGCTGTACTGCGCGCGCCTCGTCGACGAGCAGCGCACCGGCACGCCCCAGGCCGCCGACGACGCCCGGCTGCTGCTGGAAGTGCTGACCCCGATCGCCAAGAGCTGGCCCAGCGAATGGTGCCTGGAGGCCAACAGCCTGGCGATCCAGGTGCTGGGCGGCTCCGGCTACACGCGCGACTTCCCGGTCGAGCAGTACTGGCGCGACAACCGGCTGAACATGATCCACGAGGGCACGCACGGCATCCAGGCACTGGACCTGCTCGGCCGCAAGGTGGTGATGGAAGGCGGCAAGGGGCTGGCGTTGCTGGCCGGCCGCATCCGCGATGCCGTCGCGCGCGCGGCGCAGCTGCCGGCGCTTGCCGGGTGCGCCCAGGCGCTCGGCGAGGCGCTGGAGCGGCTGGAGCAGGCCACGCGGGCGGCCTGGAGCAGCGGTGACCCGGCCGTGGCGCTGGCCAACGCGACGCCCTACATGCAGGCTTTCGGCCACGTGGTGCTGGCGTGGATCTGGCTGGACGTGGCAACATGTGCCACACGTGGCGAGCCGGACGACTTCAGGCGCGGCAAGCTGGCCGCGGCCCGCTATTTCTTTCGCTACGAATTGCCGAAAATCGGTCCCTGGCTGGCGGTGGTGGAATCCCGCGACACGACCTGCCTGGAGATGCAAACAACATGGTTCTGACAGCGATGAAACCGAGTTCTGTGGACACCCTGGCCTGGGTGGCGATCTTTGGCGGCCTGCTGGTGCTGTGCCTGGGCGTGTTCGTGGCGCGGCAGGCGCAGGGCCTGGGCCATGGGTTCCTGGCCGTGGGTGCGCTGGCGACCGTCGTCGGCGCGGTGCTGATCTACGTGCGGTCCCGCATGGCGGACGTGCCGGGGAGCCCGCAATGATCCGGCACATCGTGATGTGGCAACTGCACGATCCTGCCGATGCCCCGAAGTTCAAGGCGCTGCTGGACAGCTGCAAGGCGCTGGTGCCCGGCATGGTCGAGTTCGAGGTCGGCACCCGCACGCCCGGGCTCGAAGCGAACATGGACGTGGTGCTGGTGTCCACCTTCACCGACAAGGCGGCGCTGGATGCCTACCAGAACCACCCGCATCACAAGGCGGTGGGCGCGGAGCTGGCCAAGATGCGCAGCGCCCGCTCGGTGCTCGACTACGTGACCGAGGCCCCGTCGCTGGCCGACGTGGACCTCGGCGACGACCTCTCGTACGCCCCGACGGCGCCGGCTCCGCTGTGAGCCGGGTGCTGCGCGGGCCTTCCACCCGGCGGCGCGGCGCGCCGCCTCAACCTCCCCGATCGAGATGAGCGTGAATTCCCTGTTCGACCTCACCGGCCGCACGGCCCTCGTCACCGGCGGCTCGCGCGGCCTCGGGCTGCAGATTGCCGAGGCGCTGGGCGCGGCCGGCGCCAAGCTGATGATCAGCTCGCGCAAGTCCCAGGACCTGGAGCAGGCGGTGGCGCACCTGCAGGACCAGGGCATCGACGCGCGCTGGATCGCGGCCGACGCCAGCCGGGAGGAGGATGTGCAGCGCCTGGCCGACGAGACGCTGCAGCGCGTGGGGCCGGTGGACATCCTGGTCAACAACGCCGGCGCGACCTGGGGCGCGCCCGCCGAGGACCACCCGGTGGATGCCTGGGACAAGGTGATGAACCTCAACGTGCGCGGCATCTTCCTGCTCACGCAGCTGATCGGCAGGAAGAGCATGATCCCGCGCCGCTACGGGCGCATCATCAACGTCGCCTCGATCGCCGGGCTGGGCGGCAACCCGCCGTTCATGAACACCATCGCCTACAACACCAGCAAGGGGGCGGTGGTCAACTTCACCCGTGCGCTGGCCTGCGAATGGGGCCGCTACGGCATCACCGTGAACGCGCTGGCGCCGGGCATGTTCCCGAGCAAGATGACCCGCGGCACGCTGGAGAAGGTCGGCGTGGACAACGTGGCCGCGCACGCGCCGCTGGGCCGCATCGGCGACGACGAGGACCTCAAGGGCGCGGCGCTGCTGTTCGCCTCGCGCGCCGGCAAGCACATCACCGGACAGATCCTCGCGGTGGACGGCGGCGTCAGCGCCGTGGTGGGGGGATGATGCAGTTTCCCGTCCACATCCCGTTCATCCAGGCGCTGGGGGTCGAACTGGTGCGCATCGACGAAGGCGAGGCCGAACTGCGCGTGGCGCTGCAGGAGATGCACCGCAACTCGTTCGGCGTCGCCCACGGCGGCGTGATCATGACGCTGCTGGACGTGGCGATGGCGCACGCGGCGCGCAGCATCCACCGCGACCGGCCCGATTTCGGCCCCGGCGTGGTGACGGTCGAGATGAAGACCAGCTTCATGCGCCCCGGCGAAGGCGAGCTGCGTGCCGTGGGACGGCTGCTGCACCGCACCGCGACGCTGGCGTTCTGCGACGGCGAGATCTTCAACGCCACGGGGGAGCGCCTGGCGCACGCGACCGGCACCTTCAAGTACCTGCGCGCGCTGCCGTCCGAGGGACGCGGGATCAAGCCCCTGCAGCGGCGGCTGGAAGGCTCAGGCTCCGACTAGCTGCCGCACGCCTGCCGGGCCGCCAGGAACACCTGCAGACAACGAGAGGAGACACCGCATGCCCGTGACCAACCGCCAGATCCTGCTTGTCTCGCGACCGCAAGGCGAGGCGAGCGTGGACAACTTCAAGCTGGTCGAGACCCCGCTGCCGCTGCTGGCCGACGGACAGGTGCTGGTGCGGCACCATTACCTCTCGCTCGACCCGTACATGCGCATGCGCATGAACGACGCGAAGAGCTACGCCGCGCCGCAGCCGCTGAACCAGGTGATGATCGGCGGCACGGTCGGCGTGGTGGTCGAATCGAAGCACGCGGGCTACAAGCCGGGTGACACCGTGCGCGGCATGGGCGGCTGGCAGGAGTATGCGATCGTCGACGCGACCCAGCGCGGCGTGCTGCAGAAGGTCGACGCCCAGCGCATCCCGCTGTCGGCCTACCTCGGCGCGGTCGGCATGCCGGGCGTGACCGCCTGGTACGGGCTGCTGAAGCTGATCCAGCCGCAACCAGGGCAGACCGTGGTGGTCAGCGCCGCCAGCGGCGCGGTGGGCAGCGTGGTCGGGCAGCTCGCGCGCCTGCGCGGCTGCCGCGCGATCGGCATCGCCGGCGGGCCGGACAAGTGCCACTACGTCACCTCCGAGCTCGGCTTCGATGCCTGCATCGACTACAAGCAGCATCCGGACGAGGCCTCGCTCGCCGCAGCGCTCAAGGAAGCCGCGCCCGACGGCATCGACGGCTGCTTCGAGAACGTCGGCGGCATGGTGCTCGACGCGGTGATGCTGCAGATGAACGCCTTCGGCCGCATCGCGCTGTGCGGGATGATCTCCGGCTACGACAGCCGCCCGATCCCGATGGCGCGGCCGCAGCTGATCCTCACGCAACGCATGCGGTTGGAAGGCTTCATCATCAGCGAGCACATGGAGGTGTGGCCCGAGGCCCTGCAGGAACTGGGCGAGTTGGTGGCCGCCGGACGCCTGAAGTACCGCGAGAGCGTGGCGCAGGGGCTGGAGAACGCGCCGCAGGCCTTCCTCGGCATGCTCAAGGGCCGCAACTTCGGCAAGCAGCTGGTGAAGCTGGTGTGACCGGGCGCCGGCCCGCCGGCCGGGCCGTGCGCGGACGCAAGACGCACAGGAGCGCAACATGGCAGCGACGTTCTCCCCCGAGGACCAGACCCACGAGGTGACCAACCAGAGCGCCCCGCTGGCGGACTACAACCTCTACGCCTCGAACCGCCCGCTGCGCGACGCGCTGGCCTTCCACCTGCCGGGCTTCGACGACAGCCGGCTGCGTGCGCTGGGCGAGCAGGCCGGCAGCGCCGGGATGCAGCAGCACGCGCGGCTGGCCAACGTGCACGGGCCGCAGCTGCGCAGCCACGACCGCTGGGGCCGGCGCATCGACCAGGTCGAGTTCCACCCGAGCTACCACGCGCTGATGTCCGCCGCCGTGGGCCACGGCCTGCACGGCTTCCCGTGGGCGGGCGGTGCGGGCGCGCACCTGGAGCGCGCCGCGGGCTTCATGCTGTTCACCGAGCTGGAACCCTCGGTGCTGTGCCCGATCTCGATGACCTACGCGGTCACCCCGGCGCTGCGCGGCAACGCGGCGGTGTTCGCCGAATGGTTCCCCAAGCTCACCAGCACCGAGTACGACCCGCGCTTCGTGCCGGCCGCCGCCAAGCGCGGCGTCACGATGGGCATGGGCATGACCGAGAAGCAGGGCGGCTCGGACGTGCGCGCCAACACCACCCAGGCGGTCTACGAGGAGACCACGCCCTGGGGGCGGCGCTACCGGCTGGTCGGCCACAAGTGGTTCTTCTCGGCGCCAATGTGCGACGCCTTCCTCGTGCTGGCGCAGACGCCGGCCGGCCTGAGCTGCTTCTTCCTGCCGCGCCTGCTGCCCGACGGCACGGTCAACGCGGTGCGCATCCAGCGCCTGAAGGACAAGCTGGGCAACAAGGCCAATGCCAGCTCGGAGGTCGAGTTCACCGGCGCCCACGCCTGGCTGGTCGGCGAGGAGGGGCGCGGCGTGCCGCAGATCCTCGAGATGGGCACGCTCACGCGGCTGGACTGCGCGCTTGGCACCACCGGGCTGATGCGCCAGGCGCTCGCGCTGGCGCTGCACCATGCCACCCAGCGCAAGGCCTTCGGCTACCGGCTGATCGAGCATGCGCTGATGCGCAACGTGCTGGCCGACCTGGCGCTGGAAAGCGAGGCGGCCGTGGCGCTCAGCCTGCGCCTGGCGCGTGCTTTCGACCGCCAGGACGACCTCCGCGAAGCGCTGGTCCGGCGCGTGCTGACGCCGGTGTCGAAGTACTGGATCTGCAAGCGCGGCAGCGCCTTCGCGCAGGAGGCGATGGAGTGCCTGGGCGGCAACGGCTACGTCGAGGAAGGCGGCGAGGGCGTGATGGCGCGCATCTACCGCGAAATGCCGCTGAACTCGATCTGGGAAGGCGCCGGCAACATCATGGCGCTGGACCTGTTGCGCGCGCTGCGCAAGCGCGACGACAAGGGACAGGACGTGATCGCCGCGCTGGAAGCCGAGCTGGAGCCGGCGCGCGGCGCGCACCCGGCGTACGACCGGCTGGTCGCCTCGCTGCTGACACGCATCGACGACGGCGTCGAGGAGCCCGAGGCGCGCCGCCTGGCGCAGGACGTCGCGCTGGCGGTGCAGGCGGCGATGCTGCGCCAGCATGCGCCCGACTTCGTGTTCGAGGCCTTCTGCGCCTCCCGCCTGGGGGGCGACTGGGGCCAGGCGTTCGGCACGCTGCCGCTGGCCACCGACTTCGACGGCATCCTCGCGCGCGCGATGCCGCAGTGACCCCTGTCCCCCGCCGGACAGACCTGGCCGGCGGCGGGCGGCAAGATCGGTCCGGACGACATCCTCGCAGGAGATCCCGATGAGCTTCTTCCAGGGCAAGACCGCCGTGCTGACCGGCGCGGCCTCCGGCTTCGGGCTGGAGCTGGCGCGCCTGGCCGCACGGGCCGGCATGAACGTCGTGATGGCCGACCTGCAGGCCGAGGCGCTGGAGCGCGCGGCCGACGAGATCCGCAGCCTCGGCGCCCAGGTGCTGCCGTTCCGGCTGGACGTGGCCAAGGCCGCCGAGGTCGAGGCGCTGGGCGCGGCCACCGTCGAGCGCTTCGGCGTGCCGCACCTGGTGTTCAACAACGCCGGCGTGGCCGCCGGTGGCCTGATCTGGGAGCACTCGCTGGCGGACTGGGAATGGGTGGTCGGCGTCAACCTGATGGGCGTGGCGCACGGCGTGCGCGTGTTCACCCCGCTGATGCTGGAAGCCGCGCGGCAGGACCCGGCCTATCGCGGCCACATCGTCAACACCGCGTCGATGGCCGGCCTGGTCAACGCGCCCAACATGGGCGTCTACAACGTCACCAAGCACGCGGTCGTGAGCCTGTCGGAGACGCTGTACCAGGACCTGCACCTGGTCACCGACCAGGTCGACTGCTCCGTGCTGTGCCCGTACTTCGTGCCCACCGGCATCCACGAGTCGCATCGCTACCGGCCCGAGGCGCTGCGCAGCAATGCACGGCCCACGCCCAGCCAGCTGATCGCCCAGGCGAGCGCCACCAAGGCGGTCACCTCGGGCAAGGTCACGGCCGCCGAGGTGGCGCAGAAGGTGATGGAGGCGGTGGAGCAGCGGCGGTTCTACATCTACAGCCACCCGCACGCGCTCGGCATGGTGCAGAAGCGCCTCGAGGACGTGGTGCTGGCGCGCAACCCGAGCGACCCGTTCGAGTCCCGGCCCGAGATCGGAAAGCAGCTGCGCCAGGCGCTGCGCGAGGCCATGCAGCGCGGCGACTGAGCGGCGCGCTGCCGGCGACTTCGGCAGCGCGCGGGCGATGCGCGCTCAGGCCGTCGCGTAGCGCAGCTCGCGGTAGTCCATCGCCGGGACCATGACCGGCCGCACCGGTTGCAGGGCCGGCTTCTGCGGCAGGCCGGCGAAGCGGCGCAGCCCGTGAGCGTCGAGCACGCGCACGCAGTGCCGGTTCATGCGCACCAGCCCGCGCCGCGCCAGGCTGTGCAGCGCGCAGTTGGTGCGCTGGCGCGACACGCCCGACAACAGGCCGATCTCGCCGTGGGTCAGCCGCACCACCTGCACCGCGCCGGGGTGCAGGTCGGGGTCGATCAGCGCGGCCAGGCACCGTGCGACGCGCACCTCGCAGTCGTGCAGGCGGTCGCCCTCGAGTGCATCCAGTGCGGCTTCGGCGCGCACCGCCATCATCGCCAGCACGTAGTGGTTGAACGCCGGGCGGGTGCGCAGCAGCTCGTGGAACACCTCGTCGGGCAGCAGCAGCAGGCGGCTGTCGCGCAGCGCGATCGCGTCGTAGCGGCGCGCCGTGCCGCGCAGCAGGGCGCATTCGTCGAACCATTCGCCGCGCGCGACGTGGCCCAGTGCCGAGATGCGGCCGTCGTCCGAGCCGACCGACAGCTGCACCAGCCCCTCGGCCACCCCGACCCAGTGCGTCACCGGGTCGCCGCGAAAGCCGATGTGGCCCCCGGCCTTGACGTGGCGTTCGCGCAGCACGCGGCGCAGCAGGGCCTGGTCGGCCTCGCCGAGCAGCCCGGCCCAGGGGGCGACGCGGCACAGGTCGATGGTGGCCAGGCTCATGTGGACCTCCTGGCAGGGCGGCCGGGCAGCGCCGGCGGGTCGAGACGCAGTGACGGACGGCCCGCGAACCGCGGGCGGGGCAGGGAAGGCCGGGCGGCCTGTGCCTTGGTGGCTGGCATCGGTTCGTGTCTCCTCGGGCATCCCGCGCGGCCCTCACAGACCGCGCGAACTGTCGCACTTTCTGCCAGTGCGTGCTATGTTGTCGCCGCCGCCTTGGCGGCGTGCAGCACAAGTTTCCCTGCAGGGCTGCGGTGCGTCACTCGCCAACTCGGCCGAGGTACTTGCATGTTGTGCCAATTTGAACGACCGTTCGGGATGACCCTGAGATGCCGCTGAAGCCTGCCGGCTCGCCGCCGACCATCTCGATGGCCTACGTGCATGCGGTGTGCACCGCGATGGAGGTGCCGCCGGCCACGATGGCGGCGCTGCTCGAGCGCGTGGGCATCGCGCCGGGCCTGCTGCAGCAGCGCACCGCTCGGCTGACCGAGGCGCAGTTCGCCGCGCTGTACCGGCTGGTGGTCGCCTACGCGGATGACGAGATGCCGCGCCTGTTCTCGCGGCCACTGCGCCCGGGGGCGCTGAAGTTCACCTGCCTGAGCCTGCTCGATGCGCGCAACCTGGCGGTGGCGCTGCACCGCTGGTCGCACGTGCTGCACCTGCTGCAGGACGACTTCATGCTGGAGGTGGACCCGGCGCAGCCGATCTGCCGCGTCGCGCTGATCGAGTCCCCGGCGGCACGCCCGTGCAAGCCGGTGGCGCTGGACCTGATGCTCAAGCTGATCCATGGCGTGGCTTCCTGGCTGATCGGGCGGCGCATCCCGCTGATCCGGGTCGATTTCTCGTTCGAGCGGCCGGCGTTTGCCGCCGAGTACCAGGCGCTCTACCCGGGGCCGGTGCGCTTCGACCAGCCCTGCACGGCCATGCACCTGGAGGCGGGCTACCTGCAGATGCCGGTGCGGCGCACCAAGCCCGAGCTGAACGAGTTCCTGCGCCGGGCCCCGGAAGACTGGCTGTTCGTCTCGTTCAAGGACGAGCTGCTCAGCCAGCGCCTGCGCGAGCACCTGGCGCGCCAGCTGCCGCGCACCCTGACCGCGGAGGACGCCGCGGCGGCGTTGCACGTGTCCACGCGCACGCTGCACCGGCGCCTGGGCGAGGAGGGCACCAGCTTCCAGCGCGTGAAGGACGAGCTGCGGCGCGACATCGCGGTGCAGAAGCTCACCCGCACGCGCGAGCCGATGTCGGCGATCGCCGCCGAGCTGGGCTTCGACAGCACCGCCTCGTTCCACCGCGCCTTCAAGGGCTGGACCGGCGACACGCCCGGGGTGTACCGGGGCCGCGGCGCTGCACCGGAGTCCGGGCGGCGCTAAAGTTGCGCACCTTCGGAGGACCCCATGCAAGCATCCGTTTCCCCGCCGCTCGCCTACCTGCGCGTGCTGACCATCGCCGGCTCGGACAGTGGCGGCTGCGCCGGCATCCAGGCCGACCTGAAGACCTTCCAGGCGCTGGGCTGCTTCGGAATGAGCGCGATCACCGCGATCACGGTGCAGAACACGGTCGGCGTGCGCGCCATCCACGCGGTGCCGCTGGACATCCTGCAGGGCCAGATCGACGCGGTGCTGGAGGACATCGGCGCCGATGCGATCAAGATCGGCATGCTGCATGCGCCCGAGGTGGCCGAGCTGGTCGCCGCGGCGCTGGACCGCCACGGCGCACGGCAGGTGGTGTTCGATCCGGTGATGGTGGCCGCCGGCGGCGACCGGCTGATCGCCGACGAGACGGTCGAGGTGCTGGTGCAGCGCATGTTCCCGCGCGCGACACTGATCACGCCCAACCTCGACGAGGCGGCGCTGCTGCTGGGCCGACCGCTGCGATCGGCCGAAGACCTGGAGCCGGCCGCACGCGAGCTGGTCGCGCTGGGCGCGCCGGCGGTGCTGCTCAAGGGCGGGCACCTCGCAGGCGAGACGGTCGTCGACGTGCTGGCCACCGCGCAGGGCGAGGTGCGCCGCTACGAGTCGCCGCGCATCGACACCCGCAACCTGCACGGTGCCGGTTGCACGCTGTCCTCGGCCGTCGCCGCCCGGCTGGCGCACGGCGACCGCCTGCACAAGGCGGTGGAGGCCGCGCGGCGCTACGTCTGGCAGGCGCTGTCGGCCGGCGCGCCGGTGCGCACCGGTGGCGGGCGCGGCCCGCTCAACCACGCGTTCGACCCGCAGCCGGTGCGTGCCGCCGCGCGCGGCTGAGCTTCAGCGCTTCGCGCGGTCTTCTTCCCGCCCGGACGGGGTCTGGGCGTCCAGCCCCCGGTGCGGGGACTCGAAGACCTGCCGTTCCTCGCCGGGGGCCTCGATCAGCTCCTCGATGATGAAGCGGCCATAGCGCTGGGCCCGCTCGGCGCGGAAACGTTGCGCGATGCGGGCCACCTCGCGCGCCTGTTCCTCCTCCGGGGCCTTGACGACCAGGAAGCTGTAGCCCTGTTCGGCAAGCGCCCCGTGCGCCCCCACGAGGTTGAGTTCCTGCCCCATCGAGGCGATCGGGCTGGCGTTGGCCGTCTCCTGTTCGACCTGGGCGAGCATCTGTTCGGGGTCGTAGCGCACGACCTCGGCTGCGCCGTAGCCGGCGCGTTGCAGCGCGCCCAGCGCGTCACTGGTGTCTTCGGCGGAAGGGAAGGACACGACGACGTGCCCCACCGGGCTGAACGCCCCCAAGGTTTCGGGCGGGCGGTTGGGATCCATGAGCGTCTCCTGTGAGCTGCGGCCGGCGGACCGGCCAAGGGTGCAGGAGACATGCTGCGCGGTGCGTGCCGGGCTGTCGCCCGGACGGGGTGGGAGCGGCGCGTAGGCGCAGGACTACGCGGGGCCCGAGCAGGCAGGACAGGCCCGGGCAGGCCGCGCATGCCGGGCCTGGGGCGGCATCACTCCTGCGCGACGACCACCGCCTTTTCGACCTCCAGGCCGGCCGCTTCCCATTCGGGCAGGCCGCCACGGAACCAGTAAACCTCCTTGAAGCCTTGTTGCAGGGCCACCCTGCTGGCCTTGTAGGACTTCCAGCATTCGGCACCGTTGCAGGCAAATACCGTCGGCTTGTTTTTGTCGAGCTTGGCCAGGCCGGAGAAATCGTCCTGGCCGGCGTCGAACGCCACGTCCTTCAGGCTTTTTTCGACATAAGGTGCGAATACCGCGCCCGGAATATGTTTGGCGCGATATTCGCGCTCGGTGCGGGTGTCGACCACCACCGCGCCTTTGGCGATCAACTGCTGCACCTCCCGGGCCGTCACGACCTTGGCGCCAGGCAGGTGGGTGGGGGTGAACAGGCCCAGTTCGGCGACCTTCTGGTACTCGGTAAGCGCCGGCCGCTCGGTCAGCGGCTTCAGGCCCACGGCAGTGGCCGAGCTGGCGAACCACGACGACACCTTGTTCCGGGTTTCCGCGGGCAGGTCCTTGCGCATCACGACCGAAAAGCCGCCCGGCACCGGCGTGGACATCGCGAGCACCTTGGCCGCGTTGCCGTACTGCTTGGCGAAGTCGTTCCAGTCGCTGGCGCGCACGACGGTGGCATCCGAGACGCCCAGGTACAGCGCCGTCAGGCCGGCCTGCGGGTAGCGCTCATGGCGTACCAGCCCCAGGTCCTTGAACGACAGCCCGCTGGCGTTGAGCATGCCGCGCGCCATGTAGGTGTAGATCGAATCCTGCTGGGGCAGGTAGAGCTTGCGGCCCTTGACAGCGTCGGCCGAGGCCAGTGCCGGGCGCCCGACCAGCAGGTACTGCTCGGGGGTGTCGGTGGAGCCGACCAGCTCGTAGCCGCGCAGCAGCGCCGAAGCAGCCACCTGCGCCGGCGCGATGAAGATGTCGTAGCTGCCCCCGCGCGAGGCGCGCATCGCTTCGGCCAGGTCTTCGGTGATGGTGACGGTGACGCGGGTGCCGAGTGCCTTGCCCAGCCCCGCTTCCAGCCCCTGGCGCGACAGCAACAGGCCGTCCTTCTTGTTGGTCGGCTCGACCGCGATCAGGGCGGAAAGGTCCGCCCGGGCTGCGCTTCCCAGGGCGGCGAACAGCAGCAGTGCAGCGATCCGGATCTTGAACATGGGATTTGAATTCTCCTTCCAACGACGTCGTTTATCCCGGACAGTGCAGAAACACCGGCGCAACGCCGTCACGGTGAATCTGAAACGGGCCGTATTGTGGTTGGATGGCCGGAAACTGACACTTGCCGGAAAGCGAAAAAATTCACAGCCGGCGCCCTGTAGGGACCGATGGGCGTAGCGGCTGTGCGAACGGCGGATAACCTGTAAACATTATCAGGGTGGCCCCGGGGTGACAAATCGTCTCAACGCCACTAAAAACGGCCGTGCCGCACGTCAAGGGCGGCCCGCGCGCGATGCGCTCGATACACGCATTCGATGCAACCCCGGAAAAGCAACATGAGCCATTCATCCTTTTCTATGCCTCGCCGCCACCTGCTGGCGGGTACGGCCAGCGCCCTGGCGGCCGCCGGCCTCGCCAGCTGGACGAACGGGGCAGCCGCCCAGTCGACGGCCGCGAAACCGCTGCCGGGTTACGCCGGCTGGAAGAACCCGAAGAACGTCATCGTCCACAGCGCCAACACGATCGAGACCCGTCGCAGCGCGTTCGGCACGAGCGTGATCACCCCGGTCGACCAGCTGTACGTGCGCAACAACCTGCCGCCGCCGGACGCCAGCATCGTCGAGAACCCGGACGACTGGGAGATCACGATCGAGGGCGTGAAGAACCCGCGCACGCTGACCGTGCGCGAGCTCAAGACCCTGGGCCTGGAGACCGTCGCGACGGTGCTGCAGTGCTCGGGCAACGGCCGCGGCTTCTTCCCGAGCAAGCCGAGCGGCACGCCCTGGACGGTGGGGGCGGCCGGCTGCGTGGTCTGGAGCGGTGTGCCGGTGCGCAAGGTGATCGAGGCGCTGGGCGGACTGGTCGATGGCGTGCCCTACATGACCGGCACCGGCGGCGAGAAGCTGCCCGACGGCGTCGATCCCAAGAGCGTCGTGGTCGAGCGCTCGGTGCCCGTGGCCGCGGCGCAGGACGCGCTGCTGGCCTGGGAGCTCAACGGCCAGCCGATCCCGCTGGCGCACGGCGGCCCGCTGCGCCTGATCGTGCCGGGCTACCAGGGCGTCAACAACATCAAGTACATCAAGCGCCTGGCCTTCACGCCGAAGGAGTCCGAGGCCCGCATCATGGCCAACAGCTACCGCATGGCGCCGCCGGGGGGCAAGGGCAGCCCCCAGCATGCCTCGGTGTGGGAGATCCCGGTCAAGTCCTGGATCAACTCGCCCAGCGGCGAGGGCGGTCCGGTCAAGGCCGGCAAGGTGCAGATCCACGGCGTGGCCTTCGGCGGTGCGCGTGCGCTGCGCAGCGTGGAGGTCTCGGTCGACGGCGGCAAGACCTGGAAGGAAGCCCGCCTGATCGGGCCCGACCTCGGCAAGTACGCCTGGCGCCAGTTCGTGTTCGAAGCCCAGCTGCCGGCTGGCGAGTACGTGCTGGCCAGCCGTGCGGTCGATGTGGAGGGCAACGTCCAGCCTGAGCACCGCATCGAGAACGACCGCGGCTACAACAACAACAGCTGGGCCGACCACGCCGTGCGCGTCCAGGTCGCGTAAGCCGTGGCTGCCGTGCAGTACCTGCGGCAGCTGCTGCCGGCGCTGGCCGTCATCCTGGCAGCCAGCGCCCACGCCGACGAGAAGTTCGCGCTGGGCAAGCGCCTGTTCCTCGAAGGGGCAACCCCGGCCTGCGCCGTCTGCCACGCCCTCAAGGACGCCGGCAGCGAAGGCGCCATCGGGCCGGAGCTGGACGAGATCCGGCCCGACGCCGCGCGGGTCGCCCGCGCGCTGCGCTCGGGGCTGGGCGTGATGCCGTCCTATGCGGCCACGCTGACCGAGGCGCAGATCGACGCGCTGGCCCACTACGTGTCCAAGGCCAGCGGCGGCGCCCCGTAAGCCAGCCGAAGAAGAAAGACAAGACGAACGCCCACCACAAGGTGGGCGTTTTTTCTTGTTGGTCGCCGTCGCCCGTGGCGACGGGGGCCTGCGTCGGCCGGCTGGCGCCTCAGCCGTCCAGCGTGGTGTCCACCAACGCCCCGGTGCGCGGGGCGAACCGGCAGCGGTAGGTCATCGGGATGGAGGCCATGCCCGGCGCGCGTTCGACCGCGACCTGGCCCCTGAGCAGGTGATGCCGGTCGGGCGTGGCCTCGACCGCACGGGTCGAGACGTCGAACACGATGCGTCCGACGCGCGGGTATTTCTGCTTCAGCGCTTCCGCGGTGGCGGTCTCGCAGGCCTCCGGCGAGATCAGGGCGAGGTCGGGTTCCACCGGCTGCGCGCTGGCTTGCGGGCGCGCGTCGTCGCGGAACAGCACACCCGAGGTCCCGCCGGTGGCGGTGTCGAACGCACAGCTGTAGGTGAAGCGCACGTCGCCGCTGCCGGGACCGCGGTAGACGCCTTCGCCGCGCACGCCGATCTTGGCCTCCGACGTGGGCGCGACGGCCCGCTTGCTGCCGACGAACTGCACTTCCTGGGCCGCGCGGCCGCGCATCTGCCGCACCGTCTCGCCGACGGCATCCTCGCAGGTGCGCGCGGCGCGCTCGCGCGTGCCGTCATCCTGCGCCTGGGCAGGCAGGCAGCAGGCGCCCAGCAGCAGGGCGAGGGCGGAAAGCGAAGGTTTCATGCCGGTCAAGGACAGCGATGGATGCCGGCATTGTCGGCAAATTCCGCACCCGGCGGCAAGCCGGCCGCGTCCCGCGGCCGAGGGGGCAGCTCACAGGCCCTGGCCCTCGAGCTGGGCGAGCCACGCCTGCACGGGCCGGGATTCGGGCAGCACGTAGACCACGCCGCGGGCAGAACCCAGCACGGGACGCACCACCCGGTCGTAGAAGTCGCCCGGCACCACCACGCAGCCGTACGAGGCGCGGTTGTCCGACGGCGTCGGCGTGGCCAGTTGGCGCTGGCGCCGCGCCCGTTGCGGTCCGGGACGCAGCCGGTGGATCGCGAAACCGGCGTCGTAGTCGACCCACACGACGTGTTCACCGTCCAGGTTGCGGCCGGGCTCGGCGTCGAAGCGGCCGGCAGGCGTCGTGCGCTCGTGCGGCGCGATGGCCGACAGCGGCTTGGCGCCGATGCCCGGCACGGCATGGTCACCGGGCGCCAGCCCCGTCAGCGCCGGTGTCGCGCCGGCCAGTTCACCGTCGGCGGCGTAGACGTACAGCATGCCCGCGCGCTTGTCGACCAGCGCGTAAGGGCGGCCCTGCGCATCGGCACGGCGCTCGATCCAGTGCCGCGCCAGCTCGGCGTCGGCCGAGATCGCGGCCGGGGTGCCGGCCTGCAAGGGCAGCGATGCCGGGGCGAGGAAGGCGGCCATCAGGGCCGGCAGCAGGGCGTGGCGGGCAGGGGACATCGGGCGGCGCTGGCAGGGGTGGAATGCGGTGGCAGACCTTCCCGCTTACGACGCGGCGGCTGCGCACTTGCGGGGGGTTGTAAAACTTGCCTGCGCCACGGGCCGCCCGGCGTGAGCTGGTTCACGGCGTCAGGGCCCTGCGGGTATCCGGATTGCACCGCGCGCTCCATGCGCCTGCGTCCCGACGAAGACGTTTCCCTCAAGGACCTGGAGCGGGGCCAGCGCGCCCTGGTCCGCGACGCCGCCTGGGCCAGCCTCACCGGGTCGCTGTACGGCGGCGTGGTGCTGGTCGGCTTCGCGCTGGCGCTCGGGGCAGGGCCGTTCCACATCGGCCTGCTGGCGGCGATCCCGCTGATCGCGCAGGCGGTGCAGCTGCCGGCCATCATGCTGGTGGAGCAGGTGCGCCAGCGGCGCAAGATCGCGGTGCTGGCGACGACAGCCGCGCGGCTGTGCATCCTGGCCCTGGCGCTGCTGCCCTTCGTCGGCGGCGCGACGGACCCCTTGACGCTGCTGGTGGGGGCGCAGTTCGCGATCGCGGCGCTGGGGTCGGTCGGCGCCTGTGCGCTCAACTCCTGGCTGCACCAGCTGCTGCCGCGCGACAGTCTCGGGGCGTTCTTCGCCGAGCGGCTGTTCTGGGCCACGGCGGTGGCCTGTGCCGGGACGCTCGCGGCCGGCCAGCTGGTCGACCACTGGCCGTTCGCCTCCAGGCTCGACGCCTACGCGGTGCTGTTTACCGCCGCCGGGGTGGCCGGCTTCATCAGTTCGTTCTACCTGACCCGCGTGCCCGAGCCACCGATGCACGTGCCGTCGCACGACACGATGCTGGCACGGCTGCGCCTGCCGCTGGCAGACCGGAACTTCCGCAACTTCCTGTTCTTCATGGCGGCCTGGAACGTGGCCTCGAACTTCGCCGCGCCGTTCCTGACGGTCTACCTGATGCGCCACCTGGGCTACCCGCTCGGCACCGTGACCACGCTGTGGGTGGTCAGCCAGGTCGCGAACGCGCTGACCTTGTACCTGTGGGGACGGCTGTCGGACCGGCTGTCCAACAAGGCGGTGCTGTCGGTGGCGATGCCGGCGTGGTTCGCCTGCTTCGTCGCGATGGTGTTCAGCGCCGAACCGCATGCCCATGCCTTCACGCTGCCGCTGCTGTACCTGCTGCACCTGCTGATGGGCACGGCCGCCGGCGGCATCGGGCTGGCCAACGGCAACATCGGGCTGAAGCTCGCGCCGCAGGGGCAGGGCACGGCGTACCTCGCCGCGATCAGCCTGACCGGGTCGCTGGCCGGCGGGCTGGCGCCGCTCGTGGCGGGCAGCCTGGCCCAGTGGCTGGAGACGGCGCAGCTGTCGGTGATCGTGCAATGGGCGCTGGGGCGGCCGTTGCACGAACTTTCGGTGTTCACGTTCACGCACTACGAGTTCCTGTTCCTCCTCTCGGCAGCGATGGGGCTGTATGCGCTGCACCGGCTGTCGCGCGTCGAGGAGGGGCCCCGGATCAGCGAACGGGTGGTGGTGCAGCAGTTCGCGCTGGAGGCCATGCGCAGCGTCAACCACCTCTCGTCGGTGGGCGGCATGCTGGGCAACCTGATGAGCTTCGGCCGGCTGTTCGACCGGCGCATGCACAACCGCGCCGTGTACCGGCCCGAACCACCGCCGCAGGACGGAGCTTGAGGCACCGGGCACGCGGTTTGCCCTATCCGAGGCGCCACGGAGCCCGCCATGAGTACGTTGTTGAGCAAGCTCTCTCCCAGCATCACCGACATGATCCGCATGGACCACAGCCAGGTCCTGGAAACCTTCCACCAGTTCCGCAGCGGCATGTCGATCGCCAAGAAGGAGGCGCTGGTCGGCAGTGCCTGCGTGGCGCTGGAGATCCACACCCAGCTGGAGGAGGAGATCTTCTATCCGGCGCTGCGCGAGCTGGCCAGCGACATCGAGGTGCTCGAGAAGAGCTTTCCCGAGCACGCCGAGATGCACCGGCAGATCACCCGCCTGCGCTCGATGACCGCGATCGACCCGGACTACGACCCGACCTTCCTCGAGCTGGTGCGCGACGCGCTGCACCATGTCGCCGACGAGGAGACCACGCTGCTGCCGGCCGCCGAGCGCCTGATGCCCGAGCGCCTGGGCGAGCTGGGGGCGCAGATGATGCGCCGCCGCGCCCAGCTGCTGACCGCGCATGCCGGCGAGATCATGTCCAGCACCGTGCGCTCCTTCCCCGAGAGCGCTGCGGTGATGGCCAGCGGCGCGGTCGGCGCCGGCGCCTACCTGATGCAGCAGGCCAGCGGCTGGGTGAGCCGCGGCCGGCGCTGAGGCGCCCGCGTCCCCGCCGTGCCCCACGTCCGCCGCCGGCAGTGCGGCCACCGCACTTTCGCCGGGTGGCGGGGCCCGCTATGGCAAACTGCGCCCCTTCTTTTCTAGGAACCACTGGGACGCGAGTGCTGGACAAGATCCTTCTTCAAATCGCGGCGGAACTGAACGTCCGCCCCGCCCAAGTCAATGCCGCCGTCGAACTGCTGGACGGCGGCGCCACGGTGCCCTTCATCGCGCGCTACCGCAAGGAAGCGACCGGCGGCCTGGACGACACCCAGTTGCGCGAGCTGGAGACGCGCCTGACCTACCTGCGCGAGCTCGAGGAGCGTCGCCAGGCCGTCATCAAGAGCATCGAGGAGCAGGGCAAGCTCACGCCCGAGCTGCGCGCGGCCATCGAGGCGGCGCCGACCAAGCAGGAGCTGGAAGACATCTACCTGCCGTACAAGCCCAAGCGCCGCACCAAGGCGATGATCGCCCGCGAGGCCGGCATCGAGCCGCTGGCCGACAAGCTGTTCGCCGACCCGACGCTGGACCCGGTGGCCGAGGCCCAGGCCTTCCTGAACCCGGACGCCGGCTTTGCCGACGCCTTCGCGGTGCTCGACGGCGTGCGCGACATCCTGTCCGAGCGCTGGGCCGAGGACGCCGTGCTGGTCGGCAAGCTGCGCGAGTGGCTGTGGGAGGAGGGCCTGTTCCAGTCGAAGCTGATGGACGGCAAGGACCCGAACAACCCCGACGTCGCCAAGTTCCGCGACTACTTCGACTACAGCGAGCCGATCCGCACCGTGCCCTCGCACCGGGCGCTGGCAGTGTTCCGCGGCCGCACGCAGGAGATCCTCGAAGCCAAGCTGGTGCTGGACGAGGAAGTGGTGCCGGGCCAGCCCACGCTGGCCGAAGGCCGCATCGCGCGTCACCTGGGCTGGAGCCACGCCAAGCGGCCGGCCGACGAGCTGATCCGCAAGACCATCGCCTGGACCTGGAAGGTCAAGCTGAGCCTGAGCCTGGAGCGCGACCTGTTCTCGCGCCTGCGCGAGGAGGCGGAGAAGACCGCGATCAAGGTGTTCGCCGAGAACCTGCGCGACCTGCTGCTGGCCGCGCCGGCCGGCAAGCGCGTGGTGATGGGCCTGGACCCGGGCATCCGCACCGGCGTCAAGGTCGCGGTGGTCAACGAGACCGGCAAGGTGGTCGACACCGCCACGGTCTACCCGCACGAGCCGCGCAACGACTGGGAGGGTGCCATCCACACGCTGGGCCGGCTGTGCGCCACGCACGGCGTCAGCCTGATCGCGATCGGCAACGGCACCGCCAGCCGCGAGACCGACAAGCTGGCGGCCGACCTGATCAAGCGCATCCAGCAGATGGCCCAGGGCACCAGGATCGACAAGGTCGTGGTCAGCGAGGCGGGTGCCTCGGTGTATTCGGCCTCGGAATACGCGAGCAAGGAGCTGCCGGACCTGGACGTGAGCCTGCGCGGCGCGGTCAGCATCGCGCGCCGGGTGCAGGATCCGCTGGCCGAGCTGGTGAAGATCGAGCCCAAGAGCATCGGCGTGGGCCAGTACCAGCACGACGTCAACCAGGCCGAGCTGGCGCGCAGCCTGAACGCCGTGGTCGAGGACTGCGTGAACTCGGTCGGCGTGGACCTGAACACCGCCTCGACGCCGCTGCTGGCGCGCGTCTCGGGGCTGAGCGCCACCGTGGCGGCGAGCATCGTGCGCTGGCGCGACACCCACGGTGCGTTCCGCAACCGCCAGCAGCTGCTCGAGGTGGCCGGCCTGGGCCCGAAGACCTTCGAGCAGGCAGCCGGCTTCCTGCGCATCCGCGACGGCGACAACCCGCTGGACATGTCCGGCGTCCACCCGGAGACCTATCCGGTGGTCGAGAAGATCCTGCAGCACGTCGGCAAGCCCATCACCGAGGTCATGGGCCGTTCGGACGTGATCCGCAGCCTCAAGCCGGAGGCCTTCGCCGACGAGAAGTTCGGCGCGATCACGGTCAGGGACATCCTCGCCGAGCTGGAGAAGCCCGGTCGCGACCCGCGCCCGGACTTCAAGGTGGCGCGCTTCAACGACGGCGTCGAGGACATCAAGGACCTGCAGCCCGGCATGGTGCTGGAAGGCACGGTCAGCAACGTCGCGCAGTTCGGCGCTTTCGTCGACCTGGGCGTGCACCAGGACGGCCTGGTGCACGTCAGCCAGCTGTCGCACAAGTTCGTCAACGACGCGCGCGAGGTGGTCAAGGCCGGCGACATCGTCAAGGTGAAGGTGCTGGAGGTGGACCTGGCCCGCAAGCGCATCTCGCTGACGATGAAGCTGGATGCAGCCGCGCCGCGCGGCGGCGCGGACCGGGGCGACAACAGCTACCGCCCGGCCGGCCGCGGCGAGCGCTACAGCGCCCCGCGCGGCGCGCAGGCCCAGCCCCAGTCGGCGATGGCGGCGGCCTTCGCGAAGCTGCAGCAGCAGACCAAGCGCTGATCCTGCACCCCGGGCGCCCGGCAGGGTGTGAACCACTTCACAGTCCGGCCGGGGCGTCCTACCATCGCGGGTTTTGACCCACTTCAACCAAGGAGACAGTCCATGCTTTCCATCCGTTGGATCGGTCCGGTGGCAGCGATCGCCCTGCTTGGCGCCTGCGCCCATGGCGGGCATCACCATGGCAGCAAGGCGACCGCCGTGGCCGAGCTCCAGCCGACCCGCGGCAACAACGTGGCCGGTACGGTGCGCTTCGAGCAGCACGGCCACCATGTCATGGTGTACGCGCGGGTCACCGGCCTGAAGCCGAACCAGGAACACGGCTTCCACGTGCACGAGAAGGGCGACTGCTCCAGCGGTGATGGCATGAGCGCCGGCGGGCACTTCAACCCGCTGGGCAAGCCGCACGGCCACTACAGCCAGGGCGAGCGTCATGCGGGGGACATGCCGAACCTGAAGGCCGACGCCAACGGCGTGGCCGAGGCGCGCTTCCACCTGGACGGCGTCACCGTCGGCTCGGGTCCGACCGACATCGTCGGTCGCGGCCTGATCGTCCACGCCAACCCGGACGACTACACCTCGCAGCCGGTCGGCAACGCCGGCGGGCGCCTGGCCTGCGCGGTGATCACCCGCAGCTGATGCCCCCGTGCCGCGCCGGATGCGTGGCTCGCCCGATAATCCAGGCTTTCGAACGATCGTGCACTTTCCCGGAAAGGGATGGTGCACGCCTCTGATGGTTCGGGCATGCAAGCACTCCAGATCTTTGCCGGGCCGCGGGCACGCCGGCACATCGCCGAGCGCGGCCTGTCGCCGCGCGATATCCGCGTCGTCGCCGGCGCGGCAGGCGGGCCCAAGGGGCTGATCCTCGGCCCGCTGGACCGTCACGTCTTCGGGCACTGGCTGCCCGGCAGCACCCACACGGTCCACCTGATCGGCGCCTCGATCGGCGCATGGCGCATGGCCACCGCGGCCACCCGCGACCCGCACCGCTTGTTCGAGCGGCTGGCGCACGACTACATCCACCAGGAATACAAGGTCGAGCCGGGCCGCTCCCTGCCCACGGCGGACGAGGTCAGCCGCACCTTCTCGCGCGCCCTCGACGCGTTCTTCGACGGGGAGGTCGAGGGCGTGCTCTCGCACCCGCGCTACCGCGTGCACATCGTCACTTCGCGCGGCCGCCACGTGCTGCGCCGGGAAGGGCGCTGGCGCACGCCGCTGGGCTACCTCGGCGCGGTGGTGTGCAACGCCGCGAGCCGCAAGGCCCTGGGCGCCTGGCTGGAGCGCGTGGTGTTTTCCAGCCATGGCGAGCGCCTGCCGCTGCACCTGGGCGACCTGCGGCACCGCGTGGTGCCGCTGGACGCGCGCAACTTCAAGCCCGCGTTGCTGGCCTCGTGCTCGATCCCCTTCGTCCTGAAGGCCGTGCACGACATCCCCGGCGCGCCGCCGGGCGCCTACTGGGATGGCGGCATCACCGACTACCACCTGCACTGGAACTACGCCTCGCTGCTCGATGCCGCCCAGGCGCAGGCGGACGGCTGCGGCGGGCTGGTGCTGTACCCGCATTTCCAGCGCGCGCTGGTGCCCGGCTGGCTGGACAAGGCCTGGAAGGCGCGGCACCGCCCGACCCCCTGGCTGGACAACGTCATCGTGCTGGCGCCGCGGCCGGAGTGGGTGGCCCGCCTGCCCAACGGCAAGCTGCCCGACCGCACCGACTTCAAGCGCTACGGCACCGACACCGCCGCCCGGGTGCGCGCCTGGTCGCAGGCCGTCGCCGAGAGCGAGCGCCTGGCCGACGAGTGGGCGCAGTGGCTGGCGCGCGGTGCGCCCGTCGACGACGTGCAGCCGCTGTGAGCCCGGGTTGAATACACTGCCGCAACCCGCTGCCGTGAAGCGGGGGAGTGACAGTGCATGGGTTTGACTGCCAGCTTGATCGTCATCGCGCTGCTGATCGGCGCGAGCGCCTTCTTCTCCATCGCCGAGATTTCCATGGCCGCGTCCCGGCGCATGCGCCTGCAGCAGATGGCAGACGAGGGCGAGACGCGCGCCCTGCGCGTGATGGAAGTCCAGGAACAGCCCGGCAACTACTTCACCGTGGTGCAGATCGGCCTGAACGCCGTGGCCATCCTGGGCGGCATCGTGGGGGAGGGCGCGCTGAGCCCGTACTTCGTGCAGGGGCTGCAGCTGGCGGGGATCGCCGAGCCGGCCGCCCAGTCGATCGGTTTCGTGCTCGCCTTCCTGCTGGTGACCTCGCTGTTCATCCTGTTCGCGGACCTGTTCCCCAAGCGGCTGGGCATGATCCAGCCCGAGCAGGTGGCGATCCGCGTGGTGCGGCCGATGCAGTGGTGGGGCCTGCTGCTGCGGCCGGTGGTGTGGGTGTTCAACGGGCTGGCCAACGTGCTGTTCAAGCTGTTCGGGCTGCCCAGCCAGCGCGACGACCGCATCACCCATGACGACATCCTCGCGCTGGCCGAGGCCGGGGCGCAGGCCGGGCTGCTGCTGGAGCAGGAGCAGCAGGTGATCGCCAACGTGTTCGAGCTGGACGTGCGCACCGTCGAGAGCGCGATGACGCCGCGCGACCGCATCGTCTACTTCCTGCTCGGCGACGACGAGGAACAGATCCGCACGCGCATCGCGGCCGAACCGCATTCGACCTACCTGGTGTGCGACGGCCACATCGACGAGGTGGTGGGCTACGTCGATGCGGCTGACCTGTTCCAGCGCGTGCTGCAACACCAGCCGCTGACGCTGCAGCGCACCGAAGGGCTGATCAAGAAGGTGCTGATCGTGCCGGACCGCATCACGCTGTCGGAGATGCTGGCGCAGTTCCGCCAGGCGCACGAGGACTTCGCGGTCATCGTCAACGAGTACAGCCTGGTGGTGGGCGTCATCACGCTCAACGACGTGATGAGCACCGTGATGGGCAGCCTGGTCGGCCCGGACGACGAGGAGCAGATCGTGCGCCGCGACGACGGCTCCTGGCTGATCGACGGGGTCACGCCCATCGTCGACGTGATGCGCGCGATCGGTGTCGAGTCGCTGCCTCACGAAGGCCAGTACGACACCCTGGCCGGCTTCCTGATGGTGATGCTGCGCCGCATCCCGCGGCGCACCGACAGCGTGGTCTGGGGCGGGTTCAAGTTCGAGGTGATGGACGTGGACAGCTTCCGCATCGACCAGGTGATGGTCACGCGCCTGCCCACGGCCGAAGCCACCCCCACCGGCGCCTAGGCCGGGCGGATCACATCGAGGCTTCGAGCATCTCGCGGTAGTCCTCGGCGCTGGCCAGCCGCGGGTTGGTCGCGTGGCAGTGGTCGGCCAGGGCGCCGGCGATCACCTTGTCGAACCAGGCACGCTCCACGCCCATCTCGGCCAGCCCGCGCGGCAGGCCCAGGCGCGCATTCATGTCGCGGATCGCCTCCGGGATGTCGCTGGCCGAGGCCAGCCCCATCGCGTGGGCCATGCGCTCCAGGCGCCGCTCGCGCCGCACCGGTTCGGCCTCGGCGTTGAAGCGCACCACCGCGGGCAGGAACATCGCGTTGAGCGTGCCGTGGTGCAGCTTCGGGTTCACGCCGCCCAGGCTGTGGCTGAGGCTGTGCACGCAGCCCAGGCCCTTCTGGAACGCCATCGCGCCCTGCATCGACGCGCTCATCATCTGCCGGCGCGCCTCGCGGTCGCTGCCGTCGCGGGTGGCACGCTCGATGTGCGCCCAGCCGCGCTCCAGCCCGTCGAGCGCGATGCCGTCGGCCGGCGGGTTGAAGGCCGCGGACATGAAGGTCTCCATGCAGTGCGCGATCGCGTCCATGCCGGTGGCCGCGGTCAGCAGCGGCGGCAGGCCCAGCGTCAGGTCCGGGTCGCAGATCGCCGCGCGCGGCACCAGGTGCCAGGAATGGAAGCCGAGCTTGCGGCCGTCGTCGACGATGATGATCGCGCCGCGTGCCACCTCGCTGCCGGTGCCCGAAGTGGTAGGCACGGCGATCAGCGGCAGCACGGCAGCGGTGATCTTCGGGCTGCCGCCTTCGATGGTCGCGTAGGTCTTGAGCGGGCCGGGGTGGGTGGCAGCGATCGCGACCCCCTTGGCCAGGTCGATGCTGGAGCCGCCGCCCACCGCGATCAGCCCGTCGCAGCGCTCGCGCTGCAGCACCTCGACGGCCGCGCGGACCGCGGCCTCGGTGGGGTTGGAGGGCGTCTGGTCGAACACCGCGCAGGGCAGCGTCCCGAGCGCATCGAGCGCGCGCTGCAGCACGCCCGCGGCGCGCACGCCGGCATCGGTGACCACCAGCGCGCGGGTGATGCCGATGCGCTCGCATTCCTGCGGCAGCAGCGACACCGCGCCGAAGTCGAACTGGATCTGGGTGACGTAGTTGATGAATGGCATGGCAGGCAGACGCGGTGAAGGGAAGGGGTGAACTGCTCATGCGGCCGGCACGGGAAGGCCAGTATGCTTGCCGACCTGGGGCAGCCCTTCAAGGAGACACCATGAACCGAACAACGATGCTTCGCACCCTGTCAGCATTCGCCTTTGCGGGCGCGGCCGCTGTCGCGCAGGCGACATGCCTGTCCGACCTCGACGCGGCGCTGATGGCCGCGCGCTATGCGAACCTCGAGCCCGCAGACAACCCCGGCCCGATGAGCCTGGCCGACGCCGAGTGCACGCGCGACAAGCTGGTGGGCTTCATCGGGCAGCGCCTGGGTCCGCGCGCGGGCTACAAGGCGGGCCTGACCAACCCGGCGGTGCAGAAGCGCTTCGGGCACGACCGGCCGGTGCGCGGCGTGCTGTTCGCCGACATGCTGCTGCCCAGCGGCGCCGAGCTGCCGGCGCGGTTCGGCGCGCGGCCGCTATTCGAGGCCGACCTGATGGTGCGCGTCAAGGACGCCGGCATCCACGGCGCGAAGACCCCGGCGCAGGTGCTGCGCCACATCGACGCGATCATCCCGATGATCGAGCTGCCCGACCTGCTGGTGCGCGATCCGTCCAGGCTGGACGGTGCGGGCGTCACCGCGATCAACGTCGGCGCGCGCTGGGCCGTGCTCGGCGCGGAGATCAAGCCGGTGCCGGGCATGGAGACGCAGCTGGAGCGCATGGTGGTGCGCGTGCTGGACGGCAACGGCCAGGAGCTGGACCGCGGGCAGGGCACCGACCTGCTCGGCAACCCGCTGCAGGCGGTGATCTGGCTGGCCGAGGACCTGGCGCGCAGCGGCGTGCGCCTCAAGAAGGGCGACCTGCTGAGCCTGGGTTCGTTCTCGAAGCTGCTGCCGCCCAAGCCGGGCCTGCAGGTGCGGGTGGTGTACGAAGGGCTGGGCGGCCCCGGTGCCGCCCCCGAGGTCCGGGTGGGTTTCCGCGAATGAGCGAAGCGCTGCTGACGCCCCAGATGCGCGGCGTGATCGAACGCATCCGCCGCGCCAACCGTCCACCGTTCCACACGCTCACGCCCGCCGGGGCGCGCCAGGCGTACGAGGCAGCGGCCGAGATCCTGGACCTGCCGCGCGCGCCGCTGGCGCGCGTGGAGGACATCCTCCTGCCCGCCGACGACGGCACGCCGCTGCGCGCCCGGCTCTACGCCCCGTCGCACGAGCGGCTGCCGGTGCTGCTGTACCTGCACGGCGGCGGCTTCACGATCGGCAGCGTCGAGACGCACGACAGCCTGTGCCGGCAGTTCGCGCTGCGCAGCGGGGCGGCCGTGGTGTCGCTGGAATACCGGCTCGCGCCGGAGCACCACTTCCCGGTCGCGGTCGAGGACGCCTGGGCGGGGTTGCGCCGCCTGCGCGAACAGGCATCGGCCCTGGGTCTGGACGGCACGCGGCTGGCGGTCGGCGGCGACAGCGCGGGCGGCACGCTGTCGGCCGTCTGCGCGATCCTGGCGCGCGACGCGGGCTTCCCGCTGGCGCTGCAGATGCTGATCACGCCAGGCACGACGGCGCACCAGGACACGCCCTCGCACGAGCGCTTCGCGCACGGTTTCATCCTCGAGAAGCCGGCCATCGACTGGTTCTTCGCCCAGTACATCGACGCCGCGCAGCGCAAGGACTGGCGCTTCGCTCCGCTGGAGGCCGAGGACCTGGAGGGCGTCGCGCCGGCCTGGGTGTGCCTGGCCGAATGCGACCCGCTGGTCGACGAGGGGCTGGCCTATGCCGACCGGCTGCGGCTGGCCGGCGTGCCCGTGACGCTGGACCTGTACAAGGGCGTCACGCACGACTTCATCAAGCTGGGCCGGGCCGTGCCCGAGGCCCTGCAGGCCCAGGCTGCCGGCGCGCAGCTGCTCAAGGAGGTGCTGTTTCCATGAAGCGCAGTGATTTCCGCCTGTTCCACCGCCTGCGCGTGCGCTGGGCCGAGGTCGACGCCCAGAAGATCGTCTTCAACGGGCACTACCTGATGTACGTCGACACGGCGATCGCCGACTACTGGCGCGCCATCGGCATGCCGTACCCGGACGCGCTGGAGCACCACGGCGGCGACCTGTACGTCAAGAAGGCCAGCCTCGAGTACCACGCCTCGGCACGCTACGACGACGTGCTGGACGTGGGGCTGCGCTGCTCGCGCATCGGCAACTCGTCGATGGTGTTCGAAGCGGGGATCTTCCGCCAGGACGAGCTGCTGATCACCGGCGAGCTGGTGTATGTCTACGCCGACCCGAACACGCAGACCTCGATGCGCGTGCCGCAGGAGCTGCGCGACACGATCTCGGACTTCGAGGCCGGCAAGCCGATGTTCCAGGTGCGCGTGGGCGGCTGGGACGAGCTGGGCGCCGACGCGCAGCTGGTGCGCACCGAGGTGTTCGTGCAGGAGCAGGGCATCCCGGCCGAGATGGAGTGGGACGACGCCGACCGCGGCTGCCTGCACGCGGTGGCCTACAACCGCTTCGGCATGGCGCTGGCCACCGGCCGCATGCTCGAGCACGTGCCGGGCGTGGCCAAGATCGGCCGCATGGCGGTGCGACGCACGATGCGTGGCAGCGGCGTCGGCCGCGCGGTGCTGGATGCGCTGATGCAGGCCGCGCGCGAGCGCGGCTACCGCGAGGCGCTGCTGCATGCGCAGACCTCGGCCGCCGGCTTCTATGCGCGCGCCGGGTTCACCGCGCGCGGGCCGGAGTTCGAGGAGGCCGGCATCCCGCACGTCGAGATGGTGAAGGTGCTGTAAAGGGGGGAAGGGGCGCCCCCCCGCCCGTCAGCCGGCAGGCCGGGGCGCCTCTGCCCAGGGTGCGGGGGCAGCCAGCCGCTCGTCGCGCACCGGCGGCCAGTCCTGCAGCACGTGGCGGCGCTCCAGCGCGTCGCCCGGGCCGGCCTCCGGGCCGGGGAAGCTGCGCTCGATCACGTGGGTGACGCACTGCGCGCCGCGCCGCTCGGTGACGATGACGGTGGAGCAGCGCGTGCCGTAGCGCCCGTCCGGGGTGCGGATGAACGCGGGCGCGAGCCAGCGCTCCCACTCGAGCGGCACGCCGGTGCGCGGCAGATGTTCGTCGGGCACCGGGGTGGCGTCGCCCAGCGCCGCGAACAGCCGCAGCGCCAGCGCCTCGGCCGAGGCGGCGGCGTCGAGCGCCTCGCGCAGGTGCCGCTTCAGGCGCTCGACCTTGGGCCAGGGCGTGTCGAGCTGCGCGTTGGACAGCCCGTGGATGCCGCGCCGCAACGGGTGCGGCCGCGCGGCCCGGTTCGAGGCCCAGGCGCAGGTGCCGCGGGCCAGGTCCGCGGCGATCACGTTGAAGCCGTTGTAGCCGGCCTGCGCCACCTGCCTCCAGAAGTGCTCCACCGACAGGTCGCCGCGCAGCCAGTGCGGCACGATGGCCCCGCGCGAGGGGGCGTCGCGGACGATGTCCGCCGGGTTGCGCACGTTGGTCAGCAGCGCCACGCGGCCGGCCTGCGTCAGCCCGAGCCAGGTGCCGCCGGCGTGCAGGTCGCGCCCGCCCAGGATGGCCGGGCCGCCGCCTGCCGGCGTCCACCAGTCCAGCGCGCTGGCGGCGCGGTCGAAGTATTCGTCGCGGTTGGCTGCCACGACGAACGGGAAGCGCGCGCTGGCGCCGATCGCGACGGCCGCTAGACACATGGCACGAACACCTCCACGTGGCGCGCTCCCTGCAGCCAGGGCGACAGCGTCCGGGCCGCCTCCTCGATCTCGGCTTCCAGCGCCTCGCTCACGCCCTGCGGGTGCGCGTAGATCTCCATCCAGGTCTGCACGCCGTCCTTCTCCTGCGGGCGGCGCCACAGCGCCGCCTCCAGCTCGGGATGGCGCCGGCGCAAGGCGGCGTGCATCGCCTCGACCGCGGGCCGCGCGGCCCCGGCGTCCGCCGAGGCGATGCGGTAGTAGATGAACAGCGCGCGCATGTGGGGGCTCCTCGGGTGGGGTCAGGGCGGCGTGCTGCGGCCTTTCTTCGACCGGGCTTTCGCCGGCCGCGTCAGGGTTCGCTCGGCAGCGCGTAGGGCAGCACGCGCAGCGTCAGGGCAGGCCCCTGGGGCGAGCCCAGGTGCAGCGTGCCGCTTTCGGTCGCGGCGATCTTCAGTTCGGCAAACACGCTCCAGCCCCCCTCGGGCGCGGCGGCGGCGTCGACCACCATGCCGCAGGGCTGGCCGGGGTCGCCGCTGTGGAACACCTCCTGCCCGGCCACGGCTTCGGCCGGGCAGGCGAGCAGGTAGCCGCGCCGCTTGAGCGTGCCGCGGTACTGGCTGCGTGCGACCACCTCCTGGCCGGGGTAGCAGCCCTTCTTGAAGTTCACGCCGCCGACGGCCTCCAGGTTGACCATCTGCGGCACGAACTGGTCCACGGTCGCGGCGCAGATGCGCGCCACCGCGCTTTCGACCTCCAGCCAGCGCCAGATCGCGGCGTCCAGCGCAGGCAGGTCCGGCGTGCGGTCCGCCGGCGCGGCCCACAGGTAGCGCGCGCTGCCGTGTGCGTCGGGCAGCCGCACCGCGGTGCCGCCGTGGGCTGCGGCCTTGCCCCAGGCGCGGGTGGGAGCCGCATCGGCCAGCCAGCCGGTGGCGGCATCGCCCGCCAGCCCCCACAGGCGCACCTCGGCGCTGGCGTCGCTGAGCTTGGCCTTGGCGCGCAGCACGAACATCGACAGCCGCTTGAGCGTCGGCGCCAGCAGGTCCGCGCTGCAGGCAAGCAGCACGCGCTCGGACGATTCCTTCCAGCCGACGAAGCTCGCCAGCAGGCGTCCCTTGGGCGAGCAGTAGCCGGCCAGCCGGGCTTCGTCCGCCCCCAGCAGCGAGAAATCCTGGGTCAGCTGGCCGTGCAGGAAACTGGCGGCATCGGCACCGTCGACGGCGATCACGCCCCAGTGCGTGAGCTGTACCGCACCCTGGGGCACCATGGTGGAGGTCTTGAAACTATCGGTCGTCATGGCTCCATTATCATCAGCGGCCCATCCACCGGTTCGGCCGGGGGTTCCGTTCACCTGGGATTCGAGATACCGATGAAATTCTTGCGGCGTCTGCTTGGCACCCTGGTGCTGCTGGCCTTGTGCGCCGCGGCAGCAGTCGCCTGGTGGTTGCACCAGCCGCTGCGCCTGGCCGCGCCCTCGGTGGAGTTCTCGGTCGAGCCCGGCATGACGCCGCGCCAGATCGCCAACGGCTGGGTCGCCGCGGGCGTGCAGACCTCGCCCTTCGTGCTGTACGAGTGGTTCCGCTGGTCGGGGCAGGCGCGGCGCATCCGCGCCGGCAGCTACGAGATCGGCGCGGGCACCTCGCCGCGCGAGCTGCTGCGCAAGATGGTGCTGGGTGACGAGACCCTGTCCACCGTGCGCTTCATCGAGGGCTGGACCTTTCGCCAGGTGCGCGCCGAGCTGGCCAAGGCGCCCGGGCTGCGGCCGGACAGCCAGACGATGAGCGATGCCGAGATCATGGCGGCGATCGGCGCGCCCGGCGTGCACCCGGAGGGTCGCTTCTTCCCCGACACCTACGCCTACAGCCGCGGCAGCCCGGACCTGGCCGTGCTCAAGCGCGCGTACCGCGCGATGGAAAAACGCCTGGCCGAGGCCTGGGCCCAGCGCGCGCCGCACGCGATGGTCAGGACACCGGACGAGGCGCTGATCCTGGCATCCATCGTCGAGAAGGAAACCGGGCTGGCGACCGACCGCGGCATGGTCGCCGGCGTGTTCAACAACCGCCTGCGCATCGGCATGGCGCTGCAGACCGACCCCACCGTGATCTACGGCATCGGCGAGAGCTTCGACGGCAACCTGCGCAAGCACCACCTGCTGACCGACACGCCGTACAACACCTACACCCGCCCCGGACTGCCGCCCACGCCGATCGCGATGCCGGGCAAGGCCTCGCTGCTGGCCGCGGTGCAACCGGACGTCACCAAGGCGCTGTACTTCGTCGCGCGCGGCGACGGCACCAGCGTGTTCAGCGAGACGCTGGCCGAGCACAACCGGGCAGTGGACCGATACCAGCGGCGGCGCGGCAGCGCCGCGAGCCGATGAGCGGACTCTTCATCACCTTCGAAGGCATCGACGGTGCCGGCAAGTCGACCCACGTCCAGGCCGTGGCCGAGCGCCTGCGTGCGGCCGGCCGCGAGGTGGTGCTGACGCGCGAGCCGGGCGGCACCGCGCTGGCCGAGAAGCTGCGCGAGCTGGTGCTGCACGCGCCGATGGATGCGCTGACCGAGGCGCTGCTGATCTTCGCCGCGCGGCGCGACCACCTGCAGCAGGTGATCGAGCCGGCGCTGCAGGCGGGCAAGGCCGTGCTGTGCGACCGTTTCACCGACGCGACCTTCGCCTACCAGGGCGCGGGCCGCGGCTTCGACCTCGCGGTGCTGGCCGAGCTGGAGCGCTGGGTGCAGCAGGGCCGGCAGCCGGACCTGACGCTGTGGTTCGACCTCTCGCCCGAGGTCGCGGCGCAGCGCCTGGCCGGCGCGCGCGTGCCGGACCGTTTCGAGTCCCAGCCGGCCGAGTTCTTCCGCCGCGTCAACGAGGGCTACCGGGCCCGCGCCGAGGCCGACCCGGCACGCTTCGTGCGGCTGGACGCCTCGGGCACGCGCGAGGCCGTCGGGCAGGCCATCGCCGCGGCGCTGCAGGCGCGCGGGCTGTGAATCGATGAGCGTGACGTTGCCGTACCCCTGGCTGGAGGCGCCGCTGCGCGAGCTGCTGGCGCACCAGCGCGGCCATGCGGTGCTGCTGGCCGGCCCGCAGGGCGTGGGCCAGTTCGAGTTGGCCCTGGCGCTGGCGCAGGCCTGGCTGTGCGAAGGCGCAGAGGGCCACGCGGCGCGGCCCTGCGGCACCTGCGCCAGCTGCGCGCTGGTGGCGTCGCACACGCATCCGGACCTGATGGTGCTGCTGCCCGAGGCCTTGCAGGAAGAACTGGGCTGGGCGCCGCTCGAGGCCGAGCCCAAGGCCAGCCAGGCCAAGCCCAGCCGGGAGATCAAGGTCGAGGCGCTGCGGCGCGTCGTGGAGTTCGCGCAGCAGACCAGCTCGCGTGGCGTGGCCAAGGTGGTGCTCATCCATCCGGCCGAGCGCATGAACGCCGTCGCCGCGAACACGCTGCTCAAGACGCTCGAGGAACCGCCCGGCATGGCGCGCTTCATCCTCAGCACCGAGGCCATCGACGCGCTGCTGCCGACCATCCGCAGCCGCTGCCAGCACCTGCGCCTGTCGCCGCCGCCCGAGGCGGTCGCGCTGGCCTGGCTGGCGCAGCAGGGCATGCCGCGTCCCGAGGTGCTGCTCGCGGCCGCTGGCGGGCAGCCCGTGAGCGCGCTGCAGCTGCAGCAGCAGGGGCTGGATGCGCAGGCCTGGCTGCAGCTGCCGGAGCGGCTCGCGAAGGGCGATGCCGAGGCGCTGGCCGGTTGGCCGGTGCCGCGCGCGGTCGAAGCCTTGCAGAAGGTCTGCCATGACGCGCTGTGCGTCGTCACCGGTGCGCGACCGCGCTACTTCGCGCCGGAATGCTTCCGTCATGCGCGCCCGTCGCTGGCGGGCCTGCTGGCTTGGTCGCGCGAGCTCTCGCGTGTCGCACGTCACGAAGAGCATCCCTGGAACGCCGGGCTGATGCTCGAGTCGCTTGTGAGCGACGCGCAGCGCGCCTTACACTCGGATGCAATATGAACGAGCCCCTGTCGCGTCCGCATGCACCGACGGCGTCGCCGTCGCGCCCCAGCGTCATCCAGTTGGTCTTCCGCGAGAAAGGCGCGCTGTACGCCGCGTACATCTCGGTGTTTGCCGACGGCGGCCTGTTCGTCCCGACCACCCGTGAATACCGCCTGGGCGAGGACATCTACCTGCTGCTGTCGCTGCCGGACGATCCGCAGCGCTACCCGGTGGCGGGCAAGGTGGCCTGGATCACGCCGGCCAACGCGTCCAACGGGCGCACGCAGGGGGTGGGGGTGCGCTTTCCGAGCGACGAGAAGTCGCGCCTGCTGAAGGCCAAGATCGAGGAGCTGCTGGGCACCTCGATCCAGTCGGCCAAGGCCACGCAGACCATCTGAGAACCACGGGGGCGCCTGCGCGCAGCGCGCGCGGCGTGTAGGCTAGCGTTTTTTTCCAGGACCCCGTCACGTCCGCCCGCCGGCACCGTGGCGGCTGCCGCATGTTCGTCGATTCCCACTGCCATCTCACCTTTCCCGAGCTGAACCAGAACCTGCAAGCCATCCGCGAGGCGATGGCCGAGGCGCAGGTCGACCGCGCGCTGTGCATCTGCACCACGCTGGAGGAGTTCCCCGCGGTGCTGGGCCTCGCGCAGCAGTACGACAACTTCTGGGCCACGGTCGGCGTGCACCCGGACAACGAGGGCGTCTTGGAGCCGAGCGTCGAGCGCCTGGTCGAGCTGGGCCGTGCCGAACGGGTCGTCGCGGTCGGCGAGACCGGGCTGGACTACTACCGGCTCGACGGCCGCAGCGTCGCCGACATGGAATGGCAGCGCGAGCGCTTCCGCAACCACATCCGCGCCGCGAAGCAGCTCGGCAAGCCGCTGGTGATCCACACCCGCAGCGCCGCCGAGGACACGCTGGCCATCCTGCGCGAGGAGGGGGCCGAAGCCGCGGGCGGCGTGCTGCACTGCTTCACCGAGTCCCGGCAGGTCGCTGATGCCGCGCTGGAGCTGGGCTTCTACATCTCGTTCTCGGGCATCCTGACCTTCCGCAACGCCGAAGACCTGCGCCAGGTCGCGCGCCACGTGCCGCTGGAGCGCTGCCTGATCGAGACCGACAGCCCGTACCTGGCGCCCGTGCCGTACCGCGGCAAGACCAACAACCCCTCGTACGTGCGCTGGGTGGCGCGCCAGCTGGCCGAGCTCAAGGGCCTGCCGGTCGAGGCCGTGGGCGAGGCGACCAGCCGCAATTTCGAGCGCTTGTTCAAGGTGGCGCCACCCTCGAAGCGACTTGAAGAGCCCGCTTCAACCCGTTGATTTTCAACAGACAAACCCCGGCTGGCCGACGCACATGAGAAATCACTTGAAGAACGTTCTCCATCTTCTTGTCCTGCTGTGGGTTTTGCCGGTGCATGCCGGCGCCTACGAGGATTTCTTCAGCGCCGTGCGGCGCGACGACGGCGGCGCCGTGCTGGCGCTGTTGCAGCGGGGGTTCGACCCGAACACGGTCGACCCGGAAGGACGCCCGGGCCTGGTGATCGCGCTGCAGGAGCAGTCGTTCAAGGCCGCCGAGGCACTGATGCGCCATCCGCAGCTGGACGTGAACCGCCTCAACCAGGTGGCCGAATCCGCGCTGATGATGGCGGCGCTGCGCGGCGAGCTGGAGTGGTGCCAGCGCCTGGTCGAGCGTGGCGCGCATGTCAACAAGACCGGCTGGACGCCGCTGCACTATGCGGCCACCAGCGGGCACGTCGGGATCATCCAGCTGCTGCTCGACCGCCACGCGTTCATCGACGCGCGTTCGCCCAACGGCACGACGCCGCTGATGATGGCCGCGCGCTACGGCAGCGAGGAGGCCACGCGCCTGCTGATGCAGGCCGGCGCCGATCCGACCTTGCGCAACGAGCGCGAGCTGAGTGCGGCAGACTTCGCGCGCAGCGTCGGCCGGGACGCGCTGGCGCAGGCGCTGGAGCGCTATGCCAGCGACTACGCGGCGCGCTACGGCACGGGAAAACGCTAGTCAGAGGAAATCTGACACGCAGATTGGCACGATCCCGACTGGTTACAGCCTGATACCGGGCTCTACATTCCGCCCATGGACGTTCGAAGGGAAGGAGAGACAGATGCAGACTCCCGAACTCGCTCCGACGGAAACGCCGGCGTGCACCGGCAACCCGTTTGCGCTGATGATGGATCCGCAGGCGGTGCTCAGTGCCGTGGAACAGTCGCCCCGGCTGGCCGGATTGCAGCGGCGCGTCTACCGTCCGCTGGACCGGCCCGCCGCCGAGCGTGAAGAGTGGCCGCAGGGGCGCAGCTACGGCATGGAGTTCCGCGCGCCGCGCTGAATCCGCCTCGCTTCAGCCCGCCGCCCCGGCGGGCACCAGCACCGCCACCGGCAGCTCGGCCAGCAGCGCCGACAACCGCAGGCCGTCCTCGCCGGGCACGCCTGCATGCCGGTGGCCCGTCAGCACGTCGATCCACCCCGCAGGGCCTGCAGGCACCGGCAGGCGTGCCTCGCCCCAGCCCCCCCCGCCGAACAGGCCGGCAGGCCGTCCCGCGCAGAGGCGGTGCAGCAGGCGTGCAGCGACCGTGACGCAATGCAGGCGGGCGTCGCTGCGCACGTGGGCGACGACGTGTTCCGCACAGGGGCCGTCCACCGAGACCGGGTGGTAGCCGCCGTCGCGAAACAGCGCGGGCTGCGCGCGTCGCAGCTGCAGCAGGCGCCAGGTCACCAGCAGCTTGAGGTGTCCCGTGGCCAGTCCGGCACGCCAGCCGGCCAGCGTCTCGCACGGCAACGTGCCGCCCGCACAGGCCGCCTGCACCTCCTGCAGGCGACCTCGCAGCGCCGCGTAGTCCACCGGGCGCCGGTTGTCCGGGTCCACCAGGCTGAAGTTCCAGGTCTCGCAGCCCTGGTAGAGGTCCGGCACCCCGGGCGAGGTGAGCTTGAGCGCGACCAGCGCCAGGCTGTTGTAGCAACCGAGCTGCGCCGGCACCTCGACGAAGCGCAGGAAGTCGTTGAGGAAGGGGTTGGGTTCCAGCTGCCCGAGCAGGGTGTCGATGAAGCGTGCCAGCCCCGCCTCGTAGTCCGCATCCGGGTGCTCCCAGCTGGTGTGCGCCTTGGCCTCGCGCGCGGCCTTGAGCATGTAGGCCTGCAGCCGCGCGCGGAAGGCGTCGAGGGCAGGGGCGTCGGGCGGCTCCAGCGGCCAGGCGCCGACCAGGGTCTGGTACAGCAGGTATTCGTCGTTCAGGGCGGGCAGGCGGCCGCCGTCCAGGTTCCCGAGCTGCTTGTGGGCGAGCGTGTGCCAACGCTGCACCGCCTCGCCCCAGGCCTGCGGCATTTCCGACAGCACCGCAATGCGCGTGCGCACGTCTTCCGAGCGCTTGCTGTCGTGCGTCGAGCTGCCCAGCAGGGTGTGGGGCAGGAAGCGGGCACGGGCCTGGTTGGCGGCGTGGAAGGCGGCCACGCTGGTGCCGAAGCGCTGCGGCTCGCCGCCCACGTCGTTCAGGCAGACCAGCCGGTGGTAGCGATAGAACGCCGTGTCCTCCATGGCCTTGGCCATCACCGGCGCGGTGAACTGCTGGAAGCGCTGCACGAAGCGCAGCAGTTCCTCGCGCCGTGCGCCGGGCGGCTCCCCGGGCAGCGAGAGCATCAGCGCGCGCAGGTAGTCCAGCGCCAGCGGATCGCAGCCTTGCGTCTGGCGTTTCGCGGCGGCCACGGCCCAGTCCAGATGCTGGCGGTCGAGGTCATGGACCGCGTCCTCGGTCACGTAGGTGCGGTAGACCGGAAAGCCCGCTGCCAGCTCCGCCAGCGCCGCCTTCAGCCCGTTGCGGGTGAAGTCCCGCGTGCGCCGGTCGCCCTGGGCGAGGCGGTAGGCGGCTTCGGTGAGCATCTGCAGGTCGGCGGCCAGCGGGCCGCTCATGACGGCATGCTTGGCGGCGTGCAGGATGTCCTCGTAAGGCGCGTGTTCGCCGGTGAAGCCCGCGTACAGCGCGCTCATCGCGGCTTCCTGCTGCCCGTCGACGAACAGGCCCACCGCCTGGTTGGCGAAGCGGTAACCGGTGTCGCCGTGCACCGGCCAGCTCTGCGGCCAGTGCTCGTGCTCGGCCAGGATCTTCTCGATCACCAGGTACAGCGCGCGCTGGTGCATCGCGGCATGGCGCACCTGCAGGCGGGCGAAATAGCGCAGCGGGTCGCTCAGGCCGTCCGGGTGGTCGATGCGCAGCCCGGCCAGCTTGCCTTCGTACAGCCAGCGCAGCAGCGTGCGGTGCGTGGCGTCGAACACCGCGTCGCTTTCCATGCGCACCGCAGCCAGCGTGTTGACGTCGAAGAAGCGCCGGTAGTTGACCTCGTCGCCGGCCACCCGCCAGTAGGCCAGCCGGTAGGCCTGGCGCTGGATCAGCGCATCGAGCGCTTCGAAGCTGCGCGCCGCACCGGGCCGGCCGTTGAGCGCGCGCAGGCAGGCGTCCACCCAGCGGCACACCCAGGGATGCCGTGCGGCCAGGGCGGCCAGCCGCGCCTTCAGCAGGGCCTGGTCGCGCTGGCGGCGCTGCCGCGAGGCCGGGTCGCCGTCATCGCGCGACGGCAGGGCGTCGAAGGCATCGGCCAGGGACTGCAGCTCCAGCGTCACCGTCGTCTGCCCAGGGTCCTGCGCGGCCGGCAGCGGGGCCGCGTGCAGCACGCGCCCGTAGTCGCGCGGGTCGAGCGGGAAGCGATGGTCGTGGTACTGCAACCCGAACGCGCCGCGGGCGGCGTCGAACGCGAGCCGGATCTGGCCGTCCTCCAGCACCTCGCCGTAAGGGGCTCCCAGCACCGGCAGCAGCACCTGCGGCGGGCGGCCGGGCGAACGGGGCGTCCAGTCGATGTCGAAGGTCTGCGCATGCAGGGAAGCCGGGCCGTGTTCCAGCACGTCCAGCCACCAGGCGTTGTCGGCTTCGAGCACGCCCATGTGGTTGGGTACCACGTCGGCGACCTGGTGCATGTCCAGCTCCGCGAGCGTGGCGCACAGGCGCTCGAAGGCGGCGGCGTCGCCGATCTCCGGGTTCAGCGCGTTGTGGTCGACGATATCGTAGCCATGCGTGCTGCCGGCGCGGGCCTTGAGGAACGGCGAGCTGTAGAGGTGGCTGACGCCGAGCGCGTGCAAGTAGGGCAGCACGGCCGTGGCGTCGTCGAAGGTGAAGCCGGCATGCAGCTGCACGCGGTAGGTGGCCCGCGGCACCCGGGCGGTGTCGAGCGTGGGCAAGGCCGCCGGCACCGGCTCGGCGGCCGGCCGGGCCCGGCTGCGCTGCAGCGCCTCGGCGACCTCGCGCAGCCGCGGGTCGGCGCGCAGGTCTTCCAGGTCGACCGCGAGCTTGCGCCGCCAGTTGGGCCATTGCTGTTCGTTGGTGCCGGGCAGGTTGGGCTGCTCGACCTGGAGCAGCACGTCTTCCAGCTGCACGCCCACCAGCTGCGCCGCGGTGCGGCCGAGGAACTCGTGCACCCGCGCGCTGAAGCCGGCGTCGATGTCCGCGGGCAGGGGCGCGGCCGCCGGTTCGGCCGGCTGCAGGCCTTCGGCCTGCAAGGCGAGTTGCAGGCGCGCGCGGTCCGCGGCGCGCTCGACCACGTGCCGGCGGCAGGTGGTCTCCTCGGGGTACAGGCCCAGCCGGCGCCGGTCGGCGATGTCGCGCCCCAGCCACCAGCCGCGCAGCGTCGGCAGGTCGTGGGTGCCGATCACCGCCAGGGCCCGCGCGGGCCACTGGCGCGGTGGACGCACCAAGCCGGCGTCGTCGCGCTCGAAGTACAGCGGCCGGTACGACAGCAGCCTGCGTCGGGCCATGGCGTCGCGCACGTCCGGGGCGACGTTGCCCAGGTCCTCGCCGATGACGAGGCAGTGCTGGCGCCGGCTTTCGAGCGCGACGATGCCCATCAGCTCGTGCATCGGATAGTGCACGTAGGTGCCGTGCCGCCCGCCGTGCGCCGGGTGGATCCAGAACAGCCTCATCAGCGCCATCACGTGGTCCAGCCGCAGGGCGCCGGCAGCGCGCATGTTCGCGCGCAGCGTCGCGATGAAGGGGGCATGGCCCCGGGCGCGCAACGCCTCGGGCCGCACCGGCGGCAGGCCCCAGTCCTGGCCGCCGGGGTAGGCGTCTTCCGGCGGTGCGCCGACGTGCACGCCCAGCGCGTACACCTGCGGCGCCGACCAGGTCTCCGAGCCGCCGGCGCTGGCGCCGACCGCGAGGTCGCGGTACAGGCCGATCGGCATGTCCAGCGCGAGCGCGCGCTGCTGCACCGCTTCCAGCTGCAGGGCGGCGTGCCATTGCAGCCAGGCGTGGAAGTCGACGCGTTCGGCATGGGCGGCTTCGAAACCGCGGATCGCGGCGCCGTGCGGGTCGCGCCAGGCCTCGGGCCAGGCCGCCCAGCCCCAGACGCTCGCATCCTGGGCGTGCAAGTGGGCCTGCACCGCTTCGAGCAGGGCATGGCAGTGCAGGTCGTGGCCCTGTTCGCTGCGGAAGCGCCGGAATGCCAGTGCGGAGTCGGTGTCGGCGGCCAGGTGCTGCGCCCGGAAGTGTCGGTACAAGGTCTCCAGCACCTCGCGCTTGCAGGCGGCCACGCCGGCGTAATCCACCAGCTCGGCCTCGCGCAGCTGGCGCAGCCGCTGGCGGAAGGCCGGGGCCGCCACCTGGCGTCGCGCCGCCTCGCACTCGGCGTATTCGGGCAGGGCCTCGACGTCCAGGTACAGCGGGTTGAGCCAGCGGCGGCTGGAGGGGCTGTAGGGACTGGCATGTTCCGGGGCATGCATGAACAGCGCGTGCAGCGGGTTGACGCCGACGAAGGCACCGCCCAGCGCGGCGGTGACCTCGACCAGCTGCGCGAGGTCCGAGAAGTCGCCCATGCCCCAGTTGCGCGACGAGCGCAATGCGTAGACCTGCACGCACAGGCCCCACAGGCGTTCGCCGGCCGCAAGCGCCGGCGGCAGGTGGCAGGCGGCCGGGCAGACGATCACCCGGCTGCATGCGCCTGCGGCCAGCAGCGCGTGGTAGCCCTGCGGCAGGTCGGCCGGCAGGCGGATCGCATGGCCCACGCCGTCGGCCTCGGCCGTGCCTTCGAGCACGCCGCCGTCCTCGACCTGCAGCGTCCAGCGCACGTCGTGGCCGGGCGCCTGCAGCGGGACGGCGACCGGCGTGCCGGCCTGGGCCACCACCACCGGCGGCAGGACCTCGGCCGTGCGGGCCGCCTCCAGGGCCTGCAGGCTGCGCTGCGCGGCGTCCTCGTCGCGGGCATCGAGCCCGAGCGCGGCGAGGAGGTCGCGCAGCGCCTCGGCCGGCACGTCCTGCTCATGGCCCCAGAAGTCGCGATAGCGGATCGCCACGCCGGCGTGCTCGCACAGCGCGCGCAATGCGGGGCCGGGCTGCGTGTTCATCGTGCCGACTCCCGTCCCCAGTGCCAGCGGCCGGACCAGGCCCCCGCCGTGGTGCCGGACATCTCGCCGACGGCATGCAGCAGCGCCGCGTCCTGCAGCGCCGGCAGGTCGGTGGCGACGGCCTGCGGTTGCGGGCCGAGGTTGACGCACATGTCCAGCGCCTCGCCTCCGTCGAAGCGCCAGCGCACTTGCAGCATGCGGGCGCCGGGCATCCGTGCCTCGTGCCGGCCGGTCAGCAGGCGCGGCAGGTGCGGCGCCAGCACGCGCCGGCGCACGGCCAGCAACGCGGCATGCAGCTCGCGCCAGGCTCGCGAGCCGGCGGCCTGCGCCTGCGCCCAGTCGAGCTTGCAGCGCGCGAAGGTCTGCGGGCTGCACGGGTCGGGCAGTTCGTCGCGCGCGGCGGCCTCGGCGTAGCGCGGAAAGTGCGCGAACTCGCGACGGCGCCCCTCGCGCACTGCCTCGCGCAGATCGCCGTCCCAGTCCGCGAAGTAGAGGAAGGGCGTGGTGGCGCCGAACTCCTCGCCCATGAACAGCAGCGGCGGCGCGGGTGCGAGCAGCAGGATGGCCGCGGCCAGCTGCACCGCCTGCGGGTCGGCCAGGGCAAGCAGCCGCTCGCCGAACGCGCGGTTGCCGATCTGGTCGTGGTTCTGCAGGAAGTTGACCGTGGTGCCGAGCGGCAGCGTGCTGCGGGCGGCCTGCCGCGGACGTGCATGCTCGGCGTTGTGCGGTCCGCCTTCGCGGGCGAAGCCGTGCGTGAGGCAGCGCGCCAGCTGCGCGACCGGCTGGTCGTACTCGGCGTAGTAGCCGTCGCGCTCGCCGGTCAGCAGCACGTGCAGGGCGTGGTGGAAGTCGCCGTTCCACTGGCCCTCGAAGCGCCCGGCGGTGCCCGGCGCGGCCAGGCGGCTGGCATCGTTGCTGTCGTTTTCCAGCACGAGGTGCACGTGGCGGCCGGGACAGGCCGCGCGCACGCGCTGCGAGAGGCTGGCCATGATGTCGGGTTCGCTGTCGTCGAGCATCGCATGCACGGCGTCGAAGCGCAGGCCGTCGAAGCGGTATTCGTGCAGCCAGTACAGCGCGTTGTGGATGAAGAACTCGCGCACGGTGTCGCTGCCCGGTCCGTCGAAGTTCATCGCGTCGCCCCAGGCGGTGCGGTGCCGGTCGCTGAAGAACGGCGGGGCGTAGCGGTGCAGGTAGTTGCCGTCCGGGCCGAAGTGGTTGTAGACCACGTCGAGCAGCACCATCAGCCCGAGCCGGTGGGCGGCCTGCACGAAGTGCTTCAGCTCGTCGGGCGTGCCGTAGGCCGGGTGCGGCGCGTAGGGCAGCACGCCGTCGTAGCCCCAGCCGTAGCGGCCGGGGAAGGTGGCCAACGGCATCAGCTGCACCGCGGTGATGCCGAGCCCGGCCAGCGCCGGCAGCCGCGCCTCGGCCGCGGCGTAGGTGCCGTCCGGCGTGTAGCTGCCGACGTGCAGCTCGTGGATCACCGCTTCGTGCCAGGGGCGGCCGCGCCACCCTGCCTCCCAGGCGAAGGCCCGGGGGTCGACGAGCTGGCTGGGCCCGTGCGGGCCTTGCGGGTTGAAGCGCGACGCCGGGTCGGGCACCAGGAGGTCGCCGTCGATCTCCCAGCGATAGAGGTCGCCCGGGCGCGCCCCGGGGGCCTCGGCGTCGTACCAGCCGTGCGGGCCGGCCCGCGCCTCGATGCGCTCGTCCCCCAGCCACAGCGCGGCACGACGCGCGGCCGGAGCCCACAGCCGGAACCCGGCACCACCGTCGGGGCGCAACCGGGCGCCGAAGGGCATGTCATGCTGAAAGTGCATCGGCAGGATCCTCGGTGCTGGCCTGGGTGAGGATGGCGATCGAGCGGGCGCCGACGACGTACTCGCCACGCACGGGCCGGCCTTCGTGCTGCGGCAGGCCGCTGGGCGTGCGCGTGTCGAAGCGCGGCACCCACGCGTCGCCGCGCAGCGGCGGCAGCACGAACGGCAGCGGGTTGCGCTGGCCGTTGACGAGGATCAGCACCGAATCTCCGCACAGCGGTGCGCCGCGCTCGTCGACCTCGCCGGTCTGCCAGCCGCACACCAGCGCGCCCATCGCGCCGGGGCCGGGCTGCTCCCACTCGGCGGGCGTCATCGGCTCGCCGTTCGGCTGCAGCCAGGCGATGTCGCGCACGCCGCCGGCATCCGGCTCGCCGTGGAAGAAGGTGGTGCGCCGCAGGGCCGGCTGGGCCTTGCGGAAGGCGATCAGCCGCTGCACGTAGTCGAGCAGGCGCTGCCGGCGTTCGTCGAGCTGCCAGTCGTGCCAGCTGACTTCGTTGTCCTGGCAGTAGCCGTTGTTGTTGCCGCGCTGGGTGCGGCCGACCTCGTCGCCACCCAGCAGCAGCGGCGTGCCGAGCGAGACGAACAGCGTGGTCAGCAGGTTGCGCTTCTGGCGTTCGCGCAGCGCCAGCACGACTTCGTCGTCGGTCTCGCCTTCGGCACCGCAGTTCCAGCTGCGGTTGTGGTTCTCGCCGTCGCGGTTGTCCTCGCCGTTGGCTTCGTTGTGCTTGTGCTGGTAGCTCACCAGGTCGTGCAGCGTGAAGCCGTCGTGCACGGTCACGAAGTTGACGCTGTCGGTGGGGCTGCGGCCGCGCCGCTGGTAGAGGTCGCTCGAGCCGCACAGGCGGCGCGACAGCTCCGGCAGGTGCCCCGGCTCCCCGGCCCAGAAGGCGCGCACGGTGTCGCGGTAGCGGCCGTTCCACTCGGCCCAGCCGGCCGGGAAGCCGCCCACCTGGTAGCCGCCATCGCCCAGGTCCCAGGGCTCGGCGATCAGCTTCACATGGGCCAGCACCGGGTCCTGCGCGATGGCCGAGAACAGCCCGGCCAGCGGATCGAATCCGGCCGGGCCGCGCCCCAGCACGGTGGCCAGGTCGAAGCGGAAGCCGTCGACGTGCATCTCGCCGACCCAGTAGCGCAGGCTGTCCATGATCAGGCGCACGACGACCGGGTGGCGGGTGTGCAGGGTGTTGCCGGTGCCGGTGACGTCGTCGTAGCGCCGCGGGTCGTCGTGGCGGAGCCGGTAGTAGGCCGGGTTGTCGATGCCGCGCCACGACAGCGTCGGCCCCAGCTGGTTGCCTTCGGGCGTGTGGTTGTAGACCACGTCGAGGATCACTTCCAGGCCGGCGGCGTGCAGCGCCTTGACCATCTGCTTGAACTCCTGCACCGTGCCCGAGGCGCTGTAGCGCAGCTCCGGCGCGAAGAAGCCCAACGTGTTGTAGCCCCAGTAGTTGCGCAGCCCCAGCTCGACCAGGCGGTGGTCGTCGACGAAGGCGTGCACCGGCAGCAGGTCCACCGCGGTGACGCCCAGGCGACGCAGGTGCTCGGTCACCGGCGGCGAGGCCAGCCCGGCGTAGGTGCCGCGCCAGGCGGCGGGGACGTCCGGGTGGCGCTGCGTGAGGCCCTTGACGTGGGCCTCGTAGAAGACCGTGTCACGCCATGGCACCTGGGGCGGGGCGTCGTCGCCCCAGTCGAAGCGCTCGTCGATCACCTGGCACCTGGGCATGTCGGCCGCGTTGTCCTGCGTGCTGAAGGAGAGGTCGGCGTCCTCGGCGCCGCGCACGTAGCCGTAGTGCGCATCGCTCCAGCGCAGCGCACCGACGATGGCCCGGGCATACGGGTCGATCAGCAGCTTGTGCGGGTTGCAGCGCAGGCCCTGTTCGGGGCGGTAGGGACCGTGCACCCGGTAGCCGTACAGGTCGCCCGGCGCGCCGCCCGGTACGTAGCCGTACCAGACGTTGCCACGGTGGGCCAGGTCGAGGCGGCGCCGCTCCTGGCCGCCGTCCCGGTCGAACAGGCACAGCTGCACCTGCTCGGCCACGCCCGAGTACAGCGCGAAGTTCACGCCATGCCCGTCCCAGGTGGCGCCCAGCGGCCAGGGGCGGCCGGTTCTCGCGTGCGGCTTCTTCGGCATGCCGGGTCCCGCACGTTCATGCGCCAGGCGGGCAGGCGGGGTCCGTGGCAAGCCGCGGTTTCACGGGTCGCCCGCGGGCCGGCTCGCGCGTATGCTGGTGCGCCATGGACTGCTCCCTGTCGTGCCACGAAGGTGCGTGCAGCGTCCTGGCTGCCGCACGCTGGCTAGGAGGCAATCGGTGTGCCTCGCAATCCGCCGCGCCGGGGGCAGCCACGGTGACGGCAGCGCGCCACGCCTGCGTGGCATGGATGCGACGCCACCGCCGCATCGCCCGGCGCCCGGCGCGCGGGCCTGACGTTTGCCCTGATCGCGCGCCGCGCCGACCTGTACGACGATCCCGGCGACCTGCGTGCCGTTGCGTGCGCTGAACCCACCCCCCATCAGAGAGAGGAGACCGTCATGAACCGCAATCGTCGACGCCTGATCACCGCCGCGGGCCTCGCGCCGGTGGCCGCCGCGCTGCCCGGCATGGCCTGGGCCCAGCCGCTGTTCGAATCCATCCTGATGTTCGTGCCCGCCGCGCCCGGTGGCGGCTGGGACGGCACGGCGCGTGCGGTCGAGCAGGCCTGCAAGGCCGCCGGCCTGGTGGGCAGCTTCCAGTTCGAGAACGTGGGCGGTGCCGCCGGCATGGTCGGCCTGCCGCGCTTCGTCTCGCAGCGCAAGGGGCAGGGCAACGCGATGATGGTCGGCGGCTCGGTGATGGTGGGTGGCGGCATCGCGAACAAGAGCCCGGTCACGATCAAGGACGTGGTGCCGCTGGCACGCCTGACCGAGGAGGCCGGCGTCATCGTCGTGCCGGCCAACAGCCCGTACAAGAGCTGGAACGATCTGGCTGCCGCCTTCAAGGCCGACCCGCGTGCGGTCAGCGTGGCAGGCGGCTCCTCGGGCGGCACCGACCACCAGTTGCTCGGCATGATCCTCAAGACGCTGGGCAAGGACCCGCGCCAGGGCGCCTACGTGGCGTTCGCCGGCGGCGGCCCGGCCAACGCGGCCATCATCGGCGGCCAGGTCTCGGCGGGCATTTCGGGCTACTCGGAGTTTGCCGAGCAGATCCAGGCCGGGCGCATGCGCGCGCTGGCCGTGTCGGGCAGCAAGCGCATCCCGGGCGTGGACGTGCCGACGCTGCAGGAGCTGGGCGTCGACGTGGCCACCGCCAACTGGCGAGCGCTGTTCGGCGCGCCGGGCATCAGCGCGCAGCAGCGCGCCGCGCTGATCGAGCTGCTGACCCGCATGCACGACACCCCCGCCTGGAAGCAGGTGCTGGAGCAGCGCAAGTGGACCGACACCTTCCTGGCCGGAGACGCGTTTGCCGAGTTCCTCGCCAAGGACATCGCGGCCACGGAAACGGTGATGAAGGACCTGGGGCTGGCCTGATGCACGGCGCGGCTGCACCCAAGCGGCGCGGTGCCCTGGGCCTGGGGCTGCTGCTGGCCGCGTTCACCGGCATCGCGATCTGGCAGGTCACGCTGATCCCCGAGCCGCCCGGCTACACGCCGGTGGGCGCCACGGCGATGCCCGCGGCGGTGGCCGCCGTGCTGGCGGTGCTGGTGCTGGCGTACCTGGTGGCGAGCTGGCGCGGACGCAGCCCGGACGCGCTGCACGACGAGGTCGAGGGCCCGCTGCCCGGTCGCGTGGCCCGTTCGGCCTGGATGGTCGCCGGCCTGGCCGCGCTCGTGCTGCTGACGCCGGGCTTCGGCATCGGGGCGGCCGGGGTGCCGGCCTTCGCGCTGATCGCGCGCGCCTTCGACAGCCGGCGCTGGCTGCGCGACCTGCTGATCGGGCTGGCGGTGAGCGGCGCGCTGTGGCTGCTGTTCCAGCAGCTGCTGGGGCTGCAGCTCGGGCCCTTCGTCCACTGGCCGGGATGAGGCGCGGATGGAGACCTTCGACGCGCTGATGGGCGGCTTTGCCGCCGCGCTGCAACCTCAGATCCTGATCTACGGCTTCATCGGCTGCCTGCTCGGCACGCTGGTGGGCGTGCTACCCGGCATCGGGCCGGCGCTGACCATCGCGCTGCTGCTGCCGCTGACCTACAAGGTGCCGGCCGCGGCGATGTTCGTGATGTTCGCCGGCGTCTACTACGGCGCGATGTACGGCGGCTCGACCACCTCCATCCTGATCAACACGCCGGGCGAGTCGGCCACCGTGGTCACCGCGCTGGAGGGCTACAAGATGGCGCGCCGCGGCCGCGCCGGGCCGGCGCTGGCGACGGCGGCGATCGGCAGCTTCGTCGCCGGCACGATCGGCACGCTGGCGCTGACCTTCTTCGCGCCGTGGATCGTCGAGGCGGCGCTGAGGTTCGGTCCGGCGGAATACTTCAGCCTGATGGTGCTGTCGCTGGTCGCCGTCACCGCGGTGCTCGGCTCCTCGGTGCTGCGCGGGCTGATCTCGCTGTGCATGGGCCTGCTGTTCGGGCTGGTCGGGGTGGACCTGCAAAGCGGGCAGCCGCGTTTCACCTTCGGCACGGCCGAGCTGCTGGACGGCATCGAGTTCACCGCCGCGGCGGTCGGCCTGTTCGCCGTCGGCGAGGCGCTGTACCTGGCCTGGCAAGGGCGCCAGAGCCAGAGCGAGGTGCTCAAGGTCAGCGGCCGCCTGTGGCTCGGCAAGGAGGACTGGCGGCGCAGCTGGAAGCCCTGGCTGCGCGGCGCGCTGTTCGGCTTCCCGATCGGGGCCATGCCCGCCGGCGGCGCCGAGCTGCCGACGCTGCTGTCCTACTACACCGAGAAGAAGCTTTCCCGCCACCCGGAGGAGTTCGGCCAGGGCGCGATCGAGGGCGTGGCCGGGCCGGAGGCCGCCAACAACGCCTCGGCCGCCGGCGTGCTGATGCCGCTGCTGACGCTGGGCATCCCGACCTCGGCCACCGCCGCGGTGATCCTGTCGGCCTTCGAGGGCTACGGCCTGCAGCCAGGGCCGATGCTGTTCACGTCGGAGTCCGGGCTGGTGTGGACGCTGATCGCGAGCCTGTACATCGGCAACGTCATCCTGCTGCTGCTCAACCTGCCGCTGGTGGGGCTGTGGGTGAAGCTGCTCAGCATCCCGGCGCCGCTGCTGTATGCCGGCATCGTGCTGATCTCGACGGTCGGGGTCTACGGCGCGAGCAACTCGGTCTTCGACGTCGGCCTGCTGTACGCGTTCGGCGCGCTGGGCTACGCGATGCGACGCTTCGACTTCCCGGTCGCGCCGCTGGTGGTCGGGCTGATCCTCGGGCCGATGATGGAGCAGTCGATGCGCCAGGCGCTCACGATCAGCCAGGGCCAGTGGAGCACCTTCGTGACCCGGCCGCTGTCGGGCAGCCTGCTGCTGATCGCGGCGCTGCTGCTTGCCCTGCCGCCGCTGTTCGCGTGGCGGCGGCAGCGCGCGGCCGCACGGCAGGCGGTGCAGGACCAGCCGGCCTGAGCCCTCACGCGACCGCGCATGGCGTTTGCCTGCCTCCTTCTACCAGGAGGATGCCGCGATGAGCAGAAAGTACGGAGTCGAGATGCCCGGCACGCTGGAACGCTCGTCCGACAAGGCGCAGCGCACCTATGCCAAGGCGCTGCGCAGTGCCGAGGACAGCTACGGCAGCGGCGCACGTGCCGCCCGCACTGCCTATGCTGCCTTGAAGCACGGCTTCGAGAAGGTGGGCGACCGGTGGGTCGCCAAGGCACGCAAGGGGCCGTCCGATGCCCAGGCCGCGCAGTCGGGACGCGCCGCGCGCGAACGCCCCAAGGCCACCGCGGGCGGCGTGGACGTGCGGGGCCACACGCGCCAGGAGCTGTACGCCCAGGCGCAGGCCCTGGGCATTGCCGGGCGTTCGCGCATGGGCAAGGAGGAACTGGCGCGCGCGGTGGCCCGGCACCGCCACTGAGGCACCGCTTCAGCGCAGCACTAGCGCCAGGGCCAGCGCCAGCAGCCCGGCGGTGAGGGTGGCGATGGCTTCCGGCGCGTGGTGGTGCAGCCACCACTGCCAGCTGGTGCGCCGCGCGCCGTGGTCGAAGCGACCGTGCGCGCCGTGGTCGCCCGGCACCGGGGCATGCAGGTTGTCGGGGTGGCCGGGCGGCAGGGGGGTGTCGCTGCGCTGGCCACGGTAGCCCTGCCGCGCGAGCAGCCGGTCGAGCAGTCCGGGGGCAAGCTTCTGCGCCAGCATGGCCTGCCAGGCCGGAAAGCCCACCGTGACCTCGCGGCGCGGGTGGCGGCTGGCCCACACGATGGCCTGCGCGGCGAGTTCGGGCTGGAAGACCGGTGGCACCGGTCGTGGCCTGCAGGGCAAGGTGGTGCGCGCCCAGTCGAACTGCGGGGTGTTGAAGGCCGACAGCTGGACCATGGTCAGCGCCACCGCGCTGCGGTCATGGATCAGCTCCGAACGCAGCGAGTCGGTGAAGGCGCGCAACGCCGCCTTCGCGCCGCAGTAGGGGGCCTGCAAGGGGATCGATCGGTACGCCAGCGCCGAGCCCACCTGCACGATGACACCGCGGTTGCGCGGCTTCATGTGGCGCAGCGCGGCAAGCGTGCCCCACACCGCGCCCAGGTAGGTGACCTCGTTGGCACGGCGTAAGTCGTCCGGGACGATCTGCTCGCAAGGGGCGTAGAGGGTCGCCATCGCGTTGTTGACCCACACGTCGATGTGGCCCCAGGCCTCGATCACGCGCGCGGCCGCGGCGTCCACCTGGGCGGCGTCGGCGACGTCGGTGGGCAGCACCAGCGCGCGCCCGCCGGCCGCTTCGACCTCGCGCCGCGCGGCTGCCAGTCCGTCGGTCCCGCGCGCCAGCAGCGCCACCCAGGCCCCGCGCGCCGCGAAGGCGCGCACCGTGGCGCGGCCGATGCCGGCCGAGGCCCCCGTCACCACCACGATCAGCGGCTCGCTCGTGCGCATGGGGTCTCCCTGTCGGTGGAGGCAACCGGTTCAGCGCGCCGGCCGGTCGGCGCGCAGCAGCCGGTCCCCCTGGTCGCGGAAGTCCGGGTCGTCGAGATCCGGCCACCGGTCTTCGTCGAAGCTCGTGAACGGGTCCAGCTGGTCGCGCGGGACGTTGAGCAGCGCGTCGCCGCCGCGTCCCTGCGGCACACTCAGGGCACCCAGGGGCAGCGGCAGCAGCTTGTCGCCGGGCTGCCAGCGCTCGTCCAGCTCCAGCACGACATAGCGCAGCTCGCTGCGGCCCAGGTTGACGATCACGTCCTCGATCTCGCCCAGCTCCCGGCCGTCGCGGTCCTCCACGTCCAGGCCGAGCAAGCGGGTGATGCGCATCAGGCGCTCGCCGCTGTCCCGGCGAGGGGCCACGTCGCTGCCGAAGTGGCGGTCGACCGCGTCGCGGTAGGGATGGTCCTGCCAGTCGGGCCATCGGCTGCGCTCGAAGCCCGGGGCCCGCTCGACGCGCCCGCGTGGCAGGTCCAGCACCCACCGGGCGCCGGTCCACTGCAGCGTGCTGACCGGCACGGCATGCAGTTTCTCGCCCAGCCCCAGGACGCCGCCGAAGGCGAGGATGGCGTAGTGCAGCCGCCCGTAATGGAGGTCGACGATCAGGTCGCGAACCTCGCCCAGGTCCCGTCCCTGCGGGTCGCGCACCTCGCGGCCGAGCAGGCGGCTGGCGCGCAGGTCGGGCGAGGCCGAGACCGGCCCGCGAGGGGTGCCGGCATCCGCCGCCAGGGCCGGCCAGGCGGCGGCCAGCATGAGGGCAAGGCCGCAAGTGGCGGCCAGCAGCCCGGCACGGCGGCCAGATCGGGTACTCGGCATCGGGGCTCCCGGACAAGCACATGCACGCCCCGCTTGCGGCAAGGGGCGTACCCGCAGCGCGGAGGGGGATCAGGGCAGCGCGGGCATCGCCTGTGCGATCACCATGCGGTCACGCGGCAGCGCCGGCGCGCGCGTCATGTCCAGCGTGAGGTCCTGCTCGGGCACGGCATAGCGCAGCCGGGTGGCGAAGAACCGCGCCGAGCGCTGCATCAGCTCCAGCGCGATGGCCTCGCCCGGGCAACGGTGGCCGAGGTGCGGGTCGCCGCCGCCTTGCGGCACGAAGTCGAACCGGCCGGGCGTGCGCTCGCGAAAACGCTCCGGCTGGAAGGAGAGGGGATCGTGCCAGGTGCGCGGGTCGAGGTTGGTGCCGTACAGGTCCAGCAGCACCCGGCGGCCGGCAGGGAAGGCGTAGCCGTTCCATTCGAAATCCTCGCGCACGCGAGCGACCACCGCCGGGAAGAAGGGATAGCAGCGCCGCACCTCGTGCACGAAGCATTCGGCGTAGTCGCCGTTGCTGCGCTGCTGCAGCGCCAGCGCGCATTCGGGGTGGCGGTGCAAGGCATGCGCGACGAAGACGACGTAGACCGACACCGCCACGGTCGGGCGCAACAGGTTCAGCAGTTCGACCGCGGCCACCGGCACGGGCAGGCGCTGGCCCCCTGCGTCGCGGTGCATGGCGACGGTCGCGAGGGCACTGCCGGCGCGCACCGGCTGCCGTCCCTGCCGCACCGCCTCGACGAGTCGGCCCGCCCAGGCCTCGCAACGCTTGCGCGCCGCGCGCGCATGAAAGTGGCCGCGGCCCGGGGCGGCGGCCTGGTCGAACAGCGCCACGAGGTCGGCGCAGCGGCCCGCTTCCTCGGCCTCGGGCCAGGGCACGTCGGCCCAGGCGCACACCGCCCTCGCCAGCGGCAGGTGCAGCGCCTCGTAGAGCCTCACGCGCCGCTGGCCGATCCAGCCGGCGGCACTGCGGTCCAGCTGCTCCTGGTAGCGCTGCCCGAGCTCGGCCACCGCGGCCGGTTGCATCAGCGCCATGAACAGCGCCTTGCGGTGGTGGTGGCCCGCACCGTCCAGGCCCTGCACGCCACCGTTGCCGAGCAGCGTCGCGCGCAACGGCCCGGGCGCCGCGCCGGCACGCACGAAGCGCTGCGGGTCGTAGAACAGCGCAGCGGCGGCCGGGCCGGTCATGCAGATGGCCGGTTGCAGCAGCAGGCGCGCCTCGAACAGGTCGGTGCCGAATGCCCGGCATTGCTCGCCGATGTAGCGGTACGGATCGGCGAGCAGGGCCAGGCTGCTGTCCAGCCGGGGGTCGCGGGGCATGCGGGACACGGGTCACCTCCGTGGAGCTGCGGAGGTTTCGGCAACCGGCGTGCCTTCGCGTGGGCGCCGGTCAGGGCTGTTCTTCGGCGACGACCAGCAGGCGTTGGCGCAGCACCCCGTGCACCGAGCCGATCGCGGTGATGCGCAACGGGGAGCCGACCGGCACGGGACAGCGGAAGCTCACGTCCAGCGTGTCCTGGCCCGGGTGCGTCGGCACCTCGCGCGACCACTGGTGGCGGCCGTCGACCAGCACGCGCAGGCCGTGGCGGGCCGGTGCGTCGCCGCGGTGCGTGACGACGAAGGTGCACGACACCTCGAACAGGCGGTCGCGCACGGCATCGGCCGGGATGTCCAGGTGGGCGACGTCGCCGCTGCCGGCATCGGTCTCCCAGTGCTCGGGAACGGAGGGCGTGCTCATGCGAGGCAGCCCGGCACGCGCGCCCGGGCCGGGCGGATCGGAAAGAAAAACGGCATCGTTCGGCGCAAGCTCATCGCGTCATTCCTGGCGCAAAGGCCGACATGCTAGCGCGCTTGGCCGGGCCGGCCGCGGGCACAGGGATTGCCGCGCGCCATGCGCACCTGCGGCATGCAGGCATACGGCCCCACGCGGCAAGGACGACCGATGCACGAACAAGGCAGGCGGGCCGCACGGCCCGCCGCGATCACCGACCACGACGTCTACCTGTTCCGGGAAGGCACGCATGCGCGGCTGCACGAAAAGCTCGGCTGCCACCTGGATCCGGGCGGCGGTGCGCGCTTCGCCGTCTGGGCGCCCAACGCCAGTGCCGTGTCGGTGACCGGCGAGTGGAACGGCTGGTCGCCCGGGGCCGACCGGCTCGCGCCTCGCCCCGACGGCAGCGGCATCTGGGAAGGCCATGCCCCCGCGGCCCGCCACGGGCAGGTCTACAAGTACCGCGTGCACGGGCAGGGAGGTTACGTGGTCGACAAGGCCGACCCGTTCGCGGTCCATGCGGAAGTGCCGCCGGCGACCGGCTCGCGCATCTGGAGCCTGGACCACGAATGGCAGGACGAGGGGTGGATGCGCACGCGCGCGGCACGCAACGCACTCGACGCGCCGGTCTCGATCTACGAGCTGCACGCAGGCTCGTGGCGGCGCGCCGACGGGCAGCCCTTGGGCTACCGCGAGCTTGCCCACGCGCTGGCGGAGTACGTGCAGGCGATGGGCTTCACCCACGTGGAGCTGCTGCCCGTCACCGAGCACCCGTTCTACGGCTCCTGGGGCTACCAGACCACCGGCTATTTCGCGCCCACGGCGCGCTACGGCACGCCGCAGGACTTCATGTACTTCGTCGACCACCTGCACCGCCACGGCATCGGCGTGCTGCTCGACTGGGTGCCGTCGCATTTCCCGACCGACGAGCACGGCCTGCAGTACTTCGACGGCACGCACCTGTACGAGCACGCCGACCCCCGCCAGGGCTTCCATCCGGACTGGAACTCCAGCATCTTCAACTACGGCCGCCTCGAGGTGCGCAGCTTCCTGCTGTCCTCGGCGTTGTACTGGCTGGACACCTACCACCTGGACGGGCTGCGCGTCGACGCGGTGGCCTCGATGCTGTACCTGGACTACGGCCGCCGGCCGGGCGAATGGATCCCCAACGTGCACGGCGGCAAGGAGAACCTGGACGCGATCGATTTCCTGCGCGAGCTCAACCGCGCCGTGTACCGCGAGCACCCGGACGTGATGACGGTGGCCGAGGAATCGACCGCCTGGCCGATGGTCTCGCGCCCGACCCACCTGGGCGGGCTCGGGTTCGGCATGAAGTGGAACATGGGCTGGATGCACGACACGCTGTCGTTCATGAAGGAAGACCCGATCCATCGCATGTACCACCTGGGACGGCTGAGCTTCTCGCTGGTCTATGCCTTCAACGAGAACTTCGTGCTCGCGCTCTCGCACGACGAGGTGGTGCACGGCAAGGGCTCGCTGCTCAGCCGCATGCCCGGCGATCCCTGGCGGCAGTTCGCCAACCTGCGCGCGCTGTACGGCTACATGTGGACCCATCCCGGCAAGAAGCTGCTGTTCATGGGTGGCGAGTTCGGCCAGCGCCGCGAGTGGACGCACGAAGGCGAGCTCGACTGGCACCTGGCGCAGCTGCCCGACCATGGGGGCGTGCAACGCTACATGCAACAGCTCAACCGCGTGCTGCGAGAGGAACCGGCGCTGCACGAGGTGGATTTCGAGCCGGCCGGCTTCGAGTGGATCGAGGCCAACGACACCGAATCGACCGTGATCGCCTTCCTGCGCAGGGGCAAGGCTGCGCAGGCCGCCACGCTGCTCGTGGTGTGCAACTTCACGCCCGAGCCGCGCACCCGCTACGTGGTCGGCGTGCCGGCGCCGGGGCATTGGCGCGAGATCGTCAACAGCGACGCGCAGGAGTTCGGCGGCGCCGGCTGGGGCAACCTGGGCGGCGTCGACGCGGTGCCGCAGCCGGCCCACGGGCAGCCGCAGTCGGTGAGCCTCACGCTGCCGCCGCTGTCCACCATCGTGCTGAGGCACGAGGCCCATGGCTGAGGCCCGTCGCCGCCCTGCGCGCAAGGGCGCCGTCCCCGACGGGCGCGTGCGTGCCGTGATCGATGCCGTGCACCCCTGCGTCGACGGGCGCCGGTTCGCGGTCAAGCGCATCGCCGGCGAGCCGGTGCAGGTGGAGGCGCATGTCTTCGCCGACGGCCACGACACGCTGCGCGTGCTGCTGCTGTGGCGCGCCGAGGCGGACGCCGGCTGGCAGGAAGTGGAGATGCAGCAGCGCTACAACGACGAGTGGCTGGCCGGCTTCACGCCCCCGGCCCCAGGCCGCTACCGCTACACCGTCACGGCCTGGGTGGACCACTTCCGGTCCTGGCGGCACGAGCTCGAGCGCCGCACCGATCCCGAGGACATCCGCGTCGCAGCGCTGGCCGGCGGCGTGCTGCTGGAGGAGGCCGCCGCACGCGCCGGCGGAGCCGACCGCAGCCGCCTCAAGGACTGGGCGCGGCGGCTGCGCGGCGCCGCGGCCGGGCCGGGGGCAGCCACCGACACGCAGGCGCTCAAGGCCCTGGCGCTGGATGCGGAGCTGGCCGAGCTGGCCGACCGCCATCCCGACCGCAAGTTCGCGGCGATCCACCCGGTGGAGCTGCCGCTGGTGGCCGACCGCCAACGCGCGCGCTTCAGCACCTGGTACGAGCTGTTCCCGCGCTCGGCCGCGCCCGAACCGGGCCGGCACGGCAGCTTGCGCGACGTCGAGGCGCGCCTGCCGTACGTGGCCGAGCTCGGCTTCGACGTGCTTTACCTGCCGCCGATCCATCCGATCGGGCGAACCAGGCGCAAGGGCAGGAACAACACCCTGACGGCCGCACCGGACGACGTGGGCAGCCCCTGGGCGATCGGCGCGGAAGAGGGCGGCCACAAGGCGGTGCATCCGGAGCTGGGCACGCTGGAGGACTTCCGGCACCTGGTGGAGCGCGCGCGCGACCACGGCATCGAGATCGCGCTGGACATCGCCTTCCAGTGCGCGCCCGACCATCCGTACGTCCAGGAACACCCCGAGTGGTTCCGCTGGCGCCCGGACGGCACGGTGCAGTACGCCGAGAACCCGCCGAAGAAGTACCAGGACATCTACCCGTTCAACTTCGAGAGCAGCGACTGGCAGGCGCTGTGGGCAGAGCTCAAGAGCATCTTCGACCACTGGATCGCGCAGGGCGTGAAGATCTTTCGCGTCGACAACCCGCACACCAAGTCGTTCGCGTTCTGGGCCTGGTGCATCGACGCGCTCCAGCGCGAGCACCCCGACCTGATCTTCCTGTCCGAGGCCTTCACCCGCCCCAAGGTGATGCACCGGCTGGCCAAGCTGGGCTACACCCAGTCCTACACCTACTTCACCTGGCGCAACACACGCCAGGAACTGACCGAGTACTTCACCGAGCTGTCGCAGGGGCCGGGCAGGGAGTACTTCCGCCCCAACGTCTGGCCGAACACGCCGGACATCCTGCACGAGGCGCTGCAGTCCGGGCTGCGCTCCGCGTTCATGGCGCGGCTGGTGCTGGCCGCGACGCTGAGCGCCAGCTACGGCATCTACGGGCCGGCCTACGAGCTGATGGAGCACGCGCCGCTCAAGCCGGGCAGCGAGGAATACCTGGACTCCGAGAAGTACCAGCTGCGCCACTGGGACCTCGATCGCGCCGACAGCCTGCGGCACTTCGTCGCGCGCATCAACCGCATCCGGCGCGACAACCCGGCATTGCAGTCCAACGACAGCCTGCGCTTCTTCCCCACGGACAACGAGCAGCTGATCGCCTACGCCAAGCGCAGCGCCGACGGCGACAACGTCATCCTCACCGTCGTGAACCTGGATCCGCACCACGTGCAGTCGGGCTGGCTGGACCTGGAGGCCGAGGCGCTCGGCATCGACGCGGGCCAGCCCTGTCAGGTACATGACTTGCTCACCGATCAGCGCTTCGTCTGGAACGGTACCCGCAACTTCATCCTCCTCGACCCCTCCCAGGTCCCGGCCCACGTGTTCCGCCTGCAACACCGGGGGCGCAGCGAGCAGGACTTCGACGGATTCGATTGAGCAAGGTCCCCCGACATGAACGCCCCGCGCACCCCGCAACTGGCGTCCCCGGACGCCGGCCAGGTCCCGCCCGATGACGACGAGCGGCTCTGGTACAAGGACGCGGTCATCTACCAGCTCAACGTCAAGGCCTTCTTCGACTCCAACGACGACGGCATGGGCGACTTCCGGGGCCTGGCGTCCCGGCTGGACTACATCCGCGACCTGGGGGTCAACACGCTCTGGCTGATGCCGTTCTACCCGTCGCCGCTCAAGGATGACGGCTACGACATCGCCCGCTACGAGGAGGTGCACCCGCAGTACGGCACGCTGGAGGACTTCCAGCTGATGCTGGACGAAGCGCACCGGCGGGGCCTGCGCGTGGTCACCGAACTGGTCATCAACCACACCTCGGACCAGCACCCCTGGTTCCAGCGTGCGCGCCAGGCCCCGCCCGGCTCGCCCGAGCGCGACTTCTACGTCTGGAGCGACACCGACCGGAAGTACCTGGGCACGCGCATCATCTTCACCGACACCGAGACCTCCAACTGGACCTGGGATCCGGTGGCCGGGGCCTACTACTGGCACCGCTTCTTCAGCCACCAGCCGGACCTGAACTTCGACAACCCGCTGGTGCTGGAGGCAGTGTTCAAGGTGATGCGCTTCTGGCTGGACCGCGGCGTGGACGGCTTCCGGCTCGACGCCATCCCGTACCTGGTCGAGCGCGACGGCACCAGCAACGAGAACCTGCCCGAGACCCACGCGGTCATCAAGCAGCTGCGCGCGGCGATCGACGCCCATTACCCGAACCGCTTCCTGCTGGCCGAGGCCAACCAGTGGCCGGAGGACGTGCGCGACTATTTCGGCGACGGCGACGAATGCCACGCGGCGTATCACTTCCCGCTGATGCCGCGCATCTACATGGCGATGGCACAGGAGGACCGCTACCCGGTGGTCGAGATCATGCAGCAGACGCCGGAGATCCCGCCCACCTGCCAGTGGGCCATCTTCCTGCGCAACCACGACGAACTGACGCTGGAGATGGTGACCAGCAAGGAACGCGACTACATGTACAGCATGTACGCCGCCGACCCGCGTGCGCGCATCAACCTGGGCATCCGCCGCCGGCTCGCGCCGCTGATGGACAACGACATGGACCGCATCAAGCTGATGAACAGCCTGCTGCTGTCCATGCCGGGCTCGCCCATCATCTACTACGGCGACGAGATCGGCATGGGCGACAACGTGTTCATCGGCGACCGCAACGGCGTGCGCACCCCGATGCAGTGGAGCCCGGACCGCAACGCCGGCTTCAGCCGCGCCGACCCGCAGCGCCTGTACCTGCCGCCCATCATGGACCCGGTGTATGGCTACGAGTCGGTCAACGTCGAGGCACAGCTGCGCGACCCCTCGTCGCTGCTGAACTGGATGCGCCGCATGCTCGCGGTGCGCAGGACCAGCCACGCCTTCGGGCGCGGTTCGCTGACCTTCCTGCGGCCGGGCAACCGCAAGATCCTGGCCTACCTGCGCGAGCACGGCGAGGACACCATCCTGTGCGTGGCCAACCTGTCGCGCTCGGCCCAGCCGGTGGAGCTGAACCTCTCGGCCTACAAGTCGCGCGTGCCGGTCGAGCTGCTCGGGCGCACCACCTTTCCGCCCATCGGCGAGCTGCCGTACCTGCTGACACTGCCGGCACACGGCTTCTACTGGTTCCGCCTCGCGACCGACGCGGCCGTGCCGACCTGGCACGAGGAGGTGCTGCCCACCGAGGACCGGCCGGTGCTGGTGCTGTTCGACGGCTGGAACAGCCTGTTCCGCGACCACGTCGTGCCCTGGCGCATCGGGCTGGCGCTGAAGATCCGCGAGCAGTTCGAGACCGACACGCTGCCGCGCTACATCGAGGCGCAGCGCTGGTACGCGTCCAAGGGCGAGGCGGTGCAGCGGGTGCGGCTGGTCGACCAGGCGATCTGGGAGTACGGCAACCACAGCTGGATGCTCGCGCTGACCGAGCTGGACGGCCCGGCCGACCGTCCGCGCTACTTCGTGCCGCTCGCCCTGGCCTGGGAGGAGCAGGACGAGGAGCGCTACCGCAGCGTCGCGCTCAACACCGCCGCGCGCATCCGTCAGCAGGCCAACGTCGGCGTGGTCGGCGACGCCTTCCAGGACGACGCGTTCACGCGCGCGGTGATGGCCGCGCTCGGGCAGGCGCGCGAGATCCCGACCGTGCACGGCGTGATCCGCTTCCGCCCGACCGACGCCTTTGCCGAGCTGGCCGGCCCGGACCTGCCGTGGCTGACGATCCGCAAGCCGCAAGGGCAGAGCAGCAACACCCTGGTGACGCTGGACGAGCGCCTGTTCTTCAAGGGCTACCGGCGCCTGCGAGAGGGCATGAACCCCGAGTACGAGATCGGCCGCTTCCTGGCCGAACAGGCCCGCTTCCCGCATTGCGTGCCGGTGGCCGGGGTGATCGAGTACGAAGGCAGCGACGGCAGCCGCGCGACGCTCGGCATCGTGCAGGCCTACGTGCCCAACCAGGGCGACGGCTGGTCCTACACGCTGGACTACCTGGAGCGCTACCTGGAATTGCGCCGCGCCAGCACCGAAGCCGTGCCGCCGGACGTGCACGGTGCCTACCTGGCACTGGTGCGCACGCTGGCCGAACGCACGGCCCAGCTGCACCTGGCCTTTGCTCAGGCGCATGGCGACCCGGCCTTCGAGCCCGAGCCCCTCCGGGCCGAGGACCTCGCGTCATACGCCGAGCGCGCGGGCACACAGGCGCGCGACACGCTGGACCGGCTGGAAGCCGCGTTGCAGACCCTGCCGCCGCGGGTGCTGCCCCTGGCACGCCGCGTCTTCGAGCGCCGCGACGCGGTCCTGCAGTGCATCGCGCAGTCCGCGGCGGCGCCGCAGCACGGGTTGCGCACGCGCCATCATGGCGACTACCACCTGGCGCAGGTGCTGCTGCAGCGCAACGACTTCATCATCACCGACTTCGAAGGGGAGCCGGGCCACAGCTTCGAGGCCCGCCGCGAGAAGCAGTCGCCGCTGAAGGACGTGGCCGGGATGCTGCGCTCCTTCAGCTACGTGCGCGCGGTGGCGCTGCGCCAGGTGGCGCAGACGCCCGAGGAACACGACGCGCTGGTGCCCCATGCGGCCGAATGGGAAGCCCAGGTGCGCCTGGCCTTCCTCGACGCCTACCATGCCACCGCGGGCAGCGCCGGGCTGTACGACACCCTGACGCCGGGCGCCGGGCTGCTGGGGCTGTTCGAGCTGCAGAAGGCGCTGTACGAGCTGCGCTACGAGCTCGATCACCGACCGGACTGGGTGGAGATCCCGCTGCACGGGTTGGCCTCGCTGGTCCCAGGAGGCCCCGATGGAAAGCATTGAAGTGCTGCTCGACCCCGCGCGGGCCTTCCTGTACCAGATCGCGGCCTTCCTGCCGCGGCTCGCGCTGGCGGCAGTGGTGCTGCTGGTGGGCTACCTGCTCGCGCGGGCGCTGCGCTTCGGGCTGGTCAAGGGGCTGCGCGCCGTCAACCTCCACATCGTCACCCAGCGCTCGGGCATGGACGGCTTCCTGCAGCGCGGCGGCACGAGCTCCGACACCGTGGACCTGCTCGGCCGGCTGGCCTACTGGGTGGTGATCCTGGCCGCGCTGATCGTCGCGTTCAACAGCCTGGGCGCGGCCTACGTCACCGAGCTGCTCGGCCGCGTGATGCTGTTCGTGCCGCGCGTCGTCGTCGGGCTGCTGATCCTGGCGTTCGGGATGTACTTCGCTCGCTTCGTCGGCACCTCGGTCACCGCCTACACGCGCAGCATCGGCATCCGCGACGCCGATTCGCTGGGCCGGCTGGCCCGGTACGCCATCACCGCCTTCGTCGTCATCATCGCGCTGGACCAGCTGGACATCGGCGGCGTGATCGTGCGGCATGCCTTCCTGATCCTGCTGGGCGGCATCGTGCTGGCCTTCGCGCTCGCCTTCGGGCTGGGCGGCAAGGACTGGGCCGCCGCGCGGCTGGAGCAGTGGTGGCCCACGCCCGGCCGGTCCCGCCACGACATCGACGATTCCTGACAGCCCGGCCCGGCGCCCCGGGGCCGGCAGGCAGCGCGGGCGCAGCACGCAACGTCTTTCGCAGCATCACCACACAGGCCGACCATGAGATCCTCCGACCGAGAAGCGCCGATCACCGCCGTCTGGCCGGGCAAGCCCTATCCGCGCGGGGCGACCTGGGACGGCGAAGGCGTCAACTTCGCCGTGTTCTCCGAACACGCCGAGAAGGTCGAGCTGGCGCTGTTCGACCCCTCGGGCCGACGCGAGCGCCAGCGCGTCACGATGAAGGAGTGCACCGACCACGTGTGGCACTGCTACCTGCCCGAAGCCCGCCCCGGGCAGACCTACGGCTACTACGTGCACGGGCCTTACCGGCCGGAGGAGGGGCACCGGTTCAATCCGCACAAGCTGCTGGTCGACCCGTACGCCAAGGACTTCGTCGGCGAGCTGCGCTGGAACGACGCGCTGTACGGCTACACCGTCGGCCACCGGAAGGAGGACCTGTCGTTCGACCGCCGTGACAGCGCCCCCTACCTGCCCAAGTGCCGGGTGCTGGAAGCCGCCTTCACCTGGGGCGAGGACCGCCGCCCCGAGATCCCGTGGCACGACATGGTCATCTACGAGCTGCACGTGCGCGGGTTCTCGATGCTCAACCCGAAGGTGCCGGAGCCGCTGCGCGGCACCTACGCCGGGCTGGGGTCGGCGCCCTCGGTCAGCTACCTCAAGCACCTGGGCATCACCACGGTCGAGCTGATGCCGGTGCATTCCTTCGTCAACGACCGCTACCTGGCCGAGAAGGGGCTGCAGAACTACTGGGGCTACAACACCTTCGGCTTCCTGGCTCCGGTGATGCGGTATTCGTACTCGCGCAAGGTCAAGGAATTCAAGACCATGGTCAAGAGCCTGCACTCGGCAGGCATCGAGGTCATCCTCGACGTGGTCTACAACCACACCTGCGAAGGCAACCAGCTCGGCCCGACGCTGTCGCTGCGCGGCATCGACAACGCGGCCTACTACATGCTGTCGGAGGAGAACCCGCGCTACTACAACGACTTCACCGGCTGCGGCAACACGCTCAACCTGATGCACCCGCGCGTGCTGCAGATGGTGATGGACTCGCTGCGCTACTGGGTCGAGGAGATGCACGTCGACGGCTTCCGCTTCGACCTGGCCTCGGCACTGGCACGCGAGCGGGGCAGGGTGGAGCACCTGGGCGGCTTCTTCGACGTGATCCGGCAGGACCCGACGCTCAACCGAGTCAAGCTGATCGCCGAACCCTGGGACCTGGGGCATGGCGGCTACCAGGTCGGCAACTTCCCGCTCGGCTGGGCCGAGTGGAACGACCGCTACCGCGACGGCATGCGCGCCTACTGGAAGGGCGACGGCGGGCTGATCGGGGAGTTCGCCACGCGGCTGACCGGCTCGTCGGACCTGTATGGCCGCTCCGGCAAGCGCCCGCACGCCAGCATCAACTTCATCACCGCACACGACGGCTTCACGCTGCACGACCTGGTCTCCTACAACGACAAGCACAACGAAGCCAACGGCGAGGACAACCGCGACGGCAACAACCACAACCTGTCGTGGAACTGCGGCGCCGAAGGGCCGACCGACGACCCCGGCATCAACGCGCTGCGCGAGCGCCAGAAGCGCAACATGCTGGCCACGCTGCTGCTGTCGCAGGGGGTGCCGATGCTGCTGGCCGGCGACGAGCGCGGGCACACGCAGCACGGCAACAACAACGCCTACTGCCAGGACAACGAGATCAGCTGGATCGACTGGACGCCCACACCCGAGCGCGAGGCGCTGCAGCAGTTCGTGCGCCGGCTGATCGAGCTGCGTTGCGGCCACCCGACCTTCCGCCGGCGCGACTTCTTCGAGGGCAAGGCCCTGCTGGGCGGGCACCTGAAGGACCTGCTGTGGCTCAAGCCCGACGGCACCGAGATGGGCACCGAGGCCTGGGAACACGAGCATGCCCGCTGCCTGGGCGTCTACCTGGCCGGCGCCGGGCTGGACGACGTCTCTCCGCACGGCGAGCCGCTGCAGGATGACGATTTCCTGGTCCTGTTCAACGCGCACGAGAGCGAAATCGCCTTCCACATGCCGCCGCTGGAAGGCGCGCCGTGGACCGCGCTGGTCGACACGCGCCACGACACCGGCGAAGCGCCGCCCACGCAGCACGCACGCGGTGAACACTACCCGCTGCAGGGGCGATCGCTCGCGGTGCTGACGCGCCCCATGCACACGCCGGCCACCCCGGGGTAAGGCACCGCCGCATGCAACGCACGGCCAACGCGTGACATCCGGCCGTTGAATGGGTCACGCGCAGGGCGCGCGCACCCCATCCGGGGGTGGCGGTGCGCCAAACCCTCCCTAAACTGGTCTGCAGTCCATGTGCCAGGAACGACCATGAACCCGCAGATCCTCCCGAGCCGCGACGCGGCTGCCCGCCCGGGACCGGCCCCCGAGGCGGTCGCCGGCCCGGCGCGCGTGCTGCGGCCTGCGGGCCTGGCCGGCTCGCCCAACCTGCTCGACCGCTGCGCCGTCGAGTCGCTGCGGCTGCTGCAGGACAACCTGACGCCGCAGGGCATCCTCGCGGCCAGCCCCACCGAGGCGGCCGAGGCGCGCCGCTACACGCGCATCTTCGGCCGCGACGCCGCGATCTGCGTGCTGGCGATGGCCGGCAGCGGGGTCGAACCGCTGGAGCGCGGCGCGCTGGCCAGCATCGATGCGCTGGCGCGCGCGCAGGCGCCCAACGGCCAGATCCCCAAGTACGTCGACCCGGAAGGGCAGGATGCGGATTTCTGGTACCTGGGCTGCATCGACGCGACACTGTGGTGGCTCATCGCGGTCGACCACCTGCGGCGCCACAGCCCGCTGTGCGAGGCGCAGGGCGGCTGGGAGCCCCAGGTGCGCAAGGCGATCGCCTGGCTGCAGGCGCAGGAGCACCAGCGCTTCTTCCTGCTGCAGCAGAACGAGGCCAGCGACTGGGCCGACATCATGCCGCGCTCGGGCTTCGTGCTCTACACCAACGCGCTGTGGTACCGCGTCAAGCGCCTGTACGACCTGCCGCGGCAGGAGGAGACGCACGACCACTTCAACCACCTGTTCCACCCGTTCCGGCGCGACCTGCCCGACTACCGGCGCAGCCGCCTGCTGGGCCACTACGCGCGTCGCGGCCGGCGCAACCCGGACCTGTACCTCAGCTTCGTGAACCTGTCCTTCGCCGGCAACGAGGGCGACGTGTTCGGCAACGTGCTGGCCATCCTCTACGGCCTGGCCGGCGACTCGATGGCCGAAGGCATCGTGCAGGCGCTGTCGCGGGCACGCGTGGCCGACCCCTATCCGGTGCGGGTGGTGGTGGACCCGCTGTCCCCGCGCGATCCGCTGTGGCGCGCCTACATGGGCCGGCACCGGCAGAACCATCCGCACCAGTACCACAACGGCGGCATCTGGCCGTTCGTCGGCGGCTTCTGGACCCTGGCGCTGGCCCAGCTCGGCAAGCGCGACCAGGCGCAGCAGGAGCTTGGCAAGCTGGCGCAGGCACTGAGCCTGGACGACTGGCGCTTCACCGAGTGGTTCCACGGCCGCACGCTGCAGCCGTGCGGCATGGCCGGCCAGAGCTGGAACGCCGCGGCCTTCCTGGTCGCCAGGCAAGCGCTCGACGGCGGACGCTACGCCATCTGAACACCGCATCGGCGAGAATGCGCCGGCCGCATGGGCGGCCTCACGCCGATCGCCGATGACCGACCGCACCGGTGCGCTGCTGGGCGAACTGCTGCAGCGCGTCTCACGCTCCTTCTATCTCAGCCTGCGGGCGCTGCCTGCGGGGCTGCGCACGCCGGTCAGCCTGGCTTACCTGCTCGCGCGGGCGGCCGACACGGTTGCCGACACGCCCGGCCAGCCCGAAGCCGTGCGGCTCGCCGGCCTCGCGCAGTTGCGCGCGGCGTTCTTGGGGCAGGGCATGGTCCTGCCGCCGGCGGCCCCGGCGTGGCAGGACGACGAACGCCGCCTGTGGGCGGCGCTGCCCGAGGCACTGCAGCTGCTGCAACGCCTGGACCCGGCAGACCAGGCCGCGATCCGCCGCGTGCTGGGCACGCTGGTCGACGGGATGGAATACGACCTGCGCCGCTTTGCCGGCGGCACGGCGGCCACCCCGGTGATGCTGGCCGAACGCGCCGAACTCGATCGCTACACCTACCTCGTGGCCGGCTGCGTCGGCGAGTTCTGGACCGCGATGGCCATGCGCCATTGCCCGGCGGTGCGCAACTGGCCCGCCGCGCAGATGAGCGCGCTCGCAGTGGACTACGGCAAGGCGCTGCAGCTGACGAACGTGCTGCGCGACTGCGGCGAGGACCTGGCCGCCGGGCGCTGCTACCTGCCGCGCGCGTACACCGGCGCACCGGAAGGCAGGCCGCTCGGGCGCCCCCAGGCGCTGCCGGCACTGGGGCGGCTGAGCCTGGAGGCGCTCGCGCTGTACCGGCAGGCCGCGGCGTACGTGCTGGCGATCCCGCGTCGTGCGCTGCGCCTGCGGCTGGCCAGCCTCTGGCCGCTGATGATCGGCCTGGCCACCCTGCGCGAGCTCGCGCGCAACCCGCACTGGCCCGATCCGGGGCACCGCAGCAAGGTGCGGCGCGGCGAGGTGTACCGCATCCTGGGCCGCTCGGTGTGGCCCGCCCTGTCCGACCGGGCGCTGCGGCACTGGTTCGACCGGGCCTGGGCCGAGGTCGAAGCCGCCTGCCGCGCGCTGGACGGGCACCCCGCTTGCTGAACGAGGCGGCAGGGCGGCGCATGCCGCACCTTGGGGAGATGCCGATGCCGTTCAAGCACCTGGGCGCCGTGGCGATGCTCGCAGCCGGGGCGTGCCTGCCATGGGCGGCGTCCCGCGCCGACGAGGGCGAGCGCGCGCGCGTCGTGCAGCAGGTGGCCCACGCCGTGGTGCGCAGCGGCGACGCGCAGGGCATGGCCTTCGCGATCGTCGACAAGACGGGAGCGCGCCTGCACGTCTACGACGCCCTGGGGCGCGTGCAGGGGACGGCACCGGTGCTGCTCGGGCTGGCACGCGGCGACCATTCCGTACCCGGGATCGGCGAGCGCAGGATGTCCGAGATCCGGCCCCACGAGCGCACCACGCCGGCGGGCCGTTTCGTGGCCGAGCATGGCCGCAACGTGCAGGGCGAGGACATCATCTGGGTGGACTACGAGGCTGCTGTTTCGATGCACCGCGTCCGCGCGACCAACCCGCGCGAACGGCGCCTCGAACGGCTGGCGTCACCGACCATTGCCGACAACCGCATCTCGTACGGCTGCATCAACGTGCCGGCGGACTTCTACGATCGCGTCCTGAAGCCCACCTTCCGGGCCCGCCATGCGGTCGTGTACGTGCTGCCGGAAACGCGTCCGGTGCACGAGGTGCTGGGCTTCCTGGACTGATGCCAGGCACCGGACCATGCGGTCGGGTGCGGTCCTGCCGGGCGCGCAGGGTGGCCACGCCCGGCAGGACGAGGGTCAGTTGCGGTCTGCGCGCGGGGCGCGCTCTTCCATCGTCGTGCTGCTGCCCATGCTGTCGGACGACGAGTCCATGCCTTGCGTGCCCTGCGTCGTGCCGGTGGTGCCGCTGGCCGCTTCGTTGCCCATGGCGCGACCTTCCGGCGTGGCAGCGCCGCCCGGATTGGTGGCGGCTTCCGGCTGGGTGGTCGGTGCAGCACCCGAGCCCTGCGCCGTGCCCGGCGTGCCGGTCGATTGCGCATGGGCCATGCCCAAGGCGGCGGACAGCGCGGCGGCCAGGGCCAGTCGCTTGGTCAATGAGGTCATCAGAGTCTCCTGTGAGGGTGGGATGATCGGCGGGCACCGGCGGGCTCGGCGAGCCACGAAATCGTCCGGCGTCCCGACACCTATGCCGTGCAACCCACATGCCCGCGATCGCCCGCGCGTGTCAGCCGATCACCGACGCCACGCGGCACCCGACGCGGCAGCCGTCCCACCCACCACGGCAACCGCAGCGCGAGCATCGTGGCCAGCCCGCCGCAGCGACCGAAGCCGACCGGCCTGCCGGCCTCCTCGCGCGAGATCAACAGGTAGAAGCCCGCGTCGCTGGCGCTCAGCGGCCCGGTCCAAGCGAGGCCCGATCCGCATCCTCACGACGAAGAGTCGAACCCATGGGTGAACCGGATTCGCCCCGGGATCCGCAGCAGCGAGCGCTCGCGGGAGGCGGGACGCAGGCATGGACCTTCACCCCGGCAGGCCGGCGCACGGAGGCGGCCGGGCGCGCCGCCCGCGCCACCGCACGCACGCAGCATCGCCGGAGCACAATTTGCCCGTCCGCGGAAAAGTGATCCGCACAACGCCATCCGGAGTGCCGCCATGGCCATGAGCCGCCAGTACGAAACCGCCGAACCGACCCGCGCCGAGATCGACGCCAGCCACGGCCCCCTGTTGCTCGAGTTCGGCGCCCCGTGGTGCGGCTGGTGCCAAGGCGCGCAGCCGCTGATCGCGCAGGCCTTGGCCGCGCATCCCGAGGTGCGGCACCTGAAGATCGAGGACGGCAAGGGACGGCCGCTGGGACGCGCCTTCAGGGTCAAGCTGTGGCCGACGCTGGTCTTCCTGCGCGACGGCCAGGAGACCGCGCGGCTGGTGCGCCCCCAGGACGCCGCCGCGATCGCGCAGGCGCTGGCCGGCATCGTGTAGCCCGGCACGGCAGGCGCCGAATTTGCCCGTCGACGGGACCATCCACCTGCCGACGGAGGCGACCGATGCCCGTGCGACCCCACGCATCCCTGCTGTTGCTGCTGACGACCCTGCTGCTCGCGGTCATGGGCCTGGCCTTGGCCATCGGCGGGGGCTGGCTGCTGAGCCTGGGCGGGGCCTGGTACTACCTGGCGGCCGGTCTGCTGATGCTGCTGAGCGCCGCGCTGCTGGCGCGCCGCCGCGCCCATGCGCTGTGGAGCTTCGCGGCGCTGGTGGGGCTGACCATCGCCTGGTCGCTGTGGGAAGCCGGCCTGGACTGGTGGCCGCTGGCGATCCGCAACAACGTGCCGTTCCTGCTCGGCCTGCTGCTGCTCACGCCCTGGATCGCGCGGCGCCTGGAACCGCCGGCGCTGCGCGGTGGCCGCATCGCGCTGGGGGTCGCGCTGCTGGCCTTCGTCGTCGTCGCCGTGGCCTCGTGGGCCCGGGACCCGCACCGCATCGAGGGGCGCCTGCCACCGCTGCAGGGCAACGCCGCGGCCCTTGACGATCCCGTGCCGGCCGGTGAGTGGCATGCCTATGGTCGCACCGGCCACGGCCAGCGCTACGCGCCGCTGGACCAGATCACGCCGCAGAACGTCGCGCGGCTCGAAGTCGCCTGGCACTTCCGCACCGGCGACATGCGGGGCCAGCCGGGCGACCCGGAGGAAACCACCTTCGAGGTCACGCCGCTCAAGGTCGGCAACCGCCTGTTCCTGTGCACGCCGCACCAGCAGGTGGTGGCCCTCGATGCGACCACCGGTGCCGAGGTCTGGCGCTTCAACCCGCGCATCGAAGGCGAGCTGGCGTTGCAGCACCTGACCTGCCGCGGACTGTCCTACCTGCCACCAGGGACCGCCGCGACGCCCGCGGCCACCGGGCGTGCGCCGGTCGGCTCCGGCTCCCAGCCCGTCGCGGCGGAAGACGCGCCGGCCACGGACGACTGCCCGGCGAAGCTGTTCATGCCCACGGCCGACGGGCGCCTGATCGCGCTGAACCCGGACGACGGGCAGGTCTGCCGCAGCTTCGGTGGCGGCACCGGCCAGATCGACCTGTGGGCCAACATGCCGAACAAGCGGGCGGGCGGCTACTACTCGACCTCGCCGGTGGTGGTGACCGACCGCGTGGTCGTGGTCGGCGGCACGGTGCTGGACAACGTCAGCACCAACGAGCCCTCGGGCGTGATCCGCGCCTTCGACGTGCGCACCGGCGCGCTGGTCTGGAACTGGGACCCGGCGCGGCCCGAGGCCACCGAGCCGATCGCGCCCGACGCCACCTACACGCCCAGCTCGCCCAACAGCTGGTCCATCTCCAGCGTCGACACCGAGCTCGGCCTGGTCTACGTGCCGCTGGGCAACCAGCCGCCGGACCAGTGGGGCGGGCAGCGCAGCGAGGACGTCGAGCGCTACGGGTCCTCCGTGGTTGCGCTGGATCTGGCCACCGGCAAGGTGCGCTGGCACTTCCAGACCGTGCACCACGACCTGTGGGACTACGACGTGCCCTCGCAGCCCACGCTGGTGGACCTGACCATCGACGGCGAGCGCGTGCCGGCGCTGGTGCAGCCGACCAAGCAGGGCGAGCTGTTCGTGCTCGACCGGCGCGACGGCCGTCCGCTGCTGCCGGTGGAAGAGCGGCCCGTCCCGCAAGGCGCGGTCGAAGACGACCGCACCGCGCCGACCCAGCCGGTCTCGGCGCTGTCGTTCGAACCCGAGCCGCTGCGCGAGCGCGACATGTGGGGCACGACCCTGTTCGACCAGCTGTACTGCCGCATCGCCTTCCGCCGGCTGCGCTACGAGGGACGCTATACGCCGCCGTCGCTGGAGGGCACGCTGGTCTATCCCGGCAACTTCGGCGTGTTCAACTGGGGCGGCATCGCGGTCGACCCGGTGCAGCAGGTGGCGTTCACCACGCCGGCCTACCTGGCCTTCACCTCGCAACTGGTGCGACGGCGCGACGACACCTCGCTGCACGTGCAGGGCCAGCAGCCCGTCGAGCCGCTGCCCGCGCTGAACGAGAACTTCGGCGCGCCCTATGCGGTGAAGATGGGCGCGTTCACCTCGCCGCTCGGCATCCCGTGCCAGGCGCCGCCCTGGGGCCATGTCGCGCTGGTGGACCTGCGTACCGGCGAGGTGATCTGGAAGCACCGCAACGGCACGGTGCGCGACAGCTCGCCTGTGCCGCTGCCGTTCCGCATGGGCGTGCCCTCGCTGGGCGGGCCGCTGGTCACCGCAGGCGGCGTCGCGTTCCTCTCCGGGACGCTGGACTACTACGTGCGCGGCTACGAGCTGGCCACCGGGCGCGAGCTGTGGACGCAACGCCTGCCGGCCGGCGGCCAGGCCACCCCGATGAGCTACCTGGGCGAGGACGGGCGGCAGTACCTGCTGGTGGTGGCGGGCGGCCACGGTTCGCTCGGCACCCAGGCCGGCGACCACGTCATCGCGTATGCGCTGCCGCGTTCCGGTCAGTAGTCGATCGTGTAGCGGTAGTCGCGATAGCGCAGCACCGCGCTCTTGAGCCGGATCTCCTCCAGCGTGAGGTCCTGGGCCACCGCTTCGCCTTCGCGCACCGGCCGGCCGTTGAGGATCAGCAGGCGGTCGGCCCGCAGGGGCGAGTACACCGACCCGTTCACCGTCAGGGCCGGCAGGTTGCGGCGCACCTCGTCGGGCAGCTCGGCCTGCCGGTAGATCCTCGCCTCGGTGGTCGGGGGCGGTGCCGGCTCGGCAGCTGCGGGCGACGGCGCGGCCGGCGTGGCAGCGGCAGGTTGGGCCGGGACCGGGGCAGGGGCGGGCGGTGGTGGCGGAGGGGCGACCCGCTCCACCACCGGCGGCGCGATGGCCACCACGGGCGGCGCCGGGTCCCGCGGCACGGGAGCGGCCGCCTCGCGCGCCGGCGGGGCCGGGGGCAGGGCGGGGGACGCCGGTGCGGCAGGCGGGGCCGCCACGACCCCGGTCGCTTGGGGCTGGCTCCCCCAGAACCACCATGCGGCCAGCGGCACGAGCAGGCCGACGGCTGCGCCCACGCCGATCCAGGCCCAGGGGCGCGCGGCCAGCGACGCGGGTGCCTCGCCTGCGGGCGGCGGCGCCGTGTGCGAATGCAGGCCCGGCACCGCGCCGCGTTCGCGCTCGGCCTCGGCCCGCCGCAAGGCTTCGAGGATGTAGGACATCAGTGCACTCCCTGCAGGCGCGGCTCGTCGACGCCGATCACGCGGTTGAGCTGCATGAACGTGACCGGTCCCGCCAGCCCGTCGGCCTCCAGCCCTTCGGCCAGCTGGAACGCCTGGATGCGCGCGCGCAGCGGGCCTTCGCTGGGCAGGCCGGGCACCTTCGCGAGCTGCTGAGCCAGCCATTCGGCCACCGGGCCGCGGTCCGAGACCGCCTTGTTGTCGTAGCCGGCCGGCGCGCGCCAGAAGGTGGCGAAGTCGCCGTGCCACACCTGGGCCAGCGCCGACAGCGGCACGGTGTGCGCGATGTCGCCCACGCGCAGCACCGCTTCCTCGGCGGTCAGCCGGGTCAGCAGCACGCGCCCGCCGTCGCGGCTGCCGTCGTCGAGAGTCAGGATGCCCGGCCGGTCGAGCAGCCGGATCTGCGCCAGGGTGCTGCGTGCCGTGCGGTAGCAGTGCACCCCCTGGCGCTGAGCCGCCTGGCAGGCGTCGCCGCGCGGACCGAGCTGCAGCTGCCAGGCCGCGGCCAGCTGGCGCCAGGCTTCCTGTTCGTCCGGGATCAGCGCCTTGAAGGTGCCGCGTGGCGGCAGGTCTTCCTGCGGCCGCGCCGCTGCGGCCGGCACCGCGGGCGCCGAGGCGCGCGGGGCCAGGCCGGCGGACGCCGCCGAAGCCACCGGTGCGGGCGCGGCCGCCGCGATGGCCGCGACGGGCTTGCCGGTACCGCGCATCGCGTAGCCGATCGCGGCCATCAGCGCGGCACCGGCGACCACGCCCACCGCACCGACCGCCACCATGCGGCGCACCGGCCGCGACGCCGTCTTGCGCGGCGCACCGAAGACCTCGCGCGCGGCCTGCTCGACGATGCGCTCGTCGACGCGGCTGCGCCCGCTCGCGTAGGCCCCCAGCAGCGCACGGTCGCACAGCAGGTTGATGCGGCGGGGCACGCCACGCGAGAGCTCGTGGATACGCCGGAGCGCGCCGCGGTCGAACGGCACCGGCCGCTCCATGCCGGCCACCGCAAGCCGGTGGCGGATGTACTGCTCGGTCTCCGCCTCGGACAGCGCGTCCAGGTGGAAACGGGCGACGACGCGCTGCGCCAGCTGCTCCAGCTCGGGCCGCGCCAGCATGGTGCGCAGCTCGGGCTGGCCGATCAGGATGATCTGCAACAGCTTGCGCTCGCTGGTCTCGAGGTTGGTCAGCAGGCGCAGCTGCTCGAGCACGTCGGCCGAAAGGTTCTGGGCCTCGTCGATGATCAGGACGTTGTTCTGTCCGACGGCGTGCGTGCGCAGCAGGAACTCGTTGAGCCGGTCGACGTAGTCCTTCACCGTCAGCGCCCGCTGGCCGCCTTCGGGCAGCGGGATGCGGAACTCCTCGCACACGGCCTGGAGCAGCTCCTCGACCGTGAGCTTGGGATTGAAGATGTAGGCGACGTTGCAGCGCTTGGGGATCTTCTCGAGGAAGCAGCGGCACACGGTGGTCTTGCCGGCGCCGATCTCGCCGCTCAGCAGCACGAAGCCGCCCCCGCCGCGCACGCCGTACAGCAGGTGCGCGAGCGCCTCCCGATGGCGTTCGCTCATGAAGAGGTAACGTGGATCGGGCGCGATCGAAAACGGTTCTTGCTTGAGTCCGAAGAACTTCGCGTACATGTCAGCAGGCTGCAGCAGGGTGGCAGTCTAGCCTGTCGACGCGACGGCCGAAGCCGGTGTCCCCGCCCGGGCCCGGACCGGGTGGCTAGCGGGTGGCCTGCGACACCAGCCGGTGGTAGAAGCGCACCAGCTCGGCCAGGTTCGAGGTGGCGATGCGCTCGTTGGTGCCGTGGAAACGCGGCAGGTCCTCCGGCCGGGCGCGCACCGGCGAGAAGCGGTAGATGTGGTCGCTGATGCCGGTGAAGTGGCGCGAGTCGGTGGCCGCGATCATCAGGCCGGGCGCGACGATGGTGCCGGGGAAGACCTCGCGCACGGTACGCTGGATCAGCTGGTACGACGGCGACTGCGTCGGCGACACCGGCGAGGGCTCGGCGTTGCCCGACAGCACCTGCAGCTCGAAGCGGTCGCTGCCGACCGCGCGCCGCACGTGCTCCATCACCGAGGCCTGCGTGTCGCCCGGCAGCAGCCGGAAGTTGACCGTGGCCTCGGCTCGGCCGGGGACGACGTTGTCCTTGTTGCCCGCATGCACCACCGTCAGCGCGGTGGTGGTGCGCAGCATCGCGTTGGTGCTGGCGCCGGCCTCCAGCTGCTTCTGCACCAGCGGGCCGAACAGCCACAGGTTGGACAGCGCCACGCGCCCGAAGCCGTCCATCTCCGGTGCGAGCGTCTCGAACATCTCGCGCGCCACGCCGCGGAGGCCGCCCGGCAGCTGCTCGTCGTCGAGCCGCTTGAGCGCGGCACTCATCATCGCGATCGCGCCACTGCCGCGCGGCGGCGGCATCGACGAATGGCCGGGCGTGGCCGAGACGCGCAGCACCACCGAGAGGTAGCCTTTCTCGGCAATGCCGATCAGCGCGGCGGGCTTCGACAGGCCCGGCATCACGCCTTCGGTGATCAGCAGGCCCTCGTCGATCACGAACTCGAGCTTCACGCCGCGCGAGGCGAGCAGCTTCGCGATCTCGACCGCGCCGCGCTGGCCGCCGACCTCCTCGTCGGCGCCGAAGGCGAGGTAGATGGTGCGGCGCGGCTGGAAGCCTTCGGCCAGCAGCATCTCGATGGCCTCGAGCTGCGCGACCAGGTTGCCCTTGTCGTCCCAGGCGCCACGCCCCCAGACGTAGCCGTCGCGGATCTCGCCGGCGAACGGGTCCACCGTCCAGTCGCCCTCGGTGCCGGCCGCGATCGGCACCACGTCCTGGTGCGCCATCAGCAGGATGGGGCGGGCCTGCGGGTCGCTGCCGGGCCAGGTGTAGAGCAGGCTCAGGCCGTTGACGACCTCCTGCTTGAGCGTGGCGTGCACGCGCGGATAGCTCTGGCGCAGGTGCTCGTGCAGCAGCCGGAACTGGTCGGCGTTGAGCTCGGGATCGTCGGCCGAGGAGACCGTGCGCGCGCGGATCGCGCCGGCCAGGCGCTGCGCCAGCCCGGCCTCGTCGACCGGCAGCGGTGCGATGGCCGGGACGTCGACCTGTCGAGAGCCCTGTCGCCAGGTGTTGACCGCAACGGCGGCCGCAAGGAGGAGGATCAGCAGCAGAAGGCCCAGGATCAGGCGCTTGAGGACGGTCCAGCCAGTGATGCGCACGACAGCTCCGGAAACGAACGATCGTGCGCAGTATAGGAAGCCCCTGCGGCGCGCCGCATCGGGCTTCCCACGGATGGTGCGTCAGCTCGACAGCGGCTTGACCGGGGCCAGCAAGCGATGCAGCTCGACCCGCGCGAAGCGGTCGATCCGCCACTGCGACACCCGACGGGCCCCCGAAGCGGCTCTCGACCGGGTGGAAGTGCAGGGCGGCGTGCTGCACCGCCGGCGGCGCCTGCCAGCGGGCGACGCCGGGACGGCAAGCGGCTGATCCTGCCCCGGTGCTCGCCCGCAACTTCCAGGGCGCGCAGGTCCTCGTCGACCCCCGTCGTGCCAAGCCGGGTTGATCACGACGCGTGCCACGCCGGCCCGAGCGCTTCCTCGGCGCACGGCCTCCGGCGGCGACAACTCGAAGACGACTTCAAGTTTTACTTGAACTTTTGTTGATGTAAAACTCGAGAAATCATGGGTATCTCGTTGTCATTCAACGGCTATTGGGCGGCATCCCTGGGGGTGGCCGCGACCGCCGCCTGCTGCGCGTACCACGCCAGGCATTGCGGATTGGCCATCGCGTCGCGGTTGACCACCCGCTCGAGCTCGTGGCCGAGGAACAGCTTCTTGATCGGCACTTCCTGCTTCTTGCCCGACAGGGTGCGCGGGATCTCGGGCGCCTCGATGATGTCGTCCGGCAGGAAGCGCGGCGACAGGGCGTTGCGGATCGCGTCGCGGATGCGCGCCTGCATCGGCGCGTCCAGCGGGTGCCCGGGGCGCATCACGACGAACAGGATCATGCGGCTGGGACGGCCCAGGTACTCCAGGTCGATCACCATCGAGTCGAGCACCTCGGGCAGCGCCTCGACGGCCGCGTAGATCTCGCTGGTGCCCATGCGCAGGCCGTGGCGGTTGATGGTCGCGTCGCTGCGCCCGTAGATGATGCAGCTGCCGTCGGGCAGGATGCGCAGCCAGTCGCCGTGCCGCCAGACGCCCGGGTAGACGTCGAAGTAGCTCGACAGGTAGCGTGCATGGTCGCGGTCGCCCCACAGGTACAGCGGCATCGAGGGCAGGGGGCGCGTGCAGACCAGCTCGCCGACCTCGTCGATGACCGGCTGGCCGGCCTCGTTCCAGGCCTCGACCGCCGCGCCGATCTGCCGGCACTGCATGCGCCCGGGGGTCTGCGGCAGCTCGCGGTTGCCGGCGATGAAGGCGCCGCAGAAGTCGGTGCCACCGGAGACGTTGCTCCACCAGATCCCGGGGGTGCCGATGCGCTCGAACTGCTCCGTGCCCCAGCGCTGCACCTCTTCCGACAGTGGCGATCCGGTGCTGCCCAGCGCCCGGATCGCGCGCAGGTCGCCGCATTGCGACAGGTCCAGCCCGGCCTTCATGCAGTTGGCATAGAAGGCCGCGCCCGCGCCCAGGTAGGTGATGCGGTGTTTCGCCGCAAAGCGCCACAGCACGCCCCAGTCCGGCGCGTCCTTGGACCCCGAGGGGCTGCCGTCGAACAGGCAGATCGTGACGCCGTCCAGCAGCCCGTTGACCTGGCAGTTCCACATCACCCAGCCGGTGCTGCTGTACCAGTGGAAGCGTTCGCCCCAGTTGTTGGCGCTGTAGCTGGTGCCCATGTCGAAGTGCTTGGCACTGGCGGCGGCCATCAGCGCGATGCCGCCGTGACCGTGCACGATGGGCTTGGGCAGGCCGGTCGTGCCGCTCGAGTAGACGATCCACAGCGGGTGGTCGAAGGGCAGCCATTCGGGCTCGAAGGCCGCGGTCTGCGCGTCGTCGCGCGCGGTGGCCTCGGCAAAGCCCAGTTCCGCGGGCAGCCGGCGGCTGGCGTAGGGCGTCTCCAGCACCACCAGGGTCTGCACGCTGGGCAGCTCGGCACGCAGCGCCGCGACGGTCTCCGCGCGGTCCATCGCCTTGCCGGCGTAATGAATGCCGTCGGCCGCGATCAGCACACGCGGCTCGATCTGGCGGAAGCGGTCCAGCACGGCACGCGTGCCCATGTCGGGCGCGCAGACGCTCCACACCGCGCCGATGCTGGCGCAGGCCAGGAACGCGACCACGGTCTCGGGCACGTTGGGCAGGTAGGCCGCCACGCGGTCGCCGCGCTGCACGCCGGCCTCGCGCAGCGTCAGCGCCAGCGATGCCACCTGGCGGCGCAGCTCGGGCCACGACAGCTCGCGCGCCTCGCCGCGTTCGTTGTCGCTGACGATGGCAGGCATCCCGGCCGCGTGCGCCGGCCCGACATGGCGGAACACGCGCTGCGCGTAATTGACCTGCGCCCCCGGGAACCAGCGCGCGCCGGGCATGCGCTCGTCTTCCAGCACGGCGGTGTACGGGGTCGGGGACTCGAAGCGGTCGTAGTCCCAGATGCTGCGCCAGAAGGCGTCCAGGTCGGTGACCGACCAGCGGCGCAGCGACTCGAAATCGGGAAAGGACAGGCCGCGATGCTCGCGCAGCCAGTCCTGGTAGAGGCGAAGCTGTGGAACGTAGGCGGGTCTCATGACCCGCAGCGTACGGGGCGCACCGCGGCGCGTGGTTCAGGGTTTGTCCCTTGCGCGTGCGCTATGCGCCCGAAGCGCGCGGCTCAGGCGGACGGGAACGGATCGTCCCAGCCCAGCAGTTCCGCCAGCCGCCGGACCACCCAGCGCGCTTCGGCTGCGTCGACGCCGGCATCGCCGCCAGCCAGGCCCTGGTGGATGCGCTGGAGCACGTCGGCCTCGGTGACGTGGAGCTGCCAGAGCTTGTCGCGCGCGGTCTCGGTGAGCATCTGCGCCAGGTCCTCGCAGTACTCGTAGCGCTGCGCGATCACGTCGCGCGGTTCGCGCGGCTTCAGGCGCCCGGGGTCGACGTAGAGATCGACGAAGGACGGCGGGATGTACAGCTGGTGGTCGTCGGACACGGGTCGGTTGCGCAAGGAGCCTGCCGCGGATGCGCCACGGCAGCGGAGGAAGACGGGTTGCACGCTGCCGGCACGAGACCGGACGGCAGGTCCGCGATTATCGTGCGCCGGCAAACGAGGCAATGCATGCGAGAGCCGGGCGACCCATGGGCGTCAGGCCTTGGGGAAGCATCGGCAGGATCTGTTCTCGGCATCCGTGTCACTTTCCAGAATGTGAGTTATGTAAAATAGTGGATGCGAGGACCGACGCGAACGAACCAGCCCCCCCCCCGGAGACCGGTCGGTCGTCACCAGCGTGAGCGCCAGCAGGCCCGCCACGCCGTACGACACGCCGACCCAGCGCCGCTCGCTGCGCACCTCGGCGATCTCGGCGAGGAACTGGTAGAGCGCGGTCGGCAGGAACAGG